>CAADIF010000002.1_pt1 | contig 414294 bp, 376 predicted proteins | sample 2381351 | NCBI WGS metagenome assembly CAADIF01 (sample SAMEA5147518, study PRJEB30075) | plant metagenome | biome: Dry deciduous forest; feature: Forest; material: Leaf | place: Madagascar | collected 2017-05 | reverse complement strand
GGACGACGTACTGGGAGATGATGTGCCGCCAGGGCATCACCAAGGAGATGGCGCGCGTGGAGATGCGCCGCCGGCTGACCCTGATCGGCGCCATGATGGTCCATGTGGGCGACGCCGACGGGATGATCTGCGGCATGGCCAGCGGCTATCACGACCACCTGCGCTTCATCGACCAGGTCATCGGCCAGCAGGCAGGCACCAAGACCTACGCCGCCATGAACATCCTGCTGCTCTCGGAGAAGACGGTCGCGCTGGTGGACACGCATGTGAATGAGGACCCCACCGCCGAACAACTGGCCGACATCACGCTGATGGCCGCGGAAAAGATGCGCCAGCTGAATCTGGAGCCCAAGGTGGCGCTGCTGTCGCGCTCGAACTTCGGCACGGGCAGCTCGGCGTCGGGCGAGAAGATGCGCCAGGCCCTGGCGCTGGTGCGCGAGCGCGCGCCCGAGCTGGAGGTGGACGGCGAAATGCACGGCGACTGCGCGCTGGACGAGGCCCTGCGCCTGCGCATCCTGCCTTCGTCGACGCTGCGCGGCTCGGCCAACCTGCTGGTGTGCCCGAACGTGGACGCGGGCAACATCGCCTACAACCTGCTGAAGACCGCCGCCGGTGAAAACGTGGCCGTGGGTCCCTTCCTGCTGGGCGTGAACGCGCCCGTGCAGATCCTGACCTCGAGCTCCACCGTGCGCCGCATCGTCAACATGACCGCGCTGGCGGTGGTGGATGCGAACAAGCCACGCTGACCGTGGCGATGGCCCACGCGGCGCGGCGCGCCCCGTGGGCCGTACCGCGCTCGTCCTGACGGGCGGCGGTGCGCGCGCCGCCTATCAGGTGGGCGTGCTGCAGGCCATCCTGGACCTGCTGGACCCGGGGCATCACCCCGACTTCGTCAACCCCTTCGACATCATCTGCGGCACGTCGGCGGGCGCGATCAACGCGGCCGCGCTGGCCTGCCGCGCCGAGCAGCCGCACCGCGCGCTGCGGCGCACGCGCAGGCTGTGGGAAAACCTGCACACCGGCGACATCTATCGCGCCGACGCGGCCGGCCTGGCGCGCTCCGGCGCGCGCTGGCTGGGCCTGCTGACATTGGGCTGGATGCTGCCCGGCCTGCGCCGCGACAAGCCCCGCTCCTTGCTGGACAACACACCGCTGGCGGGTCTGCTGGGGCGCGCGCTGGACTTCCATCGGCTGGAGGCCAACCTCGCTTGCGGCGCGCTCTCGGCGCTGGCCATCACGGCATCGGGCTACGCCAGCGGCGAACACCTGACCTTCTATCAGGCGCGCGGCGGCATCGAGCCCTGGCGGCGCTCGCTGCGTCGCGCCATTCCGGCCACGCTGGGCGTGGATCACCTGATGGCATCCAGCGCGATTCCCTTCGTGTTCCCGGCCCGCGCGCTGCGGGTGGGGCAACAGATGGAATGGTGCGGCGATGGCTCGATGCGCCAGCTGGCGCCCATCAGCCCGGCCATTCACCTGGGCGCCGACCGCGTGCTGGTGATCGGCACGGGCTATCGTGACGAAACGCATCCCGAGCAGCGCGATAGCGCGCCCGCGTATCCCTCGCTGGCACAGATCGGCGGGCACGCGATGTCGAACATTTTTCTCGATAGCGTGGCGACCGACGTGGAGCGCGTCGAGCGTGTGAATACCCTGCTGGAAGAGGTGCCCGATGCCCGGGGTGGGACGGGACTGCGCCCCGTGCGCGCACTGGCCCTGGCCCCCACGCAGTCGCTGGATACCTTGGCATTGGCCAATCTGCAGGCCTTGCCTGTTGCGGCCAGGACACTGTTCCGCGTGCTCGGCGTGAACGATCGCCCAGGGCGCGAGGGCGGCGGCGCGCTGTTGTCCTATCTGTTGTTCGAATCTGCTTACACGCGCCAATTGATCGAATTGGGTTATGCCGATACGATGCGGCGTACCGATGCGGTCAACGATTTTTTCAAGGAGTCGCACGCATGACGCGATCCGGCCTGTCCCCCTTGCAGAAGCAGTTGCAGCGAGGCGGCGTACTGGACTCCTCCGCGCACGCGCCCGACGCGCTTGCCGACGCGGCGCGTGAGCAGGGCCTGGCATTCTTCTCCGCGGATTGCGATCGCGCACGCAGCCGCTCGGCGGCCATGCGTGCCATCGCCAAGGCCGTGGATTTTCCGGAGTTCTTCGGCGGCAGTTTCGATGCGCTGTACGACTGCCTGTGCGACACGGTGCTCGATCAGAAGGGCGGCGTGGTGCTGTGGCTCGAGAAACTGCACTCGGGCGATCCCGCGTTGAAGGACGACGCCAAACGGATCGAGACCGTGTGCGGGGATGTCGCTGACTTTGCGAAGGAAAACGGCAGGGTGTTCGCGTTTGCGATTTCCCATGCGGGGCGGCATCCGGATCCCGTGCCGGGAGAGGCGCAGAGTTGGAGCGCGACGGGCGGGGATTGAATCGCTGCGGTGGATGTGAATGAGTGCCTGGGACGCGAGAGATCGCGTCTTTTTGTTTCTGGGGGTTGTTTTGGGCTGCTTTGCTGCGCGCAGCCCGCCCGAAGGTCTAGCCTTGCCAGCCCAGCAGCGCCGTGGCGGCGGCCACCAGTGCGATGCCGGCGGTTTCCGTGCGCAGCACGCGGGGGCCGAAGCGGATGGCCTGGGTGCCGGCGCGGGCGGCGGCCTGCAGTTCCTCGTCGTCCCAGCCGCCTTCGGGGCCGACCAGGAAGGCGAAGCCTTGGCGGGCAGCGTCTGGCGGGGGCAGGGCCTGGGCCAGGTCCTGCTGGGCGTCCGGGTGGCACAGGAAGGCCGTGGTGCCTGCGTGGGCGGCCAGCCATTGGGGCAGGGTGACGGGGGCGTCCACCCGGGCCACGCGGTTGCGGCCGCATTGTTCGCTGGCGGAGCGGGCCAGGGCCTGCCAGCGGGCCAGGCGTTTTTCCAGGCGGGGGCCGTCCAGTTGCAGCACGCTGCGGCGGGCGGCGATGGGGGCGATGCGGGTGACGCCCATTTCCACGGCCTTCTCGATGACCCACTCCATCTTGTCGCCGGCGGGCAGGCCCTGCGCCAGCGTGATGGGGCCGGGCAGTTCGGCTTCGCGCGGATCGTGCCGGCCCAGCCTGGCCAGGCCGCGCTTGCCGTCGGCATGCACGGTGGCGGGGGTTTCGCCGCCTTCGCCGTCGAACAGCACGATGCCGGCGCCATCGCGCAGGCGCAGCACCCGCAGCGCGTGGTGCGCGACCTCGTCGGGCAGCACGATCTCGGTGCCGGCCTGCAGGGGGCCGGGGCAGTAAAAGCGCGGGGTCGTCATGGGCGGGATGGCGTTGCGGAAGGCCGCTTGCCGGGCGGAGCCGGGGGTGGCACGGCCCGGGTGCTAAAATCTTGGGTTTCGCTACTCTAACATTCAGGCGCGGCGGCAACGGGTCGCGGCGTCCTGCCAGCCGAGCTTCCATGACCCAGCCCTCCGCCCCGGCAACTTCGCCGGCGAATGCACAAGCAGCCCAAGCAGCCCAAGCCCACCCGCAACTGGCCAACGCCATCCGCGCCCTCGCGATGGACGCCGTGCAGCAGGCCAATTCCGGCCACCCGGGCGCGCCCATGGGCATGGCCGAGATCGCCCAGGCGCTCTGGACCCGTCACCTGGCCCACAATCCCGCCAATCCTGCCTGGCCCAATCGCGACCGCTTCGTGCTGTCCAACGGCCACGGCTCGATGCTGATCTACGCACTGCTGCATCTCACCGGCTACGACCTGCCGATGGACGAGCTGCGCAATTTCCGCCAACTGCATTCGCGTACCCCCGGCCACCCCGAAGTGGGCATCACCGCCGGCGTGGAAACCACCACCGGCCCGCTGGGCCAGGGCCTGGGCAACGCCGTCGGCATGGCGCTGGCCGAAGCGCTGCTGGCTGCCGAATTCAATCGTCCCGGCCACGACATCGTCGACCACAACACCTATGTGTTCCTGGGTGACGGATGCCTGATGGAAGGCATCTCGCACGAGGTCTGCTCGCTGGCCGGCACGCTCAAGCTCTCGAAGCTGGTCGCGCTGTATGACGACAACGGCATCTCCATCGACGGCAAGGTCGAGCACTGGTTCGCCGACGACACCGCCCGCCGCTTCGAAGGCTACGGCTGGAACGTCATCCGCGGCGTCGACGGCCATGACGTCGACGCGGTCGACGCCGCACTGGTCCAGGCCCGCGCCAATGCCGCCGCCCACGGCGGCCCCACGCTGATCCTGTGCCGGACCGTCATCGGCAAGGGCGCCCCCAACGTGGCCGGCACCGACAAGGTCCACGGCGCGCCGCTGGGCAACGACGAAATCGCCGCCACGCGCGCCGCGCTGGGCTGGACCGCCGCGCCCTTCGAGATCCCCGAGGACGTGCGCAGCGGCTGGGATGGCAAGGAGGCCGGCGTGCGCGCCGAGTCCGCCTGGCAGGCCCGCTTCAACACCTACGCCGAAGCCCACCCCGAGCTGGCCGCCGAGTTCACGCGCCGCATGAAGGGCGAACTGCCTGCCGACTTCGCGAAGACCCTGCAGGACCTCATCGCCGCCACCGATGCGAAAGCCGAGACCGTTGCCTCGCGCAAGGCTTCGCAGCTCGCCATCGGCGCGCTGGTGCAAGGACTGCCGGAAATGCTGGGCGGCTCGGCCGACCTGACCGGCTCCAACTACACCGACTGGAAGGGCGTGGCGCCCGTGCGCGCCGGCCAGGCCGGCATCCAGGGTGGCCGCCACATCAACTACGGCGTGCGCGAGTTCGGCATGGCCGCCGTCATGAACGGCGTGTCGCTGCATGGCGGCTACCTGCCTTTCGGCGGCACCTTCCTGACCTTTTCCGACTATTCGCGCAATGCCATCCGCATGGCCGCGCTGATGAAGCAACGCGTGGTGCACGTCTTCACGCACGACTCCATCGGCCTGGGCGAGGACGGTCCCACCCACCAGTCCATCGAACACGCTTCCAGCCTGCGCCTCATCCCCAACCTGTCCGTCTGGCGTCCTTGCGACACCGTCGAGACGATGGTGGCCTGGGGCCATGCGGTGACGCGTCCCGCCAGCATCGGCATGGTCGTGAACGCAGGTGGCCCCACCGCGCTGCTGCTGTCGCGCCAGAACCTGCCCTTCGTGCAACGCGACGCCGACACCGTCAAGGCCATCGCGCGCGGCGGCTACGTGCTGCGTGACGCCGAAGGCGCGCGCGCCGTCATCATCGCCACCGGCTCGGAAGTCGCGCTGGCACTGGCCGCGCAAGAGCAGTTGGCCAAGGCCGGCGTGCCGGTGCGCGTGGTGTCCATGCCCAGCACCGACGTGTTCGACGGCCAGGACCGCGCCTGGCGCGAGGCCGTGCTGCCCAAGGGGCTGCCGCGCGTGGCCGTCGAGGCCGGCACCACCGCGCTGTGGCACAAATACGTGGGCCTGGATGGCGCCGTGGTCGGCATCGACAGCTACGGCGAGTCGGCGCCCGCGGGCGTGCTGTTCAAGCATTTCGGGCTGACCGCCGAGAAGGTGGCCGAGGCCGTGCAAGGGATTCTGTAAAACCTAAGGAGAAGGTGTCATGACCATTCGCGTCGCCATCAACGGCTACGGCCGTATCGGCCGTAACATCCTGCGTGCCCACTACGAAGGGGGCAAGCGCCACGACATCCAGATCGTTGCCATCAACGACCTGGGTGATCCCAAGACCAATGCGCACCTGACGCAATACGACACGGCCCACGGCAAGTTCCCGGGCAAGGTCGAAGTCGACGGCGACTACCTGGTCGTCAACGGCGACAAGATCCGCGTGCTGGCCAACCGCAACCCCGCCGAGCTGCCCTGGGGCGAGCTGGGCGTGGACGTGGTGCTGGAGTGCACCGGCTTCTTCACCAGCAAGGAAAAGGCCAGCGCCCACATCAAGGGCGGCGCCAAGAAAGTCATCATCTCGGCCCCCGGCGGCAAGGATGTCGACGCCACCGTCGTCTACGGCGTGAACCACGGCGTGCTGAAGGCAACCGACACCGTCATCTCGAACGCGTCGTGCACCACCAACTGCCTGGCCCCCCTGGTCAAGCCGCTGCAGGACACGCTGGGCATCGAAACCGGCCTGATGACCACCGTGCACGCCTACACGAACGACCAGGTGCTGACCGACGTCTATCACGAAGACCTGCGCCGCGCCCGTTCGGCCACGCAAAGCATGATCCCCACCAAGACCGGCGCCGCCGCCGCGGTGGGCCTGGTGCTGCCCGAACTGAACGGCAAGCTGGACGGCTACGCCATCCGCGTCCCGACCATCAACGTGTCGATCGTCGACCTGTCGTTCATCGCCAAGCGCGACACGACGGTCGAGGAAGTGAACGCCATCCTGAAGGAAGCCTCGGAAGGCGCCTTGAAGGGCATCCTGACGTACAACACCGAGCCGCTGGTGTCGATCGACTTCAACCACAACCCGGCTTCCAGCAACTTCGACGCCACGCTGACCAAGGCGTCGGGCAAGCTGGTCAAGGTCTCGTCGTGGTACGACAACGAGTGGGGTTTCTCGAACCGCATGCTCGACACGACCGTGGCCCTCAGCACGGCGAAGTAAGCCAGGCCTTCACGGCAACACGTCCCGCGCCCGTCGATCCGGACGGGGACGTGACAGGGGCGGGGCAACCCGCCCCTCTCTTTATCCAGCAACAGAACAACGAGACACACAAGGCGACAGACACATGGCAGACGTCAAGACGCTCACCTCGCTCGCGAAATCGGGTGACCTGGCCGGCAAGCGGGTGTTCATCCGCGCCGATCTCAACGTGCCCTTCGACGACGCGGGCAAGATTTCCGAAGACACGCGCATCCGTGCTTCGGTGCCTGGCATCCGCCTGGCGCTGGACGCCGGCGCCGCCGTCATGGTGACCTCGCACCTGGGCCGTCCCACCGAGGGCGCGCTGACCGAGGAAGATTCCCTCGCGCCCGTGGCGCAGCGCCTGAGCGAATTGCTGGGCACGTCCGTGCCGCTGGTCAAGGACTGGGTCGAGAACGGCGTGCAGGCCGAACCCGGCCGCGTGGTGCTGCTGGAGAACTGCCGCGGCAACAAGGGCGAGAAGAAGAACGACGAGGCGCTGTCGCGCAGGATGGCCTCGCTGTGCGACGTCTATGTCAACGACGCCTTCGGCACCGCGCATCGCGCCGAGGCCACCACGCACGGCATCGCGCAGCACGCCGCGGTGGCCTGCGCCGGCCCGTTGCTGGCCGCCGAGCTCGACGCCCTGGGCCGCGCCCTGCAAGCGCCCAAGCGTCCGCTGGTCGCCATCGTGGGCGGTTCGAAGGTGTCCACCAAGCTGTCCATCCTGCAATCGCTGTCGTCCAAGGTCGATCAGCTGGTCGTGGGCGGCGGCATCGCCAACACCTTCCTGGTGGCCGTGGGCAAGCCCATCGGCAAGTCGCTGGCCGAGCCCGACCAGATTGCCCAGGCTCGTGCCGTCATCGACGAGATGAAGTCGCGCGGCGCCGACGTGCCGATCCCGGTGGACGTGGTCTGCGCCAAGACCTTCGGCGCCGATGCCGCAGCGACTGTGAAGTCCGTGGACGACGTGGCCGAAGACGACCTGATCCTGGATATCGGTCCGCAAAGCGCGGCGCAACTGGCCGCCGTGCTGGCCAAGGCCGGCACCATCGTCTGGAACGGTCCGGTAGGCGTGTTCGAGTTCGACGCCTTCGCGAACGGCACGGAAACCGTCTCGCGCGCCATCGCCGAATCGCCCGCCTTCTCCATCGCGGGCGGCGGCGACACCCTGGCGGCCATCGCCAAGTACGGCATCGCCGACAAGGTCGGCTACATCTCCACCGGCGGCGGCGCCTTCCTCGAGTTCCTCGAGGGCAAGGAACTGCCCGCGGTGGCGGTGCTGCAGGCACGCGCCTGAGGCAGGGCGGGCTGCGCAAGCGGCCCGCCAACCCCATCCCCGCGTCGCCATGCGCTTCGCTTTTCTCCCTTCGCTCGACAAGTGGCGCGGCATCACGCCGGCCCAGGCGCGCCAGGACGCCCTGGCGGGCTTGAGCGTGGCGGCCGTGGCCTTGCCCGTGGGGCTGGCCTATGCCGCCATGATGGGCCTGCCGCCTGCCTCGGGCCTGTGGGCCGCCATTGCCGGCATGATCGGCTATGCGCTTTTCGGTGCCTCACGCACGCTCATCGTCGGGCCGGACACCGCCACCTGCACGCTGATCGCAGCCACGCTCAGCGGCATGGCGCTGGTCGCGCCCGAGGAGCGCCTGGCGGGCGCGGCGGGCATGGCCTTGCTGGTAGGGCTGGGATGCCTGCTGGCGCGGGTGTTCCGGCTGGGCACGCTGGCCAATCTGCTGTCGCGCCCCGTGCTGGTGGGCTACATGGCAGGCGTGGCGGTCACGCTGGCCTGGGCCCAGCTGGGGCCGCTGACGGGCACCGCGCCGCGGCCGCAAGAGCTGTTGCGGCCGCTGAACGCACTGTTCCGCCTGGTCCTGCACGCGCATTGGCCCACGGTGATCCTGAGCGTGGCGGCCTGCCTGGCGCTCATCGCGTTGCGGCGCTGGCGGCCACGCTGGCCCGCGCCGATCCTGCTGGTCATCGGGGGCTGCCTGCTGTCGTGGCTGTTCAATTTTCCGTCGCTGGGCATCTCGGTGGTCGGCGACATCCCCGCCGGCTTGCCCGCCCTTGCCATTCCCGCGCAGGTGCACAGCATCGAGGCCATGCTGCTGGGCGCGGGCGGCGTGCTGCTGGTCAGCTTTTCCAGCGGCATCGTCACTGCGCGCAGCTTTGCCGCGCGCAGCGGCGAAACCGTCGATCCCAATCGCGAACTGCTGGGGTTCGGCGCGGCCAACATCGCGTCAGGCCTGTTCCAGGGCTTCGTCGTGACCGGCGCCGATTCGCGCACCGCGGTCGGCCTGGCTGCCGGCGCCAGTTCGCCTGTCGCCAGCATCGTGGCGGCCCTGGCGCTGGCCATCGTGCTGACGCTCGCCAGCGCGGCGCTGTTCTGGCTGCCGCAGCCTGTGCTGGCCGCCATCCTGCTGCTGGCCGCGCTGCATCTCTTCGACTGGCGCGCCTTCGCCACGCTGGCCCGGATCTCGCGCGCCGAGTTCGCCTTTGCCGCCCTGGCCGCGGCAGGGGTGGTGGCGTTCGGCGTGCTGAACGGCGTGGCCGTGGCGGTCACCGCCACGCTGATGTACGTCATGTACGTGACGGCCACGCCCCGCGACGCGCTGCTGGGCCGCCTGCCCGGCGACACCACGCTGTGCAAGCTGCACCTGAATCCGGGCGCCGAGGCGATGCCGGGCGTCGTGGTGTGGCTCTTCGAGTCATCGATCTGGTTCTTCAACGCCGACACCTTCCGCCGCCGCGCCAGCGAAGTGCTGGCGCTGTCGGGCCAGGCCCGCTGGTTCGTGCTGGACGCGGCGGCCATGACCCATGCCGATGCGGATGCCATCGAGGCGCTGACGTGGCTCAGGCAGTCGCTGGAAGAGCGTGGGGTGGGGCTGATGCTGACCGGGGGCCACGGCGCCTTCCGGATGGCGCTGGATCGCTCGGGCCTGGCCGACGCCATCGGCCGGGACCGCATTTTCCTTACCGCCGAGCAGGCGGTGGCGGCCATCGAACGGCTGGACACGGAGAGGGCGGCGGCAAGCGCGGCCTGACAGGGCGCTGGCCGTGTCCGCCTCAGGCGGCCGTCTTGCGTGGCGCGCGCTTGCGGGGCGCCGGGGTCTTGCCGGCCGTTGCGGTCTTCGTGGTCTTGCGCGCAGGCGGTTTGCTCGCCGCCGCGGGGGGCTTGGCCAGGGCGGCCTCGGCTGCCGCCGCCTTGACCGGCGCGCTGCGCGTGGACGCGATGACCTTGCGAGGCCGCGCCGCGCGCGGGCTGGCCTTGCGCGCACCGGCCTGCGCGGCAGTCGCGCCGGTGGCCGCGGGTGCACGGGCCTTGCCGTTCTCGGCCTCCTTCGCTGCCGCCTCGAACAGTTCGCGCATGTCTTCCAGGCGCTGGCCCGCGGCTTCGGTCATGGGCAGGCCGGCGGTGACCACCTGTTCCATGTCCTGGAAGCCCGCGCGGATGTCGCGAGCCGAGGCACGCGACAGCAGGACGCGCGTGGCGGCCAGGGCGGCCTCCCTGTCCAGCATCATCATCAGGGCCTGGTCGCGGACCACGTCCTTGAATTCGTCCAGCGCCAGCACGTTGTCCTTCCCGGCGCGCATGCGGCGGATCAGGTTGAAGCTGCGCTCGTCGATGCCGCCCTGGGCGGCGCTGACGTAGATGAGCAGGCGCAGGCAGGCCTCGCGCAGCCCGCCGGTTTCCATCAGGCCGCGCAGCTCGATGGCGCGCTGGGCCATGAATTCGCGGTGTTCCGGCGAGATGCCGGGATGCTTGCGGATGGGCGAGGTGTCGCCGCCCAGCCCGGCCAGGTCCTGCACCAGCGGCGAGCCATAGACCGCCATGAAGACGCGCTCGACCCAGTCGTCGCGCAGCTTGGTCCAGATGTCCAGGCCCGATTCCAGGACGTGCGAGCCCATCTTCTCGGCCACCAGGAAAGGATTGTCCGGCGACACGGGTTGGCGCGATTCGCGCACCTGCTCGGCCAGCGGCGCCACGGGCGAAGCGACCGGATTGCGGTCGGAGAACAGTTCGTAGGACAGGCGCATGGGGTGCAGGCGCTGCATCAGCTCGGCCACCGGCGTGCTGATGACATGGCGCACCCAGGGCTGCACGAAGCTGCGGTACAGGCCCAGGTTGATCTCGGAGATGCGGGCCACGGCGGCGAAGCGGCGGTCGTCCTCGGGCTTCTGCTGCACGATCTCGCGGATGTCGTCCAGGTGCCGGCGGCCGAAGTTCAGCACGTAGTTGCCCTGGGCGAGGTCGGCATTGGGCGTGTCGGGGGTCTTGTCGCTGATCTCGGCTTCGTAGATGCCGGGCGGCAGCACGTCGATCATGTCGATATTGCAGGTGAACTCCTGGTGTTCCTTGCGGGCCACGCTGCCCGACACGAAGATGCCCAGGTGGCCGATGCTGTCGTGCACGGCATAGACGATGGTCTGGCCGTGCGCGCGCACCTCGTTGTCGTCCTGGTACAGATCGGTGATCCAGCCCAGCGCCTGCGGCGGCGGCGTGATGTTGTCGCCGCGCGAGCAGAAGACGATGATCGGCGCGCGCACGTTGCGGATGTCCAGGCGGATGCCGTCGGACGTGACGAGTTCGCCGCTGGTGAACTTGTTGCCGACGAAGAGGTTGTCGACGATGTACTGGATCTCTTCACGGTTCAGGAACACATGGCCGCCCCACCACTTCTCGAAGCCCAGGTAGCGCTCGGCTTCGGTGTCGACCTTGCTGTAGAGGTTGTACTGCTTGCTCCACAGGGTGTTGGCGGGATTGAGGTTCTCGAAGTTCTGCACCAGCCAGGCGCCGTCGAACTTGCCGCCGTCCAGGTCGCTGGTATAGGCGGTCAGCCACGAGCCGCCCACCAGGCCGCCGAAGTAGCGCATGGGGTTCATGCCGCGCCAGCCCGCCCAGTAGGACAGCGGCGCGCCGGCCAGGATGATGGCGCCGAAGAGTTCGGGCCGCATGGCGGCGGTCATCATGACCTGCCAGCCGGCCTGGCAGTTGCCCACGACCACCGGCTTGCCCTCCGCTTCGGGATGGCGGGCGATGACGGTTTCCAGGAAGTGGGCTTCGGCGCGCATCACGTCCTCGACCGTCTGGCCGGGCACGGGCTGCGGCAGGAAGCCGATGAAATAGCAGGGGTGGCCCGCGCGGACGGCCACGCCGATCTCGCTTTCGGGCTTGAAGCCGCCGATGCCGGGGCCGTGGCCGGCGCGCGGGTCGACGATGACGAAGGGGCGCTTGCGCGGGTCGACCGGCGCGTCGGCGGGCGGCAGGATGCGCACGAGGGAATAGTTGACCGGGCGGGGCAGCGTGTCGCCGGATTCGATCTGCTCGAATTCCATGCTGAGCACGTGCGGCGCCTGCTTGGCCATGTGGGCCTGGTACTGGTTGCCGCGCTGGCGCATGACGTCGGCGTACAGCACGCTGCGCTGGAAGGCGTCGGTGGCGTACTCGAGGGCGGCCTGCCAGGGGCCGGCGGGAATCTGGGATACGAGGGTGTCGGAACCTGTGCGGGGGGCCACTGCCGATCTCCTTAGGGGCGCGGGCGCACGCGGGAAGTGCATGCGCGGTGCAAGCGGGACAGGCTGGTGCATGGCTGCACCAGCCGATGGCCCATTACACCCAAAATAATGTTGCAATGCAACAAATGCGGCCGGGCATAAGGTATCCGTGGGTATCCCCCGGCATCAATACGTCTTGTAGGGCAGGAACTTGCCGCTCATGACGATCTGCACGCGGTCGCCCTTGGGGTCGGCTTCGCGCGACAAGTCCATGCGGAAGTCGATGGCGCTCATGATGCCGTCGCCGAATTCCTCGTGGATCAGCGCCTTGAAGGTCGTGCCGTAGATGCTGACCAGCTCATAGAAGCGGTAGATCAGCGGGTCGGTGGGCACGGCGCTGGGCAGGGAGCCCTTGTAGGGCGTGACCTGCAGCTGCAGCACGGCGTCGGCGGGCAGGTCCAGCGCGCGGCCGGCGGCCGTCGCCTGTTCCTCGGTCAGGGTCATCTGGCCCAGCAGCGCGGCCGTGGTCCATTCCTTGCTCTGGCCCACGGCCTCGGCCAGGTCGGTCCAGCTCAGTTTCTTTTCCAGTTTGCGGGTGACGATGAGTTCGGTGACGTCGGCGCGGGTCATCATGATGCGAGGATCTCCTTGTTGGGGCTGCTGCCCTTGTCGTGGGCCTTGTCGACCAGGAAGTCGACCAGGTGATTGCGGATGTCGTAATAGCGGGGTTCGTGGTGCAGGCTGGCGCGCGTGCGGTCGCGTGGCAGGTCCACGGTGACGGTGTCGGCGATGCGGGCGTAGGGGCCCGCGCTCATGAGCAGGATGCGGTCCGACAGCAGGATGGCCTCGTCCACGTCGTGCGTGATCATGAAGACGGTCTGCTGGGTCTCGTTGACGATGGCGCGCAGCTCGTCCTGGATGGTGCCGCGGGTCAGCGCGTCCAGGGCGCCGAAAGGTTCGTCCAGCAGCAGCATCTTGGGCTGGATGGCGAACGCCCGGGCGATGCCCACGCGTTGCTTCATGCCGCCCGAAAGTTCGCTGGGCTTCTTGTGCAGCGCGTGCCTCAGGCCCACCATGGCCAGGTAGCGTTCGCTGTGCGTCCGGATCTGCTCGCGGCTGTAGTCGGGCCAGCGCGAGCGCACGCCGAACTCGACGTTCTGCAGCGCGGTGAGCCAGGGCAGCAGGGCGTGCGACTGGAACACCACGCCGCGCTCCAGCGAGGGGCCGGCGATTTCGCGGCCGTCCATGATGACGATGCCGTCGCTGGCGTGGTCGATGCCCGCCAGGATGTTCAGGATGGTGGTCTTGCCACAGCCCGAATGGCCGATCACGCAGACGAATTCGCCGCGGCCGATGCCGAAGCTGACGTCCTCGAAGACGGGCGCGCCGGGCTTGCCGTCGCGCTGCGGATAGCGCTTGGCCAGCGACTGGATTTCCAGGAAAGGTCGGTTCATGGTGTTCACTCCCGGTAGCTCACGAGCCGCGCCGCGCGGGCCAGCGCCGTGTCGAGCAGCATGCCCACCAGGCCGATGAACAGGATGGCGCAGATGATGTTGGCGATCGACAGGTTGTTCCATTCGTTCCAGACGAAGTAGCCGATGCCGGTGCCGCCGATCAGCATCTCGGCCGCGACGATCACCAGCCACGCAATGCCCACCGAGATGCGCATGCCGGTCATGATGGTGGGCGCGGCGGCCGGCAGCACCACCTGCAGCGCGGTGCGCAGGCGCGGCACTTCCAGCGTGCGGGCGACATTCAGCCAATCCTGCCGCACCGCGCCCACGCCGAAGGCCGTGTTCACCAGCATCGGCCACAGCGAGCAGATGAAGATCACGAACACCGCCGAGGTGTTGGCGTCCTTGATCGTGTAGAGCGCGAGCGGCATCCACGCGAGCGGGGAGATCGGCTTGAGCACCTGGATGTACGGGTCGAAGGCGCGATACACCGTGCGCGACATGCCGATGAGAAACCCCAGCGGGATGGCGATCAGCGCGGCCAGGCCGAAGCCCGTCAGCACGCGCAGGATCGAGTAGCCCAGCTGCAGGCCGATGCCCTTGTCGTTGGGGCCCCGGTCATAGAAGGGGTCGCTCAGGTGGTGCCAGAGCTGCACGCCGACATCCATCGGACCCGGGAAGGGCGATTGGCTGCCGGTGGCGGCCGCGGCGCCCACCAGCGCCGCGTATTCCGCGTCCACCGACTGCTCGCCGGCGCTGGTGGTGGTGGCGGCGTGCCAGACCAGCAGGAAGGCGGCCAGGAGGGCGAGCGACAGCAGCGGCGCGCGCCAGCGGGATTCCTCGCGCATCAGTGCCTCCGGATCGGGAAACTTTGCAGGTAGGCCTCGGGCTGGCTGGCGTCGAAGGGCTTGCCCATGACGCTGAAGGACTTGGTGTCCGAGGCCGGCACGGCCAGCCCCGCCTCGCCCATGAGGCGCTTGGCGTCCGTGGCCAGGAAGACCTCCGCGGCGATCTTCTGGTAGTCCACGTCACCCTTGATCTGGCCCCAGCGCTTCATCTGGGTCAGGATCCACACGGCGAAGGATTGCCAGGGCATGGGGTCGAAGTCGATGCGGTCGGGCACCTGCACGACCTTGCCCAGGCCGTCGGCGAAGAGGCCGGTCAGCACCTGCTGCACGACGGTCGCCGGCTGGTTCAGGTAGTTGGGTCCCGAGATCACCGTGGCGATTTCCTTGCGGTTCGCCGGATTGCGGGCATAGGCGGTGGCCTCGATGATGGCCTTCAGCAAGGCCTGGTAGGTGTTCGGGTTGCGCGTGACGAAGTCCTTGCTGGTGGCGAAGGCGCAGCAGGGGTGCTCGGGCCAGATCTCCTTGGACAGGATGTGGATGAAGCCCACGCCGTCATAGACCGCGCGCTGGTTGACGGGGTCGGGCGCCAGGAAGCCGTCGATGTTGTCCGCGCGCAGGTTGGCCACCATTTCGGGCGGCGGCACCGAGCGGATCTGCACGTCGGTGTCGGGATCCAGGCCGTGCTCGGCCAGGTAGTAGCGCAACAGGTAGTTGTGCATGGAGTAGTCGAAGGGCACGGCGAACTTCATGCCCTTCCACTCCTTCGGGTCGCGCTTGTCCTTGTGCTTCATGGACAGCGTGATGGCCTGGCCGTTGGTGTTCTCCAGCGCGGGCACGGTCCAGGGCACGGCGGCGGTAGTGCCCGCGCCCAGCGAGATGGCCAGCGGCATGGGCGAGAGCATTTGCGCCGCGTCGTATTCGCCCGACAGCGCCTTGTCGCGGATCAGCGCCCAGCCGGCAGTCTTCACCACTTCCACGTCCAGGCCCTGGCGCGCATAGAAGCCCATGGGGTGCGCCATGATGATGGGCGTGGCGCAGGTGATGGGAATGAAGCCGACCTTCAGCTTCTGTTTCTCCAGCGGGCCAGTGCCCTGGGCGAAGGCCTCCTTGGCGGCGGCCAGCGGGAAGATCGACGACACCGCGGCCAGGGCGGTGCCGCTGCCCACGGCCTGCAGGAAGCGGCGGCGCAGGCCGTCCTCCGGGAAGAGCGCGCGCATCACGGCGGACTCGACGGCGCGCGACTGCAGCGCGGCGAGATCCGCTTCGTGTTCTGCCTGGCTGGCATGGCGGCCGCAGCCGCAGCCCAGGCGGGCCTGGGGATTGAAGGGATTGCGGAACAGGGACATGACGGGCTCCGTTGGGGAGAGAGGTCAGCGGGTGGCGGGTACCGGTGCGTGTGCGGCGCCGGCGTATTCGATGTCTTCGCGGTATTGCTGGTAGGCGTGGTGGTATTCCATGACGCGGGCGACCTCATCGATGAAGGCCTCGGCATAGCCGGCGCGGCGCAGCAGGTGCAGGCCCAGTTCGCTGCCGCTGGCGATGCCGCCGGCGGTGACGATCCGGCCCGCGTCAACGACGCGCGCACGGCTGACGCGGCAGGCGGGCGCCAGCGCGGCCAGGCGATCGATGGGCGTGCGGCCCAGGTGCGACGCTTCCAGGCGGTCGGGCTCCTTGCGGCTGGTCGCGGCGATGCCGTCCAGCAGGCCCATGCGGGCATAGATCCATGAGCCGGTGCACACGCTGGTCAGCAGGCAGGTGTCGGGCAGCGTGCGCAGGTAGTCATGCAGGCGCGTGTTGTGCATTTCCTGGCGGGTGCCGAAGCCGCCCGGGATCAGGAAGGCGTCCATCGCGGGCTGGTCGCCGAAGCTGTACGCAGGCAGCACGGTCAGGCCGGCCTGTGTTTGCACCGGCCGCATGGCGTCGGCCACCAGGAACACGTCGAGTTCGGGGTCGAAGCGGCGGGCCACCGAAAACACGCCATAGGGCGCGGCATAGTCGATGACTTCCGCGTCCTTGAATACGTAGATGCCCAGCCTGAAACCCGCTTTCGCCATGATCGTCCCGATGAGTGCGCCGGGCTGGCGGCGCACGATGATCGTGCGTCAGGGCCAGCCACGGCGCCATCATGGGCGGTGAGGGAAAAGGGCGGTATCCCGTGTTCCGTGATAGTCGCGTAGTGATTTGTCTACGCGGTGCGCGGCGGGGCTACCGTGGTGCGCGCGGACTCAGGATGCACCCAGCTGGTGCGTGTGGGCGTAGGCGACCAGCTCGACCAGGGTGCGCACGCCCAGCTTCTCGAAGATGCGGGCGCGATAGGTGGAGATGGTGTTGGCCGACAGCGCGAGCTGTTCGGCGATGGCCGTGACGGATTTGCCGGCCACCAGCAACTGGAGCACCTGGAACTCGCGGTTCGACAGCAGCTCGTGCGGCGCCTGCGGACCGTCGCGGCGCACGTTGTGGGCAAGCAGCTCGGCGACCGCGGGCGTCACGTAGACGCTGCCAGCGGCCGCCTTGGCAAGCGCGGCCAGCAGTTCGTCCGGTTCGCAGCCCTTGTTGAGATAGGCGTGTGCGCCGCTGCGCAGGGCGCGCACGGCGAACTGGCTTTCGGGATAGACCGAGAGCATGACCACGCCCAGGCCGGGGAACTCGGCGCGGACCGTTTTCAGCACATCGAGCCCGTCCCGGTCCCCCAGCGCGACGTCCAGCACCATCGCGTCGTAGGCGCCTGCGCGCAGCAGCCGCAACGCCGCCGGGCCGTCCGGCGCCTCGTCCACGCGGCCGATGCGCGCGTCCTCCGCCAGGATCCGTGCCAGTCCCCGGCGGATGATGTGGTGGTCGTCGACGATCAGGATGTCCAGTGCCATGGTGAACCGTGTTCCTTCCAGGGCCGCGTCAGGCCACGCCGCGCAGCAGCAGGCGCGCGCGGGTGCCCGCGCCGGGCGCCGAGTCTATCGTCAATTCGCCGCCGATGCTGTAGGCCCGCTCGCGCATGCCCAGGATGCCGAAGCCTTGCGGCTGGGCGGGCAGGCGCGCGCCGACGCCGTCGTCCTCCACGGTCAGCAGCAGGTCCTTGTCGCGCAGCGATACCTCGACACTGACCGCGCTTGCCTGGGCATGGCGCTGCACGTTGGTCAGCAATTCCTGCACGATGCGGTAGACATCGATCTCGGCGCTGCGGCCCAGCCGGCAACGCTCGGTCTGCGGCGGGCAGACATAGCGGCAATCCAGGCCGCTGCGCGCCTGCAGGTCCTGCAGCAGCGTTTCCAGCGCTGCCCACAGGCCCAGGTGGTCCAGCACGCCGGGCCGCAGGTCGTTCAGGATGCGCCGTGTCGCGCCCATGGCTGCCTGCGTGACCTCCAGCATGCGGTCCACGTGGGTGGCCAGTCCGGCCTGCCCGGCGAGCTGCTTGCGCAGCCAGTTCAAGTCCAGTTGCAGCGCGGTGAACGAGGCGCCCAGTTCATCGTGCACGTCGCGCGCGATGTGCGCGCGCTCTTCCTCGCGCGCCGTGCTGAGGTGGGCGGACAGCCGGCGCAGCGATTCGTGCGCGCTGCGCAGTTCGGTGGTGCGTTCCTCCACGCGGCGCTCCAGCAGGATCTGCGTGGCCTGCAACTCGCGCTCGATGTGCTTGCGGGCCGAGATGTCGCTGAAGGTCACCACCGCGCCCACCACCTCTTCGCCATCGCGGATGGGATGCGAGGCGTATTCGGCGGCGAAGGCGCTGCCGTCACGCCGCCACAGCACTTCGTCCTCGACGCGCACGCCACGCCCCTCGCGAAAGGCCTGGAAGATGCGGCAGTCATGCACCGGCATCAGCCGCTGGTCAGGGTGGGAGTGGTGGATGAGGTAGTGCATGTTGCGTCCGACGATCTCGTCGGGCGCGTAGCCCAGCATGGCGGCGCCCGCGCCGTTGATGAAGATGCAGCGTCCGCGCAGGTCGATGCCGTAGATGCCGTCGCCTGCCGACTCCAGCAGCAATTCCAGTTGCCGGCGCCAGGCTGCGTGGTGGGACAGGTGCTTGAGGTCGGCGAACACTGGACAGCTTCCAAGGAAAGACTGCCCAGTGTAGCGGCGTGGCCGGATCAGGTGACGGGATTCGGCGCGGTGTGCAGGTAATGGCGGTAGCGGTCGTACTGCACCACGATGTCCGAGATCACCTGGTCCTGGCTATAGCCATAGATATCGTAGCCGCGCCCGCCCTGGCTCAGGAAGACCTCCGCCCGCGAATAGCGACGGCGTTCGTCCTTGCTGCTGCGCTGGTCGCTGAGCGCGAAGGCCGGAATGGGATGGCTGACCCGGCGCACGGCATACAGGAACGCCGGCGTGCCGTCGCCGTGCGCCACGGTCAACTGCACGCCGTCTTCCAGCGTTTCGATCTCGGCCTGCAGTTCGCGCTTGACGAACTCCTGCTGCACGGTCGTCATCGCCGGCTGCACCGTGTTCGCCACGTAGCGCAGCACCTGGTCCTTGGTGGGGTGGCTGATGATCGAGTTCAGGCGGCGCCGCCAGTGCTGGCCGCCTTCGGAGGACAGCAGCGGCGCGGCGTGCAGGCGATGGCTGGCCTGCAGCGCGGCCTCGTCGCTGAGCGCCTTCCAGATGCCCCAGCACATGAGCAGCAGTACCGCTGCCAGCGGGAAGCCCGCGATGACCGCGGCCATCTGCACGGCATCCAGGCCGCCGGCCAGCAGCAGCACGGCCGCCACGCCGCCGCACACCAGGGCCCAGAAGATGCGCAGCCACAGGGCCGGCTCGTCGCTGCCGTTGCGCGCGGTGATCATGGCGATGACCAGCGCGCCCGCGTCCGAAGCGGTGATGAAATACACCGCGACCAGCAGGCCGGTGACCCAGGCCAGCACGGACGAGAAGGGCAGGTACTCGAACACCGAGAAGAGCGCGATGGGCATGTTGTCTGACACCGTCTTCGAGATCTCACCCGCGGCGCGGTTGATGTCCAGCCAGATGGCCAGGTCGCCGAAGATGGTGAACCAGATGAAGCTGAAGCCGGCCGGGGCGAACAGCACGCCCAGCAGGAACTGGCGGATCGTGCGGCCGCGAGAAATGCGTGCGATGAAAAGCCCCACGAACGGCGACCAGGAAATCCACCAGCCCCAGTAGAACAGCGTCCATTGGCCCATCCAGTCCTTGGAGGCCGGGGCGTAGGCATAGGTGTGGAAGGTGCGCGAGACGAATCCGTTCAGGTACAGGCCCAGGTTCTCCAGCATGGCCTGGAACAGGAATGCCGTCGGCCCGACGAAGAGCAGGGCCGCCATCAGCAGGAAGGACACGATGATGATGAATTCGCTCAGCCGCCGGATGCCGTTGTCCAGGCCCGTGGCGACGGTGATCGTGGCCAGCACCGTCACGATCAGGATGAGCCACAGCTGCGTGTCCAGCGTCTGCGGCAGTCCGAACAGGTAGTTCATGCTGGCGTTGAGCTGCGACACGCCCAGTCCCAATGACGTGGCCAGGCCCGCCAGCGTGCCCACCACCGCGAAGATGTCGATGAGCGAACCGACAGGGCCGTTCACCCGCTCGCCGATCAATGGATAGAACGCCGAGCGCAGCGTCAGCGGCTGGTTCTTGCGGTAGCCGAAATAGGCCAGGCACATGCCCAGCAGGGCATAGATGGCCCAGGCATGCACGCCCCAGTGGAAGAAGGTGATCTCCATCGCGTCGCGCATGGCCTGGATCGAGCGCGGCGCCGCGTCGGGCGGGCTGGAGAAGTGCATGATGGGCTCGGCCACGCCGTAGAACACGATGCCGATGCCCATCCCGGCCGAGAACAGCATGGCCACCCAGGTGCCGTAGCTGTAGTCGGGCGTGGACTCGTCGGGCCCGAGCTTGATGCGGCCGAAGGGGCTGATGGCCAGCCCGATCAGGAAGATCACGAAGAATCCCACGGCGAGCAGGTAGAACCAGCCCGCTTCGCCGATGATCCAGTCGTTGGCGTGGGAGAACAGGGCCGCCGCGCTTTCCGGGCGGAGGCTGGCGTAGCCGATGAGGGCAAGCGCGATCAGCGCCGAGCCCGTGAAGGTCAACGGCGAGATGCTGTCGGTGATTTTTTTCATGTGGAACTCCAGGCTTCTCGCTCCCCGCGTCGCCGGGCGAACTGCCCGGTTACGTCCCCAATATCGCGAGGGGAGCCGGTCGATCCTATCAATCTGCTTTCATCGCCAGGGTAAGGAAGTCCGTCGGTCTGAAACAGGAAGGCCGCTTGGCAACCAGATGTCTCGGGCCTGCCGATGGCCGAATCGCCCTGCTCGCCAGTGGTACATTAGGTCCCGCCAATTGCCAACGATATTTGCGGGATCCCTATGCACTTTCTGATTTTGCTTCTCTCCCGACTCATACGGGTGGTCGCCAACCTGACGAAAGTTTTCAGTTACCTGTTTCACTGGTTCTTCCCGAAGAAGCGTTTCACGATGCCGCGCGCGCGGCCCGCGCTGATCCCCAGCCGCAAGCAAGGCCGGATCCCGCGCATCATCTGGCAGACGAACTACACCGACCGCGCCACCTTGCCGGTCTATCTGAACTACCTGTTCAACCGCCTGATTTCCCCGACCTGGGAATACCGTTTCCATCTGACGGAGGATCGGCGTGTGTTCATCTCTCAGCATTACGATGCGGACGTCCTGGCCTGCTACGACCGGCTGCAGATCGGCGCCGCCCAGGCGGATTTCTGGCGTGTGCTGGTGCTGAACAAGATGGGCGGGGTCTATCTCGATATCGATGCGCACATGCTGCGGCCGCTGGAATTCGTGCTGTCGCCGCAGGACGATGAGGCCTATGTGAAGACGCGCCGGGGAGATCTCAGCAATTACTTCATTGCCAGCCGGCCGGGCAATCCGAACATGGCGAGGATTGCCGAGGGGATCGCCCGGAATATCCGCCATCCCCCCAGCAACAACGTATTCGACATTACCGGTCCAGGCGTATTCAACACGCTGCTGGATCAGTCGAAGATAAAGACCTGCCTGTACAAGTTCACCTGCGCGCAGGGGACTTTCACCAACGAGTATTTCCAGTACCTTGATAAGAAAGAGGGCAAGTGGACCAAGCAGCAGCACGTCACCAGCGTGGTCAGGCCCGAGGCTGAGTCCGCGGTCCAGCCCCAGGCCCAGACGGGGTTACGGCCCGACGCCTGAGCCGCTGGGCGCAGCGGCGTTTCCCTTTTCCTTTTTTGCCCCCTGCTTATGACAACCCCCGCTCGGCTCACTCGCCGCCACCCCGATGAACTCCTGATAGGCCTGGTTTCCGTGTCGGACCGCGCGTCCAGCGGCCAATACGAAGACCAGGGACTGCCGGCGCTGGACGCCTGGCTGGGGACGGCGCTGGCGTCTCCGTGGCAGGCTGTCAGCCGTCTCATCCCCGACGAGCCGGACCTGATCTCCCGAACGCTCATCGAGCTGGTCGACGAGGTGGGCTGCGACCTGGTGCTGACCACGGGTGGCACGGGACCCGCAAGGCGCGACACAACGCCGGATGCCACGTTGGCCGTCGCCACGCGTGAGATGCCGGGTTTTGGTGAGCAGATGCGACAGATCAGCCTGGCCTTCGTTCCTACGGCTATCCTGTCCCGGCAGGTAGGCGTCATCCGCGAAATCGACGGCCATGCCGCGCTGATCCTGAACCTGCCGGGCCAGCCCAAGGCCATCCGCGAGACGCTGGAAGGCCTGAAGGACGCCGAGGGCGGCGTGAAGGTCCCGGGTATTTTCGCGGCCGTTCCCTACTGCCTGGACCTGATCGGCGGACCGTACGCCGAGACACGGCCGGCGGTGGTCAAGGCTTTCCGGCCCAAGTCGGCGATCCGCCAGCCTGCCGCGGGTTGAGACCGTCCGTCCCCGGCCGCCTGCCGAGGACCGCACAACCCGGTAAAATCGCCGTCATCCAAAGATATTTCACCCAATTCTTCAATCCGATTCAGGAGCTTTCCCTATGGCCCTCGTTTCCATGCGCCAACTGCTGGACCACGCCGCCGAGAACGGCTACGGCATTCCGGCCTTCAACGTGAACAACCTGGAGCAAGTCCAGGCCATCATGGAAGCCGCGGCAGAAACCGACAGCCCGGTCATCATGCAGGCGTCGGCCGGCGCCCGTAAGTACGCAGGCGAAGGCTTCCTCAAGCACCTGATCCAGGCCGCGGTCGAAAGCTACCCGCACATCCCCGTCGTCATGCACCAGGACCACGGCCAGTCGCCCAAGATCTGTCAAGGTGCCATCGACCTCGGCTTCTCCAGCGTCATGATGGACGGCTCGCTCAAGGAAGACGGCAAGACCATCGCCGACTATGAGTACAACGTCGAGGTCACCCGCACGGTGGTCGACGCCGCCCACAAGCTGGGTGTGACGGTCGAAGGCGAACTGGGCTGCCTGGGCTCGCTGGAAACGATGGAAGGCGACAAGGAAGACGGCCATGGCGCCGACGGCAAGCTCACCATCGAGCAACTGCTGACCGACCCCGAGCAGGCCGCCGACTTCGTGCGCCGCACCCAGCTGGACGCACTGGCCATCGCCATCGGCACCAGCCACGGCGCCTACAAGTTCACGCGCAAGCCCACCGGCGACATCCTGTCGATCAAGCGCATCAAGGAAATCCACGCCCGCCTGCCCAACACCCACCTGGTGATGCACGGCAGCTCCAGCGTGCCGCAGGAACTGCTGGCCGAGATCCGCCAGTTCGGCGGCAACATGAAGGAAACCTACGGCGTGCCCGTCGAGGAAATCCAGGAAGCCATCAAGTTCGGCGTGCGCAAGATCAACATCGACACCGACATCCGCCTGGCCATGACCGGCGCCATCCGCCGCTTCTTCGCCGAGAACCCCGAGAAGTTCGACCCGCGCGAATACCTGAAGCCCGCCCGCGCCGCCGCCAAGCAGATCTGCGTGCAGCGCTACCAGGAGTTCGGCACGGCCGGCAACGCCAGCAAGATCAAGGCGATTCCGCTGACCGAGATTGCCCAGCAGTACGCGTCGGGCAAGCTTTCGCAGATCGTCCAGTAAACCGGGCACGCGCCCTCGACCCCCCGCGCGCCGGCCAGTCCGGCGCGCCTCATTTTCCGGGCTCGCCCGATTGCCTATAGGTCCCTTCCGTGACTGCACCCATGTACCAATCCAGCATCCAGTCCCTGCCGCTCCTGGCGCGTGGCAAGGTCCGCGACATGTACGCCGTGGGCGACGACAAGCTGCTGGTCGTCGCGACCGACCGCATCTCTGCCTTCGATGTGATCCTCGATGATCCCATCCCAGGCAAGGGTGAAGTGCTGACCGGCATGACCGAGTTCTGGCTGAAGAAGCTGGCGCACGTCATCCCCAACCACTCCACCGACGTGGCGGCGGAAGACGTGGTGGCGGCAGGCGAGCGTGACCAGGTGCGCGGCCGCGCCGTGGTGGTCAAGCGCCTGAAGCCGGTGCTGGTGGAAGCGGTGGCGCGGGGCTACCTGATCGGGTCGGGCTGGAAGGACTACCAGGCCAGCGGCGCCGTCTGCGGCGTCAAGCTGCCCGAAGGCCTGAAGCAGGCTGGCAAGCTGCCCACGCCCATCTTCACGCCGGCGGCCAAGGCCGAGTTCGGCTCGCATGACGAGAACGTCGATTTCGACTACGTGGTCAAGGCCGTGGGCGCCGATCTCGCCGCGCGCATCCGCGACGTCACGCTGCGCCTCTACACCGAGGCCGCGGAATACGGCGCCACGCGCGGCATCCTGATCGCCGACACGAAGTTCGAGTTCGGCCTGGACGATGCCGGCACGCTGCACCTGATGGACGAGGTGCTCACGCCCGATTCCTCGCGCTTCTGGCCCGCCGACGGCTATCGTGAAGGCATCAGCCCGCCTTCGTTCGACAAGCAGTTCATCCGCGACTGGCTGGAAACCCAGCCCTGGGACAAGACCCCGCCCGCACCGCGCGCGCCCCAGGAAATCCTGGAGAAGACCGGCGCGAAGTATCGCGAGGCGCTGGCGCGCTTGACGCGCTGAGCGCCACGCAGGCTCGGACAAAAGGGCGGAACCCGCAAGGGTTCCGCCCTTTTGTTTGGCAGGTGATGCACGCCCGAGGCTTACCAGCCCCAGCACGTCCCTGTTGCCGGCGCGCCGCAGTAGCGGTAGTTGATGGCGAACCACAGCTTGCCCGCGCCGCGCGAGTTGCCGCTGCCGTTCACGTCGTTGCGGGCCAGTTCCTCCAGCTCGTCGCGCGCGCTCCTGGTCGGGCTGGGGTTGGGCGCCCCCGACACCAGCACGATCCGGCCCAGTTCCGCGGCCGTGCGCTCGCCGCTCACCACGTCGGTGTCGGCCAGTGCCGTCATGCGCAGGGCGGCATCGCGCACCATCGCCGAGTAGCTGGTGTTGCTGTTGCCCGGCTGCAGCGTGCTGTTCAGCGTGCTCTGCGCCAGCACGTCGGCCTGGACGTCGCCCTGGACGCCGGTCCTGTAGTCCGTGAAAGGCTTCAGGTTGCCCGCCGTGGTCTGCTGGCGCATCCAGTCGCCCCAATAGAATTCGGCGAATTCCGGCAGGCCGCCGTTGTCATAGGCGATGCCGCGCGTGAAGTACACCAGCGAGCGGTAGCGGTCTTCCGCCATGCCGCCCGGGCGGTCGTCATGCAGCAGGCCGACGCGCGTGGGCAATTGCTCGGGCGTGATCGGCTGGTTGTCCGCGTCGCGCAGCCATGCCTGGCGCGAGTCGACCATGCGTTGCCAGAATTCGGCCTGCGTGGCCGCGTCGCTGTAGTTGGCGCTGACCTTGACCCAGACCTTCAGCTTGGGGCCGCCATCGGCGATTTCGTACAGCGAGCTGAAGCCGTGATGGCCGTCGGTGAGGTACAGCACGCCCTCGGGGCCGACCACCACGGTCTTCAGTGCGGCGTCATCCGTGCCCGGCTCGTCGCGGCAGGCGAAGGTGCTGGGGTCGTCCAGGCGGGCGGCGCCAGCCTCGGCCAGGGTCTGGAACGGCTGGGCGCGTTCGCCGCGGCCGGTGTCCTCGCAGAAGTCGTCGAACTTCTTGCCCACGGTGCGGTTGAGATAGACCAGCTGTTGGGTGTCGTTCGCCGCCCAGGTGGGGCGTGTGAAATCCGGCTGCCAGCGGCCCAGCTTGTAGTAGATCTGGTCGTAGCCGATGGCTGCCTGGGTCGGCTTCAGTTCCTCGATGGCCACTTCCAGCAGGTCGCCAGCGACGGCCTTCAGGTAGGGCGACTCGGCAAGGGGCGGGGTTTCGGGTTCGGTGGCGGGCGGGGTCACCGGGGGGCCATCGGCCACGGGCTCGTCGTTGTCGCTGCCGCCGCAGGCGGCCAGCAACAGCGGGATGGGCAGGATCAGGCCCGCCAGCAGCTTGCGGACGGGAAGGGGAAGGGAGGCAGGGCGTTGTTGGGGCATGTCGTCTTCGCGATGTCAGGGGAAAGGAGGGCCCTCCGCGGCATGCGCCGGCGGCGGTGGGGGCAGGGGCATCCTAGGTAGCGAGACTTTCAAAAGGGTTTCGTTTTCTGCACGTTTTCCAGAACTGTTGTTTGCAGATGCGGTGTCATTCAAATGAAATAAACGCTTGTTAAGCGAAGATGTTTTTCGGGTGACAGCTGCTTGCCAGTCCGCGGCGGCTGGCGGCTTACCCTTGGAACGTGCCCGACACGATTGCAAACGGACCCCGGCTGCAAGGGCGTGGTGGAATCAGATCGAGCGCCCTCCCGGCGCCAGGGGCCGGGCCTTCTGACCCGGCCCGCCATCTGGACACATGAGGAGACCGATATGTCCGATCACGTCTACAAGCAGATCGAAATCGTGGGGTCCTCCCCGGAGTCTTCCGACGACGCGGTGCGCCGCGCGCTGGAACGCGCCCGGGCCACCCTGCGCAACCTGGACTGGTTCGAAGTCACCAGCGTGCGCGGCCACCTGAAGGACGGCAAGGTGGCCCACTGGCAGGTGGGCCTGAAGGTCGGGGTGCGCCTGGAGGAGGCCAAGGGGTGATGCCCTTCGCGGGGGCGGGAGCCGCTTCCGGCGCCCCGCTGGCCGTACACGGTAAAATGCCCGTTTTCCCGTGAGCACGGCTCCTATCTCCATGTCTACTTCTTCCGACGCCGCCGGCAGCGCGGCCAGCAGCCTGGACAGCGCTTGCGCCTCGGCGCCGCCCATCGTGGGCATCGTCATGGGTTCGTCCAGCGATTGGGACATCATGAAGCACGCGGTGGCGATGCTCACCGATTTCGGCGTGCCGCACGAGGCGCGCGTAGTGTCCGCCCACCGCATGCCGCAGGACATGGCCGATTATGGCGCCGATGCGCGCGCGCGCGGCCTGCGCGCCATCATCGCGGGCGCCGGCGGCGCCGCGCATCTGCCCGGCATGATGGCCGCGCTGACCGAAGTGCCCGTGTTCGGCGTGCCCGTGCCCTCGCGCTACCTGCGTGGCGAAGACTCCCTGCTGTCCATCGTGCAGATGCCCAAGGGCGTGCCGGTGGGCACCTTCGCCATCGGCGAGGCTGGCGCGGCCAACGCCGCGCTGCACGTCATCGCCAACCTGGCCACGACCGATGCCGGCCTGCATGCCAAGCTGCTCGATTTTCGCCGCCGCCAGACCGAGGCTGCGCGCGCGATGGTCGTTCCCCCGCCTTCTGCCGCCTGAGCCCCATGCCTGCTTCCGACAAGATGAATACGCTGCCGCCGGGCAGCTGGCTGGGCCTGCTGGGCGGCGGCCAACTGGGCCGCATGTTCTGCCATGCCGCGCAAAGCCTGGGCTACCGTGTCGCCGTGCTGGATCCCGCCGGCGATGGCCCCACCGCGATGGTCGCTGACCGCCACGTGTCGGCCGACTATGCCGACACGCAAGGCCTGGCCGAGCTGGCCGGCTTGTGCCCGGCCATCACCACTGAATTCGAGAACGTGCCGGCCGCCAGCCTGCGCGCGCTGGCCGCGCGCGTGCGCGTGTCGCCGGGCGCCGACGCGGTGGCCATCGTGCAGGACCGCAACGACGAGAAGGCCTATGTGGCCGGCCAGGGCATCCCGGTGGCGCCCAACGTGCCCGTGCGCGCCACGGCCGACCTGGAGTCCGCCGATGCCGCGCTGTTCCCTGGCATCCTGAAGGTGGCCCGGCTGGGCTACGACGGCAAGGGCCAGGCCCGTGTCGCCACGCGCGAGGAAGCGCTGGCTGCCTTCGCGGCTTTCGGCAGCGTGCCTTGCGTGCTGGAAGCGTTGATGCCGCTGGACTACGAGGTGTCCGTGGTGCTGGCGCGCGGCGCGGACGGCGAGGCCGCGGTGTTTCCCGTGGCGCGCAACGTGCATCGCGACGGCATCCTGGCCGTGACCACCGTGGGGGCGCCCATGGACGCGGCGCTCACCGAGCAGGCCACCCAGGCGGCGTTGGGCATCGCACACGGCCTCGGCTACGTCGGCGTGCTGTGCGTGGAGTTCTTCGTGCTGCGCGACGGCCGCCTGGTGGTCAATGAAATCGCCCCGCGCCCGCACAACAGCGGCCACTACAGCATGGACGCCTGCCAGACCAGCCAGTTCGAGCAGCAGGCGCGCGTGTTGGCCGGCCTGCCGCTGGGCAGTACGCGTCTGCTGGCGCCCGCCGTCATGTTGAACATCCTGGGCGACGTCTGGTTCACGCCGGGCAGCGACACGCCGCGCGAGCCCGACTGGGCCGCGGTGCTGGCCGTGCCGTCGGCCAAGCTGCACCTGTATGGCAAGCATGAGGCACGCCGTGGCCGCAAGATGGGTCACGTGACCTGTGTGGCCGCCACGCTCGAGCAGGCGCAAGCCGACGCGCTGGCGGTTGCCGCCGCGCTGGGCCTGCCCGCCACCCTGGACTGACCGACACGCGGGACGGCTTGCCGTTACGCTTTCCTTGCCGCAATCCCCCATGTCCCACGCCGCGCCCGCCTCCCTGCCAGAAATCGACCACGCCGCCGATGTGCTCGCGCGCGGCGAACTGGCGGCCTTTCCCACGGAAACCGTCTATGGCCTGGGGGCCGATGCCGAAAACCCCGAGGCGATTGCGCGCATCTATGCGGCCAAGGGCCGCCCGTCCAACCATCCGGTGATCGTGCATGTGGCGCCCGAGGCGGACCTGTCCTATTGGGCCGGCGACATCCCGCCGCTGGCGCGCGCACTGATCGACGCCTTCTGGCCGGGGCCGCTGACGCTCATCCTGCCGCGCGCCGCGCATATCCCCGACACCGTTAGCGGCGGACAGGACAGCGTGGGCCTGCGTTGCCCCTCGCATCCGGTGGCCCAGCAATTGCTGCGTGCCTTCGCCAGGCGCCGCGGCGGACATGGCGGCGTGGCCGCGCCTTCGGCCAACAAGTTCGGCCAGGTGTCGCCCACGCATGCCGCGCACGTGCGCAGCGAATTCCCGGAACTCGTGGCGGCCGGCATGCCGGTGCTTGAAGGCGGCGCGTCCGAGGTCGGCATCGAGTCGACCATCCTGGACCTGTCGCGCCTGGACAGCGTGGGACCGGTGCTGCTGCGTCCCGGCCATGTCACGGCCGCTCGCATCGCCGAGATCACGGGCAGCCTGCCTGCCTTGCCTGATGCCGCGGCGCCGCGGGTGTCGGGCAGCCTGAAAGCCCACTACGCGCCGCGCACCCCGCTGCGCCTGGCCAGCGCCGCGACGCTGGCCGCCCTGGCGACGGGGCAGGGCCTGCCCGCCACGGGCCGATACGTGCTGGTGTCGCACACGCGCGCGCAGGCGCCCGCGGACCTGTCGCCGCGCGTGGACTGGCATGCGGCGCCCGCCGCTGCCGATGCCTATGCGGCCGGGCTGTATGCCATGCTGCGCAGCCTGGACCTGCAAGGCTATGCGGGCATCGTGCTGGAAGCGCCGCCCGAGGCGGCCAACTGGCTGGCCGTGCGCGATCGCGTGGGCCGCGCGGCTGCCGCGTTTGACGCCGACGACGGCGCGGCGACCTGAACGTTCCCCGCGCCAGCATCCCCATGTAGGGCATCCCCCGCTCACGCTTCACGCCGTGCTGCGGCACAATCAGGCAGGGCTGGCGATGTGCGCCGGCCATGACCCGATCCGCAAGGAGTGCCGATGCCGACGTCCAGCCCTGACGCTGTTCCCCTGTCTGCCGAAGAGGCCTTGCTGTCGCGCCGCTCGGTGCGGGCGTTCCTGCCCGAGCCGGTGCCGCGCGAGACCATCGAGGCCATCCTGCGCCTGGCGGCGCGCGCGCCCTCGGGCAACAACGCGCAACCCTGGCAGGTCTATGTGCTGACGGGTGAAACGCTGGCGCGCGTCGGCAAGGCGCTGGGCGCGGCGCATGACGATCCCGACCCCGCGCGCTACCAGGGCGAGTACGACTACTACCCCAGGAAATGGATCTCGCCGTTCCTGGACCGCCGCCGCAAGGTGGGCTGGGACCTCTATGGCCTGCTGGGTCTCACGCGCGAGGACAAGGCCGGCATGCATGCCCAGCATGGCAGGAACTACCGCTTCTTCGATGCGCCGGTGGGACTGCTGTTCACCATCAACCGCATCATGTCGCAGGGCAGCTGGCTGGATTACGGCATGTTCCTGCAATCGATCATGCTGGCCGCGCGGGCCCACGGACTGGACACCTGCCCGCAGGCGGCCTTCGTGCCGTACCACAGCATCATCAGGCGGGAGCTGGCGCTGCCGCCCGAAGAGATGTTCGTGTGCGGCATGGCGCTGGGCCGGGCCGACGAGTCGGCCATCGAGAACACGCTGCGCTCGGAGCGCGAACCCGTCGAGGCATTCACGCATTTCCTGGATTAGGACGCGGCCGGAAAACAGGACGGCCCGCCGTCTTGCGAGGGCGGGCCGTTGCGCGGCGTGATGCGCGTATCAGCCGCGCGTATCAGCCGCCTTGCTGCTGGGCCGTCGTGCGCAGGTCCGTCAGCGTGGCCGTCGGCGTGATGACCTCCGGGTCCAGCAGGCAATGCAGGATGGCCGGCTTGCCGCTGGCCACGGCGCGTTCGAAGGCGGCGGCGAACTGCTCGGTATTCTCCACGCGTTCGCCGTGGCCGCCGAAACTGCGCGCATAGGCGGCGAAGTCGGGGTTGCGCAACGCGGTGGCCGACACACGGGCCGGGTAGTGCTTTTCCTGGTGCATGCGGATCGTGCCGTACATGCCGTTGTCCACGACGATGACGATGATCGGCAGGTCGTATTGCACGGCGGTGGCGAATTCCTGGCCGTGCATCAGGAAGCAGCCGTCGCCTGCGAAGCACACGACCATGCGCGAGGGATCGACGCGCTTGGCACCCACCGCCGCCGGCAGCCCGTAGCCCATCGAGCCCGAGGTCGGCGCGAGTTGCGTGCCATAGGCGCGGTTGCGGTGGAAGCGGTGCAGCCACGTGGCGTAGTTGCCCGCGCCGTTGGTCAGCACCGCGTCATCGGGCAGGCGCGATTCCAGCCACGCCATGATCTCGCCCATCTGCAGCGCGCCCTGCGTGCGGATGCGGCTGGCATCGCTCCAGGCGATGTAGCTGTCGTGCAGCGTGCGGATGGCATCCTTGCGCGCCGAGTCGTGGCTGGCGGGCACGTCGGCCAGCGCCGCCGCGAAGGCCGTGGGCGAGGCGTTGATGGCCAGCGTGGGGCGATAGACGCGGCCCAGCTCGTTGACGTCGGGATGCACGTGCACCAGCGCCTGGCGCGGCACCGGCAGGTCCAGCAGCGTGTAGCTCTGGCTGGGAATCTCGGACATGCGCCCGCCCACCAGCAGCAGCAGGTCGGCGTCGCGCACGCGCGCCAGCAGCGCCGGGTTGGCGCCCAGGCCCACGTCGCCGATATAGCAGGGGTGGTCTGCCGGGCACAGCATCTGGCGGCGGAATGAGGCCGCCACCGGCAGGCCGGCGCGTTCGGCGAAAGCAGCGAACTGGTCCACGGCTTGCGCGCTCCAGCGCGTGCCGCCCAGGATGGCCAGCGGCGCGCGCGCGGCGGCCAGGCGCTCGGCCAGGTCGGCCAGCTGCGCCGCGCCGGGCGCGGTGTCGATGATGTCGTAGCCCGGGGCATCGGCCACCGTGGCGGTGTCGGTCAGCATGTCCTCGGGCAGCGCGATGACCACCGGGCCGGGGCGGCCGGAGCTGGCGACGTGGAAGGCGCGCGAGATCAGTTCGGGAATGCGGTCGGCGTCATCGATCTCGGTGACCCATTTGGCCTGGGTGCCGAAGACCGCGCGGTAGTCCATTTCCTGGAAGGCTTCGCGCTCGCGCATGCCGCGTTCGATCTGGCCCACGAACAGGATCAGGGGCGTGGAGTCCTGGCTGGCGATGTGCACGCCCGCCAGCGCGTTGGCGGCGCCCGGGCCGCGCGTGACCATGCAGATGCCGGGCCGGCCCGACAGCTTGCCGTGCGCGTCGGCCATCATGGCCGCGCCGCCTTCCTGGCGGCACACGGTGACGTCGATGTCGACGTCCACCAGCGCATCCAGCACGGCCAGGTAGCTTTCGCCAGGAACGCAGAACACGTGGCGCACGCCGTGCGCCACCAGTTGATCGACAAGGATCTGGCCGCCGGAGCGGGCGATGGGGGAGGTGTTGGCGGAGGATGTCGGCATAGTGCTCATGAGCATAATGCCGTGCGCCAGGGCGGGCAATCGGGCTTGCCCTCGGTCGAGGGCAGGCCGTTGGCCGCGCGCAGGCGCGGCGGCCAACGGTGCCGTTGCGTCAGCGGAAGACGACCGTGCGGTGGCCGTTCAGCAGGATGCGGTGCTCGACATGGCTGCGCACGGCGCGCGACAGCACCAGCGATTCCACGTCGCTGCCCACCTGGGCCAGGTCCGCCGCGCTCAGCGTGTGGTCCACGCGCTCGATGTCCTGTTCGATGATGGGGCCTTCGTCCAGGTCCGGCGTGACGTAATGGGCCGTGGCGCCGATGATCTTCACGCCGCGGGTGTGGGCCTGGTGATACGGGCGCGCGCCCTTGAAGCTGGGCAGGAAGCTGTGATGGATGTTGATGGCGCGGCCCGACAGCGCGCGGCACAGGTCGGGCGACAGGATCTGCATGTAGCGGGCCAGCACCACCAGGTCGATGCGCTCGCGCTCGACCAGCGCCAGGATCTGTTGCTCCTGCTGCGCCTTGGTGTCGGGCGTGACCGGCAGGTGATGGAAAGGGATGCCGTAGGACTGCGCGAGCGGCGCGAAGTCGGGGTGGTTGGACACCACCGCGGCGATCTCCACCGGCAACTGGCCGCTGTGCGTGCGGAACACCAGGTCGTTCAGGCAGTGGCCCTGCTTGCTGACCATGATCAGCAGGCGCGCCTTGCGGCGCGCGTCGTGGATCTGCCAGTCCATGCCGTAGTCGGCGGCCAGCGCCGAAAACCGGGCGCGTAGCGTGTCGGCGTCGATGTCCTGCGGCAGGTCGAAGTGCACGCGCAGGAAGAAGCGGCCCGTCTCTTCGTCGCCGAACTGCTGCGCGTCCAGGATGTTGCCCTGGAGCTCGAACAGCAGGCCGCTCACGCGGTAGACGATGCCGGTGCGGTCCGGGCAGGAGAGGGTCAGGATGAAATCGTTGTGTTGCGACATGATGGGAACGTGGTCAGGAAAGCAGGGCGGCCGCGGTGGCCCGGGCGATCGCCAGGCTGGCGGTCAGTCCCGGTGATTCTATGCCGAACAGGTTCACCAGCCCGGGCACGCCATGGATGGCGGGTCCGGCGATGACGAAGTCGGCGGCGGGGGCGTCAGGGGCGGAGATCTTGGGCCGGATGCCGGTGTAGCCCGGCGCCAGGGCGCCGTCGGGCAGGCCTGGCCAATAGGCGCGCACGGCATCGTAGAACACATCCGCGCGCGCGGGGTCCAGGCTGTAGTCCTCGTGCTCGATCCACTGGGTGTCCGGGCCGAACTTGGCCTGGCCGCCCATGTCCAGCGTCAGGTGCACGCCCAGGCCGGCGGCTTGCGGGACGGGATAGATCAGCCGCGAAAACGGCGCGCGGCCGCTCAGTGTGAAATAACTGCCTTTGCACAGATAGGCCTGGGGCAGGGTGTCCGGCGGCAGGCCTTCGATGCGCCGCGCCAGGGTGGGCGCATGCAGACCCGCTGCGTTGACCAGCGTGGCACAGGACAGATGCATGCCGTCCTCGCCACCGAACTGCAAGTCGAAGCCGCCGTGAGGCCGCAAGCGGCCGGACAGCAGCGGCGTATGGAAGACGCATTGTGCGCCCGCGTTTTCGGCATCGCCCTGGAAGGCGAGCATCAGCGCGTGGCTGTCCACGATGCCCGTCGACGGCGACAGCAGCGCGGCCGTGCAGTGCAGGGCCGGCTCCAGCGCGCGCGCCTCGGCGGCATCGATCCGGCGCAGGTCATCCACGCCGTTGGCGCGTGCCCGAGCGGCGATGCCTTCCAGCTGGGCATTCTGTTCGGGGCGCGTGGCGACGATGAGCTTGCCCAGGCGTGCGTGCGGGATGCCGCGTTCGGCGCAATAGGCGTACAGCAGGTGTTTGCCTTCGACGCAGAGCTTCGCCTTCAGGCTGCCGGCAGGGTAATAGATGCCGGCATGGATCACTTCGGAATTGCGCGAGCTGGTGCCGGTGCCGATGGCTTCGCTGGCTTCGGCAACCAGCACGTCGCGTCCGGCCAGCGCCAGTTCCCGCGCCACGGCCAGGCCGACGACGCCCGCGCCGATCACCACGCAGTCGATGTCGAAGGCGTTGCTCATCGGGGCACCGGGACGGCACGCATCGTCGTCATCGCGGCAGTGCGGGGGTGAGGTCGAAGCCGCCGGCGTGATAGACCAGCGGCGGCGCGTCGGTATAGCCGCAGTGCTCCACTTCGCCCACCAGGATCAGGTGGTCGCCTTCACGGTAGCGGCTGCGGTTGCGGCATTCGAACCACGCCGCGCCGGGTTCGGCCAGCATCGGCGCGCCGCCAGGGGCCTCGGCCAGCGTCAGGTCCTGGAAGCGTTCGGCTGCCGTGCCGCGCGCGAAGCGCGAGGCCAGCGAGAGCTGTCCCGCCGCCAGCACGTTCACGACGTAGCGGTCGCACTGCTCGAAGAGGGGCAGCGAGGACGAGGTCAGCGAGAGGCTCCAGAGCACCAGCGGCGGCTCGAGCGAAACCGAGTTGAAGGAACTGACGGTCAGGCCGGCCGGGGCGCCGGCCGCGTCGCGCGTCGTGACGATGGTCACGCCGGTGGCGAAGCGGCCCAGCGTGGTGCGGAAGTGGGCGGGGTCGGTGGCAGTGGGCGTTGCGGTCATGCTGGGGCGATCAGGCGGGCGCAGCGGGCGCGGATGAGGCCGGTCGTGGCGTGTGGGGGGGGGGGCGAGGCAAGGTCAGGGCGACAGACGGACGACGCGCCAGATGCCGCCGTCGTCGCGGCGATAGACCAGGCGGTCATGCAGGCGGGAAGGACGGCCCTGCCAGAATTCCATGCTTTCCGGCCGCAGGCGGTAACCGCCCCAATGCGGCGGCCGGGGCGGGTCTTCGCCCAGCGAGGCCGTGTATTGCGCGTTGCGGGCTTCCAGTTCGTCGCGGCTGATGGGTTGGCTCTGCTTCGAGGCCCAGGCGCCGATGCGCGAGCCCAGCGGGCGCACCTTGTAATAGGCGTCGGAGTCGGCGGCGCTGACTTTTTCCACCGGTCCTTCGATGCGCACCTGGCGCTCCAGCGCTTGCCAGAAGAACAGCAGGCTGGCCCAGGGCTGTGCCGCCAGGTCTTCGCCCTTGCGCGATTCGTAGTTGGTATAGAACACGAAGCCGTCGGGGTCGTAGCCCTTCAGCAGCACGATGCGCGCGGAGGGACGGCCGGCGGCATCGGCCGTGGCCAGCGTCATGGCGTTCGGCTCGGGGACCTTCCCGGCCAGGGCCTGATCGAACCACAGGCCGAACTGATCAATGGGAGAACTGGCTGCCTGGTCTTCCAGCAGCACGTTCTTGTCGTAGGTCTGGCGCAGGTCGGCAATCGACATGGGGCGTTCCCGGTGGCGGGTGGGCGGGTGAAACGCCGAGTGTAACGCCTCAGCCTTCCGGCAGATCGTGACGCTGCGCCTCCAGCGCCCGGGCCACGGTCTGCAGGCGCCGGTCCTGGATGCCGGCACCGCGCAGCGCGCGTTCGGTCTCCAGCACGTAATCGGTGCAGGGGCCATAGCCGCCCGAGGCGCGGCGCACGATGGCCAGCTGTTCCTCCAGCGGCAACTCGCTGATGTAGCCCGGGCCTTCGCGATTCATGATGAACACCAGCGCGCGCACGTCGCCGTCCTCGGTCTGGCAGTTGAGCCAGCGGGGCAGGTAGGAGCCGGTGGTCATCTCGCGCACCCACAGTTGCGGAAAGACGTGGGCGATTTCCTCGTCGGCCAGCCGGTAGACCACGCCGCGGCACGAACCGCCGCGATCCAGGCCGAAGACCAGTCCCGGGCATTCCGGCGTGCCGCGGTGCTCGCGCGACCACAGGCACAGCGCACGGTGGTGGCCGTGCAGGGTGGCGAGACGCCGTTCGGCGTAGGGGAAGTCGGGACGCCAGATGAGGGAACCGTAGCCGAAGACCCAGACTTCCTGGCCGGTCTGGATCTGGGCCAGTGCCTGGTTCATGGAGGCGAGGCGCTGGGCTTCGCTCCACAAGGGGATCTCTGGGTGAGGACGGACGATGATGGGCGCGGCTGAAGGATTCACGGGCATCTTTGCTCGGGCAAGCCCCTATTGTCCGCGCGGCAAGCTTGCTTGTCGAGAATCAAGTAACGGTCTGTATTGCGCCGGCAACGCCACCGATACGAGGGTTTTCTCAGGGGGAAATTTGCGCAAAAACAAAGCGGTATTACCAACCCATCGGATATAATTTGAAACATAACGCGATGTTCGGCATATTCTCGAGTGAGGGGGCAATGGTCGACGAAAAGGGGTTGCGCTTCGTCCTGGACGAGGCCACACGGTCCGTCAGGGCGTGTTACGCGCCAGGAGACGAAGAAGAAAACATCGGCCCGGAATCCATTGCCGAGGCGCTGGCCGAGCACGGCTGGGACGCCGCTGTCCTGGACCAGCGCGAAATGGCGCAGTTCCTGGATGCCTGCCGGCGCGCCGAAGAGCCCATCCAGGCGGTGGTCGGCGAAGTCCGCGATGGCGCGCTGTCGCTGGAAATCACGCATGACCGCATGAACGCCTTGCTGACGATCGAGGCGCCGCGCGGCGGTCTGCCGGTCACCGCACAGCAGGTGCGCGACATGCTGGTCCAGCGCAATGTCGCCTTCGGCATCGACGAGACCCAGGTCGAGGCCGCCGTCGCCGCCCGGGCCTGCCGCGATGCCGTGGTGGCACGCGGCCTGTCGCCTGTGCAGGGAAGGGCCACGCGTTTCGAGAGCCTGCTGGACGCGTTGCGGCGCCAACCCGAGCCCGAGGCCGACGATGCCGACGACGCCTCGGCGCTGGTGGACTACCGCACTCTAGGCGACCTGCTGCTGGTCGCGCCGGGCACGCCGCTGATGCGGCGGGTGCCCGCAGTGCAAGGCATCGAGGGCCGCGACGTGCTGGGCAATGCCATTGCACCCGCCACCCTCATCGACATTCCTTTCCCGCCGGGCCTGTCCGGGTCCGAACCCTCTGCCGATGATCCCTGCCTGCTGGTTGCCACCGTGGCCGGCGTGCCCATGCCGCAAGCGCAGGGGGTCAACGTGAATCCGCTGGTCGAGGTCGATGCCGTGGACCTGTCCACCGGCAACATCAGCTTCGAAGGCACGCTCAAGGTCAAAGGCGACATCAAGACCGGCATGTCGGTGCATGTCGGCGGCGATGTCGTCGTGCAAGGCACGATCGAAGCCGCCACGGTCGAGGCCGGCGGCAGCGTCATCGTCACGGGCGGCATCATCGGCGCACCGGAGTCGACCGTGACCAACCCCGCCGACGGCGCGGCCAAGACCGCGCGCATCACCTGTGGCGGCTCGGTGCAGGCGCGCTTCATCGACAACGCGGTGATCAGCGCGGGCGTCAACGTCGCGGTAAAGGGCGAGATCCGCCAAAGCGACGTCGCGGCCGGGCAAAGCATCGAATCCGGCCCGCCCGGCAGCCAGCAGGGTGTCATTGCCGGCGGCCGTTGCCGCGCGCTGTTGCTGGTGCGGGCAGGCACCATCGGTTCGCCCGCGGGCGTGCCCACCGAGGTGCACGTGGGCGTCAATCCGCATGCCGCCACGCGCAAGGCCGCCATCGAGCAGGAGCGCCACGCCGTCAACGAAGAGCTGGGCAAGCTGGAGAAGCTGCTGACCTTCTTCCAGGCGAACCCCGAGAAAGGCGAAGGCGGCGTTGCCGACCGCGTGCGCAACACCATGGCCGCCATGGTGGGCAAGCTCCAGACGCTGGAGGCCGATGAAACCGCGCTGGCCGCCGAACTCAGCCTGACCTACAGCGCCGTCATCCACGCCACGCGCCGCTTCTGCGGCGGCACCGACCTGGTCGTGGGCGTCAAGCGCATGCAGATCATCGAGACCACCGGCGTGGGCGGCAAGGCCGTCCTCGAGGAAGACGAGGTCGTGCTGCGCTGACGGTCGCCGGGCCGGATCCTGAGAGGCTTTACATCGCTGTCACTTAGTGCCATTATCCTGGTCACTTGGTGACAGCGGTGGAGATTGCATGGGATCGACGCAAGACGATGCGCGCCTGAAGGTGGCGCGGCTGGCGGCTGCGTTGTTCCTGGAGCGGGGCCTCGCGGGCACCAGCGGCGACGATATCGCCGAGGCCGCGGGCATTTCCAAGCGCACGGTATGGCGCTATTTCCGCACCAAGGAAAGCTGCGTCGAGCCGCTCTTCGCCCAATCGTGGCAACGGTTCGTGGCCGGCCTGCGCCGTTGGCCGCGCGACATGCCGCTCGAGCCGCACCTGGCGGATTGCTTCGACGTCAGGCACCAGTCGGTGGAGGAAATCTCCGATGGCCTGCTGATCGTCCTGCTGATCGCCAAGCTGCCCGATGAACCCGGGCTGCGTTCCACCTGGCTGCTGTCCTATCAGGGGGGCGAAGCGGACATGGCGGCCATCATCGCCGACCGCCTGGGCCTGTCGCCCACGGATTTCGACGTGCGGCTGTGCGCCGTTGCCGTCATGGGGGCGGTGCGGACCATCGACGAGACGATCAGCCAGGCCGCGATCCGGGACAGGCAGGTGTTCGCGCCCGAGGACGTGGTGGCGCAGATGTCGCGCGCCATCCGCGCGGTCAGCCACCTGCCGTTCTGCGACCCCGTGGTGCCGAAGCCCTTCGGCGAGAAGGGGGCCAAGTCATGATGGGTCGCAGGTATCTGCCATTGCTGACGTGGGGTAAGGTTTTTTTTTGCCGCCGGGCCGCCCCAAGGCAAAAAGCGGCCCCCTTGGGGGGCAGCAAGCCGAAGGCGCGGCGTGGGGGTTGTTTTTGCCGCCGGGCCGCCCCAAGGCAAAAAGCGGCCCCCTTGGGGGGCAGCAAGCCGAAGGCGCGGCGTGGGGGCTTTTTTTGGTACGCTGTCGGCGCCGCCCTGCCATTCCCTGTCGCTTGTGTCTGCTCAATTCGCCCTTACCGCCTCGCTCATTTCCCGCCTTCGCCGCTTCGCCAGCGTGGGTATCGTGCTGTTGCTGGCCGCCTGCGCCAGCACGCCGCCGACGCCGGAAGGGTTCTATCGGGTCCAGCGCGGCGACACCCTGACGCGCATTGCGCGCGACAACGGGCAGACCGTGCGGGCGCTGATGAACATGAACGGCATCAAGGACCCGAACGCCATCGACGTGGGACAACTGATCCGCGTGCGCAGCGGCGCCACGGCCAGCACGTCGTCGGGCGGATCGGCAACCGGCGGCAAGCCGCAGGCCACGCAACCGCCCGTGCGCACGCCGCGCCCCACGACCACGCCGGCGCGCAGCATCTCGCTGGCCTGGCCGGCCGAGGGCAAGCTGGCGCGCGGTTTCAATGGCTCCAGCCACAACGGCCTGACCATCGCCAATACCGCCGGCACGCCGGTGACGGCCGCCGCCGCGGGCACCGTGGCCTATTCCGGCAGCGGCTTGCGCGGCTACGGCAACATGATCATCGTGCGCCACGATGGACAGTACCTCTCCATCTATGCCCACAACCGCAAGCTGCTGGTCTCCGAGGGCCAGAAGGTCACGCGGGGCCAGCGCATCGCGGAAATGGGCAACAGCGACAGCAGCCAGGTCGGGCTGTATTTCGAGCTGCGCTACGACGGCAAGTCGGTCGATCCGACCCGCTTCCTGCCCAAGCGCTGAGCCGGCCTGCCCGTCGGGCAGTCGTTGCAGCGCGTTTCCATTCCCCGTTTTCACGCGCCGGTTCGTCCCTGTCTGTGTCAGGATTCGCCCTGGCACGGGCCGCCGCGTGGCGGGTTCTCCTGATCCCCGTGCCGCGCGGCCAGCGCACGCACCTCTTTTCGTGACCTCGTTCGCCCGTTACCGATGCCGCCGATGACTCGCATACTGACTCCCAAGCGCCGCAAACTCCTGTGGATCGTCCTGATCCTGCTGGCGTTGGCCATTCTCCTGCGCTTCACGCTCCTGCGTCCCAAGCCGCCGGCGCCGCCGTCCACGGCGTCCGTCACCGTGACGGACCTGGAAGACGCCGTGCTGGCCAGCGGCAAGCTCGAAGCCATCCGGCAGGTGAGCGTGGGGGCGCAGGTGTCGGGGCAGTTGAAGTCCTTGAAGGTGGCGCTGGGTGATCGGGTGCAGGCCGGACAGCTGGTGGCCGAGATCGACTCCATGACGCAGCAGAACGAACTGCGCAATGCCGAGGCGGGCCTGAACACCGTGCGCGCGCAGCGCCGGGCCAAGGAAGCCACGCTGAAGCAGGCGACGCTGGTGTTCAAGCGCCAGGCCGCGATGCTGAAGCAGGACGCCACCTCGCGCGAAGAATATGAAACCGCCGAGGCCACGCTGGGCGTCACGCGCGCCGAGATCGCGCAGCTGGACGCCCAGATCGCGCAGGCCGAGATCCAGGCGGACACGGCCCGCGTCAACCTGGGCTACACGCGCATCGCCTCGCCGATCGACGGCGTGGTGGTGGCCATCGTGACCAAGGAAGGCCAGACGGTCAGCGCCATGCAGACCGCGCCCACCATCATCAAGGTGGCGCAGGTCGACACCATGACGGTGAAGGCGCAGATTTCCGAGGCCGACGTGGTGCGGGTGCGGCCGGGCCAGAAGGTCTACTTCACCATCCTGGGCGAACCCGATGCGCGTCACTATGGCGAGCTGCGCGCCGTCGAACCTGCGCCCGATTCGATCCAGCAGGACGACAGCAATTCGCTGCTGACGTCGTCCTCGTCGGGCACGAGCACCAGCGCCGCCGTCTACTACAACGGCCTGTTCGACGTGCCCAACCCGGAAGAGACGCTGCGTATCTCCATGACCGCGCAGGTCAACATCGTGCTGTCGGAAGCCAAGGGCGCACGCGTGGTGCCGTCGGCGGCGCTGGGCGCGCGCGGCAAGGATGGCCGCTACACCGTGCGCGTGCTGGGCGCGGATGGCCAGGTCGCCGAGCGCCAGATCCGCGTGGGCATCAACAACAACGTGTCGGCGCAGGTGCTCGAAGGCCTGGACGAGGGCGAGAAGGTCGTCGTCGGCTCGGTGCCTGGCGCCGCCGCGGCGCCCGCTGGCGGCCAGCCGCCCGGCCCGCCGCCGGGGGCGTAAGCCATGGCGCTCATCGACATCCGCAAGCTGCGGCGGGAGTTTCCCGCTGGCGAGCAGACCATTGCCGTGCTCAAGGACGTGGACGTGTCCATCGAGGCGGGCGAGATGGTCGCCATCGTCGGGGCCTCGGGCTCGGGCAAGTCCACGCTGATGAACATCCTGGGCTGCCTGGACCGTCCCACCAGCGGCAGCTATCTCTATGACGGGCGCGATACCGGCGCGATGGGGCCGGACGAACTGGCGCAACTGCGCCGCGAGCATTTCGGCTTCATCTTCCAGCGCTATCACCTGCTGCCCGACCTGACGGCGCGCGGCAACGTGGAAATGCCCGCGGTCTATGCCGGCCGCACCAGCGGCGACCGCGCCGAGCGCGCCCGCGCGCTGCTGCAGCGCCTGGGCCTGTCCGAACGCGACGAGCACCGGCCCGGGCAACTGTCCGGCGGCCAGCAGCAGCGCGTGAGCATCGCGCGCGCGCTGATGAACGGCGGCGAGGTGATCCTGGCCGACGAGCCCACCGGCGCGCTCGACACGCACACCGGCCATGAGGTCATGGCCATCCTGAAGGAACTGAACGCCGCGGGCCACACCATCATCATCGTCACGCACGATATGAACGTGGCCAACAACGCCCAGCGCATCATCGAGATCCGTGACGGCGAGATCGTGGCCGACACGCGCCGCGGCGAGGCGCCCGCGCCCTTGCCGGACCCGGCCGCCGAGGCGCCGCGCGCGCGCAACGCCAATCCCCTGCGCGCCGTGCTGGACCGCGCGGCCGAAGCCCTGCGCATGGCGCTCATCGCCATGAACGCGCATCGGCTGCGCACCTTGCTGACCATGCTGGGCATCGTCATCGGCATCGCGGCGGTGGTGTCGGTGGTGGCGCTGGGCGAGGGCTCGCGTCGCAAGATCCTGGCGGACATCAGCGCCATCGGCACCAACACCATCGACATCTATCCGGGCAAGGATTTCGGCGACGAGAAAGCCTCGTCCATCCGCACGCTGGTGCCCGCGGACGCACAGGCCCTGGCGCGCCAGCCCTATGCCGACAGCGTGACGCCCACGGCGAACACCTCCACCACGCTGCGCTACCGCAACGTGTCCGTCACCGGCACGGTGAGTGGCGTGGGCGAGCAGCACTTCCGCGTGCGGGGGCTGCAGCTCATGCAGGGTCAGGCCTTCGATGCGCTCAGCGTGCAGCGCAGCGCGCAGGAGGTCGTGATCGACGAGAACACGCGCAACCGGCTGTTCGGCGCGCAGGTTGACCCTGTCGGCCAGATCATCCTGCTGGGCACCATGCCGGCGCGCGTGATCGGCGTCACGCGCAAGCAGGAGAGCGCATTCGGCGGCAGCGGCGAGACGCTGAACGTCTGGGTGCCCTACACCACGGCCATGGGCCGCCTGATGGGTCAGCAGCACCTGAGCAGCATCACCGTGCGCGTGGGCGACGCCTTCCAGACCAAGGACGCCGAGGCCGCCATCGTCAAGCTGATGACCGAACGCCACGGCATCAAGGACTTCTTCGTCTTCAACACGGACGCCATCCGCCAGACGGTGGAGAACACCACGGCCACCATGACGCTGCTGGTGTCGATGATCGCGTTGATCTCGCTCATCGTGGGGGGCATCGGCGTCATGAACATCATGCTGGTGTCGGTCACCGAGCGCACGCGCGAGATCGGCGTGCGCATGGCGGTGGGCGCGCGGCGCAGCGACATCCTGCAACAGTTCCTCATCGAGGCCGTGCTGGTCTGCCTGCTGGGCGGGCTGATCGGCATCGGGCTGTCGCTGGGCATTGGCGCCTTGTTCGACAGCGCCGGCACCGGCTTCACCATGGTCTATTCCACCGCCTCGATGGTGGCGGCCTTCATCACCTGCACCCTCATCGGCGTGATCTTCGGTTTCCTGCCCGCGCGCAGCGCGTCGCGGCTGGACCCGGTGGATGCCTTGATGCGGGAATGAGCGCACGATGACTTTTTCTTTCCTGCCCCTGTCCCTCGCGCTGCGCCGCGCCTTGCCCCTGGCCACCCTGGCGCTGGCGGGTTGCGGCCTGATGCGCAGCGACTACACCCCGCCCGCCGTGACCGTGCCGGTGCAATGGCAGCAGGCCCAGCCTGCGCAGCAGGGTCTCGTGACCCAGGACCCCTGGTGGACGCTGTTCCAGGAGCCTGCCCTGGATGAACTGGTCAACCAGGCCCTGGCGCGCAACAACGACCTGGCGGCTGCCGCCATCCGCGTGCGGCGCGCGCAGCTCCAGCAGGGGCTGGCCGAGGACGCCTTGTTCCCAGACTTGGGCGGCAATGCCAACGTGGGCCGTGACCGCGCCTTGCGCGGCGATCGCGCCATCACGCGCAGCAACAACGTCGGGCTGACCGTCAGCTATGAGCTGGACCTGTGGAATCGCCTCGGCAGCCAGCGCGACGCCGCGCGCTGGCAGGCCTTGGCCACCGAGGAGGACCGGGCCAGCGCCGCGCTGAGCCTGTCCGCGACCACGGTCAACCTGTACTGGCAACTGGCGCACATCAACGAGCGGCTGGTCACCAGCCAGCAGAGCATCGACACCGCGCGCCTCACGCTGCGGCTGGTGCAGGCGCAGTTCGACGCGGGCGCGGTCTCGCCGCTGGACCTGGCCGAGGCGCGCCGCAACGTGGCCGCGCAAGAGGCCTCGCACACACAGCTGCTGCAGCAGCGCGTGGAATACCTGAACGCGCTGGCGATCCTGTTCGACGGCCCGCCGGGCCAGGCCTTCGCCGATCCGCGCGTGCTGCCCACGGGCGAGCCGCCCGCCGTGCGCGCAGGCGTGCCCGCCGAGGTGCTGGCGCGCCGTCCCGACCTGCGCGCCGCCGAGCTGCGCCTGCGGGGCCTGCTGGCCACGGTGGACGCGACGCGTGCCAGCTATTACCCGCCGCTGACGCTGACCGGCGCGCTGGGATCGGCCAGCACCGCCTTGGGCAATGTGTTGCAGAACCCGGTGGCGTCGCTGGGCGCCGGCCTGACGCTGCCTTTCCTGCGCTGGAACGAGATGCGGCTGAACACGCGCGTGTCCGAAGCCGATTTCGACGAGGCGGTGGTGAACTTCCGCCAGTCGCTTTACCAGTCGCTGGCGGATGTCGAGAACGCCTTGTCGGCGCGCGAACAGTCCACCCGGCAGAACGCCTGGCTGGCGCAGGCCCTGGCCGATGCGCGCGAGGCCGAGCGCCTGTACGAGATCCGGTATCGCGCTGGCGCGGTGGCCTTGCGGGTCTGGCTGGAAGCGCAGGAGCAGCGCCGCACGGCGGAGATCGCGCTGGCCGACAACCGCTTGCAGCGCCTGCTGAACCAGGTCACGCTGTACCAGGCGCTGGGCGGCAGTGACCAGCCCGTGGCGGCCGGGGGCGCGACGCCGGCGGCGACGCCCTGATGACGGGCGGATTGCCCCGCCGCATGGGACAATGCCGCCATGTCAGCCGAACCTGCTTCCTTTGCCGCGCCCGCCTGCCAGGCGGATGACGCGCCCGACCTCGACCGCCGCTTCGGCGGTCTTTCCCGTCTGTACGGCCCCGGCGCACTCGCGCGCCTGCAGGCCGCCCGCGTCGCGGTGGTGGGCCTGGGTGGCGTGGGCTCGTGGACGGCCGAGGCGCTGGCGCGCAGCGGCATCGGGCACCTGACCCTGGTCGACCTGGACCACATCGCCGAGTCCAACGTGAACCGCCAGGTGCATGCCCTGACCGAGACGATGGGGCAGTCCAAGGTCGAGGCCCTGGCCGCGCGCATCGCCAGCATCAATCCGGCCTGCCAGGTGACGCGCGTCGATGATTTCGTGACGCCGGACAATGTGGCCGCGCTGTTGCCCGCTGACCTGGACATGGTGATCGATTGCGTCGACCAGGCCGCGGCGAAGATCGCGATGATCCTGCTGTGCCGCAAGCGCGGCCAGCGGTTGCTGGTCTGTGGCGGGGCAGGCGGCAAGACCGATACGCTGGCGCTGCGCGAAGGCGACCTGTCGGAAAGCACGCACGATGCCTTGCTGGCGCGCCTGCGCAACATCCTGCGCAAGCAGCACGGTTTCCCGCGGCCCGACACCGGCCCGGGCAAGGCCACGCGGATTCCGCGCATGAAGGTGCGGGTGCTGTGGCTGGCGCAGCCGGCGATCCTGCCCAGCGCTTGGACCGTTGGGGTTGAGGAGGATGTTTCTGTGCCGCAGGGATTGTCTTGTGCCGGGTATGGGTCGGTGGTGACGGTGACGGCTGCGATGGGGTTGGCGGCTGCCAATGCGGCTTTGTTGGCGGTCTTGGAGCGCTAGCAGTGCTAGTACCGCCAGTACCGCTTCGTTGACGGCCGCCGAGGGTGGTCGTGCCGTCGGTCGCCTGCCGCGTGGTGGGGCGCCCACAGCGCCCCGCCCCCCGCAGAAGGCGCCCGCCGTCCCGCCCACCCTCGGCGTCCTGCGGTGGAGTGGTGTGTACCGGAGTCGGGCACCGGAGTCCTGCTCGCATTCTTCTGCTCGCTCGCTGCCCGCCCGAAGATCTCGGCTTGCCGCTGACCAATGGGCGCCCACAGCGCCCATTGGTCAGCATTCGGAAAAGCAAAAGGGGCAGCTTTTGAGAGAGGGGGGAAGGGGAGTGGAGGTGGGGGGGCATCGCGCTTCGGGCGGCTGTCCCCGTCAGGCTGCGTTGTCTGCTTGGAGGCGTTGTTCCGTTGTCGTGACTGAATGGCGGGAGTCTTGCGCGGGCAGAGGCACCGAGAAATTGATGAGCCTGGCGGCTTCGGCCGCTCCGTGTCGGTGGTGGAGCAGCCTTGCCAAGCAGGCAACACGGCCAAGCGGCGCCCGTAGCCCGAAGCGCGCTGCCTCCCCCTTCCAACTCCCGCCCCCACTCTCCCAAAAGCTGCTCTATTGCTATTCCGAATGCTGACCGGAGGGCGCTGTGGGCGCCCTCCGGTCAGCGGCAAGCGAAGATCTTCGGGCGGGCAGTGAGCAAGCGGCAAGAATGCGAGCAGGACTCCGGCGGCTGACTCCGGTACACACCACTCCACCGCAGGACGCCGAGGGTGGGCGGGACGGCGGGCGCCTTCTGCGGGGGGCGGGGCGCTGTGGGCGCCCCACCACGCGGCAGGCGACCGACGGCACGACCACCCTCGGCGGCCGTCAACGAAGCGGTACTAGCGGTACTAGCGGTACTAGCAGTGCTAGCACGCGCACGACAGCATAGCCCCCTCAACCACCCTCAGCAGCAACCCTCTCCGGCAGCCGCAGCTCCACCTCGAACCACCCCCGGAGAGCATTCGACAGCCGAACCCCCTGCGCCTGCTCCAGATCATCCAGCGTCACCACTGCTTCACGTGCTTCGCCTCTTGCCAGCAGCGCCGCCCGCTGCACGCCTGGCAGGACGCCTGACGATAGCGGCGGCGTCAGCCAGCGGCCTTCACGCAGGAGGTAGACGTTTGTCCGGCTGCCCTCGCACAGTTCCTTGCGCTCGTTCAGGAACAGCACGTCGAAGTGGTCGGGGTGCTCGGCCAGCCAGGTGGTGGCGCGGGTGTACCAGGGGCGGTGCGTGGTCTTGTGGCGCAGCAGGTGTTCCTGCGAATCCAGCTGTTCGCTGGCCAGCGCCAGCAATGGTCGGCGTGCAAGGGGGGGCAGTTCCGCGTGCTCCAGCGAGAGCTCGCCCGCCGCGTCCAGCAGCAGGCGCATCCGGTGGGCGGCCTCGCCGCGCGGCAGCAGCGCGGCGGTGCTCAGCAGGGTCTGGCGGATCGCCGCCACGTCGCAGGGCCAGTCCAGCGCCTGGGCCGAATGGGCCAGGCGGGCCAGGTGGCCGTTGAGCAGGGGCAGGGCGCCTTGCGGCGACACGCGCAGGGTTTCGATCAGCTGGGTGCCTGCCGGCGCGCTCAGCGCGTCAGTACGCGGGACTTCCATTCGCATTCCTCCCATTCCTGAGCGGGATCGGAGTCGGCCACGATGCCGCCGCCCGCGTGATAGACGCCTTGCGTGGCCGAGTCCAGCACCAGGGTGCGGATCGCCACGTTCAAGGAAAAATCGCCGTTGGGCGCCAGCCAGCCGATGCTGCCGCAGTACAGGCCGCGCGGACCGTCTTCCAGTTCGCGGATGCGCCGCATGGCCGCGATCTTGGGCGCGCCGGTCACCGAGCCGCAGGGAAACAGCGCGCGCAGGATGTCGCCCAGGCTGGCGTCGGGGGCGTCGGCGCGGACCGTCGAGGTCAGGGTCCAGACCGAGGGGTAGCGCTCCAGCGTGAAGAGCGCCTCCACGCGCACCGAGCCGGGACGCGCCACGCGGCCCAGGTCGTTGCGCAGCAGGTCCACGATCATCAGGTTCTCGGCGCGGTTCTTCTCGCTGGCCAGCAGCGCCTGGCCGCTGGCCTGGTCGGCCGCGGGGTCGGGCAGCCGTGGCGCGGTGCCTTTCATCGGGCGCGTCGTCAGCGTGCCGCCCTCGCGTTGCAGGAACAGCTCGGGCGAGAAGGACAGCACGGTGCGGCCCTCGTCCTCGATATAGGCGGCGTGCGCGCTGGGATGGCGGGCGGCGAGCCGCCGGTACAACGCGTCCGGCGCGCCTTGCGTGCTGACGTCGGCGGCATGCGTGTAGTTGATCTGATAGACCTCGCCCTGGGCGATCCATTCACGGATGCGGCGCACCTTGTCGCAATAACGTGCTGCGCCGATGCGGGGCTGCACGGCTTGCACGGCAGGGGCTTGCGGGCCGTCGCCGGCTTCGGTGGCCGAGGGTGTCCACGGGGCTTCCTCGTCCATCCGTTCATAGACGAGGGCCGTCAGGCGCGGAGTGTCCGCGGCGGCATGCGAAGGGCCCGGCGCGGGCGTGCTGCCGGGCACATGCGCGCCGCCGGGCAACATGACGCCCGGTTCAAGCCATTCACCCAGCTCATAGTCCAGCAGCAAGGCCACCCAGTGGCCGGCGCGCTGCGCGGCGCCGATGCGCGCGAGCGCGCCGGCCACGTCTTGCGGCGCACAAGCCGTGATGCGTTCGCGCAGGCCGGCCAGCACGATTGCCCGCCCGGCCAGGCGGTCTTCGAATCGGCTGATGCTCACGCGCCAGCCTTTCGAGGGCGATGCGAGACGCCGCGCATCATGCGGGGGAACCGGATGTCTGTGCCATGAACTCGCGCAGCACCGTGCCGGTGTGCGAGTCGGCATGCTCGGCCATGACCGTTTCCGGCGTGCCTTCGGCCACCAGGCGTCCGCCGCCCGTGCCGCCTTCGGGGCCCAGGTCCAGCAGCCAGTCGGCTTCGGCGATCACGTCCAGGTTGTGTTCGATGACCACGACCGTGTTGCCGGCCTCGACCAGGCGGTGCAGCACGCGGATGAGCTTCTCCACGTCGGCCATCGACAGGCCGACGGTGGGCTCGTCCAGCACATAGAGCGTGTGCGGCAGGCGCGAGGCGCGTCCCGTGGTGACGACGCCTTCGGTCATGCGCGCCTTGGCGAGTTCGGTGACCAGCTTGATGCGTTGCGCCTCGCCGCCCGACAGCGTCGGCGAGGGCTGGCCCAGCGTCAGGTAGCCCAGGCCCACGTCCTGCATCAGCTGCAGCGGGCGCTGGATGCGCGGGTGCGCGGCGAAATAGCCGATGGCGTCGTCGACTTCCATGGACAGCACTTCACCGGCGTTCTTGCCGCGCATCTGCACGCTGAGCGTGTCGGGGTTGAAGCGCGCGCCGTTGCAGGCGTCGCACGGCACCTTCACGTCGGGCAGGAAGCTCATCTCGATGGTGCGCATGCCCTGGCCTTCGCAGATCGGGCAGCGGCCATCGCCGGTGTTGAAGGAGAAGCGCGCCGCCGTCCAGCCGCGCATGCGGGCTTCGCGGGTGTCGGCGAATTGCTTGCGCACGTCGTCCCAGAAGCCGATGTAGGTGGCCGGGCACGAGCGCGGCGTCTTGCCGATGGGGGTCTGGTCCACTTCCAGCACGCGGTCGATGGCCTGCCAGCCGTCCATGCCCTCGCAGCCGCGCCACGCGGGCGCCTTGCCCTGCGAAACCGCCGCCATCAGGTTGTCCAGCATGACCTCGCGCGCCAGCGTGGACTTGCCGGAACCCGACACGCCGGTGACGACGGTCAGGCGGCCCAGCGGGAGGCGGGCGTCGACCTTGCGCAGGTTGTGCAGCGCGGCGCCGCGCACCGTGATGAAGCCTGTGTCGTCCGTGACGGCGCGGCGCGGCTGTACCGGATGGCGCAGCGGCTGGGCCAGGTAGCGGCCGGTGACGGAATCTGGATGCTGCATCAATTCATCGACCGTGCCTTGCGCCACGACCGTGCCGCCACGCACGCCGGCGCCGGGGCCGATGTCGATGACGTGGGCCGCGCGCCGGATCGTGTCGTCGTCGTGCTCCACCACCACCAGCGTATTGCCGTTGCCTTCCAGCTTGCCGAGGGCGTCCAGCAGGATGCGGTTGTCGCGCGGATGCAGGCCGATGGTGGGCTCGTCCAGCACGTAGCACACGCCCTGCATGTTCGAGCCCAGCTGGGCGGCCAGGCGGATGCGTTGCGCCTCGCCGCCCGACAGCGTGGGGGCCGCGCGGTCCAGCGCCAGGTAGTTCAGGCCGACTTCCTTCATGAAGTTCAGGCGGCTGCGGATCTCGGCGAGGATGTCGCGCGCGATTTCCGCTTCGCGGCCGCGTGCCACCAGGCCGGTGAAGAAGGTGTGCGCTTCGTCGACCGACATGGCGGCCAGGTCGGCGATGGAGCGCTCGCGCCAGCGCACGGCCAGCGCGACGCGGTTCAGGCGCTTGCCGTGGCAACTGGGGCAGACCTGGGCTTCGCCCGCGGCCGTGTCGGCCCACGACGATTCTTCACCGCTCTGTTCCTCGTCGAAGCCGGACATGACCAGGCCCGTGCCGTAGCAGGTCGGGCACCAGCCGTGCTTGGAGTTGTACGAGAACATGCGCGGGTCGAGTTCGGGGAAGCTGACGCCGCTGATGGGGCAGGTGCGCTTGGTGGAGAAATGCAGCTGCTCCAGCGTGGCAGCCGGATCTGCCTTCAGGCGATCCAGCGGCCAGACGATGGACAGCGCGCCCTGGCCGTGTTCCAGCGCGCGCCGCACGGCATCGCGCAGGCCGGACTCGTTGGCGGGGTCCACCACCAGGTCGGCCACCGGCAGTTCGATGGTGTGTTCCTTGTAGCGGTCCAGGCGGGGCCAGGGCGCGACCGGCGTGAAGACGCCGTCCACGCGCAGGTGCGAGTGGCCCTTGCTGCCGGCCCATTTGGCCAGGTCGGTGTAGAAGCCCTTGCGCGCGGTGACCAGCGGCGAGAGCAGGCCGATGTGGCTGCCGCTGTGCTCGCGCAGGATGCGCGCCACGATCTGGTCCGGCGTCTGCGATTCAACCGGCACGTTGTAGTCGGGCGAGTATTGCGTGCCCAGCTTCACGTACAGCAGGCGCAGGAAGTGATGGATCTCGGTCATCGTGGCGACCGTGGACTTCAGGCCGCCACGGCTGGTGCGCTGGGCGATGGCCACGGTGGGGGGAATGCCGAAGATCGCGTCCACGTCGGGTTTGCCGGCGGGCTGCACGATGGCGCGCGCATAGGCATTGAGCGACTCCAGGTAGCGGCGCTGCCCTTCGTTGAACAGGATGTCGAAGGCCAGCGTCGACTTGCCCGAACCCGACACGCCGGTGATGACGGTGAACTTCTCGCGCGGGATCTCCACGCTGATGTTCTTCAGGTTGTGCTCGCGCGCGTTGTGGATCTCGATGGCGTGCGCGGTCTGGGCGCGCTGCGCCGTGGCGGCCAGTTCGGCCTCCTGCGCCGAGGCATAGGCCACCGGCGCTTCTTCCAGCACGGGCGCGGCATCGACGGGCAGGATGTCGCCTTCGTATTCACGCAGCGCCGCGCCGGTGTGCGAACGCGGATTGTCCATCAGCGCCTGCGGCGTGCCGGCGCCCACCAGTTCGCCGCCCGCGTCGCCGCCTTCGGGGCCCAGGTCGACCAGCCAGTCGGCCGCGCGGATCACGTCCAGGTTGTGCTCGATGACCAGCAGCGTGTGGCCCGCGGCCAGCAGCTTGCGGAAGGCGCGCATCAGGCGCGCCACGTCGTCGAAGTGCAGGCCGGTGGTGGGTTCGTCGAAGAGGAACAGGCTGCCCTTCTTCGCCAGCTTGCTCCCGGGGATGCCGCTGCGCGAGGCCTCGGCCAGGTGGCCTGCCAGCTTCAGGCGCTGGGCCTCGCCGCCCGACAGCGTCGGCACGGGCTGGCCCAGCTGCACGTATTCCAGGCCGACGTCGGCCAGCGGCGCCAGACCCGTCTGGACATCACGCAGGCCCTTGAAGAATTCCAGCGCCTCGCTGACGGTCATGGCCAGCACTTCGTCGATGGACGCGCTGCGGCCCAGGTGCTCGACCCGGACCTCGCGCACTTCGGGGCGGAAACGCTTGCCGTCGCAGTCGGGGCAGCGCAGGTAGACGTCCGACAGGAACTGCATCTCCACGTGCTCGAAGCCGGTGCCGCCGCAGGTGGGGCAGCGGCCGTCGCCGCTGTTGAAGCTGAAGGTGCCTGCCGTGTAGCTGCGCTCGCGCGACAGCGGTGCCTGCGCGAACAGCTTGCGGATGGCCTCGAAGGCGCCGACGTAGCTGGCCGGGTTCGAGCGCGCCGTCTTGCCGATGGGCGCCTGGTCGACCAGCACGACCTCGGCGATCTGTTCCGCGCCCAGCAGGCGGTCGTGTTCGCCGGGTGCGTCGGTGGGCTTGCCCTGGCGCTTGAGCAGCGCGGGATACAGCACGTCCTGCACCAGGGTGGACTTGCCCGAGCCGGAGACGCCGGTGATGCAGACCAGGCGGCCCAGCGGCAGTTCCAGCGTGACGTTCTTCAGGTTGTGCGCACGCGCGCCTTCCAGGATCAGGCGCGGCGTGTTGTCGGCCACCGGCATGGGGCGCGGGGCTTCCACGCGGCGGCGCGCGCCCAGGTAGTCGCCCGTGAGCGTGGGCGCGCGGCGCATGGCGTCTGGCGTGCCGTCGAAGACGATCTGCCCGCCGCGCTCGCCCGGTCCGGGGCCGATGTCGATGATGCGGTTGGCGGCCACCATGACCTGCGGATCGTGCTCGACCACGACCAGCGTGTTGCCGGCGTCGCGCAGCCGGTGCATGACTTGCACGATGCGGTGCATGTCGCGCGGATGCAGGCCGATGGAGGGTTCGTCCAGCACGAACAGCGTGTTCACCAGCGAGGTGCCCAGGGCCGTGGTCAGGTTGATGCGCTGCACCTCGCCGCCCGACAGGGTGCGGCTCTGGCGGTCCAGCGTCAGGTAGCCCAGGCCGACATCGCACAGGAACCTCAGGCGCGCGCGGACCTCGGTCAGCAGCAGGTCGGAGGCCGCGTCCAGCACGCCCTCGAAGCGCAGGTGGTCGAAGTAGCGCCGCACGCGTTCGATGGGCAGCAGCATCACGTCGTGGATGGACAGGCCGGGCAGGCTGTAGAGCAGGTCGTCGCTCCAGTCGGCGTGTACGGGCTTGAAGCGGCGGTACTTGCCATCGTCGCGGGGCAGCACGGCGTCGGCGTCAACGGCTTCGCCGACGCGCCACAACAGCGCATCCGCCTTCAGCCGCGAGCCGCGGCAGGCGGGGCAGGGCGTGTAGCTGCGGTACTTCGACAGCAGCACGCGCACGTGCATCTTGTAGGCCTTGGTTTCCAGCCAGGCGAAGAAACGCGCCACGCCGTACCACTGCGTCTTCCAGGCCTGGCTGCCGCCCTTGAAATCGGCCGCGCCATGCAGGACCCAGTGGCGCTCGTCATCGCGCAGTTCCTTCCAGGGCACGCCCAGCCGCACGCCCGCGGCGGGCGCGTACTTCTGCAGGTCGTCCTGGCATTCCTTGTAGCTGGCGGTCTGCCACGGCTTCACCGCGCCTTCGCGCAGCGTCTTGTTCTCGTCCGGGACGACCAGGCCGAAATCGATGCCGATCACGCGGCCGAAGCCGCGGCAGCTTTCGCAGGCGCCCAGCGGCGAGTTGAACGAGAAGGTGCTGGGCAGCGGGTCGGTGTAGTCGATGTTGCAGTCGGCGCAGTGCAGGCGGTTGCTGTAGCGCCAGACGGAGGCGTCCTGGCCCTCGTCGTCCAGCACACGCACGGCGACGTGGCCCGCGCCGACCTTCAGCGCGGCGTCCAGCGCTTCCATGACGCGCTCGGGTTCGGCGCTGCTGATGCGGAAGCGGTCCTGCACCACGTTCAGCGTGCGGCGTTCCTCGCTGCCGGCCGCGGCGGTCTTGCCCTTGCGGGCCTTGGCCTTGGCCTTGGCCCCGGCGGGCGCCTGCGAGCGTTGCGGCGCGCCGGCTTCTTCGCTGTGCACGCGGGTATAGCCCTGCGCTTCCAGGAAGCCGCGCACTTCCTCTTCGGTGAAGTTGGCGGGCACGCCCACCGCGAAGGTGATGACCAGGCGCGGGTCGCCCGCCTGCGCGGCGCGCTCGGCGATGGAGGCGCGGATGGTGTCGGGCGTCTCGCGCTGCACCCGCTTGCCGCAGCAGCGGCAATACAGCCTGCCGGCGCGCGCGAAGAGCAGCTTCAGGTGATCGTTCAGTTCGGTCATCGTGCCGACCGTGCTGCGCGAGCTGCGCACCGGGTTGGTCTGGTCGATGGCGATGGCCGGCAGGATGCCCTCGATGCGGTCCACCTGGGGCTTGTCCATGCGGTCGAGGAACTGGCGCGCATACGGAGAGAAGGTCTCGACGTAGCGGCGCTGGCCCTCCGCGTACAGTGTGTCGAAGGCGAGGGAGCTTTTCCCGGAACCGGACACACCCGTGATCACCGTCAGCTCGTTGGTGCGCAGGGTCAGGTCGAGGTTCTTGAGATTGTTCTGGCGGGCGCCAGTGATGCGGATGTCGGAGGTCATGGCCTATCGTAGCGTGGAGGCGGGGCAGCCTGCTGGGGGACCGTAAACTGTCTGGATATCCAGTATATCTCCCGGCGCCTGACCGTGTTTTGTCGCGTATTTGTGTCGGCTGGCCGCGACGCCATTGCCCCGTCGGCGCGAAGACATTTGGGCAAGCCCGGTGATCCGGGGTAGAATGCCGGGTTATTGCAATTTTTCTTGGCTGTACGCGTCCTTTGTATGGCGTTCGTCAGTGCGGGTCATGCCTGCGCCGGACGCTCGGGTCTGCCAAGCTCCCTTTCTCTTCTCACCTGATTCTGGAGTCCGACATGGCCGAACGTAAGCGCGTGCGCCGTAACACCCTCGAACGCCGTTGCCTGGGCAAGGCTTTCAAGCGTCTCTTCGCGAACTCGCCCAAGGGCGTTTTCAAGATGCTGGAAAAGATCAAGCGCGTGTAAGTCGCGCAGGTCCTGCGCGCTGCCTTGGCGGCGCGCAACGAAGAAAACCGCGGCCCAGTGCCGCGGTTTTTTTTGCCTGGGCGCGGTCAATCGCCCGGCGTGCGCCGCAAGGCCAACGCCAGTCCGCCCAGCACCGCGGCCATGCCCACGCTGCCCAAGGCCGACAGGGCATTGCCCAGCAGGGCGTAGTCCATCAGCGCGGTCACCACCGGGACCAGGTAGAACAGGCTGGTCACGTTCACGAGATTGCCGGCCTGGATCAGCCGATACAGCAGCAATTGCGCGCCCACCGAGATCACCAGCGCCAGCCACAGCAGCGGACCGATGAAGCCCGGGCTCCACGTGGCGTGCAGCGGCTGCAAGGGCAGGAACGCCGCGCAGAGCGCGAGGCTGGCGGCATATTGCAGCGGCAGCACGGCCTGGGGCGATTGGCGTGTGCGCTTCTGCAGGATCGCGCCTGCCGTGACGCACACCAGCGCCAGCAAGGCATAGGCCACGCCGGCCCCCGAGTAATGCGCCTGCGACAGGCTCTGGAACACCACCAGCGAGAGCCCGGCCAGGGCCAGGCCCAGTCCCGCCAGGCGTTGCAGGGAGGGGCGGCGTTCCATCAGCACCAACGTCAGGATGGGTTGCGCGCCCAGCACCGTGGCCAGTACGCCGGGTGTCATGCCGCCTTCCAATGCAAGCAGGTAGCAGATGGAATAGCCGCCGATCAAGGTGGCGCCGGTCAGCATGATGGTGGCGCGCGTGCCGCGTTCGGGCAGCAGCCGGCCGCCGCGGAGCCGGCTCCAGGCCAGCAGGGCCAGCAACGCCAGGGCGAATCGCAGGGTGAGCAAGGCGAAGGGAGAGCCATGGTCCAGGCCCCAGCGCGAGACGATCGCGCCGCTGCTCCAGAGCAGGACGAAGAGGGAGGTCGAGCCGGTGGCGGCCCAGGAAAGGGAAATGCGCGTCATGCGGCACCTGTCTGTGGCGTGAACGCATGCGGCGGCCCCTGGCCGACAGGCCGGGGGAAATGCCGTGCGTTCGGAAAAGGTCGCGGCCCCGGAGGGGAAGGCTTAGGGCAGGAAGGCCGGCGGCGGAGAGGCCGGCGGCGGTGCGACCGAGACAGGCGGGGCGTGACGGGAGGCAGCCAGGCGATGCTGGTGCGGGACAGGCGCGCGCGAACCGCCAAGGGCGGAAGCGAAAAGCAGGGAGCGCGTGTCGAGCGGCATGGGATGGGCCTGGAAATCTACGTCGTTGCCTGACTCTATGGGAATGCCTGCGTGGCGTCAATTCCCCGGCAGGGGCGCCGCTGCGTATACTCGGCCCGTGAGCCTGCGCGATCGCGCGAGGGGACCCTCCATGAGCCGTGCACACCTCTTCACCGTCTTCACTCCCACCTTCAACCGCGCCCACACCCTGGGCCGGGTCTATGCGTCGCTGCGCGCGCAGACCTGCACCGATTTCGAATGGCTCATCGTCGATGACGGCTCCACCGATGGCACCGAGGAGCTGGTGCGGGGCTGGATGGCCGAGGCGCCCTTCCCGCTGCGCTACCTGACGCAGGACCACGGCCACAAGAAGGCCGCGTTCAACCGTGGCGTGCGCGAGGCCAATGGCGAACTTTTCGTGGCGCTGGACAGCGACGACGAGATGCCGGCCGATGCGCTGGCCATCCTGGCGCAGGCCTGGGAGGCGATCGAGCCCTCGGCGCGCGCGCGCTATTCCGCCATCACCGGCCTGTGCGCGCGGCCGGACGGCACGGTGGTGGGCGACGCCTATCCCAGCGACGTCTTCGACAGCTCGCCGCTCGACATGTATTTCCGGCATGACGTGCATGGCGAGAAATTCGGTTTCCAGCGCACCGACGTGCTGGCGCGTTTTCCGTTTCCCGAGCATATCCAGGGCTTCGTGCCGGAAAGCCTGGTGTGGTGGGCCATCGCGCGCGAGGGATATGCCACGCGCTTCATCAATCGCGTGGTCCGCTATTACCACGACACCCCTGGCGCCTTGTCGGGCGAGTCGGCGCGCAGCAATGCGCCGGGGCTATACCTGCTGGCGAATGAACTGCTGGCGCGCTACCTGGACTGGTTCCGCTGGCGGCCGCGCGAGTTCCTGCTGGCCGCCGCGCGGCGCACGCGCTTCGGTTTGCACCTGGGCGCGCAGGGCCGGCGCGCCGCCAGTCCGCAAGGTTTGTCCGGCATCAAGGCCTGGGCGCTGGTGTGCCTGATGTGGCCGCTGGGCGTGGCACTTTATCTGCGGGATCGCCTGCGCGGCGGCTGATGACAGTGGCGTAAACCCGGTGTTGACGCCCATTGCTGCGTTGCGGCAGTATCGCGAAAGTTTCGTTTTCTTTCAGCTGTATGTCAGCCATTTGCCCTGGAGTTGCCATGCGCCGTTCATTGATTGCCGCCGCCGTTGCCGCCGTACTGGTCCTGCCGGCCATGGGTCATGCCAAGACCTTGCGCTGGGCCAGCCAGGGCGACATCCTCACGCTCGACCCGCACGCCCAGAACGAAGGGCTCACCATCGCCGCCTCCAGCTATGTGTACGAGCCGCTGGTGCAATACAACCCTGAATTCCAGATTTCGCCCGGGCTGGCCACCCAATGGGAGCAGGTCGAGCCCACCGTGTGGCGCTTCACGCTGCGCGAGGGCGTGAAATTCCACGACGGCACGCCCTTCGAGGCCGACGACGTGGTGTTCTCGGTCAAGCGCGCGCTGGCGCCGACCTCGCACTTCAAGGCCTATGTCAACGGCATCAAGGACGTGCGCGAAGTGGACGGCAAGACGGTGGAGATCATCACCGACGGCCCCAATCCCGTGCTGCTGCGCCAATTGACCAACGTGTTCATCATGAACCGGGAGTGGTCCGAGAAGAACAAGGCCACCGCACCGCAGGATTTCTCCAAGAACGAGGAAACCTATTCGGCCCGCAACACCAACGGCACCGGCCCGTATCAACTGAAGAGCCGTGAAGTCGACGTGCGCACGGTGTTCGTCGAGAACGCCGGCTGGTGGGGTAAGGCCGACAAGAAGGGCAATGTCACCGAGATCATCTACACGCCCATCAAGCAGGCCGCCACGCGCACGGCCGCGCTGCTGTCCGGCGAGATCGACTTCGTGCTGGATCCGCCCGCGCAGGACCTGCAGCGCCTGCAGCAGCAGGTCAAGGTGGTCGAGGGCAATGAATACCGCACCATCTACCTGGGCCTGGACCAGAAGAGTCCCGAGCTGAAGTACTCCACCATCAAGGGCAAGAACCCCTTCGCCGATCCGCGCGTGCGCGAGGCGTTGTACCTGGCCATCGACGTCGAAGCCATCAAGAAGGCCGTGATGCGCGGCCTGTCGGCGCCTACCGGCACCATGATCTCGCCGCAGGTCCAGGGCTGGACCAAGGACCTGGCCGAGCGCGTGCCCAACAATGCCGAGCGCGCCCGCGCGCTGCTGAAGGAAGCCGGCTACGAGAAGGACCTGAACTTCACGCTCGACTGTCCGAACAATCGCTACATCAACGACGAAGCCATCTGCCAGGCCGTCGTCACGATGTGGGCGCGCGTGGGCGTGACGGCGCGCCTGAACGCGATGCCGCGCGCCACCTACTTCCCCAAGGTGCAGTCCTTCGACACCAGCGCCTATCTGTTCGGCTGGGGCGTGCCCACGTTCGACGCGCTCTACACGCTGCAAAGCCTGATCCGCAGCAAGGGCCAGGGCGCCGACGGCTCGTTCAACTTCGGCGGCTATCACAATGCCGAGGTCGACAAGCTGATCGACCAGATCAAGGTGGAAACCGACGAGGCCAAGCGCAACGCCGCCATCCACCAGGTGCTGGCCATCCATGCCAAGGAATTCGGCCACATCCCGTTGCATGACCAGGTGATCCCCTGGGCCATGAAGAAGAACGTGAACGTCGTGCACCGCGCCGACAACCGTCTCTCGGCCGACTGGGTCCGAATCGACTGATCCGGCCGTAGACCGTCAGGCGGGCCCACAAGGCCCGCCGGCTGCTTTTCCTCTCCGACACCCGGGGTTTCATGCTCGCATTCATCCTGCGCCGACTCGCCCAGGCAGCGGCCGTCATGCTGACGGTGGCGTTGCTGGCCTTCATGCTGTTCCGCTACGTCGGCGACCCCGTCACGATCATGCTGGGCCAGGACGCCACCGAGCAGGACCGCGTCGAGCTGCGGCAATCGCTGGGCCTGGATCAACCCGCGCCGGTGCAGTTCTATCGCTTCGTCGGCAAGGCCGTGCAGGGCGATTTCGGCCTCTCGCTGCGGCAGGGCCAGCCCGTTTCCACGCTGCTGGCCGAGCGCCTGCCCGCCACCGTCGAGCTGTCCGTGGCCGCGGCCTTGCTGGCGCTGGTGGTCGGCGTGCCCCTGGGCGTCTACACTGCCTTGCGACGGCGGGGCTGGGTGGCACAGGCCGTGCTGGCGCTGTCCCTGCTGGGCGTGTCGCTGCCCACCTTCCTCATCGGCATCCTGCTCATCCTGGTGTTCTCGGTGCAACTGGGCTGGCTGCCCAGCTATGGGCGCGGCGATACCGTGCGCGTCGGCGGCTGGAGCACCGGCCTGCTGACGGCGAGCGGGTGGCAGCACCTGATCCTGCCGGCCATCACGCTGTCGCTGTTCCAGCTGACGCTGGTGTTGCGGCTGGTGCGCGCCGAGATGCTGGAAGTGCTGCGCACCGATTACATCAAGTTCGCCCACGCGCGCGGCCTGACGCGGCGCGCCATCCATTTCGGCCACGCGTTGAAGAACACGCTGGTGCCGGTCATCACCATCACCGGCCTGCAACTGGGCGGCATCATCGCCTTCGCCATCGTGACCGAAACCGTCTTCCAGTGGCCCGGCATGGGCCTGCTGTTCATCCAGGCCGTGCAGTTCGCCGACGTGCCGGTCATGGCGGCCTATCTCTGTCTGATCGCCCTGGTCTTCGTGGTGATCAACCTCATCGTCGACCTGCTGTATTTCGCGGTCGATCCCCGGCTGCGCGGCAGCCTCGGACGCGGAGGGGCGCACTGATGCGGGCCGTGCTCACACGCTGGTGGGACAGCGACGTGATGTGGTCGTGGCGGCACACGCCGGTGGCCGTCTGTGCCACCGTGCTCTTCGTGCTGCTCATGGTCGGCTCGCTGGGCGCGGGCTGGATCGCGCCGCACAATCCCTTCGACCTCGCCAGCGTCAACCTCATCGATGCGCTGCTGCCGCCGGCCTGGGAGGAAGGCGGCACCCGCAACTATCTGCTGGGCACCGACAGCCAGGGACGCGACCTGTATTCCGCGCTGCTCTACGGCACGCGCGTATCGGTGCTGATCGGACTGGCGGCGGTGGTGCTGTCCATGCTGATCGGCGTGGGCCTGGGCCTGCTGTCGGGCTACGCGGGGGGCAGGCTGGATGCCTTCATCATGCGCGTGGCCGACGTCCAGCTGTCCTTCCCCGCCATCCTGATCGCCCTGCTGATCGACGGCGTGGCGCGCGCGGCGGTGCCGGCGGGCCAGCACGACAGCATCGCCTTCCCGGTGCTGGTGGGGGCCATCGCCCTGGCGGGCTGGCCGCAATACGCGCGCACGGTGCGCGGCTCGACACTGGTGGAAAAGAACCGCGAATACGTGCAGGCCGCCCGCGTGATCGGCGTGCCTTCGCTGGTCATCATGTTCCGCCACGTCCTGCCCAACGTGATGGGACCGGTGATGGTGCTGGCCACGGTGCACCTGGCCACGGCCATCATCACCGAGGCGACGCTGTCCTTCCTGGGCGTGGGCGTGCCGCCCACGTCGCCCTCGCTGGGCACGCTGATCCGCGTGGGCAACGATTTCCTGTTCTCGGGCGAGTGGTGGATCACCATCTTCCCGGGGGCGGCGCTGGTGCTGCTGGTGCTGTCGGTCAACCTGCTGGGCGATTGGCTGCGCGACGCGCTCAATCCCCGGCTGAACTGAGAGGGAGGCTGCATGGATCCCTTGCTGGAAGTCCGCGGCCTGCGGGTCGAGTTTCCCACCCGGCGCGGCACGCTGCGCGCGCTGGACGATGTGTCGTTCTCCATTGCCGCCGGCGAGGTGCTGGGCGTGGTGGGCGAGTCGGGCGCCGGCAAGTCGCTGACGGGCGCCGCCATCATCGGCCTGCTGGAGCCGCCGGGCCGCGTGGCGGGGGGCGAGATCCTGCTGGCCGGCCAGCGCATCGACAACCTGTCGCAGGATGCCCTGCGCAAGATCCGGGGGCGGCAGATCGGCGCCATCTTCCAGGACCCGCTGACCTCGCTCAATCCGCTCTATACGGTCGGACGCCAGCTTGCGGAAACCATCGTCACCCATCTGCCCATGACCTGGTCGCAGGCGCGCGAGCGCGCGGTAGAGCTGCTGGCGGCCACCGGCATCCCGGCCGCGCGCGAACGCGTCGATCACTTCCCGCACCAGTTCTCGGGCGGCATGCGCCAGCGGGTGGTCATCGCGCTGGCGCTGGCGGCGGAGCCCAGGCTGGTCGTGGCCGATGAACCGACCACGGCGCTGGACGTTTCCATCCAGGCGCAGATCATCGAACTGATCAAGAAACTGTGCCGCGAGCAGGGCACGGCGGTCATGCTGATCACCCACGACATGGGCGTGATCGCCGAAACCGCCGACCGTGTCGCGGTCATGTATGCGGGCCGGGTTGCCGAGATCGGTCCCGTGGCCGACGTCATCCACCAGCCTTCGCATCCGTACACGCGCGGCCTGATGGGCTCCATTCCCACGCTGGACGGCCACGCCGAGCGGCTGGTGCAGATCGAGGGCAGCATGCCGCGCCTGACGGCCATTCCGCCGGGCTGTGCCTTCAATCCGCGCTGTCCGCAGCGCATGGACCGATGTACGCGCGAACGGCCCGAGCTGATGCCGGCAGCCGCCTCGCTGGCGGCCTGTTGGCTGCATGACGCGGCCCGGGAGGCGGCATGAGCGATACCCGTTCTTCCGTTTCCGAGCCGGCCGTGCCCGCCGTGGCTGCCGACGCGCAGCCCCTGGTGGAGGTACGCGACGCCGCGCGCTGGTTCGACGTGTCGCCGCCCTGGCTGGAGCGCGTGCTGGCCCGCAAGCCCCGCGCCCTGCTGCGCGCGGTGGATGGCGTGTCCTTCACGTTGCAGCGGGGCGAGACGCTGGCCCTGGTGGGCGAGTCCGGTTGCGGCAAGTCCACCATGGCGCGGCTGCTGGTCGGCCTCTATGGCCTGACCCGCGGCGAGGTCCTGATCGACGGCCAGCCGGTATCAAGGCTGAACGAGCCGGGCGGCCGTGCGCTGCGCCGCCGCTTGCAGATGATCTTCCAGGATCCCTACGCCAGCCAGAATCCGCGCTGGCGGGTCGAGCGCATCATCGCCGAGCCGTTGCTCACGCACACCCGCATGGACGCCGCGCAACGCCGGGCACGGGTGGACGAGCTGCTGCGCCAGGTGGGCCTGGACCCCTCGGACCGCTCGCGCTATCCGCACCAGTTTTCCGGTGGGCAGCGCCAGCGCATCTCGATCGCGCGCGCGCTGGCGGCGCATCCCGAGTTGCTGGTCTGCGACGAGCCCACGTCGGCGTTGGACGTATCCGTGCAGGCGCAGGTGCTGAACCTGATGAAGGACCTGCAGCGCCAGCTGGGCCTGACCTATCTTTTCATTTCGCACAACCTGGCGGTGGTGCATCACGTGGCCGATCGGGTGGGGGTGATGTACCTGGGCAGGCTGGTGGAGCTGGCGCCGCGCGACGCGGTGTTCGGCCAGCCGCGCCATCCCTACACCCGCATGCTGCTGTCGGCCATTCCCGATCTGCGCGGCACGGGGAAATCGCGTACGCCGGTGGCGGGCGAAGTGCCCAATCCGCTCAATCCGCCGACGGGCTGTACGTTCCATCCCCGCTGTCCGCACGCACGGGAACTCTGCCGGGTGGAGGCGCCGAAGGCGCTGCCGGCAGGCGAGGCCGTGGTGGCCTGCCATGGCGTGGAACTGGGATGGGAAACGCTGCAGGGTCCGGCCTGAGCGCCCGGGCTCAATGCCGTTGCGGACCCCCGTCATGCACGACGACGGGCGGCTCGACATCCTCGTCATCGTCGTCGTCATCGGGGAGCAGATCTTCGTCGTTCAGCACGAAAGGCAGCAGGTCGACCAGCGCGTCCGACCAGCCGGCTTCCTCGCCGTCCTGGTCCAGCTTGGTATAGCGGCGGCCGTCTTCCGGGCACAGTTCGATGGCCCACAGGAAGCGACAGTCATAGGCCTCCTTGCCCGGCGTGATGCCGCCGGTGTTGCCCACCCAGCGTGCGTCCGGGCCGCCCATCTGGATATGCGTGTCGTCCTGGCCGGGCGTGGCGCTGGCGGGCAAGGGGATGCCGAATGCGACCCACTCGTGGCCGCTGTCGGCCAAGCCCACCTCCGCGAGGACGGGCTGGCCCAGATACGCAGTCAGCGCGTCCGCGGTCTTGGCGAGCATGGACAGTTCGTCGTCGGTGAACAGACAAGGTTGCTCGGGGCGAGAGGAGGGCATGGGGATTCCTGTGACAGTCCGGGATGGCGCGCATGATACATGTAACAACTGACGCCTACAGGTCTGCATCCTATCGCCAGCATGCGCCTGTCTGGCGCTTGGATCAATGTCCGGATGTTGCACGGGGGCATGAGGGATGAAGTGCGGCGCAGGGCGTTAGCATGTCAGGGACGCCATAACTCTGCCCCCAATTTTTTGCATGAACGCCCCCACATTACCGCGCTTGACCTATTTTGCCTTTCCTTTACTTGCCGTTCTGATCTGGTCGGGGAATATGGTCGTCACCAAAATGGCGGCGGGCGTGATCGCGCCGTTCACAATTGGTTTCTATCGTTGGGTCATTGCGGGCGCGGCGCTTACACCTTTCCTGCTTGGGCCGGTCTGGCGCGCCCGCGCCAGCATCCTGCCGCACCTGGGCAAGCTGGCGATCCTGTCCATGCTGGGCATGGCGATCTTCCAGAGCCTGGCCTACCTGGCGGCGGCCAGCACCACGGCCACCAACATGGGCTTCATCACGGCGCTGGTGCCCCTGCTCACCATCGGCGTGGGCGCGGTGGTGCTGCGTGAGCGGCCGCGCGCGCAGGCGCTGCTGGGCGGGCTGCTGTCGCTGGGCGGGATCTCCATCCTGGTCAGCCACGGCGATCCCGCCAGCCTGCTGAGCACCGGCGTGAACCGGGGCGACCTGATGATGTTCGTGGCCGCGCTGGGCTATGCGCTCTATGGCGTGCTGCTGCGCAAATGGGCGCTGCCCATCCCGCCCTGGCATTCGCTGTATATCCAGGTGCTGGTGGTGATCCTGCTGCAGCTGCCGCCCTTCCTGCTGACGCCGATCTCGCCCATCACGGGCGAGAACCTGCCGGTGCTGCTGTACGCCGCCATCCTGCCATCGCTGTTCGCGCCCTATCTCTGGCTGCGCGCCGTCGGCCTGCTGGGGCCGGCCCGCGCCAGCATCTTCATCAACCTCACGCCCGTCTTCACGGTGGTCATCGCCGCCACGCTGCTTGCCGAGCCGGTGGCGAGGTATCACCTGGCAGGCGGGGCCATCACCTTGGCCGGCGTGATGCTGGCGCAATGGCGTGGCCGCGAGCGACGGGTCACGACCTCGTCGCGCGGCTGACCTACAATGTTTGTTTGATTTGCATCCCTTTCGGCAGAGACTTTCGACATGGCTCAATACGTATACAGCATGCATCGCGTGGGCAAAGTGGTGCCCCCCAAGCGCGAGATCCTGCGCAACATCTCCCTGTCCTTCTTCCCTGGCGCCAAGATCGGCGTGCTGGGCCTGAACGGTTCAGGCAAGTCGACGCTGCTCAAGATCATGGCTGGCATCGACAAGGAGATCGAAGGCGAAGCCGTGCCCATGCCCGGCATCAAGATCGGCTACCTGCCGCAGGAGCCGCAACTGAATCCCGAGCACACCGTGCGCCAGGCCGTGGAAGAGGGCATGGGCGAGGTCATGGCCGCGCGCAAGCGCCTGGAAGAGGTCTACGCGGAATACGCCGAGCCCGACGCTGACTTCGACAAGCTGGCGGCCGAGCAGGCCGACCTGGAAGCCGTCATTGCCGCGGCGGCCTCCAGTGGCGCCGACGACATGGAAACCCAGATGGAAGTGGCCGCCGATGCGCTGCGCCTGCCGCCCTGGGACGCCATCGTGGGCAAGCTTTCCGGTGGTGAGAAGCGCCGCGTGGCCCTGTGCCGCCTGCTGCTTTCCAAGCCCGACATGCTGCTGCTGGACGAGCCCACCAACCACCTGGACGCCGAAAGCGTCGAGTGGCTGGAGCAATTCCTGCACAAATTCCCCGGCACCGTGGTGGGCGTGACCCATGACCGCTACTTCCTCGACAACGCCGCCGAGTGGATCCTCGAACTGGACCGTGGCCACGGCATTCCCTGGAAGGGCAACTACAGCTCGTGGCTCGAGCAGAAGGAAGACCGCCTGAAGCAGGAAGAGGCCACCGAGTCCGCCCGCCAGAAGACCATCAAGAAGGAACTGGAGTGGGTGCGCCAGAACCCGAAGGGCCGCCAGGCCAAGGCCAAGGCGCGCCTGGCCCGCTTCGAGGAACTGTCCTCCTACGAATACCAGAAGCGCAACGAGACCTCGGAAATCTTCATTCCCGTGGGCGAGCGCCTGGGCAACGAGGTCATCGAGTTCAACAATGTCAGCAAGGCCTACGGCGATCGCCTGCTGATCGACAATCTCAGCTTCAAGGTGCCGGCCGGCGCCATCGTCGGCATCATCGGCGCCAACGGCGCGGGCAAGTCGACGTTGTTCCGCATGATCGCGGGCCGCGAACAGCCGGACAGCGGCGAGGTCAAGCTGGGCCAGACCGTGAACCTGGCGTTCGTCGACCAGTCGCGTGATTCGCTGGAAGGCAACAAGACCGTGTTCGATTCGGTGGCCGATGGCGCCGACATCCTGACGGTGGGCAAGTTCGAAATGCCGGCACGCGCCTACCTGGGCCGCTTCAACTTCAAGGGCGGCGACCAGAACAAGCACGTGGGCCAGTTGTCGGGTGGGGAGCGCGGCCGCCTGCACCTGGCCAAGACGCTGATTGCCGGCGGCAACGTGCTGCTGCTGGACGAGCCGTCCAACGACCTGGACGTGGAAACGCTGCGCGCGCTGGAAGACGCGCTGCTGGAATTCCCCGGCAGCGTCATGGTCATCAGCCACGATCGCTGGTTCCTGGACCGCATCGCCACCCACATCCTGGCGTTCGAGGGCGATTCGCAAGTGGTGTTCTTCGACGGCAACTACCAGGAATACGAAGCCGACAAGAAGGTTCGCCTGGGCGCCGATGCGCAGCCGCGCCGCCTGCGCTACAAGGCCCTGAAGTAAGGCGCGGTCCCGCGCGGCGTTGCCGCGCGCAGCAAGACCCTGCAGCAAGACGCCGGGCGGCATTCCTGCCGCCCGGCACGTCCCACCCGGGAGGTTTGCCATGCCGGCCTGGCTAGATGCCGAAGACAGCGTGTTCCTGATCGTGGACATGCAGGAACGCCTGATGCCGGCCATTGCCGGGCAGGCTGAACAATTGGCCACGGCCGACCGCCTGGCGCGCGCGGCCCGATTGCTGGACATTCCCGTGGTGGCCACCGCACACCAGGCCGCCAAGCTGGGCGGCACGGTGGCGCCGCTGGCCGCTTCCGTGCGCCGCACCTTTCCCAAAACCCATTTCTCCGCGGCCCGTGAGCCGGGCTTTGTCGCGTGGCTGCCCGCCGCGCGCCGTACCGTGCTGGTCGCGGGGGCCGAGGCGCATGTGTGCGTGTTGCAGACGGTACTGGGCCTGCTGGCCGAGGGGTTGCGCGTGGCCATGGTGGAGGATGCGGTCGGGTCACGCCATGCGGCCGACAAGGCGGCTGCCTTGCGCCGGGCAGCGGCGGCGGGGGCGGACATCGTGACCGCGGAAATGGTCTTGTTCGAATGGTTGGGCCATTGCGAGCACCCGCAATTCCCCGCGGTGCTGGCCTTGATCAAGGAACGCGCCGCGCCTGGCGTCTGATGCGCACCACAGCCCGTAACGTCCTGTCAGGGCTGGGACGGTTTCCCTTACACCTCGGCAGGGATGTTTGCGCGCCCAGAACGTCTTGACACACCTGCTGGGTAAACCTCACAGCAGCGCACCCCGTCATTTGCGAAAGTACGGCAACGGGACAAGAAACACCCTCGATGAAGGAGTAAATACCATGAACATTCGTACTGCATCCAAGGCCGTTGCCATTGCCGTGCTTGCCGTGGCGGCGAGCGGTTGCTCCAGCTGGGACAGCATGAGCTCGCGCCAGAAGTCCACCGTGACCGGTGCGGGCCTGGGTGGCGTGGCCGGTGCGGTCATCACGGGCGGCGGCGTGCTGGGCACCGTCGGTGGCGCCGCCATCGGTGGCGTGATCGGCGACCAGGTCGGCAAGAACCGCTGACCGTGGCGCGGCGGCGTCAGCCGCCGCGTGCCGCTTGATGGAAAACAAAAGGCCGGGCTTGCGCCCGGCCTTTTGCCGTCCTGTCCCAGGCCGCGCAAGACGTCCTGGAAAAGGCCGCCCCGCGTGTCGCTGGGCGGCCCTTGTCCATGTTCATTCAGGTTGCGGCATCTCGATCTTGACCTCGAGGATGTCGAGCGAATCTTGACGCTCGACATTGACCTTGATGTCTTCGGGATTGATCTTGATGTACTTGGAGATCACCGCGATCAGTTCCTGCTGCAACTGTGGCAGGTAGTTGGGCGCGTCCCGGCCGTTGCGCTCGTGCGCCAGGATGATCTGCAGGCGTTCCTTGGCCACGTTGGCCGAGGGCTTCTTTTGTCCGAGCAGGAAAGACAGGAGAGACATCAGTTACTTTCCTCCAAACAGGCGCTTGAGGAGGCCGGGTTTTTCGTATTCGGTGAAGCGCAGGGCCTTGTCCTCGCCCAGGTAGCGGGCAACCACGTCCTGGTAGGCCTGCGACACGTCCGTCTCCTTCAGGTGGATGGCGGGCAGGCCCTGGTTCGAGGCGTGCAGCACGTCTTCCGACTCCGGCACGACACCGATCAGCTTGATGCGCAGAATGTCTTCGATGTCCTGGCGCGACAGCATTTCGCCGTCGGCCACGCGCTTGGGGTTGTAGCGGGTGAGCAGCAGGAACTCCTTCACCGGCTCGTCGCCCTCGATGGCGCGGCGCGACTTGGCGGCCAGGATGCCCAGGATGCGGTCGGAGTCACGCACCGACGAGACTTCCGGGTTGGTGACCACGAGCGCGTCGTCGGCGTAATAGGCGGCCAGCAGGGCGCCCGTCTCGATGCCGGCGGGCGAGTCGCAGACGATGTACTCGAAGCCCATTTCCTTCAGGTCTTCCAGCACCTTGCCGACGCCTTCCTGCGTCAGCGCATCCTTGTCGCGCGTCTGGGACGCGGGCAGGATGAACAGATTGTCCAGCTGCTTGTCCTTGATGAGCGCCTGCTTGAGCGTGGCCTCGCCCTGGATCACGTTGACGAAGTCATACACGACCCTGCGCTCGCAGCCCATGATGAGATCGAGATTGCGCAGGCCGACGTCGAAGTCGATGACCGCAGTCTTGTGACCGCGCATGGCCAGGCCTGAAGAGAAGCTCGCGCTGCTCGTGGTCTTGCCCACGCCGCCCTTGCCGGAAGTCACCACCACAATACGTGTCATGACGCGTAAACCTTATGTCCGTGTTTTCGTTAAACCGCAGTATCGTAAAGCAAAATGCCCCGTAAACGCTGATTACCAGTTGTAGGTAAACGTGGCGTCGCGGGGCAGGTCCCGCGCCAGCGACCGCGGCGGCCCGCTGGCGCGTCCGCAGACGGCCCTCAGGCCGAGAGCGGCGTGATGTTCAAGGATTCGCCATCCAGGCTGATGGCCACCGGCCGGTTGTGCAGCGTGGTGGGCAGGCGGTCTTCCACTACGCGGTACACGCCCGCGATGGCCAGCAGTTCGGCGTCGAGCTGCGTGGTGAAGATGCGCGCCGAGGCATCGCCCCGCGCGCCGGCCATGGCCTTGCCGCGCAAGGGACCGTAGATGTGGATGTTGCCATCCGCAATGACCTCGGCGCCCTGGCTGACCATGCCGACCACGATCAGGTCGGTGTGGCGGGCATAGACGCGTTGGCCGGAGCGCAAGGGGCGGGTGACCACCATGGCGGCGGGCGCGGCTTGCGGCTGTACGGCGGAAGCCGGGGCAGCAGCAGGCGCGGGCGAGTCCGCGGGCGCGACCTGGGCCGGCGCAGGCGTGGCAACGACGGCGGCGGCCTCGGTCGACAGCGCTGTCGCCGGCGCGCTGTCGGCGGCAGCGGCAGACGCCTGGGGACGGGCGGCCGGCGCCGCCAATTCCACAGGCGTCAGGCCCGCGGCACGTGCGGCGGCCAGGTTCGCGCCTTCAGCAACGACGCCGATTGCCGGGAGGTCATGCTCACGCAAGGCCTCCAGCAGGCGCGGCCAGTCGATTTCAGTCTCCAGCCGGCTGGCGTCCAGCACGACGGGCTCGTTCTGGAAGAAACTGCCGGCATCCGCCATGCGCTGGGCCAGCGCGGCCACCAGGGCATCGGTGTCGTCGCTGTGCAGCACGACCCGCACGGCATAGAGATTGGCGCTTTTGAAGTCCAACGCCAGTTTGGGCGCGGCGGGGGAGGAAGAGGTATCAGCCAAGGCTAACCGTCACACTAACAATTCGAAAGACGCAGTGTAAACGGGTTGTGCACCGCTGGGTTGACGGCCGCCGAGGGTGGTCGTGCCGTCGGCCGCCTGCCGCGGGGTGCGGCGCCCACAGCGCCGCGCCCCCCGCAGAAGGCGTCCGCCGTCCCGCCCACCCTCGACGTCCTGCGGTGGAGTGGTGTGTACCGGAGTCGGGCACCCGAGTCCTGCTCGCATTCTTGCCTGCCGCTCGCTGCCCGCCCGAAGATCTCGGCTTGCCGCTGACCAATGGGCGCCCACAGCGCCCATTGGTCAGCATTCGGGAAAGCAAAAGGGGCAGCTAGTGAGAGAGGGGGGAAGGGGAGTGGAGGTGGGGGACATCGCACTTCGGGCGGGGGCCCCCGTCAGGCTGCGTTGTCTGCTTGGAGGCGTTGTTCCGTTGTCGTGACTGAATGGCGGGAGTCTTGCGCGGGCAGAGGCACCGAGAAATTGATGAGCCTGGCGGCTTCGGCCGCTCCGTGTCGGTGGTGGAGCAGCCTTGCCAAGCAGGCAACACGGCCAAGCGGCGCCCGTAGCCCGAAGCGCGCTGCTTCCCCCCTCCACCTCTCGCCCCCACTCTCCCAAAAGCTGCCCCATTGCTTTTCCGAATGCTGACCGGTGGGCGCTGTGGGCGCCCTCCGGCCAGCGGCAAGCCGAGATCTTCGGGCAGGCAGCGAGCGGCAGGCAAGAATGCGAGCAGGACTCCGGTGGCTACCCAAGGTCCAGAACACACCATTGCAGGACGTCGAGGGTGGGCGGGACGGCGGGCGCCTTCTGCGGGGGGCGGGGCGCTGTGGGCGCCCCACCACGCGGCAGGCGGCCGACGGCACGACCACCCTCGGCGGCCGTCAACGAAGCGGTGTACAAGCCGTCAACCCAGCCGCACATACTCATCCACCCAGGCGGTCTACGAAACCGCCAAAACCCAGCACCAACCTACCCCGCAGTACGCTGCTCACCTTCAGCAGCCACCACCGCCGGCAACTGACTCTTCCCTCCAGGCAGCACCACCCCGGTAGGCGCCTTTTCCTGGCCGAACAGCGTCCGATACCCCAGCAGGTTGAACACCAGCATCACTGGCACAGCGACCACCGTTGCCGCCAGCACGAGCCGCAGTGACGACACATCCGCCGCGCCGTCCCAGAGCGTCAGGTTGTCCAGGATTAGGTACGGGAAAAGGCTGTAGGCCAGGCCGCACAGCATCAGGGCGAACAGGATCAGGCACAGCACGAAGGGCAGGGCGGTCCAGGCGACCTGGTCGGGGCGGGCGAGGCGGCCGAGCAGCACTTCCATCAGCACGAAGCAGAACAGCATCACCGACCACATCGGCACCGCCACCGTCAGGTCGGACACATTGCCCCATTTGTAGAAAATGCCCGAGTTGGCCAGGCCCAGCGCCACGGACACCGCCACCATGCCCGCGGCGGTCCAGCGGATCGCATGGCGGGCGCCTTTCACCGCCATCTGCCGCAACGGTCCGTCCACCCGCATGATCAGCCAGCTGCCGCCCAGCACCAGGTAGGCGGCCACCGTGCACAGGCCCACGAACACGTCGAACCAGGCATGCGCCACGCTGTGCTGGTAGCCGGTCGCCACGCGGCCCAGCAGCAGGCCGTGCGAGAACGCCGTGGTCACCGAACCCAGCCAGAAGCCCGCGACCCAGCGTGGACGCATGGCCGCATTGGCGCGGGTGCGGAACTCGAAGGACACGCTGCGCAGCATGGCGCCCAGTGCCAGCAAGGCTAGCGGCAGCACCAGCTCGCCGGCGATCACGCCCCAGGCGAAGGGGAAGGCCGCCGCGCACAGGCCCGCGCCCAGCAGCAGCCAGAATTCGTTGGCGTCGCGCCAGGGGCTGAGCATCACCATCATGCGGCTGCGCAGATCGCCGGGCGCGGCCACCAGCAGCATGCCCACGCCCAGGTCGATCCCGTCGAGCAGCGTGCCGGCGACGACCAGCGCGAAGAAGATGCCCATGAAGGCCAGCGGCATCCAGAACGTCGGGTCATCGACGTTCAGGCCCATCGAGGCGGCAAGCAGGTCGATCATGCTCATGCGCGGGCTCCCGGACGGCGCACCGGCACCACGCCGTAGCGCGCCGCGTGGAACAGCATGCGGCAGAAGGCCAGCAGGAAGCCGGCGTAGAGCAGGACGTGGCCGGCCAGCGACCATCCCAGGATGCTGGCGCGCGTCGTGCCCACCACCTCGGACATCGTCACGGTGCTGTAGACGGCATACGGCTGGCGTCCCAGTTCCGAGAACATCCAGCCTGCCACGCAGGCGATCGCGCCCAGCGGCGCCGCGCCGATCAGCACGCGCAGCCAGAAGCGCGGCAGCGTGGACGGGTCCAGGCGGCGGCGGAGCAGCCGCAGCAGGGTGATGAACGCGACGAGGCACATCAGGATGCCCGCCGCCATCATGATGCGGAAGGACCAGAAGACGCCGGGCACGGGCGGCTGCATGCCGGAGACCTTGTCCAGGCCTTGCGGCTCGCCGTCGGCGGTGACGCCCAGCCAGCGCGGCGACAGGCTGCCCAGCGCCACTTCGGCGCGGTTGCGCTGCTCGCGCGCGTCGGGCCAGCCGAACAGGACCCAGCGCGGCACCTCGCCGGTGTGCCAGTAGCCGGCGGCCGCAGCGGCCTTGGCGGGTTGTTCGGCGGCGATCATGCGCGCCGTGCCCACGCCGGCCGCGACCTGCAGGACCAGGGCGATGCAGGCCAGCCACAGGCCGCAGCGGAACGCCATCTTCTCGCCGGGCACGAGCGGGCGGGACAGCGCCTGCCAGGCGGTCACGCCCATCATCATGAAGGAGACGGCCAGCGCCGCGCCGAGCACGACCGAGGCCAGCAGCCAGGGCTGCGAGACGTTCAGCACGGCGGCGCGCCAGTCCGTGACGATGTAGCGGCCATCCATCAGCAAGGCGCCAGCGGGGGTGTGGGTCCAGGAAATCATGGACACGACCCAGAAGACCTCCAGCAGCAGGCCCGCGGCGACCATCAGCACGGCCAGCGTGTGGGCGAGGTCGGACACGCGGCGCTGGCCGAACAGCATCACGCCCAGGAAGCAGGACTTCACGACGAAGACCGTGACCACGGCGAAACCCAGCAGGGGGCCGATGACATTGCCGACCCGCTCCATCATGACCGGCCACAGTCCGCCCAGTTGGAACAGCAGGGGCAGGGCGGACACCTGCGCCAGCACGAACGCCAGGGCGAAGAAGCGGACCCAGAAGCGATAGGCCGCGGTCCACCCGGCGTCGCCCGAGACGCGGGCGCGCACTTTCAGGCCGAACAGCACCCAGGCCAGCGCCAGGGCGATGGCCAGGAAGAGCATGTGGAATCCAAGACTGAGGAGGAAATGCGTGCGTGCCAACGCGAGGGGGGAAATGTCCATGGACTCTGGGGCATTGTTCTCGTCTGCGGGCGTCGGCGTGCTGCCGCCGGGCCCGGTGCGCAGCGAGAATAACAGGCCCGGCGCCAAGCCGTGGCAAAATTGGCGATTCCCCGGTATTCCCGTATTCCATTTTCCTCCCGATGAGCACCGCTACGCCAGCCGCACCCGCCACCAATTTCCTGCGCCAGATCATCGAGGCCGACCTGGCCCAGGGTCGTCATGCCCAACGGCGCTGGGCGGGCACGCCTGGCCCGGCCTCCGTGCAGGCGCAGGGCGAGCCCGACGTGGCCCGCATCCGCACGCGCTTCCCGCCGGAGCCCAACGGCTACCTGCATATCGGCCACGCCAAGAGCATCTGCGTGAACTTCGGCCTGGCGCGCGACTACGGCGGCATCTGCCACCTGCGTTTCGACGACACCAATCCCGAGAAGGAAGAACAGGAGTACGTCGACGCCATCGCCGAGGCCGTGCAATGGCTGGGCTTCGACTGGCATGCCCAGGGCAAGGACCATCTGTATTTCGCCAGCGACTACTTCACCTACATGTTCGAGTTCGCCGAGGCGCTGGTGCTGGCCGGCCACGCCTACGTCGACGAACAGAGCGCCGAGCAGACCCGCGCCAACCGTGGCACGCTGACCGAGCCGGGCGTCGATTCGCCCTGGCGCGATCGTCCGGCCGAGGAGTCGCTGGCGCGCCTGCGCGACATGCGCGACGGCAAGTTCCCCGACGGCAGCATGGTGTTGCGCGCCAAGATCGACATGGCGTCGCCCAACATGAACCTGCGCGACCCGATCATGTACCGCGTGCGCCACGCCACGCACCACCGCACCGGCAATGACTGGTGCATCTACCCGCTGTACTCCTGGGCGCATCCGGTCGAGGACGCGCTGGAAGGCATCACGCACAGCATCTGCACGCTGGAGTTCGAAGACCAGCGTCCCTATTACGACTGGATCCTGGCCCGCCTGGCGGAGCTGGGCAAGCTGGCGCAGCCGTTGCCGCACCAGTACGAGTTCGCCCGCCTGAACCTGAGCTACATCGTGACCAGCAAGCGCAAGCTGCTGCAACTGGTGCAGGAAGGCCATGTCGACGGCTGGGACGATCCGCGCATGCCCACGCTGTTCGGCCTGCGCCGCCGTGGCTATACGCCCGCCTCGATCCGGCTGTTCTGCGACCGCACCGGCGTGTCGAAGTCCGATTCGCGCATCGACTACAGCCTGCTCGAACAGGCCGTGCGCGACGACCTCGACCCGATCGCGCCGCGCACGGTGGCGGTGCTGGATCCGCTGAAGCTCGTCATCACGAACTATCCGGAAGGCCAGACCGAGGCCTGCACGGCGCCGCGCAATCCGCACGACCCGTCAGCCGGCGTGCGCGAATTCCCGTTCTCGCGCGAACTCTGGATCGAGCAGGACGATTTCCGCGAAGAGCCGCCGAAGAAGTACTTCCGCCTGTTCCCGGGCAACTCGGTGCGCCTGAAATATGGCTACGTCGTGACCTGCACGGGCTTCGTCAAGGACGAGGCCGGCAAGGTGGTGGAGGTCCACGCCGAATACCTGCCCGACACCAAGAGCGGCACCCCCGGCGCCGACAGCGTGAAGGTCAAGGGCAACATCACCTGGATCAGCGCCGCGCACGCGGTGCCGGCCGAGATCCGCCTGTACGACCGCCTGTTCGCCGATCCGCATCCGGACGCTGGCGAAAAGAATTTCCTCGATGCGCTGAACCCGAACTCGATCCAGGTGGTGCAAGGCCTGCTGGAACCGGGGACGGTCGCTGATGCGGGCGCGACGTGGCAGTTCGAGCGCCTGGGGTATTTCACTGCGGATCGGGAGTTGTCGACTGCCGAGCGGCCTGTCTTGAATCGGGTGACAACGCTACGGGATTCTTGGGCTGGGTCGGGTAGCTGAGTTTTTGTTTTTGGTGTTTGGACCGCTGGGTTGACGGCTTTGTGCACCCCGCTAGGTTGACGGTTTGTGCATCGCTAGGTTGACGGCTTGTGCACCGCTAGGTTGACGGCCGCCGAGTGTGGTCGCGCCGTCGGTCGCCTGCCGCGTGGTGGGGCGCCCACAGCGCCCCGCCCCCCGCAGAAGGCGCCCGCCGTCCCGCCCACCCTCGACGGCCTGCGGTGGAGTGGTTTGCACCGGAGGCGGGCACCCGAGTCCTGCTCGCATTCTTGCCGCCTGCTCGCTGCCTGCCCGAAGATCTCGGCTTGCCGCTGACCAATGGGCGCCCACAGCGCCCATTGGTCAGCATTCGGGAAAGCAAAAGGGGCAGCTTTTGAGAGAGGGGGGAAGGGGAGTGGAGGTGGGGGGCATCGCACTTCGGGCGGGGGTCCCCGTCAGGCTGCGTTGTCTGCTTGGAGGCGTTGTTCCGTCAGCGTGACTGAATGGCGGGTGTCTTGCGCGGGCAGAGGCGTCGAGACTTATTGATGAGCCTGGCGGCTTCGGTCGCGCCGTGTCGGTGGTGGAGCAGCCTCCCCAAGCAGGCAACACGGCCAAGCGGCGCCCGTAGCCCGAAGCGCGCTGCTTCCCCCCTCCACCTCTCGCCCCCACTCTCCCAAAAGCTGCCCCATTGCTTTTCCGAATGCTGACCGGTGGGCGCTGTGGGCGCCCTCCGGCCAGCGGCAAGCCGAGATCTTCGGGCAGGCAGCGAGCAGACGGCAAGAATGCGAGCAGGACCAAGGTGGCTGCCCAAGGTCCAGAACACACCATTGCAGGACGTCGAGGGTGGGCGGGACGGCGGGCGCCTTCTGCGGGGGGCGGGGCGCTGTGGGCGCCCCACCACGCGGCAGGCGACCGACGGCACGACCACACTCGGCGGCCGTCAACCTAGCGGTTCATGACCGTCAACCCAGCGGTGCACAAGCCGTCAACCTAGCAGTGCACAAGCCGTCAACCCAGCGGTCTACAACCTCGACACCCCCCACCCCGCTCACCCTAGCCAGCGGCAGACTGTATCGGCAGCCACACTTCCACTCGAAGTCCCCCGCTCTCCGCCTCCTCCAGCGACATCCGTCCATCGTGCGCCCGCGCAATCGCATCCACCAGCGCCAGCCCCAACCCGACGTTGCCCGTTCGGGTGCGGGCGTCGTCCAGGCGGCTGAAGGGGCGGCGGGCGTCTTCGCGGCGGTCGGGGGGGATGCCGCTGCCGTGGTCCGAGACGCTCAGGCATAGCCATTGGTCCTGGCGTTGCAGCGCCACGTTCACGGGCGGCGCGCCGTGGTGCAGCGCGTTGCCGACCAGGTTGTCCAGCAGGCGCTCCAGGGCCGCGGCGTCGGCGTGCACTGTCAGGGGCGTGGCGGTGTGGTCGGTCAGCGTCACGGCGGCGCCACTGCCTTCCCAGGCGCCGACGCGTTCGGTCAGCCAGTCGTTGATGACCCAGTCCGTGTAGCGGTAGGTGCCCGGGTCGGTGCCGCGCACGAAGCCGATGAACTGGTCGACCATGCCCTGCATGTCCTTCAGGTCCTTGCGCAGGCCGTCCTTCAGCGCTGGGTCCTCGGCCATCTCGATGCGCAGCCACATCCGCGACAGCGGGCCTTTCAGGTCGTGGGGCAGGCCGGCCAGCAGCGTGCGGCGCACGCTTTCCGATTCGGCCAGCGCGTCCAGCATGGCGTTGAAGCGTTCGCCCAGTACCTGGGTTTCCTGCGGTCCCGAGGGCTTGACCCGGCTGGGCTGGCCCGCCGCCAGCTGGTCGGCGGCCTGGGCCAGACGGGTGATGGGACGCGAGATGTGCCACGAGAAGCCCACCGCGACCAGCAGCACCAGGCCGAGGCCCCCGAACCAGACGGCGTAGAGCGGTCCCGACACCGGCGGGTCGATGCGGTCCAGCGGGATGACCAGCCATTCGCTGTCGGCGGGGTCCAGCTGGTTGAACTGGGTGGAGAGCGAAATGAAAAGCTGCGGACGCGGGCCGCGCGACAGCGCCACGCGGGTGTCCTCGCCCAGGTGGCTGTTCAGGCGGTCGACCAGGCTGCGCAGGCTGCGGCGGATGTCGTCATGGCCCCGGTCCCACCAGGGCGGAGGCGGGGGCGGGCGGCCGTCGCGTTCGCGCCGTTGCAGCTTGGCGTCGGCAGGCAGGCGGCGCGACCACAGGCGCCACTGGTTCTGCGAGGCGCGCTTGACGAACTCCACGCGGTGCTCGGGCGGGACGATGCCCACCGAGGCCTGCAGCGTGCGGATCGTGGTGGCGATGAGGTCCACGGCCACGGCGTCCAGGTAGTGGCGCTGGTAGTGCGAGATGCTGGCCAGCGTGGCGGCCTGGGCCAGCAGGACCGTGCCCAGCACCAGGGTGATGAGGCGGGCGTGCAGCGTGCGAGGCAGCAGCGCCGTGAGCAGGAGGCGGAGCCGGGACGAGGGCTTGGCGGCGCTGGCGGGGGCGGGCGGGGCGCCTTCGGGTGGCCGTGTGCCGCTCATGGCGCGAAGCGGTAGCCGATGCCCCAGACGGTCTGGATCCAGCGCGGCTGCTTGGGGTCGTCCTCGATGGCGCGGCGCAGGCGCAGGATGGCGATGTCGATGGCGCGGTCATTGCGTTCGCCCGCGTCGTCGTCGCGCGCGAGCGCCAGCAGGCGCTCGCGCGAGAGCGGCTTGCCGGCGTTGCGCACCAGCGCTTCCAGCAGGTTGATCTCGCCGCCGGTCAGGCGCACGACCTCGCCTTCGCGGGTCAGCTGGCGCGTGACGGGGTCGAAGATGAAGGGGCCGAAGGGGACGGGGGCGTCCTTGGTCAGCGCGGAGGGACCGCTCTTGCGGCGCAGGACCGCTTCGATGCGGGCCAGCAGTTCGCGCGGATCGAAGGGCTTGCCCAGGTAGTCGTCGGCGCCGGCCTCCAGGCCGATGATGCGATCGACTGTTTCGTCGCGCGCGGTCAGCAGCACGACCGGGATGTCCTCGCCCTGCTCGCGCAGGCGGCGGCAGGCATCCGCCCCGTCGCCGCCGGGCAGCATGCGGTCCAGCACGAGCAGGTCGGGGGCGTAGCGCGCGATGCGCGTGGCCAGGTCGGTGGCGTCGGGCGCGAGCAGGGTGTCGTAGCCGTGCCGGTTCAGGTAGTCGGCCAGCAACTGGCGCAGGGCAGGGTCGTCGTCGACCACCAGCAGCTTGATGCAAGAGGATTCCATGGCGGGGAGTGTCGCCTGACGGCGGCAGGGCGGCAAGCCGCGTGTAACGGCCTGAAATGCAACTGCGCTAGCCTGGGGCGGATCGGAAATCCTAGAATATTCGAATGCGGCGGAATTTCTGGTACTGGATCGACAGGCGTGCGTGGTGCGCAGCCGCCTGCCTCGTGGCGATACAGGCGCCGGCTGCCGCGCAGCCCTACTACCTGGACCCGGACGCCGCTTATGGCACGGCCGATGCCCCATCGGGCATTTCAGCGCTGTCGCCCGCCCAGGTCTTTTCGGTGCGGCCGCCCCCCTCGGAGTTCCAGTCCGTCCCCCTGGCGCCGCTGCCGCCGCCCGTCATCATCACCCAGGAAGACGGTTCGACGCAGCTCGTCACCCCGCCACACGCCGACATCCAGGACTTCGGGCCGCAGTACGACTGGGATTACCACATGGCCTACGACCTGGACGGCAACGCCGCCGTGGACGTGGTGGGCTCGCCCGAGCAGACGGCGCGCCGTTTCGCGCCGGTCGCCGGTCTCTCCGGCATGCGCTATGCCCAGCGCGGCTGGGTCTACCGCCAGGCGGGCGGCCCGGCGGTCAGCGTGGGCAGCGTGAAATCCAACGCGCCGCGCTGGGGCTCCGCCGCGAATATTGGCGGGGTGCAATTGGCAAACTGGAGCGGCGCGGCGAACAGCGTGATGCCCGAAGGCAGGCTGGGCTACTCCTCGACGGTGGGCCGCCTCGACTATTCCGACGCCAACGCCAAGTCCGGCGGCCTGACCTATGGTCCCTCGGTGGGCGGCGGCGCCGTGCGCTACGGCCTGACCTCGGACTTCACCGTCGAAAGCCAGCTGCAACGGGCGCCGGATATGTCCGTGATGGGCGTGGGCGGCATCTACTCGGCCGGCCAATGGGGCACCGTGCAGGCGGGCGCCACGCAGGGATCGCTGCAAAGCGGCGCGGGCTGGCGCTACGAACTGGGCTACAACGTCGCCCTGACCGATTATTTCAAGCTGGGCTATCGCGCCATCGCCACCGAGGAGGGCTATGGCGACCTGGCGGGCTACACCAGCGGGCCGGCAGGCAGCGCCAACCAGCGCAACATCGTCACGGCGGGCGTGCCGCTGGGCGGCGGCTACGGCACATTCAGCGGCACCTACAACGGCTTGCGCGACCAGGGTGCGTTCACCGAACAGCGCCTGGGGGTCCAGCACAGCCTGGATCTCACGCCGCGCACCAGATTCGTGCTGGGGGCCGACCGCGACGCCGTGTCGGGCGACTACGCCATGCGCATGCAGTTGACGATGCCTGTGGACATTTTGTCCGGCAGCCTGCTGCGCTAGGAGTGGGGGCCGCGTAAAATGCCGGCCATGATTGCTCCCGTTACCTCCAATGTCTGATACCCGTGCCCTGGAAGTCCTGCAGCGGGTCTTCGGCTATGAATCCTTTCGCGGCGAGCAGCAGGCCATCGTCCAGCAGGTCATCGATGGCGGCGACGCCCTCGTGCTCATGCCCACCGGTGGCGGCAAGTCCCTGTGCTATCAGGTGCCTGCCCTGGTGCGGCCCGGCACCGGCATCGTGGTGTCGCCCCTCATCGCCCTCATGCAGGACCAGGTCGACGCGCTGACCGAACTCGGCGTGCGCGCGGCCTTCCTGAATTCCACCCAGGACTGGAATGCCACCCGCGAGGTGGAGCAAGCCTTCCTGGCGGGCGAGCTGGACCTGCTGTACGTCGCGCCCGAACGCCTGGTCACCGACCGCTGCCTGTCGCTGCTCGAGCGCGGCCGCATCGCGCTTTTCGCCATCGACGAGGCGCACTGCGTGTCGCAATGGGGGCACGACTTCCGTCCGGAGTACCTGCAGCTGTCCATGCTGCACGAGCAGTGGCCCGACGTGCCGCGCATCGCCCTCACGGCCACGGCCACCGACGTCACGCGCACCGAGATCGCGCAGCGCCTGGCGCTGGACGACGCGCGGCATTTCATCGCCAGCTTCGATCGTCCCAACATCCGCTACCGCATCGTCGAGAAGAACGACGTGCGCCGCCAGTTGCTGGATTTCCTGCGCACCGAACACGCGGGCGATGCCGGCGTGGTGTATTGCCTCTCGCGTTCCCGCGTGGAAGACACCGCCGCCTATCTCAGCGCGCAGGGCATCTCGGCCTTGCCGTACCACGCGGGCCTGCCCGCGCCGGTGCGCGCGGCCAACCAGTCGCGCTTCCTGCGCGAAGACGGCATCGTCATGGTGGCCACCATCGCCTTCGGCATGGGCATCGACAAGCCCGACGTGCGCTTCGTGGCGCACATCGACCTGCCGAAGTCGGTCGAGGGCTACTACCAGGAAACCGGCCGCGCCGGCCGCGATGGCCTGCCGGCCAACGCCTGGCTGGCCTATGGCCTGCAGGACGTCGTGCAGCAGCGCCGCATGATCGACGACTCGCCGGGCGACGATGCCTTCCGCCGCCGCCTGGGGGCGCAGCTGGACGCCATGCTGGGCCTGTGCGAGACCGTGGAGTGCCGGCGCCAGCGCCTGCTGGCCTATTTCGGGCAGCGGATCACGCCTTGCGGCAACTGCGACACCTGCCTCGAGCCCCCGCAGGCCTGGGACGGCACGGTGGCCGCGCAGAAAGTGCTGTCGGCGGTGTACCGCCTGTGGAAGGAGCGCGGGCAGCGTTACGGCGCAGGGCACATCATCGATATCCTGCGCGGAAAAAAAAACGAACGCACGGCGCAACACGGCCATGAAACCCTGAGCGTCTTCGGCGTGGGCGCGGACCTGTCCGACACCGCCTGGCGCAGCGTGTTGCGGCAGCTACTGGCCCAGGGCCTGCTAACCGTGGATACCGATGGCTATGGCACGCTGGCGCTGACCGAAGGCAGCCGCGCGGTGCTCAAGGGCGAACGCACGCTGATGTTGCGCCGCGAGTCCGAGCGCGCCGCGGCGCGCAACCGGGCGGCCACGCCGCGCAGCAAGCCGGCGGTCGCCGACCTGCCCGCCGAGGCCCAGGCCCTGTTCGAGTCCCTGCGCGCCTGGCGCGGCGATGTCGCGCGCAATCACGGCGTGCCCGCCTACGTCATCTTCCACGACGCCACCTTGCGCGAAATCGCGCTGGCGCGGCCCGAAAGCCTGGAAGACCTCGGGCACGTCAGCGGCGTGGGGGCACGCAAGCTGGAGGCCTACGGCGACGACATCCTGGAGTGCGTGGCGCAGGCGGCCTGAGCCGCCACGCCCCGCCGCATCATCGATTTTCCCAAGGAGCAGGCATGACGACGCGTCCCGACTGGCAGGATGTCCTGGATTTCTGGTTTCTGGCGCCCTGCGAGCCCGGCCACCTGCGCCCGCGCCAGGCCTGGTTCCAGAAGAGCGCGGCGTTCGACGCCGAGATCCTCTCTCGTTTCGGCGCGCAGATCGAAGTCGCCGTCGCGGGCGGCCTGCGCGCCTGGGATGCGCATCCCGAGGGCACGCTGGCGCGCATCCTGCTGCTGGACCAGTTCACGCGCAATGTCTGGCGTGGCACGGCGCGCGCGTTCAGCGGCGATGCGCTGGCGCGGGCAGCGGCGCAGCGCCTGGTCGCCACCGGCCTGCACCTGGCCCTGCGGCCGGTGCAGCGCGTGTTCGCCTACCTGCCTTTCGAGCATGCCGAGGATCTCGTGCTGCAGCGCCGCTGCGTGGCGCTCTACCAGGATCTGGCGCGCGTGGCGGGGCAGGAGTACAAGGGCTATGTGGATTACGCCGAACGGCATCGCGATGTGATCGCGCGTTTCGGCCGCTTCCCGCACCGCAACGCGCAACTGGGCCGGCCCAGCACCGACGAAGAGCTGGCATTCCTCACGCAACCGGGCTCGTCGTTCTGAGCCGCCTCGCGGCCGACGGCCCTCTCTGGAGCATTTCCCCATGAAGCTCGGCAATTCCCGCAGAAGCACCAATGTCGAGGACCGCCGTGCAGGCGGGCCACGCGTGGGCAAGGGCGGCATCGGCATCGGCGCCATCGTGCTGGCGTTGGTGGCCATGTATTTCGGCGTCGACCCCAACATCGTGCTGGACCTGGCGCAACAGCAGCAGGGCGCCACGCAACAGGCGCCCTCGCAGTCGGTGTCGGCCGACGATCCGCAAGGCCAGTTCGTGGCCCGTGTGCTGGGTGAAACCGAGGACACCTGGCAGGCGGTGTTCGCGCAGCAGACCAACGGCCGCTACCAGGAGCCCGCGCTGGTACTGTTCCGGGGCGCCACGCCCACGGCTTGCGGCACCGGCCAGTCGGCCATGGGGCCGTTCTATTGCCCCGCCGACCGCAAGGTCTACATCGACCTCGGTTTCTTCCGGGAAATGGAGACGCAGATGAACGCCCCGGGCGATTTCGCGCGCGCCTACGTCATTGCGCACGAGGTGGGCCACCACGTGCAGAACCTGCTCGGCACGCTGGGCCGCGTCAATCAGCAACGCAGCCAGGTGTCGGCCACGCAGGCCAACCAGCTGTCGGTCAAGCTGGAACTGCAGGCGGATTGCTATGCGGGCATCTGGGCGCATCATGCCGATGCCGCGCGCGGCATCCTGGAGCCTGGCGACATCGAGGAAGGGATTGCCGCGGCCAGCGCGGTGGGCGACGACACCCTGCAGCGCAAGCACCAGGGCACGATCGTGCCCGACTCCTTCACGCACGGCAGTTCCGCGCAGCGCGTCGCGTGGTTCAAGCGCGGTTACAGCAGCGGCCAGATGGCCCAGTGCGACACGTTCGCCGCAGGCTCCTGAGCGTTCGGCGCAAGGGGGCCAGCGCGCGGCCCGGGCGGCTCAGGCGCTGAAGAGATCGGGGCCTTGCGACCCGGCGGGGACGGCCAGGCCGAGGTGGCGCCAGGTGGTCTGCGTGGCCATGCGTCCGCGCGGCGTGCGCTGCAGGTAGCCGTGCTGGATCAGGTATGGCTCGATGACGTCTTCGATGGTGTCGCGTTCTTCGCCGATGGCCGCGGCCAGGCTGTCCACGCCGACAGGGCCGCCGTCGAACTTGTGCACGATGGCGTCCAGCAGCTTGCGGTCCATGAGGTCGAGGCCTTGCGGGTCGACTTCCAGCATGCCCAGCGCGGCGCTGGCGACGTCGGCGTCGATGACGCCGTTGGCACGGACTTCGGCGTAGTCGCGCACCCGGCGCAGCAGACGATTCGCGATGCGGGGCGTGCCGCGGGCGCGGCGCGCCACTTCGGCGGCGCCGTCCTCGGTGATGACGGCCTGCAACAGGCCCGCGCTGCGCACGGCGATGCGGGTGAGGTCGGCTGCCGAGTAGAACTCCAGCCGCGACACGATGCCGAAACGGTCGCGCAGCGGGTTGGTCAGCATGCCTGCGCGCGTGGTGGCGCCCACCAGCGTGAACGGCTGCAGGTCGAGCTTGACGCTGCGCGCCGCGGGGCCTTCGCCGATGAGGATGTCGATCTGGAAGTCTTCCAGCGCCGGATAGAGGATTTCCTCGACCACGGGCGACAGGCGGTGGATTTCGTCGATGAAGAGAACGTCGTTCTTTTCCAGGTTGGTGAGCAGCGCCGCGAGATCGCCCGGGCGTTCCAGCACGGGGCCCGAGGTCTGGCGCAGGTTCACGCCCATTTCGTGCGCGACGATGTGCGCCAGCGTGGTCTTGCCCAGGCCGGGCGGGCCGAAGAGCAGCACGTGGTCCAGCGATTCGCCGCGCTGGCGCGCGGCCTGGATGAAGATTTCCAGCTGTTCGCGCACGCGTTGCTGGCCGACGTATTCGTCCAGCATGCGCGGGCGCAAGGCCCGCTCGACCGACTCCTCGTTGCGCGAGACGGGCTCGGGCGTTACCAGGCGAGGGGCGTCTGCGCGGGTCGAGAGAGGGTCGGACTGGATAGCCATGATGACAACTGGATATACGGACAGTCATCGTACACCAGCCATCCACGCGCTGCGTGGGTTTATCATCGGAAATCCTGGCGCCGCCCTTCGGGTCGCGGCGCCGTGTTTTTTTCTTGCCACGTCCGACCCACCCGTAACCGCCGGAACCTGCATGAGCCTGACACTGCCCACCTATGATGACGTCGTCCGCGCCGCGGGCGTCCTGAAAGGCGTTGCCCACCGTACGCCGGTGATGACCTCTGCCACCGCCGACGCCCTGACCGGCGCCTCGCTGTTCTTCAAGTGCGAGAACCTCCAGCGCATGGGCGCCTTCAAGTTCCGCGGCGCCTACAACGCCATTGCGAACCTGAGCGCCGAGGAACGGCGCGCGGGCGTGGTCACGTTCTCGTCGGGCAACCATGCCCAGGCCATCGCGCTGGCCGCGCGCCTGCTGGGCGTGAAGGCCACGATCATCATGCCGCACGACGCGCCCGCGGCCAAACGCGCCGCCACGGAAGGCTATGGCGGCACGGTCGTCATCTATGACCGCTACAAGGACGACCGCGAAGTGCTGGCCACCCGCCTGCGCGAGGAAAGCGGCATGGTGCTGATCCCGCCCTTCGATCACGCCGACGTGATCGCCGGGCAGGGTACGGCGGCGATGGAACTGTTCCAGGAAACGGGCGAGCTGGACTACCTGTTCGTCTGCCTGGGCGGCGGCGGCCTGCTGTCGGGCAGCGCGCTGTCGGCGGCCACGCTGAGCCCGCGCTGCCAGGTCATCGGCGTCGAGCCCGAGGCGGGCAATGACGGACAGCGCTCGTTCCGCGGCGGCGAGATCGTGCGCATCCCGACGCCGGTGTCGATCGCGGATGGCGCACTGACCACCAACCTGGGCCAGCTGACGTTCGGCATCATCCGCGAGAAGGTCAGCGACATCGTCACGGTGCAGGACGCGCAGCTGGAAGCCACGCAGCGCTTCTTCGCACAGCGCATGAAGCTGGTGGTGGAACCCACCGGCGCGCTGGCCGCCACGGCCGCGCTGCAGCCTGTGCTGCCCATCAAGGGCAAGCGCGTGGGTATTGTCATCAGCGGCGGCAACGTCGATCTCACCGCCTACGGCAAGACGCTGGCAGGCAACTGAGCCGGCGGGCCGTTGCGCTGACGGGCGTTCGCGTCAGGCAGACGGAAGGAGGGCCGCGCAGCGGTCCACCACGCGCGCGGCGGTCTCGGGCGCCATGCAGTCGATCACGTCGCGGCCCGGCCACGCGCGCAGCCACGTCAACTGGCGTTTGGCCAGCTGGCGAGTGGCGGCGATGCCTTGCTCGCGCGCGGTCTCCGCATCGACCTCGCCATCCAGCCAGGCCCAAAGCTGGCGATATCCCACGCAGCGCACGGAAGGCAGGCCGGGGTGCAGGTCGCCACGCGCGCGCAGACGCCGGACCTCGTCGGCCAGCCCCGCGGCCAGCATGGCGTCGAAGCGTTGCGCGATGCGCGCATGCAGCGCCAGGCGGTCATCCGGCTCCAGGCTGATGGCGTGCAGGGCGATGGCCTGCGCATCCTCGGCACGGGCCCGGCCCAGCAAGGCCGACATGGGGTGTCCCGACAGGCGGTGGATTTCCAGCGCGCGCTGGATGCGCTGGCTGTCGTTGGGCGCCAGGCGCGCGGCGGTGACGGGGTCGATGCGCGCGAGCTCGGCGTGCAGCGCGGGCCAGCCCTCGCGCGCCGCGCGGGCGTCCAGTTCGGCGCGCACGGCGGCGTCGGCTTGCGGCAGGTCGTCCAGGCCATCGCGCAAGGCCTTGTAGTACAGCATCGTGCCGCCCGCCAGCAGCGGGATGCGTCCTCGTGCGCGGATATCGGCGATGAGCCGCAGCACGTCCTGCCGGAACTCGGCGGCGGAATAGGACTGCAAGGGGTCGAGGATGTCCAGCAGGTGCTGCGGCACGGCGGCGCGCTCGGCCGCGTTGGGCTTGGCCGTGCCGATATCCATGCCGCGATAGATCGTGGCGGAATCCACGTTGATGATTTCCACGGGCCAGCGCGCGGCGATGGCCAGGGTGGCGGCGCTCTTGCCGGCCGCGGTCGGGCCGGTCAGGCACAGGACCGGCGCGTCGGGGGCCAGCGTGTTCATTGGCCGCGCAGGAACAGCTTGTCGAGGTCGGACAGGGACCACTGCGTCCAGGTGGGACGGCCGTGGTTGCACTGGTCCGCGCGCTCGGTCTCTTCCATGCGGCGCAGCAGGCCGTTCATCTCTTCCAGCGTCAGGCGCCGGTTGGCGCGCACCGAGCCGTGGCAGGCCATGGTGGACAGCAGGTGATTGCGCTGCTCGGTCAGCAGCTGCGAGACGCCCACGGCGCCCAGGTCGCGCAGCACCGCGCGCGCCATGGTCTCGATGTCGCCGTTGGCCAGCATGGCGGGCACGGTGCGCACCGCGATGGCGGCGGGCCCCGCCGGGCGCAGCACGAAGCCCAGCGCTTCCAGCTGCTCGGCGTGTTCCTCGACCAGGCCGACGTCCTTTTCATGCACGTTGAAGACCACGGGTACCAGCAGGTCCTGGCGCGGCAGCGTGTGCTGGTCCAGTGCCTGCTTCAGCTGTTCGTAGACCACGCGTTCGTGCGCGGCGTGCATGTCCACCAGCACGAGGCCGCGGCGGTTCTGCGCCAGGATGTAGATGCCGTGCAGTTGGCCCAGCGCCATGCCCAGCGGCATGTCCTCGGCGGGATCGAAGGCGTGCGTCGCGTTCTGGGAAAAGGCCGGGGTGGGCGCGGCAGGCGTGGCGTCGGCCAGCGGCCGGTACAGGGACTGCCAGTCGCGCGTGGCGCCGTAGGCCGCGCCGTTCTCCTGCAGGCGGAAGGCCGATTGCGTGTGCGGACGCGGCGGGGGCCAGTCGACGGAGGAGGCCGTGCCCGGGGCGCTTGCCCCTTGCTGGGCAGGCGCGGTGCCCCAGCCCTCCGCAGGCGGTGGCGCGATGCCCGGCGCGGCAGCGTCGCCTGTGGGCCCTGCCGCCGCATCGGCCTGCTGGCCGCCCGTCTGCGCCAGCACCCGGCTGACGGACTGATTGACGAAGCGATGGACCGCGCCGCTGTCGCGGAAGCGCACCTCGTGCTTGGCGGGATGCACGTTCACATCCACCGCGCCCGGGTCCACCTGCAGGAACAGCACATAGGCGGGCTGGCGGTCGCCGTGCAGCACGTCGGCATAGGCCGAGCGCAAGGCGTGCGACACCGTGCGGTCCCGCACATAGCGGCCGTTCACATAGAGGTATTGCCGGTCGGCGCGCGCACGCGCCGCGGTGGGCCGCGTGATCATGCCCGACAGCGAGGCGGCGCCCACGTCGGCCATGAGCGGCAGGCCATGCTCGGTGAACTCGGCGCCCAGCACGTCGCGGATGCGTTGCAGCGGATCGGTGGGCAGCCAGTGGCGCTGCACGCGTTCGTTGTGCGTCAGGCGGAACGCGATGTGCGGCTGCGCCAGCGCGACGCGTTCCAGCGCGTCCAGGCAATGGCCCAGTTCCGTCCCTTCCGAGCGCAGGAACTTGCGGCGCGCGGGCACGCTGTCGAACAACTGGCGCACGTCCACGGTGGTGCCGGGCGGCCCGGCGGCGGGCTCGGCTTCACGGTCGCCGCCGCGGATCTGCCAGGCGTTCGGCGCGCCGCGCACCCGCGAGGTCAGCGTCAGGCGGGCGACCGAGGCGATGGATGCCAGCGCCTCGCCGCGAAAGCCCATCGAGGCGACGGACTCCAGTTCGTTCAGGTCGCGGATCTTGCTGGTGGCGTGGCGGGCCAGCGCCAGCGGCAGTTCCTCGGGGGGGATGCCGGAGCCGTCATCGGTGACGGCGATGCGCAGGATGCCGCCGCCTTCCAGGCGCACCTCGATGGCGCGCGCGCCGGAGTCCACGGCGTTCTCCAGCAGCTCCTTCAGCACCGAGGCGGGACGCTCGATGACTTCACCCGCGGCGATCTGGCTGATCAGCAGGTCGGGCAGGGCGGCAATGGCGCGGCGGTCAGACATGGGCAATGGCGGCGGGCCCGTGGCGCACAGGCGCGCTGGCCGCAAGAAAAAGCAGGGAGCATGATTGTAGCCGCCGAGCCCGGGCGGGCCGGCGGCGCGGCGACACCTTGCCGGGCGCGCCTTTAGCCGACCGAAGCCAGCGGCGGATTGTCGTCGAAGTAGCGGCGGATGCCGGTCATCATGGCCGACGCCAGCTTTTCCTGGTGGTTCGGATCGCGCAGCAGGCGCTCTTCGCCAGGGTTGCTGATGAAGGCGGTCTCGACCAGGATGGACGGGATGTCCGGCGCCTTCAGCACGGCAAAGCCCGCCTGTTCCACGCGCGGCTTGTGCAGGCGGTTGACGTTCTTGATCTCGTCGAGCAGGGCCGAGCCCACCTTCAGCGAATCATTGATCTGCGCCGTGGTGGACAGATCCAGCAGGACCTTGGCGATCTGCTTGTCCTGGCTGCCCAGGTTCACGCCGCCGATCAGGTCGGCCGCGTTTTCCTTGTTGGCCAGCATGCGCGCCGTGGTGCTGCTGGCGCCGCGTTCGGACAGCGCGAACACCGACGAGCCGCGCGCCGAGGGCTTGATCCAGGCGTCGGCATGGATGGAGATGAAGAGATCGGCCTTCACGCGGCGCGCCTTCTGCACGCGCACGTGCAGTGGCACGAAGAAGTCGTTGTCGCGGGTCAGGTAGGCGCGCATGCCGGGCGTGGCGTCGATGCGGCCCTTCAGGCGGCGCGCGATCTGCAGCACGATGTCCTTTTCGCGCGTGCCGCCACCACCGATGGCGCCGGGGTCCTCGCCGCCATGACCGGGGTCCAGCGCGATGGTCAGCGTGCGGCGGCGGCCAGGGCGGGGCACCGGCCGCGTCTCGGGCGTGGGCAAGGGCTTGGGCGCGGCGATCTGGCCGGGCACCGAGGGCGCGGGCGGCAGCGCCTCGCCCGGCGTCGTGGGGTTGTTGGCGATGTCTTCCAGGATCTTCGCAAGCGGGTCGTCGTCGAGCTGGTCCTGCTTGTTCAGCAGGGCGACGATGGGGTCCTGCGCGACCTTGGGGTACAGGTCCAGCACCAGGCGGTACTGGTAGTCGCCCACGGGTTTCAGCGTGAAGACCTGCGGCGCGATGGGCTGCTTCAGGTCGAACACCAGGCGCACCACGTTGGAGCGGTTCTGGGCCACGCGGACCGCGGCAATGTAGGGATCGTCCGGACGCACCTTGGAGACCAGGTCGTTCAGCGCCTGCGTCATCGTCAGGCCGTCGATGTCCACGACCAGGCGGTGCGGGCCTTCCAGCGTGAAGTGCTCGGCCTTCAGCTCGCTGTCCAGCTCCAGGGTGATGCGGGTGTATTCGTCGGCGGGCCAGGTGCGCACCGCCAGGATGGTGGCCGCGTAGCCGACGCGCGGCAGGACGGGCAGCAGCAGCAGCGTCGCTGCCGCGCCGATCAGGCGCCGCCGGGTGGCGGCTTCCGCGGCGAGGGGGAGGCCGCGTCGGGAGTGTTCAGTGCTGTCAGCCATGCTTGCCCTCTCGCGGAAAAAGCGGTCAGTTGCGCGCGCCGGCCTTCACCTGCGTACACCAGTTCGACGTCCAGGTCGGGCGGGGGCAGAAGACCCTGCGCCCGCTCGGGCCATTCGATCAAAACCAGCGCATCGTGGCGCACGATGTCGCGCAATCCCGCGTCCAACCATTCTCGCGGGTCGCTAAATCTATAAAAATCAAGATGATAGAAGTATAAGTTAGAAATTTTATAAGATTCAAGCAGGGCATAGCTTGGACTTTTGATACGACCTGTAATGCCGGCGGCCCGCAGCAGCGCTCGCACCAGCGTGGTTTTGCCCGCCCCGAGGTCGCCGCGCAGGTGGATGCGTCCCCCTGCCGCGGGACCCGGCGGGGCATCGGCCGGCGCGTCCTGGGGACGGTCGATGGCCAGCGGCGCAAGCTGGTGCGCCAGCGTCTGTGTGGCGATTTCATCAGGAAGATCAAGGCTTAACGTGGCCAGGGCTGTCATGTCGGTCATCCGGGCAAGGAATTGGCGGGATTATAGGAAGGCCAAGGAACCGGGGACGGGACGGGTCTGCTATCCTTGGACAATGTTGATAACAGTTCTCAATTGATCTCGGTCCACCGAGGTCCGCACCGGAGCCTGATCGTCATGTCCGTCCGTATCGAAAAAGACACATTCGGTCCCATCGAAGTGCCCGCCGACCATCTATGGGGCGCCCAGACGCAGCGTTCGCTGCAGTTCTTCGCCATCTCCACCGAGAAAATGCCCGTGGCGCTGGTCGACGCCCTTGCCCGCCTGAAGCGCGCGGCCGCCACCGTCAATGCGGAGCTGGGCGAGCTGGATCCCAAGCTGGCCCGCGCCATCGAGCAGGCCGCTGGCGAGGTCGTGGACGGCCATTGGCCCGGCGAATTCCCGCTGTCGGTCTGGCAGACCGGTTCGGGCACGCAAAGCAACATGAACATGAACGAGGTGCTGGCCAATCGCGCGTCGGAAATCCTGGGCGGCGAGCGGGGCGAGGCCCGCAAGGTGCACCCCAACGATCACGTGAACCGCGGCCAGTCGTCCAACGACGTCTTCCCGACCGCCATGCACGTGGCCGCCGCGCTGGAAGTCGAGCAGCGCCTGCTGCCCTCGCTCATGGCCCTGCGCGAAACCCTGCAAGCCAAGAGCCAGGCCTTTGCCGACATCGTGAAGATCGGCCGCACCCACCTGCAGGACGCCACGCCGCTCACGCTGGGCCAGGAGTTGTCCGGCCACGTGGCGCAACTGGACCTGGCGGCGCAGCAGATCCGTGCGTCGCTGCCGGGCCTGCATCAGCTGGCCATCGGCGGCACGGCCGTCGGCACCGGCCTGAACGCGCATCCGGAGTTCAGCGTGCGCGTGGCCGAGGCCCTGGCCAAGGACACGGGCGTCGCCTTCGTGTCCGCTCCCAACAAGTTCCAGGCGCTGGCCGGCCATGAAGGCCTGCTGTTCGCGCACGGCGCGCTGAAGACCCTGGCCGCCGCCGCCATGAAGATCGCCAACGACGTGCGCTGGCTGTCCAGCGGCCCGCGTTCGGGCCTGGGCGAGATCAGCATTCCCGAGAACGAGCCGGGCAGCTCGATCATGCCGGGCAAGGTCAATCCGACGCAGTGCGAGGCGCTCACCATGTTGGCGGCCCAGGTGCTGGGCAACGACGTCGCCATCAATATCGGCGGCGCCAGCGGCAACTTCGAGCTGAACGTCTACAAGCCGGTCATCATCCACAACTTCCTGCAGTCGGTGCGCCTCTTGACCGACGGCCTGGCCAGCTTCGACAAGCACTGCGCGGCGGGCATCGAGCCCAACCGCGAGCGCATCCAGGAACTGGTCGACCGGTCGCTGATGCTGGTGACGGCGCTGAACCCGCACATCGGCTACGACAAGGCTGCCCAGATCGCGAAGAAGGCGCACAAGGAAAACCTGTCGCTGCGCGAGTCGGCGCTGGCGCTGGGGTACGTCACCGCCGAGCAGTTCGAGCAGTGGGTCGTGCCCGCGCAGATGACGGGCCAGAAGTAGGCCCACCCCCGAGGCGCTGCGCGCCTCCCCCTCAAGGGGGCGGCGTTGGCGGACCGGCAAAGCCGGCTCCGCTACGCCCCGGGATTGCACCTGTGCATGCAGCGAGCCGCGCTCGATGCATGCGCCTTGGCTAACTTGCCACCGCCAGCCAGATCGGGATCGTGATCGCCGAGAGCACCGTGCTGGCGGAGATCAGCAAGGCCACCAGCCGGCCGTCGCCGCCCATGCGCACGGCCAGCACGTAGGCCGTCGATGCGGTGGGCAGCGCCGCGAACAGCAGCAGCATCTGGCGTTCCACCGGGTCCAGGCCCAGCACCTGGGCCACCCCCAATGCCACGCCCGGCAGCACCAGCAGTTTCACGCCCAGCATCCAGCCCACCAGCTTGCCATGGCGGCTTCCTGCCTGCCAGCTCAGGCTGGCGCCCACGCACAGCAGGCCCAGCGCCACGGCTGCCGCGCCCAGCCGGGCCAGCACCACGTCGATGGGGCCTGGCAGGCGCAGGCCCGCCAGGTTGGCCACCAGGCCGGCCAGGGTGGCGATCACGAGCGGGTTGCGCAGGATTTCCCGGAACACGCGGCCGCCGCCCTGGCGCGCCAGGGCATGCACGGCGGCGACGTTCGCCATGGGAACGGCGAAACCCACGATGAGCGCCATGACGGTCTGGCCGGCGCTGCCCGCCAGGTTGCTGGCCAGCGCCAGGCCGATATAGGTGTTGAAGCGATAGCCGCACTGCACCGCGGAGGCGTAGGCCACCGGCTCGGGCCGCAACAGGGGACGCGCAAGCATGGCCAGCAGGATGCCCGTGCCCAGTACCGCGCTGGTGCCCAGGAACAGGTCGGCCGCCGCATCCGGCGTGATGGGGGTGCGCAGGATGGACTGGAACAGCATTGCCGGAAACAGGACGAAGTAGACCAGCCGTTCAAGTCCTGCGAAGAATTCCGCGCTGAATTTCGCCCGGTGGCGCAGCAGGCTGCCCAGCGCCACCAGCAGGAATTCGGGCATGACGAGAAACAGGACTGACATGGTTTGTGCGGCGCGGCAGTGCGGAGAGGGGAGCGGCTGAAGATAGAGAGAAAGGCCTTCGGCAGACATAGGGGAAACCCCCAGGTTTCCCTGGCCGTTTACCTTTCACTTTGCTGATATTCTCCGCAGTTCGAACCGTAACAGCATGTTTTAGCGTCAAAAGCGCCGGTTTTACGAATTCAATATAGAGACACGATCAGGAAAGGAGCATCCCACATGAAGACCACGCGTACCGCCGTTGTCGCAGCCCTCGCAGGCGCCGCCGCCATCATGGCCGCCCCCCAGGCTTTTGCCGCCTATCCCGACAAGCCGATTCGCATCATCGTCCCGTTCGCCCCGGGCGGTTCGACCGACATCATCGCGCGTCTGGTCACCCAGCGCATGGCGCAGGAGCTCGGCCAGCCGCTGGTCGTCGAGAACAAGGGCGGCGCCGGTGGCGCCATCGGCGCTGCCGATGCCGCACGCGCTGCGCCCGATGGCTACACGCTGTCGATCGCCACGGTGTCCACCATGGCCGTCAACCCGGCTTGCCGCCCCAACGACCTGCCCTATGACCCGCTGAAGGACTTCGCGCCGGTCACCAATTTCGCCAATACGGCGAACGTGCTCGCGGTGAACCCCAAGTTCCCCGCCACGGACTTCAAGAGCTTCCTGGAAGAGCTGAAGAAGAATCCCGGCAAGTATTCCTACGGCAGCTCGGGCACCTGCGGCGTGCTGCACCTGATGGGTGAGTCGTTCAAGATGGCCACCGGCACCGACATCGTCCACGTGCCCTACAAGGGGTCGGGCCCCGCCATTGCCGACACGGTCGGCGGCCAGATCGAAATCATCTTCGACAACCTGCCTTCGTCCAACGGACAGATCCAGGCCGGCAAGCTGAAGGCCATGGCAATCGCATGGCCCAAGCAACTGGACACGCTGAAGGGCGTGCCCACCTTCGAGGAAGCCGGCTTCCCGGTCGTGAACCAGCCCGTCTGGTATGGCCTGCTGGCGCCCGCCGGCACGCCCGCGGAAATCGTCAACAAGCTGCGTGACGCCGCCGTCGTGGCCCTGAAGGACCCCAAGGTCATCCAGGTCCTGAAGGAACAGGGTTCCGAGGCATCGGGCAACACGCCTGAAGAGTTCGCCAAGGAAATCAAGCAGCAGTACGACTGGGCCAAGGAAATCGTGACCAAGCAGAAGATCACCCTGAACTGAGGCCCCCCCGAGGCGCGTTGCGCCTTCCCCCAGGGGCGCGCCTGCGGACTGGCAGAGCCAGCTCCGCGGCGCCCGGAAGGGCTGAGGTTCTTTGGTGAGAAAATAGCGAGCTTCGGCTCGCTATTTTTTTGGCCGTTCAGGATGGGTGGTAAGCATGAGCAAGAGCAGGCATGTGTCGGAGACGCCCGCCACGCAGGTGTTGCGGCGCGCGGGGGTGGCGTTCACGGCGCACACCTATGACTACGTGGACCACGGCGGCAGCGCCGAGGCGGCGCGGCAATTGGGGCTGGATCCGCACGCGGTGGTCAAGACGCTGGTGATGGAAGACGAGGCCGCGCGGCCGCTCATCGTGCTCATGCATGGCGACTGCGAGGTGTCCACCAAGAACCTGGCGCGCCAGGCGGGCCTGAAGAAGGTGACGCCTTGCCATCCCGATACCGCGCAGCGGCATTCGGGCTACCAGGTGGGCGGCACCTCGCCCTTCGGCACGCGCAAGCGCATGCCCGTGTGGGTCGAGGCCAGCATCCTGGATTGCCCCCTGATCCACATCAACGGGGGACGGCGGGGCTACCTGCTGAGCCTGGATCCGCAGGTGCTGTTGCGCCTGCTGGAAGCGAGGCCGGTCACGGTGGCGCTGGCCGAGTAGCGGACCGGGCGCTTGCGGTATGGGAATACCACCCCCGTCTTCGGCACGGGCGGCACAATCGACGGACAAGAACAACACTCCCGGCGCGCGCCGGACAACGTTCGGGCACGCGCCGCCGTCAACCGCCCCTACCGGAGACTTCCATGAGCAAGAAAATCCTGATGCTGGTCGGCGACTACGCCGAGGACTATGAAACCATGGTCCCGTTCCAGACCCTGCTGGCCGTGGGCCACAAGGTGGACGCCGTCTGCCCCGACAAGAAATCGGGCGAGCAGGTTGCCACCGCCATCCACGATTTCGATGGCGCGCAGACCTACAGCGAGAAGCGCGGCCACAACTTCACGCTGAACGCCGATTTCGACAAGGTCGATCCGGCAGCCTATGACGCCCTGGTGATCCCGGGCGGGCGTGCGCCCGAATACCTGCGCCTGAACGCGCGCGTGCTGGAAATCGTGCGCCATTTCGACCAGGCGAAGAAGCCCATTGCCGCCGTCTGCCACGGCGCGCAGCTGCTGGCCGCGGCCGACGTGCTGCGCGGCCGCAGCTGCTCGGCCTATCCGGCCTGCGCGCCCGAGGTGACGCTGGCGGGCGGAAAGTATGCCGACATCGCCATCGACGCGGCCCACACCGACGGCAACCTGGTCACGGCGCCCGCCTGGCCGGCGCATCCGGCCTGGCTGGCCCAGTTCCTTGCGGTGCTGGGAACAAAGATCGTACATTGAGGCTCCCCCTCGCCAGTTCTGCCACCCGCCCGTTCGCGGCGGGTGGCGGCGCTGGGTCTGGGACAGGACGCGGGCGCGCCCGCCCGGCGTCCGCGACGGAGGATCCCCATGTGTGAAATCTTCATTCGCGCCAACGCGCAGTCCTATGCCTGCGAATCGCGCTCGATGCGCCTGCATGGCGTGGCCACCAGCGTGCGGCTGGAATCGCTGTTCTGGCGCGTGCTGGAAGACATCGCCGCGCGCGACGGCATGCGCGTGGCGCAACTGATCGAGCGGCTCTACGACGAGCTGGTCGAGTACCGCGGTGAAGTGGCCAACTTCACGTCCTTCCTGCGGGTGTGCTGCCTGCGCTACCAGATGCTGCGCGCGGACGGACGGATTCCTGCCGATCCGGGCACGATGGTGCGGTCGCTGGACGCGGCGGATGTATTCGAGGGATTGGCGGAAGATCTCTACGATCCGCGGCCGCTGCACGCGGCGGCGTGAGGGCAGGGCGGGTCGCGCAAAAGACTGGCCTCGCCGACAGGAATCGAACCTGTAATCTCCCCTTAGGAGGGGGAAGTTATATCCATTTAACTACGGCGAGGCTGCCCGGCCGGCATGCGCGCGGCACTGGGAATCGCCTGGCTGGCAGGCGGTCCGCATCATAGCATTCCGGGCTGCTGGCGCCGGTGTTGCGTTTGCCTGTTCCGGCTGGGAATTCAGCTTGCTGTCAGCCGCTGGGCGGCATGGCTGCCCCGCCAACAGGGCTTTTGCGGCCAGCCTGACGTTATTTCTATATGATGCCCTGCACCCGCCCATCAAGAGCGCGGGAGGGCCACGCGCCGCGTGGTCCCATATCGGAAGGCATTCATGTCCCAGTCCTCGGAAACCAATGCAACGCGTACCCTGATCGTCGGTACGCTCGTCGTCCTGTTCGCCATGGGCGTGCGTGCGACCTTCGGCCTCTTCATGCAGCCCATGGGGCTGGCGCAAGGTTGGGGCCGCGAGGTCTTTTCCATGGCCTTCGCCATCCAGAACATCGTCTGGGGCGCGGCCTGTATCGGCATGGGCATCCTGGCCGATCGTTATGGTTCCGGGCGCACCATCGCACTGGGCGCGTTCCTGTACGCGTTGGGCATGATCGGCACGCGCTTCGCCTCGTCTGAACTCGAATTGATGCTGAGCGCGGGCGTGCTGGTCGGCCTGGGCCAGGCAGGCACCACCTTCCCCGTCGTGCTGCCCGTGATTGCCCGCGTGGTGCCGCCCGCGTCGCGCAGCACCGCGATGGGCGTGGCCAGCGCCGGCGGTTCGCTGGGACAGTTCCTGATCGTGCCCAGCGGGCAGTTCTTCATCGACACGATGCAGTGGCAGGGCGCGCTGCTGATGCTGTCGATGTTCGTGGCCGCGGCGCTGCCGCTGGCCTGGTGGCTGCGCGGCAAGCCCGCCGCGCCGGCAGCCGGCGTGGTGCAGCAGTCGCTGGGCGCGGCCATCGGGCAGGCGGCGCGCCACCCGTCTTTCCATTTCCTGTTCTGGAGCTACGCGGTCTGCGGCTTCCACACGGCCTTCATCACGCTGAACCTGCCGGCCTACGTATCGGATCGCGGCCTGAACGCTGGCAATGGCGCCATCGCGCTGGCGCTGATCGGCCTCTTCAACGTGGCGGGCTCCTTCGGCGCGGGCAAGCTGGGCGGCATGTACAGCAAGAAGATGCTGCTGGCATGGGTCTACGGCCTGCGCGCCATCGGCATCCTGTGGCTGATGCTGATGCCGCTCACGCCTTTCGTGCTGTACGTCTTCGCGGCCTGGATGGGAACCTTCTGGCTCGGCACCGTGCCCCTCACGCAGGGGCTCATCGGCCAGATCTATGGCTTCCGCTATGCCGCCACGTTGTCCGGCATCGTCTTCCTGGGGCATCAGGTGGGCAGCTTCCTGGGCGTCTGGCTGGGTGGCCGGGTCTATGCCCTGACGGGCAGCTACGACATCGTCTGGTGGCTGGGGCTGGCCCTGGCGCTGCTTGCTGCTCTACTATGTCTGCCTGTCAAAGAACGGCCCCTGGCCCAGCCGCAACCGGCCTGATCCCCTCATGACGCCTCTTGCCCCGTCCGCCTCTTCGCCACGCCCCGCCGCCCGCCGGCGCTGGCTGCTTGCGGCCGGCGGGCTGGCATTGGCCGCCGTGCTGGGTATCGGGTTCTGGGGCTACATGCAGCCCGGCATGATGCTGAACTGGGAAACCGTGGCCGCGTTCTGCGGCTTCTGATGCAGCCCGACATCACCGCCTGGGACCTGCCGGGCATTTCCCGCGACGGGCTGGCCCACCTGCCGCCCGCGGGCACCCTGGTGCTCACCGTCAACAACCGCCACGCCCGGCGCCTGGTGACCGAGTGGGTGCGCCACCTGAACGCGGAAAAGCGCGTGGCCGAGCTGCCGCGCATCGTGCCGCTGTCCGCCTGGCTGGAAGAAACCGCGCATGCCCTGACCTTCCTGCCGCAGCAGGACGTGCCCGCCTATCGCCTGTCATCGTTTGCGGCCCAGGCGCTGTGGACCGACGTGATCCGCCGCGCCGAGGCCGACCAGCCGCTGCTGGACGCCACGCAGGCCGCGCGCCTGGCCATGGACGCCGACACCCTGGCGGACGAATGGGCCGTGCGCGTGCCCGAGGGCATGGCCACCGACGAATACCGCAGTTTCCTGCGCTGGCGCGCCGCCTATCGCGCGCGCCTGGGCGAACTCGATGCCGAGGATGCCAACCAGGGCTATGCGGGCGTGCTGCAGGCCCTGGAGCAACGCGCCTTGCCCGCGCCCGGGCATGTGGTGATGGCGGGCTTCGCGACGCCGTCGCCGCGCCTGCGCCGCCTGGCGCTGGCCTTTGCCGAAGGCGGCGCGCAGGTGCTGCGCCTGGACGAAGAAGAGAATGCGCAGGCCGTGCCGCGCCGCTGCCAGCCCGCGGATCGCGGCGCCGAGTGGCGCCAGGCGGCGGCCTGGGCGGCGCGCCAGTTGGCGGCGTCGCCAGAGGGGCGCTATGCCATCGTGTCGCCCAAGCTGGAGGAAGACGCGCCGTTGGCACGCCGGGTGCTGGCGCGGGCGCTGGCCGATGGCGACGAGGGCGCGTCCAGGCCTTTCAACGTGGCGGTGGCGCCGCCACTGGCGGAGTGGCCCGCGGTGCGCGCCGCCCTGGCATGGCTGTCGGCACTGGCCGACATGACGCAATACGGCGCCTGCGAGACGCGCGTGCTGGGCGCTGCCCTGCTGGCGGGGCATTGCGCGGGCGCAGGCATCGAGCAGGGCGCGCGCGCCGCGCTGGACGTGCGCTGGCGCCGCCGGGGCATCGTGCGCCTGAATGCGCACGACTGGGAAGCCGAGCTCATCGACCTGCAGGCCACGCGCCTGCAGCGGGCCTGGCGGGACGCCGTGGCCGCCTGGCAGGACGGCCCGCGCCGCGTCGGCGCAGACCTGTGGGCCCGACGCTTGCGCGCAGCCCTGGCCGCGCTGGGTTTCCCGGGCCCGTCACCGCTGGACAGCACCGGTTTCCAGGTGCTGGCGGAACTGGGCGAATCGCTGGATCGCTATGCCGCCTTGTCGCCGGCCACCGGCAGGCTCGATGGCGCGGCCGCCGTGCAACTGCTGGCGCGCCTGGCGCGCAACGCTCCCTTCCAGCCGCAACGCGATCCCAATGCGCGGCTGGACGTGCTGGGCTTGCTGGAAGCAGAGGGCGGCCGTTGGGACGGCGTGTGGGTGCTGGGTCTGACCGACGACGTGCTGCCTGCCGCGCCGCGCCCGAATCCCCTGTTGCCCTTGCCGGCCCTGCGCCAGGCCCAGGCGCCGCGCGCCACGCCGGAGCGCGAGCGGCAGTGGGCGGAAGACATGTACGCCACCCTGCTGCGCGCCGCGCCCGACATCGTGGTGAGCTGCGCGCAGCGGGAGGGCGAGCGCGACCTGCGGCCATCGCCGCTGATCGCCGGGCTGCCTGACGATATCGATTTGCTGGTCCAGGATGCGCAGGCCCAGGCCCTGCCCGTGGAAACCTTCCTGGACGCGCGCGGCCCCGCGCTGGCGCAAGGCGCGCAGACCACTGGCGGCCTGGACGTGCTGGACACGCAGGCGCGCAATCCCTTGTGGGCATTCGCGCGCCATCGCCTGGGCGCCCGCGCCATGCAGCCGTATGCCGAACCCGGCGCGATGAATGTGCGCGGCCAGTTCCTGCACGAGGCGCTGGAAATCCTCTGGGACGGCCTGCGCGACCAGGATGGCCTGCATGCGGCGATGGCGGGCGGGACGCTGGCCGCCAGCATCGATGCCGCCGTGACGCGTTCGGCGCACCAACTGATCGGCTATGGCGAGGCCCTGCGCGCGCTGGAGTGCGCGCGCGCGCGCGTCGTGCTGGCCAACTGGCTGGCCATCGAGGCGCAGCGCCTGCCCTTTGCCGTTGCGCAGATCGAGCAGGCCTACGACTGGCAGCGCGGGCCGCTGTCCTTGTCCTTGCGGCTGGACCGCATGGACACCCTGCCCGATGGCAGCCGCGTCATCCTGGATTACAAGACCGGCGGGACGCCCGGGCGGCCGTTGGCGGACTGGGCGCGTGCCCGGCCCGTCAACCTGCAGTTGCCCTTCTATGCCGCGGTCATCGCGCGCCAGGAGGGCGCGGACGTGGCGGGCCTGTTGCTGGCGCAGATCCACGCGCGCCAGGTCGCGGTGCAGGGCATGGCCGACACCGACCTCGGGCTGGAGGGCGTGGCCGCGCCGTCGGATGCCGAGGCTTTCGGCGGCCTCGATTGGCAGGGCGTGCTGGCGCACTGGCGCGCGGCCATCGAAACGCTGGCCGATGAGTTCGCGCAAGGCGTGGCCGACAATGTCGCCTGGCGCGCCGATGACCTGACGTATTGCGATGCCCAGCCCTTCCTGCGGCTGGACCTGGAGCTGGACGAGGACGGCGGCGATGACTGAAGAACGCTTGCCGCAGGATCACGCCGAGCGCCTGCGCGCGCTCGATCCCATGCAGTCCTTCCTGGTGCAGGCGCCCGCGGGCTCGGGCAAGACGGAACTGCTGACCGATCGCATCCTGGCCTTGCTGCCGACGGTGTCGCGGCCGGAGGAAATCGTCGCCATCACCTTCACCCGCAAGGCGGCTTCCGAAATGCACGCGCGCGTGCTGGAGAAGCTGGCGCGTGGTCTTGAGCCTGAACCCGAAGCGCCGCATGCCCGCCGCAGCTGGACGCTGGCACGCCGTGCGCTGGCGCATGATGCGCAGCAGGGCTGGAACCTGCTGCGTCACCCGGCCCGGTTGGGGGTGCGCACCATCGACGCCTTCTGCGCGGGTCTCTTGCGCAGCATGCCTTGGTTGTCGGGCATGGGCGGCATGCCGGGCATCGCCGACGATGCGCGCCTGCATTACGACAAGGCGGCGCAGGCCACGCTGGCCCTGGCCGAAGACGAGGCGTTCGCCGCGGTGCGCCGCTTGCTGGCGCATCTGGACATGGATCTTGGCGCGGCGCGCGACGCGCTGTCCGCCATGCTGGGCCAGCGCGATCAGTGGCTGCCCCTGCTGCGCCATGGCGATGATCGCGAGGCGCTGGAAGCCGCGTTGCATGACACCGTGGCCGTCGAGTTGCGGGCCTTGGCGCGCGGCATGCCGCGCGGCTGGGCCGAATCCCTGTCCGGTCCGGCCAGGCTGGCCTGCGACAACCTGACCGCCGAAGGCCTGCCCAATCTGTTGGCGCCCCTGGCCGATTGGGATGGCGCCGCGTTTTCATCCGACCCGCACTCCCTGGCGTGCTGGCGCGCGCTGGCGCACCTGTTGCTGACCAAGGAGGGCGGGCTGCGCAGTCCGCGTGGCGTCAACAAGAACCTGGGCTTCCCGGCCAAGTGCGCGTACAAGGCGCCCTTCACCGCGTGGCTCGAAGACCATGGCGACGTGGGCACACCGGCGTGGGTCACCCGCCTGGATGGCGTGCGCGGCCTGCCCGAGCCCGGTTTCAGCGATGCGCAGTGGGACGTGCTGGGCGCGCAGTTGATGACCTTGCGCCTGGCTGCCGCACAGTTGCAACTGCAGTTCGCCGAGGCCGGAGAAGTCGACTTCATCGAGGTCTCGCAGCGCGTGCAGGCTGCGCTGGGCCGGGCCGACGACCCAGGCGAGCTGCTGCTGCGTCTCGACGCCTCCATCCGTCATCTGCTCATCGACGAGTTCCAGGACACCAGCCAGGCGCAGATCGACCTGGTCGGCACGCTCACGTCCGGCTGGCAGGACGGCGATGGCCGCACGCTCTTCCTGGTGGGCGACCCCATGCAGTCGATCTACCGCTTCCGCAAGGCGGAAGTGGGCCTGTTCCTGCATGTGCGCGACCAGGGCCTGGGCGCCCTGCGTCCCACCTTCCTGTCCCTGACCGACAACTTCCGTTCGCAGGCGGGCGTGGTGGCTTGGGTCAACGACGTCTTCGCGCAGGTGCTGCCTCCGGCAGATGACGCCGTGACGGGCGCGATCCGCTACGCGCCATCGGCGGCGTTCCATGCCGCCATGGACGGCCCCGCGCTGCAATTCCATGCGGTCTGGCCTGACGAGCAGGATCCCGATCCCGGCGCCGACTGCGTCGCGCGACTGGCGCGCGAGGCCTTGGCCGCGCACGCGGACAGCGCGCATCCGGTGGCGGTGCTGGTGCGCGCGCGCAGCCACCTGGGGCGCCTCACGCGCCGCCTGGCCCGCGACGGCATCCCCAGCCGCGCGGTCGAACTGGTGCCGCTGGCGCGCCGTGAGTGCGTGGCCGACCTGGTCCAGCTGGTGCGCGCCCTGTCGCATCCGGGTGACCGGCTGGCCTGGCTCGCCGTGCTGCGCTCGCCCCTGTGCGGCCTGACGCTGGACAGCCTGCACGCGCTCTTCGGCGCCGATCATCGCCTGCCTGTGCCCGTGCTGATGGCGCGTGCGCTGGCGGAGGGCGAGGACGGCACGCAGCCGGCGCGCGCCGTGCTGGCCGCTGGAGAGCATGCGCGCCTGGCCCGCGCGGCCTCGATCCTGCTGGATGAGGGCAATGCGTCGGGCGGCGTGCCCTTCGCGGCCTGGGTCGAGCGCATCTGGCGCCTGCTCGGCGGCACCGGCCTGTACGCCGGCGCGGGCGACGTGCGCGATACGGAGAGCCTGCTGCGGCTGGTCGAGCGCCTGGCGCCCTATGGCGGCCTGGACACCGACGCCTTGGATGCCGCGGTGGCGCGCCTGTTCGCGTCCTCGGATGCCGACGGGCCCGCGGTCGAAATCATGACCATGCACAAATCCAAGGGCCTGCAGTTCGACACGGTCATCCTGTACGGTCTGGAACGCGCCCCGCGCGGCGACCAGCCGCCGCTGGTGCGTTTCGAGCAGAGCGAGGGCAGGGTGCTGCTGGGGCCGGTGAAGGCGCGCGCGGAAAAGGAACATGATCCGGTCTCGCTGTTCCTGGCGCGCCGCGAGCGCCGCCGCGCCGAATACGAGGCAGACCGCCTGCTGTACGTGGCCGCCACGCGGGCCCGCGAGCGCCTGCACCTGGTGGCGGCCTTGACGCCCGGCGAGGACGGCGGCGCGCGCGCGCCGGGCGCCACCAGCCTGCTGGCGCGCTTGTGGCCGCATCTGGCTGCGCCGCAGGCGCCGGCCCGGAGGGACGGCGTTGCGGCGCTGGCTGCGGGGGCTCCCGCCTTGCGCGGGGAGCCGCTGCGGCGCGTGGCCGCACACGCCGTGCCTGCTCCCTTGTCAGCCCCCCTGGCGCCGCCTGCCGCGGCGGGCGACAGCCTGTGGGAGTCCCAGGCCGGGCACGAAGCCAGCGTCGGCACCCTGGTGCATGCCTGGCTGGCGCAGATCGGCCGCGATGGGCTGGATGCCTGGCCCGCCGAGCACCTGGCCGCCAATCTGGCGCGCATGCGCCGGCAACTGACGCGCGTGGGCGTGCCCGACGGCACGGCCGACGCGGCGGCCCAGGACGTGCTGGATGCCTTGCAGGCCTCGGTACGCCACGAACGCGGCCGCTGGCTGCTGTCGCAAGGGCATGCGCGTCGCGAGTGGCCGCTGCTGGACCTGGCGGGCAAGGTATCGGTGATCGACCTGGCGCTGGATACCGACGCGGGCTGGCTGGTGGTGGACTACAAGACCTCGGTGCCGCGCCAGCACGAGTCCGGCGAGGCGTTCAGCGCGCGCATGCGGCTGCGCCATGCCGAGCAGCTGCGCCGCTACGTGGCGCAGGTGGCGGCGCTGGACGCCAGGCCGGTCAAGGCGGCGCTGTATTTCCCGCGCGCGGACATCTGGATCGAATTCTAGTCCTCAAGTCGCGCCAAGTCGTCCATCGAAATAGGGGGGGTGGTATATACTATGATACATATCCAGTATCTGGAGATGCCGCAATGAGCCGAACCGCCAAGATATTCACCACAGGTCGTAGCCAAGCCGTGCGCCTGCCGCTGGAATTCAGGTTTGAGGAAAAAGAAGTCTATATTCGCCGCGATGCTGAGACCGGCGATGTCATCCTGTCGCGCCGCCCGGACTCCTGGACGGAGTTTTTCGACTTATGCGAAACGACATCAGTCCCCACTGACTTCCTGAGCGAGGTCGACCGCAACCAAGGCGAGGCGCGCCGCGATCCCTTCCACGACGAGCCAGTGTGAAGCAATACCTGCTCGATACCAACGTCGTCAGTCATATCATCCGAGGGGATATACCCCAGATCCGAACGCGGCTGGAGGCCATCCCCCTGCAACACCTATGCATCTCGGTGGTCACCCAGGGCGAACTGCTCTATGGCGTAGCCAAGCGAGGGCATCCGTCCCGCTTGGCCCACCTTGTGCGGGAGCTCCTCATGCGGGTGAATATCCTCCCGTGGACGCCTGACGTTGCAGAAGTTTATGGGCGTCTGCGGGCGGACTGCGAGGCGAAAGGGACGCCGTTGGCCGCTCTGGATTTGATGATCGCCGCGCAAGCCCATGCCATGAGCCATGGCTTGGAACGCGCGGGCGGAATTGGCGTGCTGGTCACGCGGGACAAGGCTTTTTCCCGTTTGCCACCCGGCATTCTGATTGAAGACTGGACTCAGTTGGGCTGAGTCGGACTTTGCGCGGCGCGGCGGCATCGACACGGTCGCGCCCAAAACCGCAACGCGCAAGCCTGCTAGAATAGCGGTGGCGGGCCCCTTCGCATGGTTCGGCGACAAATCTGGTCAGGTCGGGAACGAAGCAGCCATAGTCGTGCGGAACCAGTGCCGAAGTCAGGCTCGCCTTTCTCATTTCTGCCCATGCCGTGACCTTGCCTGCGGCGCAAGCGTGCGGCCTGGGTATCCCCTACAATCCCGGCATGACTTATCTGGTACTTGCCCGTAAGTGGCGCCCGCGGTCTTTCGATACCCTGGTCGGGCAAGACCACGTGGTGCGTGCACTCACGCATGCGCTCACCACCCAGCGCCTGCACCATGCCTGGCTTTTCACGGGCACCCGGGGCGTGGGCAAGACCACGCTTTCGCGCATCCTCGCCAAATCCCTGAACTGCGAAACCGGCATCACGGCCACGCCTTGCGGCGTCTGTCGCGCGTGCACCGAGATCGACGCGGGCCGCTACGTGGATTACCTCGAACTGGATGCGGCGTCCAACCGCGGCGTCGACGAGATGACGCAGTTGCTGGAACAGGCGGTCTATTCGCCGGGCGCGGGCCGCTTCAAGGTCTACATGATCGACGAAGTGCACATGCTGACCGGCCACGCCTTCAATGCCATGCTGAAGACGCTGGAAGAGCCGCCGCCCCACGTCAAGTTCATCCTGGCCACCACCGATCCGCAGAAGATCCCGGTGACGGTGCTGTCGCGCTGCCTGCAGTTCAACCTGAAGCAGATGCCGGCCGATGCCATCGTGGGCCACTTGCAGCATGTGCTGGCCGAGGAAGCCATCGGCTTCGACGTGCCCGCCTTGCGCCTCATCGGCCAGGCGGCCGGCGGGTCCATGCGCGACGCGCTGTCGCTCACCGACCAGGCCATTGCCTACAGCGCCGGCAATCTCACGGAAGAGTCCGTGCGCGGCATGCTGGGCACCATCGACCAGCGGCACCTGGTGCGCCTGCTCGACGCGCTGGCGGCGGGGCAGGGCAGCGCCGTGCTGGCCGTGGCGGACGAACTCAATACCCGCGGCCTGTCCTATGCCGGCGCGCTGGCTGACCTGGCCGTGCTGCTGTCGCGCGTGGCCGTGGAGCAGCGGGTGCCCGGCGCCGCCACGCAGGGCGACCCGCTGGCCGAGGACATCGCCCGCCTGGCGACCGTGCTGCACCCGGATACGCTGCAACTGTTCTACTCCGTCGCGGTGCACAGCCGCAGCGAGCTGGCGCTTGCGCCCGATGAATATGCCGGTTTCGTCATGGCGTGCCTGCGCATGCTGGCCCTGCTGGGCGACGACCCGCCCGCGCCGCGCCTGAGCGCGCCTGCCTCAGGCGCCGCCACGACGCCTGCGACTGCGCCGGCTGCCGCCGCAACCGCGCAAGCGGCGTCGGCCCCGCTGGCGCCCACGCCCGCCGTGGCGCGGGTGGCGGTGCCTGCGCCGGCTGCCGCGCCTGCAGCGCCGCCCCAGGCCCAGGCTGCACCGGCAGTCGCCCCGGCTCCGGTGTCGACGCCGGCCTGGGAGGATCCCCCCGCCGCCGCCAGGCCGACGGCGCCCGTGGCCGCGCAGCCCGTGCCTGCCAGCGCAGCGCCCGCTTCGGTTACGCCCCCCCCGGTTGCCGCGCCGGCACCCGCCGCCGCGCGTGCGCCCGAACCGCCCGCCCAACCCGAGCCGCCTGACGACGCGCAGTACGACGCGGGTGACGCCGGCTACGACATGCCCGATGACGGCCCGCCGCCCGACTACGACGGCGGCTATGAACCCGCCGGCTTCGACGACTACCGGCCGGTCCCTGATAGCGCGCATCCCATCAGCCGCGAGGCGGTGCTGCCTGCCGCCACCGGCAGCGTGGTGGCCGTGCCCGCTGCCTCTGCGCTCGCCGCCGCCGCGGGGGAAAGCCCCATCGAACTGAAAGGCGAGTGGCATGCCCTGGCTGCGCGCCTGCCCGTCACCGGCCTGGCTGCGGAACTGGCTCGCCAAAGCGAGTGGGCCGGCGTGCGCGGGCGGCTGATCACCTTGCGCGTGGCCGCCCGCGCCCTGGCCGACACGCCGGGCCGCGAACGCCTGCGCCAGGCGCTGGCCGAACACTTCGGCGGCCACGTGCAGCTCGAGGTCCAGTTCGGCGAAACCGGCGACGGCACCGCCCACGCGGTGGCGCAGGCCGAGATCGCGGCGCGCCAGCAGGCCGCCGAAACCATCATCCACGAAGACCCCTTCGTGCAGGCCCTCATGCGCGACTTCGGCGCGCACATCGTGCAAGGCACGATCCGGCCGGTGAACATCCCGCCCGCCGCGTAAGACGCGCGGCGCCATCTCATTCAACGCTCATTGAACGGAATCCAATCGCCATGATGAAAGGACAGATCGCCGGCCTGATGCGCCAAGCGCAGCAGATGCAGGAAAACATGAAGAAGGCCCAGGAAGCCCTGGCCGACATCCTCGTCGACGGCGCCTCGGGCGGCGGCCTGGTCACCGTGACCATGACCTGCCGTCACGACGTCAAGCGCGTGGTCATCGACCCGAGCCTGCTGGCCGAGGACAAGGACATGCTGGAAGACCTGGTCGCCGCCGCCTTCAACGACGCGCTGCGCAAGGCCGAGGCCACGTCCCAGGAGAAGATGTCCTCGGTGACGGCCGGCATGCCCATGCCCCCCGGCATGAAGTTTCCCTTTTAATTTCCCGTATCGCCCATGGACCGTCCCAGCCTGCCAGAGCCCGAACCGCTGCTGGCGCTGATCGAGGCGCTGCGGCGCCTGCCGGGCGTGGGCGTGCGCTCGGCGCGCCGCATGGCCTATCACCTCATGCAGCACGACCGTCCCGGCGCAGGCCTGCTGGCCGACTGCCTGTCGGGCGCCATCGCGCGGCTGGGGCATTGCCAGCGCTGCAATACCTTCACGGAAGACGAGGTCTGCGCCACCTGCCTGAGCCCGCGCCGCGACCCGGCGCAGCTCTGCATCGTCGAGACCCCCGCGGACCAGAACGTCATCGAGTCCAGCCACGGCTATCGTGGCCTGTACTACGTCATCATGGGCCGCCTGGCCCCGCTGGAGGGCGTCGGCCCGCGCGAACTCGACTTCGAACGCCTGATCGCGCGCGCCTGTGACGGCGTGGTCCAGGAAGTCATCCTGGCCACGAACTTCACCGCCGAAGGCGAAACCACCGCCCACTTCCTGGCCGAACTGCTGCGCAGCCGAGGCCTGTCGGTGACGCGCCTGGCAAGGGGCGTGCCGGCGGGAAGCGAACTCGAATACGTGGATGCCGGGACGATCGCCTGGGCATTGATGGAGCGCCGGGCGACGTGATACGGCCGCCTGGCATGGCCGCGCTGGGTCGCGGCACGCCCGGATGCGCGACGGCCTGCCAGACCGGAGTGTGGCAGGCCGTCTGCGCCGCGCTGTAGTTCAGGCACTGATCAGTAGGTCTTGCCGGCGATCTCGTTGGCCCAGGACAGATCCAGCCATTTCTCGTCTGCCGGAATCCGCGCCAGGTTGCCCAGGTCCACCTGCGTCTGCAAAGCGTCGTTGAGCGCCGGCTGGCGGAGCTCGACCGAATCGGCGAACACGCCGTCGTCGATCAGGCGTACCACGGAGGCCCGCACGACTTCCTTGTCCAGGTTGGGAAACAGCTTGATGCCGCTGGCCACGGCCGCTTCGGGGTCTTTGCGGATGGCCTTGAGCGCGCGGTCGATGCCCGAGACGAACTTGCGTGCGACTTGCGGATCGATGTCCTGGCGCGTGGAAATCGCCGAAAAGGTATAGGGCCCGATCTCGCGCGAGAAGGCCGACACCACCTTGTAGCCCTGTGCCTCGGCTTGTGAAGCGCCCGGCTCGTACAACACCGCGCAGTCGGCTTGGCCTGACTTGAGCGGACCGATCTCATTGCCCATGGGCACCTCGAGGATGTCGAGGTCTTTCCTGGCGTCGAGCCCGGCCTGCTTGATGAGCTTCAGGAATGCCGAGGTGCTGGTGGTCGGCATGGCGCCCGTCGAGATCGTCGCGCCAGACAGGCTCTTGAACCCCTCGAACCGGAAGTCAGACTTGCAGGTCAGCCACACGCCCAGGCGGTTGAGCGTGCCGCCCACGACCTTGACGGGTGCGCCACGGCCAACAGAAATGGCCGTCCATTCGGGGCCGTGCAGCGAGAAGTCGGCGCTGCGCGAAATGACGGCGGCCAGGGCATTGGTCGATGAAGAGGCCACGTCGATGCGCACGTCGAGGCCCTCGTTTTTGAAGTAGCCGTGCTCTTCGGCGAAGTAGACCGGCAGGTAGAACACCGACTTGAAGGCGGCCGAGACGACGGCCTTGTCGTTGGCATGCGCGGCCAGCGACAGCGAGGAGACGGCGACGGCCAGGGCCAGGCGCAGGAAAGAACGGGTCTTCATGGGAAACGCTTCCAGAGAGGGACGGGGATCAAAGCTTGAAATGGGTGGCATAGGTCTGATCCTTCCAGCGCAGCAGGCGCGCCTCCGCGATATCCACGCCCGCGTACAGCACGAAGCCGAGCAGCATCAGCAAGAAAATGCCGCACCAGACGGTGTTCAGGTCGTAGAGCGACGAGGCGACGAAGATCACGTGGCCGATGCCGTACTTGGACGAAATGAATTCGCCCACCACGGTGCCGACCAGCGCGAAGCCGATGTTGATGCGGAAGGTGCTGATGACGTAGGGCAAGGACGACGGGATGACAACCTTGGAGAATATCTGCCACTTGCTCGCGCCCAGCGAGATCAGCATCTTCTGCAGGTCCGGGTCGGCGTCCTTGGCGGCCTGGAAGGCCGCCAGCAGCGCGACGATGGACGTCAGCGAGATCGACAGCGCCACCTTGGATGTCACGCCCGTGCCGAACCACAGGATCACCAGCGGTGCGAACGCGATCTTGGGCACACTGTTGATCGCCACGAGAAAGGGTTCGACGACCTTGGCGGCAAACGGCGAATACCAGAGCGCCAATCCGGGCGCCGTGCCGACGATCGTGCCGATGACGAACCCCGCGACCGAGGCCCACAGCGTGTAGTTGGCGTGCTCCCACAGTTCGCCCGATTCCATCATGCGCCAGGCCGATTCCAGCGTGCCCGACGGCGAGCCGAACAGGAACGCCGAGACCGTGCCGCTGCGCACGCCGAATTCCCAGGCGCCCAGCAGCACGGCCAGGATCATCAACTGCGTGGCCAGCACCGGCAGCCGCGTACTGGCGGCGCGCCGTCTCCCCGGCCTGCCTTCATGCCGTGCATTCCGGTCTTCGCGCTTGGCGCGGCCCGGCGCGCTCACTGGACTACCTTCGTGCTTCGCACTCCGGTATTCGCCCTTGGGGCGGCCCGGCGGGCTCATGCCGCCACCTTTTCCGCCTGAGCGGTCTGGATGTCCAGTTCCTGGCAGAGCAGATCGAAGTAGCCCGAGAAACGCGGATCGTGCCGCGCTTCCAGCGGCGAGCGGGTATCGAGCTGGATGCGGTGCTCGCTCTTCAGGCGGCCTGGCCGGGCGCTCAGTACGAAGATGCGTTCCGATAGCGCGATGGCCTCGTCGATGTCGTGCGTGACCAGGACCACGGTCTTGCCCTTGCGGCTGACGGTCTCGACCAGCATGGTCTCCAGGAACAGGCGCGTCTGGTAGTCCAGCGCCGAGAACGGTTCGTCCAGCAGCAGCACGTCGGGATCGGGCAGCAGGGTGCGTGCCAGCGCCACGCGCTGGCGCATCCCGCCGGACAGCGCCTTGGGATAGCTGTCCTGGAACTGCAGCAAGCCGAAGGTATGCAGGTATTCGCGCGCCTGCTCGATCGACTGCCTGCGCGGCGTACCGCGTACTTCCAGGCCGACGATGACGTTGTCCAGCACCGTGCGCCAGGGCATCAGCAGGTCGCGCTGCAGCATGTAGCCCACGCGGCCGCGCAGGTCGCGCAACTGCTGGCCGTCCAGCGCGATCGTGCCCGCGTCGTGGCTCAGCAGGCCGGTCAGGATGTTGAACAGCGTGGACTTGCCGCAGCCGGACGGGCCGATGATGCTGATGAACTCGCCGCTGCGGGCATCCAGGCTGATGCCGTCCAGCACGGGGACCACGCCAGCGGGCGTCGTGAAGCTTTTGTGCAGGTCGCGGACCTGCAGCTTGGGAGCGGGAGCGTTCGCGGTCATGGGCAGCAGCGGGCTCAGGCCTTGGCGCTGTCCAGTTCGAGCGCGACGATGTCCTCGTCCGGCACCTCGAGCGCCTCGTTGAAGCGCTTGAAGAAGCTGCACAGGGCGATGCGGATCGTCAGCTCGACCACCTGCTCCTCGGTGTAGAAGTGGCGCAGCCGGGCGTGGAATGCGTCGGTGACGCGGTTGGGCGTGAGCGTGACCAGCATGGCGTAGTCGCGCACCAGCAGGTCCTGCTCGTCCAGGCCGGGCACGTCGGGCTCGAGCAGTTTGTCGATGGCCTCCTGGCCGATGCCTTGGGAAGCCAGCTTGGGCGTGTGCAGGCTCACGCAGTAGTGGCAGGCGTGCGCCTTGGACGCGGTGAGCAGGGCGATCTCCAAGTGGCGCGGCGATATCAGGCCGTCTTCCCTGGATTGCACCAGGTAGGAAAACAGGTGCTTGAGCGCCGGACCCCGACGGGCGAAGGCGTTGAGCATGTTGCCGTAGGGACCGTACTTGTCCAGCAGGTGCGCGAGTGTGGTGGCGGTATCGGGATCGAGGGTGGCCAGATCCAGGGGGGCAAGGCGGGACAAAGGAAATTCCAGGTAGCACCGGCGCGGGCGTGGCGCACCGCACGGTAAAAATGAGAGCCTCGAGGGTTCCCGCTATGCTGCGGACGCAGCAAAGGTGTCCATTTTAGGAATCCCATCTGCACCGGCCAACGAAACAAAAAAAATTAGCTCATATCTAAAATGATTAAGCTTAAATTTTTTCCATGCCTCGCTGGCACCCGGGTCGGCGCCGAGCAAGCATACCCGCGCCGTGACGGGCCCCCGACGCTTGGTCACCCAGCTTCGGGGGCGCAGTCCTGCAAAGGGCTGCTGTTCCCGCCCAAGCAGTAAAAATTACTGGATACTCAGCCCAACCCCGCCAGCGCTGTAAACCAGCGTTCCATTCACCCCATCCGGCAGTTCCACCTTGCCGAACGTCCCCTGCAGCGACGTCCCGGCAATCACCGGCACGACCTGTCCCGCCTGCGCGCCGTTCACGCCACGCACGCGCAGCACGCTGTTGGCGTCCAGCGTCACCAGGCCGGCCACTTGCAGCGCCGCGCCGTGGCCCGCGTCGAGCACGACGTCCAGTGTCGATGTGCCCGTCTGGACGTAGCTGTCACCGACGTTCACCGAGGCCTTGCCCGCGTCGAGCTTCAGCGTGCCCGCGCCGTTCAGGTACACCACGCCGGCGCCCAGGGCGCCCGGGTTCGTGGCAACCAGCGTGCCTGCGCTTACCACCGTGCCGCCGCTGAACGTATTGCTGCCGCCCAGCGCCAGCGTGCCCGTGCCCAGCTTGGTCAGCTTGCCCTGGCCCGTGATGTCGTTGCGCCAGGCGTCCGAGGCGTGGAAGCCGCCCAGGTCCGCATCCATCGTGACCTCGACGTCGCCGTTGAACGCGCCATAGCCGTCCGCCGCGTCGAAGAAATTCAGGCGGCCGAAGCCTTCCTCGTCATCCAGCACCGGATAGCCGGAATCCAGCGCGGTGGTCTTCAGCACGATGCGGCGTTGCGCCGCGCTCAGGTAGGGCAGGCGGGTTTCGAGCAGCGTCTCGGCGCCTTCCGGCACCACGGCGGGCTGGCCTGCCTTGCTCAGGTCCTGGGGGAAACCGTAGGTCAGCACGCGGCGGTATTCCGCCTTGTTCCAGGCGTGGGTCGCGTAAGGGGTGTCGAATGGGCCCGTGGCGTCCTTGCCCGCGTCGGACAGTGCGTAGGCCTGGAAGCCGGCATCCGTCGCGGCGGCCTCGTCGCCCGTCCTGGCCACGATGGCGGCGCGCAATGCCTGCTGCGCTTGCGCATAGGCAGCGTCACGCTCTTCCTGGGGGATGCGGTTGATCAGGTTCAGTGCCGCGATCTCGCCGTTCATGCGTCCACCCATCACGGCCAGCGCCGAGTGCATGCCAGCCACGATGCGGTTCTCGCCCAGCTCCACGCCGCGTGCCAGCATTTCCTGGAAGCGCTGCGGCACGAGATAGGCATAGGCATAGGCGCCGCGCACGCCTTCGGCGGTGTGGCCGCTGGGGAAGTCGCTGTCCTTGCGGATGTCGTTGTCGCTGGCCACGCCGGGCTGCTTGCGGGCGTTCTCCAGGCCTGGGGCCACCGTGATGGGCACCGGGCTCAGGCCGGCGTCGTTCCAGCGATAGGGGCGGGCGTATTTGTAGAAGTACTTGGTGGGGTTGGTCGAGGCCGTGCCATCGTTGGTGGCGCGCATCACGAAGTTCGTGACCAGGCCGAACGCGGCATTGCTGGCCACCGAGGCGGCCTTGTCATGGCTGGCGCCTTCGCCGACGTTGTACTTGTTGTCGTCAGGGGCGCTGCAGAACGGATAGCTGCCGACGTTGCCATCGGGGCAGGTGCCGCCGGTGGGGACGGCGTCGATATACGACTCCTGCTTCGCCAGCGTGTGCCAGGCGGCAGCCAGGGGGCCCAAGCCGGTGCTGACGCTGTAGTTCTTGCCGCGCGCATCGTCCAGATAGGCCGCGAGCGCCTTGTCCGCATTGCGGTAGCCGCTGGCCGTCACCTTGCCCGAATACTCCAGATTGGCCTTGTGCAGCGCGGGGTTCAGGATCACACCGTCCGTGCCGTCGCCCGGGATGCCCGTCCAGATGGTCACCGGAATGGCGGGGCAGTGGAAGCTGTAGCCTTCCTTGGTCGTCACGCTGCTGGTGGGCAGGGGGCTTTGATAGGCATCCATGTAGGGCGTGACGGGTTTCCAGATCGCCAGGAAGCCTTTCAGCGGACGGATGCTGAGGTTGGTGTTTTCGTCGGCATAGCACGAGTCGCCCGAGCCCGAGGGGTAGCCCGCGTTGTTCAGCGAGTAGCCGGTCACGGGGTCGATCACGTTCACGCCGCCGTTGGCCGCGCCCCGCTTGGAGCCGTCCACGAGGGCGTGGATGCGGCGCGTCGGCACGTCGGTGCGGCCGGCCGGAATGGTGGCGTCGGGTGCGTCCGCGGTGTCGAGGGTGCCCAGGCCGGCAGGCGCCTCGGGCACGACGATGGCAACCGGGTCTTCCGTCGCGTTGTCATCGTCATCGGAACTGCTGCCGCAGGCGGCGAGTGCGAGCAGCACGGCCAGCGAGACGGCGCGCAGGCCCAGTGCTGGCAGCGAGGTGGGGCGAAGGGCGGGGCAAGGCAGGGAGGGCATGAAATAGGTCGGCATAAACAGAAGGGCGCCCATTCTGCGGAACGCGCATGACTGTCGCGTGACATGCTCCTGTTCCAATGCTTAAAAAACGTTAAGCCTTCTCCCTAAGGGACTTCCCCAGCGTCCCCCGGCGCGCCGTGATCCCTGATGTATGATGACCCGGCCCCGGCCGCGCCAGCGCGTGTGCCGGGCTATGCAAGGCGCCGATTCCCTGCCGGATCGTCATAAGGCGCCTGCTCACAAGAACACCAGGAGACACGTCATCATGGCCGTCACTCGTCGTCAATTGCTTCAGGCCGCGGGCGCCGCCGGCGCCTTGGGGCTGGCTCCCTTTTCGGTCCATGCCAAGGCCGCCACCCGGAAAGTGCACATCGCCGTCGGCGGCAAGGCGCTGGTCTACTACCTGCCGCTGACCATCGCCGAGCAGCGCGGCTACTTCAAGGATGAAGGCCTGGACGTCACGATCTCAGACTTCGCGGGCGGCTCCAAGGCCCTGCAGGCCGTGGTGGGCGGCAGCGCCGACGTGGTGTCGGGCGCGTTCGAGCACACCTTGCACATGCAATCCAAGCGCCAGATGTACCGCGCCTTCGTGCTGCAGGGCCGCGCGCCCATGATCGGCTTCGGCGTGTCGAACAAGACGATGGCGAACTACAAGTCGCCCGCCGACCTCAAGGGCAAGAAGATCGGCGTGACCGCGCCCGGCTCGTCCACCAACATGCTGGTCAGCTTCTTCCTGGCGCAGCACGGCCTGAAGGTGTCCGACGTCGCCATCATCGGCGTGGGCGCCGGCGCGGGCGCCGTGACCGCCATGCGCACCGGCCAGATCGACGCCATCTCCAACACCGACCCGGTCATCTCCATGCTGGAGGCGTCGGGTGAACTGCGCACCATCGCGGATACCCGCACGATGAAGGACACGCTGGCGATCTTCGGCGGCAACATGCCTGCCGGTTCGCTGTACGCGCCGCAATCGTGGCTGGACGCCAACCCCGAGTCGGCGCAGGCGCTGGCCAACGCCATCGTGCGTGCCGACAAGTGGATCCAGAAGGCGGGCGTCGACGAGGTCGCCAAGTCGGTGCCGGCCGCTTTCCTGCTGGGTGAGCCCGAGGTCTACAAGGCAGCCGTGCGCAAGAGCATGGACGGCCTGTCGCCCGACGGCCGCATCCCGCCCGATGGCGCCGCCACGGCCCTGAAGGCGCTGGCCGCCTACCTGCCCGAGTTCCCGGCCGACAAGATCGACCCTGCGCTGGTCTGGACCAACCAGTTCACCGACGTGGCGAACAAGCGATACCCCGATGGTTGAAGCGGCACTTTCGCTCGAAGGCATTACCTGCACCTTCGTTTCACGCAGCACCCCGGGCCAGCGCTACACGGCCGTCCAGGACACGACGCTGGCCGTCGCCCCCGGGGAATTCGTCTCCGTCGTGGGGCCTACCGGTTGCGGCAAGTCCACCTTGCTCAACGTCGGCGCGGGCCTGCTCCCGCCGTCGTCGGGCACGGTCAAGGTCTTCGGCGAACCCCTGCGCGGCATCAATCGCCGCGCCGGCTACATGTTCCAGGGCGAGGCGCTCCTGCCCTGGCGCAGCGCGCTGGACAACGTCACGGCAGGCCTGGAGTTCGCCAACGTGCCGCGCGAGCAGGCACAGGAAGAGGGCAGGCTGTGGCTGAAGCGCGTGGGCCTGGGCGGCTTCGAGTCGCGCTATCCGCACCAGATGTCGGGCGGCATGCGCAAGCGCACCATGCTGGCGCAGACACTGATCCGCGATCCGGACATCATCCTGATGGACGAGCCCTTCTCGGCGCTGGACATCCAGACGCGCCAGCTGATGGAGAACGAGGTCCTGGACCTGTGGATGACCAAGCGCCGCGCGGTGCTCTTCATCACGCATGACCTCGACGAGGCCATCGCAATGAGCGACCGCGTCGTGGTGCTGTCCGCCGGACCCGGTACGCATCCCATCGGCGAGTTCGTCATCGACCTGCCGCGTCCGCGCGACGTGGCAGAGGTGCGCACCGATCCTCGCTTCGTCGAGCTGCACGCGGCCATCTGGGGCGTGTTGCGCGAAGAAGTGCTCAAGGGCTACGCCCAGCAGAAACGGGCCTGACGCCATGTGGAAAAAAATCCAACCCGGCACGCCTGCCTTGCGGGCCGTCCAACTTCTCCTGCTGGCCGTCATCCTGATCGGCTGGCACGTCCTCACGCTCGATCCGGATATCGCCTTCTTCTTCGGCGAACCGCTGGTCGTGTGGTCGCGCATCTGGAACTGGTTCGTCGTCAACGGCGACATCTATCGCCACCTGGGCGTGACGCTGACCGAGACCGTCCTGGCCTTCGTCATCGGCACCGTCGCGGGCCTGGCGGTGGGCCTGTGGCTGGGCCTGTCGCGGATCGCCAGCGCCATTCTCGATCCCTACATCACCGCCGCCAATTCCATGCCGCGCGTCATCCTGGCGCCCATCTTCGGCATGTGGTTCGGCCTGGGCATCTGGTCGAAGGTCGCGCTGGCCGTGACGCTGGTGTTCTTCATCGTGTTCTTCAACGTCTACCAGGGCGTGCGTGAAGTCAGTCCCACCCTGCTCGACAACGCCCGCATGCTGGGCGCGGACCGCCGCCGCCTGCTGCGCTATGTCTACCTGCCCTCGGCCATGAGCTGGGTGTTCTCCAGCCTGCACACCTCGGTGGGCCTCGCCTTCGTGGGCGCGGTGGTGGGGGAGTACCTCGGTTCGGCCAGCGGCGTGGGCTACCTCATCCTGCAGGCCGAAGGCGCGCTGGACGTCAACACCGTTTTTGCCGGCATCCTGGTGCTGACGGTGTTCGCGCTGATCCTGGACGGCCTGGTCGGCATCGCCGAAAAACGGCTGATGCGGTGGCAGCCGAAATCGGGCGAGACCGAGAAGCTTTAGCAAGATTCACGCAAAGGAGAGATTCCGCATGGCCCGCATTGCCTACGCCAACCTGGACGACCCGCAAGCCAAGCCGCTGGTCGAGCGCATCATCGCCGAGCGCGGCAGCGTGCTGCACCTGTACCAGATGCTGCTGCACAGCCCGCCCGTCGCCTCGGGCTGGCTGAACTACCTGACCGCCATCCGCCAGCAAAGCTCGTTGCCGGGCGACCTGCGCGAGCTCGTCATCATGCGCGTGGCGGACCTGAATGGCGCGCCCTACGAGGCCGACCAGCACGCCCCCATCGCCCTGCGCGAAGGCGTGAGCCAGGCGCAGCTGGACGCCCTGCAGAAATGGGAGGCGTCGGATCTGTTCGACGACCGCGCGCGCGCCGTGCTGGCCTATACCGACGCGATGACGCGCACGGTGCAGGTGCCGGCGCCCGTCTACGACGCGGTGCGCGCGCATTTCAGCGACCGCCACGTCATCGAACTGACCGCCACCATCGCGGCCTACAACATGGTGTCGCGTTTCCTGGAAGCCCTGCAGGTTCATAGCCACGACGATCCGAACGCCGGGCATTGAGCGCCGGCGGGAGGCGGGGGCCGCCGGGCGCCCGTCTTCTTTCCGAATTTCCGTTGCTTTGAGATTTTCGATTTTTAATAACCAAAAGAAATAATCAAATCTCCATCCCGTCGTTCGTCCCGGGCCAGGGCGGCGTTACGCTGGCGGCTTCATTGTTCAGACTGCCCCTGGCACGCCCATTCCCTTCATGAGTTCCACCGTCACCGCCACCCCCACGACCGCGCAAGCGGGCTCGCCCCTTCCTCTCAACGTCAAGACGCTGTTTGTTTCGCTCGCCCTGATCGCCGTCGGCGCCTTGTACCTGGCCGACACGGTCAGCGGCCGCCAGGCAGCGCTCTGGATCGTCGGCGCCCTGCTGGGCGCGGTGCTGTATCACGCGTCTTTCGGTTTCACCCAGGCCTGGCGCGTGTTCGTGTCCGACCGCCAGGGGGCGGGCCTGCGCGCGCAGATGCTGATGCTGGCGCTGGGCGTGATGCTCTTCTTTCCCTTCCTGGCGCAGGGCACGCTGGCCGGCCAGGCCGTCAGCGGCTTCGTGTCGCCGCCGGGCGTGTCCGTGCTGCTGGGCGCCTTCATCTTCGGCATCGGCATGCAGTTGGGCGGCGGCTGCGCCTCCGGCACGTTGTTCGCGGTGGGCGGCGGCAGCACCCGCATGCTGGTCACGCTGTTCTTCTTCATCGTGGGCTCGGTGCTGGCCGCGCTGAACTTCGAATGGTGGAGCACGCTGCCCGCGCTGCAGCCTGTGTCGCTGGTGAAGGCCTGGGGCCTGTGGCCTGCCTTGCTGGCCAACCTGGCGGCGTTCGCTGCCATTGCCGGCCTGACCGTCGTGCTGGAAAAGCGTCGTCACGGCGGCCTGGTGTCGTCGGCGCGCGGCACCAAGAAGCCTGCCTCGCTGCTGCGCGGCCCGTGGCCGCTGGTCTGGGGGGCCGTGGCGCTGGTCGTGCTGAACTTCGCCACGCTGGCCCTGGCCGGCCGTCCCTGGGGCATCACCTCGGCCTTCGCGCTGTGGGGCTCCAAGGGCGCGGCGCTGCTGGGCGCGGAGCCCGCCACCTGGGCCTTCTGGGCCAAGAATCCGGCGCCGCTGACCGCGCCGGTCAGCCAGGACATCACTTCGGTCATGGACATCGGCTTGATCCTGGGCGCGCTGGCCGCGACGGCCGCCGCGGGCAAGTTCGCGCCTGTCTGGCGCATTCCCGCCCGTTCGCTGGTGGCAGCCGCCGTGGGCGGCATCCTGCTCGGCTATGGCGCGCGCCTGGCTTTCGGCTGCAACATCGGCGCCTATTTCAGCGGCATTCTGTCGGGCAGCCTGCACGCCTGGCTGTGGCTGCCGGCGGCGTTCGCGGGCAGCGCGCTGGGCGTGCAGCTGCGTCCGCTGTTTGGCCTGGCGGTGGAAAAGACGCCCAGGCTCAGCGGCTGCTGACCGCGCCCGTCGTGAAATGAAAAAGGCCCTTCATCGAAGGGCCTTTCTCGTTTGCGGCAAGGCGCTGCTCAACCGCGCGCCGCCTGCTCGATCAAGGCATCCAGCTTCACGGCATCGGCGGAGAACAGGCGGATGCCTTCCGCCAGTTTCTCGGTTGCCATCGCGTCGTCGTTCAGGCGGGTGCGGAAGCTGATCTCGTCGGCCGGCACGCGTTCGGCGCCGCTGGCCTTGGCTTTCTCGACTGTCAGTGCCGGCGCCAGCTCGCCGTCGGTCTCGCTCAGCCTGGCCAGCAGGTCGGGGCTGATGGTGAGCAGGTCGCAGCCCGCCAGGGCCTGGATCTGTCCGACGTTGCGGAAGCTCGCGCCCATGATCTCGGTGGCGATGCCGAATTTCTTGTAGTACTCGTAGATGGCCGTGACCGAGCGCACGCCGGGGTCTTGGGCGCCCGACTGCGCGGCCTCGTCCCACTGGGCGCCGGCCGATTTCTTGTGCCAGTCGTAGATGCGGCCCACGAAGGGCGAGATCAACTGCACGCCGGCGTCGGCGCAGGCCACGGCCTGCGGCAACGAGAACAGCAGCGTCATGTTGCAACGGATGCCTTCGGCCTGCAGCACGCGCGCGGCCTGGATCCCCTCCCAGGTCGAGGCGATCTTGATCAGCACGCGCTCGCGCGCGATGCCGGCTTCGGCGTACAGCGCGATCAGGCGACGGGCCCGTTCAACGCTGGCGCGCGTGTCGAAGGAGAGGCGGGCATCGACCTCGGTGGAGACCCGGCCGGGCACCAGCTTCAGGATTTCGGTGCCGAAGGCCACCAGCAGGTGGTCCAGCAGCTCGGCGGTGGGGGCGCCGGCGTGGTCGCGCGCCACGCGGTCCAGCAAGGGCCGGTAGGCGGGCTGTTGCACGGCCTTCAGGATCAGGCTGGGATTGGTCGTGGCGTCCGTGGGACGGTGCAGCGCGATGGCCTCCAGGTCGCCGGTGTCGGCAACGACGGTCGTGGCGCTACGCAGGGCGTCAAGCAATCGGGTCATGAGAGATCGGTCCGGTAAGCGGTTCTGCGGGAGCTGCGTGCCGGACCGGGCGCATGGGGCGCGTGCCGGGCCGAACCCGTCGAGTGTACCGGGGGCGGGAAGCCGTGTGCACCGTCATGGCGGCGAACCTGCGCCAACACCGCCAGAATGGCCCCGCGCGGCGCGCCAGCCGGGGATTTCAGGGTTCGACATCCGGGCAGGGTATAATTCCAAGGTTTGCTTACTGATACTGAAACCGGGGTTTACTGTGCTGCCGTCACTTTTTCCCGAGGGAGCCAGCCGGCTTCCTCCTGCAATCCTAGCTCTGGCGGACGGTACCATTTTCCGGGGCGTGTCGATCGGCGCGGCGGGTCATACCGTCGCGGAAGTGGTGTTCAACACCTCCATGACCGGCTACCAGGAAATTCTTACTGACCCTAGCTATAGCGGTCAGATCGTCACGCTCACCTATCCCCACATCGGCAATACCGGCATCAACGACGAAGACGTCGAAGCGCGCCGCGTGTTCGCCTCCGGCCTGGTCGTGCGCGACTGTCCGGCCCGCCTGTCCAACTTCCGCGCCACCCAGTCGCTGCCCGATTACCTGGCCGCGCAGGGCGTGGTGGCCATTTCCGGCATCGACACCCGCAAGCTCACCCGCATCCTGCGTGACAAGGGCGCCCAGGGCGCCTGCATCCTGGTGGGCGAGGACGTCGAGCGCGCCGTGGAACTGGCGCGCGGCTTCCCCGGCATGGCCGGCCAGGACCTGGCCCGCACCGTGTCGGTCACCGAGCAGGGCGAATGGAACCAGGGCACCTGGCAGCTGGGCAAGGGCTACACCTCGCCCACGCAGTCGCGTTTCCACGTGGTCGCCTATGACTTCGGCGTGAAGAGCAACATCCTGCGCCTCCTGGCCGACCGTGGCTGCCGCATCACGCTGGTGCCGGCGCAGACGTCCGCCGAAGAGGTCTATAAGCTCAATCCGGACGGCGTCTTCCTGGCCAACGGCCCTGGCGACCCCGAGCCTTGCGACTACGCCGTGGCCGCCGCCCGCAGCTTCCTCGAGCGCAGGCTGCCTCTCTTCGGCATCTGCCTGGGTCACCAGATCCTGGGCCTGGCCGTCGGCGGCAAGACCGTCAAGATGAAGACCGGCCACCATGGCGCGAACCATCCGGTGCAAGACGTGCGGTCGCGCCGCGTGTTCATCACGAGCCAGAACCACGGCTTCGCGGTGGACGCCGCCAGCCTGCCGGCGCATGCCCGCGTCACCCACGTTTCACTGTTCGACGGCACCCTGCAGGGCTTCGAGCTGACCGACCGCCCGGCCTTCTGCTTCCAGGGCCACCCGGAAGCCAGCCCCGGTCCGCACGACATCATCGAGCTGTTCGACAAGTTCATCAGCCTGATGAATGAAAAGAAATAAAGAGTCCCCATGCCCAAGCGTACAGACCTAAAAAGCATCCTCATCATCGGCGCAGGCCCCATCATCATCGGGCAGGCGTGTGAATTCGACTACTCCGGCGCGCAGGCCTGCAAGGCCCTGAAGGCCGAGGGCTACCGCACCATCCTGGTCAACAGCAATCCGGCCACGATCATGACCGATCCGGAGACGGCCGATGTCACGTACATCGAGCCGATCACCTGGCAGGCGGTGGAGCGCATCATCGAGCGCGAGAAGCCCGATGCGCTGCTGCCCACCATGGGCGGCCAGACCGCGCTGAACTGCGCGCTGGACCTGGCCCGCCACGGCGTGCTGGACAAGCACGGCGTCGAGCTCATCGGCGCCAACGAGCACGCCATCGAGAAGGCGGAAGACCGCCAGAAGTTCAAGCAGGCCATGACCGCCATCGGCCTGGAGTCCGCCAAGTCGGGCGTGGCCCACAGCATGGACGAGGCCTGGGACGTCCAGAAGCGCATCGCCGCCGAAACCGGCACCTCGGGCTTCCCCGCGGTCATCCGCCCCAGCTTCACGATGGGCGGTTCGGGCGGCGGCATCGCCTACAACGCCGAAGAGTTCGAAACCATCTGCCGCCGCGGCCTGGAAGCCTCGCCCACCAACGAGCTGCTGATCGAAGAGTCGCTGCTGGGCTGGAAAGAGTTCGAGATGGAAGTCGTGCGCGACCGCGCCGACAACTGCATCATCGTCTGCTCGATCGAGAACCTCGACCCCATGGGCGTGCACACCGGTGACTCCATCACGGTCGCGCCGGCGCAGACGCTGACGGACAAGGAATACCAGATCATGCGCAACGCATCCATTGCGGTGCTGCGCGAGATCGGCGTGGATACGGGCGGCTCCAACGTGCAGTTCGCCGTGAACCCGCACAACGGCCGCATGATCGTCATCGAGATGAACCCGCGCGTGTCGCGTTCGTCGGCGCTGGCCTCCAAGGCCACCGGCTTCCCCATCGCCAAGGTTGCCGCGCGCCTGGCCGTGGGCTACACGCTGGATGAACTGCAGAACGAGATCACGGGCGGTGCGACGCCTGCCTCGTTCGAGCCTTCCATCGACTACGTGGTCACCAAGGTGCCGCGTTTCGCCTTCGAGAAATTCCCCACCGCCGACGCGCGCCTGACCACCCAGATGAAGTCCGTGGGCGAGGTCATGGCCATCGGCCGCACCTTCCAGGAGTCCTTCCAGAAGGCCCTGCGCGGCCTGGAAGTGGGCGTGGACGGCCTGAACCAGAAGACCACCGACCGCGAAAAGCTGCAGGTCGAGCTGGGCGAACCCGGCCCCGAGCGCATCTGGTATGTGGGCGACGCCTTCGCCCAGGGCTTCTCGCTGGACGAGGTGCACGCCCTCACCCGCATAGACCCCTGGTTCCTGTCGCAGATCAAGGAGATCGTCGACATCGAGCTGGCGCTGGAACAGAAGACGCTGGCCGACCTCGACCGCGACACTCTGTGGCACCTGAAGCGCCGCGGCTTCTCCGATCGCCGCCTGGCCTTCCTGCTGGACACGGCCGAAAGCGAAGTCCGCAAGCTGCGTCACCAGTTCAACGTGCGTCCGGTCTACAAGCGCGTCGACACCTGCGCCGCCGAGTTCGCCACGCGCACCGCCTACATGTACTCGACCTACGAGGAAGAGTGCGAGGCCGCGCCCACCGACCGCAAGAAGATCGTGGTGCTGGGCGGCGGACCGAACCGCATCGGCCAGGGCATCGAGTTCGACTACTGCTGCGTGCACGCGGCCCTCGCCCTGCGCGAGGACGGGTACGAGACCATCATGGTCAACTGCAACCCGGAAACCGTCTCGACCGACTACGACACGTCCGACCGCCTGTACTTCGAGCCGCTCACGCTGGAAGACGTGCTGGAGATCGTGCACAAGGAAAACCCCGTCGGCATGATCGTGCAGTACGGCGGCCAGACGCCGCTCAAGCTCGCGCGCGCCCTGGAGGCCAACGGCGTGCCCATCATCGGCACGAGCCCCGAGTCGATCGACGTGGCCGAAGACCGCGAGCGCTTCCAGAAGCTGCTGAACAAGCTGGGCCTGCGCCAGCCGCCCAACCGCACCGCCCGCACCGAGGCAGACGCCCTGGCGCACGCCGCGGACATCGGCTATCCCCTGGTCGTGCGTCCCAGCTACGTGCTGGGCGGTCGGGCCATGGAGATCGTCCACGAGCAGCAGGATCTCGAGCGCTACATGCGCGAAGCCGTGAAGGTCAGCAATGACTCGCCCGTGCTGCTGGACCGCTTCCTGAACGATGCCACCGAAGTGGACGTCGACTGCCTGGCCGACGGCGAGACCGTCTTCGTCGGCGGCGTCATGGAGCACATCGAGCAGGCCGGCGTGCACTCGGGCGACTCCGCCTGCAGCCTGCCGCCTTACTCGCTGTCGGCCGAGATCATCGCCGAGATCAAGCGCCAGACCGCCATGATGGCGCGTGCATTGAACGTCACCGGCCTGATGAACGTGCAGTTCGCCATCCAGAACAACGACGTCTATGTGCTGGAAGTGAACCCGCGCGCCTCGCGCACGGTGCCCTACGTGTCCAAGGCCACCGGCCTGCAACTGGCAAAGATCGCCGCGCGCGCCATGGCCGGCAAGACCCTGGCCGCGCAGGGTGTCACGACCGAGGTCGTGCCGCCTTACTTCTCGGTCAAGGAAGCGGTGTTCCCCTTCGTCAAGTTCCCGGGCGTGGACACCATCCTTGGCCCGGAAATGAAGTCGACCGGCGAAGTGATGGGCGTGGGCATGAGCTTCGGCGAAGCCTTCGTGAAGTCGCAGCTGGCTGCCAGCGTGCGCCTGCCCGAGTCCGGCACTGCCTTCATCAGCGTGAAGAACCAGGACAAGCCGCGCGCCGTGGAAGTCGCGCGTGGCCTGCACACCCTGGGCTTCAAGCTGGTCGCCACGCGTGGCACGGCCGCCGAGATCGAGGCCGCCGGCATTCCGGTGCAGGTGGTCAACAAGGTGACCGAAGGCCGTCCGCACATCGTCGACATGGTCAAGAACGGCGAGATCTCGCTGGTGATCAACACGGTCGAAGAGCGCCGCAACGCCATCGTCGATTCGCGCACGATCCGCACGCAGGCGCTGGCCAACCGCGTCACGTTCTTCACGACCATCGCCGGCGCGCGCGCTGCCGTCGAAGGCATGCAGTACCTGCGTCAGGGGCTGGGTCTCCAGGTCTACCCCCTGCAGGAGTTGCACGCATCGCTGGCCAAGCAGGACGCCTGACGCAGGCAGGTAGTAGCATGAAGCATTGAGCGGACCAGGCCGCCGCGCACCGCGGCGGCCTCCCGTGACGACCCGGGCAGGGGGCGAGCATGAAATGGTTTGTCCTGGCTTTATTCATCGTCTGTGCCACGGTGGTGCACTATCGTGGCCGGGTGCGCCATCGCTTCATGCGGCAGGCGCTGGACCACTCCACCTTCACCGCTCCCATCAACTGTTTCATGTACGCGTTCTCGCGCGTCCCGAACCAGCCCTACGTCGATCTCAATCAGTTTCCGCAACTGGCCGTGCTGCACCAGCACTGGCACGAGATCCGCGCCGAGGCCGAGCAGTTGTTCGGCGAAGGCCACATCAAGGCAGCCGGCGCCTATAACGACGCGGGGTTCAACTCCTTCTTCAAGAGCGGCTGGAAGCGTTTCTACCTGAAGTGGTATGACACCGACCACCCGTCGGCGCGCGCGCGCTGTCCGGTCACCACGTCGCTGCTGGCCGGCATCCCCAGCATCAAGGGCGCGATGTTCGCGGCGCTGCCGCCAGGCAGCAAGCTGCCCCGGCATCGCGATCCTTACGCGGGCTCCTTGCGTTTCCACATGGGGCTCATCACGCCCAACAGCCCCGACTGCTACATCGAGGTCGATGGTCAGCGCTACCACTGGCGCGATGGCGAGGCGGTCGTCTTCGACGAGACCTTCATCCACTACGCCGAAAACCGCACGGACCAGAACCGGATCATCCTGTTCGCCGACATCGAGCGGCCCTTGCGCTACCGCTGGGCCGATGCGGTGAATCGCTTCTTCGCCTACGTCCTGCTGCGCTCGGCCACCTCGCCGAACCAGGCAGGCGACCGCACCGGCGGCATCAACCGGATATTCGGCACCGTCTATGCCGTGCGGCGCTTCGGCAAGCGCATCAAGGCCTACAGCAAGCCGCTGTACTACGTGCTCAAATGGGCACTGGTGCTGGGCATCTTTGCGCTGATTTTCTTCTAGACCCCGTCCCGCCGGCCGGCCCGTCCGGCGAGCCTGTTGCGTATCTTTCCATGAGTCTGAATGTCTTCATCACGGGCGCCAGCAGCGGCCTGGGCGAGGCGCTGGCGCGCCGCTACGCCGCGCAGGGCGCCACCCTGGGCCTTGTCGCGCGGCGCGGCGAGGTCTTGCGCACGCTGGCTGACAGCCTGCCCGGCACGCATGCCTGCTACGCGCTGGATGTGCGCGACCGCGCCGCGCTGCACGGCGCGGCCGCCGATTTCCTGGCGCGTTGCGAGGGCAGGGTGGACGTGGTGGTCGCCAGCGCGGGCATCAGCGCCGGCACCCTGTCCGAGCACACCGAAGACTTCGCGGTGTTCCAGGCCATCCTGGACACCAACCTGATGGCGACCGTCGCCACCTTCGAACCTTTCGTGGCCCCCATGCGGGCACGCGGCCAGGGCAGGCTGGTGGGCATCGGCAGCGTGGCCGGCGTGCGAGGCCTGCCGGGCGCAGGCGCCTACAGCGCGTCCAAGGCGGCGGTTGCCACCTACTGCGAGAGCCTGCGCGTGGAGCTGGCGCCGGCAGGCGTGAAGGTGGTGACCATCGCCCCGGGCTACATCCGCACGCCGATGACGGCGGCGAATCCGTACCGCATGCCTTTCCTGATGGACGCAGCTGCCTTCGCCGAGCGCGGAGAGGCAGCCATTGCGCGGGGCGTGCGCTATACGGTGATTCCCTGGCAGATGGGGATGGTTGCCCGGCTGATGAGGGTGTTGCCGGATTGGCTGTATGACCGGGCCGCAAAGGACGCACCGAGGAAGCCGCGGAAGGGGGGAGGTTGAGGGGCGCTGCCGCTGGGTTGACGGCTTGTGCACTGCTGGGTTGACGGTTTGTGCGTTTGTGCACTGCTAGGTTGACGGTTTGTGCACCGCTAGGGTGACGGCCGCCGAGGGTGGTCGTGCCGTCGGTCGCCTGCCGCGTGGTGGGGCGCCCACAGCGCCCCGCCCCCCGCAGAAGGCGCCCGCCGTCCCGCCCACCCTCGACGTCCTGCGGTTGAGTGGTGTGTACCGGAGTCAGCCGCCGGAGTCCTGCTCGCATTCTTGCCTGCCGCTCGCTGCCTGCCCGAAGATCTTGGCTTGCCGCTGACCAATGGGCGCCCACAGCGCCCATTGGTCAGCATTCGGGAAAGAAAAAGGGGCAGCTTTTGAGAGAGGGGGGAAGGGGAGTGGAGGTGGGTGGCATCGCGCTTCGGGCGGGGGCCCCCGTCAGGCTGCGTTGTCTGCTTGGAGGCGTTGCTCCATTGTCGTGACTGAATGGCGGGAGTCTTGCGCGGGCAGAGGCACCGAGACTTATTGACGAGCCTGGCGGCTTCGGCAAATTGGTGGCGGTGGTGGAGCAGCCTTGCCAAGCAGGCAACACGGCCAAGCGGCGCCCGTAGCCCGAAGTGCGCTGCTTCCCTCCTCCACCTCTCGCCCCCACTCTCTCAAAAGCTGCCCCTATTGCTATTCCGAATGCTGACCGGTGGGCGCTGTGGGCGCCCTCCGGTCAGCGGCAAGCGAAGATCTTCGGGCAGGCAGCGAGCGCAGGCAAGAATGCGAGCAGGACCAAGGTGGCTACCCAAGGTCCAGAACACTCAACCGCAGGACGTCGAGGGTGGGCGGGACGGCGGGCGCCTTCTGCGGGGGGCGGGGCGCTGTGGGCGCCCCACCACGCGGCAGGCGCCCGACGGCGCGACCACACTCGGCGGCCGTCAACCTAGCGGTGCACAAGCCGTCAACTCAGCGGTCCGCAGCAACCGCTCAGCCACCCCCCAAAAAAATCAGCGACCCAAGACCGAAGCATCATCCCGAGCAGCCACCTCGGCCTCGGTATGCGCCACATCCCCCCAGCCAGCGATCCGCCACCCATCCGCAGCCACCACCACCCGGTTGATGCCAACGTTGCGCAGTTCGACTTCCCGCGGCGCCTCCAGCGGCAGTCCGCTGGCATGCCGCCAGACGATGTCCAGCACGCCGCCGTGCGTGAACAGCAGCACGCGTTCGCCGTGATGGCGGTTGGCCACGTCCTCGACCGCGCTGATCACGCGGTTGCGGAACTGGCCCAGGCTCTCGCCGCCCGCCAGCGGGCGTTGCGGGTCGCGGCTTTTCCAGGCGGCCGCGGCTTCGGGTTGCAGGGCGTCGATCTTTTCAAGGTCGATGCCTTCCAGCACGCCGAAGCTGCGCTCGCGCACGCCGGGTTCGATGCGCAGGCGCAGGGCCAGTTGCTCGGAGACGGCCTGGGCCGTGTCGCGGGCACGGGCCAGGTCGCTGCTGTAGAGCGCGTCGAAGGGCGTCGTCGCGGCATCGCGGGCCAGGCGCGCGGCCAGCAGGCCGGCCTGGGCGCGGCCCGTGTCGTTCAGGTCGATGTCCTGCCAGCCTTGCATGCGGCGGGCCACGTTCCAGTCGGTTTCGCCGTGGCGGATGAACCAGATCTCAGTCATGCGGGTAGACGTCTCGGTGGGCGGCGCACCAGCGCGGTGCGCCGTGGTGAATCATGGCAGGCATCATAGCCGCAAGCCACGGGGCGCGTGCTTGCGGCCTCCGGCCCCCGGCCCTACACTTGCGCGCCAATAACAACGCCAAATCCTTGCCGGGGGTCCTGCCGTGTCCGATACCGAAACCTTTCTCACCCGCTGGCGCCGCGTCGATGGCGCCGATGGCACCGTCATCGCGCCCGATGAGTGCCTGTCGCCTGCACGCAACGTCGCCATGGGGGCCCAGCACGTGGTCGCCATGTTCGGCTCCACCGTGCTCGCCCCCTTGCTGATGGGCTTCGACCCCAACGTCGCCATCCTGATGTCGGGCATCGGCACGCTGATCTTCTTCCTCTTCGTGCGCGGCCGCGTGCCCAGCTACCTCGGTTCCAGCTTTGCCTTCATCGGCGGCGTCATCGCGGTCACCGGCTATGCCGGCAGTGGTCCCAACGCCAACATCGGCGTGGCGCTGGGCGCCATCATCGCCTGCGGCCTGGCCTACACGGTCATCGGCCTCATCGTCTGGGCGGCGAATGCCCGCGCGGGCGGGGCGGCGGCCTGGATCGACCGCTACATGCCGCCGGTCGTCACCGGCGCCGTGGTGGCCGTCATCGGCCTGCACCTGGCCCCCATCGCGGCCAAGGGCGCCATGGGCGGTTCCACCTTCGACGCGCTGATGGCCCTCATGACCATCCTCTGCGTGGGCGGCGTCGCGGTCTGGACGCGCGGCATGGTGCAGCGCCTGCTGATCCTGGTGGGCCTCATCGTGGCCTGCCTCCTCTACGGCATCCTGGCCAACGGCTTCGGCCTGGGCAAGCCCATCGACTTCACCGGCCTGTCGCAGGCCGCCTGGTTCGGCCTGCCCACCTTCTCGGCGCCCACCTTCCACCTGCCTGCCATGGGGCTCATCGTCCCGGTGGCCATCATCCTGGTGGCGGAGAACCTGGGCCACATCAAGGCCGTCAGCGCCATGACGGGCCGCGACATGGACCGCTATCTCGGCCGCGCCTTCGTGGGCGACGGTGTCGCCACCATGGTGTCGGGCAGCGTCGGCGGCACGGGCGTGACCACCTATGCCGAGAACATCGGCGTCATGGCCGTCACCCGCATCTATTCCACGCTGGTCTTCGTCATCGCGGCGCTGATCGCCATCGTGCTGGGCTTCTCGCCCAAGTTCGGCGCCCTGATCCTGACGATTCCCGGGCCGGTGCTGGGCGGCATGTCCATCGTCGTCTTCGGCCTGATCGCCATCGCCGGCGCCCGCATCTGGGTGGTGAACAAGGTCGACTTCAGCGACAACCGCAATCTCATCGTGGCAGCCGTCACCCTGGTCATGGGCGCGGGCGACTTCACCTTGACCCTGGGCAACTTCCAGCTCAATGGCATCGGCACCGCCACCTTCGGCGCGATCCTCCTCTACGCCCTGTTGAACCTGCGCAAGCGTACGTAAGACACGGCAGGCGGGCTCCGTGTGCCAGCCAGGGCGCGGCGGAGCCGGCTTCGCCGGTCCGCCAGCGCCTCGGGGGCGGGTCGTCCTTTCCGCTATTTGCATTCCGCAGCGACTTTGCCGACAATGTGGCTTCCAGCCCCGGTTTTCACGGACCGGGGTTTTGTTTTGCCGCCGTCGCCGTCAGGCGCCGTGCCCGCGGTCCTGCCGCCACCCGCCGCCAGTTCGCGCCCGCGGGGGCAGGGCCAGCGCCTTGCATACCTTGTTGTCGCCGAAACGCTCCACTCGGGGCGTTTCGCACTTTTTTAGCCAGGAAGAGACATGTCCGCCATTCCTATCACCGTGCGTGGGGCCGAGCGCCTGCAGCAAGAACTGCATCGTCTCAAGACGGTCGAGCGTCCCGATGTCATCAATGCGATCGCCGAAGCGCGCGCGCAGGGTGACCTGTCCGAAAACGCCGAATACGATGCCGCCAAGGAACGCCAGGGCTTCATCGAAGGCCGCATCAGCGAGCTCGAAGGCAGCCTGTCCAACGCGCAGGTCCTGGATCCCACCGAACTGAACGCGGAAGGCCGCGTGGTCTTCGGCGCGACCGTCGACATCGAGGACCTCGAGTCCGGCGACCGCCTGGTCTACCAGATCGTCGGCGACATCGAGGCCGACATCCGCAACAACCTGATCTCGGTGTCCAGCCCCGTGGCGCGTGCCCTGATCGGCAAGAGTGCCGGCGACGTCGTCGAGGTCAACGCCCCGTCGGGCCCGCGCGAATACGAGATCATCGAGGTCAAGTACCTCTAATCCCGGCACGCGCCCGCGAGGCGCGCCGCCGGCGGGAACGCCATCATGTCCAAAGTGCTGGTTCGCGTGCTTGCCGCCCTGTGGGTGGGGGCCTTGTGGTGCGTGGGCGTCCTGGTGGCGCCGATGCTGTTCGCGACGCTGTCTCCCGCCGATGCGGGGATGATGGTCGGCAAGCTGTTCTTCGGGTTGGCAAGTTTCGGCCTGGTGGCCGCGGTGCTCATGCTGCTGCTGGACCGCCTGGGCGGCGGCGAGCTGCTCGGGCGCGCCGGCCGCCTGGCCGCCATGCTGATGGCGGTGGGCGTGGGGGTCGGCTATTTCGGGCTCAAGCCCCTGATGGACCACGGCCGCGTCCTGCTCGCGGCTGGGATCACGCCGCCGCCCTGGGCCGATTTCGGCCTGCTGCACGGCGTGTCGTCACTGATCTACTTTTTGGTGGCCCTGCTGGGGCTGCGCCTGGTCGCCGTGCTGCGTTGAGCCGTCTTGCGCGCGCCGGCGCGCAGGGACAGCGCGCTGCCGCCGCGGCGCGCGGCGCCCGTGCCCGCCGGCTTGGGCTGGACGCGGGTGCTGGGACGGGCAGGGCGGTCGGTGTCGTAAGGGTCGCGGCGTACCGGCGCTTCCACCTTGGGTTCGGTGCGAGCGACACGCTTGGGCCTGGTGTGGCCTTCGGCTGCCTGCTTCTTGGGCACGTGCGGGTCGCTGGGCTTGCGGCGCAGGGCGCGGGTCTGCGGCTTGGCGGCTTCCACTGCCTCGGGCGTGGGCCGATACAGGATCAGCATCTTGCCCAGGTGGTGCACGGGCGCGCAAGATAGGCCCTCGCAGATGGACGCGATCAACTGCTCGCGCGTCTCGCGGTCATCGCCACCGGCGCGCACCTTGATGAGACCGTGCGAGGTCAGTGCCCTGTCGATTTCCTTCAGGACGGCGTCGGTGAGCCCGTTGTCGCCGATCAGCACGACCGGGCGCAGGGGGTGGGCGGCGGCGCGCAGTTCGCTGCGCTCGCGGGGAGTAATTTCAAGTTTCGGCATGTCCGGATTGTACGAGAATGGCCAAGAAGAAATTTTCTAAAGAGTGGGTCCAGCAGCACATCAACGATCCCTACGTCAAGATGGCGAAGCAGAAGGGCTATCGGGCAAGGGCTGCGTTCAAGCTGATCGAGATCGTCGATGCCGAGAAACTGATGCGCCGCGGCGACATCGTGGTGGATCTGGGCTCCGCGCCAGGCAGCTGGTGCCAGGTGGCACGCGAGCGCATGGTCGGCGCGGGCGGCGTGGTGGACGGCCGCATCATCGCCCTGGACATCCTTCCCATGGAGCCTATCGCAGGTGTCGAGTTTTTCCAGGGTGATTTCCGCGAAGATGCGGTTTTGCAACAATTGTCCGATTTGTTGCAGGGCAGCAAGGTAGACCTTGTGATTTCCGACATGGCCCCCAATCTATCCGGGGTGAGTTCGGCCGACTCGGCGCGCATCCAGCACGTGTGCGACCTGGCGCTCGAATTCTCGCAGGCCCACCTGCGTCCGGAGGGCACGCTCATCGTCAAGGCTTTCCACGGTAGCGGTTTCTCGCAGATCGTGGAAGCGTTCAAGCACCAGTTCAAGCGGGTCGTGGAGCGCAAGCCCAAGGCGTCGCGAGACAAGTCCTCGGAAACTTTTCTGGTGGGCCGGGGCCTGAAACACCCCTGACGCGGGGGCGTGTAAGCTCTGGCAACAGGCGTCTGAAAACGCCCCCCGCCCGAAAGGGTAGAATCAGGCATTAACCCACCCATAATAGGGCGTCCCGCCGCGGCGAGACGCCGATCCGGTCGGAATCGAGAGCAGGAGATCGACCTTGAACAATTCGTTTTCGAAAGTCGCGGTCTGGATGGTGATCGCACTGGTGCTGTTCACGGTATTCAAGCAATTTGATGGCCGTCCGCAGTCCCAGGAAGGCGTGAGCTACACCCAGTTCATGGAGGACGCGAAGTCCGGCCGTGTGCGCAAGGTCGATGTCCAGGGCGACGTGCTGTACGTCACGCCTGACGCGGGCCGTCCCTACAGCCTGACGTCGCCTGGCGACCTGTGGATGGTCTCCGACCTCATGAAGGCTGGCGTCCAGGTCTCGGGCAAGGCCCGCGAAGAGCCGTCGCTGCTGATGAGCATCTTCGTGTCGTGGTTCCCCATGCTGCTCCTGATCGGCGTGTGGATCTTCTTCATGCGCCAGATGCAGGGTGGCGGCCGCGGCGGCGCCTTCAGCTTCGGCAAGTCGCGCGCCCGCATGCTCGACGAGAACACCAACCACATCACCTTCGCCGACGTCGCGGGTTGCGACGAAGCCAAGGAAGACGTGCAGGAGCTGGTCGACTTCCTCCGCGACCCCAGCAAGTTCCAGAAGCTGGGTGGCCGCATTCCCCGTGGCGTGCTGATGGTGGGGTCGCCCGGCACCGGCAAGACGCTGCTGGCCAAGGCCATCGCCGGCGAAGCCAAGGTGCCGTTCTTCAGCATCTCGGGTTCCGACTTCGTTGAAATGTTCGTCGGCGTGGGCGCTGCCCGCGTGCGCGACATGTTCGAAAACGCCAAGAAGCAGGCCCCCTGCATCATCTTCATTGACGAAATCGACGCGGTCGGCCGCCAGCGTGGCGCCGGCCTGGGCGGCGGCAACGATGAACGCGAGCAGACGCTGAACCAGATGCTGGTGGAAATGGACGGCTTCGAGTCCGGCCAGGGCGTGATCGTCATCGCCGCCACCAATCGTCCCGACGTGCTGGATCCCGCGCTGCTGCGTCCGGGCCGCTTCGACCGCCAGGTCGTGGTGCCGCTGCCTGACATCCGTGGTCGCGAGCAGATCATCAAGGTCCACATGCGCAAGGTGCCGGTGGCCCAGAACGTCGACGCCCAGGTGCTGGCGCGCGGCACGCCCGGTTTCTCGGGTGCCGACCTCGCCAACCTGGTCAACGAGGCCGCGCTGTTCGCCGCGCGCCGCAATGGCCGCACCGTCGACATGTCCGACTTCGAGAAGGCCAAGGACAAGATCATCATGGGCGCGGAACGCCGCTCCATCGTCATGCCCGAGGAAGAGCGCCGCAACACGGCCTACCACGAGTCCGGCCATGCCGTCGTGGCGCGTTGCCTGCCCAAGACCGATCCGGTGCACAAGGTCACCATCATCCCGCGCGGCCGCGCGCTGGGCGTGACCATGCAGTTGCCCGAGTCCGATCGCTACAGCATGGACAAGGAGCGCCTGCTGAACATGATCGCGATGCTGTTCGGTGGCCGTATCGCCGAAGAGATCTTCATGAACCAGATGACCACGGGCGCCTCGAACGACTTCGAGCGCGCCACGGCCATCGCCCGCGACATCGTCACGCGCTACGGCATGACCGACTCGCTCGGCCCCATGGTGTATGCCGAGAACGAAGGCGAGGTCTTCCTGGGCCGCAGCGTCACCAAGACCAACAACGTCTCGGAAGCGACGATGCAGAAGGTCGACGCCGAGATCCGCAGCATCATCGACACGCAGTACATGGTGGCGCGCAAGATCCTGGAAGACAACCGCGAGCGTGTGGAAGTGATGACGAAGGCGCTGCTCGAATGGGAAACCATCGACTCCGACCAGATCGACGACATCATGAACGACAAGCCGCCGCGTCCGCCCAAGACCCCCCAGGGTCCTTCGGACAGCACCGACACCCCGCCCGCCGGCGGCCTGGCGTCGGGTTCGGGTAACGCCACGGCCACCGCCTAAGGCTCTCCCGCAACCGCATGGCGAATACCTTCCTGTGCGGGCGCTACGAGTTCGATCTCGAGCGCCCGCTGGTCATGGGCATAGTCAACGTCACGCCGGATTCCTTCTCGGACGGCGGACAGACATTCGATACGCAGGCAGCCATCGACCGGGCGCTCAGGCAGGTCGAGGAAGGCGCCCAGATCCTGGATCTGGGGGGCGAATCCACCCGCCCCGGCGCCGAGCCCGTGCCTGCCAGCGAGGAGCTGGACCGGCTCCTGCCCGTCATCGAGGGCCTGCTCGATTGCGGCGTCCCGCTCTCGATCGATACCTTCAAGCCTGAAGTGATGCGTGCCGTGCTGGCTGCCGGCGCGGACATGATCAATGACATCGCCGGCTTTCGCGAGCCGGGCGCCATCGAGGCGGTGGCAGGCTCGCGCTGCGGGCTGTGCATCATGCACATGAAGGGCGAACCGCGCACCATGCAGGACGCGCCCGAATATTCCGACCTGCTGGGCGAAATCGGCCTCTTCCTGGGGGCACGGGCGCAGCGCCTGCGCGGCGCCTGGGTCGACCCACGCCGCATCGTGCTGGATCCGGGCTTCGGCTTCGGCAAGACGGCCGACCAGAATTATCAACTGCTGCGCAGGCTCTCCAGCCTGCGCGTTTCCAGCTATCCCCTGCTTGTGGGGGTCTCCCGCAAATCCATGATCGGCCATGCCACCGGCAAGCCCGTCGCCGAGCGCATGCCCGGCAGCGTGGCCGCCGCGCTTGCCTGCGTGGCGCGTGGAGCGTCCATCGTGCGCGTGCACGACGTGGCCGCGACCGTCGACGCGCTCAAGGTCTGGCAGGCAGCCGAGCAGGGGGCAATTCCTCAATGAGGTTCATGCAATGAGTCAACGCAAGTATTTCGGTACCGACGGTGTGCGCGGTGAAGTGGGCGGTCCGGTCATCAATGCCGAGTTCGCCCTGCGCCTGGGCTACGCCGCCGGCAACGTCCTGGCGCGCCAGTCCGCTTCCCGTGGCGGCAGCCGCCCCCGCGTGCTGATCGGCAAGGACACCCGCATTTCGGGCTACATGCTCGAGTCGGCGCTGGAGGCGGGGTTGTCCGCCGCCGGCATCGACACCCTGCTGGCCGGGCCCGTGCCCACGCCGGCCGTCGCCTACCTCACGCGCGCGCTGCGCCTGGCCTCGGGCATCGTGATCAGTGCCTCGCACAATCCTTACCAGGACAACGGCATCAAGTTCTTCTCGGCCCAGGGCATGAAACTGGCCGACGAGACCGAAGCGGCCATCGAGGCCGCGCTGGATGAACCCCTGGGCTGCGTCGCTTCGGACAAGCTGGGCCGCGCCCGCCGCGTCGAAGATGCCGCCGGCCGCTACATCGAATTCTGCAAGAGCACCTTCCCGAACGAGCTCGACCTGAATGGCATGAAGATCGTGGTCGATGCGGCGCATGGCGCGGCCTACCACATCGCCCCGCACGTCTTCCGCGAGCTGGGCGCCGAGGTCTTTGCCATCGGCTGCCAGCCTGACGGCTTCAACATCAACGAAGGCGTGGGTGCGCTGCATCCCGAGTCGCTGGCTGCCGAGGTCAAGGCCCGCGGCGCGCACATCGGCATCGCGCTGGACGGCGATGCCGACCGCGTGCAGATGGTCGATGGCGAGGGGCGCATCTATAACGGCGACGAGCTGCTCTTTGCCGTGGTGCGCGAGCGCATGGACCATGGCAAGGTCGAAGGCGTGGTCGGCACGCTGATGACCAACTTCGGTTTCGAGCGCCAGCTGCAATTGCTGGGCGTGCCGTTCGAGCGCGCCCAGGTGGGTGACCGCTACGTGCTGGAACAGCTGCAAAAGCGTGGCTGGCTCTATGGCGGCGAAAGCTCGGGCCATCTGCTGTGCCTGGACCGTCACTCCACGGGCGATGGCATCATTGCCGCCCTGCAGGTGCTGACGGCGCTGCGCCGCCACGACACCACCCTGGCCAAGTGGCTGGGTGAGCTGCGCATGTATCCCCAGAAGATGATCAACGTGCCGCTGGCGCCTGGCCTGGACTGGAAAAACCACGCGGGGCTGAAGAAGGCGCAGGCAGAGGTCGAGCAGAAACTCGACGGCAAGGGCCGCGTGCTGATCCGTGCCTCGGGCACGGAGCCCAAGCTGCGCCTGATGGTCGAAGCCGAAGATGCGGCCCTGGCACAGCAAAGCGCCGAGCATTTGGCCACGGTGAATCTCAAGGATTAGAGGGAGCGCGGGGCGAGCTGCGTCGAGCGGATAGCGGTTTTGACGGTTTGTTGCGAGCGCGCAATATTCATGCTAGCGTCACATGACCGTCAATGACGTGAAACATAAAATGTCCACACTGCCTGGATTGCCAAGGAGTGTCGTGCCATGCTCGAATTAGCTCGTAGCCCTGCTGAAAACAATGCCACCACTGATTGGAGGCAGCCTGCCGTGGGCGGTCTGACCGTCGGCCTGGCGCGCACGGCCGAGGAACTGCGCCAAATCCAGCGTCTGCGCTACAAGGTTTTCACCGGCGAACTCGGCGCGGTCTTCGATGATTCGGGCTCGGGCCTGGATCAGGACCGCTACGACCAATGGTGCGAGCACCTGATGGTCCGCGAGGAAGCCACGCAACGCATCGTCGGCACCTATCGCGTGCTGACGCCCGAAAAAGCCCGCCTCGCGGGCAGCTACTATTCCGAATCCGAGTTCGATCTCAGCGGCCTGGGCGCCATGCGCAGCGAGCTGGTCGAGTTCGGCCGTTCCTGCACGCACCACGACTACCGCAACGGCTCGGTCATCATGCTGCTGTGGTCCGGCCTGGCGGAAGTCCTGCGCCGTGGCGGCTACCGCTACGTGTTGGGCTGCGCCAGCGTCAGCCTGCGCGATGACGGCGTGACCGCGGCCGAAGTCTGGCGCATGGTGGCGCCGCAACTGCGTGACCCTTCCCGGCACCTGGTCCGCCCGCTGCACCGCTATCCGGTGGAAAAACTGGACAGCACGCTGCCGGCGCGCGTGCCGCCGCTCATCAAGGGTTATCTGAAGCTGGGGGCCACGGTGTGCGGCGAGCCAGCCTGGGATCCTGATTTCAACACTGCTGACTTCCCGATGCTGTTGTCGGTGGACGCCATGGATGAGCGTTACCGCAAGCACTTCGGGCTGGAAGCCCCCCAGGAAATGCTGCCGGGCCAGGGGTAAGCCATGCGCCGCCTCCACCGCCGCACACTGCGCCGCGCGCGCATCCGATTGGTGCGCTGGATGACGCGGCGCTTGCGTTTAGAACTCAAGCAGCTCGAACGCAAACCCTATCTTGCGCCATTCTGATTCCTCGTTGACCAACGTAAAGTCGGTCAACGGGTGATTCTTGCGCCATTCCCGCGACACGCGCAGCACGATCGAGTCGTTGCGCACCGAGATCGTCACCGGCAGTTCCTCGATGTCCTCGCGGCGTCGCAGCAATAGCGACGCCAGCCGCAGGCAGAGAATCGCCAGCCACTGCTCGCGATTCGCCACCAGGGGTTCGACCTTCGCCAGCTTGCCTTGATGGCCCAGCGCCAGCAGGGCGAGCAGGGCCTGGTCGGCTTTCGAGAAGCCGGGCATGTCGGCGTTCTCGAGCACATAGGCCGAGTGCCGGTGGTAGCCGTTGTGGGCGATGGACAGGCCGACTTCGTGCAGGTCGGCGGCCCAGCCCAGGGCCTGCTTCAATTCCGTCTTCGCGGCGCCGTCGGGCAGCAGGGGTTCGAACAGTTCCAGCGCGGCGCGGCGCACGCGATTCGCCTGGCGGACGTCCACGTGATAGCGCTTGATGAACTGCCGCACCGATTCGTCGCGCTTGTCGTGCTGGTCGTCGCGGCCGAGCAGGTCATAGAGCACGCCCAGGCGCAGGGCGCCGTCGCCGGTGTTCATCTGCTTGATGCCCAGCTCGTCGAAGATGGCGCTCATGATGGCCAGGCCGCCGGGCAGGACGTCGGCGCGCTCGACCTTGATGCCGGGCAGTTGGGCGGGCACCACGCGGCCGGCGCGGATGATGTGGTCCTTGAGCTTGTTCAGGCCCTCGCGCGTGATGCCGTTGGACGAGAAGCCGCATTCGGTCAGGATGGCATACAGCGCCTTTGCAGTGCCGGAGGAGCCGAAGGCTTCCTTCCAGCCCGTCTTGCCGTATTCCTTGGCGATGACTTCGATCTCGCGGCGCGCGGCCAGTTCGGCCTGGCGCATGCTGTGCGCGTCGACCTCGCCGTCGGGGAAGAACTGGCGGCTGTAGCTGACGCAACCCATGTACAGCGAAGACATCAGCACGGGCTCGAAGCCCTTGCCGATGATGACTTCGGTGGAGCCGCCGCCGATATCCACGACCAGGCGCTTGGTGGTGGAGGGGGGCAGGCTGTGCGCCACGCCGGAGAAGATCAGGCGCGCTTCCTCGCGGCCGGCGATCACCTCGATGGGAAAGCCCAGGGCCTCGGAAGCGCGCGGCAGGAATTCGGGGGTGTTGCGGGCGACGCGGAAGGTGTTGGTGGCGACCGCGCGCACGCGGTTGGGATGGAAGCTGCGCAGCCGTTCGCCAAAGCGTTCGAGCACGGCGATGGCGCGCGCGATGGCGTCATCGGACAGGCGCTTGGAGGCGTCCAGGCCGGCGGCCAGGCGGACAGTCTCCTTCAGCCTGTCGATCTGGTAGATCTGCGCGATGCCTGCCTCCTGTTGGACGACACGTCCGATGGACAGTCGAAAACTGTTGGAGCCAAGGTCTACTGCAGCCAGGAGGTGTTCCATGCGGGGCGATTTCATTGCGGGAAATAAGGGGGCCATTATAAAGACCCGCGCGGGCCTGCGTGGCGGAAACCCTGAATTTGCGGCGAGTCAAGCGGGTAACAATACTGTCATCGATATGTAGTAAAAAGCCTCCGGCCCCCCTTGTTTCTCTCTGGAATCCGGCATGTCTGTGCGACCCGCAGTAGAACCCCTCTTGCTGAATCGCGAGTTGTCCCTGCTCAAGTTCAACGAGCGCGTACTGGCCATGGCGGAGCACCCCGATACCCCGCTGCTCGAACGCCTGCGCTACGTGTGTATCGTGAGCTCGAACCTCGACGAATTCTTTGAAATCCGCATCTCCAGCCTCAAGGAGCAGTTGCGCGTCGCGCCCGCCCAGGTGGGGGATGATGGCCTGTCCCCCGCCGAGGCCTTCGAGGACGTGCAGCAGGCCGTGCACGAACTGGTCACCCGCCAGTACGGCATGCTGAACGAGGAAATCCTGCCGCGCCTGCGCACCAAGGGCATCGCGCTGCATTCGGCCACCGATTGGGACGAGGCACAGCAGGCCTGGGCGCTGGCGTGCTTCCATCGCGAAGTGATGCCGCTGCTCACGCCCATCGGGCTCGATCCCGCGCATCCTTTCCCCCGCGTCTACAACAAGAGCCTGAACTTCATCGTGCCGCTGTCCGGCATCGACGCCTTCGGGCGCAAGGCCTCCATCGCCATCGTGCAGGCGCCACGCGCGCTGCCGCGCCTGCTCAAGATGCCCGAGGCCATCTCCGGCTACCGCCATGGCTATGTGCTGCTGACCGCGCTCATCCGCGCCTTCGTCGGCGAGCTCTTCCCTGGCCTGGAAGTACAGGGCTGCTATCAGTGGCGCGTGACCCGCAACAGCGACCTGTTCGTCGACGAGGAAGAGGTCACGAACCTGCGCCACGCCCTGCAGGGCGAGCTGACGCAGCGAAACTTCGGCGCCGCCGTGCGCCTGGAAATCGACCGCAGCACGCCGCCCGCGCTGGAAGCCTTCCTGCAGCGCGAGTTCCAGCTGAGCGGCGCGGACACCTACCGCTGCAATGGTCCGGTCAACCTGTCCCGCCTGATGCAGCTTTGCAGCGTGGACGACTGCGCCGATCTGCTGTTCCCCGGGCACCAGGCCAGCGTGCCCGAGCCTTTTGCCCAGGTGGGCAACAAGCCGGCCGAGTTGTTCGCCGCCATCGCCGCCAGCGACCGCCTGCTGCACCACCCCTACCAATCCTTCCAGCCCGTCATCGACTTCCTGACGGCCGCCGCCGTGGATCCGGACGTGGTCGCCATCAAGCAGACCATCTATCGCACGGGTGAGGACTCCGAGCTGATGCGCCTGCTCATGGCCGCCGCGCGTGCAGGCAAGGAAGTGACGGTCGTCGTGGAGCTGATGGCGCGCTTCGACGAACAGACCAACATCAACTGGGCAGCCCGGCTGGAAGAAGTGGGCGCGCACGTGGTCTATGGCGTCGTCGGCCACAAGACCCACGCCAAGATGGCGCTGGTGCTGCGCCGCGAGAAAGGCCGCATCCGCCGCTATGGCCACCTGGGCACCGGCAACTACCATCCCCGCACCGCGCGCCTCTACACCGATTTCGGCCTGCTGACCGCCGATCCGCGCCTGTGCGAGGACATGGACAAGGTCTTCTCGCAACTGACCGGCCTGGGCGCGCGCCGTGCGCTGAAGTCGCTGCTGCAGTCGCCGTTCACGCTGCACGACGGCGTCGTCAGCATGATCCGCGCCGAGGCGAAGGCCGCGCGCGCCGGCAAGAAGGCCCGCATCATGGCCAAGATGAACTCGCTGCTCGAGCCCATCGTGATCCAGGAGCTGTACAAGGCCAGCCAGGACGGGGTGAAGATCGACCTGATCATCCGCGGCGTGTGCGCCCTGCGGTCAGGCGTGCCTGGCCTGTCCGAGAACATCAAGGTGCGCTCCATCGTGGGCCGCTTCCTCGAGCACTCGCGGGTCTTCTATTTCTTCGACGAGGGCAAGGAGTCGGTGTACCTGTCCTCGGCCGACTGGATGGACCGCAACTTCTTCCGCCGGGTCGAGCTGGCATTCCCGATCTATGACAAGGCGCTGAAGAAGCGCGTGATCCACGAGGCCTTCCTGGTGGCGTTGCGCGACAACCAGCTGGCCTGGCAGCAACGTCCCGACGGCAGCTATGCCCCGGTGCGCAGCCGCGCACAGCCCGTCAACCTGCATCGGGTGCTGGATGACGCGCTGCGCCGGACCGGATAAGGACTTGTCATGGAGTGAAATAAAACTGTCCTTTTCGAGGGCTGTTTTAAGTCATTGTTTTTCAAGGATTTATTGGGTGGGTTCTCAGAGGGGGTAAATATGACTGTCACATATGTGTCATGTTCCCGCTCTAACATCCCTACCCATGAAAGGGTGGTCGTGACGGGCAGGCGCTGCCTGCCTTCCGACGCACTGGCGGTTTCTCCGGCCGCCAGTTCAGCCCTTCAGGCAGTTCCCCGTTTTCACCTTCCTGGATAGCCCCTCCATGAGTGCCGTAATGGACCAAAATGCATCGGCCGTGACCCGGCCGGTCGTCGAGACGGGCTCGATGCCCCCCGCCCCCAAGAACAGCAATTCGATGATGGATGCGCTGTTCAAGAACCTGACGCGCACGTTCGCATTCTTCGTGTTCAGCCTGCTGGCCGCGATCATGGCGTCGCTGGTCTGGGGCAGCAAGGAAACGCTGGCCGAATACGGCATCGCGTTCCTGTGGACCAACGAGTGGGATCCCGTCAACAACGTCTATGGCGCCATGGTGCCCATCGTCGGCACCCTGATGACCTCGCTCATCGCGCTGACCATCGCCGTGCCGGTCTCCTTCGGGATCGCGATGTTCCTGACCGAACTGTCGCCCACCTGGCTGCGCCGCCCCCTGGGCACGGCCATCGAGATGCTGGCGGCCATCCCCTCCATCATCTACGGGATGTGGGGCCTGTTCGTGTTCGTGCCGGTCTTCCAGAAGTACATCCAGCCGGGCATGATCTCCACGCTCGGCAGCCTGCCGCTGATCGGCGGCTTCTTCTCCGGCCCGCCCTTCGGCATCGGTATCTTCACCGCCGGCCTGATCCTGTCGATCATGATCATCCCGTTCATCGCCGCGGTGATGCGCGACGTGTTCGAGCTGGTGCCTGCGCTGCTGAAGGAATCGGCCTACGGCCTGGGCAGCAGCACGTGGGAAGTGATGTGGAAGGTCGTGCTGCCTTTCACCAAGTCTGGCGTCATCGGCGGCATCATGCTGGGCCTGGGCCGCGCACTGGGCGAGACCATGGCGGTGACCTTCGTGATCGGCAACGCCTTCCGCCTGCCCGACTCGATCTTCGCCCCGGCCAACTCGATCGCCTCGGCGCTGGCCAACGAGTTCAACGAAGCCGGCGGCATGCAGAAGTCCGCGCTCATCGAGCTGGGCCTGATCCTCTTCCTGATCACCACCGTGGTGCTGGCTCTGTCGAAGGTCCTGCTGCTGCGTCTGTCCAAAACTGAAGGGACCAAATCGTAATGGCCTCGCAACAACCCACCAAGTCGGCGCCGGCCTCGGTGCTGACGATGGCTAACCCCATCTACCGCACTCGCCGCGTCATCAACGCGATCATGCTGGCGCTGTCATTGATCACGCTGCTGTTCGGCCTGTTCTGGCTGTTCTGGATCATCGCGACACTGATCATCAAGGGCGGCGCGGCGATGTCGCTGACGCTGTTCACCGAGATCACGCCTCCCCCGGGCCAGGCCGGCGGCCTGCTCAACGCCATCCTGGGCAGCGTCGTGATGGCCGGCGTCGGCACGATCATCGGCACGCCCATCGGCATCCTGGCCGGCACCTACCTGGCCGAGTACGGCCAGCGCGGCTGGCTGGCGCCCGCCACGCGCTTCCTGAACGACGTGCTGCTGTCGGCGCCCTCGATCGTCATCGGCCTTTTCATCTATGCCGTGTATGTGTACCAGGTCGGCCACTATTCGGGCTGGGCCGGCGCCATCGCGCTGTCCATCCTGGTGATCCCGGTCGTGGTGCGCACCACCGACAACATGCTGCTGCTGGTTCCCAACAGCCTGCGTGAAGCCTGCGCCGCGCTGGGCTGCCCCAAGTACCGCATGATCCTGCTGGTCTGTTACCGCGCCGCGCGCTCGGGCATGATCACCGGCGTCCTGCTGGCGGTGGCGCGTATTTCCGGTGAAACCGCGCCGCTGCTGTTCACGGCCCTGTCGAACCAGTTCATGTCCTTCAACATGAACGGCCCCATGGCCAACCTGCCGGTCGTCATCTACCAATACGCCGCCAGCCCCTTCAAGGACTGGAACACGCTGGCTTGGGCTGGCGCCGCTTTGATCACCCTGCTGGTGCTAGGTATCAACATCCTTGCACGCAGCCTGTTCCGCAAGCAGTAATCGCCCCCGGACAGAGACCTCACAATACGCTCAGGACCCGCAATGGAAAATACTGCTCGTGCCGTCGATCAGGCCGCCAACAAGATCGAAGTCAAGAACCTGAACTTCTACTACGGCAAGTTTCACGCCATCCGCAACGTGAACATGTCGATCCGCGAAAACCGTGTCACGGCCTTCATCGGCCCGTCGGGTTGCGGCAAGTCGACGCTGCTGCGTACGTTCAACCGCATGTTCGAACTCTATCCCGGCCAGCGCGCCGAGGGCGAAATCCTGCTGGACGGCGAGAACCTGCTGACCACCAAGACCGATATTTCGCTGATCCGCGCCAAGGTCGGCATGGTGTTCCAGAAGCCCACGCCGTTCCCCATGAGCATCTATGACAACATCGCCTTCGGCGTGCGTCTGTTCGAGAAGCTCAGCAAGGGTGAAATGGATGAGCGCGTCGAATGGGCGCTCACCAAGGCCGCGCTGTGGAACGAAGTGAAGGACAAGCTGCACCAAAGCGGCAACAGCCTGTCGGGCGGCCAGCAACAGCGTCTGTGCATCGCGCGCGGCGTGGCCATCAAGCCGCAAGTGCTGCTGCTGGACGAGCCCTGCTCGGCGCTGGATCCGATCTCGACCGCCAAGATCGAGGAACTGATCGCCGAACTGAAGAGCGACTACACCGTGGTCATCGTGACCCACAACATGCAACAGGCCGCGCGTTGCTCGGACTACACCGCCTACATGTACCTGGGCGAGCTGATGGAGTTCGGTGAAACCGACCAGATCTTCGTGAAGCCTGCCCGCAAGGAAACCGAGGACTACATCACGGGCCGCTTCGGCTGATACGCCGCGGCAACCCGGGATCAACGAGCCGGCCGGTGCAGCGATGCACCGGCCGGCTTGTTTTTGCCTGCCGCGCTTGCGTCGCGCCGTTCAGCTGCCGGGCAGGGCGTGCGCGGCGTCGAAGAAGTACTCCTTCCAGGATGCCGCCTGGTGTTTCAGCACGCCCAGCTTGTGCAGCTCGGTGGCGTACACCAGGGTCTGTTGCGGCACGATCGTGAAATCGTTCTCGGGGTCTTCGATGATCTGGCGCACCAGTTCCGGCGACAGCCTGGATTTCTGCTGGCGGATGAACACCTCGGCGGCTTGCGCCTTGTTCTGGCGGATCCAGGCAGCCGCCTCGTGCAGCGCGTCGTAGAAGGCCTTGTAGGTCTTCGGATTGCCATCGTGGAAGGCCTGGGTGCTGTAGAGCACGTTGAACGTCGCGGGGCCGCCCAGGATGTCGTAGGAGCTCAGCACCTTGTGCACCGCGGGATTGCCGGCAAGCGCCTGGTAATAGAACGGCGCGCTGGAGAAGTGCGCGTTGACCTCCAGGCCGCCCGAGATCAGCGCCGCGGTGGCGTCGGGGTGGGGCAGGCTGACCGAGATCGCGTCGAACTTGTTGAAGTTCTCCTTGCCGTAGCGGCGTGCGGTTTCGATCTGCAAAGTGCGCGACTGGAAGCCGACGCCTGCCGCCGGCACGGCAATGCGGTCCTTGTCGCTGAAGTCTTCCAGCGTCTTCACCGCGGGGTTGTTGCTGAGCAGGTAATTGGGCAGCGAGCCCAGGGCCGCCACGGCCTTCACGTTCTGGCGCCCGCGGGTGCGGTCCCACAGCACCAGCGCGGGCGGCACGCCCGCCGACACCACGTCCAGGTTGTTCGCCAGCAGCGCTTCGTTCATGGCGGTGGCGCCGGAGATCTGCCGCCACTCCACGTCGATGTCCAGGCCGGCGGCCTTGCCATGTTTCTCGATCAGCTGGTGGTCCTTGACCACGTCCAGGATCAGGTAGGCGATGCCGAATTGCTGGGCCAGCCGGATGCGGCCTTCGGCGTGGGCGGCGGGAGCGATGGCCGTGAGTGTCACGGCAGCCAGGAGCGCGGCGGTAGCGCGTGAAAGCAGGGGGGAGGGTCGGGTCATGGTGGTGGACGAAGGGCGGTATTGGCGCTCCGTTCACCCGCCTGTGCCAGGGTAGGGGAAGTTGGACCGGAGCGGACGAGCCATCGAGTATGGGCTGCGCCGCTGCCGGTCCTAACGATCTTTTCCTTCTGTGCAAATTCCCGACCAAGCAGGCTTGCCGGCGTCAGACCAGTTGCGGCAGCGGACGGCGGGCCAGCGGGTTGGGATCGCCGCGCGAGGCGTTCTCGTTGCGGCTGGCGCCGGGCAGGGCGCCGGCAGGCGCTTGCGGCGCGTCGATGACGTCCCGTTGGCCGATGCGGAAGACGGCCACCGCGTGCTGCAGCTGCTCGGCCTGGGTTTCCAGCGAGGCCGCGGCGGCCGAGGCCTGTTCGACCAGCGCGGCGTTCTGCTGCGTGACCGCGTCCATCTGCGTGACCGCGCCGCTGACCTGGTCGATGCCGGCCGACTGCTCGCCGGAGGCGGTGGCGATCTCGCCGATGATGGCGGTGACGCGGCCCACCGAGGCGACCAGTTCTTCCATGGTGCGGCCGGCTTCCTCGACCTGGCGGGCGCCCGCGCTGACGGTCTCCAGCGAACTGCCGATCAGGTCCTTGATCTCGCGGGCGGCGCCGGCGCTGCGCTGGGCCAGCGAACGGACTTCCGATGCCACGACGGCGAACCCCTTGCCTTGTTCGCCGGCGCGGGCGGCCTCGACGGCGGCGTTCAGCGCCAGGATGTTGGTCTGGAAGGCGATGCTGTCGATCACCCCGACGATTTCGCCGATACGGTGCGAGCCGGTGGAGATGTCGTGCATGGTGGCCACCGCCTGCTCCATGGCGCCACCGCCGCGGCGGGCCACGTCGGAGGCCGTGTCGGCCAGGGCGCTGGCCTGGCGGGCGTTGTCGGCATTCTGCTTCACCGTGGCCGCCAGCTCTTCCATGCTGGCGGCGGTCTGCTCCAGCGACGCGGCCTGCTGCTCGGTGCGCGACGACAGGTCGTTGTTGCCATCGGCGATTTCGCGGGCGCTGGTGTGGATTTCGTCCACGCCCTGGCGCACGATGCCAACCGTGCGGGCCAGGCTGGCCTGCATGTCCCGCAGATAGGGCAGCAGTTGGCCGACGCAGTTGCGGCCGAAGAGATCGATGCGGGTGGTGAGGTCACCGCCGGCGATGCGCTGGAAGTGGGCGCGCACGGTCTCCAGCGGCGTGCGGATGTATTGCACGACATAGCGGTCGGCCATGACGAGGAAGATCAGGCACAGCGCCAGCATGACGAAGCCGGCCTGGATGGTGTTGTCGCGGATGCGCGAGGCTTCCGCGCTCAGTTGCACGGCATAGACGTCGGCATACGCGTCATAGGCATTGACCGAGGCGGACAGTGCCGCGCCCAGTTCCACCACCGGGCCCATGTTGTGCTGGTGATAGCCGGCCAGGTCACGCGCGGCGAGCCGCGCGCGCAGCGGCGCCACGCCCTGGTTCAGCATGGCCTGGAAGGCCCGGTCGAGCTCGGCGGCCACGGGGCCGGCGTCGTGCGAACTGGAAAGTGCCTTGAAGACGGTGAAGTATTCCTGCGCGAGCGCGAAGGCCATCTCGACCTGTCCCGCCTCTTCGTCGGCGCGTGCGATGTCCGAGGCTGCCAGGAATTCCTGCTGGCTGTTCAGGTGCAGGCGTGCGCGCGTGATGTGGTCGTTGGCCTTGCTGAGCGTGGCCGATTCATAGCGCAGCGACTGGCTGGCATCGAAGGCGATGCTGGCCCGTTGCTGGGCGTAGTAGTTCAGCGTGGAGAGGCCGGCCGTGAGCAAGCTGATGGCGATCATCGCCATCAGGGTCATGCGGCGGATCGAGACGTTGCGGAAGAAGGCGAGCAGGGGGGTCTTGGCGGCCATGGTCTCTGGTGCTGGGACGTTCTTGTGGTGATGGCCTTGATTCTTCAGGATGGGCCCGGGCCTGTCCATGCGGGCGGGGGCGGGCGCGCGTGCACTTCTTGCGCTAGGTCAGATGAGCGCTTGATTCCGATCAAGAGAGAGGCCGGCGCGGGCTCGTATCCTGGCATTCCGGACACGCACCTCAGAGATGCCGCGCGGCGTGACGGGCCACTATCGGCGCGGCGTGCAAGGAACATCGCCATGGAACACCAGACCCTCTACTTCATCGTCGGCGCCATCAGCTTGCTGGTGCTCATGGCTGGTTACAGTGCGCGTGCGCGCAACTGGGGTATATATCTCATGGTCGTGGGCGTGGTTTCCACCTTCGCGACGATCGGCTATGGCATACACATGGCCTTCCTGTGACCTGATCTGTCGCGGGACGGCTGGCCGTCCTTCGGGGGCTCGCGTGCAGGCGGGCTGCAACACCGGAGGAGAGAGCATTGTTGGATTTATTGATCGTCACTGGCGCGCTGGCCTTCCTGATGATTGCCGCGTATCGCGGCTACAGCGTGATCCTGTGCGCGCCGCTGGCCGCCATGGGCGCGGTGCTGCTGACCAGTCCCGCCGCCTTGGCCCCCGTCTTTTCAGACGTCTTCATGGACCGCATGGTGGGCTTCGCCAAGCTCTACCTGCCGGTCTTCATGCTGGGCGCGGTGTTCGGCAAGCTCATCGAACTGTCGGGATTTTCCCGCACCATCGTGCAATCGGTGCTGCGCCTTATCGGCGCGGACCGCGCCATCCTGGCCATCGTGCTGGTCTGCGCGCTGCTGACCTATGGCGGCGTGTCGCTGTTCGTGGTGGTGTTCGCGGTCTATCCCTTCGCGGCGGAAATGTTCCGTCAGGGCAACATCCCGAAGCGCCTGATGCCCGGCGCCATCGCGCTGGGCGCCTTCACGTTCACGATGACGGCCTTGCCCGGCACGCCACAGATCCAGAACATCATCCCCACCAGCTTCTTCGACACCACGACCTGGGCGGCGCCGTGGCTGGGCCTGATCGGCGCGGCGATGACGCTGACCGGCGGCCTGGCCTACCTGGAGTGGCGCCGCATGCGCGCCGCGCGCGCCGGCGAAGGGTACGGCACCGAGCTGCTCAATGAACCGGCACCGCCCGCGGGCGAGCAGGGCCACCATCCCCTGATCGCGCTGTTGCCCCTCCTCGTGGTGGGCGTGTCCAACTTCGCGTTCACGCGCCTGATCCCGGGCTGGTATCCGGTGGGCACCGAGATCGTGCTCCCCGGCCTGTCCGAGCCCGTGGTCGCGCGCACCGAACAACTGCTGGCCATCTGGGCCGTGATGGCCGCGCTGATCTCGGGCATCGTGGTGATCCTGCTGTTTGCCTGGCGCAACGTGGTGTCCAAGCTGGCCGAAGGCAGCCGCGACGCGGTCTCTGGCGCCTTGCTGGCGTCGATGAACACGGCGGCGGAATATGGCTTTGGCGGCGTGATCGCGGCCTTGCCCGGCTTCCTGGTGGTGGCCAGCGCCTTGAAGGCGATTCCCGATCCGCTGGTGGGGGAGGCCGTGGCGGTGACGGCGCTGGCCGGCATCACGGGCTCGGCATCGGGCGGCATGAGCATCGCGCTGGCGGCGATGGCCGACACCTTCATCGCTTCCGCGCAGGCGGCGGGCATTCCGATGGAAGTGCTGCACCGCGTGGCCGCGATGGCCAGCGGCGGCATGGACACCTTGCCGCACAATGGCGCGGTGATCACCTTGCTGGCGGTGACGGGCCTGTCGCATCGCCAATCCTATGGCGACATCTTCGCCATTACCCTGATCGCCACCGCAGCCGTCTTCGGCGTGATCGGGGTCCATTACATGACCGGCATCGTCTAGCGCCGGTTGCGTCCGCAGGCCTGGCGGCGGCGCGTCCGGCATGGACGCGCCGCCGTTTTCATTCGGCGGGCCTAGCGGTAGACCAGCCCGCCGTCGATGAGCGGGGCCTGGCCGGTCATGTAGGCTGCGTCGGGGCCTGCCAGGAACGCGACCAGGCCGGCCACGTCCTCGGGCGTCTCGGCCCGGCCCAGGGCGATGCCCTCCACATACTTCTTGTAGGTGGCGCCGACGGGCGCGCCGGTGACCTCGGCCATGCGCTTGTCGATTTCGACCCACATGTCGGTGCCCACCACGCCGGGGCAATAGGCATTCACGGTGATGCCGTCGGCCGCGAGTTCCTTCGCGGCAGCCTGCGTCAGCGCGCGCACCGCGAACTTGGTCGACGAATAGACGCCCAGCAGCGCGAAGCCGTCATGGCCGGCGATGGACGAGGCGTTGATGATGCGTCCGGGCGTGCCGCGCGCCTTGAACTTGCGGGCGGCGGCCTGGATGCCCCAGAGCACGCCCTGCACGTTGATGCGGTAGATGCGTTCGACTTCTTCCGGGGTGACGTCCAGCAAGGGCTTCACCTGCGAGATGCCGGCGTTGTTGACGATGATGTCGAAGCCGCCCAGCGTGCGTTCGGCGTGGTCGACGGCGGCGTAGACCTGTTCGCGGTCGCTCACGTCGGCAATGAACGTGGTGGCCTGGCGGCCGAGCGCTTCGATCTCGCGCGCGACGGCGTCGAGCTTGGCCTGGTCCAGGTCGACCAGCGCGAGGTCGGCGCCATCGCGTGCAAGACGCAGTGCGATGCCGCGGCCGATGCCTTGGCCCGCGCCGGTGACGAGGGCGATCTTTCCGGTAATGCTCATGTGCAGCTCCTTGAATCATCGGGGCGCCGGCTCGAGGAGCGGCCAGCCCACCGCGATTTCATTATGCCGACGCGAAGTTCGGCGCAGCCTTGATGTGTGTCAATGGGCGCTGGATGCCATGAAGTGCCACACCATGATGACGTGGCAGAGGCTGCCCGCGAGCACGAACAGGTGCCAGATGCCGTGGGCATGCCGCCAGCGCGTGTCGTTCACGAAGAAGACCGTGCCGACGGTATAGAGCAGCGCGCCCCCCAGCAGCCAGGCAATGGCGACGGTCTCCAGGTTCTGCCGGATGGGCAGCGCAGCCAGGGCGCCCAGCCAGCCCATGCAGAGGTACAGCGGCAGTGCGGGGGTGTCCAGTTTCGAGCCCGCCAGTTCCCGTCCGATGCCCAGGATGGCCAGCGCCCAGATGCCGAAGAGCAGCGGCAGGCCCCAATCGTCGCGCAAGGGGATGAGGCAGAGCGGCGTGTAGGTGCCCGCGATCAGCAGGTAGATGGCGCAGTGGTCCGCGCGTTGCCACAGGCGCTTGCGCAGGCCGCGGGTGGAGTGGTAGAGCGTGGAGCTGGCGTAGACGCACAGCATGGACGCCGCGAAGATGGCGCAGCTGGCGATGGCCCAGGCGTCGGCGCTGAAGCGCACCGCGCGCGCGATCAGCACCGCGGCGCTGGCGGGCGCCAGGATCATGCCCACCAGGTGGGTCCAACTGTTGAAGCGTTCGCCTTCGTACATGCCGGATGTCCTTGTCGCGGAGGTCGCCAGGAAAAACATGCTTATTGTGACCTATTCTCGTTTACTTTCTGTGTCATTGCCTGGATGACGCGTTTTTCCCTCAGGGAACTGTCAACAAGCCGACGCGCGGCCTCGCTACACTGCGCGCCATGATTCCGCTTCCCGCCCGTGTCCTGGCGGCGCGCCGCGCTTGCCTTCCTGCGGCCCGCGCCGCGCTTTTCACCATGCTCGCGGCCATGGGGCCCGCGCATGCGGCCTTGCCGGCAGCCGTCGATGGCGCGCCGATGCCATCGCTGGCGCCCATGCTCGAGCGCGTGACCCCATCGGTCGTCAACATTTCGGCCCTGGGCGAGAACCGCGAGGCCGTGGGCTATGCGACGCGCGGCCAGGGCGGGCGTCAGCAAAGCTCCGGTTCCGGCGTGATCGTCGACGCGGCCCAGGGCTACGTCCTGACCAATCACCACGTGGTGCGCGGGGCGCAATCCATCAAGGTGTCGCTGCAGGATGGCCGCAGCCTGGCGGCCACGGTGCTGGGCAGCGACCCCGATACCGATATCGCGGTGCTGCGCATCCAGGCAGGGGGCCTGCAGGCCTTGCCGCTGTCCGATTCCAGCGACCTGCGCGTGGGCGACTTCGTGGTCGCCATCGGCGATCCTTTCGGCCTGGGGCAGTCGGCCACGTCCGGCATCGTGTCGGCGCTGGATCGTTCCAGCCTGCGTGCGGCGGGCTACCAGAACTTCATCCAGACGGACGCGTCCATCAATCCCGGCAACTCGGGCGGGGCGCTGGTGAACCTGAGGGGCGAACTCGTCGGCATCAACACCATGATCTACACGCCCTCGGGCGGGAACGTGGGCATCGGCTTCGCCATTCCCTCGAACCTGGTGGGCGAGGTGATGGGACAGTTGCTGCGCCATGGACGCGTGACGCGAGGGTCGCTGGGCCTGGACGTGCTGGACATCTCGCCGCGCGTGGTCAGGCAACTGGGCTACGCGCCGGGCACCATCGGCGTGGCCGTTGCGCGCGTGGTGGATGGCACACCCGCGCAGCGTGCGGGCGTGCAGGCGCGCGACATCATCGTGGCGATGGACGGCAAGCCGATCCAGAGCACGCAGCAGTTGCGCAACGCGGAGGGCCTGCTGCCGGTGGGCAAGGAGGTGCGCCTGACCGTGCAGCGCGCCGGCAAGCGGCAGGACGTGGCCTTGCGCATCGAACGCGAGCAGGATGAAAAACTGCACGGCGGGTTGCTGGACCCGCGCCTGAACGGCGTCGAGTTTTCCGAGATGCCGCGCGCGCAACGCCTGCAGGGCAATGACGGGGTGTTCGTCAGCGCCACCTTCCCGGGCCGCGGACCTGCCGCGGCGCACCTGCGGCGCGGCGACATCGTCGTGGGCCTGAACCAGCGGCCGGTCGGCCGCCTGGACGGCCTGCGCGCGCTGCTGTCGGAGTTGGAGGGCCAGCCGCTGTCGCTGACGGTGTTGCGCGGGCGCACGATGATGGGCTTGCAGTTGCGCTGAGGTCCGGGGCGAAGCCATGCCGCCTGGTCCGGCTTGAACAAGCGGGCGTCACGACGGTGACATAAGGGTTTGATATGCTCGCCGCGCTCCGTGGCGTTCCTCACGGCCTGTGCAACATGCCCCGTGCCCGCCACCTTGCGATGCTGCCGCCTGGGCCTGCCAGGCGGTTTCTCGTTTCGTCCGTCCCCGGTTCCTTCATGTTCGGCATGCCCCCCCTCCATCGGCCTGTCGCGGCCTGGCTGGCCGCCTGCGGGCTCCTGCTGTCATCGGGCGCCGCGCAGGCGCAGCTGATCGGCGTGCCGCGCGGCCTGTCGGCGCATGCCAGCGGGGTGTTCCTGAACGCGGACGGCGACGTGCTGACGGCCCGTCACGCGGTGCAGGGCTGCGGCACCGTTTACGCCGTGAAAGATGCCACGGTGGTGCTGGCCACGGTGCGGGTGGAAGACGAGTCGCTGGACCTGGCGGTGCTGGGCACCCCGCTCAAGCCCTATCTGAGCGCCACCTTCCAGAAGACGCCCAATGCCAGCGGCGCCGTGCCGGTGTTCGCCGAGGGCTACAACGTGCTGCAGCGCATGCCCAACCGGGCCAGCACGGTCTTCAATGGCATGACCGTGCCCGGCCAATCGGAAATCTCCCTGCTGTCGCCCGCGCAGCCCGGCGCCAGCGGCGGCCCGGTCCTGGGGGGCGCCGGCCTGCTCATGGGCGTGATCGTCGAGCGCGTCGCGCTGGACGGCAATCCTTCCCATCGCGTGGCGCTCAGCCGTGCCCGCGCGGCGGGCACATCATCGGCCTCGCGCGTGAAGGCGGTGTCGGGCGAATCGATCAAATCCTTCCTGCGTGCGCATGCGGTGCCGTTCGACGAGAGCGACGTGCCGCAACTGGGGCCCTTGCAGGCCCAGGCGCCGCGGGCCACGACCCTGTCGGTGGGTGTCATCTGCGGATGAGAAGCTCGCCCTCCAGACCTTTTCCAGGTGCAAGCCATGACGCAACCCACTTCCTCTTCTTCCGCTGCGGCGCGCCGCGGCCCTTTCTGGCGCCGTCTGGGCAGCACGCTGGCCGGCGTGCTGGGCCTGGGGCTGGCCGCGGCGCCCCTGCCGCCCGCCCAGGCGCAGGCCGCCGTGCCGCAACATTGGATCAGCTACGCGCAACTGGCCAGCGGCCAGTTCCAGAGCTGGCTGAGCAATCCCGAGAATGCTGCCGTGGTGCGCCTGCACGAACGCCTGCAGCAGCGCATGCTGGACGAGCAGCACAATACGCCGCCCGAGCCCGTCGTGGTGCGCGTGTGGGTGGCCGCTACCGGTCAGGTCGAGCGGGTGGAGTTCGATACGCTGGGCGACGCCCAGTCGGACGCGGACCTGCGCGGCGTGTTGAGCGCACAACCGCTGTCCGAGCCGCCTCCGCGTGACATGCGCCAGCCCATGGTGCTGCGCCTGAAGCTGGACTTCGCCGTCTGAGCGGGCGCGTGCGTCAGCGCGCGGGGGCCGTGGGCACCGGCGGCGGCGTGCGCACACCCGCAGGCATGCCGCCCTGCATGGCGGGCGGGCGCTGCGGAAACGCCGAGTTGCCGAAGTTGCCGCCCATGCGGTTGGCCGTGGTGGCCGGCGTGACCAAGCCTGCCTGATTGGGCGGCCGGCGCGTCACGTCCTGCGAGGACATCGCGGGGTTGGGGCGGTTGGGGGTCGTGTCGGGGGACATCTGTTGTCCCAGGCAGTCATAGGACATCGAGCGATAGCCATCGACCTCCGCGCCGATGCAGGACGGCACGGGCCGGGGTTTTTTCTGTTCCGCGGCGTGGCTGAACGGGGCGGCCAGCAGCAGGCTGGCCAGCAGCGGAATGGATAAGCGTGCGCGCATCGACGCCTCCTGGGATGTTGCGAGACGGGGCCAGTGTAGCGGGCGCTGTACGCCTGTTTCGTGACCTTTTTATGTCAGCTTCCTGGCCGGCAAGGGTATGTCACCAATCCGTCATTCGGGCTGGCTACCATACCGCCTTTTCCGGCGGTGGCTCTCCTTGGCGCGCCAGCGTGCCGAGCCTCCGGGCACACCTCTTCCTTCCCTCCTGATGCGTATGGCGGACACGCTCGGCAAGCGCGGTGCATGGTCTCGATTGGCCTGGCGCATGGCGCGCGCAGGTTTGCTGGGCCTATTCCTGCCTGCACTGGCCGTGCGCGCCGAGGCGCTGCCCGATACCGCGGCCAGCATGCAATTCGACATTCCCGCGCAGGCGCTGGATGCCGCGCTGACCGCCTATACCCAGACCACCGGCCTGGCCGTGCTGGTCGCCAGCGGCTTGACCGCCGGCCGCCGCGCCGTGGCCTTGCGGGGGCGGTATGCGCCGCGCGAAGCCTTGCGCCGGCTGCTGGCCGCCACGCCGCTGGAGGTCCGCTACACCAGCGACACCGCCTTCACCCTGGTCGCCCCCGAGACCGCGACGTCCGCGCCATCCAAGGCGCGTACGCGGGCCCAGGCCTTGCTCATGGCCTACGCTGGCACCGTGCAGGCCACGCTGACACGCACCTTGTGCCACTGGCAGGCAGACGCCTTCGGCCGCTACCACACCGGCTTGGAATTGTGGATAGACCGCTCGGGGATGGTGGATCGTGCCCGGCTGCTGGGCTCCACGGGCGACGCCGTGCGTGATGCCGACATGGAACGGCGCCTGCATGGGCTGGTCATGGACGCGCCGCCCCCCGCCGAGCTGGCGCAACCCTTGACCCTGCTGCTGACACGGCAGAGCGATCCGGCTGCCGTTTGCCGCGCGGTCCAGCGGACTGCGCTGCCGCGGTGGCAACCTTGACGCCCGCGCCATGCCACCGATGACGCCCACTGCCTTGCGGGAACTGTTCCTTAACCGCTATGGCGCTTTCCGCAAGCGCCTGCAGTTGCGCCTGGGGTCGGAAGACCTCGCCAATGACGCGCTGCACGAGGCCTGGTTGCGGGTGGACGGCCTGTCCGAGGGCGCCGACGTGAAGTATCCGTCGGCCTATCTCTTTCGCATCGCGGTCAACATTGCCGAAGACCAGCGCCGCAGCCAGGCGCGCCTGCTGTCGGTGCCCGAGATCGAGGCCTTGTACGACATGGCCGATGAAATGGCCGATACGCCCCGCATCGTCGGCGGGCGCGCCGACATCGAGGCGCTGGGGCGCGCGCTGGAGGAGTTGCCGCGCCGCCGCCGCGCCATCGTGCTGGCCGCGCGGGTAGAGGAAATCCCGCATCGCGAGATTGCCGAGCGCTTCGGCGTGTCGCTGCGCACGGTCGAGAACGAACTGCGGGCGGGCCTGGCCCATTGCTGCGCCAAGCTCGATCGCAAGCACATCCAGCGCTTCGGTCCGGGCGCGGGGCGGGAGGTCTGAGCCATGGATGACAGGATGATTGCCAGCCCAGCCATGGAGACCGTGCTGCAGCGCGAGGCCCAGGCGTGGGTCGTGTTGCTGGGGTCGGGGCGGGCCACGGCCCGGGACGGCGAGGCCTTCCAGCTCTGGTGCCGGCAGAGTCCCGCGCACGCCCGGGCATTTTCCGCGGCGCGTGCCGTCTGGCAGGACATGCAGCCTGCCGCGCGCGCCGTGGTCGCCGAGCGGGCCGAGGAGGCCGAGCGCGTGCGAGGCGGCTGGCTGGCGGGTCTCTTCGGCTGGAACCGCGATGAATCGCGGGCCATGGGCCGTCGTGCCTTCCTGGGTGCCGGCATGGCTGCATGCGTGGGCTACTTGGCGGTACGTCCGCCGCTGGGCCTGTGGCCCAGCCTGACGGATCTGCGCGCCGACTACCGTACCGGCACGGGCGAGCAGCGCGAAGTCATGGTGGCGGACGTGCAGGTTCGCCTGAACACGCAGACCCGCATCGCGGTGGCGCAAGGGCAGGGCGATGCCATCACCTTGCTGGGCGGCGAGGCCGAAGTCCAGGCGCTGGATCGGGGCGCCAGCCAGCAGCCCTTCTGCGTCAATGTGGCGGGTGGCCAGGTTTTGGCGCAAGCGGCCCGCTTCACGGTTCGCCATACCGGTACGCGCGTCAGCATCACCTGCCTGGAAGGCGAGGTGACCGTGGCGCGTGGCGGCGAGCCGGCCCGCACCCTGGCCGCCGACGAGCAGTTGCGCTATGGCGAGGGCGGTGCGGCGCAGGTGATGCGTGTGGATACCAACGCCGTGACGGCCTGGCGCCGCCGCATGCTGGTCTTCCACAAGGTGCCGCTGGCCGAGGTCGTGGAAGAGATCAATCGTTATCGCAGCGGCCGCATGGTGCTGATGGGTGATCGCCTGGGACGCAACCTGGTGCAGGCCAGTTTCTCGCTGGATCGCCTGGACGAGGCGCCGGCGCTGATCCGCGATGTCTATGGCGCAACGCTGACGGAATTGCCTGGGGGAGTGATCCTGCTGCGGCAGGCCTGAACACCCCTGTATGAATTTTTTGTGACTTCCTGCATTCGTGGCAGGGCCGGGCAGTCTAGGGCTCCATTGCGCGGCGAATGCCGTGCCGGCGAGCCCGTCGACTCGCCCGGCAATCGTCCCGCGCTGCCTTCCATGGATACAGCACAAGGAACGTCATGCCCAGCCGCCACGCCTCTTTCCGCGCCCGCCCTGCCACGCCCGACACGCCGCGCCGTTATTCCGGTTCGCAGCGGCGCTGGGCGTTGACGCCCGCGGCTGCTGCCGTTACCGCCCTGATCCTGTCGGGCGGCATGGTGTTGCCGGGCACGGTACAGGCGGCCAACTGGTTCGCTGCCGGGCAGAACGCCAGCCAGCAGGCACGTGCGCAGCAGCGCGGGCCGATGCCGGGAATGGCCTCGCCCACGGCGGCGCGCCAGCAACTGGAAGCGCGCCAGCAACTCACCAAGTCCATTGCCAACCTGAACCGCACGGCCAATGCGATTGCGGCCCAGCAGGCGTCGCAGGAAGCGGCGCGGGCGCAGGCGGCTCTGTTGCCGTCCGAGGTGCCGGACGGCCTGGTGGCAGGCGGGTTGGAGGTCGCCACCGGCGCCAAGGCCGGCTGGGTGGGGGCCAATGCGGCGATGGCCTCCGCCGACAAGCGCACCGTCACGATCAAGCAGACGGCTGACCGCGCGATCCTGAACTGGGAGAGCTTCAACATCGGTCGCAACACTACCTTGCGCTATGACCAGAAGGCGACCGATGCGGTCTTGAACAAGGTCGTCGGCGCAAGCACTGCGCCCAGCCAGATCCAGGGCAGGATCGAGGCTGCCGGGACCGTGATGGTCGTGAACCAGAACGGTGTGGTGTTCAGCGGCACCAGCCAGGTCAATGTGCGCAACCTGGTGGCGGCGGCCGTTGCGCCCGATGCGGCGCTGGATGCGCAGTTCCTGGCACGAGGCCTGTACTCGGAAGGGGCGACGCCGACCTTCAAGGACGCCTTGGGCAATGTGGTCGTGCAGCCCGGTGCACGTATTGCGACGCACGCGCCGACGAGTGCGACGCAAGGTGGCGGCTATGTGCTGTTGGCGGGCAAGCACGTCGAGAACGCGGGCCAGATCCACACGCCGCGGGGGCAGGCTTTGCTGGCCGCGGGCGACAGCTTCGTCATCGCGCGGGGGCAGGGGACCGAGGGTAACGTTGCATCGACCACGCGCGGCAACGAGGTGACCGTTGCAGGGGTGGGTTCGGTGTTGAACACCGGCCTGATTCAATCCTCGCTGGGCGACATCACGCTGGCGGGTAACCAGGTCGAGCAGGGTGGGGTGCTGGCGGCCAGCACCTCGGTCGATACGCGCGGCACGATCCACCTGAAGGCCACCGGCGCCAATGGTCTCGTCACGCTGCAGGAAGCCTCGACGAGCGCCATCCTGGTCGACACCGACCGCGCGACGGCCCTTGACGGCCAGCGCGAGAGCCTGCTGTCGCCGGCCGTGCCCATCGCAGGCGCCAATCCGCCCGCCTGGCAAGCCGCCGATCCCTATCGTCGTGACCTGTCGCTGGTTCAGGTCGACAGCAGCGGCGCGGTGGACTTCCAGGCCGGTTCGCTGACGCTGGCCACCGGTGGTCAAGTCGCGGTGAAGGCCACCGGCCGCACACTGTTGCGCGACGGCGCCGAGATCGACGTGGCGGGCGCCATCGGTGTCTCGGTGGCGATGGAGACGAACAACCTCAAGATCAACATCCAGGGCAACGAGCAGCGCGATGCGCCGGTGAACCGGGATGGCGCCAGGCTGAACAGCAACGACGTTTGGCTGGATGTGCGGGACCTGGTCTATGTCCCTGCCGGTACGGGCGACAACGAGAACGCGCGCTGGTACACGGCGGGCGGCCTGCTGGAAGTGGGGGGCTACCTGGGGACCCGCGCGGTGCCGGTGAGCCATTGGCTGGCCCAGGGCGGCATGGTCCGCTTCGAGGGCGGCGAGGTCGTCACGCAAGGCGGCTCGGCCATCAACCTGTCGGGCGGCACGCTGGACGTGCAGGACGGAACGCTGCGCCAGACCTGGCTGAAGGGATCGGATGGCAGGCTGTACACGGCTGACCGCGCGCCGGGCGACCTGCTGTATGACGGCATCTATCGGGGATATGAAGTCACCTCCGAGCGTTGGGGCCAGACGCGCCGGTATTACGACGCGCTGATGGCACCGACGAGCCGCAAGGAAGCGGGCTACACCGTGGGCCGGGATGCCGGTGCATTGGTGATCTCGGCCAAGAACGCCGTCCTCGAAGGGCAGCTCATCGGTGATACGTATCAGGGCGCACGTCAGACGGGTGCGCCGCAAGCGGGGGTGGACGGCTATCAGCAGTCGCACACCGCCCAGGCACGCGGTGGCCAACTGGTGATGGGCAGCTATCTGCCGTTTTATGGGCTGGCGAACAAGGAGCTGCGTTATGTCCTGGGCGCTTCGGCCAATACCGTGCAGGAAGTGCTGCTTCACGCCGACGTGAACCGCGTCTCGCAGAGTATTGACCTGACGGAAGCATTGCCCGAAGACCGCCAAGGCAAGCTGATCCTGGACACCACGCAGCTGAACGGCTTCCAATTGGGCGCGGTGCGCATCGCCGCCCAAGGTGGGATCACAGTTGATTCGGTACTGACCACCGCTAACGGCGGCGAGATCACGCTCTACGGCCCCAACATCGACGTGAACGCCGACCTCGTCAGCCGAGCCGGCGCGATCAACCTTGGCAATGTGCAGAACGCTCCGAACGCAGGCCGCTTGGAAGATATCGCCCTGGCTGCACTGGGCGGCAAGCCCGTGCACCTGGATGTGGCCGAAGGCGTGCGCCTGGACGTGCGCGGCCTGTGGACGAACCAGTTCCAGGACCCGTCCGATATCGAGAACACCGCCTACCGCAACGGCGGACGGGTGAGTCTGCGTGCCACCGGCAACATCAACGTGGCCGAAGGCAGTGTCATCGACGTGTCCTCGGGTGGCGTGCTGACGCAGAAGGGCACGCTCACGGGCGGCAAGGGCGGCAGCGTGACGCTGGCGGCCAATGCGATGAACAACACGCTCACGGCGCAGGGCGGCAAGCTCTCGCTGCAGGGCGAGATCCACGGCTACGGCGTGACCGGCGGCGGCACGCTGTCGATCACCAGCGGTGGGGCCATCGTACTGGGCGGTGAACAACAGGCCGCCCAAGACGCCAACGCCCTGTGGCTGGCTCCGACTACCTTCCAGCAAGGCTTTGCGCAATACACCGTAAACGGCCACGGCGGCGTGACGGTGGCCGAAGGCACCTCCATCGACGTGGCCATGCCGGTCTACCGCAAGACCCAGGAGGCGAGCGCCATGCCGGCCTCGGGCGCAGCCCCCGACACGGCGCTGTCGCTGTGGACGCCGCCGCTGTACCAGGAAGACCCGGTCAAGGCCGTGTTGACGCAGCGCCAGGGCGCAAGCATTGCCTTGCACTCGGACCGCAACAGCGCGGGCGCTCCCATCGAGATCCAGGACGGCGCACGCGTCACCGTCGACCCGAGCCAGTCCATCACGCTGCGCGGCGCCGACCAGATGACGGTGCTGGGCAGCCTCATCGCGTCGGGCGGCACGATCTCCATCGATGATGTGCACCTTGGACGCTTCAACGACACGGCCAATGCGAAGTCAGTCTGGATCGGTGACAACGCGGTCCTGGATGTGGCGGGCCGCAGCCATGTCGCGCTGGACCGAACAGGCGCGCGCTACGGCATCGTGCACGCGGGTGGCAGCATCGACATCGGCAGTACGCTGAATTGGGAGCGTGCCGAACTCATGGCGCTGACCGAGCGCTACATGGATCGCCATGTGATCGTCCGTCCGGGCGCCTTGCTGGATGCCTCGGGCGCACAGGCGGTGCTGGATCTGCCCGGCCGGGGCGCGACCGTGGTGGCGTCCGACGGCGGCACGATCGTGCTGGCCTCTGCCAACAGCCTGTACCTGGATGGCCAGCTACGTGCGGCCGCCGGCGGCGCGGGCGCGGCGGGCGGCACCTTGGCCTTGGCGCTAGGCGGGGCCTACTACAACAAGGCTACCGTCACGCCGGGTGTGTTGCTGCCACGCGCGCTGATGTTGTCGCAAGTGCAGGGCGAAAGCGCGCTGGGCAAGGACCTGCGCGCCGGGGAGGAAGATGCGGCGCTGATCTACGGCACGGCTTACCTGGGTGCGGATCGCATCCAGGCGGGCGGTTTCGGCAACCTGTCCTTGTATGCCACCGTGGTGATCCGGGGCGACGTCGATCTTTCCCTGCCGCAGAGCCTGCGACTCACCAGCGTGCCGTTCGTGCACGACGACGCGCCGGCGGGCACCACCTTGCGCCTGGCGGCGCCTCATGTGGTGTGGAATGCCGCGGATTTCGTCACGCTGGAAGGCGGCAATACGGTCGTCCTGCCTTCGGCCGAGATACCGGGCCTGACAACGGGTTGGATCAAACGTGGGCACAAGGCGCAGGTCGATGCCGATCTCATCGACGTGCGCGGTGCCGTGAATTTCAACCACTATGACGACGTGCTGTTCGACAGCCGGGGCGACATCCGTCTCCTGAAGAACATCCCGACGTCGGTCGGCTATGGCACGATGCTCTCCGCGCCGCAGGCATTCACGCTCGTGGCCGCGCAGATCTATCCGGTCACGAACAGCGGCGGCCGGATTTCGGCGGGGAATGACTACCAGCTGGGCGGTGTCCGCAATCCCGATGGCATCCTGACGCTGCGTCGTGCTGCCGGGGAAACCCCCGAGACGCCTTATTCGGCTTTCGGCGTGCTCGAGGTCACGGCCCCCACCATCGAACAAGGCGGCGTGCTGCGCGCGCCCTTGGGGCTGATCACGGTCAATGCGGCGGACTTCGGTCCTTCCGTGCTGCGCTTCCTGCCAGGCAGCCTCACGTCCGTCAGCGCCAATGGCCTGGTGATGCCTTATGGCGGGACCGCCGACGGCATCATCTATCGCTATGCGGGCACGGACATCAGGCCTGTCGCAGTGGGCGGCAGGTCCCTGGACAACACGGCGTTCCGCCGGATCGACGTCATGGGGGCCGAGATTTCGCTGATGGAAGGCGCCGTGCTTGACCTGTCGGGTGGCGGGGAGCTGAACGGCGCGGCCTTCGTGAACGGCCGGGGGGGATCGGTCGACATCCTCAAGCATGCCTTCGCCGACAGCAATCCGGCCAACGGTTTCAGCCGGTCCGGCAATGCGATCTATGCCATCGTGCCCACGTTCAGCGGCGATTACGCCCCCATCGTGGCAGAGGCCGGTGCGGGTGCGCCGGCAGTGGGGCAGCAGGTGACGCTGACGCGTGGCCTGCCCGGATTGGCTGCCGGGACCTATACCCTGTTGCCGTCCAGCTATGCGCTGCTGCCAGGCGCATTCCGGGTAGAAGTGGGCGCCACGACGGTCAAGCAGGCCAGCACGCCGGGTCGGACGCGAGCGGGCTCCTGGTCGACGACGGGATTCCTCGGTACGTCCAACATCGGGCAGCGCAATGCCCTGGCCAATAGCCTGGTCCTGACCCCGGCGGATGGGGTGCGGCGTCATTCGCAATACAACGAAACGTCCTACGCCGAGTTCCTGTTGGCCGACGCGGCGCGCCGAGGCATTCCGCGCGCCTTGCTGCCGGTGGATGCCGCCACGCTTGAGCTTACCCTGCGCGGGGGCGCGGGCATGCAAGGCAAGGAAGCCTTGAGGGTGGACGGCGAGGCGCGCTTTGCGCCCGCAGCGGGCAGCGCGGGGTTTGGCGGCACCTTGTCGGTGAGCGGTCCGGCCGCTGGATTGGAAATCCTGGCGTCCGGGCAAGCGCCCATTCTGGGCACGGCTGCTGCTGCCGTCTCGGCCGATGCCATCAGCGCATTGATGCCCTCCCGAATGGTCGTGGGTGGGAGAGTGGCGGGAGATTACGGTTCAGGCGCCCAGACGCTGTCGAGTGGGGGCAGTGCATTGGTGGTGCGCAGCGGGGCCCTGCTGCAGGCGCCGGAGCTTCTCTTTGCGGTGGGCAGCCAGGGCACGCTGACCGTGGAGCCGGGCGCCACATTGAGCACCCTGGGACAAGGCGACGTGCCTGTGGACGCCCGCTCGGGCTTCTCTCTCCACACACAGGAGTCGGGCGCCTTGGCAGTGTCCAATGGGCACGTCACCCTGCTTGCGCCGACGTTCAGCAATGCGTCGCGCATCGATCTCGGCGCCTGCCTGTCGCATTGCGAAGGCATGGCGCGCATCGTGTCCGAGGGCACCATCGCCGTGGCCACCAATGGTGTCTTCGAAATGGGCGACGCTGTCGAATACGGCACGCGCAACCTGATGCTGAGCGTCTCGTCCTTGAACCTGGGGTCGGCCGCTGCCCTGGCGGCCGCCCGGGCAGCGGGCGCGCTGCCGCCAGGCATGACCGTCAACCAGGATGTGCTGAATGGCCTGTTGCGTGGCAACACTGCCTTGGGCGCGCCCGCGCTGGAAAGCCTGATCCTGACCGCGGGTGAATCGGTCAACGTGTTGGGCTCGGTCATGCTGGACACGAGGGGGGAGAACGGCACGTCCTCCCTTCAACGCCTGGTCTTGGGGGCGCCGGCCCTTTATGGCTATGGCGCGGCGGGAGATGTCGCCACGATCCGTGCCAATGAGTTCGTCTGGGCGGGCTCGGTGACGGCGGATCCGACGGCCAACCTTCCTGGCTACGACACGCCGGCCGCACCCGGCGGCGCGGTGCTGGACCGCCTGGGCGATGGCGCCTTGGTCATCTCCGCCGACGTCATCCGTTTCGACGCGGCGCCCTACACCCTGGCCACCTCGCTGGTGCCGGCCAACCGGCTGTTGCTGGGCTTTTCTTCCTTGACGCTGGATGCGGCCAGGCAGGTGACTGCCAAAGGTACGGGCAGTCTTGCCGTGCATCACGCCGTCGCGGGCTACGATGCCAGCAAGGGTTGGCGGTACAGCGGTGGCGACCTGATCGTGCGCACGCCTCTGCTCACCAGCGAGGCCGGCGCGGCGCTGGACGTGCGCGCCGGCGGCGCGTTGACGGTGCCAGGCACGGGCGCGACACCAGGCAGCAGCAATGCGCTGGGCGGTTCGCTGAGCCTGGCCGCGCGCCGCATCGCGCTGGACACGACGGTGGCGCTGCCCTCGGGCAAGCTGACGCTGGATGCGCAGGACGACATCACCCTGGGCGATGCCGCCCGCATCGACTTGGCCGGCCGCGAGATCGTGATGCACGACGTCAAGCGCTACAGCTGGGGCGGCGACCTGGTGATGAAGAGCGCCGAGGGCAGCATCACGCAGGCGGCGGGCTCGGTCATCGACCTGTCGGCGCGGTTCAACCGCGGCGGCCGCCTGCAGGCCACGGCGCTGGGCGCGTCGGCGGGCCACATGAACCTGGCCGGCACGATCCTGGGCGGCGCCAGCGGCCTGTACGACGCGGGCGGCACCTATGTGCCCCATGACGCCGCCGAGATCACGCTGCGCGCGCAGACGCTGGCCGATTTCGCCGGCCTGAACACGCGCCTGAACACGGGCGAGGTCATCGGCGCGCGGCGCTTCCAGGTGAAGCAGGGTGACCTGACGGTGGGCGACGAGGTGCGCGCCCGCCACGTGGAGATCGTGGCCGACGGCGGCAGCCTGACCATCAATGGCAGGATCGACGCCAGCGGCGTGCAGGTGGGCAGCATTTACCTGGCCGCGCAACAGGATCTGAACATCAACGCGATGCTGGACGCGCACGGCACGCACCTGCGCCGCGACAGCTACGGCAAGATCATCGACAGCCCGAACCGGGCCATCATCGACTTGACGTCGCGCCAAGGCACGCTGACGATAAGCCAGAACGCCGCCTTCGACCTGCGCGCGGGCACGGAGCAGCCTGCGCTGCACGACGGCGTGGCACGCGGCACGGTGGACCTGAACGTGCGCCGCACGGGTGGGGGCAGCGAGCGCGGTGCGCTGGCGGGCTCGGGCGATGGCGCCAACGGCGCGGCCCTGAACGTCATCGGCACGCCCGTGATCCAGGGGGCCAAGCTGGTCGCGGTCAACGCCTTCCGCCGCTACACAGATGCGCCGCTGGCCGCGGCGCCCGACGTGACGGGCAAGACGCCGCAACTGATCTCGCAGGACTACTTCGACGGCGTGGGCGGCATCCATGCGCAGAACGAAGCCTTCATGGACCTTGCCCAGAACAATGCCACGCTGGCCAACACGTTGACGCGCCTGGGGGCCCGCCTGCGCCCCGGCGTGGAAATCGCCAGCGCGACGCCGGGCGGCGACCTGACGGTGGTGGGCGACCTGGACCTGTCGGGCTATCGCTACGGCCCAAACGTGGACGCGGCCCGCCGCGGCTTCGGCGAGCCCGGCGTGCTGGTCATGCGCGCGGGGGGCAACCTGAACATCCACGGCAGCATCAACGACGGCTTCGCGCCGCCGCCCGACACGCCTGACGACGACGGCTGGCTGCTCATCGAGGGCCGCTACAACTCGACCACGGGCCAGACGCCTTTTGGCGGCGACCTGGTCATTCCCATCGATGGCGTTGAGCTGGAGGCCGGCACGGTCTTCCCCGCCGGCAGCACCCTGAACTACGAACTGCCAGCGCGCGCCACCACCTTGCCGGCAGGCACGGAGTTGCCGGTCGCCGTGACGCTGACGGGCCCCCTGAACCTGTCCGCCGGCCTGGTGCTGACCGGTGACGTGGCCCGCGCCGATGGCACGACACTGCCCGCGGGCACGGTCCTGCAGGAAGGGCTGACCTTGACCGCGGGCGCCCGCCTGGGCGTGGGCTTCCGCCTGCGTGCCGAGGCAGTTGTGGATATCTTCACGTGGCCCAAGGGGGTTGCGTTGCCGACGGCGCTGACGGCGGAAGCCGGGATCCGCTTGTCGCGCGGAGCGATCATTCCCGCGCAGACCCTGGTGGAGCTGCCTGGCAATGCGCCCGTCAGCCTGCGGCCGGCAGGACCGGATGGCAAGCAGGGCAGGAATTGGGCCTTGGCACCCATGCTGGAGGCGGGCGCCACGTCGTGGAGCCTGAACCTGGTGGCGGGGGCAGACCTGGATTCCGCTGATGTGATGGCGCGCAATACGCTGGGCACGGGCGATATCGTGCTGGCCGATGCCCACTATGGCAAGCTCGCCACCTACACCAGACGTCCCGTGGTCATCGACAACGGTGCCCGCCTGACCCAGGCATTCGCGGATTATTGGGGTTTGCCGGCCTTGGTGGGCATGACGTACGAGGAGGCCGAAGCCTGGTTCCAAACGGAATACCTAATGGGCTGGATGGACTACTTCGGCGAGCCTTTCGAGAACATCTGCGCGGTCGCCGGCAATTGCGTCTCAGCCAGCAACCCCCGCCTGACCCAGGCGTTCGCGGATTATTGGGGCTTGCCGGCCCTGGTGGGCATGACGTATGCCGAGGCGGATGCCTGGTTCCAGGCGGAATACCAAATGGGCTGGATGGACTATTTCGGAGAGCCTATCGAGAACATCTGCGCGGTCGCCGGTCATTGCGAGTCGGAAGGCGGCGGCGAGCCTCCCCCGCCTGTCTACGACTACGTCTATAAGAACGGTGCGCCCGCCTTCAGCGTGCTGCGCACCGGCCAGGGCGACTTGTCGCTTGCCGCGGCGCGCGACGTCGGCATGACGTCCGTCTACGGCGTCTATACGGCCGGCACGCCAACGTCGCTGGGGGCGGCGGACGCCGATTTCGAGCGCGCGCGGGGCGGCCACCCTGATGGCGGGGTATTGGGTTTCTACCTGCAAAGCGATTTCGCCAAGGCGGCGGAAGGCTATCGGGCCTGGTATCCCGACCAGGGGGGCAATCTGGCGGTGTTGGCAGGACGCGACGTCTATGGCGATGTCTGGGGGGAAAACGCCATGAACGGCAATGGCTATCCCAGTCCGGACCAGGATTGGGCGCGCTATGCGAGCAGTTCGGTCGGCAACTGGCTCTGGCGCCAGGGCAACCAGGGCACGCCAGGCGTCCAGGACATCCCCACCAGTTGGTGGATCAATTTCGGCACCTATGTGAACAACGCGACGCGCGTCACCAATAGCCAGCCGCGTGTGGTCGGCTTCACGGGTTTCGGCACGCTGGGTGGGGGAAATCTCAGCATCTCCGCGCAACGCCATGCCGGCGTAATTGATGCGCGGGGCGATGCGAAGCGTCCCACGGAGGATTCGGCACCGCGTTCGCAAGGCGTTGTGGCTGCGATCGGCAGCACCGGGCGTGTCGTGAACGGGGAACTCGTGCTGACAGGCGGCGGCGACCTCGATCTGCGCATCGGCGCCACCTTGAATCCCACGCTGCGCGCCACGCAGCAAAGCGATGGAACGTTGGGCAACGGGGGCATGTTCCGGCAGGCGGGGGGCAGTATCGATCACCTGGACCTGAATGGTGTGTTGACCAACCTGCGCGGCAGCCTGACGCTGTCGGCAGGCAAGGTCGGCGGCATTTCGCTGTATCAGGGCGGCAGCACCGGGCTGCGCGCCGACGAACCGTTTGCAGTGAGCGGCGGGTTGGGCATGGGCGGGCCCGTGCTGATGCTGGGGGATTCGACGGCCTGGCTGGAAACGCGCGGCGACCTCGTGCTGGGGGGCGCCAGCGATCCGGGGCGCACGCGCGCGGTGAACACCAATCCGTATTCCCTGACGGGTTCGGCGGAGCCGGCGAGCACTGGCGGCGTGAGCTGGTTCTCGTTGTGGACGCCCGCGACGGCGGTCAACCTGAGCGCGGCGGGGGGCAACCTGGTGCCGATCACTGCGCACAGCAGCTTCAACGAAGGCTCGAATCTCTGGTTCGAGTCCACCCATCGTCTCAGCCAGGAAAACGGCAGTAACTACGTCGTCTATCCTTCCGTGCTGCGCGCCGTGGCGCCGGAGGGCAACGTCATCCTGCCCGTCACGCCAACGAGCCGCACCCAGAAAACCCTGCTGCTCGCGCCGTCGGCCTCGGGGTCGCTGGAGTTCCTGGCCGGTGGGTCGGTGTTGGCAAGCGGCGGTCCCGCCGTCGCCATGTCGGGCGCGGACGTGGCGCTGCCCACTCCCTTGCGCCCGGCATTTGCCGTCGGGTCGATCAACGATGCCGGCGTGTTGAGCAACACCTCCAGGGACGGTATCCGTTTCGTGACCCAGGCGGGCTACACCTTGTTCAGCTTCGGCCCGAATGCGCCGCTGGAACAGGCCTTGCATGCAGGCGACGGCACACCTGCGCGGTTCTATGCCGTGAACGGGGATGTCGTGGGCTTGCGTGCTGGCGCGACGGTGGACGTGACGGCGCGTGGCTACGATGACTGGCTGACCAATGTCGTGACGCAGTGGTTCGAAGCCGCAACGCCCGTGTCTGTCCGCGCCGGGCAGGACATCCTGGACTTCAAGGGCGTGGCCCTGCACAACAACACCAGCGACGTGTCCTGGATCCAGGCGGGCCGCGACATCATCCATGCGGACTTCAAGGTCGCGGGTCCGGGCACGGTGGTGCTGCAATCGGCGCGCCAGTTCCGCCAGGACGACGTGGCCAGCGTGACGAGCCTGGGTGGGCTGGTGCGTGGGGACACGCGCCCTGGCGCCAGCATTGCGGTGCTGGCCGGTGTCGGCGCGGCAGGCCCGGACTACGCGGGGTTCCTGGTGCGTTACCTGGATGCGGGCAATCTTCTCGTGGCGGGCACGGGTCTGGACGCGCAACCTGGCAAGGTGACGCAGACCTATGGAGGCGAACTGACGCTCGCGGATTGGCTCAAGCAGGAATTCGGCTACACCGGCACCGAGGCCGACGCCCCGGCCGAACTGGCGCGCCAGCAGGCGTTGCGTGATGCGGACACCGAGCAACCGTACCGCAGCCTGGCCGAGGACTTCCGCCAGGAAAGCGAGTTGTACCTGGTGAACTGGCTGCGCACCTACCAGGCCTATGCAGGCAATGACGCCGATGCCCGTGCCGCGCTGGACGCCCTGGCGCCCGCACAGCGGGAGATCTACGCCCGCCAGCTGTATTTCGCCGAACTGAAGAAGGGTGGCCGTGAATACAACGACGAAGACGGCCCGCGTTTCAGCAGCTACCTGCGCGGCCGCCGGGCCATTGCCGCCTTCTTCCCCGAGCAGGACGCCAGCGGCGCGTCGGTTACCTACGAAGGCGACTTCACCATGTACGGCGGCGCGGGCCTGCGCACCAATTTCGGCGGCGGCATCCAGCTGCTGACCCCGGGCGGACGCCAGGTGGTGGGCGTGGAGGGCGAAGCCCCGCCTTCCACGGCCGGCGTGGTCACCCAGGGCGCGGGCGACATCCAGCTCTACGCCCAGGACAGCATCCTGCTGGGCCAGAGCCGCATCATGACGACCTTCGGCGGCCACATCCTGGCGTGGTCCTCGCAAGGCGACATCAACGCGGGCCGGGGCGCCAAGACCACGGTGGTCTACACGCCGCCGCGCCGGGTGTACGACTCGGTGGGGAACGTGACGCTGGCGCCAACGGTGCCGTCCACGGGCGCCGGTATCGCCACGCTGGCGCCGATCGCCGAGGTGCCTGCGGGTGACGTGGACCTGCTGGCGCCGCTGGGCACCATCGACGCGGGCGAAGCGGGTATCCGGGTGTCGGGCAACGTGAACATCGCAGCCCTGCAGGTGGTGAACGCGGCCAACATCCAGGTCCAGGGCGAGGCGACGGGCATTCCGGTGGTGGCGGCGGTGAACGTGGGGGCGCTGACGAACGCCAGTGCAGCGGCATCGTCCGCCGCCGACGCCGCCCAGGAGTCGGTGGCGCGTTCCCGTGCCGCCGCCCGCCAGAACCTGCCGTCCATCATCAGCGTGCAGATCCTGGGCTTCGGCGAGGAGGGTGGGGCGGCCGATCCTGCCGCGCCTCGCCGTCCGCAGCAGGGGGCAAGCGCTCCCAAGGCGCCGGCCGCCTACGACCCCCAAGGCGTCGTGCAGGTGATGGCCGCCGGCCAGCTCGATGCGGCGCAGCGGCAACGCCTGCTGCAAGAGTGACGCCCGGACCCGGCTTTGTCATGCGCGCCCGATAGCCTGATTCCCTCCGCGCATGCGACGGCGGCCGTCCCCTTTCCGGGGACGGCCGTCTCGCTTTCCAATGCCGCCCGACGCTGTTTCATGAAATTTTTATGACATTGCGCACTCGGCCGCTTCCCCAAACGTCTAGTAACAAGCAGATGCGAATAACGCATCGGATTCCCATCTTGAGGACTGAGTGCATCCCTATGCAGCATTTCGATAAAGCGGGCCTGCGGGCCTGTGCAAGCGCGGCAGCTGTGGCGGTATTGGCCTTGGGCCTGCCCGGTGGCGCGCTGGCGCAGGGCGCGGCCCAGGAAGCGCCGGCAGCGGATGCGCGCCGGGTCAACGTCAACGAGTACATCGTTCGTGGCAACACCGTGCTGGACGCCGTCGCCATTGAAAAAGCCGTCTATCCCTTCCTGGGGCCCGATCGCAGCCTGACCGACATCGAGGGCGCGCGCGATGCCCTGCAGGCCGCCTATCACGAGCGTGGCTACCAGTCGGTTTACGTCGACCTGCCCGAACAGCAGGTCAACGCCGGCGTGGTCATCCTGCAGGTGGCCGAGACCAAGGTCGGCCGCGTGCGCGTGGTGGGCGCCCAGCACTATTCGCCGCTGGCCATCCGTGACGAAGTTCCCGCGTTGCAGGAGGGCAGGGTGCCCGACTTCAACCAGGCGCAAACCGAACTCGCCGGCCTGAACCAGACCGCCAGCCGCCAGGTCATGCCCCTGGTGCGCGAAGGCAAGATCCCGGGCACCATGGACATCGACCTGAAGGTCGAGGACAAGAGTCCCTGGACGGCCAGCTTCGGGCTGAACAACGACTACAGCGCCGACACCAAGCGCCTGCGCGCCACCGGCACGCTGGGCTACGACAACCTGTGGCAGCGCGGCCATGCCTTCTCGCTGACCTTCTTCACGGCGCCCCAGGACACCGACAACGCCAAGGTCTGGTCGGCGTCGTACACGCTGCCGCTTGCAGCGCGCTGGAGCCTGATGTTCTCGGGCTACCAGTCCGACAGCAACGTCGCCACCATCGGCGGGACCAACGTGCTGGGCAAGGGCCATTCCTTCGGCGCCACGGTCACCTACACGCTGCCCCCCCAGGGCGCCTGGCACAACGCGTTCTCCTTCGGCGTCGACTACAAGGACTTCGACGAAGCCCTGGAGTTCGGCGGCACCAGCGACACCGTGCCGCTCAAGTACGTGCCGTTCACCTTCGGCTACAACGGCTACCGCTACACCGAGGACGCGCAGAGCTCGGTCGGCCTCTCGGTCGTCACGGCCACGCGCAGCTTCTTCGACATCGGCAGCGGCAGCAACGAGTTCGACTACAAGTGTTACCGCGCCAACCCCAGCTTCGCGGTCTTCAAGGGCGATGCCACGCACCTGCACAGCCTGCCGCGTGACTGGCAACTGTTTGGCCGCACGGGCTTCCAGATCGCCTCGGGTCCGCTGGTGTCCAACGAACAGTTCTCTGCCGGCGGCGCCAGCAGTATCCGCGGCTACCTGGCCGCCGAGCGCTCCGCCGACGACGGCCTGATGGCCTCGATCGAGCTGCGCACCCCGTCCTTCGCCCAGTGGCTCGGCCCCAAGGTCAATGAGTGGCGTGCCTACACCTTCGCGGAGTGGGCAACGCTGCGCCTGCGTGACCCGCTGCCCGAGCAGGACAGCAGTTTCGACCTCGCCAGCGTCGGCTTTGGCACTCGCCTGCAGATGCTCGACTGGCTGACCGGCAGCCTGGACTGGGGCTACCCCCTCAAGGAGGGGGCCAACACCAAACGCCACGACCCGCGTCTCTATTTCAACCTTCGCGCCAGTTTCTAAACCTGAACGGATTGACGGATTTTCGGAGTACGACAATCATGCAACGCCTTTTCATGCTACTGCTGACCGTCATGGTCAGCGCCCTGCCGGCAGTCGCCAATGCCTGGTGGCAAGCCGACTGGAAGTTCCGCAAGCAAATCTCCATCGACACCACGCCCGCCGGCGCGGCCATCAATGACAACATCGGCCGTGTGCCGCTGCTGGTGCGCCTGCACACCGGCAACTTCGTGTTCGACGGCGTGGCCGAGAACGGGTCGGACGTGCGCTTCGTCTCGTCCGACGACAAGACGGTCCTGAACCACCAGATCGAAAGCTTCGATCCCCTGCTGGGCATGGCCGTGATCTGGGTCGACGTGCCCGCCGTCAGCGGCGGCCAACGCCAGGACATCTGGATGTACTACGGCAACGAAAAAGCGCCGAGCACCGCCAATGGCCAGGTCACCTTCGACCCGAACTACACGCTGGTCTATCACTTCAACGGCGCCGCTGATGCGCCGCCCCGTGACAGCACCGGCTACAGCAACCATGCCCAGACCCCGCTCGCCGGCGTGGTCGATGGCGTGGTCGGCCGTGCCGCCCAGTTCGCCGGTGGCGCGCCGCTGATGCTGCCCGCCAGCCCCTCGCTGAACCTGCCCGCCGCCAGCGCCTTCACGTTCAGTGCCTGGGTCCGCGCCGACCAGCCCGCCGGCGATCAATTGGTGTATGCCCGTCGCGACACCGGCAACGCGCTGCTGATCGGCCTGTCCAACGGCGTGCCCTTCGTCGAGGTCAACGGCCAGCGTTCGGCGCCGGGCCAGCCCCTGTCGCCCGCCGCCTGGCAACACCTGGCCGTGACGGCCGACGGGTCGCAAATCGCCCTCTACGTGAATGGCCGTTCTGCCGCCACGCTGGCTGCCGCGCTGCCGCCGCTGAACACCGTCGCCGCCATCGGTGGCGACGTTCCCGGCCAGGCGGCGCCGGCCGCCCCGGCTGCCGATGCTGCCGCAGCCCCGGCCGACGCCGCCGCCGCGCCTGCCGCAGCGGTCGTGACCTACGCGCCGTTCATTGGCGCCATCGATGAAATCCGCCTGTCCAAGATCGCCCGCCCCGCCGCGCTGATCCTGGCCGACGCCACCGCCCAAGGCGCCGAATCGCGCCTGATCGCCTACGGCGCCGACGAAGAGGCCTCGGGCTTCGGTTTCGGCGCGCTGGGCTTCCTGCTGGCCGCCGTGCCCTTCGATGCCTGGATCGTGCTGGCGGTGCTGGCCATCATGATGATCCAGTCCTGGCACATCATGATCTCCAAGAGCCGCAACGCCAGCCGCCTGGAAAAGAGCAACGACGCCTTCCGCCTGGCCTTTTCGAAGGTGGGCAAGCGCCTGGAAATGCTGGCTGATGACCCGCGTGCCGCTGGCCAGCTGAAGGATTCCTCGCTCTGGCGCCTGTACGAAGTGGCCGTCAACGAACTGCGTGTCCGTCGTGAGCAAGGCGCCGATACGCGCATCATCTCCTCGGCCACCATCGAAGCCATCCGCGTCTCCATGGATGCCGTGCGCACCAAGGAACAACAGAAGCTGGGCGCGCGCCTGGGTTCGCTGTCGAACGCCATTGCCGGCGGCCCCTACATCGGCCTGCTGGGTACGGTGCTGGGCATCATGGTGGTGTTCCTGGCCACCGCCATGGCCGGTGACGTGAACATCAACGCCATCGCGCCCGGCATGGCCGCGGCGCTGCTGGCCACCGCCGCTGGCCTGTTCGTCGCCATCCCCGCCCTGTTTGGCTACAACCGCCTGGTTGGCCGCAACAAGGAAATCAACGCCGACATGCGCGTGTTCGTGGACGAGTTCGTCGCCCGCCTGGCTGAAGCCCATGGCGAGACCGACTACCAGGAAACCGTGCACAAGGCCGACACCGCCCGCGCGGTCGCTGGCCAGGCTTAAGGAGCGCATCCATGGCATCCGTATCGAACATGGATGACGACGACGCCACCGTCGATGGCATCAACGTCACCCCGCTGGTTGACGTGCTGATGGTGGTGCTGGTCATGTTCATCCTGACGGCGACGGCACAGATCTCCGGCATCCAGGTGAACCTGCCCAAGGCCAGTTCCAGCGTGTCTTTGTCGCAGCCCAAGACCAAGGCGATCTCCATCAACGAGGCCGGGCAGGTGTTCCTGGATGCCTATCCGGTGACGCTGCCCGAACTGGAAGACCGCCTGCGCACCGAGAAAGCGCTCAACCCCGACTTCCCGGTCATCGTGCGTGGCGACGCCATCGTGCAGTACCAGAAAGTCGTCGAGGTGCTGGACTTGATGCGCCGCCTGGAACTGTCGCAAGTCGGTCTCGTGACTGGCAAGGCGAACTGAGTAGGCCTGGATCGAACCCGCTATGTCGTCGAATATTCCCGAACCGCCCAACAAGCACGATCCGTCGCGTTCGCCGCTGTCCGACCTGCTTGACGAGCAGCCCGCCAAGCCGTCGCCCAAGCGCTTCATCGCGCCGGCGGTGGGCGTGGTGCTGCTCGCCGTGGGGGGCTACTTCATCTGGCAGTGGGCCAACGATATGGCTGGCATCAAGCGCGAAGCGCCCAAGCTCCAGGCCATCATCCCGCTGCCGCCGCCCCCGCCGCCGCCGCCCGAGCCCGAAAAGCCGCCCGAGCCGGAGGAGCCCAAGGAAGAGAAGGTCGTCGAGCCCGAACCCGAGCCCACGCCCGTCGAAGAGCCCAAGCCCGCCGACGAGGCGCCGCCTTCCCCGGCCGATGACCTCGCCAATCCGATGCAGATCGACGGCGAGGCGCAGGCCGGCAGCGACGCCTTCAATATCGGTGCGGGCAGTGGTGGCGGCATGGCGGGTTCTGGTGGAGGCCGAGGCGGCAACGCCACGTACAGCCAGTACATGTCGTATGCGCTTGGCAAGATCCTGCGCGAGAACGATGAAACCAGGAACCTGGCTTTCCGCGTGCAAGTGCGGATCTGGCTGACTGCATCCGGACAGATTTCGCGCGTCGAGCTGGATCGTTCCAGCGGCAACGCCGAGGTCGACGCCAAGGTGGTCGCTGCCTTGCGTGCACACCCTGCCGTCGATGAGCGTCCGCCCGCGTCCCTGGCCATGCCGGTCCGTGCTTCCCTCAGTGGTCGCCGGCCCTCCTAACACCTGATCGCCGTAACCGACATCCTTACCGGAGTTCCTGTCATGCAATTTCAACCGACCCGACTGGCTGCCGCGGTAGCCGTCGTCATGGCGCTCTCGACGGGCCAGGCTGCCGCGCAGTCGCCGGCTCCGTCGGACAACGCCACCATCAACCTGATCCGCCTGCTGGTTCAGCAAGGCGTGATCAAGCAGGACCAGGCCGACGCGCTGCTCAAGCAGGCCGAGGCCGATGCCGTCCGTGCCCGCAGTTCGGCTGCCCCCGCGGCTGCCGCTGGCGGTGCCGGCGCCGCCATCGCCCAGCCCGGCGACGTGCGCGTGCCCTACATCCCCGAGACCGTGCGTGCGGAAATCCGCGACGAGGTCAAGAACGAAGTCATGGCCCAGGCCAAGGCCGAGAACTGGGCGCAGCCCAACACCTTCCCGGACTGGGTCTCGCGCATCACCATCGAAGGCGATGTGCGCGTGCGCAACGAGTCGCGCTTCTTCGACGACAACAACGTTCCTGGCGCGCTGAACTTCAACCGCTGGAACGACAACGGCCCCATGCTGATCGTGGCCGGCAACCAGAACTACTTCGAGGACCGCCGCTTCACGAACACGCGTGAAGACCGCCGCAACCTGTGGCGCATCCGCGCCCGCCTGGGCGTGAAGGCCCAGCTGTCGGACGCCTGGACGGCGGGCGTGCGCCTGGCCACCGGCAGCGACGACAATCCCGTGTCGACGTCCGATACGCTCGGCAACAGCATGGGCAAGAAGAATCTGTGGCTCGACCAGGCCTACCTGACGTATCGCGCCACCGACTGGATGACCGCCACGGCGGGCCGCGCGGGCAACCCCTTCGCGTCCACCGACCTGCTGTACTCCGGCGACCTGAACTTCGACGGGATCTCCGCTGCGTTCAAGAAGCCGCTGTCGGGCCGTCCGGTCACGCTGTTCGGCACGATCGGCGCCTTCGTGCTCGACTACGGGAACAATTCCAGCAGCGCCTGGAGCTATGAAGGCAAGAGCGAGAACAAGTGGCTGCTCGGCGCCCAGGTCGGCGCGGACTGGAAGATCAACAGCGACAACTCGCTGCGCGGCAGCCTGGCCTACTACCAGTTCGAGAACATCTCGGGCAAGCGCTCGTCGCAGTGCTCGGTGCTGTCCAGCGCCGACGTCTGCGACACCGACTGGTCGCGCCCGTCGTTCATGCAGAAGGGCAACACGCTGTTCCTGCTGCGTGACATCGTCTACACCTCGGCCAACCCGGACGACTGGAACCAGTGGCAGTACGTCGGCCTGGCCTCCAAGTTCAACCTGCTGGACGTGAACATGCGCTGGGATACGCGCGTGTTCGACGGCATGGGCCTGCGCCTTGCGGGTAACTACGTGCGCAACCTGGCCTACAAGGACAGCAAGATCATCCGCCGTGCCGGCGGCGCGAACAACCTGGCCACGAACCAGGAATTCGCCAGCGACGACAGCGCGATCGGCGTGAAGAGCGGCCCCAACGCCTGGATGCTGCAGGCCACGCTGGGCAATGGCTTCGGCCTGCAAAGCAAGGGTGACTGGATGGCCTTCGTTGGCTACAAGTACATCCAGCCGGATGCCATGCCCGATGCCTACAACGATTCGACGTTCCACCTTGGCGGCACCAACGCACAGGGTTACTACGTCGGTGCGGGCTACGCGGTCGACAAGAACGTCTTCGCCCAGCTGCGCTGGACCAGCTCGAAGGAGATCTACGGCGCACCGCTGGCGATCGACATCCTGCAGCTCGAACTCAACGCACGGTTCTGATGATCATGACGACGCGACACTCCAATCCGGTGTCCGGGGCGCAAGCCCCGGCGCTGAAGCGCGCCACGCCCGCGTTGCGGCAGGTGGCCTGGGCGCTGAAGGCCACCACCGCCGCCATGGCTGTCATCCTGTCCGTCCAGCCCGCGCACGCGCAAAGCATGGAAGAGCGCCTGCGCACGCAACTGCGCAGCGCCACCCAGCAGCTGCAGCAGCTGCAAAGCCAGCAGGCTCAGGTGAATGCGGCCAAGGTCGCCGCCGAAACGCAGCGTGACGCGGCCCAGAAGGAAATCGAGCAACTGCGCGCGCAACTGGGCAAGGCCCAGGGCGCCGCCGAGCAGTTGGCCGGCCAGCAGGAGGCGATGCGCGCCAGCGCGAACTCGCAGATCGCCGCGGCCAACACGCAGCTGGGCAAGTTCAAGGATGCCTACGACGAGCTGCTGACGCTGGCTCGTGCCAAGGAAGCCGAACGCGCCACGCTGAGCGGCAACCTGCAGCAGCGCGATGCGCAGTTGAAGACCTGCGAAATCAAGAACGACGAGCTGTATGCCGCGGGCAAGGAAATCCTGGCGGCCTACGAATCGTTCAGCACCGGCGACATGCTGGCCATGCGCCAGCCGTTCTCGCAGAAGGCCCGCGTGGCCTTCGACGAGAAAGCGCAGGGCTATGGTGACAAGCTATATGACGGCAAGTACGATCCCAGGATGGTGCCGCAGCCCGAAGCAAAGTCTGCGCAGTAACGATGGCAGGCAGGGGCAGGGCGAGTGCCTTGCCCACCCTTTTTATTATGGAATTGTGAAATGACTGAATCCACGCTGATCCAATCCCTCAACGCTGCGCGCCTGCAAGAGATCCTGCAGGAAATGGGTTACCGCGTCACCCTGTCTGAACAGAACGGCCTGGTGCAACTGCTGAGCGCCACCCAGGGCATTGGCTTCGCTGTCCGTTTCGGCAACCCCGCCGCCCAGGCAGGCGACTTCGTCGACTACACCCTGAGCTGCGCGCTGCGCGTGCAGGGCGAACTGCCCGCCGGCCTGGCCGACAGCTGGAACATCGGCAAGCGCTTTGCCCGCCTGACCCACCAGGGCGCGTTCCTGGTGCTGGAAAAGGACGTGATCCTGGCTGGCGGCGTCAGCGAGAACCACGTGCGCGCCACGACCGAGCTGTGGGATCGCCTGCTGCAGGAGTTCGTGCTGTTCCTGCGCCAGTACGCCACGCAAGCCGCCCAGGGCGCTGAAGGCCTGCCGGTTGCCGAGCTTGCCGAAGCAGGCGCCGACAAGGCCTGAGAAGACTGAGTCCGTTACCCGTCCGCGCCGCCTGCCGGCGCGGGCACAGCGGGCGCCGCGCAAGGTTTCTTGCCCGGCGCGTGTCCTGCTCCCCAAGTCCTTACCCGGAGTTGATGTGAACGTGTCCGATAAAGCCATGCCGCGCATGTTGCGCGTCGTCGGCGCCCTGGGCGTGGTGCTTGCCGCTGCCGCTTGCGGCGACAAAGGCAGCGCCCAGGACGACGCGCCTGCCAAGCCTGCCACCCCCAGCAGTGCGCCGGCTGCTTCCAGGCCCGTTGCGCAGCCGCCCGCCGCACCGGCCGATGGCCCCGCCATTGCGACGTTGGGTACTGTCAGCGTTCCCCGCAGTGAAATCGAAAACCTGCTGCGCACGCTGCCGGCTGCGCAACGCGAGCAGTTGAAGGCAGACCGCAGCGAGCTCGATCGCGTGATCCGCGCGCGTCTTGCCGAGAAGGCGCTGGTGGCGGAAGCCAACGCGCAAGGCTGGACCGAGCGCGAGGAAATCCGCCTTGCGGTACAGGCCGCCCAGGAGCAGGTCGTGATGCGTGCCTACCTGGATTCCGTCAGCCAGCCTGCCGACGACTACCCCTCGGAAGCCGAGCTGCAAGCCGCCTACGACCAGAACAAGGACCGTTTCACCCAGCCGGCCAGCTACCGTGTCAGCCAGATCTACCTGGCCGCTCCCTATGGTGACGCCGATGCCGTGGCGGCCGCCCGCAAGCAGGCCGCCGACCTGGTCAAGCGGGCGAACGCGCCCAAGGCCGATTTCGCCGCGCTTGCCAAGGAATTCTCGCAGGATGCCAATTCGGCAGCACGTGGCGGCGACAACGGTTTCGTGCCCTTGCCGCAACTGGTGCCCGAGCTGCGCGGTGTCGTGCAAGGCCTGAAGAAAGGCCAGGTCAGCGCGCCCGTGCAGATGCCCGGTGGCATTCACATCCTGAAGCTGGTGGACGTCCGCGATGCACGCACCCCGCCCCTGGTCGAGGTGCAAGTGCAATTGCGCAACGCGTTGCGCGCGCAGCGCCAGGAGCAGGCAGCGCGTGCTTATCTGGAGGGACTCGTCAATGCCGGTACAGTCAGTATCGATGGCAAGGCGGTCAATGAAGCGTTCGAGGCAGTCAAGTAATCCTGCCAGCGCGGGCCTGGCCGGCCCGCGCAATGTCCGCGACGACCTGAATGGCCGGGTGCGGAGGATGCTTGGCCGAGCGCGCACGCCGCGCTCCGTGGAGGCGGTCCCGGTCTTGCTGGACGCGATCAGGCAAAGCCTGCCGCGCCAGTCGGCGCTGGACATGCTGGTGCCGGAACTTCGTCTGTACCCGCCTGCCGCGGTGGCAAGCCAGGGCGCAAGCGCCTATCAGCTTGAACACGCGGCAACCCTGTATCGCCTGTTGCGCATGATCTGGCTGGCCGAGATGGTCTTCGGCGACAAGATGCTTGCCATGGATTGGCTCAGCGAGCCGAAGGCGCGCCTGTATGGTAATCCGCCAGCATTGCAAATGCGCGACGCGCGTGACACAGGGTCGGTGGAACGTTGGCTGCTGGATATCGAGGAAGGTAACGGGCCATGATGACCCTTTGGCGCCTGAGTAATGGCCATACGCTGCAAAGCGGCAGTCAACCTGGCGGCCGCTGGGTGGCTGCTGGCGAGAATGCCATTCTGCTGGACAGCTCACCGCTGGCGGCCATTTGCGCGCGGCTTGCGCTGGTCGAGGCCGAGCATCCTCGCCGCTTGCCGCGGGGGTATGTCCTGCTTGAAGTGCGCGCGCCACAAGGCGGCGTATTGCGCGGTGCCGCGCCGCGGAATTGGCGATCGGATGTCTCGGTGTCGCGGCGCTTCGGGCAGGCGTGGCTGGCGTCCGGCGAATCCCTCCTGCTCGAGGTGCCCAGCCTGTCCGGCGCGCCTCAGTATCTGCTGAACTGCTCGCATCCGGATGTGGGTCGGTGCCGGGTGGTCTCGCGCAGCGAGGCACCATTTGTCGAGCATCTCGATGCCATGGACGGCATTTTTGGCGACAAGGATTGGCTGGCCAAGATTCCCGTGTCGGATAGAGCCTGATTTTTCCCGACTGGCTGGCCCCGCTGATCAAGCGGGGCTTTTGTTTTTCTGCGCCTTGCTGGCTTCAAGCAGCCAGCGGCGTATGTCACCGGGGCGTGCCAGCCCGTTGCATCGATGCCTGCCAGCGCGGGCGCAGTGCCAAACCCCAGGAGATCCCCGCGCAGATCGCAAGCAGCGAGGCGAGCAGCACGCCCAGCTTGGCCGAGGCGAGCAGTGCGGCGGAGGGGAATGCCAGGTTGGCCACGAAGATCGACATCGTGAAACCAATGCCTGCCAGGATTCCCACCAGGCCCACTTCGCGCCAGGACATGCCCACGGGCAGCTGGCAGCCCAGCAAGCGGATGGCCTGCGCGGTGAAGATCGCGATGCCCAGCGGCTTTCCGATGAGCAGGGCCGCCGTCGTGCCCAGCATGACCGAAAGCGCCGTTTCGTCTGTCAGCGCCGCGAGGTCGATGGTGACGCCGGCGTTGGCGAGGGCGAATACCGGCATGATCAGGAGTGCGACCCACGGGTGCAAGGCTTCCTGCACGCGCAGCACGGGGGCGCGCAGGTCCCGTTGCGCACGGGACAACTGCCGCAAGGCGTCGGGTGACGCCAACGCCTTGCCCGTCTTGCGAGGATGCAGGGCCAGCAGCGCACGCCTGGCCGTCATCCAGGGGCTGTCGAGGCGCGCCAGAGGGGCCACGGGCGTGAGGAGCCCCATGGCGACGCCTGCCAGCGTGGGGTGTACCCCTGCGGCAAGCAGGCCTGCCCACACGATGGCGCCAGGCAACACATAGGGCAGGGCCCGGCCCACGCCCAGCCGCTGCATGCCCGTCGCCAGCAGCATGCCCGCCAGGGTGATGGCAAGTCCTTGCCAGGCCAGCCCCCCCGAATAGAACACGGCAATGATCAGCACCGCCACGATGTCGTCCAGGATGGCAAGCGTCAGCAGGAAGATCCGGACGGAGGCGGGCACGGCCTTGCCCAGCAGCGCAAGCACGCCGACGGCGAAGGCGATGTCCGTTGCGGTGGGGACGGCCCAGCCCTGGCGTTGCGGCCAGTCTCCATTGAGCGCCAGGTAGATGCCCGCCGGCACCAGCACGCCGCCCAGCGCGGCGGCCAGGGGCAGTGCCGCCAGCCGCAGGCCGGCCAGCGCGCCATTGTGCAGCTCGCGGCGGATCTCCATGCCGACAGCCAGGAAGAACACGGTCATCAGGCCATCGTTGATCCAGAACTGCAGCGATTGCGTGGTGCCCAACTGGCCTGCCGCAAGCGTGATGGGTGTCTGCCAGAGCGCGTAATAGCTGGCCGCGTAGGGGGAATTCGCCCAGATCAGCGCCAGCAGGGCGCAGGCAAGCAGCAGGATGCCAGCCAGGGCCGGATGGTGCGACAGGTGCAGGAAGAGGTGATGGGCGCGTTCGGCGAATTGCGCAGCGCGCGGCAGGGCGTCGTGCCCGGCGGAATGACGGTGCATGGTCGGCAGGTCTCCGCGTGGCGGCCCGACCATCGCATGAACCTGCCTCGCCCCCGGCTGGGGCGGACACCCGTGCCGTAGTCTACCGGAGGCGCGGCCTGGATCACAAGCCGAAGAGGGGGGCGGGAACAAAACGGGGAAGCCCGAAGGCTTCCCCGTTTCATTGCATGCTGCGCGCTCTCGCCGATCAGGAGACCGGAGGGAGCGGTGCAGCGACCGCTTTCAGGAACGATTACTTCCAGATGGCCTGGCCGTTGGCGCCCTTGATTTCAGCAGCCCAGACCTTGCGGATCTGGTTGGTGACTTCGTCGGGCAGCGCGACGTAGTCCAGATCGGCAGCCGACTTGGCGCCGTTCTTGAAGGCCCAGTCGAAGAACTCGAGCACGGCCTTGCCTTGCTCGGGCTTATCTTGGGTCTTCTGCATCAGGATGAACGTAGCAGCGGTGATGGGCCACGATTGAGCACCCGGCTCGTTCGTCAGCACCACGCCCATGCCGGGAGCGCTGCTCCAGTCGGCGTTGGCGGCAGCAGCGGCGAAGGCGGCGGCATCCGGCTGAATGGTCTTGCCGTCCTTGTTCTGCAGTTGCGTCCAGGCCAGCTTGTTTTGCTTGGCGTAGGCGTATTCGACGTAGCCGATCGAGTTGGCCAGCTGACCCACGTAGGCGGCGACGCCTTCGTTGCCCTTGCCGCCTTGACCCACGGGCCACTTCACGGCCTTGCCTTCGCCAACCGAGCTCTTCCAGTCAGCCGAAACCTTCGACAGGTAGTTGGTCCACAGGAACGTGGTGCCCGAACCGTCCGAACGGTGAACGACGACGATGTCGGCGTCCGGCAGCTTCACGCCGCTGTTCAGGTCGGTGATGGCCTTGTCGTTCCACTTCTTGATCTTGCCCAGGTAGATGTTGGCCAGCACTTCGCCGGTCAGCTTCAGTTCGCCCGGCTTCACGCCCTGGACGTTGATGACGGGCACGGCGCCGCCGATCACGGCCGGGAACTGGACCAGGTTGCTGCTCGACAGCTTCTCAGCGTTGAGAGGATCGTCCGAAGCGCCGAAGTCGACGGTCTTCGCGATGATTTGTTGTTGACCACCACCCGAACCGATCGACTGGTAGTTGACGGCGTTGCCCGTGGCAGCCTTGTAGTCGGCAGCCCACTTGGCGTAGATGGGATAGGGGAACGAAGCGCCAGCGCCGGTGATGTTGGCGGCTTGCACGGAGAAGGAGGCGGCGACGCCGAACGCAGCGGCGATCGAGACCTGCTTGAACAATTTCAACATGAGATGATCCTCTCGTCTGGTGGATAGACGAAGCGCAGATTACGCAGCTAATGTGACATGAATGTGACGGACATATAGGTAACAGGATATGCGCTCCCCTGGGAAGATATTGCCTGCAGGATGCATCCGGTAATGGAGCGTAACGTTTCTGTCATGGGGGCTCACTACCATTTTCCGGGACAGTACCGACGCCGCTTCGCGCCTTGTCTCCAAGGCTGTCCGCCTCCCTCCCGTTCCATGTTTTCCTTCCCCTGCGTGTTCTGGTGAGGCTGCTCCCGCGCTCATTCCGCCAGCGGACTCGGCCTGCTCGCCGCTTGAACGGTGCCATGCCGCGAGCCCTGGCTTTCCTGTTGTCAGGGCTCGTGGCGACAGCAGCCTGGACCGAGCCTGCCGGGTCGGCGCATGCCGCCATTTCCGGGCATCCAGGAAAGCAAGCGGGTCGAGGCGCCACCGTGCCGCCAGGCATGCATCGCTATGCGCTGCCCCGGTTGCGCCTGCACGACGCGTTGCAGCAATACAGCGAGATCACTGGCCGTTCCGTGCTTTACGACGCACGGCAGGTGGCAGGCCTGTACTCAGCGCCGGTCCACGGTGTCCTTGATCCGGACGAGGCGTTGCGCAAGTTGATTTCCCTCAGTGGACTATCTCCCCATTTCTCCGGGGCGGATGCGTTCATGTTGAAGGCGCGTCCCCAAGGAAGCGGCGAGCTGTCGCCGCTGGTTGCGCAGGCCTTTCATGCCCAGGTTCAGTCTCGCGTGACGCAAGCGTTATGCGACGAGCCTGCCTTGCAGGACAGGACCTATCACCTGACCTTGCTGTTCACGGTGGGGCCGGATCGCCGGATCGAAGGCTTGCGTGTGCATGCGCAGGGGCGTCCGGCGCTGGAGGCGCCTGTCCACGCGCGGCTGGATGGCTTGCCCATCGGCATGACGGCACCCACGGACCTGCCTCAACCGCTGACATTGCAGTTGAGCGGGCGGGACGAACGCGTGCGCCAGGAGTGCGCGCCATGACTGAGAAAACCTTGACGAGACTTTCCGTCACGGAGCGTCTGGCGCGGCTGCGCGAGTGCATGGAGCCCGCGGATGGCCGGGTGCGCGAGGATGCTGACTGCGGCGATCTGTCCTTGCTGGCGCGGCAAGTTGAATCCCTTCCGCCCCGCTTGCGCCATATTCTTTACTCGGTGCGCATGGAGCGCGCCGCCAGCCAGGTTCTGGCGCAACGCTGGGGAATTTCGACCCGGCTCGTCGCCAGGGAATTGCAGGCAGCGCATGAGTCCTGCGTACAGGGCCTGGCCGGGCCAGGCCTGCGGGCTGTCGCCAAGGGAGCCGAGGAGGCGGGCGGTGGCGCTGCCGTCCTGGCGGAAGCGCGTGCCTGGGTTCGTGTCCTTTCCATGGGGCAGCCCACGGCTGAATGCCTGGATGCGTTCACGCAGTGGCATGCGCAAAGCCGTGGGCACGCGCAGCGCTGGCATCAGGCCACCCGGGAGTGGGAAATCCTGGGGCGGGTCCTGCATGCAGCGCCGGCGGATCCCGAGCCAGGGACGCGAGGCCTTCGTGCGCCGCTGCCGCGGCTGACCCGGCGGGGATTCCTGGGCGCGGCAATCGCTGGCGCAACGGCGCTCGGGGCGTTGGTCATCGCTCGGCCGCCGCTGGGCCTATGGCCTTCCTGGCAGGTGTTGCGGGCGGATTTCCGTACCGCCACGGGTGAGCGACGGCGCATAGGCCTGGGTGAGGGCGCCTATGTCGAATTGAATACCCAGACCAGCCTGTCCTTGCGTACCGACGCCAGCGGCGTGCTCATCGCGCTGTTTGCTGGCGAGATTGCCGTGGACAACGGCCGCGCCATCCCCTTGCGTATCCGCGCGGGCGGGGGATGGGTCGACGTGGGGCAGGGGGGCGTGGCGCTGCGCACCTTGGAAGGGGAGCGTGTCGTGGTTCGCGCGACCGAAGGCACGGCGCGGGTTTTCCATTCGCAGCGCGAGGTGTCCCTGGTGTCGGGCCAGCAGGTCTCCTATGGCAGCAGCGGCATGGACGCTGTCCGGCGGGTCACCAGCGGCACGTCCGATGACGCATGGCGTCGTGGCATGGTGGTTTTCCAGGACACGCCGCTTGCGGAGGCCGTGGCCGAGATCAACCGTTACCGGCCAGGGCGGGTCGTGCTCATGGACAGCGCGCTGGGGCGCCAGCGCATCAGTGGCCGTTTCCGGGTCGACGCGCTGGACCGCGCCATCATCCTGATCGAGCAGTTGTACCGTGCCCGCGTGCGCCGGCTTGGTGACGTGGTCATCCTCAGTTGACGTGGCGCTTCCAAGGTTTCCCGCGTGGCGCGAACCGTCTCGGGACATACCCTCGGCATCGCCAAGGTGTAATAGTTTGCTAGAGACGTGCATTGTCGGGCAAGCTCAAACGTCTAGTAGATAGGCAGGCAATTTGAACGATCGGGCGCCGCCCCTTTCAGCCTCGCTCCGGCCAGTCCGCAAAGGGCGCCGGCCACGCCATCCAGCCATGTGGCCCCAGCGCCATTTCCCCATCCGTCAGCAAACAGGCATCCAGCCGCGCGCGCAGCGCCGCTTCATCCATGTCGATGCCGATCAGCACCAGCTCCTGGCGCGCGTCGCCCACGCCGTCCATCCATTTCGACTGGATCAGCTTCAGGGTATCGGGATCTTCCGGCCACTGGTCCCTGGCCATCGCCGCCCACCAGTAACCCGCCACGCCATGCCGCGCCACGGCGCCGGCTTGCGACCACGAGCCCGCCAGCGACGGATGCGTGGCCAGCCAGAAGAAACCCTTGGAACGCACCACGCCCGGCCATTCCGAATTCACCAAGGCCGCGAAGCGCTGCGGATGGAAAGGACGCCGTGCCTGGTAGACGAAACTGCCGATGCCGTATTCCTCGCTCTCGGGCACGTGCTCGCCGCGCAATTCCTTCAACCAGCCCGGCGCTTGCGAAGCCTCGGCGAAATCGAACAGGCCCGTCTGCAGCACGCGATCCAGCGGCACCTTGCCGAACTCGGCGAACACGATCCTGGCGCGTGGATTCAACTGACGCAGGATGGCCACCAGCTTTTCACGGTCCGCGTCGCCGACCAGGTCGAGCTTGTTCAGCACGATGACGTCGCAGAACTCCACCTGCTCCACCAGCAGGTCCACCACCGTGCGGTCGTCTTCCTCGCCCAGCGATTCGCCGCGCGCGGCGAGGTTGTCGCGGGAGCCGTAGTCGCGCAGGAAGTTGAAGGCATCCACCACCGTCACCATCGTGTCCAGCTGCGCCACGTCGCCCAGGCAACGGCCATCCTCGCCTTCGAAGGTGAAGGTCTCCGCGACCGGCAGCGGTTCCGAGATGCCGGTGGATTCGATCACCAACTGGTCGAAGCGGCCCTCGCGCGCCAGGCGCTCGACCTCCAGCAGCAGGTCCTCGCGCAAGGTACAGCAGATACAGCCGTTGCTCATCTCCACCAGTTTTTCATCGGTGCGGGAGAGCTGTGCGCCACCGTCACGCACCAGCATCGCGTCGATGTTCACCTCCGACATATCGTTCACGATCACCGCCACGCGTCGGCCTTCGCGGTTGTTCAGGATGTGGTTCAGCAGGGTGGTCTTGCCCGCGCCGAGGAAGCCGGACAGGACGGTGACGGGGAGACGGGAGGCGGATAGAGGCATGGACGCACCTGCGGAAAGTCAATAAATAGGATGATATAACATAACAAAATAATATGTCATGACGCGCCATGCCACGCGTTTCCCCCGCGATTTTCTCATTGCAGTACGATTGCCCGCGGCGTGGAGGGGCCTCGATTCGACGCCATGCGCCGCCATGCGGACGGCGCTGAGGGGACGGCCGCGCGAGGACTCGCCAGGGGAGAGAAGCAGGATGCGTGATGAAAGCAAACTAACGGTCGCGCTCGATCGGCGACGCTGCGTGGGTCTTGTCGCGGGGCTTGCTGCGTGGGCGGCCTGCCCAGCGCTTGCTGCGGCGCCAGCTTTCGACCGGGTTGCCGCGCAGGGACGCTACCGTGCCTGGTTTTCCGCCTTCCAGGACGATCACCGCCTGGATGCGGGTTCCAGCGCGCGCAGCGTGGTGCCGGATTCGCGTGCCAGCGTCCTGCTTGCGACCCTGGCCACCGAGCCCCAGGCACGTCGCCTGTTCCTGGCATTGCTGCGCGATGCGGTCGTGGCCGGCGACGGAGGGCGTTTTCCCGAGCCAGACCCGGCATACGCCGCCACGCCCGTGCGCGCGTGGTATGTCCATATCGATGGCGGGGGGCAGCTGGAATCCTACTTCAACGATGCGGCGCGCTTCCGGCCCTACCATCTGCCGCCCACGGGTGTGCTCACGCGCGATGCCTATCCCTTTCTGCTCTTCGAGGACGCGCCGGGGCCGTTGCGCTTCGCGGGCGTGTCCAGGGAGTTCTGGGGAATCATCGATTATTTGGGGAATCTTCCTTATGCGTAAGCGTTTCGTCCGCCTTGCACTGCTGTGTGGGGCCGTGCTGCCTGGCGCGGGGACCGCGGCGTGTCCTTCGCCTGCCGCCGGTTTCGAGGCGGTCCCAGGCCTCGACGTGCATGGCGTGGCCGTGGAACTGTCAGGCGCGCGTGTCCTGCTCGGCCAGGATGGCAGTCGGGTGGATACCGCTGGCGCGCCCATCACGGTCAGGCCCGATGGCGATCTGCAGTTGACCGGTTGGGCGGCGCGGGTCGACTGGCGCGCCTATGCGTCGCCGGACATCGACACCGCGCCCACGCTTGCGTACCGTGATGCGGACGGCACGCTGTGCCGCCTGGCGCGGTGGACTTGGGTGCGCGGCGAGCGGCTGCGCGATGGCGGCTGGGCGTTTTTTTACGACGCCGCCGGGCGTCCCTCCGGCTATGCCGCCTACGACGCCCGGTTTGGAAAGGGCAGGCAGGCAGCGCTGCAACGGAGCGACGCCGCCTGCCTGCTGCGCGATGCGGCGGGACATGTGACGCGATTCGTGCCCGCCGTTTGCGGCGAGGCCGCGGATGGGGACGTGCGCTATGTGCGCGACGAGGCAGGCACCTTGCTGCGCGCCATCGATCACCGTCCCACGGGGCAAGCGCATACCGTGGTCGAGTTCGGTTCGGACGGCAAGCAGAAACGCCGGCTCACGCTGGCGTCGGTGCGCGGCGTGATGGTTTCGGGGCAGGGCAATCCCGCTTTCGTGATGCCCGGGCAGACCCGCGAGCGGGTGATGGTATGGCAGGAAGAAGGCGGCAATGCCGTGGAAACCGGCATTCCCCAGGAGCCTTGGCGGATCGTGCGCCTGGATGCGGGTTTTGCGCAGGATGATCCTGGCGCCCAGTCCTGGGATCCGGCATGGCAGACCGTCATCGTGAGCGGCGCCAGTGATGCCACGGGTCGCATCAGGCCCGATCCTGTCGCGTCGCGCCAGGTGTCGGATGCCTTGCGGGAACATCCAGGCCGGGTCTTCTGGTATGTGGATGGAAGCACGCGCTTCCTGTTGGTGCCCAGCCTTGCGCCGCAAGTCTGGGCGGCGTGCGTGGATGCGGAGAATGTGGCACCGGGCGCCTGCGCGCCAGCGGAACGGAGGTAAGGTACAATCCGCCCCGTTGCCGAAGGAAGCACTCCCTTTGGCAGCCCGTCGGGGCGTAGCGCAGCCTGGTAGCGCATCTGCTTTGGGAGCAGAGGGTCGTGAGTTCGAATCCCACCGCCCCGACCACAGGAATTCAAAGGCCTTGCAGAGGTTTCTCTGCAAGGCCTTTTGTTTCAGGGACTGAGCCGAATCTCGCGCGTTTCGGGTATCTTGCCGCCCCACTTGGGGCGGCCCGCGCACGGCGGGGCATCACGCCCCACCGTCTATCCACTGCCGTATCGTCTTTGCCATGGCCCGCTTCCTGCCGCAGGCGATCCTGCCCTGGTGGAAATCGAAGTCCAGTCCATGGCTGGCCTTGACCTGCGCCAGCCATTGCGGCACATCCGCCAGCTTTGCCAGAGGAGGCAGCTTGCCGTCGTTCTGCAGCGTGTCGCCGCTGTTGACCGAGTAGCGCTGTTTGCCGGTATCGAGCAGCAGGCGCCAGTCGAAGTCAGGGTCGGGCTGCATGACCAGTTGCATGTATGGCGGCGAATACCAGCGGTCGTGGCCGCGCAGCGGCGCGTTGATGGTGATGTTCCAGGCTTCGTTTTCTCCGAAGGGAAGCTGCAACTGCCTTGCCAGCGCCGCCGATTCCGTTTGCGCGGCACGGCTGCGCTGGTGTTCGTCCAGCTTGGCAGCCAGGGCAAGAAAGCCGGTTTCCTCGGCAGCGCAGTTGGGCAGGACGGCCTGGACGAATTCGTTCAGGATGCCCAGCACCTCATCACGCCGCGGCAGCTCCGGATGGCCGTTCATCAGATCGGCAAGCAGGGTTTCCCGAAGCGCGGGCGTCATCAGCACGATGTAGACCATGCCCCAGAAACGTAAGTCGGTGAACGCATGGTAGGGGGCGTCGACGCTTGCAGAGTCTTGCCGGTAGGACGTGTGCTGCAGCACCTGCAGGATGTGCCCGGCCAAGGGCAGGAAGGGCTGGAATCCCTTGGGTTTGGCCCGCATGCCTGGCAGGTGAGAAAAATTGCCCAGGTGGGTCAGCAGTTTCCTGCGCGCTTGCAGGGTTTTCTGGTCTTTCAGCGCGCCGGGCAAGACGCCGCGAGCATCGAAACCCAGCAGGAATGCCAGCACATGGGGCTTGGCGCCCGCGTCACCCTGTTGTGCGCGTGGCAACCACTGGCGGTAGGTGTCGAGCACGCGGGGCAAGGCAGCATCGCTCATCGCCGGCGGCACATGCGTACGGCGCAGGTAATGCAGGCAGAACCGTTCGTGCGCGGCGGCATCGAGCAAGGTTTCCGCCTTGCCTTCCAAGGGGGTGATGCGATGCCAGTTCGACGGCCAGAACGACCCGCCGCCGCGACCGGCCAGGTCGGCCTCCTCATCAGCGATGAATTGCTGCAGTATCGACAGGGCTTCTTGCTGGCTGGACATCGTTTCCTCTGGGTTCAGGTGATCACGGGGAGGCGCGGGATGGGGCAACTGCAGCAAGGCCGCCCTGCTTGGACCGCCAGGTTGCCCAGGGGGCCAGAGGCACTATACCTTGCGGAAAAATGCCGTCTCGACGCCAGAGGCGGTAAGCTGGCAACGGGTCGCACCCACAAGGAGACACGATGTCAGTCCTGACGGATATCCTGCTTGCCCCGGTCGGTGAGGCGCCTCGAGTCCTGTCCGATTGGCCACGCGATAAGCGGTGGCCCGCTGTCGCAACACCAGGCTTGGACACGCTGGTGCTTGAAGACCTGGCCGTGGCGATGGGGCGGGAGCAACTGGCGCAAGCCATCCAGGAGCTGGACCCTTCGTGCTTCGATGACGAGGCGCAAGGCCCGTGGATCTATGTGTTGCCGGTCGCGCTGCGCGATGCCCTCGCCACCCTTGCGCCGCAAGAGGTCGGCAAGTTGGCCAAGGCCTGGTCCGCGGGGGAAGAGGCTGGCGCAAGAGGCCTTACGCCGCTGGTCGCCGAAGGCCTGCTGCATGCCTTGCAGGCGTTGGCGGTGCGTGCGCGTGGCGAGGGCCTGCCGATGCTGCTGTGGATGTCGCTGTAGCGCGCGTCACGCCGCCTGCCGCCGCCCCCGCCGGGACTTCTCGAAGCCTTCATCCAGCGCCGCGTTCTTGATGTCGGTCACGGCCAGGCGCCGCCGCTTCAGCGGCATCGTCGCCGCCGCGGCATCCAGCGGCGGCTCGGCGTGGACGACAAAATAGCGCTGTAACGGTTGCAGGCAATCCACCGTTCCCCAGGCCGCACCCATGCAGGCGGCCCGGGCCGCGTCTGACGCCTGGAAGGCTTCCACCGCCTTGCGCACGCGATCGTCGGCGTAATGATCCCGCAGCAGGTCCGGATTGGGCGGCATGGCAGCGTTGAACGCCGATGGCGTGGCGCAAGGACGCTGGGGGGATGGCGCGTAAGCGGGCCTGGCCTGCTCTGCATGGTGAGCCTGCGCCACGCGCCGGAGCGCGTGCGGCGCCTGTACCGACGGCGGCTCGGAGGAGGAAATGGGCAAGCGCATCAGGACGCTCCGATGAGAGTGAAGACGCCGCGCGACACCGGGCGGCTAGGCCCGCTGCTTGCGCCGTGACCAGATCCACCAGCCCTGCAGTGCCGTGCCAAGCACGAACAGCGCAAGCCACGTGCCCAGCGTGCCCAGCAGGATCGGGGACTGCAGGGTGTCGGCCAGCGGGTGCGCGGGCGGCAGCCGCCTGAGGGTCTCACCGATGCCTGGCACGCCCAGCAGGAAGAAGCTGAAGGACAGCAGGACCGGGCAGGCGTAGGCCTGCAGGCGTGCCGGAAGCCGTGTCCGAGGCAGGAGCGCGCCGCCCCAGGCGGCAAGCAAAGCGAGAACGCCCAGCACATGGCCCGCATTGATGCCGCCTGTGCTGGACAGTCCGAAGGCAGTGATGACCGCCAAGGTCAGTCCGGCAAGGTAGGTCTTGCCTGCACGCGTGCCGGGATCGATGTGGCGGTATCGGACGAAGCTGTAGGCACCCGCGCCGAGCGGGACCAGGCTGATCAGCGTGTGGCCGATGCCGATGGGCGAAAGAGGACCGGGCATGGTGAGTGCTCCTGACGAGGTTCGGATTAAATTCCAATCAACTAGTTGGTTGGTTTTTTCGATAAAAAAAAGCCCGGTGCAAGTGGGCGGTGGCACATCATTTTTCCGGCGCCAATCGGCGGATCGCGGCCTGGGTGATGGATTCGAACAGGGCCGGGTCGCCCAGCGCGCGGGCGGACAGCATCGCGCCGTGCACGGTGGCCATGAAGGTGTTGGCTTCGGCGATGGGCGTGTCTTGCAGGTGGAATTGTCCGGTGCTGGAACCCTTTTCCAACACCGACGCAAGCCAGGCAGACAATGCGTGGAAATAGGCCCTGACTTCGTCGGCCACTTCAGCGGGAATCGACGGCAGTTCAGCCGCGAGCATGGCGCAGATGCAGATGGGCGAGGTGGCCTCGCGGATGCACGCGGTCCAGTAGCCGGTGTAGGCATCGAGGCGTGCGCGAGGATCCTTCAGTTGCCGGTCCAGTGCGGCCAGGCCGGCCTGGGTCTGCGCGCGATGCTGGATGACCACCGTCCGGACCAGTTCGGCCTTGCTGGGGAAGTGATGATGGATGCTGGCCTTCCCGATACGGACGCGGTCGGAGATGTCGGCATAGCTGAAGCCGTTGTAGCCGCCAGCCGCGAGCAAGGTCTTGGCGTGCTCGGCGATTTCGGCGGCCCTGGGCGAGAGATCGGTGTCCATGGAGGGAGTCGGTATTCTGGATAGTGTTGTCAATCTACTGGTTGGTTGGTTTTGAGTCAAGTGCGAGGCTGATGCGCCGAAAAGCGCTTGTTTTTCGAAAGCATGGATTGCCATTCCTTCGGTTCCAAGGAGACCTGACGGGCCCTGGACTCTCGCCAGCACAGCTTTTGAGGCGTGTGCGCCCAGACTCATTTGAAAGAGGAGAGGGGAGCCTTGAGCGCCTTGTTCTGCGCGTCGATCGTGACGGTGCGCAGGTGGCGGTTGCAGATGAACCAGACCTCATCCCGGTCGTTGGACAGGATGAAGAAAGCGTCCGAGGTTTCGGATGGGTTGAAGAGGCCGAGCGCGCGGTATGCCGTGCCTGCGTTGAAGCCGCTGCGCAGGGGGAAGGGTAGCGGGCCACCTTCCAACTCCTGCACGCGTAGATAAAGGCCTGTCTCCAGCGTCAACATGGGTGTCCTGCTTTGTTGTTTGTCGTTGAACGTTTCCGGATGATGCTACGCCAGGGATGTTAGCGATCTACGGCACAGGTGTGGCGGCTTGTAAATAGTTTGACGGTCGCCGAGGACGGGAGCGGGCGCCGTGCGCATCCAACAAGGCAGGGCCTGCCCTTTTCGAGAGGGGGGTAAGGAAATCAGCGCCCGCCCACCGTGAGAGCGGGCGGGCTGCTTCGGGTCAGGCGCGGGAGCGTTTTTCCGCAACCGCGCAGGCCTTGGCGAATTCCTTGTCTTCGGCCTGTTCGATCTGCGCAATGCGCGCCTCGAACTTCGTGACCAGTTCGGCAAGCAATTCTTCCTTCTGGCGGGTGCGCTCGTTGGCATTGCCCTTGGTGCCGGCCTTGCTGCCCACCTCGGCCCGCAGCGCCAGGCGCTGGCGGCGGAAAAGATCGCGGTATTTGTCGCGCAGCTTGCGGCTGCGCTCGAGCTTGCTGCGCAATTGCGGTTTGGTCAGCGTCTTGATGCCTGCCGGCGTGGCGGCATCGAACACTTCCAGTTCGCTTGCGGTGAGAAGCTTCTTCGCCGTGGTTCTCGTATAGGCCATAGGTTTTTTCTCCGTCAGGGCGGTCGTCGTGCTCCCCGCGAGGACAGCACGCCTACCTGGTTTGAACGTGTGTTCCCGGCATGAGGAACACAATTGCCATCATAAGGACCCATGACGTAAGAGGGGGTCACGAAGCGTGACCCGCGCTGGCCTTCCCTTCGCTTGCGTGCCAGGAAACTTGCGGTGCTCAGGGCAGGCGCTGGAACATGACGCGGCGAGGATCGACGAACCGGGGGTGCATGCGATCCCGCCAGGGCGTGTCGATGGCGGCGCGCCAGGCGGGGCTGCCTTGCGTGTCGCGGGTCTTCAGGTCGTAGCTGGCCAGATAGCGCGGGGCCCCGTCGGTGCGATAGCGGCGGGCGTGCACCGTGCCGTCGAGTCCGGCCAGGGCAGGCAGGTGCTCTTCATCGAACCATTGGTTGAACTCCGCTTCCACGTCGGCGGGGATGTCGGTCTGGGAGGTGTAGTGCCAGGGCTGGGTCCCGCCGTCGGCGGTATTGCCCAGTGTCGTCAGGGCTTGCAGTGTGCGGTGCCTGATGGCGTGGCCCGGCGACACCTGGGCGATGGCGGCACGCAATGCCGACAGCATGGGTTCGGGCGCCTTGCCGTCGAGCGTGGCATAAATCCACGTCTCGTCTGCGTCCACTGCCGTCAGGATATCCAGCTTGAGCCCGGCAGTCAGTTGCCGGATAGCGAGCGCCTGCACGGTGTTCCAGCGCAGGCCGGGGATCTCGATGAGTAGCGTGCCGGACATGCTCAGGCCTCCGTTGCGTCGCCTGTCACCGGCGCAAAGCGGACGTCCCGTCCGGTCAACGGATGCGTGATGCCGCCATCCCCGTAGCTGCCCAGGATCTGTCCGATCGTCACATGGAAACCCTTCAGCCAGCGGGCCTGCTCCGTCTTGGCCTGGCGGTGCAGCGGATGGCGCATCAAGGCTTGCAGGTCTTCCTGGTTGTCCCAGTAGTACACCGTCGAGATCAGGCCGGATGCCGGGTTCTCCCAGGCTTCCTCGCCCAGATAGCCGGGCAGCGATTTCGCGACATCGGCGATGGCCGCATCCAGCGTCAGGAAGTCGTCGTCGTACTCGCCCTTGGCGAAGGTGAAGGTGGCGGTGTAGAGCGTGCGGGGTGTCGTGTCGGTCTGCATGGCGTGTCTCGCTTCAGGATGCCAGCTTCATCAGCAGCAGGCCGCTGATGATCAGCACGGCCGCCAGGATGCGCAGCGGCGTGGCCGCTTCGCCCAGGAAGAAGATGCCGACCACGAATGCGCCCACGGCGCCGATGCCGGTCCAGATGGTGTACGCGGTGCCCAGCGGCAGGCTGCGCATGGCGATGGACAGCAGGGCGAAGCTGGCCGAGACAGTGACCAGGGTGATGACGGCGTAGTTCAGCTTCGTGAAGCCGTCCGAGAGTTTCATCGTGTATGCCCAGCCGACTTCCAGCAAGCCCGCCAGCACCAACAGTATCCAAGCCATGAGGCCCTCATTGTCTATGCCGGGCCGTCCCGGCGGATGCAAAGCCCGTCTGCGGGGTCGTCCCCGCGAGCAATGGAAAGACTGCGAGATAGTAAGGCCTGGCCTTGTCATCAGACAGGTGCATGCAGCAACAGCGTCAGGCACAGCCCGAACATGATTGCGGCGATCAGGCCGTCCAGCACCCGCCATGCGGCGGGACTGCGAAAGAGCGGCAACAGCAGGCGCGCGCCGTAGCCCAGGGCGGCGAACCAGGCGACGCTGGCGGTGCAGGCGCCCGCGGCATAGAACCAGCGGCCGGGGTCGGGATGACGGTTGGCCAGGCTGCCGATCAGCACCAGGGTGTCCAGGTAGACGTGCGGATTCAGGAATGTGAAGGCAAGACAGGTCAGCAGCACCTGGGTCCGCGAGGTTTCCCCGCTGGTGCCTGGCGACAGCTCGCCTGCGCCGCGCCAGGCCCGCCAGGCGGCGACTACGCCATAGGCAGCCAGGAAGATCGCGCCGCCGTAGCGCAGCAATTGCAGCGCAGCAGGCCAAGCCTGCATCAAGCGCCCGATGCCGAAGACACCGCCCAGCATGAGCGCAATGTCGCTGAGCGCGCACGTCCCCACGACCAGGCCGACGTGCTGGCGCTGCAGGCCCTGGCGCAGGACAAAGGCGTTCTGGGCGCCGATGGCGATGAGCAGGCCCGCGGCGGTGGCAAAGCCCGTGGCGGCGAAGGAGAGGGGCATGGCGAGCAGGAACATGGAAAGGGAAGGGGATGTTGCGCCTGCCACTTGATGAAGTAAAACTATATGTTCTTAATTCAATGAAGATTTTCTAATCAAACGGAGCGTGCGCATGGATTTGCTCCATCCCCAACTCGCCGCTTTTGCCGCCGTGCTGGAAGAGGCGAGTTTCGAGGCGGCGGCACGCCGTCTGTCCATCACGCCGTCCGCGGTGTCGCAGCGCATCAAGGCCCTGGAGGACAGGCTGGGGCAGGTGCTTGTCGTGCGGCAGTCACCGTGTCGGCCGACCCCGGCGGGCGAGCGCCTGCTGCGCCGCGTGAGGCCGATGCAGGTGCTGGAGGCCGAGGCGCTGGCGGAATTCTTGCCGGAGGACAACGGCAGTGCCGTGCATCGTGCCCTGGTCATCGCGGCGAATGATGACTCGCTGGATACCTGGCTGTTGTCCGCGCTGTCAGCGTTGCATGCCTGTCACGGCTACCTGTTCGACGTCAGGGTGGATGACCAGGACCACACGCTGGACCTGTTGCGCGAGGGAGCGGTGCTGGGCGCGGTGACGTCGCAGGCCAAGCCCTTGCAGGGCTGCAAGGTGCATGGGCTGGGCGTGATGCGTTATCTGGCCATCGCTTCGCCATCCTTCGCGCGGCGCTATTTTTCCGAGGGGGCCAATGCGGCGGCGTTCGCCCAGGCGCCGATGATCGTCTTCAATCGCAAGGACGCCTTGCAGTGGCGCTTCCTGCGCCGGATCACGCGGGCCACGCTTGCGCCCCCGGTGCACTACCTGCCGACCGCCGCGGGTTTCGTCGAGGCGGCTACCCGGGGCTTGGGGTGGTGCCTGGCGCCCGAGTCGATGATCGCCCAGGGCCTGAAGACGAAGTCGGTGGTGGATATCGCGCCGGGGCGGTGGCTGGATGTGCCGCTGTACTGGCAGCACGGGGCCGTGCGGTCCAGTGTGCTGCAGGCGGTGAGCCGGGCCATGCAGGAGGCGGCTGGGGAGGTGTTGCGGCGGGGGTAAAGGCCGCCGGTTTTCAGACCGGTATTACCCCGGAATGCGCGGTGATCCCCAGCCGCCCTTGCCGCCCTTTCCCCTCCACGCCGCAAGGGCATTCATTGACCTCAACTTAACTTGAGGATCTACAAAGCCCTCCATCCGGCGATCCAGGACCTTCATTGCTTCGGTCCTGACCTGCCCCTCTGTGGGCCGGCGTCGCCCCACCTGTTGGAGTCTTGGAAATGAGTGAACTTGCACCGAGCGGCTCGCCCGCCCGGCGTCCGTCCGCGTGGGCATCCCTTGTGATCGTGCTGCTCATGGCGGCGCTGCTGCTGACGGGCCTGTGGTTTTGGCGCGCCAGCAAGGCGGGCGGGGGAGGCTGGGCCGGCGGTGGGCCGCTGGATGTCGTCGCGGTGACGCTCGAGGCCCGGGCGGCGCCGCTCAGCGTGCGCGCGCTGGGCGAACTGCGCGCGGTCAGGCAGGTGCAATTGCCCGCCGAGGTGGCGGGCCGCGTGTCGGTCCTGTCGTTCGAGGCAGGGCAGACGGTGAAGGCAGGCGCCGTCCTGGCGCAACTGGATGATGTCGTCGAGCAGGCCGACCTGGCGGCGGCGCGCGCGCAGGCCATCTTCGCGCGGCAGCAACTGAGTCGGGCCAAGCCGCTGGCCGCCTCCGGCGCGCTGTCCGGCGAGGTGTTGCAGCAGCGCCAGGCCGAGCACGACCGGGCCGCCGCGCAGGTACAGCAGCTGCAGGCGCGCATCCGGCAGAAGCGTGTCGTGGCGCCCTTCGGCGGCGAGCTGGGTTTGCGTCGCATCGACCTGGGGCAGTACCTGAACGCGGGGGACATCGCGGTGACGCTGACCGACCTGGACCGGCTCTTCGTGAACTTTGACGTGCCGCAGCAGGAACTGGGCCGCGTGCGCATCGGCCAGCAGCTGAGTGTCGATCCCGGCGTGCCGGGCACGCCCGCCGCCCAGGCCACGATCCGCGCGATCGAGCCGCAGGTGGGGCGCGACACGCGCAATGCGTCGGTACAGGCCGTCATGGAGAATCCCGGCCGCACGCTGCGTCCGGGCATGTACGTGACGGTGGCGGTGGCATTGCCGCCCGAGCCCGATGCGCTGGTGCTGCCGGCGTCGGCGGTGATGACCTCGGCCTCGGGCAATACGGCGCTGTTGGTGCGTGATCTATCGGCTGAAAAGCTGGGCAAGGCCGAGATCGTGCCGATCACGGTGGGCCGCCGCGTGGGAGACAGCGTGGTGGTGACGCGCGGCCTGAAGGCGGGCGACGTGGTGGTGACGGAAGGCCAGTCGCGCGCCCAGCCGGGCGTCGCGCTGCGCGTGGTGGACAAGTCCGCGACTGCGCGGAGGGGAGCGCAGCCATGAGCTTGACCGACCTTTTCATCCGCCGGCCGATCCTGTCGGTCACCTTGAGCATGCTGATCCTGCTGGTCGGCATCGCCTCGCTGTTCTCGTTGCCGATACGCCAGTATCCGCAGATGGAAAGCGCCACCATCGTGGTGACGACACAGTTCCCGGGCGCTTCCCAGGATGTGATGCAGGGCTTCGTGACGACGCCGATCTCGCAGGCCATCGCCAGCGCCAACGGCATCGAGTACCTGACCTCGACCTCCACGCTGGGCCGCAGCGAAATCAAGGCCAAGCTGGTGCTGAACGCGAATGCGGACCGGTCGATGACCGAGATCCTGGCGAAGGTGCAGCAGGTGAAATACCGGCTGCCCGAGGGCGCCTTCGATCCGGAGATCAAGAAGATGACGGATGGCGTGTCGGCCGTCCAGTACCTCGACTTCGCCAGCGACCAGCAGAGCATTCCCGAGATCACCGACTACATCGCTCGCGTGGCGCAGCCGCTGATCACCTCGGTGCCGGGCGTCGCCTCGGCGGAAATCGCCGGCGGCCAGACCTTCGCCATGCGGCTGTGGGTGGACCCGGTGAGGCTGGCGGCGCGCGGCCTGACGGCCAGTGACCTGGCGGACGCCTTGCGGGCGAACAACGTGCAGGCCGCGCCCGGCGCGCTGCGTGGCGCCGATACGCTGGTGCCGATCACGGCGCAGACCGATTTGCGCGACGTGCAGGCCTTTCGCGACATGGTGGTCAAGCGCGCCGACAACAGCGTGGTCCGCCTGGGCGACGTGGCGACGGTGGAACTGGGAGGCCAGAACGATGAGTCGCGCTTCCAGGGCGACGGCAAGCGCTCGGTGTCGCTGGGCATCTCACCTACGCCGGACGGCAATCCGCTGGACATCGTGGCGGGCGTGAATGCGCTGCTGCCCGAACTGCAGCGGTCTGCGCCGCCGGGCATGACCGTCACCAATGTGTTCGATGCGGCGCGTTTCGTGCACGCCTCCATCGACGAGGTGATGAAGACGTTGCTGGAAGCCGTGTTGATCGTGGTGGCGGTGATTTTCCTGTTCCTGGGCTCGTTCCGCGCGGTGATCATTCCCATCGTGACCATCCCGCTGTCGCTGGTGGGCACGGCCGCGCTGATGCTGGCTTTCGGCTTCTCGATCAACCTGTTGACGCTGCTGGCGATGGTGCTGGCCATCGGCCTGGTGGTCGATGATGCCATCGTGGTGGTGGAGAACATCCATCGCCACATCGAGGAAGGCCTGTCGCCCGCCCGCGCCGCGCTGGTGGGCGCGCGCGAGATCGTCTGGCCGGTGATCGGCATGACCGTGACGCTGGCCGCGGTCTATGCGCCCATCGGCATGATGGGAGGCTTGACCGGCGCGCTCTTCAAGGAGTTCGCCTTCACGCTGGCCTGCGCGGTGATCGTCTCGGGCGTGGTGGCGCTGACGCTGTCGCCGATGATGAGCAGCTTCCTGCTGAACCGCCAGGTGTCGGAAGGCAGGCTGGCGCAGCGTATCGAGCATGCCATGCAGGGCGTGTCGGCGCGCTATGGCCGGCTGCTGGATCATGCCATGCAGGCCCGCGCGGCGGTGCTGCTGGTGTGCGCGGTGGTGCTGGCCGGCATCGTGGTGCTCTTCATGGGCGTGCAGCGCGAGCTGGCGCCGGGCGAGGACCAGGGCTATGTGTTCGTGCAGGCCAAGGCGCCGCAGTACGCCAACGTCGCGTACACGGAACGGGCCGCGGGCGACATCGAGCGCGTGTTCCGGCAGTTGCCGGATTACCAGAGCAGTTTCTTCCAGAGCGGCACGACCGGCCAGAACAACGGCTTCGGCGGCGTGGTGCTGAAGCCCTGGGAGACCCGCGACATGACGGCCAACGAGGTGGAAGGCATGTTGAACGCGCGTAGCGCCAACATCACGGGCGCCGCCGTGACGGCTTTCCAGGCGGCCCCGCTGCCGGCGGGCAGCGATGGCCTGCCAGTGCAGATGGTGCTGCGTGCGCCGGTGGCATTCATGGAGCTGTACCAGGTGCTGGAGGGCATCAAGGGCGCGGCCTGGGGCAGCGGCCTGTTCGCGTATGTCGACAGCGACCTGGCTTTCGACAGCTCGCAGGCCCGCCTGAGTGTGAACGCGGCCAAGGCCGGGGAGATGGGCGTGGCGATGCGCGACGTGGCCGATACGCTGGCCGTGCTGGTGGGCGAAAACTATATCAACCGCTTCAACTGGTTCGACCGCTCCTATGACGTGATCGCGCAGGTGCCGCAGGACCTGCGGCGCGCCCCCGATGACCTGACGGGGTACTACGTGCGGGCGCAGTCCGGCGCGCTGGTCCCGCTGGCCACCGTGGTCGACGTGCGGATGGCGCCGGAGGCCAACCGCTTGCCGCAATTCAACCAGATGAATTCGGTCACGCTGTCGGCGGTGCTGATGCCGGGCGTCACGATGGGGCAGGCAGTGGATTTCCTGCAGCGCCAGCCCTTGCCCGAGGGCGCCAAGATCGACTGGCTGTCCGACAGCAGGCAGTTCGTGAAGGAGGGCAACCGCCTGGTCGTGTCCTTCGGCTTCGCGCTCATCGTGATCTTCCTGGTGCTGGCCGCGCAATACGAAAGCCTGCGCGATCCGCTGGTGATCCTGGTGACGGTGCCCTTGGCGATCTGCGGCGCATTGGTACCGCTGTGGCTGGGTTACGCGACCATGAACATCTATACGCAGATAGGACTGGTGACGCTGATCGGCCTGATCTCGAAGCACGGCATCCTGATGGTGTCCTTCGCCAACGACATCCAGATGCACGAGGGACTGGGGCCGAGCGCAGCCATGCACAAGGCGGCGGTGATCCGCATGCGCCCGGTGCTGATGACCACCGCGGCCATGGTCGCGGGCCTGGTGCCCTTGCTGTTCGCGGGAGGCGCTGGAGCGGCCAGCCGTTACGCCATCGGCATCGTGGTGGTGACGGGCATGCTGGTCGGCACGCTGTTCACGCTCTTCGTGCTGCCGACGATCTATACCCTGCTGGCGCGTGACCATCGCGCCCACGCGGCGTCGCCACGTGTCCGTGAACTGGCCCAGGACGAGGTGCGCCATGCCTGAGCGTCTTGCCCTTCGTGCCGGCGCGCTTGCCACGGCCTTGCTGCTGGCCGGGTGCTCGCTGGCGCCCACCTATGAACGGCCGCAGGCGCCCGTGCCCGCGCTGTGGCCCGGCGCGGTCGGTGCCCCGGCCTCGCCGGTCTTGCTGGATTGGCAGGCCTTCGTGACGGACGTGACCTTGCGAGGATTGGTCGACACGGCCTTGGCGAACAACCGCGACCTGCGCCAGTCGATCCTGAATGTCGAGGCCGCGCGCGCGATGTATCGCGTGCAGGGTGCCGACCGCTTGCCCGGCGTGCAGGCGCAGGGCGAGGGCACGCGCCAGCGCCTGCCGGAGGACGTGCGCACGCCGGGCTCGCCGGCCGTGCAAAGCCAGTACCAGGCGGGCGCGGGCCTGGCGGCCTTCGAGCTTGACCTGTTTGGACGGGTGCGCAGTCTGTCGGAAGCGGCGTTGCAGGAGTACCTGGCCACGGAGGAGGCGGCCCGGGCGGCGCGAATCAGCCTGGTGTCCGAGGTGATCCAGGCCTATCTGACGCGGCGCGGCGCGCAGCATCGCCTGCTGTTGGCAGGCCAGACGCTGCATACCCGGCAGGCGGCGTTGGACCTGATCTCGCAACGCCGTGCGCTGGGCGCGGCGGCCGACCTGGATTACCAGGAAGCGCTGGGATTGGTGCAGCAGGTGACGGTCGAGCGTGAGCGCGTCGAGCGCGAGGTCCGGCAGTCGGGCAACGCGTTGGCGCTGCTGATTGGCGTGTCGGACATCCAGCCGCTGTTGGCCATCACGCCGCAGGAGGATGCCTTGCTGGTGCAGGACTTGTCGCCAGGGCTGCCGTCCGAATTGCTGGCGCGGCGCCCGGATATCCTGGCCGCCGAGCACCGCCTGCAGGCGCGGCATGCCAGCATCGGCGCCGCCCGCGCCGCCTTCTTCCCGCAGATTTCCCTGACGGGCCTGTTCGGCAGCGCCAGCGCCGACCTGTCGGACCTGTTCGGCTCGGGCCAGCGCGCATGGTCCTTCGCGCCGCGGATCACCCTGCCGGTGTTCGATGGCGGGCGCAATCGCGCCAACCTGGACCTGGCCGAGGTGCGCAGGGACATGGCCGTCGCGGCCTATGAGGACACCATCCAGCAGGCGTTCCGCGAGGTCTCGGACGCGCTGGCGGCGACCGATACGCTACGCCGGGAAGAGGCTGCGCAGCAGGCGCTGGCCGAGTCCAGCGCGGCCACGTTGCGGCTGGCGCAGGCGCGTTATGCGTCGGGAGTGGATGACCATCTGCGCTATCTGGATGCGCAGCGTGGCGATTTCTCTGCGCGGATGGCCTTGGTGCAGGTCCGCACGCAAAGACAGGTGGCGCTGGCGGCATTGTTCAGGGCGCTGGGCGGCGGCTGGCAGGCGCCGCCGGCCGCGTTGTAGGGGCAAGCGGCCCGCAGACGCGGGCCGCGCCTGGTTCAGCCGGCGTACGCCAGCTTTTCCGTGCCGTGCTGGCTGTTCCCGAGCGTGGCGCCGCCAAGCTCTATCACTTCCCCTTCGCTGACGGTGAACGCGGACACGGCCTGCTGCAATTGCCGTGCCTGGGCCTCCAGCGATGCCGCGGCGGCGGCGGCCTGTTCGACCAGCGCGGCGTTGCGCTGGGTGTTGACGTCCATCTGCGAGACGGCGATGTTCACCTGCTCGATGCCGCTGGTCTGCTCGGCCGAGGCGGCGCTGATTTCGCCGACGACGCCGCTGACCTGGTGCACCGAGGCCAGCAGTTGCTGCATGGTCTGGCCTGCCTGCTCGACCTCCTGGGAGCCGGCTTGCACGCTGTCGTTGGAGGATTCGATCAGTGTCTTGATCTCCTTGGCGGCGATGGCGCTGCGCTGTGCCAGCGCGCGCACCTCGGTCGCCACCACGGCGAATCCGCGGCCCTGCTGGCCGGCGCGGGCGGCTTCCACGGCGGCATTCAAGGCCAGGATGTTGGTCTGGAACGCGATGCTGTCGATGACGCCGACGATGTCGGTGATGCGGCGCGCGCCGTCGGAAATCTGCTGCATCGAGGCGACGACCCGCTCCATCGTGTCGCCGCCGGCCCGCGCCACCTCGGAGGCCCGGCGGGCCAGCTGGTCCGCCTGCGCGGCGTTGTCGGCGTTCTGGCGCACGGTCGCCGCCTGTTGTTCCATGCTGGCGGCCGTCTCTTCCAGCGCGGCAGCCTGCTCCTCGGTGCGGCGCGACAGGTCGTTGTTGCCTGCGGTGATCTCGGCGGCGCCGACGTGGATCTCGTCAACGCCATGGCGGATCTGGCCCACGGTGCGGGCCAGGCTGGCCTGCATGTCGCGCAGGGGCGGCATCAGCTGGCCGACGCAGTTGTCGCCGAAAGGCGTGATGCGGGCGGTGAGATCGCCCGCGGCGATGCGCTGGAAGTGGCCGCGCACGACCTCCAAGGGGCGGCGCACGTAATGCACGATGTAGCGGTCGGCCAGGAACAGCACGGCCAGGCAGATGGCGAGGATCGCGGCGATGGCCGTGATGGCGGCGCCGCGGCTGGCGCTGGACTCGTCGATGAGCGCGGACTCGTGGCGGTCGGCATAGTTTTCATAGGCCGCCATCGCTTCGCCGAAACCACGGCTCAGTCCCACCACGGCCTGCAGGTTGTGCTGGCGGTAGCCGCGCGCGTCGTTGTTGGCCAGGTACTGGCGCAAGGGCGCCAACCCTTGCGTCATCAAGGCATCGAAAGCGCGGTCCAGCGGTTGCGCCACGCCGTCGGCGTCGTGCTGGGCAACGTAGCCGCGGTATCGGTCGAAATGCTGGCGGGCGAGTGCCAGCGCCTGCTCGACGGACGCGCCTTCGCTGGCGGCCTCGTTGGCGGCGCCTGCCTCGAGGTATTCCATCTGCCTGCCCAGGCGCAGGCGCGCGCGCATGATCTGGTCATTGGCCTTGGAGAGTTCGGTTATCTCGCGTACCAGCAGGTGGCTGGTATCGAGCGAAGTGCCTGCGGTCCGCAGGGCCTGGATGCTGAGCGCCGACAGGCCCGCGATCAGCAGGCTGATGAGAAGCAGGACGCCCAGCACGATCTTGCGGATGGTGATGTTGCGTAGCCAGGCGAAAGGAGGAAGCCGGTTGGTCATAGCTGCGTGCCCCGTTTGCTCGTCGCCGTTATGCGGGACGATGTCTATTGGATGGGTGGGACGGCGCCTGGTGGTTCCATCACCTTTCGTGGAGAGGTGGAACAGCGAGGCAGCCGCCCGGGCATTGTGCGGACCTGCCAGGTAAGAGTCATGTATCGAAAGGTACGCTTAACCAAACAATGGTATCAAGTTGTTAAAACCTCCCGATTCTGTGAAATAAATGCGTGATGTTTTGTGATGAGCGGAGATATAGGGCAGATCGGTACGGTTGTATGGGTCGCCCGACGCGGTGTTTTCCCGTCCACGGGCAGGGAAAAGGCGGGGTGAAAATCCCGCTTTTCCCCGCCCGATGCGGCGACTGCGAGGGCTCACACCACCTGCGTGACCAGGCGCTTTTCGCCGAACCAGGCGTGCAGGTTCTCGATGAACAGGTCCGCCATGGCCTGGCGGGTTTCGTGCGTGCCGCTGCCGATGTGCGGCAGCAGCACGACCTGGTCCAGCTCGCGCAGCGCGGCGGGCACCTCGGGTTCGTGCTCGAACACGTCCAGGCCGGCGCCGGCGATCGTGCCGGCCTGCAAGGCCTGGATCAGCGCCTGCTCGTCGACCACGGTGCCGCGGGCCACGTTGATCAGGTAGCCATCGGCCCCCAGCGCCTGCAGCACTTCCGCGTTGACGAGGTGCTTCGTGGCATTGCCGCCGGGGATCGCCAGCACCAGGTAGTCGCTGTCGCGTGCCAGGTCCGCCACGCTGGCGGCGTACTCATAGCGTGCCGGCACGTCGGCGCGGGCGCGGCGGTTGTGATACGAGATCGTCATGCCGAAGGCTTCGGCGCGGCTGGCGATCTGCAGGCCGATGCCGCCCAGGCCGACGATGCCGCAGCGCTTGCCCTTCATGCTGTGGCCCAGCGCGAAATTTCCTTTCAGCGGCCAGTGGCCGCCGCGCACGTAGCGGTCGGCTTCGCAGATGCGGCGCGACACCGACAGCAGCAGGGCCAGCGCCGTGTCTGCCACGCAGGCGTCCAGCACGCCCGGCGTATTGCTGACCACCACGCCGCGTTCGCGCGCGGCGTCGATGTCGATGGGGTCGTAGCCCACGCCATAGCTGATGATGGCTTCCAGCGCGGGCAGCGATTCGATGAGGTCGCGGCGCGCGCCGAAGCGGCCGCTGGTGGCGATGCCGCGGATGCCCGCGCCGTGCTCGCGCAGGTAGGCGGGCACATCCTTGATTTCCCAGCCGCGATGGATCTGGTACTGGGGTTCGATCCTGGCCACGAGATCCGGGGCCAGGGGGCCGGCCATCCACAGGCCGGGAAGTGACTGCTGCGACATGCTTGCTCCAGGAAACGAGGCGGGCCGCCTGGTGGCGGCCCGCCGGGGGGCTGCTTTGGGGGGGGGCCTTGCCGGGTGTCGTTATTCGACCTTCAGGTTGCGGGCCTTGATGATGTCGCCGTAGCGCGCACGGTCTTCGCCGGCAATGCGCGAGAGATCCTGCGGCGTGGAGCCGTGGGCCACGGCGCCCTGCGCCTGCAGGGTTTCCCGCACGTCGGGGGCGTCGGCGGCTTCGCGCACCCAGGCGGCCAGCTTCTCGACGACTTCCTTGGGGGTGCCCGCCGGGGCCAGCACGGCGGTCCAGGACTGGGTCTGCGCGTTCTTCAGGCCCAGCTCGTCCAGCGTCGGCACGTCGGGCAGCGTGGGCGAGCGCTGCGCGCCGGTCACGGCCAGGGCGCGCAGCTTGCCGGATTTCACATGGGAAACGGTTTCCAGCACCGAGGCGAACAGCATGTCCACGTGGCCCGCCATCAGGTCGGTCATGGCCGGGCCGCCGCCCTTGTAGGGCACGTGCATCAATTGCACGCCCGCGGCCTCCTGGAAGATCTCGCCGGCCAGGTGCGGCGCGCCGCCCGAGCCCGAGCTGGCGAAGGTCAGCGTGCTGGGCTCGGCCTTGGCCTGGGCGATGAGTTCGGCGACGGTCTTGGCCTTGACGTTGGGCGAGACCACCAGCACGAAGGGCAGGTCCGAGAACATCGAGACCGGCGCGTAGGCCTTCTCCGGGTCGCTCGTCAGCTTGTAGAGCCAGGGGTTGATGGCCAGCATGCCCGAGTTGGCGAACAGCAGCGTGTAGCCGTCGGGCTTGGCGCGCGCGACCGCATCGGCCGCGATCTGGCCGGCGGCGCCGGGACGGTTCTCGACGATGAAGGACTGGCCGGTGGTCTGGCTCAGCTTGGTGGCCAGCAACCGTGCAGAGATGTCAGTGCCGCCGCCGGGCGAAAAGGGCACGAGCACGGAAACGGGGCGGTTGGGGAAGTCCGAGGCGGCTTGGCCCGGCGCGGCGAATAAGGCACACATGGTCAGGGCCGCGCCCAGCAGGCGGCGGCGGAAGCAGGTTGAATGGCTTGTCTCCATCATTGTCTCTCTTATAAGGAAGGAATGCGCCGCCTGGGGCGGCTGTTGTCTCGGAGACCGGTGCTGCGCGCCGGTCCGCGGCCCGTCTCCATGGCGCGCGGGCCAGGGCGGGGGTGAAAAAAAGTATAGGGAGAGACGTTCCGGCATTTCGCATTGGAGCTATAAATAACATCAACCAATATAAAAATTGAATCGCCGGGCGCCATGGACCTGGCGATGAGGGGACAGGCGATGGAGTTGAGGCAACTGGCGTGTTTCGTGGTGGTGGCGGAGGAACTGCACTTCGGCCGCGCCGCGAAACGGCTGGGCATGACGCAGCCGCCGCTCAGCCGCCAGATCCAGTTGCTGGAGCAGCAACTGGGCACGTTGCTGCTGGAGCGCAACAGCCGGCAGGTCAGCCTGACCACGGCGGGCCGCAGCTTCCTGCGCGACGCGCGTTATCTGCTGGAGTATTCCCAGCGTGCCGCGCGCAATGCCCGACGGGCCTCATCGGGCGGGGCGGGCCGCATCACCCTGGGCTTCACCGCGGTGGCCAGCTACCGGCTGATGCCTGACCTGGTGTTGCGCTCGCGCCAACTGCTGCCCGACGTGGAAGTGCTGCTGCGCGAGATGGTGACGCCCGAGCTGGCCCGCCACCTGGTGGCGGGCGAACTGGATGCGGTGCTGACCCGCGCGTTGCCGCAGCAATCAGGCCTGAACAAATACCTGATGCAGCGCGAGCCTTTGCTGGTGGCGCTGGCCGACACGCATCCGATGGCGGTGTTGAACCAGATTCCGCTGCAAGGCCTGCACCGGCAGCCGTTCGTGCTGTATTCCCCGACCGAGGGCAAGTACTTCCATGACCGCGTGGTGGGGGCGCTGGAACTGGCCGACGTGCAGCCGGCCTTCGTGCAGAGCGCGGGGCAGACGCATACCGTGCTGGCGCTGGTGCGTGCCGGGCTGGGCATGGCCATCGTCCCGGCCTCGGCGCGCGAGTTGCGGCTGGAGGGCGTGGTGTTCCGCCCCCTGGCCGACAAGGACCTTCATGCCGACATCTACCTGGCGTGGCGCAGCCGGCACGACAATCCGGCGCTCGACGCCTTCCTGGGCCGCGTGGCGGGGATAGAGTCCGCTGCGATCGACTGATTGCGCCGGCAGGTGCGGCGATGGAGCGGTCGTTGTGCGAGAGGAAATCCCGCCTCTGCGGGTCTTTCCTGATAAGCGGAATCTTTCAATTGGCGGGCTATTTTTGATTACGTGAGCCGAAAGCCTGCGTGCTAATTTTTCCTTGCTTTTCAAAGACCAATCGATAAATCAAGGGAATCCAGCCATGCATGCAGCACGCAGTCCGCGCCATCCGGCGCACGTCGTTTCCTCGCGTTTTTCCACCTTGCGCCGCGCGGTGATCAAGGCTGTACTGCCCGCGCTGTGCGCGGGCCTGCTGGCGGCGGGCCCTGCCATTGCCGCCCCCGTGTATCCGGCAGGCAAGCCGATCAGCCTGGTGGTGCCGTTCCCTGCCGGTGGGGGCACGGACTTCATCGGCCGCATGCTGGCGGAGGAACTGGGCAAGATCCTGGAGACCACGGTCGTGGTCGAGAACAAAGGCGGGGCCAACAGCAATATCGGCACCGCCTATGTCACGAATGCGCGGCCCGACGGCTACACGCTGCTGGTCTCGGGCGTGGGTATCGCCACCAACCCGGCGCTCTACAGCAAGCTGCCCTATCGGCTAGAGCAGTTGGAGCAGGTCGCCATCCTGGCTTTCGGCTCGGATGTGCTGGTGACTTCGCCGACATTCGCGGCCAAGGATTTCGAGGCGTTCCAGGATATAGTGCGCAAGTCGCCGGGCAAGTATTCGCACGCGTCGTCGGGCAATGGCACGTCCGGCCACCTGGGCATGGAGATGCTGAAGATGCGCGCCAAGCTGGACCTGATGCACGTGCCCTACAACGGCGGCGCGGCCGCCATCAACGATGTGCTGGCAGGCCGGGTGGATACCCTGTTCCTGAACCAGGATACGGTGCTGCCGCACGTGCGCGCCGGCAAGCTCAAGGCCCTGGCCATCGGGAGCGCCGAGCGCAATCCGGCCTTCCCCGACACGCCCACCGTGGCGGAAAGCGGTTATCCCGGTTTCTCGTCCGAATACTGGTTCGGCCTGAGCGCGCCGGCGGGCTTGCCGGAGGACGTGGCGCAGAGACTTTTCGAGGCCACGCGCACGGCGATGCAGTCACCGCGTATCCAGGAACGCCTGACCGCCGTGGGGCTAGTCATTCCCACGCTCACCGACAGGAAGCAATACAGCCAACTGGTGGAGAGCGAAGTGAAGAAATGGGGTGAGGTCGTGCGCGCCTCCGGCGCCCGGATCGATTGATTGCCTTGGCATGCGCAAGGAAAGGCCGCCGCTCGCGGCCTTTCTTTTTCGGGGCTGCGCTCGTGCTCAGGCAGAGGCGTCGTCGACCGGCGTGAGGAAGTTCAGCCGTGTCAAGGTGTGGCGTGCGATATCCACGATGGCATCGATGTGCGCGCCGTGCGAGGCGGTCAGGTAGGAAATGTGGAAGCGCGCGGGGGCGATGGGCGGCTCGCAGGGCAGGGCCCGCAGTGCCCCCATGGACAGCATGTCCTGCAGCAGCGGCACCGGCAGCACGCCGATGGCGTGCCCTGATGCCACCAGGCGCGCAATGAGGGCCAGCGAGTTGGTGGTGCTGAGGCCCGTCATCTCGACGCCGCCCGAGGCCAGCCATTGCTCCACCACGGTGTGCAGCGTGGAGGGTGGGGAGTGCGTGGCGATGTGCTGCCCGCGCGCGTGCTCGGGCCGGAATGGGTCGGCCGTGATGCGCAGCGACGGCGCGGCTACCCAGTGGAACGGCATCCAGCCGATGAAGATGTCGGTGACTTCGTCGCTGGTGGAAGGATTGGTGAACAGCGCCATGTCCAGCTCGCCCGCGTTGAGCTTCTGGTTCAGCACCGCGCCGACATCCACCGTGATTTCCAGCGCCAGCGTGGGGTAGTGTTCCTTGATCTGCGCGATGACGGCGCTCAGGCTGACATTGGCCGAGCACTCATCGGCGCCCAGGCGCAGCTTGCCGCCAAGTTTGCGGTCCTTGCCGTAGTGTTCCAGTTGCCGGCTGCTGTGTAGCGCTGCTTCGGCGTGGCGCAAGGCCGACTGGCCGGTGTCGGTCAGCGTGGCGCGTTGCCGCGAGCGATCGAACAGCTGCACGTCCAGCGTGCTTTCCAGTTCGCGGATGCGGGCCGAGACGGCGGGTTGGGTCACGTGCAGGTGGCGTGCGGCGGCGTGGATGCTGCCCAGTTTGGCGGCCCAGTAGAAGGCCTCGAGCTGGCTTAGGGTGATCCGCATGATAAGTAGGATTTATCAAAACAGGCCGAAATTTTGATTATTTGGCCAAATTCCCCCCATGATACCTTTTTGATCATCGGGCCTTGCCCCTTTTTCACAGTGGTGTCACGCAGCGATGTATCAGATCCATTCCCTGCCCGACCAGTTGCCGCCGGAAGACCTGGCGCTGCTGGCGCGTGCCGAGCCGGCGACGATCGGCCACTTCCAGACCACCGGTTTCATGCGCGCCGATATCCGCGCCCACAGCCAGGACGTGCGTGTCGCGGGCACGGCGGTGACCGTGCGCATGCCGGGCACCGACGGCGGCATCCTGCATTACGCAATGGGCTGCGTGCGGCCGGGTGACGTGCTGGTAATCGACCGTTGCGGCGAGGCGGTGACGGCTGCGCTCGGTGGCGCCATGGCCTATGCGGCGCTGCAGGCAGGCGTGGCGGCGATCATCGTGGACGGTCTGGTGACCGACCTGGGCGAGCTGCGTGCCTACGGCGTGCCGGTCTGGTCACGGGGCCCGTCGGTCGTCACGACGCGCGTGCTGGGCCAGCAAGGCGAGTTCTGCGGCACCATCGCTTGCGGCGGTATCGCGGTGCGCGCGGGCGATGCGGTGCTGGCTGACGAGAACGGCGTGCTGGTGCTGGGGCCAGGCGCGGTGCGCGCGGCAGCGCAGGCCGCCATCGATTTCCAGCTGCATGAGAAGGAGACGCTGGCGCGGCTGCGTGCCGGCGAGAAATTTCCCGACATCGTCGGCTCCCGCGCCGTCATCGATCGCGCCATCGAGGCTGCCCGTGTGGCCAGCCAGGGAGGCCGGGCATGATCACCGACCTGGCACTGGCCGAGCTGGCCGACCGCCTGCGCCGGCGGGAACTCCAAGCCGAGGAAGCCGTGCGCGCCTATCTGTCGCGCATCGATGCGCTGGACGGCTGGCTGCACGCCTATGTGGCGGTCTATGCGGAGGAGGCGCTCGACGCCGCGCGCGCCGTGGACCTGCAGCGCGCGGCGGGCGTGGACCTGGGCCCGCTGCACGGCGTGCCGATTGCCTTGAAGGACATCATCGATATCGCAGGCAAGCCGACGTCCATCGGGTCGCCCATCCACGCGAATACCGTGGCCCACCGCTCGGCTGACCTGGTGGTGCGCCTGCGCCGCGCCGGCGCCATCATCCTGGGCAAGACGCACATGGTGCAGTTCGCCATGGGGGCCTGGGGACCGAACGAGCACATGGGCACGCCGCGCAATCCGTGGGACGACGCCGTGCACCGCATTCCGGGCGGTTCCAGCAGCGGCTCTGCCGTGGCGGTGGCCGGGCGGCTGGCGCCCGCTGCCATCGGCACCGATACCGGCGGCTCCGTGCGCGTGCCGGCCAGCTATTGCGGCATTACCGGGCTGAAGCCGACGGTGGGTCGGATCGATGCCACGGGCGTGGTCACGCTGAGCCAGACCCTGGACAGCGTGGGCATCTTCGCGCACAGCGCCGCGGATACGCGCATCGTGTTCGACGCCCTGGCGCCCGCGGCCGTGGGCGAGTGGGCCGAATCCATCGATGCGCCACGCTTCGGCGCAAGCGGCCTGACGCTGGGGCGCCTGCCCGACGCTTACCTGGACAACGTGCAGCCCGCGATGCTGGCGGCCTACGAAGACAGCCTTGCGCTGTTCCGGGAGATGGGCGCGCGCATCGTGACGGTGACGCCGCCGATTTCCCTGGATGCGTTCAAGGCGGTGACCGGCGACATCATGATGACCGAAGGCGTGGCGTCGTTCGAGCGCGAGATGACGGACCTGAGCCTGCCGGTGGACGGCTCCGTGCGGCCCCGCCTGCTGGCGGCGCTGGATGTGCCGGCGCGGCGCTATCTTGCCGCCTTGCGCGAACGCGACCGCCTGCAGGCCGAGATGGAGGCGCGCCTGCGCGGCATCGCGGGCCTTCTGACGCCCACCACGCTGACCACGGCGCTGCCGCTGACCGAGGTCGACCACGGCAATGCGCCGGTGCAATACACGCGCATCGGCAACCTGCTGCAGATGTGCGGGGTGTCTCTGCCGAATGGCCGCGACGCCGCCGGCCTGCCCACCGGCCTGCAGATCCTGTGCCCGGGCGGCGATGACCGGCTGGCCCTGTTCCTGGCCGAACTCTTCCAGCGCCACAGCGACCATCACAAGGGGCGTGCCGACCCGCGCCCACGTTAGCGCGGCTGACTGCATTCCGACATAGAACACACCCTCACAGGGGGAGACATGAAAAGACTGATCCTGGCGGCCTGTGTGGCCGCCACGGCGACGCTCGCCTGGGCGCAACTGCCCGCCACGCACCTGCGTGTCGTGGGCGGCGGCAGCCACAACTACACCTTCTCGGCCGTGGAGCAACCATTCTGGCGCGACACACTGCCCGGAGCCTCCGGCGGCCGGGTCACGGCTGAACTGGTGGGCTTGTCCGAGAGCGGGCTGAAAGGGCCGGAGGTGGTGCGCCTGCTGCGCGCCGAGGCGCTCGACGTTGCGATGGGTGTCTTCGCCTTCGTGAGCGGCGACGATGCCGGATTCGAGGGCGTGGACCTGCCCGGCATGGCGCCTGACATCGAGACCGCGCGCAAGATGGTGCGGGCCTACCGGCCGGTGCTGGCAGCGCGCATGCGCGAGCGGCACGGCGTGCGCCTGCTGGCGACGGTGCCCTACACCGCGCAGGTGTTCTTCTGCCGCGAACCCGTCACGCGGCTGGAGGACCTGAAGGGCCGCAAGGTTCGCACGCGTGGACGGAACATGTCCGACTTCGTGAGCGCGCTGGGGGCCTCGCCGGTGACCATCGCGTTCGCCGAAGTGATTCCCGCGCTGCAGACCGGCGTGGTGGATTGTGCGGTGTCGGGCATCGGCTCGGGCAACGCGGCCAAGTGGTACGACGTGGCCAAGCACCTCTACAACCTGCCCACCGATTGGTCCATCGGCTTCTACGCCATGAGCGAGGCGCGCTGGCGCAAGCTGGACCCCGCCGTGCAGCAGTTCCTGCAGGCCCAGGCCGAGGTGCTGGAGGACCGGCTCTGGGACGATACCGCGCGCGAGAACAGCTATGCCCTGGCCTGCAACACCGGCCAGGGCGAATGCCGCATTCACAGTCCGGCGGACATGCAGGCGCGCACGCCCGAGGGCGCGGACCGCGAGTCAGTGCGCGCGGTGGCCGCCAAGGTCGCGGCCGCCTGGGGCGAGCGTTGCGGCCAGGATTGCAAGGCGGCCTGGAATGGCTCGGCGGGCAAGGCGCTTGGCGTCACGCTGCCCTGATCGCAAGGAGAACCCTCATGTCCACCTCTACACACCAGCCAGTACGGATGCTGGAGCGCGTCGCGCGCGGCGGCGCCTGGATCGGCGGGCTCGGCCTGCTGGCCGCTTCCTGGCTCATCGTCATCGACCTGCTGGCGCGCAAGGTGCTGGGCCTGTCGCTGGGCGGCGCCGACGAGATCGCGGGCTATGTGCTGGCGGTCTCCAGCGCCTGGGCCTTCCCCATCACGCTGCTGCGGCGTTCGCACATCCGCGTGGACGTGGTCTATACCCACCTGGCGCCGAAGGCGCGCGTGGCGCTGGATTTCTTCGCCCTGATCTGCCTGGGCGTGTTCGTCGGCACCTTGACCTATCACGCCTGGCACGTGCTGGCGGAGTCGATTGCCTTCCGCTCGGTGTCCAACACACCGCTGCAGATCCCGCAGTGGATTCCGCAGTCGCTGTGGTTCGCCGGCTATGCCTTTTTCCTGCTGACCGTGGTGGTGCTGGGCGCCTGCGCGCTGGCACGTGTCACCGCGGGCCGCTGGCAGGCCGTGGGCGCGCTGATCGGCATCCATTCCGTCGAGGAGGAGATCGTGGCCGAGACGCAGTCCGCCGGCACGCCCATCGACACCTCCCCGGTTTCGCCGGGCGCGGCCGCGCGGCCGCAACGCTAGGAGCGCATGATGTTGACCTTGACCTTATCCATGCTGCTCGGCCTGCTGGCGCTGAGCGTGACCGCCGCCGCCACGGTCGGCCTGCTGGGCCTGACGCTGGCCGGGTTCCATTCGCCCTTGTCGCTCGCCAACGCCATGGGCGAGCTGGCCTGGGGCACCAGCGCGGAGTTCCTGCTGGTCGCCATTCCGCTGTATGTGCTGATGGGCGAACTGCTGGTCAGTTCGGGCGTGGCGGGCCGCATGTATGGGGCCGTTTCCAAATGGGTGTCGTGGCTGCCGGGCGGTCTGCTGAACGCGAACATCGGCGCATCCGCCTTGTTCTCGGCCACCAGCGGTTCCAGCGTGGCAACCGCCGCCACCATCTCGACGCTGGCGCTGCCCGAGCAGAAGAAGGGCGGCTACCATGCGCCGCTGTTCCTGGGGTCGATTGCCGCCGGCGGCACCCTGGGCATCCTGCTCCCGCCGTCGATCAACATGATCGTCTATGCGTTGATCGCCAACGTGTCGGTGCCCAAGCTCTATCTGGCCGCAACCTTGCCGGGGCTGCTGCTCACGGGTCTCTTCATGGCGTTGATCGTGGGCATATGCCTGCGTCGGCCCAGCCTGGCGGGCCAGCGCCCCTCGGTGAGCTGGTCCGAACGCATCGGCGTGTTGCCGGACCTGTTGCCGCCGCTGGCTATTTTCGTGCTGGTCATCGGCGTGATCTATGGCGGCATCGCCACGGCCAGTGAGTCGGCTGCGCTGGGGGTGGTGGCGGCGATGCTGCTGTGCCTGTGGAACGGCGCCCTCAGCTGGGAAATGCTGGGCCGTGCCTTCGAAGCCACCCTGCGCACCACAGGCATGATCATCCTGATCACCCTGGCGGCGTTCTTCCTGAATTTCGTGCTGTCGTCCATCGGCTTGACGACCAGGCTGGTGTCGTCGGTCTCGGCCCTGGACTTGCCGCCCCTGGGAATGATGCTTGCCATCATCCTGTTCTACATCATCCTGGGGTGCTTCATGGATACGCTGGCGATGCTGGTGACCACGGCGCCCCTGACCGTGCCCATCGTGGTGTCGCTGGGCTATGACCCGGTGTGGTTCGGCGTCATGCTGATCGTGCTGTGCGAGATGGGGCAGCTGACGCCGCCTTTCGGCATGAACCTCTTCGTCGTGCACAGCGTGCGCGGCGAGGGCAGGTTCATGGACGTGGTGGTGGGCGTCCTGCCGTTCCTGGCGGTGCTGCTGCTGATGATCGTCCTGTTGCTGGCCGTGCCGCAACTGGCGTTGTGGCTGCCAGGCTGGATGAGCAAGTGAATGGCGCGCCGGGCCGGCATGTCTTCCGGCCGGCGCGTCCCGCCTCACCCGGCAGCCCGGTGCCGCCTGGCGTTGTCCAGGTCGGCGATCGGCGACAGCAGGCCGCGGTCGAAGTCCTCGATGGGCAGACCTGCGCGCACGCGCGCCGGCCAGTCAGGGTGCGTCAAGGCGCCGCGTCCCAGCGTGACGGCATCGGCTTCCTTGCGCGCCAGCATCCCGGCGGCTGCGGCGGGGTCATGCAGCGAGCCATTGGCCAGCACGGGCAGCGCCCCCGCGTGCAGTTTGGCCAGGGCGGCCAGGCTGGCACCGTTGCCGAAAGCCGGTTGCCATGCCTCGAATTCCGTGGTGTGCAGGTAATCCAGCGGCAGCTTTCCCACTGCCTGGAACAGCAATGCCGCGCCGGCCTCGCTTTCGGGCCACTTGTGGGTGAAGTCGTTGACCTTGCCTTGCGAGAGGCGCAGGCCCACCGGAAAGGCGGCTCCCACGGCCGCGCGCACGGCGTGCACGACCTCCGTGGCCAGGCGCAGGCGCGCGGGCAGCATGCCGCCGTAGGCGTCGTCACGGAGGTTGGTGTGCGCGGTCAGGAACTGATCCAGCAGGTAGCCATTGGCGCCGTGGATCTCCACGCCGTCGAAGCCGGCTTCCCTGGCCGCCACCGCGGCGTCGGCGAAGCCCCGTACCGCTTCGTCGATATCGGCCTGGCTCATGGCGCGCGGCAACGCATACGGGCCCTGCCCGCGATAGAAGCCCATCTGCGCACCGGCGGGCTGCACCGCGGAGGGCGCGAGAGTGCCGCTGCGCCACGGGTTGCCTTGCGACAGCGCGCCGGCATGCATGAGCTGGGCGACGATGCGCCCGCCTTGCGCATGTACGCCATGGATCACCGCTCGCCAGGATTCCCGTTGCGCGGCCGTGGCCATGCCCGGCTGGTGCAGGTAGCCCTGGGCGTGCGCGGTATCGGTGTAGAGCCCTTCGGTGATGATGAGGCCGAAGCCGCCTTGCGCGAAGGCCGCGTAGTACGCGGCGATGGCGGGCGTGGCCAGCCCGTCGGCGGTGGCGCTCACGCGGGTCATGGGGGCCACCGCCAGCCTGTTGCGCAGGGTCAGGCCGCCCAGGTTCAGCGGCTGGAAGAGCGGGGCGATGCCGTCGGGCAGCGTGGTGTCGCGCTGCATCACGCGTCTCCCAGCGCGGCGATGGCTTCGATCTCGATCAGGGCGGCCGGGTCGTACAGGGCCTTGATCTCGGCGATGGTGTCGGCGGGGTAGGGGGGCGAGAAGAACTGGCGGCGCAAGGCCACGACCTCCTGGAAGTGGTTCATGTCGGTGACGAAGATCGTCACCTTGATGACCTTGTCCAGGCTGCTGCCACCAGCTTCCAGCGCGCGGCGCAGGTTGGCGAATGCCTGTTCGCCCTGGGCGCGAAAGCCGCCCGCCACGATGCGGCCGTCTTCGCCGGCGCCGGCCTGGCCGGAGATGAACAACAGGTTCCCGAACCTGATGCCTTGCGACAGCAGGTAGGGTTCGTAGGGATCGGGATGGGTGATGACGCGTTCCAGCATGAGAGTCTCCGTTGAGTCGAGGTGCCAGGAAAAGGGTGAAATGAAATCAGCCATCCGTTCCCGGTGTGACGTCATGATGTGCATTGATGGTCGCAACGACAAATGGTCAATAATCAGCTATAAGATGATTTTTTCTCATCTGATTGAGCTTGCATGCGACGCCTGCCGCCGTTGTCCGCGCTGCGCGCCTTCGAGGCGGCTGCGCGCCTGGGCAGTTTCAAGCGGGCCGCTGACGAGCTGGCCGTGACCCCCACCGCCATCAGTCACCAGATCCGCGCGCTGGAGGCCCATACCGGACTCGTGCTGTTCGCGCGCCAGGTGCGCAAGGTTGCGCTGACCGAGGCCGGGCTGGCGCTTTATCCGGTGCTGCGCGATGGCTTCGATGCCTTCGAGGCGGCATTCGACCGCCTGTTGCAGGCACGCAGGCGCATCCGCGTGACGATCTCCGCCACCAACGCCTTCACCGCGAAATGGCTGGTGCCGCGCGTGGCCAGCTTCCATCAGCTGCATCCCGGCATCGACCTGCAACTGCATGCCTCGGATGCGCCGGTGGATATGGTCCACAGCGATGTCGACATCGCGATCCGCTATGGGCGTGGCCCGTATCCGGGCTTGCGGGCCGAGCCGATGTTTGCCGATCACTATGCGCCCGTGGTCAATCCCAGGTTGGGCATCACCTCGCCCGAGGCGCTGGCGCATGCGCCGCTCATCCATTTCTCCTGGCAGGCCAGCCTGCCTTTCAATCCCACCTGGGACAACTGGTTTGCGCAGGCGGGCTTGCCGCCGCCCGCCGAGCGGGGCCATCTGCACCTGTCGGACGAAGGGCATGCCATTCAGGCCGCCGTGGCCGGACAGGGCGTCGCCCTGCTGAGCCTGGCGCTGGTCGCGGACGAACTGGCCGCGGGCCACCTCGTCCAGCCTTTCGGCCCGACCATCGCCGGGCATACCTATCACCTGGTGCTGCGCGCCGGGTCGGATGCATCCGTGCTGGCGGCGGCCGACTGGCTGCGCGCACAGTTGGGGGCGGGCGGCGCACTGCCTTGTTGAGCCCTGCCTGGCAAAGGCGGGTGGGTCTTCACGCGCATCAAATACCCTTAATCCGGTAGATTCCGCGCGCGAGGGCGCGGCTAGAATGACTCGCCGCAAGCCTGCCGCCGGCCCGGGTTTTCTGCCGGGCCTCACCCTTATGCATCGAGCGCAATGACTGATCCCATTTCCATCGTCGTCGTCGAGGATGACACCGGCCTGCGCGAGGATTTCGAGCGGATGGCGCGTGCACAGCCCAGCCTGCGATGGCTGGGCGGCGCGGGTTCGCTGGCCGAGGCGCGCGCGCTGGTGGCCAGGGAGCGGCCTGCCGTGGCCGTGATCGACCTGGGCCTGCCCGATGGCGATGGTTCGGAACTGATCGCGGAATGGAGCCAGTCCGATCCGCCCGTCGCCGCGTTGGTCGCCACCATGTTCGGCGACGAAGCGCACGTGATCCGGGCCATCGAGGCCGGCGCGCGCGGCTATCTGTTGAAGGACAGCGTGCCCGAAGAGTTCGTGCGTGCCATCGGCCTGGTGCATGAGGGCGGCGCGCCCCTGTCCCCGCAGATCGCCAAGCACCTGCTGGCGCGCTTCGTGCCGGCGGCAGCGCCGGCCACCACGCCGCTGCGCGAGTCCGACACGCTGACCTCGCGCGAAACCCACATCCTCAGCCTGATCGCCCGTGGCTTCACCGTATCGGAGACGGCCGAGCAGCTCTTCATCTCCTCGCACACCGCGGCCACGCACATCAAGAACATCTACGGCAAGCTGGCCGTGCGCAACCGCATGGAGGCGGTCAACCAGGCGCGGCTGCGTGGCCTGATCCGCTGATGCGCACCCTGGCCATCGCGCTGGCCCTGCTGCTGGCGGAAATGGTTTTTCTCGTCTGGGATCCCGTGCTGCCGCCCGAGTCGGTGCCGGGGGTGCTGACGCTGACGCAGGGCCAGTTCGTGCGCAGCGGCGCGGCCGAGCCGCCTCGTGATGGCTGGGAGCCCGTGACCTTGCCGGACAGCTGGCGCAAGCGCCGGCCCGATGCAAGCGGGCTGGCGTGGTACCGCGTTGATTTCGTGCTGCCAGCCTTGCCGGCCGAGCCGCTGGCGCTGTATTTGCCGCGCCTGGCCGTGGCGGGCGAGATCAGCTTGAACGGGGCGCTGCTGAACGCGCGCCTGCGTGACGAACAGCCCGGGGGCAGGGAAGTGCAGTACCTGGATGCGCCCTTGTACTTCGTGCTGCCGTCCACGGCTTTCCTGGTTGGCCGCAACGAGTTGCTGGTGCGGATGCTGGGCGACCAGGACATGCGCAGCGGCCTGTCGGCGCCTCGCCTGGGGCCCGTGCCGGTCATGGCGGCGATGCTGGCGCCCCAGCGCCTGCTCAGCACGGCCATGCCCTATGCGCTGGTCATCCTGATGTTGTCCGCCATGGCGCTGGCCTGCGCCTATGCCTATCGGCGCAAGCAGTACGCCGGCATCCAGATCACCTTGGCGCTGGGGGCGGTGTCGCTGGGGCTGGATCTGATTCCCGAGCTGCCCTTGTCGCGGGGAGACCGCTATGCGGTGCGCGCCGTGGTGTTTGCCGCCATGGTGTGGCTGCTGTGCCTGGCCGCCTATCGGCTGTCGGCCGTGCGCAAGCGCCATCTGCCTCGGGTCATCCACCTGGTGTCGCTGGCCGTCATGCTTGCTTCGGCCGCGACGATCGTGCTGGGGACGGCAAGCGACAAGGTCTGGCTGTATGCCATGCCGTTCTACCCCTTGATCGCATATGTGCTGGCGCTGTTGCTGGAAACCGCCTGGTTGCAGCGATCGATGCGCTTGGGCCTGCTTGTGGGGGTGGCCGTCATCTGGACGGCGGCGGTCCTGCATTCCAATATGCTGCCTTTCGGCTGGCTGCCCTGGGACAGTTTCCGCTACAACACGGCGGCGGCCGTGCCGCTGTGCGCGATGCTGGTGCTCGTGCTGGCCGAGCGCTTCGTCCAGGACCGCGAAGAAGCCGTGCGCAATCACCGCGCGGCGGTGGGCACGGAGCGGGCCCGCATCCTGCAGGACATGCACGACGGCATGGGCGCGCAACTGATCACCGCCAAGCGCCTGGCCCTGCGAGAAGAGGTGGATCGCAAGGAGCTGGCGCTCGTCATCGACGAGTCCCTGCAGGACTTGCGGCTCATCATCGATTCGCTGGACGTGGCCGAAGGCGACGTGCTGCCCTTGCTGGGCAATCTTCGCTTCCGCCTGGCGCCGCGGCTTGCCGCGCTGGGCATCCACCTGGGCTGGCATGCCGAGGCCGTGCCGCCGCTGGCGGGCCTGAACGCGACAGGGGCCCTGTCGATCCTGCGCATCGTGCAGGAGTCGATCAACAATGCGCTCAAGCATGCGCGGCCCACGCACCTGCATATCGAGATTGTCGCCGAAGGCAAGGGCCTGTGCATCCAGGTGAGGGACGATGGGCGGGGCTTCGAGGCCGGGCAGCGCGAGGCCAGCCAGCCGAATGCAGGGCGCGGGCTGGCCGGGATGCGCTTGCGCGCGCAACGCCTGGGCGCCTCGCTGTCCGTGGACAGCGAGGCGGGCAAGGGCACGAGGGTGACCTTGCGGGTGCCGCCCCAGCTTGACGGGGCCTAGACGATCCCGCCGTTGGCGAAGACGGTCTGGCCGCTGACCCACCAGCCATCCGTTGCGCACAGCGCCGCGATGGTGTTGGCGATATCCTCTGGTTCACCCAGGCGGCGGTGCGGCGTGCGCTGCGCGAAGCCCGCGATCTGTTCGGGCGTCTTGCCGTCGGTGAAAAGCGGCGTGTTCACCACGCCCGGCGCGATCGCGTTGACCGACACCATGCGGCCCGCCAGCTCCTTGGCCAGCACGCTGGCGTACAGGTCCTGCGCGCCCTTGCTGGCGGCATACGGGCCATACGTGGGCGTGCGCATCCGCGTGATGCTGGACGACAGCGCGATGATGCGGCCGTGGTCGCGCACGCGCCGCGCCGCCTCGCGCAGCACGTTGAAGCTGCCTTTCACATTGACGGCCATCATCTCGTCGAAGTCCGTGTCGCTCATGTCGCCGAAAGGCGCCAGGCGCATGATCCCGGCATTGCTCACCACCACGTCCACGCCCCCGTGGGCCTTCTCCGTGGCGTCGAAGAGCCGGCGCACGGCGGCCGGGTCGCTCACGTCCGCCTGCACGGCGATGGCCTTGCCGCCCGCGGCGCGGATGTCGGCGGCGATGCGCTCGGCGAGATCGCGGCTGCGAAGGTAGTTGACGGTGACGGCATAACCGTCCTGGGCCAGGCGGCGGACCGTGGCCGCACCGATGCCGCGCGACGAGCCGGTGACGAGCGCGGCCTTGCCCGCGCCCGGCGCTTGTTTGCCTGCCTGCGCAGTGGCGGCCAGTGCCGGGGCGGCCGCGCCGGTGGCGACGGCGGCGGTGGTAAGGCTGGCGGCGGCCAGCAGCTGCCGGCGGGCCGGCGAGGGAAGGATGGGGTGAGGCATGCGAGCTCCTTGTCTTGTGTGAGCTGGCAGGATAAAAATGACACTCTCTTTTGGGAAGTAGGCACCGAAAAGTGCTATACATACCTGGAAGTCAGTATGAAAAGATAAGGGTGAACGCATGTCCATCGACCTCGCCAGGCACCACGACATCCAGCGCAAGCTGTCCCAGGCCGATAAACCCGATCCGCGCGTGGAAGCCCTGGTCACGGGGGTGATCGCCCGCGTGGCCGACAAGTGGACCATGATCATCCTGGATGTACTGGCCACGCAGGGGGAACTGCGCTTCACGCAGCTTGCCCGCCAGGTGGACGGTATCAGCCAGAAAATGCTGACGCAGACCTTGCGGGAGATGGAGCGCGAAGGCCTGGTGCTGCGCACGGTGCATCCGGTCGTGCCGCCCCACGTGGAATACCGGCTGACCGACCTGGGCCTGAGCCTGGGCGCGGCGTTCTGCGGGGTGTGGGTGTGGGCCGAGAAGAACCTCGAGACCATCGAGGCGGCGCGCGAGCGCTTCGATGCGCGGCAGCCCGCCAAAGCCTGATCCGGTGGCATCAAAAAAAACCGCCCGGAAAACCGGGCGGCATCAAGGGGTGTTTCCTGTTGCCTGATCAAGGCGAGAACACCCGCGCTGGCAACCACGTTGCCAGTTCCGGAATGACGACGACCAGGCCCAGGACGAAGAGCAGCGCGCCCACGAAGGGCCAGCTGGCCCGCACCGTGTCCATGAACGTGGTCTTGGCAATGCTTGTCGTGATGAAGAGCAGGATGGCCACTGGTGGCGTCAGTCCCGCGATCTGCGTGATCATGATCATCAGGATGCCCAGCTGCATCGGTTCGAGCGCGAAGGCCTCGCCGATGTAGACGATGGTGGGCACCAGCACCACGACCACCGCCAGGCCGTCCAGCAGCATGGTCAGCAGCAGCATCAACGCCAGCAGGATGAGCAGCATCAGCATCGGGCTCGTGGTGAGGCCGCGCAGGTTGTCCAGCATCAGGTCGTTGAAGTTCAGGTAGCTCAGCATCCAGCCCAGCGCGCCCGCCATGCCGATGACGCCCGCCACCATTGCCGTGGTGACCGCGGCATCCACCAGGATCGCGAACATGTCCTTGATGGACAGGGCGCGGTACCAGAACACGCTGACGGCCAGGCTGTAGACGCAGGCCACCACGCCTGCCTCGGTCGCGGTGAACACCCCGCCGAGGATGCCGCCCAGGATCACGAAGGGCGCGAGCAGCGCGGGCCAGACTTCCAGCGTCGAGCGCAGCACCTGCTTGAGCGTGGCGCGCGGCAGCACGGCGCGCAGTTCGGGGTAGGCCGGCAGGTAGGACATCGCATAGATCACCGCCATGAGGGTGATGGCGATCATGATGCCGGGGAAGACGCCCGCCAGGAACAGCCCGCCGATCGACACGCCGGTCATCGAGCCGTAGATGATCATCGTCATGCTGGGCGGGATGATGGGGCCGATGGTGGCGGCCGAGGCCACGATGGAGGCCGCCATGCCGGGCCGGTAGCCCTGTTTTTTCATGGCCGGGATCATGATGGAGCCCACGGCCGCGGCTTCCGCCGTGGACGAGCCCGAGACGTTGGCCATGGCCGTGCAGGAAAGCACCGCGGTGTGGCCCAGGCTGCCGCGGATGTGGCCGACGATCTTCTGCGAGAAGCTGATCAGGCCTTCGCTGAGGCCGCCGCGCGCCATGATGGCGCCCGCCAGGATGAAGTAGGGCAGGGCCAGCAGGCTGAAGGAGTCCAGCATCGAAAAGGTTTTCTGCGGCATCAGCGCCGGCACCAGGCCGTCCAGCAGGCTGACGCCGGCCAGGCTGACGCTGGCGATGGCCAGGATGATGGGCACGCCCAGCATGACCAGCACGAGCAGGCCGCCAAAGATGAGTATCAAGGTCACTGTTGCTGCTCCTCGATGTGCTGGGCAGGCGTGGTGGTGTCCGCCGGGCCGTCACGCGACACCAGCTTGATGCAGGCGCACAGGACCAGGTAGGCCCCGCCCGCCAGCATGCCGCTGTACACCCAGGCCATGCTCAGCCCCAAACCGGCGCTTTGCTGGTAGCGCGCCACGCTCATCAGCTTCCAGGTCAGGAAGACGAAGGCGAGGCCCAGCACCAGCCACATCACGTCCACCACCTTGGCCAGCGCGGCGCGCGCGCGGTTCGGGAAGAGATTGGTGATGGCGTCCACGCACAGGTGCGAGCCGCGCTGGTAGGCCACGGGGATGGCGAAGAAGACCAGCCAGATGAAGCTGAACTTCTGCAACTCCTCGCTCCAGCTGAGCGAGTTGTTCAGCAGGAAGCGGTTGAACACCTGCATGGCGCCAACGACGACCATGACGGCGAAGAGCGCGGCCAGCAGCAGGTGCACCGCAAAATGTATATGTCGCATGACGGACTCCGGCTTGCAGTGACGCTTACTTGGCCTGGCCGTTGGCCTGGTTGCCGGCGTCGCGGATCAGCGTGAGCAGGTCCTCGGCCTTGCGGTCGGCGGCGAACTTGTCCTGGATCTTCACGGCGTTCTGCTGGAACGAGGTGGTGTCGATCTCGTGGACCTGCATGCCGCGGGCGCGCAGTTGATCCAGCGCCTGGGCCTCACGCACGGGCGCCAGCGAGCGGTTGATGTCGGAGGCGAGCTTCACGCCTTGCGCCAGCACGTCGCGTTCCTTGTCCGTGAGCTGCTTCCACTCGTTCAGCGAGCAGGCGAAGATGGCCGGTCCCAGGAAGTGGCGGGTCAGCGCGACGTGCTTGGTGACCTCGTAGTACTTGCCGGTCAGCACCACGGCGGGGCCGTGTTCGAAGCCGTCCAGCACGCCGGTCTGCATGGCGGAGTAGACCTCGCCGAAGGACATCGGCGTGGCGTTCGCGCCCATGGCGTTCAGCGCCTCGATATACACCGGGCTCTGGATGGTGCGGATCTTCAGGCCCTTCAGGTCTTCAGGCTTGGTGACCGGCTTGTTGGCGGTGATGACGTTGCGAAAGCCCCAGTTGGTGAGCCAGCCCACCGTCTTCAGGCCCGACTTCTCCAGCTCGGCCGACAGCTGCTTGCCCACATCGCCGTCCAGCGAGCGGTTCATGTGGTCGTAGTCCTTCCACAGGAAGGGCAGGTCGACCACGCCCAGGCGGGGCGAGAACGTGTTCAGGATGGCCGTGCCCCCCAGGGCGCAGGTGGCGCCGCCGCCCAATTGCATGCCTTCATAGACCGAGCGCTCGTCGCCCAGCGCATTGTTCGGGAAGATCCGCACGTTCAGCGTCTCGGCGTTCTCATTGACGTAGTTGCGGAAGATCCAGGCCGCGATCTGCAGCTCGGAATCCAGCGTGGCCTGCTGGGCGTGCGAAACCTTGATCTCACGCTTCTTCTGCTGCGCGTGCGCGGGCAGGGTGGACAGGGCCAGGGCCGACAGGGCGGCGGCCAGGGCGAGGCGTTTGAAGGGGGCGCTGCGAGGCATGGCAAGTCTCCTTATTGGCGGGCTGGGCCGGGGATCCTTGCGGTCGTCTTCCCTGGCAACCCTGTTTTTGGATGCATCGATTAAAACGTTTTAGTAAAACGTTGCAGTGAGGAAATCTAGCATGCGTACAAACCGCGAAACAACCAATAATGACTAGGGGAAAACGCTAGAATTGTTCGCCCTTCAGGTGCGTGATACATTCGTCTAGATATAACGATTTACTAGAACGATTCATATGATCCAGCTTCATCGTGCCGGCCAGGTGCCGGCGGGGCCGCAAAGGAGACCGGCATGGCCACGATCCAGGACGTAGCCAGGCTCGCCAAGGTATCGATCAGTTCGGTGTCCAACGTCTTGAATGGCCGGACGGAACGCCTGCGCCCCGATACCGCCGAGCGGATCCAGCAGGCCATCCAGTTGCTCGGCTACCGTCCCAACCAGGCCGCCCGCCAATTGAAGACCGGCAAGATGCCCGTCATCGGCCTGCTGGTCCCGTCCACGGCCAACCCTTTCTATGGACAGATCGCCGCGGCGCTCGAGTCCTATGCGCAGACCCGCCACGGCTATCGCGTCATGCTGTGCAACACGCATCGCGACCGTGCGCTGGAAGCCCGCATGCTGGAAGACCTGAGCGGCTTCGGGGTGGCCGCGGCCATCCTGCTGTCGTCCTTCGATGACGAGCGCCATGTCGAGGATGCCGTCGCGCGCGGGCTGGCCGTCATCAGCTATGACCGCGCGCCGGGCACCGCGGGCAACCGCGGCATCGACCATGTCTATGCCGACAACGTCGAGGCCGGACGCCTGGCCGCGCAGCATCTCATCGATCACGGCCACCGCCGCTTGGCCTTCGTGATGCCGGCGGGCCGCACCAACAGCCGCGACCGCAAGATCCAGGGCTTCCTGCGCGCAGCGGGCCAGGCCGCCGAGCCGGTGTCCGCGCAGGTCTATGAAGGCCGAGCCATCACGGCCTATGGGGATTCCGAGCTGGCCGACATCGGTTATGAACTCGGCCAGCGGCTGGCCGCCGAAACCGCCGCGCCCACGGGCGTGGTCACGGTCAACGACACGCTTGCCATGGGCCTCATGGCCGGCCTGCGCGCCGCCGGCAAGCGCGTGCCGGAAGACGTCTCGGTGGTGGGCATGGACAACATGGTGCTGGCGGCCTTCACGTCGCCGCCGCTCACGTCCATCGCCATGCCGGTCGAGCCCATGGCGCAGGCCATGGTCGATCGCGCCGTGCTGCGCATCACCGAGCCGGACGCGCCGGCCGAGCAACTTCGTTTCGATCCCGCGCTGGTGCCGCGGGAATCCGTCAGTCCGCCGCCCGCGGCGCAGCCTTCCGGGAGCAGGGCATGATCCGAGTATTCCTGAACCACAGCCCGCGCATGCGGGAGAACTATTACGGCGAGCAGGCCCTGTCCGGCCTGCGCGCGCTTGCCGACGTGCGGCTCAACGCGCAGGAGGCACCGCTCTCGCCGCGCGAGATGATCGACGCGGCGCAGGGCTGCCAGGTCATCATCGGCGCGCGCGTGCCGGCAGTGCCAGCCGAAGTCTTCGCCAGCCTGCCCGAGCTCGTGGCGTTCTGTCGCGTGGCCGTGGATGTCAACAATATCGACCTGGCCGCCGCCAGCCAGCACGGCGTGCTGGTCACGCGCGCCTCGCCGGGCTTCGGCCCTTCCGTGGCCGAATGGATCGTCGGCGCCATGATCGACCTGGACCGCGGCATCTCGGATGGCGTGGGCGACTATCGCGCGGGCCGTGCGCCGCGGCCGCGCATGGGACGGCAACTGGCCGGCGCCACGCTGGGCATCGTGGGCTACGGCACCATCGGCCGCTATCTGGCGCGCCTGGGTCTGGCGCTGGGCATGGACGTGGTCGTGCACGATCCCTTCCAGGCCGATATGGCGCCGTGCCGCCGCGCCGACACGTTGGCGGCCCTGTTGGCGCAATCGGACCACGTGGTCTGCCTGGCCGCGTCGGTGCCGCAGACCGCCAATCTGTTCAATGACGCCGCCTTCGCGGCCATGAAGCCGGATGCCTGCTTCATCAATGCGTCGCGCGGCGAGCTGGTGGACGACGCGGCGCTGTTGCGCGCGCTGGACGCCGGCCGCCTGGCGGGCTGCGCGCTGGACGTGGGCAGGGCGCCGGACCAGATGCCCAGCCCGACGCTGGCCGCGCACCCGAAGGTCATCGCCTCGCCCCATGTCGGCGGTCTCACGCCGCAAGCCGTGGCGCACCAGGCGCTGGACACGGTCGCGCAGGTGGGGGCGATGCTGCGCGGCGAAGCGCCGGCGGGCGCCCTGAACCTCGACCATGCCACGCGTTTCCGTGAGCGTTTCATGGTGGCGGGTGCGAACCATGCCTGAGGTCCTGGCGCTTCCATCCGGCGCCTGCGACACGCATCTGCATGTCTATGCCCCCGACCGCTACCCCATGCCCGCGCCCGCTGTCGCGCCGGAGGGCGCGCGCTGGGAGGATTACCTGGCGCTGCGCGCCCGCCTGGGCCTGTCGCGCGCCGTCATCGTGCAGCCCGTGGGCTATGGCTTCGACAATCGCTGCACGCTGGATGCCTTGCGGCAGGGCGGCGACGCGGCGCGCGCCATCCTGACCTTCGCCACCGATACCGCCGAGGAACAACTGGCGCAGTGGGATCGCGCCGGCGTGCGCGGCGTGCGCTTCATGATGATCCCTGGCGCGCAATCCTTGCTGGGCTGGCACGACCTGCCGGTGATGGCCGCGCGTATCGCGCCGTGGCGCTGGATCATCAACCTGCAGCTCGATGGCCGTGAACTGCCGGCCTACGAGCCTCTGCTTTCCGCCTTGCCCACGCCGCTGGTCATCGATCACACGGGCAAGTTCCTGGCGCCCGTGGCGCTGGATCACCCGGGCTGGCACAGCCTGTGCCGCCTGCTGGACGCGGGCAATACCTGGGTGAAGCTGTCTGCGCCGTATGAGACTTCCCGCATCGGTGCGCCGGGCTATGACGACGTGGGCCGCCTGGCGGCGGAACTGGCGCGCCGCTATCCCGAGCGCTGCCTCTGGGCCAGCAACTGGCCGCATCCGGGGCAGGCGCGGCGTCCCGACGAGGCGAACCTGCTGGCATTGCTCGGCGCGTGGGCGGGGAATGCCCAGGTCCTGCAGCGCATCCTGGTCGACAATCCGGCGGGCTTGTACCGCTACGGGTGACACCGCTCGCCAAATGTGACGCCCCGCAAGGCTGCGTAACGGACTTTTTCCTGTCATGAAAGGGGGCGCACGCGCCCGATAAGGTTCCCGGCACCATCAACCGGCAAGCAGGGGAATCATGGCGCAGCGACCCAATTTCAACCTGGCCTGGGCGGCCTTCTCGCGAGTCGCCGGCTCGGTCGCCCACGTGGGCCAGGTCATCGGCGGCAAGGTGAAGCGCAATATCGATGGGGGCATCTTCACCAATGCCTGCGCCATCCGCATGAGCTACGTGCTGAACCAGACGGGTTTCCCCATCACGGCCAATGCCGGAGCGGTGTCCTCGGGTGACGGCGGGGCCCGCTATCTGTACCGCGTCAAGGATCTGGTGCCTCACCTCGAAGCGCTGTTCGGCAAGCCCGAGCACACCTGCGAGAAGCCGACGGCGGCGAACTTCGCGGGAAAGAAGGGGATCCTGGTCTTTGACGTGTCCATCTGGAGCGATGCCTCCGGCCACGCCACGCTGTGGAACGGCACCATGTGCTCGGACTCGTGCTATTTTGCCGAGTCGACGCGAGCGAGCCTGTGGGAGTTGAAATGAATCGTCGATGGATCATGGCCAGCGTACTGGCCTGGCCGCTGGTGGCCTGCGGGGCGCCAGCCACGCGGGAAGCGCCCCAACAATCCGAGGCGCAGCGCCTGGAAAAATTCGCGGTCAGCCAATGCCTGCAGCGCGCCTTCCCCGATACGTCCTTCGGCGCCGATGCGCGCCGTGCGTCCGGCGCCTATGTCGAACTGGGCTCGGCTGACGCCGACGTCTATGGCGAGATCGCGGCCCTGGTCGGCACGCATCTTGCCAAGCCCTATCAAAGCAAGAGCGGCGAGCCGCTGCACGTCATGCAGTGCCTCGACCTGCTGCAGTCGCCGGCCCTGGCGACGCTGGTCAAACCCTACCGCTAAGCCGGGCGGGGCGCTTCCCGTTACGGTTTTGCTGGCGGATCCGCTTTATGCTGCCTGCATGGATACTCGCACCGACACCGCCACTCCCTTGACCTTGCGCTGGGAGGGGCTGGCCTCCCTCAGCCTGGAACACCTGCACGTGCAGACCCTGGCTGGCGGCACGATCTTCGATGCCGTTGTCGTGATGCAGGCCGACTCGGGCCAGCGCGGCGCCTTGCGGTATCGCCTGCATGTCGACGCGGCCTGGCGCACGCGCCGCCTGTTCATCCAGGAGGTGGGCAGCGCCTGTTCCATCCAGCTGCAGTCCGATGGACACGGGCGCTGGACCGCTGAAGGGGGCGCACCCTTGCCAGAACTGGCGGGCGCCATCGATGTCGACCTGAGCGTGTCGCCCGCCACCCATACCCTGCCCATCCGCCGCCTGGACCTGGCAGAGGGCGCGTCGGCCGAGATCCATGTCGTCCACGTCGGCTGGCCCGGCCTGGCACTGTCGAAGGCGCCGCAGCGTTATACGCGGCTGGCTGGCGGACGGTATCGCTTCGAATCGCTGGACGCCGACTTCCGGCGCGACATCTCGGTGGATGCCGACGGCTTCGTGCGGGACTATCCCGATCTGTTCCGCCGCGCCTGACACGCGCAGCACCGTCCCCCCTACCTGGAGACCCCGCCATGGCCACGCGCACGCCCCCGGCCCGACTTGCCCTGCAAACCGTCCTGGCCGAGCTGCCTGACTGGAGGCAGGTGCCTGGCCGCGATGCCATCACGCGCCATTTCCGCTTCAAGGATTTCAACGCGGCCTTTGGCTTCATGACACGCGTGGCGATGCAGGCCGAGGCACTGGATCATCACCCGGAGTGGCGCAATGTGTATGCCGACGTCGAGGTGGTGCTGGCCACACACGAGATCCAGGGCCTGAGCCAGCGCGACGTGAACCTGGCTCGATGGATGGACGCGGCTTTCCTGCAGAGGGGCAACCCTGGCTGATCGGGGGCGCGCGTTTCTGGGGGCGCTGCCAGGCCGGGACCGCGGGGGTTTCAGTACACGTCGCGCAGATAGCGCTTGTCGCGCGCCAGCCCCGTCACAAACTCGCCGGCGGCTTCGTCGGACATTGCGCCCTGCCGGGCGACGATCTCGCGCAGCGCGGTGTCCACGTCCCTGGCCATGCGGGACGCATCGCCGCAGACATAGAAGTGCGCGCCATCCTGCAGCCAGGACCAGAGCTGCGCACCTTGCTCGCGCATGCGGTCCTGGACATAGGTCTTCCGGGCCTGGTCGCGCGAAAAGGCGAGGTCCAGGCGGCTCAGCAGCCCGTCCTGGCGCATGGTGTCCAGTTCGTCCCGGTAATAGAAGCCGCTGTCCGCGTGCTGTTCGCCGAAGAACAGCCAGTTGCGCCCGCGCGCGCCGGTGGCGCGGCGGTCATGCAGGAAGCCGCGGAAAGGCGCGATGCCGGTGCCCGGGCCAACCATGATGATGGGCACGTCGCCCTGCGCCGGCGGATGGAAATGGGCAGACTTCTGCACGAAGACCGGCACGTGGCCGTCCTCGGCGCGATCGGCCAGGAAGGTCGAGGCCACGCCTTTCCGTGCGCGCCGGCCATTGTGATAACGCACGGCCGAGACGGTCAGGTGGATTTCCCCGGCATGCGCGCGGGGACTGGAAGCGATGGAGTACAGACGCGGCTGCATGCGCTTGAGCAGGCCCACAAGTTCCTGGGCGGTCAAGGTCATGGGGGATTCATGCAGCACGTCGGCCAGCTGGCGGCCCCACAGCCAGTGCTTCAGCTCGGCCTTGCGCGGCGCCTCCAGCAGCGCCGCCAACGCGGTGTTGCCGGTGCGCGCGGCGATGCTTGCCAGCGCCTCGGGCGTCGGGCGCGTGATGTCGAAATGGCAGGCCAGCGCCTCGCCCAGTGCCAGTTCGCCCAGCCCGCCGACAGTGACGGGCGCATCCGCGGGCAAGTGCATCAGGTGCAGGATTTCCTCGACCAGTTCAGGACAGTTGCGGGCCCAGACACCCAGGGCGTCGCCCGCTTCGTAGTCCAGGCCGCCCGCTTCCTGCGAGAGCGCGACGCAGCGCGTGTCCTTCGCCGCGCTGGGCCCGCTCAGGCGCGTGTTGCCCAGCAGGCGCGCAGGCGCGGGGCTTGCCTTGGTGGCGGCGGTGCCGGACGTCGGCGCGCGCGGGGTGGCGGCATGACGCTCGGCATCGTCCGCCTTGATGCAGGCAATCTGCTGCGTGAGCCAGTTGTCAGCCTGGGGCTGGAAGTCGACGTCGCACTCCACGCGCGGCGACAGGCGGATGGCGCCCAGCTCGGCCAGGCGCGCATCCAGCCGTCGGCCGTGTCCGCAGAAGCTGTCGTAGTTGCGGTCGCCGAAGGCCAGCACGCCGACGCGCAGGCCGTCCAGGCGCGGCGCGTCATCCGCCTGCAAGGCCTGCCACAGCGCCTGGCCGTTGTCGGGCGGATCACCGTCGCCGAAGGTGCTGGTCAGGCATAGCGCGTACTGGACCTTGGCGAAGTGGGCCACCGGGAAGTCCGCCATGCAGGCGACACGGATCTCGAAGCCGGCCTCCATGAGCAGGGTGGCGTAGTGTTCGGTCAGCGATTCGATGTTGCCGGTCTGCGAGGCCCACAGCAGTGCCACTTTCGGGCGGCTGCCCACGATGCGCAAAGGTGCCGGGGCCGGGGTGGCGGTGTCGTTGGCCGGCAGGGCGGCACGGCTGTAGAGGCCGGCCAGCATGCCGTCCAGCCACAGTCGTGCCGAGGGATTGAGCGGCGCCTGGGGCGGCACGACGGGCACGCCTTGCGGGTCGCCGGACAGGGTCTCCGCCGCCCGCAGGCCTGCCAGCAGGCCGCTCACATACAGACGCTCCTGCTCGTCGAGTGGCGGCGGCGCCGCGGGGCCCAGGCCCAGGGCAGCAGAAAGGGCATCCAGCGCAAGCACGGGCGCGCCTGCCGTCGCCGTGGGGGCAGGCAGGGGGGCGGCCCTGCCTGCGTCGTCGGGCACGGCTTGCGGCGCGGCCACGGGGGCCAGCGCCACCGCGCAGAACTTCAATTCGGGCTGCAAGGAGACGGGGTCCACGGCCGTGCTGGTGACGGCGTTCACGGACAGCGCGTCGCCCTGGACATCGTTCCAGTGCATCGGCGCGAAACAGCTGCCCGGCTGCACGCGCTCGCTGATGACGGCGGGCAGCACGGCGCGGCCACGCCGCGAACGTATCTCCACCGGGGTCTGGGGCGCGATGCCCAGCGCCGCGGCATCCTGCGGATGGATTTCCACGAAGGGCTTGGGGTTCAGCTTGTTCAGCATGGCCACCTTGCCCGTCTTGGTCATGGTGTGCCATTGATGCTGCAGCCTGCCGGTGTTCAGCACCAGCGGGTAGTCGGCGTCGGGCAGCTCGGCGGGCGGCGCGTAGGGCCGCGCGTGGAAGCGCGCCCGGCCGTTGGCGGTGGGGAAGCGCAGCGTCCGTTGGCCGTCGGCGTGGCGCACGTAGCGGATCGGATGGCGCAGCCGCGCCTCGCCCGGCGCACAGGGCCACTGGATCGGCGCTTCGCGCAGTGCCGCGTGGCTGGCCCCGCGCAGGTCATAGCCGGTGCGCGGGTTGGCGTGGCGGGTGATTTCCGCGAAGACGTCGGCGGCGGTGTCGTAGCGGAACGCATCGCCATAGCCCAACCCGGTGGCCACGGCGGCAATGATGCGCCAGTCGGGCCAGGCTTCGCCAGGCGGGTCGACGGCGCGCGGCGTCAGCGTCAGGTTGCGCTCGGAGTTGATGAGCACGCCGTCGGCCTCGGCCCACAGCGCGCCGGGCAGCAGGATGTCGGCGTGCCGGTTGGTTTCCGTGTCGAGAAAGGCATCCTGCGTGATGACCAGCTCGGCCGCGCGCAGGCCGGCCGCCACCGTGTCGCGGTCGGGCACGCTGGCGGCCGGATTGGTGCAGATGACCCAGCAGGCCTTGATCTCGCCTTGCGCCATGCGTGCGAAGAGATCCACGGTGCCATTGCCTGCGTCCGTGCGCAGCGTGCCGGGCGCCAGCCCCCACGACGCTTCCACTTCCTCGCGGTCGCGCGGATCCAGCGCGCTGCGCTGGCCGGGCAGGCCGGGGCCCATGTAGCCCATCTCGCGCCCGCCCATGGCATTGGGTTGCCCGGTCAGCGAGAACGGGCCGCTGCCTGGCCGGCAGATCTTGCCGGTGGCCAGGTGCAGGTTGCACAGCGCGTTGGTGTGCCAGGTGCCGTGCGTGCTCTGGTTCAGGCCCATGGTCCAGCAGCTCATCCACTCGCCGGCCTCGCCGATCCAGTCGGCGGCCTGGCGGATGTCCTGCTCGGACAGGCCGGTGATGCCAGCGACATGCGCGGGCGTGTAGCCGGCCAGGAAGGCGGGCATGTCGTCCCAGCCGTCGGTGTGCGCGGCGATGAAGGCCGGGTCCACGCGGCCTTCGGCGTGCAGAAGGTGCAGCAGGCCGTTGAGCAGCGCCAGGTCGGTGCCTGGCCGGGGCGCCAGGTGCAGGCCGGCCTTCTCGGCCGTGGCGGTGCGGCGCGGGTCGACGACGATGAGACGCGCGCCGGCCTTCACCCTGTCCATCATGCGCAGGTACAGGATGGGATGGCAGTCGGCCATGTTCGCGCCGATCACGAAGAACAGGTCGCTGCGATCGAAGTCCTCGTATGAGCCAGGCGGCCCGTCGGCGCCCAGCGAGAGCTTGTAGCCGCTGGCCGCGCTGGCCATGCACAGCCGCGAATTCGATTCGATGTGCGCGGTGCGCAGGTATCCCTTGGCCAGCTTGTTGGCCAGGTATTGCGCCTCCAGCGACATCTGGCCCGACACATACAGCGCAATCGCATCCGGGCCATGCGCATCGCGGATGCCGCCCAGCCTGCGCGCCGTCTCGGCGATGGCGTCCTGCATGGGCGTGGGCACGGGGTCCTGGCCGCGCGCGCGGCGCACGTAGGCCTGGCGCAGCCGTCCGGCATCGCTGATCGGCACGTGCGCCGACAGGCCCTTGGTGCACAGCCGGCCCATGTTGCTGGGATGTTCCGGATCGCCTGACACCTTGGCGACCCGGCCGTCCTCGACGTGCAGGATCATGCCGCAGCCCACGCCGCAATACGGGCAGGCAGTCTTGACTTGGCCGGCAGGCATCGCGGGCTCCTTATCGCGCGAGGCCGCCGGCGGCCAGCGCGCGGTCGCGCAGCGCGGCCTCATTGGCCTTGTGTTCGGCCGAGAAACGCACGGCCAGCGCGCACAGCGAAGACACCGCCACGAAGGCGCCGAGCCACAGCAGCGTGCCTTGCATGTCGCCCACTTCCTTCATCAGGAAGCCCGCCGCCACCGCGCCGACGTTGCCGCCCGCGCCCACGATGCCGGCCACGCCGCCCAGGGCCTTGCGGTCCACGAAGGGCACCAGCGCATAGGTGGCGCCGCAGGCCATGTGGGTGAAGAGGCCGAAGACCAGCATGGCAAGGATCGCCATGACGGCGCCGGACGCCTGCGAGAACCACAGCAGTCCCAGGCCTTCGCCGATGATGAGCAGGCACAGGAGGCTGGCGCGCACATCCAGGCCCCAGCGGGCGGCGGCCTTGTCCGAGAACCAGCCTCCCAGCGCGCGGGCGAAGAGGGCGAGCAGGCCGAAGGTGCCGGCGGCCAGGCCTGCGTCGCGCAGCGAGAAGTCGAAATGCATGACGTAGTAGATGGCGGCGATGTTGTGCATGAAGACTTCCACGCCGAAGCAGGCCGCGTAGGTCAGGAACAGCATCCACACCCGGTAGTTGCCACAGGCCTGGCGGAAGCTGGCCCAGCCTCCCTTGCGCGGCGGCAGCCTGGCGGCGTCGCGGCGCAGCGTCGCGTAGTCGCCCTGCGGGCAGTCCTGGGTGTAGCGCCAGTACAGCCAGGCCATGGCCAGCAGCGCGGCGCCGGGCACCAGCATGGCGCCGCGCCACGCCTGGGCCGTGTCCACGCCCAGGAAAAGGATGGCGGAGAAGAGCAGCGGCACCAGGGCCTGGGCGGCGCCGGCGCCCGCATTGCCCCAGCCGGCGGTCGTGGCGTTGGCCGTGCCCACCACGTTGGGCGCGAACATGACCGAGGTGTGGTACTGCGTGATGACGAAGCTGGCACCGATGGCGCCGATGCCCAGGCGGCAGAGCAGGAAGGTCAGGTAGTCGTCCGCGAAGGCCAGCGCGAAGACGGGCAACGCCCCCAGCGTCATGAGCCCCGTGTAGACGCGGCGCGGGCCGTAGCGGTCGCACAGGGGGCCGACCAGCATGCGCACCAGGATGGTCACCGCCACCGCGGCGATGTTGATGTTGGCCACCTGTTCGGGCGTCAGCGAGAACTCCTGCACGATCACCGGCATCAGCGGCGCGCATGCGAACCAGGCGAAGAAGCAGACGAAAAAGGCCAGCCAGGTCAGGTGGAAGGCGCGCATCGGCGCGCTGCGCAGGCTGAACAGGGTGATACGGGTGGCTTTGTCTTCCAGCATGTTTGCTCGGCTCCAACGACAACGGCGTCCTGTCCCTGCCGCCATGAGGACGGAAGGGAGAGGACGCCGTTGCCCAATTCGGCCCTCGCGGGCCTGTCTGATCGTTGCGCGTGGCCCATGAGGCAGGCCGCGCAGGATCAATCAAGCAAGAGGCGTGCCAGCGCTGCCGTCTCCGCGCCCTGGCAGGGCGCAGACGCTCAGGCGGCGTTGGGGGCTGGTGCGGTGCGGCACGAGGCTGGTGCGCGCTTGCACCGCGGCAGTGCGCGGTCTCAGGCGTGGGGAGCTGGGGGGCGGTGATGCAGGCGCGACTGCTGGTAGAAAGCGAGGAACTCGTCGAGCGGCATGGCCTTGGCATAGTGCCAGCCCTGGGCCAGGGCCACGCCATGTTCGCGCAGGTAGTCGGCCTGCGCCTGGGTTTCCACGCCCTCGGCCACGATCAGCAGGTCAAGGGTCCGGGCCATGTCGATGATGTGGGACACCACGGCCCTCGAGGCAGACTCCTTGCCGATGGTGTCCACGAAGGACTTGTCGATCTTCAGCGCGTCCAGTTGCAGCCCTTGCAGGAATTGCAGGCTGGAATAACCGGTGCCGAAGTCGTCCAGTGCCGCGCAGTGGCCCATGGCGCGCGCCTTGGCAACGGTGGCCCGCGCCGAGGCGATGTCCATGAAGCCGCGCTCGGTCGCTTCCAGCCAGACCTGCTGGTTCTGTATGCCCGAGTGCTCCAGCGCTTTCGACAGCACCGGCAGCACGCGGCCGGTGCGCACGTCCTCGGCGCTCAGATTGATGGCAACGTGCATGGCGCGGTCTTGCGCAAGCATGCCGCCCAGGTCGCGCACCACCGTGTCGATGACCTGGTCCGTGATGGGCAGGATGAGGCCGCTTTCCTCGGCCAGGGGAATGAACATGTCCGGGTGAACCATCGTGCCATCGGGCCGGCGCCAGCGCACCAGCGCCTCGGCGCCCACGCAGGCGCCGTTGCACAGGTCGACCATCGGCTGGTAATGCACCACGAACTCGCGTTTCTTGACGGCGATCTGCAGTTCGGCCAGCGGCGACAGCCGCTCGCGCGACAGGCGGAAGACGAGTGCGACGATGAACAGGCTGATGAAGGCGCCGATCGGAATCAGCATGCTCTGTTCGCGGCGCAGGTTCTCCTGCATGGCGCTGCGGGGCTGGATCGCCAGCGCGGTCCAGCCACCGTGGCTGGCCCAGGCATAGAGGTGCGTGGGGGTGACGCCGCTGGCGCGGCCGCGCAGCATGTCGCGCACCGTGGCCGGGGCAGGGCCGTTCAGGTCAGCGATGGGCGTGCCATCGTTGCGGGTGATCGCGAGCTGGATGACATCGTCGATGATCAGGTCCGTGAAGCGGGCCGTGTTCACCAGGGCGTTATGCGCGCCGACCTGGATGGCCATCATGGGATCGCCACGGGTGACCGAGGGACGCAGGGAGATCGTGACCTCGATGCCGTCGGGCGTCACGTAATCGACCCGAGCGCGCGAGATGTCTTTTTCCGTCACGCCCCAGGACGTGCAGCGCAGCAGGTTGTCGTTGAAATAGCCGATTTCCTCGATCGGCCGGACGTTCATGGTCAGGCGGCGCATGGCATCGATGTGCGCGCGCGAGCAGGGCAGCAGGCCCAGGCCTTCCATCTGGCGCAGGGCGCTGACGGCCTGGTCAAACGAGAGCTTGGCCCGCCGGATCGTCCGGTCGGCCAGTTCCGTCAGGTGCTTCTGTTCCGCACCGACTGCCTGCGTCCACGAGAACTGGGCCATGAGCGCAATGGGAAGAATGGCGCCGATGATGGCCATCACGATCCCATAGGCTATGACTCGAGTGCGGTTCATCCATTTATCCTGGCATGAGCGGGTATGTCTTCCCCCGATGGGCATGCCGGCTCGCTAGCAGGCAAAGATAACTGATGGAATTGCGGTTCGTCGGGAAAAGAAAGGCCGCGTTTCTGCCTTAAATAGGCGTCCGGCGCGGAAAAAATTGCGGTCCTTGGCGTTTTCGCACCGATCCTTGAGACGGTGAAAATCATGCTGCACTGCGGAACTTTCCCTGTGCGGGAAGCTCTTTCCCTGGTTGGCCAGCGGGATATCCCCATGAGCACTTCCTGTTTCGACACCCCTGAACGTTATGGCCGCGTCAGCCGCGTGCTGCATGGCGCAATGGCGCTGCTGCTGACCGTCCAGTTGCTGGGCGCGTTGCTGCACGTTTTCGCGCGCGGCGTTTCCCTGGAGCGCCTGCTCTGGTCCAACCACGGCAGCCTGGGCTTCCTGCTGCTGCTCCTGGCCGTGTTGCGGGGCACATGGGGCCTGGTCAATATCGGCCGCCGCCCGCTGCACACGGGTGTCCTGGGCCGGCTGGCAGGTGTCAGCCATCTGCTGATGCATGCGCTGATGATCCTCGTGCCCTTCCTGGCCGTGCTGCGGGCCTATGGCCGAGGCCGCGGCTTTTCCCCTTTCGGCATGCCGCTCTTCGAAGCGAGCGGGCAGGAGATTCCGGCGCTCATCACGCCGGCCAGCACGTTCCACGGCCTGCTGGCCTGGGTGCTGCTTGCACTTATCGTGGGGCACGTCGCTGCGGCGGTCTATCACCGAGTGGTGCTGAAGGACGGCGTCTTTTCCCGCATGTGGGGCAGGGCGTATTAGGAATGTAAGCAGCGTGGCAGGACCGTTGCGCCTGGTTGCGCAATGCATCCTGACTGTAAGCTGAATGAAGTTGACAGGCCGGGCCGGGATTGATTTAATCGCGGCTCGCTCTCTCGGGGAGTAGCCGGAGCCCGCAGTTTGGCTCCTGCAGTGTCGTCAGCACGGAAGCCGGGTGGCCACTATGCGCCGCCGCGGAATCCCGGCACTGTGGTCCGCGTCACAAGCGCGGCTGGCGAGACCGGCATGGGTTTTTTCCTCTTCCCATCCCGTTACAAAGGGTCTCGCCATGGTATCTGTCGGTACGCCAATGTTGTGGACGCTGTTCACGGTTTTCGTGATCGTTGCGTTGCTTCTCGATTTCTTCGCCCTCAATCGTCAGGGCGCCCAAAAAGTTTCCATACGCGCTGCCGCCATCTGGTCATTGATCTGGGTGGCTGCCAGCTTCGTGTTCGTCGGCCTCGTCTGGTGGGGCCTGGGCGGCATGGGGCCTGATGCGGCCGAACGCGCGATCGCCAATGACAAGGCGCTGGAGTTCATCACCGGCTACCTGGTTGAAAAGGCGCTGGCGGTCGACAACATCTTCGTCTTCCTGCTGCTGTTCACGTATTTCGCGGTGCCGCCCGAATTCCAGAAGCGCGTGCTCATGATCGGCATCCTTGCGGCGCTGGTGTTGCGCGGCGTGCTGATCCTGGTTGGCGCCTGGCTCATCAGCGAGTTCCATTGGATCCTGTACGTCTTCGGCGCCTTCCTGGTGTTCACCGGCATCAAGATGTGGTGGGCGGCGGGCCAGGAGCCCGACCTGGACAACAATCCCGCGCTGAAGTGGGTGCGCCGCAAGCTGACGATCGCGCCCGACTACGACGGCGAACGCTTCTTCACCAAGATCGACGGCAAGAAAGTCGCCACGCCCATGCTGGTCGTGGTGCTGCTGATCGGTATCGTGGACGTGGTCTTCGCGGTCGATTCGATCCCGGCGATCTTCGCCATCACGACCGACCCCTTCATCGTGCTGACGTCCAACGTCTTCGCGATCCTGGGCCTGCGTGCCATGTACTTCCTGCTGGCCGGCATGCACGAGCGTTTCCACCTGCTGCCTTATGGCCTGGCGCTGGTGCTGGTGCTGATCGGCACGAAGATGCTGCTCATCGACATCTACAAGATCCCGGTGATGTGGTCGCTGCTGGGCACGGCGACGATCCTTGCCGCGACGATGATCCTGTCGCTGGTCATTCCGCCCAAGCCGGGCGAGCCCACGGGCGGCGCCTATCCCTTCGGTGGCAAGGACAAGGACGGCGCAAAGAAAGCCTCCTGATCAGGATTGCCTGAATGAAGAACGCGCCCCGAGGGGCGCGTTTTTTTTTGCTCAGGGAATGAGGGCCGCGCAGGCATCCGCGCGGGTGCCTGCCTTCCGGACCTACGCTGCGGCGGGTTCGGTTCCATGCAGCAGATGGTCGATCAGCTCCCGCACCGGCCGGATGGCCTTGCCGAAAGGCAGCTTGGTGGCGCCGCGGAAGAACAGGCCCTTGTCGACCTCCCCACGCAACGCCGCGGCCAGCTTCAGGTCGATGCAGAACTGCCCGAATTTCGCCAGGCCGTCGCGCAGGCCGCACTGGCTCAGGCAGTCCAGGCGCTGGCTGCAGCGGCGCGGGTCGGCCTTGGTGCGTGACTGCAGCGTGGTTTCCTGGCGCAGGTAACGCACCAGCCACGGCGTGCCGACCGCGCGCGCGGGCAGGCCGGCCACGCTGACAAATTCCTTGAGCGCGTCGGTGTCCGCGTCGATCAGCACGCGCTTGAAGTTCTCATGCGCGTCGCCTTCCTCGGTGACGGCAAATGCCGTGCCCACCTGGATGCCGTCGGCGCCGTTCGCCAGCCAATGACGCACGTCGGCATGCGAGCCCACGCCGCCTGCCAGCACCAGCTTGGGGGCGTCGCGCCCCAGGCCCAGTTCGTCGAACAGGGCGCGGCATTCTTCCAGCACGCGGGCGAAGCCGAAGCGATCATGGCGCACGTCATCCAGCCTGGAGGCGCCCAGATGGCCGCCTGCGTACGCGGGGTGCTCGATCACCACGGCGCTGGCCATGCGGCCCTTTTTCATCCACTTTTTCAGCACCACGGCTACGCCGCGCGATTCGGACAGGATGGGGATGAGCGCCGTGCGGGGGTGGTCGGCCGTCATCTCGGGCAGGTCGACCGGCAGGCCGGCGCCCATCACGATGGCGTCGGCGCCGCTTTCGCAGGCCTGGCGCACGAGCGAGGCGTGATCACGCACGGCCTTCATGACATTCACGGCGATCAGGCCGCGTCCTTCGGCATGCGCGCGCGCGGCCTGGATCTCGCGGTCCAGCGCGATGCGGTTGGCCTGGTCGAGCCGCTCACGGTCGTGGCAGTCCTCGGTCTGTTCGAGCAGGTCGGGGTGATGGTGGCGCAAGTCCACGCTGGCAATGGTGCCGACGGCATTTTCGCGTGCGACGGCGCCCGCCAGGCGGTGAGCCGAGACGCCGACGCCCATACCGCCTTGCACGATGGGCAGAAGGCTGTGTCCGGCGATCTCGAGAGGGGAATACTGCATGGGTTAAATGGCCTAGTGGTAGCAGATACCGCACAGGCTAGGGCAGGGCGGCGTCAGCTGCCTTGCGCCAGATCAAGACGGGGCGGCCGGGGGGCTTTCATACTGCATCGCATGGATACCCTGGCCAGCCCCCCTCCTTCCCCGACTCCCGCGCCCCTGTTCTCGCCCGAGCTGCTGCGACGGCTGGACAAGAACGGCCCGCGCTATACCTCCTATCCCACCGCGGACCGCTACGGCAAGGAGTTTGGCGACATGCAGTACCGCCAGGCCTTGTCCGCGCGGGCCGCCGAGTCGGCTGCCGGGCTCGCCCGCCCATTGTCGCTGTACGTGCACGTGCCGTTCTGCCAGTCCGTCTGCTACTACTGCGCCTGTAACAAGGTGGTGACGCGGCACCACGAGCGCGCCGAGCCTTACCTGGACGCGCTGGAGCGCGAGATCGCCATGCACGTGCGGCTGATGGGCGGCGGCGCTGCCTCGCAATTGCATTTCGGCGGGGGCACGCCCACCTTCCTCGACGACGACGAGCTTGCGCGGCTGATGCGCGCCCTGCGCACGGCGTTTCCCTTGACGCCCGATGCCGAGGTCTCGATCGAAGTGGATCCGCGCACGGCCACGCCGGCGCGGCTGGCGCGCCTGGCCGAAATGGGCTTCAACCGACTGAGCCTGGGCGTGCAGGATTTCGACGCCGACGTGCAGCGCGCCGTGCACCGCATCCAGTCCTTCGAAAGCGTGCAGCGCCTGACGGAAAGCGCCCGCGCGCTGGGCTTCCAGTCCGTCAACATGGATCTCATCTACGGCCTGCCCAAGCAGAGCCGCGAATCCTTCGCGCACACCATTGCGCAGGTCGCCTCGCTGCGGCCGGACCGCATCGCGCTGTATGGCTATGCGCACCTGCCGCAGCGTTTCAAGCCGCAACGCCGCATCCTGGACGCCGACCTGCCCGATGGCGAAACCCGCATCGGCCTGCTGGGTTCGGCGATCGAAGGCTTCCTTGCCGCCGGCTACACCTATATCGGCATGGACCATTTCGCGCTGCCCGAGGATTCCCTGGCCATCGCCAAGCGCGAGGGCCGCATGCAGCGCAATTTCCAGGGCTACAGTACGCACCCGGACTGCGACATCATCGCGCTGGGCGTCTCGGCCATCGGCCGCGTGGGCGACACCTACAGCCAGAACGCCAAGACGCTGGAGGAGTACTACGCCAGGCTGGACCGCGGCCGTTTCCCGGTGGTGCAGGGCATGGTCCTGGGCGTGGACGACCTGCTGCGTCGCGAGGTCATCATGCAGATCATGTGCCAGGGCCGCATCGACATTCCCGCCTTCGAGCGCGAGCATGGCCTGCGTTTCTGGCAGTATTTCGCCACAGAACGCGAGGCCTTGCAGGGCCTGTCCGAGATGGGACTGGTCAGCGCCGGCGAGCAGGTCCTTCAGGTCAGTCCGCAAGGCTGGTTCTTCGTGCGTGCCGTGGCGATGGTGTTCGACCGCTACCTGCAGGCGGGTCGTGCCTCGGGCGCGACCTACTCGCGCATCGTCTGATGCCTTGATCGTGATGCGCGGGCGCCATGCCCGCGCCGATCAAAGCGCCGAGTTCGCCAGCACCCGGTTGCGTCCGGCCCGCTTGGCGCCATACAGCGCCGTGTCGGCTGCGCTCAGCAGCCGTTGATAGTCGGGGTGGCCGTCGTGTGTGGCCACGCCGATGCTCAATGTCACCGACAGCGTCTGGCCATCCCGCAGCGCAATGCGTTCAAGCTCGGCGCGGCGGCGCAGCTTCTCGCCGATGGCCATGGCCTGGGCTTCATTGGCGTCGACCAGCACGATCAGGAATTCCTCGCCCCCCAGGCGGAACAGATAGTCGCCGCTGCGCACGCTTTGCGTCAGGAAAAGCGCCAGGTGCTGCAGGACCGCGTCGCCCCCATCGTGGCCATACTGGTCGTTGATGCCCTTGAAGTGGTCGATGTCGATGGACAGCACGGACAGGTGCGAGGCTTTCTGCCGCACATAGTTGATCTCGCGCGCCATCACCACCTGCAGGTACTTGCGGTTGAGCAGGCGCGTCAGCGTATCCCGGCCTGACTCCAGGTGGGCCGCCTGGGCGAACAGGCCCTCCAGCAGGAAGCGGATCGCCGCGCATTGCTCGCGCACGGTCTTGAGCACGGGGATGGCAGCTTGGGCGGGCGTCTCGGCCAGGCCTGCGACGGCCTCGTCGACCTGCGTGATCTGCGCCAGGATGTTCTCGACGTCCTTGGAGCCTTCGAACGCATGGGCGGCCTTGTGCAGGAACCACATGCCGAACTCGGACTTGCCCAGCCGCGGCAGCGACGGACCGGCGCCGTTCACGGCGATCTCATAGACGAAAGCGTTTTCCCAGTCCAGCAGGGCGGCGCGCTGCTTTTCCTTCTCGGACACGATGTCCTGCGACACCACGAACAGGCGGTACGACTCTTCCGCGCGGGTGTTGCGCTCGTGGAAGGTGTCGTAGGCATGGCACATGATCTCGGTGGCCTGGCCGATGGTGTCCACGGCACAGGCCAGGGCCTGCGCGCGCTCGGCGACGGGCGCATCGCCCAGCAGCGCGTGCAGGTCCATCATCAGCGCGCGCGCGCCTTGCATGACCAGGTGGGACGGAATGCCGATGCGCGCATGGACCTCGCCAATGTGCCGCTGGAAGGCCACGGCCTCGTCGTAGCGCGCGTTGAAGGCGATGTCGAAGACGGTGTCGAGCCAGCGCTGCAGCGCGGCGTGCAGACGTGTCTGGACGAGCTGGTGCGACAGGAAGCGCGAGGCCGATGGCGATTCCAGCATCGCTTCGTAGAAGCGCGTGGCAAGCGTGGTTCTGTGCTCGGCCACCAGGTCACGCAGGCGGGCGTGGGTGCCGGGCTCATGGCGCGCTTGCGCGCGCCGCCAGGTGGTGGCGAGGAGTTCGGTGGGCGCACTCTGGTAAGGCATGGACGGCAGGTGTGTTCCAGTGGCCGCGATATCCGCCACGTGGGCGGGGCGCGAAAAAGCCGCTAGCTTACCGCCTTGCCGGGCGCCACGCGTCCGCGCGGCACCGGGCGGTGTGTGACCTCAGTGGATGGCGGACGGGGTTGCCGCCGCCGCGGGCTGGCTGCTTTCGGGCGGCGCGGGGGCGGCACTGGGCGCTGCCTCGGCAGGCCGGTTGGGCGGGGTGATTTCCATCACCAGTTCCACGCGGCGATTGGCGGCGCGGCCGGCGCTGGTGTCGTTGGGCGACAACGGCCGCGTGTCGGCGAAGCCCACGGCGCGCAGGCGTGCGGGCGGCACGCCGTCACGGACCAGTTCACGCAGGACGCTGGTGGCGCGGCTGGAGGAAAGCTCCCAGTTGGACGGGAACTGGCGCGTCTGGATGGGCACGTTGTCGCTGTGCCCTTCCACCGACAGGGGATAGTCGTTGCGCTTCACGACCTCGGCCAGCTTGCGGATCAGGTCGGGGCCGGAGGCGCTGAGGGTGGCCTGGCCCGAGCCGAAGAGCAGCTCGTTGCTGATGCGGAAACTGACGGACTGTTCGTTGATGACGACGTCGATGGCGTTGCCCAGGTCGCCCAGGCCGAGCTCCTCGGCCGACGGCGCGCGCAGCGCCGGGACGCTGGCCGTGACGGGGCCGGGCGGCTCGGTCGATGCCGTGCCGGCGTGGACGGCATCGGAAGTTTCCGGCGCGGGCATGTCCGCGTGCGCCACGTCTTGCGGAGATTGCGGCGCCGTGGCGGTTTCCGCCAGCGCCGGCAGCACGGGCAGCAGGGCGGGATCCAGCGCGGCGGGTGTCCAGGCGGCATGGGCGGCCAGGGCGCCGCGGATGCCGGTGGCGTTTTCCTTGCCGTCATCGGGGGTCAGCGATCCCACCAGCGCCACGGCCGCGACGGGCGCCGGCGTGGACGTGGTCTTCAGCGCGTCCACGCGCGACAGCGCGAAGAGGGCCAGGACCAGCGCCAGCAACAGCGTGATCAGGTCCTGGTAGATCAGTTGCCAGCCTTCCGTGTCGTTGTCCGGCGAGTCGGGGATGTGCCAGCGCGACTGGCGGTCGCGCGCGCGGCGGCGCTTGCGCGTGTCGCGCTGCTGGGCCGCGTGGGCGGCCTTGTGCCGCTCGACGAGGTCGGCCAGGGTCAGTGCGGGGGGGCTCATCGGCGGGTGAGGGCGGCGGCCAGCGCGTCATGCGCGGCTTGGGCCGCCTTGGCGGCGACGATGCTGTTGGGTTTGCCGTCGGGATTGGGCCGCGGCGTGAGCAACGGGGCGCTGGCGCTACGCGTGGGGGCCGGGGCGGCAGCGGCTGGCGCAGGGGCCTGTGCGGGCGCCGGCGCGCGCGTGGCCGCGGCGGGCCGGGCCGGCGCCTTGGCGGCTGCCTGGCCGGCGGAAGCCCGGGAGGACGCACGCGCGGCGGGGGCGGTCCTGGCAATCGGACCGGCGTCGGGACCGGTGACGGTGTCGCCACCGTCGTAGATCTCGTCCTCGACGTGCGCCATGAACGAATGCAGGGTCTCGCGGACCATGGCCGGGCCCCGCTTCTCGCACATCATGGCGATGCCCTGCATGACCATGTTCATGACGACCAGGCGCTGCTCGGTGCGGCGCTCCAGCTTCACGGCGATGGGCTTGCAGATCAGGTTGGCCAGCAACAGGCCGTAGAAGGTCGCCATGAGGGCGATGGCCATCTGCTGGCCGATGGCGTCGACGCTGCCCGCGCCCAGCAGCGTCATGAGGTTGATCAGGCCGACCAGGGTGCCCAGCATCCCGAAGGCGGGCGCGAAGCCTGCCATCACGCGGAACATCTGGGCCTCGGCGTGCTCGCGGGCGCGCAGGCGGGCGATGCGCCACTGCATCAGCTCGATGATCTGGTCTTCGGGCGTGTTGTCGATGAGCAACTGCACGCCGGTGCGCAGGAAGGGGTTCGACACCTTCTTCAGCTCGCGTTCGGCGGTGTGGATGTCTTCGTTCATCCACAGCTGCGACATGGCGACCAGTTCATCGATGTCGCGCTGCGTGTCGGCGCGGTCGCCGCGCAGCACCGTGCGCAACAGCACCGGCAGGCGGCGGACTTCACGCCAGGGATAGCCGATCAGCACGGCGGCGGCGGTGCCGCCCAGGACGATGGCCAGGCCGTGCAGGTTGAGGTAGGCCAGCGCGTTCAGCGACGACGTGGCGACCACGACCGCCAGCATGATGACGCCGACGACCAGGCCGATAAGGGTGGAGGAATTCATGGCAGGGACCCGCAGAAAGATCGCGAACAGGCGGCCGTGCCGCGGCCGGAGCGATTCGATGCGAGGATTCTAGTGACAGGATGCGCCGGGCAATTGGCCGGACAGCGGGGGGAAATCCGCGCTCACCCTTGGCTTTGCGCGGCGTCGTGTTGCAGATTTGCGACGTTTCTCAGATCAGGACGCGCCGGATCCGGTTCGACAGCCATTCGGCGAAGAACACCGTGAGCAGGATGGCGGCGAAGATCACCGTGACCTGGGGCCAGGCCAGCGTGTCCACCGAGGCGGCCAGCGGCAGCCCGATGCCGCCCGCGCCGACGATGCCCAGCACGGTCGATTCGCGGATGTTGATGTCCCAGCGATAGACGGTGGTGCCGACCAGGCTGGGCAGGATCTGCGGGACGATGGCGTAGCTGACCACCTGGGCGGTGGTGGCGCCCGTGGCCGTGACGGCCTCGACCTGGCGCGTGTCGATTTCCTCGATGGCTTCATAGAGCAGCTTGCCGATGAAGCCGATGGAGCGCAGCGCAATGGCGATGATGCCGGCCAGCACGCCGGGGCCCACCACGGTGACCAGCAGCAGCGCCCAGATGAGCGAGTTGATGGAGCGCGAAGCCACGATGATGCCGAGCGCGAGCGGACGCAGCAGCCAGGGGACGGGAGACGTGTTGCGTGCCGCCAGGAATGCCACCGGCACGGCGATGACGGTGCCCAGCGCCGTGCCCAGCGTGGCGATGTTCAGCGTGTCCCAGAGCGGCTGCAGGATGGCGGAGGCGTAGTGCCAGCGGGGCGGCCACATGCGGGAGATCATGTCCCAGCCCGCGGCGGGCGCGTCGGCGGCAAATGCCCAGATGGTGTTGTCGCTGACGAGCTTCCAGGCGGCGGCGAAGAGCAGGGCGCCGGCCAGCCAGCCCAGCCAGATATAGCGTTCGGCGCCGGGGGTGCGGCGGCGCCAGGTTTGGGTGGCATCGCTCACATGAACCTCCTGCGCACGAAACCGGAGAGATATTCGCAGGCCATCACGATGGCGATGATGAGCAGCAGGATGGCCGCCGCGGTTTCGAATTCATAGCGGTCGAAGGAGGTGTTCAGCGTGGCGCCGATGCCGCCCGCGCCCACGATGCCGATGATGGCCGATTCGCGGAAATTGATGTCCAGGCGGTACAGCGACAGGCCGATGAGCCGCGGCATGACCTGCGGCTGCACGGCGTAGACGATCCAGGCCGGCCACGAGGCGCCGGTGGCGCGCACGGCCTCGAGCTGCGCCGGGTCGGTGGCCTCGATTTCCTCGGCCAGCAGCTTGCCGAGGAAGCCCATCGAGGCGATCACCAGCGTCACCATGCCGGCCAGCGGGCCGAAGCCGAACATCTTGACCAGCAGGATCGCGATGATGAGTTCGGGGAAGGCGCGGGAAATCGCGATGAAGCCGCGGCACACCGCATAGACGACGGGCGTGCTGAGATTGCGCGCGCCGCCCAGGCCGATGGGGATGCTGAGCACCACGCCCAGGGCGGTGGCGGTCAGGGTCATGGCCAGGCTTTCCAGCAGGCCTTCGCTGATTTCACGCCAGCGTGTCACCCAGTCGGGCGAAGCGAAGGCGGCGACGAAGCGCCAGCCGCGCACCAGCCCCTCGGCCACGCGCGACCAGTTGACGTCGATGGAGGAGAGCGCGGCTGCCAGGTAGGCCAGCGTGCCCAGCAGGATCAGCCAGCGCCAGCGCGGCGAGGCGATGAGGCTGGGGCGGCGCCAGGAGGTGGGCAGGTCGGCCGAGGCGATGGCAGCGGGCCGGGCAGCGCCGGCGCCAGAAGGATCCGAAAGGCTCATGCGCGTGCCGTCGCCAGGGTCAGCGTGTCGGGCACGGCGGGCGTCTCGGGCTCGACCTTGTCCGCCTGGCCGGTGTCGCCGTGGCCGGCGGCGCCCCAGTCTTCCTCGCCATAGATGGCGGTGAGCGCGGTGATGTCCAGGCCCTGGGGGGCGCCGTCATAGACGATGGCGCCCTTGCGCAGGCCGACGATGCGATCGGCGAACTGGCTGGCCAGCGCGACGTCGTGGATATTGACGATGGCCGACAGGCCGCGCTCGCGGCACAGTTCGCACAGCAGGCGCATGATCTGGCGTGCGGTTTTCGGGTCCAGGCTGGCGGTGGGTTCGTCCACCAGCAGCAGCACCGGGGCCTGCATCAGGGCGCGCGCAATGCCCACGCGCTGGCGCTGGCCGCCGGAAAGGGCGTCGGCGCGTTTGTTCTCGAAGCCGGCCAGCCCGACGCGGGCCAGGAAGCCATAGGCCTGCTGGATGTCCTGCGCGGGATAGCGGCGTGTCCAGCTGCGCCAGAAGCTGGTGTAGCCCAGCCGGCCGGACAGCACGTTTTCCATGACCGTCAGGCGCTCGACCAGCGCGTATTCCTGGAAGATCATGCCCAGCTGGCGGCGGGCCAGGCGCAAGCCGTGGCGCCCGAGGGCGCCAAGGTCCTGGCCATTGAGCAGGATCTGTCCGCCCGAGGGCTGCACGAGCCGGTTCACGCAACGGATCAGCGTGCTCTTGCCCGCTCCCGAAGGGCCGATCAGGGCCATCACCTGGCCTTGCGGCACGTCGAGGTCGACGTGATCCAGCGCCAGGTCGCCGGTCGGATAGCGCTTGACCAGCTGGCGCAGCGCCAGCAGCGGGCCGCTGGCGCCGGGACCGGACCTGGAATGGTTGCTTGCCGGTGTCGTCATTACTTGCAGGCGTACGACACGTTCATGGCCTTGTCGATGTCACGCACCACCGCCCAGTGCTGCTTGTAGGTGATGGGCATGAAGGCTTCCTGCGCCGGTTCGGCCTTGCCGAATTCCTTCAGCAGTTCCGAGCCTTCCCAGTTGAACGTGAAGAACGCTTCCTTGACCTTGGCGGCCAGCTCGGGCTTCAGGTTATAGACGTAGCCGTAGCCGGTGGTGGGGAAGGATTCCGACTTGTAGATGCTGCGGATCTTCTTGGCGTCGACCGCGTTGCGGGCGAACATGCGCTTCATGACCGAGTTGGCCACGGCGGCGCCGTCGTAGTCCTTGTTGGCCACGCCGATCACCGAGTTGTCATGCTTGCCCGAGAACGCCGGCTTGTAGTCCTTGTCGGCCTGCATGCCATAGGCGCTGGCCAGCAGGGCCGAGGGCGCCTTGTAGCCGGAGTTCGAGGTCTGCGAGGTGAAGGCGATGGTCTTGCCCTTCAGCGCCTCGATCTTCTGGACGCTGCTGTCGGCAGGCACGATGATTTCCATCTCGTAGCCGTAGGCGCCCTGCTTGTCGGCCATCATCGTGAACGGCACGAAACCCGCGCAGTTCACGGCCAGCGGGTTGCTGCCGGTGTTGAAGCCGGCGACGTGCAGGCGGCCGGCGCGCATGGCTTCCAGCTGGGCGGCGTTGGACTGCACCGGGAAGAACTGGACCTTCCTGCCGGTGACCTTTTCCATGTGCTTCAGGAAGCCGTCCCACACGCCACGATAGACCTCCGGGTCTTCCACGGGGGTGTAGGCGAACACCAGGGTCGAGGGGTCGACGAACTGCTTGGGATCGGTCGGGGCGTCGGCGACCATGTCACCGTCGGCGTCGCAATAGCGGGCATCCAGCTCGCCACGGGGGCATTCAGCGGATTTGGCGGGCGCGGCGCCGGCAAGTGCGCAGGACAGGCCCATCAGGGAAAGACCAAGCAGTTTTTTCATGTCGCGTACCGGAAACGAGGTGGGTGAAGCCCCTCATTTTGTGGTCGTGTCATGACAGTCACATGACGATCTCGTCACATGACAGGGGTGCGACCGTTACCTGTCCGCTTGTTGTTGGCCTGGTGTCCCTGGTTGTCCTCTTCCTGCGTCTGGCCAGGCCCCAGGATGCCGCGCAGCCGCCGGGCCAGGTCATCCTGTCCATACGGTTTTTCCAGCAGGGCGACCCCGGAGGCCAGGGCATTGCCGCCGGGCAGGGCGTTGGCCGTGAAGCCGGAGGTGAAGAGCACCTTCAGATCGGGCAGCATTGCCTGTGCCTGCTCGGCCAGTTCGGTGCTGGTCAGCCGTCCGGGCATGAGCACGTCCGAGAACAGCAGCTGGGGACGGGCGCCCTGTTGCAGCAGGGTCAGCGCCTCGTCGGGATTCTCCGCTTCCAGGGCTGCATACCCCAGGTAGCGGACCAGGGCCAGGACGGTCTCGCGCACGGAGGCGTCGTCCTCGACCACCAGGATGAGCGGGCGTTCGGTCGACGTGTCCTGCCTTGCCGGGTGATGGATGGCCAGGTCCATCGTGTGTTTGTTGACCGCGGGATTGCGCATCGGCGCCACCACGGCCTCTGGCGTGCAGGGCAGGTACAGGCGCACGCGCGTGCCTTGGCCGGGCACGCTGTCGAGCTCCACGGCGCCACCGCTCTGGCCGACGAAGCCGTGCACCATGCTCAGGCCCAGGCCTGTGCCGGGGCCGCCAGGACGCGTCGTGAAGAACGGGTCGAAGACTTGCCGCACGATCTCGGGCGCCATGCCGGCGCCGGTGTCCGACACTTCGATCACGGCATAGTGGCCGGATGGCAGTGTTGCGGGCCGTGGCGGGCTGTCGGCGCCGTCGGCGAGGGGCGTCGCGGTAACGCGGATGGCACCCGAGTCGCCCAGCGCCTGGCGGGCGTTGTCCAGCAGTTGCACCAGCATGCGCTCAAGCTGGACGCCATCGACCTGCACGGCGGACAACTGCGGGGAGACGGAGATGTCCAGGGTGGCATGTTCGCCAGCCGCGTGGCGCAGCGTTTGCTGGCTGGCCGAGAACAGGGCATTCAGGTCGGTGGCGGCGGGGCGCAGCGCCTGGCGCTGGCCGAAGGCAAGCAGCCTGGCGGCCAATTGCGCGCCGCGTTCGACGGCACTCAGCGCGGCGCTCACGCGCTTTTCCGTCTTCTCGTTGCCCTTGGCTTCGAGCCGCAACAGATGCAGATTGCCGCTGATGGTCTGCAGCACGTTGTTGAAATCGTGCGCGACGCCGCCCGTCAATTTGCCGATGGCTTCCAGCTTCTCGGCTTGCTGCCCAACATGGCGCGACGGCGCGTCTGCGCTGAGGTCCCCGGCCTGGCCTGACGGCGTGTCGGCATCGTTGCCGTGGTCGGGGAGGTCGGTCTCGGATACGAACTGGTATCTGGACATAGGAACCCCTGGTCTGGCTGGCGGCTGCCGGGCTGCCGCCAACCGCAATCTTTTGTTTGGCGGCACCGATGCCGCGTGAAGCAATTAACCCATGCCGCTCGGAAGGCGGCAAGGTGGCCGCAGGTAAAAGAAGGCAAGCGCTGTGTCAGCGTGCTCCACGCCCGGGTCAGGGCACCAGCGCCAGGCCGATCCGGAACTGCGAGTCGTTGCGCTGGTTGTAGCCGAGCAAGGTCTCGCCATAGCCATTGAAGTACTGGGCGTACAGGTAGCCGTTCATGCGCAGGAAGGTGCGCTGCAAGGGCCAGGCGGCGTCGAATTGCTTGGTGCTGTGGCCCGCGCTGCCCTGGCGGTAAAGTGCCGAGAGGACGAGGCCGTTGTCCTGGGCCCAGCGGACCTTCCAGTCCACGATGCCGGCGTAGTCGCGGAAGTCCTTGTTGTCCTCGGAGACGCCGAAGTAGCCGATCTTGACCTTGGGGTGGAAGCTGAGCGTGCTGCCCGAGCCGTAGCGGTAGTTGAAGGAGGGTTCGACGAAGGCGTCGTTATAGGACCGCGAATCGTCACCATCCTTACCGTTGGAAGCATGTTCCACGCCGGCAGTCATGCCCAGCGACCAGCGCGCGCTGTCGCTTTCCCACACCTTGTCCGACCGCCAGAAGAGGCTGGGGTTGTAGGTCGTGTCGACGAAGGGCCGGGAGTCGCCCTCCAGGTCCCACAGCGCGGTCTGCGTGTAGCCCAGATAGAGATTCTCGGCGAAGGTCGGATTGGCGGGGTCGTCGGGCGTGAACAGCCGGTATTTCAGGCTGATCTGGAAGCGGGCATCGGTCTCGTTGCGTCCGCCGACGATGAAATAGGTGGGCTCGTGGGCCGAAATCGCGTTGCGGAAATTGTCGAAGGCGGCATTGCCCGACGTGCCGGCCGGCATGCCGTGGGCCACCTGCGTGGGGGCCGGCCCCACGGCTTGTACCGGCCTGCCGGTGTCCGCCAGCGCCGTCTCGGGCAAGGGTTGGCCGGTGCCGGCACGCCCGCCTGGCACCCCGGCATCGGTAATGGGGACATCCGCGGGACGGGCGGCGATGGAAGCGCCCGTGAGCGTGCTGGTATCCAGCGCCATCATCACCGGTTCGCCTTCGACCGACACGGCCTGCAGGCCGCTCACGCCCGGCGGCACCACGGCCTTCCATTGCGCGCTGGCGAAATTGTTGACCGGCACCGTGAACTGGGCCGTGCCGCCATCCAGATACGCCAGCGTGCGCTGGATGTCGCCTTGCGGCCCCCGCCATTGCAGCACCAGCCGCGACGCAGCCGTCCAATTCGCTTCATTCGGGGTGTTGTTGACGTAGACGCCCCGCACGCTGATGGTTTCACCCGGGCCCGCCTGGGCGCGATCCAGCTTGTAGCTCACTTCGGCGTTCGCGGCGCTGCCAGCCAATGCCCCGGCAAGGAGCAGGGCCAGGGCGGTCGGGCGCGGGCAAGCGCGGGTCGGGCAGGGGGCGGTCGCGGGCATCGTGTCGTTCTCGTTGGCAAAAATGGCGTGCCCGCGACTCTATCACCGCCTTTCCCTGGGTTGGCAACCGAGTGTAAACAGGCGTCCGCTTCCCATGCGCTGACGCAAGTCGCGCTAGAATTCGGCTTCCCCGCGCCGGCCGTGGGTTCCTGCCAACACCCGGCGGCCTGGAACCCGGCCTGCCGCGGGTATGTCCATCACGTTGGCGCCGCTTCCGCCCTTAGCTCAGTTGGATAGAGCACTCGCCTTCTAAGCGAGCGGCCACAGGTTCGAATCCTGTAGGGCGGGCCACCTTTCTTCCCCTTACTTCGCCACGCCGCAGACGATGCGCGCGCCGCCGCCGCCCAGTTTTTCCGGATGGTCGCTGTGGTTGTCGCCTCCTGCGTGCACCATCAACGCGTGACCCGAGATGTCCGAGGCTTTCAGCCTGGGCGCCAACACGGGGTAGCGCGCCTCGCCCTGGGCATCGACGTACAAGGCGGGGAGGTCGCCCTTGTGGCCGCTGGCATCGTAGGGGCCCTTGTGGGCGCCGGTCTTGTCCGGATCCCAGTGGCCGCCCGCGGCGCCCGCGGGCGTGGGCTTGCCGTCGACATCGCCGACCTCGCATGACGGGTTCGCGTGCACGTGGAAGCCGTGGATGCCGGGCGGCAGTCCCTTGAGCGACGGTGTGAGCAGCGCGCCGTACTCCGTCTGTTCGATCGTCACGGTCCCGGCGGCTTGCTCGACGCCCTTGGGACCGACAAACGACATGTCCACCGTGCCCTGCGCCATGACCGTGCCCACGCTTGCGCCCAGCAACAGGCCGCCCAACAGGAATCGCTTCATAACCACCTCCAGGTTTCATGCCGGCGGAAAAGCCGCCGCGCGCGGGTGCGGTGTGCGCGCCCGTTTCCTGTTGTTGTACCGTGCCGGCGTCGCGGCGCGTTGTTTCCGATGCTGCCGTTTTGTATGTAATCCCACCCCGGCGGCCGGCCCAGGTTCAGCCAAGGCGCCGGCGCAGCGCCTCGAAGAAAAGCGTCGATTGCAGCCTTTCGGATTGCACCTGCGCCGCAACCGTGGCGGCCAGGTCCCTGGCCACCGGCCGCAGCGCCTGGCCCGTGCTGGCGGCCAGCACCTGGGCCTGGCAGGCCCGCTCCAGGAAATACAGGTCGTCATAGGCATAGTCGATGCGTTCGCCGCACACCACGACGCCGTGATTGCCCAGGAAGGCCACGTCGGCGCCGTCCATGGCGCGCGCGATGCGTTCGCCTTCACCGGTATCCAGCGCCAGGCCGTTGTAGTGTTCATCCACGGCGATCCTGCCGTGAAAACGCATGGCGTTCTGCGACAGCGTGGTGTCCAGCGCGCGGTCCGTCACCAGCGTCAGGGCCGTGGCATAGGGCATGTGCGTGTGCAGCACACAGGTCTTTCCCGCAATGCGATGGATGGCGGCATGGATGAACATGGCGGTGGGTTCGACCTCGTGGCGTCCCGCCAGCACCTGCCCCTCGGCATCGACGAGCACGATGTCCGCGGCATGGATTTCTTCCCACATCAGGCCGCGGGGGTTCAGCAGGAAGAGGCCGTCCTCATCCGGCAGCGCCACGCTGAAGTGATTGCACACGCCTTCACCCAGGCCGTGGTGCGCCGCCGCGCGCAAGGCCAGCGCCAGGTCTTCGCGCAGGGCGGCAACGCCGGCCGAGTCGTAAAGGGAGGCGCCGCGGTGCGTCGCAATGCCTGCGTTCGTCTGGGGGCGGTCCGACAGTAGGGAATGCATGCAAGGCTCCTTGGTGGGTGAGGGCACTGCGTGTCAGGGATTGCGCAGACCGAGCATCGCCGCTCACAGATAGGGCGAGGCCAGCCAGATGACCTTGTTGCGCAGCCGGCGCGCGAAGGACTGGGCGCGTAGCGTGGCCAGTGTTTCTCGGCTTGCGGTGGCAATCAGCGCATCGATGCGCTGCTCGATCCACACGGCCGTCGCGGCGTCGTAGAGTTCCATGTCCAGCTCGAAATTCAGCCGCAGGCTGCGCGGATCCAGGTTCGAGGAGCCAATGTACGACCAGGTGCCGTCGACTGTCATGAGTTTCGAGTGATCGAAGGCGCCGGCTGCCACCCAGACCCGGCAACCCGTGCGCACGACCTGGTCCAGCTGGGCGTACATGGCGTAATTGACCAGCCGCAGGTTGTTCTTGCCTGGAATGACGATATCCACCTGTACGCCGCGGCGCGCGGCCGTGGCCAGCGCGGCGATGAGCGGCAGGTCGGGCAGGAAGTAGGGCGACTGGATGCGGATGTTGCGTTGCGCCACCGCCAGCGCCCCCAGCAGCATGTCGTGCGTGCTGGCGATGGTGCGGTCGGGGCCGGACTGCACGCAGCGCGCCGGCACGGTGCCGGCGATGCGCGGCGTGGGGCGCCACAGCTCCCCCTCCAGGCGCTCGCGGGTCGTGAAAGCCCAGTCATGCGCAAAGCTGGCAAGCAGTTGGGCCACCACGGGGCCTTCCACCTGGAAGTGGGTGTCGCGGGAGGTTTCGCGGCCGGGGCGGGTCGTGAAGCTGGCCCGGATGTTCATGCCGCCGGTGAACCCGACCTGGCCGTCCACCACCAGAATCTTCCGGTGGCTGCGCAGGTTCGTGTACGCCACGCGCAGGCCCAGGCCGCTGCTCAGGAACAGCGCCGTGCGCACCTTGCCGCGCGAGAGCATGCCGGTGATGGGAGGCTGCGAATACTTGGCGCCCACCGCGTCCACCAGCACCCGCACCTTGACCCCGCGCTCGCGGGCCGCGATCAACGCCTGCGCCATGGCGCGTCCGGCATCGTCGCGGTCGAAGATGTAGGTCTGCAGCGCAATGCTCTCCTGCGCGGACTCGATGGCCCGGATCATCGCCGGATAGGCTTCGTCTCCGCCCGCCAGCGGCTGGACGCGGTTGCCGTCCACGAGCGGAAAGGCGCTGACCCGGTCGCCCAGCACCTTCATCGATGCGAACTGCGGTCCCGCGGCCAGGGAGATGTCGAGGCGGTCGGGCAGGCGTGCGCCATCGGGCTCGGGGGTCTCCCCAAGTTCGGGCGTGCCGCGGTGCTGGCGGATCCGATTGATACCCGCCACGAAATACAGCAGGGCACCCAACAGGGGCGAGAACAGCACGACGCCAACCCAGCCGATGGCCGCCCGCACGTCATGCTTGGTCATGGCGGCATGGATGACGGCGGCCGTGCTGGCAGCCACGCTGATCAGGAACACGAGGTGCGGCCAGTATTCGGCCAGCAGGAGTTGCAGGCGAGCCATTCGTCTTGGAGCCTCCGGTCTAGGGGGAGCAAGGCGCTTTGAAGGCATTGTCCCCGAATTCCGCCTGGCTTGGCGCAAGCGGGCGCGTGGGGATGTGACGGGATGCTTGGGGGAGGGCGGTGGCAGGTGGCGCCCGGCGGGCGGCACCCCAAAGCGAAACGGGCACTTGAATGAATTCAAGTGCCCGTTCGGGAATTCTTGGGGTGGCTGATGGGGCTCGAACCCACGACAACTGGAATCACAATCCAGGGCTCTACCAGCTGAGCTACAGCCACCACGGTACAGCGAAGAAGCGAGACTATAGCACGATTTTTTCGATTTGTGTGTCTATTTCATGACCCTTCATGCAGCGTCCGCGAAGGCAGCCAAAGCGGTGGCGGCTGCTTCAATGGAAGTCACTGCAAACACCTTGATATGAAGGAGGTCGGCCTCGGCTTGCAATTGGGTCAGCCGACGAGCAAGGTTCTGCGCAGTCTTGCCGCTGCGGGGCAATTGCGCGGCGTCGGGCTCGACAACGATCAGCGCGCCTCGCCTGCCGGATTGACTCATCACCGTCATCAGTTCCCACATACGCAGGCGGGCGCTGGATGAACCTTGCGAAATCAATCCTTTTCGAAAAGCAGTGATCTGGACGGCGGCGAATTCAGAGAGGAATGCGTAGCGGATGGGATGGCCGCCAGTCACGGGTGTGGCGGATTGGAAGAAATGTCTCGCCAGCCTCGGGTGACGCTGGCTTACCGCGTGTTCCAGCGCTTTTCCGACATGGAGGAGTGTGGCGTGGTCGTAGGTGGCGTCGGGCTGCGCGTCGGAGTCTTCTCCGCTTGGAGTGGTGGGGGTTGCCAACGAACAAAACAAGGCGGCTGCTTGCTTCGCGGCGATTTTCCCCGATTCGGCTCGGGTGCTGCGTATGGGATCAAGGAAAAATCCCTCCATGCATGGGTCTGCCTGGGCGAGGCCACAGCGCTGGGCCAGCGCCAGGGCGTTATGGGTGGCTGATTTCACGAGCGATAGTGCAGCATCGCCTTGCTCTCCGTACAGGAATTGCAAGACGCCTGGGCGCAACATCATATGACTTTGCAGGCCGTCGGCTGCTTGCACGATCACGGCGATGGAAAGGCGTTCACCACTGCCCAGCAGTGGCTCCCAACGCAGGACACGCCAGTCGGCGGTGGTCGACGGCAAGATTGGTACTTGGTTCATAGTGCAAGATTGGTTTGTCCGCCCGAAATGCGATTCTCGATGCGTTGGGCTATCTCGGGATGGCGCGATTGCAACCACTGACGTAGCGCGGCTGGCTTGCCGAGTTTGATGGGTAGGGCGGTCAGTGCATCCTGCACCATCCTGGGCCAATCTGCCGAGAACGTCATCGTCGCACGTACAGCACCTCGCTTGATCTGCATCTGCGCAGCTGGCGCCAAGGTAGCGTTGACGAGTTGTGCCAACTTATTGACGTCGGTGTAGTCCTCGTCATGGCAGTCAAAGGCCTGTTGGTGATCCGCCGGCGCGCAATCGTCCCCGTCGATCAAGAGATTCTGGATGCCACGATCGCGATTGTTGATCCATTCGTCCCAGGCCAGCATGGCCGGGAACTGGCGGCGCGACGTGATCCATGCGGCAACCGTTGCAAACGCGGCTTGCTTGGCAGCGGGGGGGATCTTCTCGATGTTGAAGCGCCTGGAAAGATCGGGCATGCCCGTGGGCAGGCTGGTGAGCCACCAAAGGCCCGTAGCGGGATCGTTTGCGAGCCCGGGCTTGGGAGCCTTCAATCCAGCAGCGCTAGCGAGCAAGGCACCAAACAATTCTGGCGCCAGACGATCAGCCGAGGCATGACGAGCCAGGACGCGCTGATCTGCCTTGCCAAAACGTGCCAGGGCGATGCGCGGTGCGCCGCTGGGCGAAGCGTCGTCGATGAAAAGCTGGATGGTTCCAATGTCGAGGGTAAGTGTCGTAGTCACGCCGGCTTTTTTCAGGCTTACGGGAGGGCGCTGATTAGAACAAGAAATCCGGATCAATGGGAGCGCAGCGCTGCTGAGGCGAATGGCGTCGTACGGTAAACATTGCATCCAATTGCCACCCAGGACGCTGCGGGGCGCGCAGGCAGGGGGAACGACTACGCCTTGATACGTCCTGACAAGGCTTGGGCGGCCGGGTGGGCCACAGTGATGCAAGGTGCCGCGGGCGCCCCAAGATAACGATGCATCAAGGAGACCATCATGTTTTCACTGTTCCTGCCTACGCCTGTGATGGCCCCGGAAAACGAGGGCCGTGCCTTGCCCGGCTATGGGCCGAGCGACTCCACGGATTCCGCCAGCGACCTGCCGCGCGAGCAGGCGAACACCGATAGCGATGCGCAAGGCTCGGGCGAGCGCAAGTCCGTGAACCGCCGTGATCGCGACGGCGACGCCAGCGACATCGACGTCGATGCGGTGGTCGACGAAGAGCAGGCGGGCGTTTCGCACCGCCAGCCGTCCCCCACGCGTAACGGAACCGTGGACCGCTGAGCCAGGCAGCGCGCCATGCCGCAGCCCGCGCCCCTGGACCAGCTCGGCGACGACTGCGGCCTGCGCTATGTCGAGGACACGCAACCTGGCTATAGCCGGGTGCGCGTGAATGGCAAGACCTTCCATTACCTGGACACGCGCGGCAAGCGCATCCAGGATCCGCGCACCATCGCGCGCATCAATGCCCTGGCCATTCCGCCGGCCTATGAGGATGTGTGGATATGCCCGGCCGCGAGCGGCCACATCCAGGCCACGGGCCGCGATGCGCGGGGCCGCAAGCAGTACCGCTATCACCCCACCTGGACCGAGGTGCGGGGCGCCAACAAATACGACCAGTTGCTGGCCTTCGGCAACGCACTGCCGGCCTTGCGCCGACAGGTGTCGCGCGACCTGCGCGCGCCGGGCTTGACGCAGGACAAGGTCCTGGCGGCGGTGGTCAGCCTGCTGGAGCTCACCTTGATCCGCGTGGGATCGAAGCGCTATGCGGTCGACAACAAGTCCTATGGCCTGACCACGCTGACGCGCCGCCACACGGAGGTCCTCGGCAGCCAGATCCGCCTGCGCTTCCGTGGCAAGAGCGGCATCTCGCATGACGTGAAGGTGAAGGACGCGCGCATTGCGCGGCTGGTGAAGCGCTGCCTGGAGTTGCCGGGCCAGCAGCTCTTCCATTTCCTGGATGACGGAGGCGAGCCTCATGCCGTCGATTCCGGCATGGTCAATGCCTATCTGAAGCGAGTCATGGGCGAGGACTTCACCGCCAAGCATTGCCGCACCTGGGCTGGCTCGGTGATGGCCTGCGCGGCCCTGCAGCGCACGCCCTGGGAGGATGCCCGCCAGGCCGGCAAGCGCATCGTCGAGGTCGTGAAGCAGGTATCCGGCCGCCTGGGCAACACGCCGACGGTCTGCCGTGCCTGCTACATTCATCCCGGCTTGCTCGATGCCTATGAGGCCGGGAATCTGCCGGCCTTCGCGCCTGCGCCTGGCAGCCCCCGCGCGCTGTCCGCCGACGAGCGCCGTCTGCTGGCGGTGCTGGCGAAAATCTGACCCTAATTCCTCGATTCATACCAAAACCGCATGAACGACATGCGGTTTTTCCGTTTTTTCCATAGAGGCCAGGCCCCTAGAATTGCGTTTTACGCATGAAGCGTCAGCCCTGGGTGGTCTGGCAGGGCGTCCGGCAGGGGCGTGGCCATTCCATCCGAATTCTCGGAGACACGGATGGATTTCAAGATTCAGAACAAGACGGCACTGGTGCTGGGCGGCGGTGGCGGCCTGGGCGGCGCGATCGCGACCTCGCTGGCTGGTGAAGGCGCCAAGGTTGCCGTGGCCGATATCAGCCTGGAAGCCGCGCAAGCCACGGTCGACACGCTGAAGAAGGCCGGCCACGAGGCCATCGCCTTGCAGTGGGACCTGGCGCAGCTGGACGTGATCGAAGCCCGCATCGCCGAGATCGAATCGAAGCTGGGCCCGGTCGACATCCTGGTCAACAACACCGGCGGTCCTCCCCCCACCACCGCCCACAGCCAGGATGCCGCGCTGTGGAGCAAGCATTTCGACAGCATGGTGCTGTCGGTCATCAAGATCACCGACCGCGTCCTGCCCGGCATGCGCGAGCGCAAGTGGGGCCGCGTCATCACCAGCACCTCGTCCGGCGTCGTGTCGCCCATCCCCAACCTGGGCATCTCGAACGCCCTGCGCCTGACGCTGGTGGGCTGGTCCAAGACCCTGTCGCGCGAAGTGGGCCGCGATGGCATCACGGTCAACATCGTGCTGCCCGGGCGCATCGCCACCGACCGCATCACCTTCCTGGATGAAGCCCGCGCGAAGCGCGAAGGCCGCCCGGTGGCCGACGTCAGCGCCGAAAGCCAGGCGTCGATCGCCGTGGGCCGCTATGGCAAGCCCAGCGAATACGGCGACGTGGTGGCCTTCCTGGCCAGCGAGCAAGCCGCCTACCTGACCGGTTCGACGCTGCGCATCGACGGCGGTCTCATTACCAGCATCTGATCGACCTGATTCCCGAAGGATTACGGAAATGCCTCTTCTTACCGCTGACGCCAAGGGCGTCTTCCCCATCGCGCCCACGCCGTTCCTGGCCGATGGCTCGGTCGACAACGCCTCCATCGACAGCATGATGGACTTCTACGCCACGTGCTCCACCGGCCTGACGGTGCTGGGCCAGCTGGGCGAAGCCCCCAAGCTGGATCACGCCGAGTCGCTGTCGATTGCCGAACGCGTCATCAAGCGCGCGGGCAATCTGCCCGTCATCGTGGGTGTGTCGGCACCGGGCTTTGCCTCGATGCGCGCCCTGACCCGCGACGTCATGGACCTGGGCGCCGCCGGCGTCATGATCGCGCCGCCCAACACGCTGCGCACCGATGACCAGATCGTCAACTACTACCGTCAGGCGGTGGAGGCCATCGGCGCCGACGTGCCGTTCGTGCTGCAGGACTATCCGCTGACCTTCTCGGTGCAGATGACGCCGGGCGTGATCCGCCGCATCGTCAACGACCTGCCCAGCTGCGTCATGCTCAAGCACGAAGACTGGCCCGGCCTGGAGAAGATCTCCACGCTGCGCAAGTTCGAGCAGGAGGGCATGCGCCGCATCTCCATCCTGTGCGGCAACAACGGCCTGTTCCTGGACTACGAGATGCAGCGCGGCGCCGATGGCGCGAACACCGGCTACTGCTTCCCCGACATGCTGGCCGACGTGGTCAACCTGTCGCAGGCAGGCAAGTGGGACGAGGCGCATGACCTCTTCGACGCCCACCTGCCGCTGCTGCGCTACGAGCAGCAGCCGGGCGCCGGCCTGGCCGTGCGCAAGTACATCATGATGCGTCGCGGTATCATCGCGTGCGATGCGCAACGTCGTCCGGCAGCTCCGCTGAGCGAGAAGGCGCGCGCCGAAGTCGACAACCTGCTGCGGCGTCTGGCCAAGCGTGACCCGAGGGCCGCCGCCGCCATTCGCTGAAAAGGCACTGGCACGGCCCCATGAATCCCCGCACGCTGAATCCTTCCATGTCGTCGCTCGTGGCCTTCGAGGCCTCGGCGCGGCATGGCAGCTTCACGCGCGCGGCGGAGGAACTCAGCCTGTCCCAAAGTGCGGTCAGCCGCCAGGTGCAGGCGCTGGAAGACCTGCTGGGCGTGGCGCTCTTCGAACGCGTGGGGCGCCACATCGAGCTCACCGAGGTGGGCCGGGTGTATGCCACCGAGCTGTCCGCGTCGCTGGCCCGCATCCGCGATGCCACCGTCAAGGCCATCGCGCATCGCAGCGGCGGCGGCTCCATCCACTTGGCGGTGTTGCCCGCCTTCGGCACCAAGTGGCTGCTGCCACGGCTGCCCGACTTCTATGCCAAGTATCCCGAGATCCTCATCCACCTGCATTCGCGCGTGGGCACGGTCGACCTGTCCGGCAACAACCTGGACGCGGCCATCTGCGTGGGCGACGGGCGCTGGCACGGGCTGAATGCCGACAAGCTGTTGACCGAGGAGCTGGTGCCGGTGGTGGGCGCGCGCAACGTGGTCAAGCACTGCTTCCGCTCGGCCGATGACCTGCGTTCCGTGCAGTTGCTGCAGGTGGCGGCCCGTCCCAACCTGTGGCTGGACTGGTTCAAGGAGCAGGGCCTGTCGGTGGATCGCCTGCGATTGGGGCCGCAATTCGAGCTGACCTCGCACCTGATCCAGGCCGTGTCGTCCGGCATCGGCGTCGGCTTGCTGCCGCGTTTCCTGGTCGAGGACGAGCTGGCCACCGGCACGCTGCGCATTCCCTTCGATGCGCCGTCGCCCGACGGTACCGGCTATTACCTGCTGATTCCCCCCCACAAGGCCAACAACCGGCCGATGAAGGTGTTCCGCGACTGGCTGCTGGCCCAGCTGGAAAGTGGCACGCACGGCTGATTCCGGCGCGCCCCGAGCCCCAGCGGATACCCGGGCGGAGACAAGGGGATTAGCCCAGCTAATGGCTGGCCCCCGTAAATCTGATTTGCGCGTGCTTGCTGCACCGCAGTAGGCTACCCCAAGCCGAGGACGGAAATGGCCGCGCGGCGCCAGTACAGGCGCAGGCGGCGAAGGACTGCCCGGCGGATCACAACAGATCAAGGGGAATGACGATGCAAGACCATCACGACGTGCCTTCGCGGGCGCGCCGGCTGCGCCGCTGCGCGGCCGCCAGCCTGGCAGCCGCGGCCGCCTTCACCTTCGCCGGCGCCGCGCACGCGGCCTATCCCGAGCGGGCCATCACCGTCGTCGTGCCGTTCCCGGCCGGCGGCATCAACGACACCATCGCGCGTCCCGTGCTGCAGCGCCTCGCGGAAAGCCTGGGCCAGTCCGTGGTCATCGAGAACCGTCCGGGCGCCAGCGGCACCATCGGCAGCGGCCTGGTGGCGCGCGCCAAGCCGGACGGCTACACCTTGCTGCTGGGCGCGGCCAGCACGCTGGCCGTCGTGCCGCAACTGAACACCAACACCGGCTACGACCCCTTGGGCGACTTCGTGCCGGTGGGCGGCCTGGCCTCGGTCGCGAGCGTGCTGGTCACAGGCAAGCGCGAGGCCTATGGCGCCTTGCCCGCCGTGCACGAGGCCGCGCGCAAGCAGCCCGGCACGCTTACATATGGGTCGGCGGGGGCGGGCACGTCGCAGCACATGCAGATGGCGCAATACAACCTGGCCCAGGGCCTGGAGATGCTGCACGTGCCGTATCGCGGCGGCGCGCCGGCCATGACCGACCTCATCGGCGGGCAGATCGACCTCCTGATGGAGCCCGTGGCCACCGCCTTGCCGCACATCCGTGGCGGCAAGGTCGTGCCGCTGGCGATTTCGCTGCCCGAGCGCTCGCCGCTGCTGCCCGACGTCCCGACCTTCGCGCAGGCCGGCGTGCCGGACTACCAGGTCAGCACCTGGTTCTCGTTGATGGCGCCCGCGGGCATGGATGCGGCGGACGTGAAGCTGCTGAGCGACAAGCTGGTGGAGGTGCTGGCCGACCCGGGCATCGTGAAGGCGCTGGGCGAGCGTGGCGTGCAGACCATGCCCCTGCCGTCGGCCGACATGAAGGCCTACCTGGTCAAGGAGCATGCGTTGTGGGGCAAGGTCATCAAGGATGCCGGCATTCCCCCGCAGTAGAATCCCCGCAGACCTTTCATTGCCGGGAACACGATGCGCAGACGACTGCCGCCCCTGGCCACGCTGCGTCCTTTCGAGGCGACCGCGCGGCTGGGGTCCTTCACGCTGGCCGCCCAGGAACTCTCGCTGACCCAGGGCGCGGTCAGCCAGCAGGTGCGCAACCTGGAGGACTTCCTGGGCCTGAAGCTCTTCGAACGCCAGGCGCGCCGGCTGGACCTGACCGACGAGGGGCGCCAGCTCTTCGCGTCCGTGCAGCGGGCGCTGGATGACCTGGAGCGCACGGTGGGGCGGCTCGTGGTGCGCGGCGAGCGCGTCGTGCTGAACGTCACCGCCATGCCCACGCTGGCGACCGTCTGGCTGATGCCGCGGCTGGCGGCCTTCGCGGCCCTGCATCCCGATATCGAGTTGCGCCTGGCCACGTCCATCGAGCCCGCCGACCTGCATGGTGGCAATGTCGATGTCGCCATCCGCGTCGGCAAGCTGCCTGGCCGGGCTTATCCGCGTGAACACGCGAACATCGATCTCGTCATGACCGAGCGCTGGGACGGCGTCATTGCCGACAGCCTCTTTCCCGATGCCATCGTGCCGGTCGCGTCGCGCGCGCTGCTGGCCGAAGGCGCGCCCATCGAGGGGCCGTCGGACCTGCAGGCCTATCCGCTGATCCACACCGTCAGCCGCCAGCGCGCCTGGCCGGACTGGTTCCGCGCGCAAGGCGTGCGCTTCCATCCGCGCTTGGCGGACCCGGAGTGCGGCCACTTCTTCATTTCGCTGCAGGCGGCGCGTGAAGGGCGCGGCATTGCGATGGTGCCCGAGCTGATCTTCCACCACGCGCGCGCGCAGTCGGAAGACCTGGTGGCGGCGTGGCTGCCGGCCGCGCGCAGCGCGGGCGAGTATTACGTGTTGACCCACGAAACGCAGGAGACTTCGCGTGCCGTGCAGGCTTTCCGCCAGTGGCTGGTGGAAGAGGGCGCGCGCACGCGAACACTGTACGGCATGGCCGATGCGCCGGTGGCGTGACGCCAGCTCGGGCGTCTGGCATTACCGCAGCTAATGCCAGATGCCAGAAAGAATTCTTTGTCAGCGGCGCAGGCCTTCCGTAGGCTGTCGTCCTTTATTCCTTGTGCAGTCCGGAGTCCATCATGAGCCAGCAAGCATCTCCCATCCGTATCGGTATCGCCGGTTTCGGCGCCATCGGCAAGGCCATCGCCCGCCGCCTGGATGACGGCATTCCGGGACTGAAACTCACCGCCCTGGGCGTGCGCGACGCCGACAAGGCGCGCGCGGCCTATACGTTCAAGGAGCCCGTGGCCTATGTGCCGGCTGATACGCTGGTCGAGCACTGCGACGTGGTGGTCGAGTGCGCGCCTGCCGCGTTGCTGCCCGAGATCGCCACGCCGGTGCTGAAGGCGGGCAAGCGCCTGCTGGTGCTGAGCTCGGGGGCGCTGCTGCAGCATGACGGGCTGATCGACGTGGCGCGTGCCCACGGCGGGCAGATCATCGTTGCCACCGGCGCACTGCTGGGCCTGGATGCGGTGACCGCCGCGGCCGAAGGCACGATCAAGGAAATCCGCATGGTCAGCCGCAAGCCGCCGATCGGCTTCGCGGGCGCGCCCTATGTCGTGCGCAACAACATCGACCTGGACGCCATCAAGGAACCCACGCTGATTTACAGCGGCACCGCGCGCGAGGCGGCGACGGGTTTCCCGGCCAACCTCAACGTGGCCGTGTCGCTGTCCCTGGCCGGCATCGGTCCCGACCAGACCCGCCTGGAAATCTGGGCCGACCCCACCATCAGCCGCAATATCCATCGCATCGAGGTGGATGCCGAGGAGGCGCGCCTGTCGATGGAGATCCAGAACGTGCCCAGCGAGAATCCCAAGACCGGCCGCATCACCGCGCTGAGCGCGGTTGCCGCCTTGCGCAAGCTGGCCGCGCCGCTGCGCGTCGGTACCTGATCCCTGATTGCCCGCCTGCCGCCCGCCACCCCTCGTGGGTGTCGGGCGCTTTTCTTTTTACGGAGCCGTGCATGCCTCTCTGCCTGATTGCCCAACCCATCCATGACGCCGGCGTCACTGCGCTGCGCGATGCCGGACTGACCGTCAAGCTGGCCAGCGCGCCAGACCTGGACACGCTGGCTGCCGAGATTCCCGATGCCGATGCGGTATTGATCCGTGACTCCCTGCCAGACTGGGTCATCGATCGCGCGCCCAGGCTCAAGGTCATCGCCAACCACGGCACCGGCACGGATGCGGTGGCCGTGGACCACGCCACGCAACGCGGCATTCCCGTCGTCTACACGCCGACCGCCAATGTGCAGGCGGTGGCCGAGCACGCCTTGATGCTGATGATGGGCGTGGCGCGCCAGGCGCAGGCCGCGGATGCCGCGGCGCGCAAGGGCGAATGGGGCTTCAAGTACACGCGGCCCGTCTATGGCCTGGCCGGCAAGCGCCTGGCCGTGCTGGGCTTCGGCCACACGGGCCGCTGGCTGGCGCGCATGGCGCACGGCGGTTTCGGCATGGATGTGCAGGTGTGGTCGCCCAGCGCGGATCCGGCCGAGATAGTGTCGGCCGGCGCGTCTGCCGCGCCGTCGCTGGAAGCTGCCCTGCGCGGCGCCGACTTCGTGTCGCTGCACCGTCCCCTGCGGGCCGATACGCGCCACACGCTGGATGCGCGCGCGCTGGCCTGGCTGCCGGCGCATGCCATCGTGGTGAACACCTCGCGCGGCGGCCTGATCGACGAGGATGCGCTGGTCGACGCCCTGCGTGGCGGCCGGCTGGCAGGCGCGGGACTGGATGTATTCGCGGCTGAGCCGTTGATGCAGGGCCATCCGCTGGCCCAACTGGACAATGTGCTGCTGACGCCGCACATGGCAGGCTCGACCCAGGAGGCGCTGGAAGAGACGGCCAGGCAGTGCGCGGATGGCATCGTGGACGTGCTGGCGGGCCGCCGGCCCCGGTACTTGAAGAACACAGAGGTCAAGTCCGCGTTGTTTTCGTCGTAGCCGGCCAACTGTCCAGCTCCCGCCTGTCGGCGCGGCGTACGGCTGCTGGACGGCTGCGTTTCAATCCGTCTTGGCCGGGGCGGGGGCAGGCGGCATGCGACGCCGCGCGGTGGCTGCGCAGCCGGCGGATGCGGCAACGATGGCGCCGATGGCCAGCCACTGCGGCACGGCCAGGTGTTCGCCCAGCACGATGACGCCCGCCACGGCGCCCATGGCGGGTTCCAGGCTGAGCAGCACGCCGAAGGTCTTCTTCGTCAGGCCCTTGAGCGCCACCATTTCCAGCGAATAGGGCAGGGCGCTCGACAGCACGCCCACCACCAGGCCGGCCAGGATCAGCGAGGGATCGAAAAGCGCCGCACCGGCATGGGCGACGCCGATGGGCAGCGTGATGAGTGCCGCCACCGTCATGCCCAGCGCCGTGGCTTGGCCGCCATGCAGGCTGCCCGCGCGCTGGCCGAAGATGATGTACAGCGCCCAGAAAACGCCGGCTGCAGCGGCATAGGCCAGGCCGGTCGGGTCCAGTTGATGGGCGGAGACGCCCGAGGGCATGAGCAGCAGCAGGCCTGCCGCGGCCAGCGCGATCCAGATGAAATCGAGCACGCGGCGCGACAGCACCAGCGCCAGCGTGAGGGGCCCGGTGAATTCGATGGCGATGGCCACGCCCAGCGGCAGCGTACGCAGCGCCATGTAGAAGCACAGGTTCAGGCAGGCCAGCGTGGTGCCGTACAGCACCACCGTGCGCGCCTGGCTGCGTGTCAGCGGAAAACGCCAGGGCCGCCAGATGGCCAGCAGGATGAGCGCGCCGACGGTAATGCGATACGCCGTCGTGCCCTGGGCGCCCACGGCGGGAAAGAGTGTTTTCGCGAACGAGGTTCCCAGGCAGAGCGACGCCATGGCGCCGATGAGGGCAAGCGTGGGCAGCGGCGAAGGAGAGGAGGACGGATGCATGAAAGGGTCGTCTGCGTAGTGAGTCGTCCAGGCGGCGGGCAACGGCGAGGGACGGGCGCCATCCTAACACCGCCGATTTTTTCCACATGTCCGCAATCCGCTAAGCGCTTTTTTGCGGAGGAGGCGCAGAAGCCGGCGTGGCACGACGCCGTGGCTTCTATCATTCGGAACGATTCTGCCCGCACGGCCGGATCGGCAACCCGACTGACTTCATCCGCGCCCGCCGGGGCGCCGGCTTACCTCGCCTATGTCTTCCCTGATTTCCCCCGCGCGCGCCATGGGCGCGACACACCGGACCTTGCGCGTGTTGTGGTGCGGCGTCGTGCTGGCCCTGGTGTCGGCCTGCGTGGCCGGCCTCGGCATGTTGCTGCGCGCGGCGGAAGCGGCCGATGCCGTGCTGCGCGTGTATGCCTTGTGCCTGTTCGGCCTGGGCGTCTGCTGCGCGGCCAGCCTGGCCTGGGTGCGTCATCTGCTGCGCATGCGCATGCACGACGCCTTGGGCCTGGCGCGCGCCGCCCACGAGCTGCGCTCCCCGCTTGCGGCGCTGTCCGTGCAGTTGCAGGCCGGCCTGCGCGGCGATGCGCCTGGCGAGCACGTGCTGCGCGACATGCAGCGCACGGTATCGAGAACGTTGTACCTGGCGGACCGGCTGCTGATGCCGCCCGAGGCATTGCCCGTCCCTTGCGGCGAGGCCGCATGCCGTCTGGATGAAAGCCTGCGTGAGCTGGTGCTGGCATTGGCGCCCCTGGCGCTGGACAAGGATCTGCGCCTGCGGTGCAGGCTGGCGCCCGCCGCCCTGCGCACGCCGGCATGGCGCGCCTGGGAGGTGTTCGGCAACCTGCTCGCCAACGCCATCCGGCATGCCCGGCCGGGCACCGTGCTGGGCGTGGGCCTGCGGCAGCGGGCGGGATACGCCGAGGTGCTCATCTGGAACGCGGGGGAGGGTCTTGCGCCCCACGCGTTGCGACGGCTATGGCTGCCGTTTCAGGCGGGACCGGGCGGCACGGGCACCGGCCTGGGCCTGGCCGTGTGCCGGGAGGGCGTGGCGGCCATGGGCGGGTCGCTGTGGCTGCGCAACCGCAAGCGCAATGGCCGCGTGCTTGGCGTGGTGGCCCATGTGCGCCTGCCGCTGGCCTGAGGCGGCTTGCCTGGCCGCGGCCTTGATCTGTTGCAGGTGCAGCAGCATCAGCAGGCTCAGGGTGGTTTCGGCCCGCCGGTGCAGCAAGGCGGGCGTGAGGCCGCGCGCGAGCTTGTTCGCCCCTTGCGGTGAACGGCGGGCGGTGGTGACGAGGGAGGTGGGCTGGGGCATGAGCAGGACGCGAAGCGTTGCATGGGCAGGGCGGCGGTTCACAAAGGTAGCCTTTCCCTGGCAGGTCTCCCAGAGGAAACTTTCACGGTCCTGATGTCTCCCTGGCGTTACGCTGATGCAGGGGGAGAGGGCCGACCCCGGCGGCGGGCAGGGAAGGGCGGTGGTAGGATAGGCCGATGGCGCAATTTCTTTCCGTTCATCCGCAGAATCCTCAGGTCCGTTTGCTCAAGCAGGCTGCGCAATGCCTGCAGTCAGGCGGCCTGGTCGCCCTGCCCACCGATTCCAGCTATGCCGTCGCGGCTCGCCTGGACGACAAACAGGCGGCGGACGCCTTGCGCCGGCTGCGCGGGCTGGACGAACGTCATCACCTGACCCTGCTGTGCCGGGACCTGGCCGAGATCGGCCATTTCGCCCGCGTCGACAATGCCCAGTACCGCCTGCTGAAGGCCGCGACGCCCGGACCCTGGACATTCATCCTGGAAGCCACGCGCGAAGTGCCGCGCCGCGTCTCCCATCCTTCGCGCAAGACCATCGGCATCCGCGTGCCGGATCATCCCGTCTGCCTGGGCCTGCTGGAGCAGGCTGGCGCGCCGCTCATCTCGACCACCTTGATTCCCGATGGCGAGACAGACCCCTTGAACGACGCCGAGCTCATCCGCGCCCGCTACGAACATCAATTGGGCGCCGTGATCGATGCCGGGCCTTGCCGCCTGTCGCCGACCACCGTCATCGACCTGACGGGCGATACGCCCCAAGTGCTGCGCGTCGGGGCGGGCGATCCGTCTGAACTGGGCCTGGTGACCTGAGCCGTCTTGCCAGCGCGCTCCCTTTTGTCCGCAGGATGACGCTTTCTTGACAGCCGACCCCGTTACAATCGCGCGATGAACGATCTGATCCAGACTATCGCCCTCTACGCCTTGCCGGTGGTGTTCGCCATCACGCTGCACGAGGCGGCGCACGGCTATGTCGCGCGCGCCTTCGGCGATCCCACCGCCGCGCAGGCCGGACGCATCACGCTCAACCCCATCCGGCATATCGATCCCGTGGGCACCATCCTGGTGCCGCTGGGCATCCTGCTGATGTCCAAGCTTTTCGGCGGGCCCGCCATGCTGTTCGGCTGGGCCAAGCCGGTGCCGGTGGATTGGGGGCGCCTGCGCCATCCCAAGCGCGACATGCTGTGGGTCGCCGCCGCGGGGCCTGCCGCCAACCTGTTCATGGCGATCCTGTGGGCGATCAGCCTGCGGCTCATCCATGAAGGAGGCGGGCAGGGCGGTTTCTGGTTCGACATGGCGCTGGTCGGCATACAGATCAACCTGGTGTTGATGGCGCTCAATCTCCTGCCCTTGCCGCCGCTGGATGGCGGGCGCATCGTGTTCAGCCTGCTGCCCAGCCGCCTGGCCTGGCAGTATCAGCGGATCGAGCCTTACGGCCTCATGATCGTGATCGTGCTGCTGGCCACCGGCGTGTTGTGGACATTGATGCAACCGGTCATGGCGCTGGGTCGGGCCGTGGTCAGCTGGTTTCTTTGAGCAACCGGGCCCGTATCCGCTAAAATTCCCGGTTTATTCAATTCATTATCCTGGGCGCGCTGCGTCCGGTTTCGCGGCTGACGCACACCTGCCCCGTGCGGCGGCCACTCTGGAGTCCTGTCATGGCAACATCCGACATTGCATCGCAATCTCCCGCCTTCAGTGGCAGCATGGTGGCGCTTGTCACCCCCATGCAGCCCGACGGCAGCCTTGACTACGAGACCTATCGGAAACTGATCGACTGGCACGTGGCCGAGGGCACCGATGCCCTGGTCGTGGTGGGCACCAGCGGCGAATCGCCGACGGTGGACATGGATGAACACGCCGAGCTCATCCGCGTGGCCGTCGAGCACGCGGCGGGCCGCTTGCCCGTCATCGCGGGCGTGGGCGCCAACTCGACGGCCGAGGCCATCGAACTCTCGCGCTACGCGCAGCGCGTGGGCGCGCAAGCCGGCCTGTCCGTCGTGCCTTACTACAACCGTCCCAGCCAGGAAGGCATGTACCGCCACTTCAAGGCCGTGGCCGAAGCGGTGGATCTGCCCTCGCTGCTCTATAACGTGCCCGGCCGCACCGTGGCCGACATGTCCAACGAGACCGTCCTGCGCCTGGCGCAGGTGCCGAACATCATCGGCATCAAGGATGCGACGGGCGACATCGGCCGTGGCGCGCTGCTGCTGCGCGACGCGCCCGAACACTTCCTGGTCGTGAGCGGCGATGACGCCACCGCCGCCGCCCTGATCCTGCTGGGCGCGCGCGGCAACATCTCGGTCACCGCCAACGTGGCGCCGCGCCTCATGCACGACCTGTGCGCCGCCGCGCTGGCGGGCGACGTTGCACGGGTGCGCGAACTTAATGGACGGCTTGCGCTTCTAAACAAGGTGCTCTTCGTCGAAGGAAACCCGGTGCCCGTGAAGTGGGCGCTGGCTCAAATGGGGCGCATCTCCCTGGGCTACCGGCTGCCGCTGGTCGAACTGGGTGAGTCGCACCATGCGCTGGTCCGCAATGCCTTGCAGGAAGCGGGCCTGCTCTGAAAAACATCATGAGGATGTGTATGAACAAACGTCATGCAGGCGCGGCCGCGCTGGTCGCCTTGCTGCTGTCTGGCTGCAGCAATGTCAACGAAATGCTGGGCCGTGAAGAGTCCGTCAACTACAAGGGCGCGGTGCGTGGCGAACGCCTCAGCATTCCGCCGGACCTGACTCAGGCCGCCAGCGATCCGCGCTATAGCGCGCCCGCTTCCGGCACGACGACCTTCAGCGAGTTCCAGCAGCAGGGCGAGCAGGCCAGCCAGCAGGCTGCCTCGGCCAACCGCCAGTCGACCGTGCTGCCCGAGCAGAGCGGCATGCGCGTCGAGCGTGACGGCAATCTGCGCTGGCTGTCGGTCGATCGCACGCCCGAAGACATCTATCCCCGCATCGTCGAGTTCTGGGGCCAGCAGGGCTTTGTCGTCACCGTCAGCGACCCCAAGGCCGGCCTGATCCAGACCGAATGGACCGAGAACCGCGCCAAGGTGCCGGAAGGCTGGATCCGCAGCGCCCTGGGTTCCATCATCGACCAGGCTTGGGACAGCGGCGAGCGTGAGCGTTTCCGCACGCGCATCGAGCGCGTGAACGGCCGCACCGAGGTCTATGTCTCGCACGAGCAGATGCTGGAAAAGCGCATCGGCGGCTATGACAGCTCCCAGGTGGCCTGGGAGCACGGCAAGGAAGATCCAGGCCTGAACGCCGCCATGCTGGCGCGCATGCTCGTCTTCCTCGGCACCGACGTCGAGCGTGCCCGCACACTGGTCGCGCAGGCCGAGAACCAGCCGCAGCGCCCGCAAGTCGAGCAGAGCGAAGCCACGGGCGACGCCACGCTGCGCGTGGTCGAGCCTTTCGATCGCGCCTGGCGGCGTGTCGGGATTGCGCTGGACTCGGCCGGCTTCACGGTGGATGACCGCAACCGCAGCACCGGCGAGTACTACGTGCGTTACCTGGATACGGACACCGGCCAGAAGCGCGAAGACCCAAACTTCTTCAGCCGCCTGTTCGGCACGGGCTCTAGCGCCCAGGCCGCGCAATACCGCCTGCAACTGCGCGAGGAGGGCGGCACGACGTTCGTGACGGTGCTCGACGCCAAGGGTGAGCGCGATGCGTCCCCCACGGCACGCCGCCTGCTGGGCGTGCTGGCGGATCGCCTCTGATCCGTGTCAGTCCAAAAAACGGCGACCTCGGTCGCCGTTTTTTTTTGCCTGGATCAGAAGCTTTCCCAGTCGTCGTTGGCCTGGGAGGGGGCGGGCGAGGCCGGGCGCGGCGTGGCCCGCGCAGGTTCGGCATCCTGGGCAGGAGCCCGTTTGCGCAAGGCGGCCGGGCGATGCGGCGTGGGGGTGATCACGGTCTTGTCCACCGGGCGGGCAACGACCGGGGCGGCCTTGATCGTTGTGGGTGTGGGAGCAGCAGGCGCAGCAGCAGCAGGCTTGGCGGGGGCCGGCGCGGGCGCCGCGGCGGGTGGCGGGGCTGGCGGCGTCTGCGTGGGCGCAGTGTTCGTCATGGGCGCCTTGACCGTTTCCTTGCCCAACTGGAACACACTGACGAGATTCACCAGCTTGGCGGCCTGTTCGTCCAGGCTGCCCGCCGCCGCGGCGGCTTCCTCCACCAAGGCGGCGTTTTCCTGGGTCACGCGATCCAGCTGGTTCACGGCATCGCTCACCTGCGAGATGCCCTGGCCCTGTTCCTGCGCGGCGGCCCCGATCTCGCTGATGAGGTCGGCCACGCGGCGCACCTCGGCCACGATGTCGTTCATGGCCGATCCGGCGTCGCTCACCAGGCGGCTGCCTGCCTCGACCTTGCCGGCGCTCTGGCTGATCAACTGCTTGATCTCCTTGGCGGCTTCGGCGCTGCGTTGCGCCAGCGCGCGCACTTCACCCGCCACCACGGCAAAGCCGCGGCCCTGCTCGCCGGCGCGGGCGGCTTCCACCGCCGCATTGAGCGCCAGGATATTGGTCTGGAAAGCGATCGAGTCGATGACACCGATGATGTCGCCGATACGTTGCGAGCTGGCGTTGATATCGTCCATGGTGCTGACGACATTGCCGACCACCTCCCCGCCGCGGGCGGCGGCGTTGCGCGCGGAAATGGCGAGCTCGGACGCGGTGCGCACGGCGTCCAGGTTCTGCTGGGTGGTGGCGTTCATCTCCTCCATCGACGCCGCGGTTTCCTCCAGGCTGGATGCCTGTTCCTCCGTGCGTTGGCTCAGGTCCGTATTGCCCGATGAAATCTGCCCCGCGCCCGTGGCGATTGCCTCGCTGGCCTGGCGGACCTGCCTGACGATCCCGGCGAGGTTCGCCCGCATGCTGTCCATGTTGGCCAGCACGCTGGTCTGGTCTCCGTCTCGCAGCATCACCCGCAGGCCCAGATTGCCCTTGGCGACCTCCTGGGCGACCTGGGCTGCATAGGCGGGCTCGCCGCCCAGCTGGCGCATGACCGAGCGCACCAGGCCCAGCCCGAGGATGCTGCTGACCAGTGCGCCGAGCAGCATGAGACCCGTCAGCAGCCAGAAAGTGTGTTCGACGGAGGCTGCGGATGCGTCGGTGTCCAGGCGTGCCAGTTCTTCCTGGCGCTTGGCGGCGTCCAGCAGCACCGTGCGCACCGCGATATGCAGGCCTGCGGCGGTGTTGTGCATTTCATCCATGACTGCCGGATCGCCTCGGTCCGCCATGGCTTGCACGGTGTTGACGGAAGCCTTGTAGCGGTTCCAGGCATCGGTGAGCTTGGTGCTCGCGTCGCGCAAGGCAGGATCGGATTCCCCCTGGAGCATGCGGGCGGTGTCCAGCACGGCCTGCTCGGACTGCGCGTTGAAGCGCAGTTCGGCGTCGCGCTCCTTGCGATCCGGCGTCAGGATGTATTTGTACAGGCGGCGATAGTGCGTGGCGCCCTCGCGCGCGGCATCCACCACGACACGCAGCGGCTGGACCGTGTCGGTATACATGGCGCGCTGGTGCTGGCTGACGGACCACAGTTCCTGCATGGCGATGGCGCCAAGGGCAAGCAAGGTGGCGATGAAGAAGAGGACGAGCCCGGTGAGTTTCTTCTTGAGGGAAAGATTCTGGAGCGAAAGCATGGCGTGAGCCTGGACAAACCTGAACTGCGGCGGAAATGGTTTTCAGGTCTGCCTAATGAATCACGAAATGATGCGACGCAATATGTGAATCTCCGGGATGAAACTTGAATTTGTAGCTGTCTGGAAGCTGAATGATTCCCGCATGGCGCGATAGCACCCGCCATGAAAAAGCCTGGGCAGGCTTCGCATCGGAAGTCCTGCCCAGGCTTTGGTTTCCATCGCCGGGCGGGGGTTCGCCCGGCGGGGAAAGGCGTGCGACGCGATTACTGCGTCGTCGTGCCGGTGCCACCGGTGCCGCCGGGCGCGGGCGGGGTGGGCGCAGCGGGATCGGTCGGAGCCGGCGTAGCGGGGGCAGGCGTCGACGGGGTCGATTCCGGCGCCGGCGCCGGTGCGGGAGCCGTGGGGGCGGGGGCGCTAGGCGAAGCCGGGGCTGCCGGTTCGTTCTTGTCACCGCAACCAACCAGGGCAAGCGCCAGGGTCGAAGCTACGAGCACGCTCTTGATCATTGTGGACTCCATCATTGTGGTTAACGCTTACTTGTGGCCCCGCCCTGAAAGCGGGGGGACAAGTTCAGGCTACCGGAGTCCCACTGTGACATGGGTGTGGAAATTAAAGCGTCGGTAGCCCAGGCGAAACATTGTTTGCGAAAGTGTGTCCGCAATGACGGGGTGTATCGGGGTTAACCCTGCATGGTCGGATCCTGGGCAAGGCGTGCCCAGGGAGGCGAAGACAGGCGCTTCCCGACCGTTGCGTTTTACCTCTCGAAATGCAGCCAGCCTGCGTCCAGCCAGTCATCCAGGCAATCGCGCGCCGCCGGGCTCAGGCGTTTGGCAATGGCGGCCGAGACGTCGAGTTCGCGTGCATCGGCCAGGGCCCGCAGGCCGGCTTCCGCTGCGACCGGCGCGCACTCGCCGTTGATGAAGAGCTGCCTGCCCCGATACAGCATGCGCGAGCGGCGATCCAGGCGCAGCCGTCCGCCTGCCGGCCATGCTTCCGCCAGCATCGGCAGGTCGTCCGGCGCGTCGTCAAAGACGGCACGGGCGTTGGGTTCGCTCAGCCAGCAGCCGAGGAAACGCGTGGCCAGGCTGGCATCGAGCTTGACGGCGTTCGCGGCGCTGACGGCCGCCTCGACCAGGGCTTCGGGCAGGGCTGCCGGCTCACCGGTCGCGGCCTGTCCCGGGTCGCGGTAGCGCGCGGACAGGTCGGGGCCAGGCAGCGGCGGCTCGCCATAAGGGCCGGTGGGCATGCCGCTGCGCGCGGCCAACTGCTCGGCCGCGGCTTCCAGCATGCCGCGCGCAAGCGTTGCGCGATCCGCCGAACGGAAGCCGATGGAGAGCGTCATGCAATCGTCCCCCACGGCGATGCCGTCGTGGGCGGCCTGCGGCGGCAGGTACAGCATGTCGCCGGCCTCCAGCACGAATTCCTCTTCGGGGTGGAAGTTCTGCAGGATCTTCAGGGGCAGGTCGGGGACCAGCGTCAGGTCCTTCTGCTGGCTGATGCGCCAGCGCCGCTTGCCGCGTGCCTGCAGCAGGAAGACGTCGTAGCTGTCGAAATGCGGGCCCACGCCGCCGCCATCGCTGGCCACGCTGACCATGATGTCGTCCAGGCGGGCATCCGGGATGAAGCGGAATTGCGCCATCAACGCCGCAGCCCAGTCCAGGTGCTGCTCCAGGCTCTGCACCAGCAGCGTCCAGCCAGGTTCGGCGGGCTTGGGCAGGCGGGCGAAGGGGCCGGGCTCCATCTGCCAGGCATCGTCCTCGCGCCAGATGAGGCGGGATTCGGCATCGTCGCTGCGCGACAGCTTGCGCACGTCGTTGGTGCTCAGCGGGCAACGGAAGCCAGGAATGGCCTGGCGGATCAGCAGCGGCTTGCGCTGCCAGATCTTGCGCATGAACGCGTCGGGCGTCAGGCCGCCCAGCAGGGCGAGGGGGAGGGTCGGATTCATGGCAGGGCGTGCTTCAGGCGATAAAGGGCGTCCAGCGCGTCGCGCGGGGTGAGGCTGTCGGGATCGATCTGCTCGAGCGATTCGCGCAGGGCGCGCAGCGCGTCGAGTTCGGCGGGGTCCACGTCCGCCGCGGCAGAGGGGGCAGGCTCGCCGCCGAACAGGCCGAGCTGCGGCGAGGGCGCGCCCTGCGCTTCCAGGCGTTCCAGTTCGCGGCTGGCCTGGCGGATGACGGCGGCGGGCACGCCGGCCCGCTGCGCCACCTCGATGCCGTAGCTGCGGCTTGCAGGGCCTTCGCGGACCTCGTGCAGGAACACGATGCCGGAGGGCGACTGCGCCGCGGCCAGGTGCACGTTGGCGGCTTGCGGCAGCTCGGACGGCAGGCGGGTCAATTCGAAATAATGCGTGGCGAAGAGCGTGAGCGCGCGGTTGTGCGTGAGCAGGCGGTGGGCGATCGCCCAGGCCAGCGACAGGCCGTCATAGGTCGACGTGCCGCGACCGATCTCGTCCATCAGCACCAGGCTGTGCGCGGTGCTGGCCGACAGGATGGCGGCCGCCTCGGTCATCTCCATCATGAAGGTCGAGCGCCCGCCCGCCAGGTCGTCCGCGGCGCCGATACGCGTGAAGATGCGGTCGATGCGGCCGATGCGCGCGCGCGCGGCCGGCACGAAGCTGCCCGTGCGCGCCAGCAGCACGATGAGCGCGACCTGGCGCATGTAAGTCGATTTACCGCCCATGTTGGGACCGGTGATGAGCTGCATGGCGCGGGTGGCGTCCAGCCGGCAGCCGTTGGGCGTGAAGCGCTCGATGCTGCGCTCCACCACGGGGTGGCGGCCCGCGTCGATGTCGATCTCGGCCTGTTCGCCGAGGTCCGGCGCCACCCAGTCGTGGCGGCGCGCGTGGTCCGCCAGGGCGCCCAGCGTATCCAGCTCGGCCAGCGCCTGCGCGCAGGCGGTCAGCGCGGGGACACGGGGCGCCAACTGGTCCAGCACTTGCTCATATAGCCATTTCTCGCGCGCCAGCGAACGGTCCTGCGCGGACAGCACCTTGTCTTCCCAGGACTTCAGTTCCGGGGTGATGTAGCGCTCGACGTTCTTCAGCGTCTGGCGGCGGCGGTAATCGTCGGGCACCTTGTCGGTCTGGCCGCGCGACACCTCGATGTAGAAGCCGTGGACGCGGTTGAACTCCACGCGCAGGTTGGCGATGCCGGTGCGCTCGCGCTCACGGGTCTCCAGTTGCAGCAGGAAGTCGCCCCCCTCGGTGGACAGCATGCGCAGTTCGTCGAGGTCGGCGTCGAAGCCCGTCGCGATGACGCCGCCGTCGCGCACGGCGACCGCAGGCTCCTCGGCAATGGCCCGCGCCAACAGCGCACCCAGCGCCGCGTCGCAGTCCAGCGACTGCGCCAGCTCCGCCAGGCGCGGCGCGGGAGCCTCGCCATCGAGCAGCGCGCGCACGCCGGGCAGGGCGCCCAGCGCGTCGCGCAAGGCGGCCAGTTCGCGCGGACGGACCGAGCGCAATGCCACGCGGGCCGCGATGCGCTCGATGTCCGGCAGCTTGTGCAGCGCGGTCCGCAAGGATTCCAGCAAGGGAGCGGGCGCATACGGGTTGCCGGCCAGGTGTTCGGGCGTGCGCGCCGACAGCAGCGCGGTGATGGCGTGCTGGCGTGCCAGCACCGGCGCGTTGTCGCGCAGCGGATGGTGCAGCCAGCGGCGCAGCAGGCGGCTGCCCATGGGCGTGCGGCAGTTGTCCAGGATGGAGAAGAGCGTTGGGGATTCCTCGCCCGACAGCGTGCGCGTCAGCTCCAGGTTGCGCCGCGTGAAGGGATCCAGCAGCACATACTGGCTGGCCCGGTCGGCCTGCAGCGACTGGACGTGCGCCAGCGCCTGCGACTGCGTGCGCGAGGCATAGCGCAGCAGGGCGCCGGCGGCGCAGATGGCGGCGGGCATGTCCTCGACGTCGAAGCCCGCCAGCGTATCGGTGCGGAAATGGGCCAGCAACTGTTCGCGGGCGCTGTCGGTGGTGTAGTGCCAATCGGGCACGCGCGCCGTGGCGCCATCGAAGGCGGAGAGCGCCGGTGCGTGCTCGGGCAACACCACTTCGGCGGGCGCGACACGCGCCAGTTCGGACTCCAGCTGGTCCGCGCTGCACTCGGTCAGGCGGAAGTCGCCGCTGGCCAGGTTCAGCCAGGCAATGCCCAGCAAGCCGTGGCGGGTGGCCTTGATGGGCACGTGCACGGCGGCCAGCGCGCGGTCGGCCTTGGCGGGCAGCAGGGCTTCGTCGGTCAGCGTGCCCGGCGTGACGATGCGCACGATGCGCCGCTCAACCGGCCCCTTGCTGGTGGCGGGGTCGCCGATCTGTTCGCAGATAGCGACGGATTCGCCCAGCGCCACCAGGCGCGCCAGGTATTGTTCGATGGCATGGACCGGCACGCCGGCCATGGGGATGGGCACGCCATTGCTGGTGCCGCGCTTGGTCAGCGTGACGTTCAGGAGGCGCGCGGCGCGTTCGGCGTCCTCATAGAACATCTCGTAGAAATCGCCCATGCGATAAAGCAGCAGCAGCGAGCCGGCTTCGGCTTTCAGCTTCTGGTATTGCTGCATCATGGGCGTGAGGCCGGAGGTGTCGGTGGTTTTGCTCATCGAATCCAATGGGTTGCCATGCTTGCGGGGGGCGGACTCACCCGCGATCAAGGCGTCATTCTAAACAGCGGGCTCCGGTTGCGCTCAGGGGTGTCACCCCTTGCTCCCAGGGGGCTTCATGCGTACGCAGCACCCCGTTTCGACATCGCGGCTGGACATCGCTTATCTGGCGTGGAACCCGGGCGCTGCACACACCGCGGTGCGCATGCATGGCTGACCGGACGGCGTGCAGACGCTGGTGCTGCACGGCGCCGCCGACACCTGCAACCATCCCGACAGTTCACGCGGCAGGGAAGGCAGCTTCAGCGGTCGTTATGAAAGGCAGGGGATGGAGGGCGTGGGGCACTTTCCGCAGCGGGAGGCGCCGGCGCGGGTGGCCGAGGCGATCCTGGCATTTTGCCGCAAGGGCTAGCAGGGCCGTTGCGGGCAGCTCTGGTGCCAGAGCCAGGTCAGGCCTGGCGCTATTCGCGCGGCCCGCGTTTCGTCACCGAAAGCAGCAAGGCGAGGATGATGCCCGCCACGATGCCGACGACGATGTTGTTCAGGATGACGCCCAGGGCAGCACCCAGGGCGGTGCCGATGACGAGATGCATGGTGTTCATGGCGGCAAGGATACCTCGCGGGACAAGAAGCGAATCGGAGCCGGGTCATCTTTAGATACAATTGATGCTCTTTTCCTGCAATGCCCTCTTTCCAGATGCACAATAAAAATCTTCGATATCGACCGGATATAGACGGCTTGCGGGCCATCGCCGTCTCCGTCGTCGTGTTGTTCCACGCCTTCCCTGCATTGCTGCCAGGGGGATTCATAGGCGTCGACATCTTCTTTGTCATTTCAGGCTATCTGATTTCCTCCATTCTCTATAAAAGCATGGAGGCGGGAACGTTCAGTCTGGCTGATTTCTACGCGAGGCGCGTCAAGCGGATTTTTCCTGCGTTACTGCTGGTTCTTGTCAGCAGCTTGGTCGCGGGCTGGTTCCTTCTGTTCCCCGATGAGTACAAGGAACTTGGCAAGCACGTTGCTGGGGGAGCCGCGTTTGTTTCGAATCTCGTGCTCTGGAATGAGGCAGGCTATTTCGATGTAACCGCTGAGAAGAAACCCCTTCTGCATCTTTGGTCCCTCGGCATAGAAGAGCAGTTCTACTTCTTTTGGCCTTTGGCGCTTTGGTTGGCATGGAAGCTTCGATTGAATTTCCTGCTCCTGGCCGTAGCTGCAATGGCGGTTTCTTTTTTCCTCAATATCCAGAATATTGGTACGGATCCGGTTTCCGTGTTCTACCTGCCGCAGATGCGGATGTGGGAGTTGCTGATCGGTGCGTCAATCGCATACCTGCAGTGGAGGGGACGCAGGTTGCCCATGCCGGCACTGGCCATGGCAGCCAGCAACCTGCTTTCAGTTGCAGGCGCAGCATTGATTGCCTACGGGCTCTATACGATTACCAAGGAGACTCCGTTCCCAGGCACTGCTGCTGTCGCGCCAGCGATGGGCGCGGCGTTGCTGATTGCCTGTGGGCCCAATGCGTATCTCAACCGGTGGATACTGTCATCGCGTCTGTTCGTCTGGATTGGCTTGATCAGCTACCCTTTGTATCTTTGGCATTGGCCATTGCTTTCGTTCGCTCACATCATTATTGGCGAGGCGCTTCCACTGAGGGTGGCGCAGTTAGCGGTAGGCGTTTCCGTGGTTTTGGCCATTCTGACGTATTTTCTGGTCGAGAAGCCGTTGCGCCATGCGGAGTTCCGTTGGATCGTGCCGGGGCTGGCAGGCGTGATGCTTCTGTTGGGTATTGCTGGCTACGATATATTCAAGAAGGATGGCCTGACTGAACGAGCGCTGATCAAGGAAAGCGCGCTCCGAAACAGTCAGTTCGTGGGGCCGCTTTGGAAATACACCAAGAATGACACCTGCCTGAAGCGTTATCCCTTTCCTGAGGCTTCGGACTATGGCTGGTGGTTCTGCGTGGCCAGCAAGGATGCACCGCCCACTCTGTTGTTGTTGGGCAGCAGTTTCGCCAATCACCACTATGCCGGTTTTCTTACGGTGAAGCCCTTTTCCGATGAAAGCATCCTGTCGATTGGCGCCTGTCCAGTGGACGTGAGATACATCACGGATCCGGAAGCCCCCAAGACGTACAGTCCTTGCTCTGGCGATCGTGCACACAAGCAGCGGCTTCTGATCGATGGTGTCATTGAGGCATCCGCCGGTACGCTGAGGCTCGTCGTGATTGACGGCCTTAGTCAGGCACAGAACTCCGCGACGATCCAGGCGGTTCAGGAGCGTCTGGATTTTCTGTTGGGGCACGGCGCAAAGGTCGTTATCTTCAAGCCTCATCTCACGCGGGATGGCGACCTGAAAGGTTGCTTTGCACGGCCGCTGAAGACGCCGCAACAAAGCTGCGAGTTGCCTTTGGGCGCGCGCAAGGAGTTGGATGCCAAGTTCCAGCCGCTTGTTGATGCGCTGGCCGCCAGTCACCCCGATATTCCCTTCTTCGACCAGAACGACATGCTTTGTGATGGTGACAGGTGTTCGTTGATCGTGGATGGCATGCCGGCCTTCCGGGACGAATACAGCCACTATTCAGAGTACGCCAGTGAGGTACTCGTCAAGCGCTTTGCCGAGTGGGCTGCGGAGCGAGGTCTGCCCTTGCAGTAAGCATGTTGCCGCGGTTCCACGCCCTCGCTGTCTTGCAGTCGAGGGCGTTTTTCTATGCCAAATTGGTAATACCAAACTATTGTTTTATTGGGCACTTAGACTAATTTCTTAGGGATAAACCCCAGGTGCTCTGCGGATTTTGCGCTCCTTATAATCACCCCTTCTTCGAAAAAAGGCCAAATTGGACAGACCAATTTGGAGAGAGACACCCACCGCGTTCTTTCGGACATGGCGCACAGAGGGCGGTTTTCGCACGGGGAGCGAGGCCGCCCAGTCATGATCCGGGACAGGCCGCGGCGGCATTCCAATCCGCAGGAGACATAGGCCCATGCAAGCCTGGCAACAACTCTACGACCCCGCTGGCAACATCTGGCTATCCAGCCTCATCGCTTCGCTTCCCATCCTGTTCTTCTTCCTGGCGCTGACCACGCTGCGCATGAAGGGCTACGTGGCTGGCACCATCACCGTGCTGATCGCACTGGCTGTCGCGTTGTTCTTCTACGGCATGCCTGCCGACCGCGCACTGGCTTCCGCCGTCTACGGTTTCTTCTATGGCCTGTGGCCGATCGCCTGGATCATCATCGGCGCGGTCTTCCTTTATAAGGTGTCGGTCCGCACCGGACAGTTCGATGTGATCCGCTCCTCGATCCTGTCGGTCACCGAAGACCAGCGGCTGCAGATGCTGATGGTCGGCTTCTCCTTTGGCGCGTTCCTGGAGGGCGCGGCGGGCTTCGGCGCGCCGGTGGCCATCACGGCCGCGCTGCTGGTCGGCCTGGGCTTCCGCCCGCTCTATGCCGCCGGCCTGTGCCTGATCGTGAACACCGCGCCCGTGGCCTTCGGCGCCATGGGCATTCCCATCATCGTGGCCGGGCAGGTCACGGGCCTGGATCCCTTCGCCATCGGCCAGATGGCGGGGCGCCAGCTGCCTTTCCTCACCCTCATCGTGCTGTTCTGGATCATGGCGATCATGGACGGCTGGCGTGGCGTGAAGGAAACCTGGCCCGCCGTGCTGGTGGCCGGTGGCTCGTTCGCCATCGTCCAGTACCTGACCTCCAACTTCCTCGGCCCGGAACTGCCGGACATCACGTCCTCGCTGGCGTCGCTGCTCAGCCTGACGCTGTTCCTGCGCGTCTGGAAGCCCGTGCGCATCTTCCGCTTCGAGAACGAGGACGGCGGTGGCGAGCTGGGTGCCGCGGCGGCACCCAGCAACCCGGCGTCCGCGGAGGCCGCCGCTGCCGCCGCCGCGCCGCGCAAGCATTACTCCGCCGGCCAGATCACGCGCGCCTGGATGCCCTTCCTCTTCCTGACCGCCATGGTCACGGTCTGGAGCATCCCGCCGTTCAAGGCGCTGTTCGCCAAGGGCGGCGCGCTGGCCAACTGGGTGCTGAGCCTGCCCGTGCCCGGCCTGCACCACCTGGTGGACAAGATGCCGCCCATCGTGGCCAAGGCCACGCCCTACGACGCCATCTACAAGTTCGACTGGCTGTCGGCCACCGGCACGGCCATCCTGTTCGCGGCGATCATCTCCATCGCCTTCCTGAAGATGAAGCCGCGTGCCGCGGTCGAGACCTTCGGCGCCACGCTGAAGGAACTGGCCCTGCCGATCTATTCCATCGGCATGGTGCTGGCCTTCGCCTTCATCGCCAATTACTCGGGCCTGTCGGCCACGCTGGCGCTGGCCCTGTCGCACACGGGCCATGCCTTCACGTTCTTCTCGCCCTTCCTGGGGTGGCTGGGCGTGTTCCTGACCGGCTCGGACACCTCGTCCAACGCGCTGTTCGCGGCGTTGCAGGCGACCACCGCGCAACAGATCGGCGTGCCCGAGGTGTTGCTGGTGGCTGCCAACACCACGGGCGGCGTGACCGGCAAGATGATCTCGCCGCAATCGATCGCCATTGCGTGCGCGGCCGTCGGCCTGGTGGGCCGAGAGTCGGACCTGTTCCGCTTCACGGTCAAGCACAGTCTCATCTTCACGGTTATCGTCGGCATCATCACCACCTTGCAGGCTTACGTCCTGCCGTGGATGATTCCGTGATCGCAGCCCCTGCCTGACCCTTGCCGACGTCATTGCCGCCATTGCCCATGCGCCTCGTAGACCAGATCGCCGACCAGCTCCAGACCCTGATCCGTGAACAGGGCCTGAAGCCTGGCGAGCGCCTGACGGCCGAGCGCAAGCTGGCCGAGGAGCTGGGCGTGTCGCGGCCCTCCCTGCGCGAGGCGATCCAGAAGCTCGCCAGCAAGGGCTTGCTGGTCAGTCGGCGTGGCGGCGGCACCTATCTGCAAGCGCCACCGGCGGAGCCGACGGCCGCCTGGTCCGAGAACAGCCTGGTGACTCCCCTGGCCACGCTGTTCGTCGACGATCCCGAATACCGTTATGACGTCCTCGAGGCGCGCCATGCCATCGAGGGCGCCTGTGCGTGGCATGCCGCCCTGCGAGCCACGGACGAGGACAAGGTGCGCGTGCGCGATGCCTTCGAAGCCACGCTGCAGTTCAACGAAAGCGAGAACCCGGACCTGGCCGCGCAGGCCGACGCCCGTTTCCACCTGGCGGTGGCCGAGGCCTCGCACAACCTGGTGCTCATGCAGACCATGCGCGGGCTCTTCGACCTGCTGCAGTCCACCGTGACGCGCAACCGCAAGGAGATCTACACGGTGCCGCACAACTTCGCCCTGTTGACGGGGCAGCATCGCGCGTTGATGCAGGCGGTGCTGGACGGCGACGCCGATGCCGCGCGCGACGCCGTGACCTCGCACCTGGACTTCGTGCGCACCACCGTCCGCACGCTGGACGAGGACGACGCCCGGCGCGCGCGCGCCATGCGCCTGTTCACGCCCTCATGATTCCGACAGTCCTGTTTTCCCCGCCCGTAAAACAACGAGACGAGACGCCATGATCATTTCCGCTTCCACCGACTACCGGGCCGCCGCCCAGCGCAGGATTCCGCCTTTCCTGTTCCACTACGCCGATGGCGGCGCCTATGCCGAGCGCACCTTGCGGCGCAACGTCGAGGACCTGGCCGACGTGGCGCTGCGCCAGCGCGTGTTGAAGAACGTGTCGGCGCTCAGCCTGGAAACCCAGTTGTTCGGCGAGACGCTGTCCATGCCGGTGGCGCTGGCGCCGGTGGGCCTGTGCGGCATGTATGCACGCCGCGGCGAGGTACAGGCCGCGCGCGCGGCCGACCGCAAGGGCATCCCCTTCACGCTGTCGACGGTGTCGCTGTGCCCCATCGAGGAAGTCGCGCCCGTCATGCAGCGGCCCATGTGGTTCCAGCTTTACGTGCTGAAGGATCGCGGCTTCATGAAGAACGCGCTGGAGCGCGCGCAGGCGGCGGGCTGCAAGACGCTGGTGTTCACGGTGGACATGCCCACGCCGGGTGCGCGCTACCGCGACCTGCATTCGGGCATGAGCGGCCCCAACGGTCCGATGCGCCGCTACCTGCAGGCCATGGTGCATCCGCGCTGGGCCTGGGACGTGGGCGTGAACGGCCGCCCGCATGACCTCGGCAACGTCTCGGCCTACCTGGGCAAGCCCACCGGCCTGGCCGACTACATCGCGTGGCTGGCCAACAATTTCGACCCATCCATTTCCTGGAAGGACCTGGAGTGGATCCGCGATTTCTGGAAGGGCCCGATGATCATCAAGGGCATCCTCGATCCCGAGGACGCGCGCGACGCCGTGCGTTTCGGCGCGGACGGCATCGTCGTGTCCAACCACGGCGGACGCCAACTGGACGGCGTGCTGTCTTCGGCGCGCGCCTTGCCGGCCATCGCCGACGCGGTCAAGGGCGACCTCACCATCCTGGCGGATGGCGGCGTGCGCAGCGGCCTGGACGTCGTGCGCATGATCGCGCTGGGCGCGGATACCGTGCTGCTGGGCCGCGCCTTCATCTATGCGCTGGCGGTAGCGGGCGAGGCCGGCGTCACGCACCTGCTCGACCTGATCGAGAAGGAAATCCGCGTGGCCATGACGCTGACGGGCGTGAAGTCCATCTCCGAGATCACACGCGACTCGCTGGTGCAGGCATGACCGCCGTTGCGGGGGCGCAGGCGCAGGCACGGGGCCGGACTGACAGTCCGGCCTTGCTGGCGCGGCTGCGCGAGGTGGTCGGCGCCACCCATGTGCTGACCCAGGACGCCGACACACGCCGCTTCCGCAAGGGGCATCGCACCGGCGAAGGCGGCGTGCTTGCCGTGGTGCGGCCGGGCACGCTGCTGGAGCAGTGGCAGGCCATGCAGGCGGCGGTCGAGGCCGGCTGCATCGTCATCATGCAGGCGGCCAACACGGGGCTGACCGGCGGCTCCACGCCAGATGGCAACGACTACGACCGCGACATCGTGCTGATCAGCACGCTGCGCCTGCAAGGTGTGCAGGTCATCAACGACGGCGCGCAGGTGGTCTGCCTGCCGGGCGCCACGCTCGACCGACTGGAGCAGACGCTGGCGCCCCTGGGCCGCGAGCCGCATTCCGTCATCGGCTCCTCGTGCATCGGCGCCTCGGTGCTGGGTGGCGTCTGCAACAACTCGGGCGGGGCGCTGGTGCGCCGCGGCCCGGCCTATACCGAGATGGCGTTGTACGCCGCGGTCGATGACAGCGGCACGCTGCGCCTGGTGAACCACCTGGGCATCGCGCTGGGCGACTCGCCCGAGGAAATCCTGACGCGCCTGCAGGCGGGCCAGTATGGCCCGGCTGACGTGGACAACAGCGGCGAGCGCGCGGCATCCGATCCCCGCTACGGCGAGCACGTGCGCGACGTGGACGCCGCGACCCCCGCGCGTTTCAACGCGGATCCGTCACGGCTCTTCGAGGCGTCGGGATCGGCGGGCAAGGTGGGTGTGTTCGCGGTGCGGCTGGACACCTTCCCGCGCGAAGCCAGCGACGTCTTCTACATCGGCAGCAACGATCCGGACGACCTGACGGCGGTGCGCCGCCACCTGCTCACGTCCCTGCCCAGCCTGCCCATCGCGGGCGAGTACATCCATCGCGTGGCCTTCGACATCGGCGCGCGTTATGGCAAGGACACCTTCCTGCTCATCGACAAGCTGGGCACGGCCAAGGTGCCGGCGGCCTTCGCGTTGAAGAGCCGCATCGACGGGTTCTTTGAAAAACTGGGCCTGCGCAACGTCACGGATCACGTCATCCAGGCGGTCATGGCGCTGTTGCCCAGCCACCTGCCGCCGCGCATGCGTGACTATCGCAACCGCTATGCGCATCACCTGCTGTTGCGGGTGGCGAAAGACGCCACCGATGCCACGCGGGCCTTCCTGGACGCGCACTTCCAGGGCAGAGAGGGGGGCTATTTCCACTGCGAGCCGGACGAAGGCCGCAAGGCCTTCCTGCATCGCTTCGCCGTGGCGGGCGCGGCCATCCGCTATCGCGACACGCACCGCGGCTCGGTCGAGGATATCGTCGCGCTGGATATCGCCTTGCGGCGCAATGACCGCGAATGGGTCGAGACCCTGCCGCGCGACATGGACGAGGTGATGGTCCACAAGCTGTACTACGGCCACTTCTTCTGCCACGTGTTCCACCAGGACTACATCGTGAAGAAGGGCGTGGATCCGCTGGCGATGGAGCATCGCATGTGGACGCTGCTGGATGCGCGCCAGGCCGAGTATCCGGCCGAGCACAATGTCGGGCACCTGTACGAGGCCAAGCCCGCGCTGTCCTCGCACTATCGCAAGCTGGATCCCTGCAATGTGTTCAATCCCGGCATCGGCCACACTTCCAAGCTGTTCGGCTGGGGCGCCTGCTGCGACCAGGGCAAGCCGGGCTTCCCGGCGGCCTACGGCTACGACGCCAGCCAGGATGCCGGTTGAGGCACGCGGCGGACCGCGGTCCGCCGTGCAGGGACAGGCTCAATAGCCGACGGTAAAGCGCTTGCGCGAGTGCGCGGGCGCTTCCAGTTCGTTGATCAACGCGATCGCGAAATCGGCGAAGCTGATCCAGCTGCGGCCGACGGCATCGCTCAGCAGCGTGTCCTGGCCCAGGCGGAAGGCGCCGGTGCGTTCGCCTTCCACGAATTCCGCCGACGGCGACAGGAAGGTCCAGTCCAGGCCGGGCTCCTTGCGCAGGGCCTCCAGGAACGCCGCGCCAGCCGTGGCTTCGGCCTTGTACTCGGCGGGAAAGTCGGGCAGGTCCAGCACGCGCTTGCCGGGCGCGACTTCCAGGCTGCCCGCGCCGCCTACGACCAACAGGCGCGGAACGCCCGCTTCCTTCACCGGTCCGATGACAGCTTGCGGCGGTACCGTCGAGAAGTGCGTCGCACTCAGGACGGCGTCATGGCCTGCCAGCGCGCGGGCCAGGGCCTGCGCATCCAGCACGTCCAGCGACACCGCCTTCACGCCGGCGCGGCCTTGCAGCGCGGAGGCGTTGCGGGCAATGGCGGTGACGGTGTGGCCGCGGCGCAGGGCCTCTTCCAGCAGTTGGCTGCCGGCACGGCCGGTGGCGCCCAGGATTGCGATATTGCTCATGGCATTCTCCGTAGTCGGTTCAAGGCTGGCATCGCCAGCAGTGAAACAAGCTTAGTTCCGGAAAATCGCGCAAAATAGCCGGTAATTGACATTTATTTGTTCCGATATCAAAAACAATAGGGCGCCACATGGATCGTCTTACCGCCATGCAAGTCTTTGTCGCCGTGGTCGAAGGCGGCAGCCAATCCGCCGCCGCCGAGAGGCTGGGACTGTCCCGTCCGGTAGTGTCGCGCCACCTGGCCGACCTGGAAGGCTGGGTGGGTGCCAGGCTGCTGCACCGTACGACCCGCAAGCTGAGCCTGACCGCCGCGGGCGCGGAGGCCTTGCCGCGCTGCCGCCAGGTGCTGGCCCTGGGCGGAGAGATCCGGGCTGCCGGCGCCAGCCGGGAGGACGCGCCGCGCGGGCTGCTGCGCATCACCGCCAGCAATTCCCTGGGCTACGCCCGCCTGTCCCGGGCGGTCGCCCTGTATCAGCGCCAGCATCCGGCGGTCTCGGTCGAGTTGCTGCTGGTGGACCGCAAGGTCGACCTGGTGCAGGAGCGCATCGACCTGGCCTTGCGCATCAGCCGCGAGATCGATCCGAACCTGATCGCGCGCAAGCTGGCGGTCTGCGAGTCCGTGGTGTGCGCGGCGCCGGCCTACCTGCGGGAGCATGGCACGCCCGTCCAGCCGCAGGACCTGGCCGGGCACAACTGCCTGACCCACGCGTATTACGGCAGCAGCGTCTGGGAGTTCCTGCGCGAGGGTGAGCCCTTGCAGGTGGCGGTGCGTGGCAATTTCAGCGCCAACGACGCGCTGTCCGTGTGCGCCTCGGCGGTGGCGGGGGCAGGCGTGGCGATGTTGCCCGCCTATCTGGCCCAGGCGCGGCTGGACGATGGGGCGCTGGTGGCGCTGCTGCCGGCGCACCGGCCAGTGGACACCTATTTCCATGCGGTCTACGCATCGCGCCGGCACATGCCCGCCACCCTGCGTTCCATGCTGGATTTCCTGGCGATACATTTCGCCCAGGGCATGGTGGCCACGCCCGCGGCATGACGTATCGTGGCAAAGGAGCAGTCACCGGCCCGTGCCTATAATGATCCAGCCCCAAAGCAACCCGAGGCGGACACACTGGATATGCATGCGTTTACGAGACGTCCCGAGGTCATACTGAGCCCGGCGCCCGCGCCCTTCCAATCCTATCGGGATCCGCAGCAGGCGGTGGAAAGGCTGGTCGAGTTGTATGGCCGCAGCGCCGCTTTCCTGCGGCAGGCCTTCCAGGATTACGTGCAGGGCAAGGCGCCGGCCGAAGGGCGCGTCAGGGCCTGCTATCCGGCCATCCGGTTCGAGGTCCAGACCTACGACCCCATCGACAGCCGCCTGTCCTACGGCCATGTGGACGATCCCGGACGGTTCGAAACCACCGTCACGCAGCCCACGCTGTTCTTCGAATACCTGAAGGAACAGATCGGCCAGCTCATCCACCATCATGGCGTGCCGGTCGAGATCGGCGAGTCCGATACGCCGATGCCGCTGCACTTTGCCTTCTCCGAAGGGACGTTCGTGGAGGGGGTGCGCATCGAGACGCTGTCGCGGCCCTTGCGCGACGTGTTCGACGTGCCGGACCTGACCGTGACGGACGATGCCATCGTCAACGGGACCTGGCGCGGGCGTGAAGACGAGCCCCGGCCGCTGGCGCCCTTCACCGCGCCGCGTGTGGATTATTCGCTGCACCGCCTGCAGCATTACACCGCCACGGCGCCGGCGCATTTCCAGAACTTCGTCCTCTTCACCAACTACCAGTTCTATGTCGATGAGTTCTGCGCCCGTGCCCGCGCCCAGATGGCGACGGGCGAGGGCCCGTACGAGGCGCTGATCGAGCCCGGCAATCTCGTCACGCGCCGCGGCGACAGCCAGCCCTCGCAAGGCCAGCCGCTGGCGCGCCTGCCGCAGATGCCGGCCTACCACCTGGTGCGCCCCGGCCATTCGGGCATCACCGTCATCAACATCGGCGTAGGGCCCTCCAACGCCAAGACCATCACCGATCACGTGGCCGTGCTGCGCCCGCACGCCTGGCTGATGCTGGGGCATTGCGCGGGGCTACGCACCTCCCAGCGCCTGGGCGACTATGTGCTGGCACATGGCTATGTGCGGGAAGACCACGTGCTGGACGCCGACCTTCCCACCTGGGTGCCGCTGCCGCCGCTGGCGGAAGTGCAGGTCGCGCTGGAACAGGCGGTCGAAGAGGTGGCGGGGCTGTCGGGCTGGGACCTGAAGCGCATCATGCGCACCGGCACGGTGGCCACCATCGACAACCGCAACTGGGAGCTGCGCGATCACCTCGAGCCGGTGCAGCGTTTCTCGCAGTCACGGGCCATTGCCCTGGACATGGAGTCGGCCACCATCGCGGCTAACGGTTTCCGCTTCCGGGTGCCTTACGGCACCTTGCTGTGCGTGTCCGACAAGCCGCTGCATGGAGAACTGAAGCTGCCCGGCATGGCGACGGCGTTCTACCAGCGCCAGGTGTCGCAGCATCTGGAAATCGGCATGCGGGCCCTGGAGCTGCTGCGCGAGATGCCGCCCGAGCGCCTGCACTCGCGCAAGCTGCGCAGTTTCATGGAGACCGCCTTCCAATAGGAACGGGTCTTGACTGCGCAAGGATTGGGCACACTGTCACACGTGTGCCCTTTTTTTGCGCTGTCTAAGCAAGGCATTGAAACTTAACGAAAAATGACAACTGCTCTGAACATGTCCAAAGGGTTGTCCACATTTTTCAGGGATAACCCTAGCATTTCCCACAAGGGAGGATTTCATCCAAGGATAATCCCGTCCATTGGGACGGCGGCTGGGGAAAAGTGCCGGAATCAGGGAGGAAGGCAGTCAAAAAGCGGCGATGAGCCGTTTTTGACCGCAGGTTTCAAATACTTGTCGCATAAGGGGATTTCCGGACTGCCCAAAGGCTGTCCATAGGCTTTTCCACAGTCGCTGTGGAAAAGCCCGTCGGCGATGACGTGGACATCAAGCGGACAACTTCCGCACCCATTCCAGGTAGCGGTTCAGCCAGCCTTGGACGAAATCGCGCGTACCGGCATTGGTGAAGGCATGCTGGTCATCGATGAGGTCTTCCTTGAATTGCAGGAAGGCTTCCGGCGTGGTCAACGTGGGGGAGCCCTGGCCTGCCAGGATATTGCGCAGGTGCTGTTGGGCCATGGCCGTGCCGGTGGCGCCGGGCGAAGTGCCGATCACCGCCGAGGGCCTGCCAGCCCAGGAGCTCTTGCCGTAAGGACGAGAGCCCCAGTCGATGGCGTTCTTCAACACGCCCGGAATGGAGCGGTTGTATTCGGGCGTGACGAACAGCACGCCGTGGGCGGCGTTGACCAGCGCCTTGAAGTCGGCCACGGGCTCAGGCAAAGGTTGCTCGTCATCCTGGTTATAGAGGGGAAGGGCGCCGATGTCCGCGTACTGGAAGGAGACGTCCTTGGGCGCGAGTCGTTCGATCGCGCGGGCGAGCTTCTTGTTGGACGAGTCGGCGCGCAGGCTGCCGACCAGGACGGCGATGCTGTAGTTGCTCATGCGTTTCTTCCTCTTGCTGGGTGAAGGGGGAGCGCGCCGCCACGCCAGGCACGCGGCGGCGGTCGATCGAGTGTAGAGCGTGGCGCGGCCTTCAGGGATGACAAAACCATTCATGTCTGGCCGCGTGACCGCGGCCGCCTGTTTGCGCTCGCGCAAAAACGGCAACTGACTTGCAGCTGAAAAAGAAAACGAAAACTGTTTACAATTACGCCCGATCAAGGCGCCCCGGTTTCGATGCCGCGCGGCGCGACCATCTGGCTGCGGGGAGGGGAGCGTGCACTGCGTGGACGCCGGGCGTGATGCCTATCGCCGACAGCCGCCACGGCCATTCCGTCACGACAGGAGAAAGTCCCATGCGCAATACCGTCCTCGCCGCCGCCCTGGCTGCCATGCTGGCCGCGACGCCAGCCATGTCGGCCCCCGCACCCAAAGCGGTCGTCACCACCTATGCGGACATTGCGCTGGCCACCTATGAAGACGCCTTGTCCACCGCGCAGACGCTGGACAAGGCTATCGACGCCCTGATCGCCAAGCCCAGCGAAACCACGCTGACCGAGGCGCGCCGCGCCTGGCTGGCCGCGCGCGTGCCCTACCAGCAAAGCGAAGCCTTCCGTTTCGGCAACCCGGTGGTCGATGACTGGGAAGGCAAGGTCAATGCCTGGCCGCTGGACGAAGGCATGATCGACTACGTCGATGCCTCGTATGGCAAGGAGTCTGACGCCAACGCCTATTACGTCGTGAACGTCATCGCGAACCCGAAGATCTCGGTGGGCGGCAAGCAGATCGACGCCAGCCGCATCACCCCTGAACTGCTGCGCGAGACCCTGCACGAAGCCGACGGCAACGAGGCCAACGTGGCCACGGGTTACCACGCCATCGAATTCCTGCTGTGGGGCCAGGACCTGAACGGCACGGGCCCGGCGCCCAAGGACCGCAAGGGCACGCCGCAGGAGCGTCACGCGGGCAATCGTCCCTACACCGATTTCGATGCCAAGCAGTGCACCGGCGGCAACTGCGAGCGCCGCGCCGAGTTCCTGAAGGCCGTGAGTTCGCTGCTGCTGTCCGACCTGAAGGACATCGTGGCCGCATGGCAGAAGAACGGCGAGGCCCGCAAGGGCGTCGAGCCGGATCCCAAGGCGGGCCTGGTGGCCATGCTGACCGGCCTGGGCAGCCTGTCCTATGGCGAGCTGGCCGGCGAGCGCATGAAGCTCGGCCTGATGCTGAACGACCCCGAGGAAGAGCACGACTGCTTCTCGGACAACACGCACAACTCGCACTTCTACAACCAGATCGGCATGATCAACGTGTACGAAGGCAGCTACAAGCGTGTCGATGGCAAGGAAGTGAAGGGCGCCAGCCTGTCCGAACTGGTGAAGGCGGCCGATCCGGCGCTGGACAAGGAAATGCGCGGCAAGCTGGAAGCCACGCGCCGCGCCATGCAGGCCATGAAGACCCGCGCCGAGACGGTCGAGACCTATGACCAGATGATTGCCCAGGGCAATGCCGAGGGCAACGCCACGGTGCAGGCCGCCATCGACGCGCTGGTCGAGCAGACCCGCAGCATCGAGCGCGTCATCGCCAAGCTGGACCTGGGCGACATCGAGCTGGAAGGCTCCGACAGCCTGGACAATCCGTCTGCCGTGTTCGAGTAAATGCCGCAATCCCGCCGTTTTCGCTCGCCCGCGTCCGCGCGGGTGGCAGGCCTGCTGCTTGCGGGCCTGCTGTGGACCGGGACGAGCGCCGGCGCCGAGCGCGCCGATCTCAGCAAGGCGGACCGTGCGCGCGTGCGCACGGTCACCGCACCCGCCAAGGACTTCTCGGCGCCCGAGCGCTTCGAGGTCATGCAGGCGGGGGCGGGCACCATCAACAACAAGCTGCTCAATCCGGACATCTTTTCCCATCCGGCGGGCAACCTGGATTTCGAAGGACGCCAGGCCTTCCTGATCGGCAATGGCCTGTTCCGCAAGGACTGGGTGTCCTCGCCGTCGTCGACGCAGGCGTCCGACGGCCTGGGGCCGCTGTTCAATGCGCGGTCCTGTCAGGCCTGTCATGTGAAGGACGGCCGCGGCACCGCGCCGGCCTTCTCCACGCCCGAACGCAGCGACACCGTCGGCCTGCTGCTGCGCCTGTCCATTCCCAGCTCGACGACCACGCGCACCGGTCCCGGCGTGGATGAACTGGCCTCGCTGCCCGACCCGGTCTATGGCCATCAGCTGCAGACCCTGGCCGTGCCCGGCCTGCCTGCCGAGGGCAGCATCGCCATCCGCTACACCCCCATCGAGGTGGCGCTGAACGGCGGCGAAAGCGTGACGCTGATGCGCCCGGCATACAGCGTGACCGACCTGGCGTATGGGCCGCTGCATCCGCAGACGGGTCTGTCGCCGCGCATGGCGCCGCCCATGATCGGGCTGGGCCTGCTGGGCGCCATCCACGAAGACGACATCCTGGCGAACGTGGCCGCGAATCGCGGCGACGGCGTGTCGGGACGGGCCAATTGGGTGAAGGACCTGAAGACGGGCCGGCAGGTGCTGGGCCGTTTCAACTGGAAGGCCGGCCAGCCCACCGTCATGCAGCAGAGCGCGGTGGCGTTTTCCCACGACATGGGGCTGTCCACGCCGCTGGTGCCTGATCATTATGGCGATTGCACCCAGGCCCAGGCGGATTGCCGCGCCATGCCGCACGGCGCCCAAGCCCATCTGGGCGAGCACGAGGTGCCGGGCGACCTGCTGGATTTCGTCGATATCTATTCCAGCAACCTGGGCGTGCCCCAGCGCCGCGATGCCGATGATGCGCGCGTGCTGGCAGGCAAGAAGCTGTTCTATGAAAGCAATTGCGTGGCCTGCCACGTGCCCAAGTACGTCACGCGCCGCGACGCGGAGCGCCCGGAGCACCGTTTCCAGCTGATCTGGCCCTATACCGACCTGCTGCTGCACGACATGGGTGAAGGCCTGGCGGATCACCAGGGGGAAGGCGCGGCGGATGGCCGCGAGTGGCGCACGCCGCCGCTCTGGGGCATAGGCTTGACGCGCATGGTGAACCCGGCGGCAGGCTGGCTGCACGATGGCCGCGCGCGCACGCTGCTGGAGGCTGTGCTGTGGCACGGCGGCGAAGCGCAGGCGGCGCGTGATCGCGTGGTGAAGATGACGCCGGACGAACGCGCGGACCTGATCCGGTTCCTGGAGTCGCTGTAGTCATGGTTTCCGAGGATGTGTTGTCGTGAAGGAAGGAGTGAGCATGCGGCGTAGTCTTTCCCTGGTCTTGCTGGTGATGAGCCTCTCCGGTGCCGGCGTGGCGTCGGCGGCCCAGCAGGATGCGGTCCCCGCGGACTTGGGGCAGCGGCTCGTCACGACGTATGCCGCACCCGCCACGCAGCGCCTGGATGCCGATGCCCGCGCGCTGGCGCAGGCCTTGGCGTCCCTGTGCAAGCAGCCGGCGGCGAAGGCGGCAGAGTCGGTACAGGCGCGCTTCCGGTCCGTCGTGCTGGCCTGGTCGGGCGTCGAGTTCCTGCGCTTCGGCCCCCTGGTCGACGGCAATCGCTACGAGCGCATCGCGTTCTGGCCCGACCCGCGCGGCGTCATGTCGCGCCAGGTGCAGGGCTTGCTGGCGGACCCGGCCGTGACGGCGCTGGATGCGCAGGCGCTGTCCGCGCGCAGCGTGGCGCAGCAGGGCCTGCCCGCGCTGGAGTTCGTGCTGTATCGCGATGGCGGCGTGCTGGACGCCGCCAGGCAGGGCAGGGCCGAAGCGCCTGACTGCGCCTATGCGCAGGCCGCCGCGGGTGCGCTGGCACTGCAGACCGGCGCCCTGGCGCAAGCCTGGTCGGCGCAGGGCGAGTACGCCAGGCAGTTTTCCCGGCCGGCGGCCGACAATCCGCTGTACCGCACGCCGAGGGAAGTGGCGGCCGAGGCCATCAAGGCCTTGTCCACGGGCCTGCAGTTCGCACGCGATGTGAAGCTGGTGCCGGTGCTGGCGGAGCCCTACCAGGACAGCCGTGCGCGGCGCGCGCCCTATTGGCGCAGCGGCCTGACGGCGCCCGCCCTGGCGGCCTCGGTGGAAAGCATGCTGCGCTTCCACGACGCCGCGGGCTGGGCGTTGCCCGCCGAGGAGGCATGGCGGGTCGAGGGGCTGAGGCGCGAGCTGGTGCAACTGCGGGACGTGCTGAGCAGCCTGAAGGCGCCGGTGGGTGATCTCCTGCAGGACCCGGAAGGACGCCGGCAACTGACCCTGGCTACGCTGCTGCTGAAGAACGCCAAGGACCTGCTGGACCAGGACCTCGCGCCGCAACTGGGCGTGACCATCGGCTTCAACGCGCTCGATGGCGATTGACCGCAGGCAGCTCCTGAAGGCTGGCGCCATGCTGGGTCTGCCGGGCCTGGTCCGGGCCCGCCCCGAAAGCGCCGTGGCCGACCATTACGTAACCTCGCGCCGGCGCGACGGCCAATACGAGGCCGTGCTGCTGGACGCAATGGGCCGCGACGCGCACGCCGTGGCGCTTCCCGAGCGCGGCCACAGTTTCGCCATCGACGCGGCGCGGGGGCGCGCCGTGATCTTCGGGCGGCAGCCGGGTTTCTATGCGCTGGCCTTCGACCTGCGCGGGCGCCAGGCGCCCCGGTCCTTACCCTTGCCCGAAGGGCGGCACTTCTTCGGCCATGGCGTGTTCTCGCCCGACGGCAGCCGCCTGTTTTCCACCGAGAACGACTACGAAGGCGGGCGCAGCGTCGTGGGCGTCTATGACGCGAGTCCTGGCGGGCAGTGGCGCCGCCTGGGCGAATTCGATGGCGGCGGCATCGGCGCCCACGAGGTCATCCTGATGCCCGACGGCCGCACGCTGTGCCTGGCCAATGGCGGCATCCTGACGCATCCCGACTACGGCAAGCTGGAACTCAACCTGGCCGACATGCGGCCCTCGCTGGCCTATCTGGACACGGCCCACGGGGAGGTCGTCGAGAAGGTCGAGCTCGAGCCGGCCTTGCACCAGCTCTCCCTGCGGCACCTGGCGCTGGCGGGCGATGGCGCGGTGTGGTTCGGCTGCCAATACGTCGGTCCCGCGGCCGAGCGGCCGGCGCTGGTGGGGCGTCACCGGCGCGGCAGGGCGCCCGAACTGTTCGAGGGGGATCCGCAAGGCTTGCGCGGCATGGAGAACTATGTGGGCACCGTGGCCGCGGATGCCAGCGGGACGATCATGGCCACGTCCAGCCCTGTCGGCGGCAGGGTGCTGTATTGGGATGCCGCCACCGGGCGGCAACTGGGCGAGACGCTGCTGCCCGACGGCTGCGGCGCGGCCCAGGACGGCATCGGCGGTTTCCTGCTCAGCAGCGGCCACGGCGATCTGTTGCGCACGGGGCCGGGCCGCGACCGCAAGCCGGTGCTGGCGCCCTCCCGCAGCCTGGCCTGGGACAACCATCTGCGGCACTTGAGCCTGGACAAGGCTTGAGCGGCGTTCCGCCTCGGATACGCTTGGACAAGGGTTTTGCGCCCGGCTTCTGATACATTCGCCCGGTCATCCGCCGGGCCGCCGCCCGGTACATCGTATTCGTAGCAAGGAGTGGACTCGTGGATGAGTTGCTGAAAGACGTGAATGCCTGGACCCCGTTGGCGATTGCGTGGGGATCGAACCTGCTGGCCGCGATCATCATTCTCATCGTCGGGTGGTGGGTGTCCGCCGCCGTCGGACGCGCGGTGGGCAAGGCGGCATCGAGGTCGCCCCGCATCGACCCCACCATCGTGCCGATGGTCCGGTCGGTGGCTGTCTGGGCGATCCGCATCTTCACCCTGATCGCCGTGCTGGCGCGCTTCGGCGTGCAGACGGCCAGCCTGATCGCGGTGCTGGGCGCCGCCGGCCTGGCCATCGGCCTGGCCTTGCAGGGCACGCTGCAGAACATCTCGGCCGGCATCATGCTGCTGGCGCTGCGCCCCTTGCGCGCGGGCGAAACCATTTCGGTCGGCGGCAACTATGAGGGCACGGTCCAGGAAGTGGGACTGTTCCTGACGCGCCTGACCCTGGCCGACGGCATCAATGTCACCTTGCCCAACAGCACGGTCTGGAATGCCACGATCATCAACTACAGCCGTCATGCGCGGCGTCGCCTGGACGTGGCGGCAGTGGTGCGATATGGCGACGACATCGACCAGGCCATGCGCATCCTGAAAGACCTGCTGGACAAGCACCCGCTCGTGCTGAAAGACCCGGCGCCCACCGTGCTGGTCACCGAGTACCGCGACAACGGCGTGGTGCTGGTCTCGCGCGCCTGGGCCGAGGCCGCGCAGCACTGGGCGCTGACCTGCTCGCTGCGCTACGAAGTGCGCAAGGCCCTGGACGCGGCGGGCATGCGCGCGCCGGTGCCGGTGCAGGAATCGTGGGCGGGGTCGAGCAAGCCGCCGGCCGCGCCGGGCGACGCTGCACACTGAGGGCGGGCGGGACTTGACGCCCCGCCCAGGCGTTCACTTCCTGCGAGCGGTGTCGATCATCGCGGTGCAGACGCCGCGCAGCATGTCGACTTCGTCCTGCGTCAGCGCGCTGCGTCCCAGCAGGTGGCGCATGCGCGGCATGAGTTTCTTCGGGTGTTGCGGATCCAGGAAGCGCACGGCCACCAGGGCCTCTTCCCAATGCGTCAGCAGGGCCTGCACCTTGTCGCCGGCCGCGGGGCGGCTGCCCGAAGGCAGGGCGTCGGCCGCGGCGGGGCGCCAGGTGGCGTCCTCGGGCGAAAGCAGGGCATAGCGCATTTCCCAGACGGCCAACTGCAAGGCCTGCGCCACGTTCAGCGAGCTGTACTCCGGATTGGCCGGAATGTGGCAGATGCGATGGCACAGCGCGATGTGGGCGTTGGTGAGGCCGCTTTTCTCGGTGCCCATCACCACGGCGACACGGCCATGGGGCGTATCGGCCAGGTGCTGGCGCGCCTGGCCGGCCGCCTGGCGGATGTCGCAGACGGGGGGGCCGAGTTCCCGCGGGCGGGCCGTCATGGCGAAGGCCAGCGTCACTGGCGCCAGCGCCTCTTCCAGCGTCTCGACCACCTGCGCGCGTTCGAGGACGTCGGCCGCGCCGCTGGAAAGCGCGATGGCTTCCGGATGGGTGGTGATGCCGGGCAGGCGGGGGGCCACCAGCACCAGGTCTCCGAAGCCCATCGTCTTGATCGCCCGTGCCGCCGACCCCACATTTCCGGGGTGGCTGGGGTGGGTCATGATGGTCCGAAGACGAGAAAATTCTGCAGTCATTTAAAATAGTGGGTTGAGGCGCTTTTCGCCTATCCGGTCCAAGGTGGTTTTCCCAGGGAAAACCGGGCCTGGAACAGAACTGCATCCATACGGAATTCTATGCATCCCATGCTCAATACCGCCATCAAGGCGGCCCGTCGCGCCGGCGCGATCATCAATCGCGCTAGCCTCGACATCGATCGTATCCAGGTCTCCCGCAAGGGACCGCGGGATTATGTCACGGATGCCGATCGCGCCGCCGAAGAGGCGATCGTCGAGATATTGAGCAACGCCTATCCCTCGCACGCCTTCCTGTGCGAGGAATCGGGCCTGCGCGCAGCCGGCGACGGCAGCCAGGTCGAAGACCAGTGGATCATCGATCCGCTGGACGGCACGACCAACTTCATCCACGGTTTTCCCACCTACGCGGTGTCCATCGCGCTGGTGCAGCGCGGCCAGGTGACCCAGGCGGTCATCTACGATCCGGCCCGCAATGAAATGTTCACCGCCAGCCGTGGCGGCGGCGCTTTCCTGAATGACCGCCGCGTGCGCGTCTCGGGCCGTATCCGCTATCACGACGCGCTGCTGGCCGCCCGCTGGCCGGGCGCCGTGCCCGACGCGGCCGCCGTGCCCCGTTACTCGGACCTGGCCGAAACATGCGCCGGGATGCGCCGCACGGGTTCCACCGTGCTCGACATGGCCTACGTGGCCGCTGGCCGCCTGGACGGCTTCGTCGGCATCGGCCTGAAGCCCTGGGACATGGCCGCGGCCAGCCTGCTGGTGCTCGAGGCCGGCGGCCTGATCGGCGACTTCCAGGGCGAACAGACCTGGTTCGACAGCGGCAGCGTGGTCGCGGGCACGCCCAAGGTCTTCACGCAGATCCTGGGATTCCTGCAGCCGCCGGCAGCCTGATCCCGTCGACATCTCCGGGGCAAATGCGTCGGAAAGCTTTGCAACGCCTCGTCCGGGCCGGACGAGGCGTTTGTTTTTCAGGTTTTTTTAAGCTTGTTGGCCTGGAAGGGCCGAGGCTGCGAGCCCGCTAACCTGCCGTCACCGCTTTGTCGCAGACGGCCGCCGCGAATCGGGTACCATGTCCGATCGCAAATTCTTGGAGCTCCTGATGGAGTTGCTGCTGGACCCCGCTGTGTGGGTCGGCCTGCTTACCCTGGTCGTTCTTGAAATCGTACTGGGGATCGACAACCTCATCTTCATCGCCATCCTGGCGGACAAGCTGCCACCCGCGCAGCGCGACAAGGCACGCATCATCGGCCTGTCGCTGGCGCTCTTCATGCGCCTGGGCCTGCTGTCGGTCATGTCCTGGTTGGTCACGTTGACCGCGCCGCTCTTCTCCGTCGGGCCGCTCACCTTCTCCGGGCGAGACCTGATCCTCATGATCGGGGGCTTCTTCCTGCTGTTCAAGGGCACCATGGAGCTGCACGAACGCGTCGAGGGCAAGCGCCACGACACGGGCGGCGGCCCGCGCGTCTATGCCAGCTTCTGGGTCATCGTCACCCAGATCGTGGTGCTGGATGCCGTGTTCTCGTTGGACGCCGTCATCACGGCGGTGGGCATGGTCGACCACCTGCCGGTCATGATGGCGGCCGTCGTCATCGCCATGGTGGTGATGCTGCTGGCCTCCAAGCCGCTCACCCGCTTCGTCAACGCGCATCCCACCGTGGTGGTGCTGTGCCTGGGCTTCCTGCTGATGATCGGTTTCTCGCTGGTGGCGGAAGGCTTTGGCTTCAAGGTGCCCAAGGGCTATCTGTATGCCGCCATCGGCTTCTCGGTGGTCATCGAGGCGCTCAACCAGGTGGCGCGCCGCAACCTCGTCAAGATGGAAGCGCGCCCCATGCGTGAACGTACCGCCGAAGCGGTGCTGCGCATGCTGGGCAAGCGCCCGCCCGAGGAGGTCGCCGCGCCCCAGGCCGAACCGGCCACGCCCGAAACCCCGGCCCTGCCGACTTTCGGCATCGAAGAGCGCAACATGGTCAGCGGCGTGCTGACCCTGGCCGAGCGCACCATCCACTCCATCATGACGCCGCGCATCGACGTCACCTGGATCAACCTGGACGACGAGCCTGCAGAAATCCGCCGCATCCTGGCCGAGTCGCCGCACACCTTCTTCCCGGTGTGCCGCGGCTCGCTGGACGAGGTGGTGGGCGTGGGCCGCGCCAAGGACCTGGTGGCCGACCTCATCACGGATGGCCGCATCAGCCGCGCCAAGCTGCGCGAGCCCATCATCGTCCATGACTCCACCAACATCATCCGCCTGATGGACACGCTCAAGCGCTCGCGCGGCCAGCTGGTCCTGGTGGCCGACGAGTTCGGCGCCATCGAGGGCCTGGTGACGCCCATCGACGTCTTCGAGGCCATTGCCGGCGAGTTCCCGGACGAGGACGAGACGCCCGACATCGTGCCGGACGGGGACAACCGCTGGAAGGTGGACGGCGCAGCCGACCTGCACCATGTCGAGCAGGTGCTGGAAACCGAAGGGCTGGTGGACGAAGACCAGGAATACACGACCCTGGCGGGTTACCTGCTCGAGCGTTTCGGCCAGTTGCCCCAACCCGGCGATGCTTGCGAGTACGATGCGCATCACCACCGTTACCGCTTCGAGGTGCTGAAGCTGGAAGGCCGCCGGATTGCGTCGGTGCTGGTCGATCGCCTGCCGCCGCTCGACGAGGACGCCGAGGCGCAGGCCCAGCAGCCCGACTGAGCCCGTGCAGGCTGATGCGGGGGGCGCCGGCAGGCGCCCCTGCGGACGCCCCTGCCGGTTTCCTCGACAACCCCGAATTTCTTGAATCAAGCCGGACTGATGACCGACAACACCCTCTATCTCCTCAAGGCCTTTTTCCTCGGCATCATCGAGGGGCTGACCGAATTCCTGCCGATCTCCAGCACGGGCCACCTGATCCTGGTCGGCGACCTGATCAACTTCCAGTCCAGCCAGGGCAAGGTGTTCGAAGTGGTCATCCAGTTCGGTGCCATCCTGGCGGTCATGTGGATCTTCCGCCAGCGCCTGGGCCGGCTGATCCACGGCACGCTCACGGGCGATCGCCAGGAAATGCTGTTCACCCGCAACCTGCTGATCGCCTTCTTCCCGGCGGCCATCATCGGCGCGCTGTTCATTTCCTTCATCAAGTCGGTCTTCTATCACCCGTCCGTGGTGGCGATCACCCTGGTGCTGGGCGGCCTCATCATGCTGTGGGTCGAGCGCCGTCCGCGCGAAGGCGGGGAGACCTGGGCGGGCAACCGTGCCACCGCCCACACGCTGGAAGAGATCACCTGGAAGCAATCGCTGGCCGTGGGCTGCGCGCAGTGCCTGGCCATGATCCCGGGCACGTCACGGTCCGGCGCCACCATCATCGGCGGCATGGTTGCCGGCATCCAGCGCAAGACCGCGACCGAGTTCTCGTTCTTCCTGGCCATGCCCACCATGCTGGGCGCCGCGGTCTATGACACCTATCGGAACTATGGCCTGCTGACCAGCCAGGAAGCCTGGGCCATCGTGGCGGGCTTCATCGGCGCGTTCCTCAGCGCCTTGCTCATCGTCCGTGCCGTGCTGGCCTTCGTGGCGCGCCACACCTACCGCGTGTTCGCCTGGTATCGCATCGCCCTGGGCTTCGTGGTGGCCCTGTGGCTGTGGTTGCGATGACTTGAGTCAGGCTGTTCCCGCGCCGCCAAGAAGCTTCGGGCGGCCCGGCGGAAAAAAAGCCCCTCGGCCGTCAGGCCCGGGGCTTTTTCACTTTCCAGGGCAGGCTTGTCAGTCTGCTTCCGGCGAGACGTCGTAGATGACCGGGCCGTCCTGGTCCAGCACCATCCAGCCGCCGCGTGGCGGCTGCGCATGATCCAGGTCCCAGTCGGGCAGCACCCAGCGTTCGGCGCGCTTGCCGTCGACTTCCAGCACGTGGCGTGCCGGGCGGTGCGTGTGGCCGTGCACCATCAGGGGCGCAGCGCTGTCGCGCAGGGCGGTCAGCACGGCCTGCGGGTTCACGTCCATGATCTCGGCCGACTTGGTCTGGTTGGCCGACATGCTTTCGCCGCGGGCCTGGGCGGCCATGGCAAGGCGTTGCGGGATGGGCTGCGCCAGGAATTGGGCCTGCCATTGCGGGTTCCGGACCATGGTCCGGAACTGCTGGTAGGCCGCGTCGTCCGTACAGTATTCGTCCCCGTGCGAGAGCAGGACGCGACCGTAGTCGGTCTCCAGCAGCACCTGGTCGGGCAGCAGTTGCGCGCCCACCGCCGTGGCAAGCTCCGCGCCCATCAGGAAGTCGCGGTTGCCGCGGCCCAGCCAGAGGGGAATGCGGGCGCCGGCCTGGGCGAGGCCGGCAACGACCGATGCCAGCCAGGGCGGCGCCGCGCGGATGACGTCGTCGCCGATCCAGGCGTCGAAGATGTCGCCCGGCAGCAGCAGGGCATCTGCCTCTTGGGCCGCCGCATCCAGGAACGCCAGGAAGGCTTCGGCCGTGGCCGGCGTCTGCGGACTGAGGTGCAGGTCCGACGCCAGCCACAGGCGGCCGGGCAGAGCCAGTTTATTCAAGGACTTCCGCCTTCTCGATGACCACGTCCTCGGCCGGGACGTTCTGGTGGAAGCCGCGGTTGCCGGTCTTCACGCCCTTGATCTTGTCGACGACCTCGGTGCCTTCGACGACCTTGGCGAACACCGCGTAGCCCCAGCCGTTGGCCGTGGGGGCGGAGAAGTTCAGGAAGTCGTTGTCCGAGACGTTGATGAAGAACTGGGCGGTGGCCGAGTGGGGGTCGCTGGTGCGGGCCATGGCCAGCGTGTAGCGGTCGTTCTTCAGGCCGTTGTTGGCCTCGTTCTCGATGGGGGCGTGGGTCTGCTTCTGCTTCAGGCCGGGTTCGAAGCCGCCGCCCTGGATCATGAAGCCGTCGATGACGCGATGGAACACCGTGCCGTTGTAGAAGCCTTCCTTGGCGTAGGTCAGGAAGTTCTCGACCGACTTGGGGGCCTTTTCGGCATTCAGTTCGATGACGATGTCGCCGGCGCTGGTTTGCAGTTTGACGCGGGGGGAGGTGCTCATGGATGCGGTACCTTGGGTGGAGGAGGAAGAGGGAGTGGACTGTGCGCCGGCGCTCAGGGGCGCGGCGAGGCAGGCCATGGCGATGCCGCAGGCGCTCAGGCGCAGCAGTCGGTTCTGAATGGAGGAGATCATTTCTGGTCGGGGCCTTGTATCACGGGCTGGAGGGCTTTCGCCTTCGCGGCGGCGCCGGGGACGCCCTGGCTGGCCGCGGTCTGGAAGGCGCGCTGCGCGAGCAGCAACTGGATCTCGCCCAGGTTGGCGCGGGCCGTGGCATAGCCCGGATTGGCGAGCAGTGCCATTTCCAGCGCCTTCTGGGCCTGGTCGAGATCGCCGCTTTGGACGTAGAGCGCCGCCAGATTGTTCCACGGCTCGGGAAGCTCAGGATAACGCGTGGTCATTTCAAGATAGATGGCGCGGGCCTCGTCGGCGCGGCCCACCGCCGCCAGCGCGCGCGCATGCTGGAATTGCAGCTGCACGTCGGTGCCCGGCACGTGGCGGTTCTGTTCCTCGGCCTGGCGCTCGGCAATGGCGCGCAACGCTTCCTCGTTGCGGCCTTCGTTCAGGAGGCGCTCGATCCTGTCGGTGATTTCCGACGGGGTGGGCGGAATCTCGGTGTCGACGCCGGGTTTCAGGGCCTCGAGCAGCCGGGCGACCGTCTCGGAGCCGCCTTCGGGTTGTTTCTCGTCGCCGCGCGAGCCCGCGGCGGGCGGGGGGGCATTGGGGTTGACCGGCTGCGCCAGGGCGGCGCCCGTGCCCAGGCTGGCCAGCAGCGCGAGCATCAGGGAAAAGCGTGAACGCGGCATGGGGCGTCTCGGTTGCAGTAAGTGGAACTGTGGACAGCGGGCCACGCGCGATTGGGTCGCAAAGTGGCCTGCTTGCTATACTTGCCGATCGCCATTTTAGCCCCGGTTCAGGTTCGCGGCCCAGACGCGTGTCCGCGACAGGCCGTCAGCAAGCGCTGACGCAGCCACCAGCGGCGTGCTTGCCGCCTGGCTCGGTCCCGGCCGCAAGCCCTGATCCCCGACCTTTCCACGTCAGCCCACACGACGCCCCGACTCGCCATGCTGCACATCCACAATACGCTGTCGCGCACCAAGGAACCGTTGAAGACGGCCGAACCGGGCCGGGTGCGCATGTATGTCTGCGGCATGACTGTCTATGACTACTGTCATCTGGGCCATGCCCGCATGCTGGTGGGCTTCGACGTGGTGCAGCGCTGGTTGCGTGCCAGCGGCTACGACGTCGACTATGTGCGCAACATCACCGACATCGACGACAAGATCATTCGCCGCGCGGTCGAAACCGGCAAGCGCATGGGCGAGGTCACGTCCTTCTTCATCGACGCCATGCATGCCGACGAGCGCGCGCTGCGCGTGCAGACGCCGACGGCCGAGCCGCGCGCGACCGAGCACGTGGGCGACATGCTGGACCTGATCGGCCAGCTCGAGCGCAAGGGCCTGGCGTACCAGGCGGACGATGGCGACGTGAACTACGCCGTTCGCGCCTTCCCCGGCTACGGCAAGCTGTCCGGCAAGAGCCTGGACGACCTGCGCGCCGGCGAGCGCGTGGCGGTGGGTTCCAGCAAGCGTGACCCGCTCGACTTCGTGCTGTGGAAATCGGCCAAGGCCGAGGAGCCCGAGGAGTCCAAGTGGACCTCGCCCTATGGCATGGGCCGGCCGGGCTGGCACATCGAGTGCTCGGCCATGAGCAAGGCCCTGCTGGGCCTGCCCCTGGACATCCACGGCGGCGGTCCCGACCTGAAGTTCCCGCACCACGAAAACGAGATCGCGCAGACCGAAGGCGCCTATGGCGGCCAGCTGGCGTCCATCTGGATGCATTGCGGCCCGCTGATGGTGGATGCCGACAAGATGTCCAAGTCGCTGGGCAACTTCCGCACCATCCGCCAGACCATCGGCCGTGGCGCCGCGGTCGAAGGCTACGACCCTGCCCAGGGCGATGACTGGTTCAATCCGCGCGAAGCCGAGATGCTGCGATTCTTCATCGTGCGCAATCATTACCGCAGCAGCCTGAACTACGCGCCCGACAATCTTTTCGATGCGCAGAACGCGCTCGACCGCCTGTACCAGACCCTCAGCAACGTCCCCCCCGCCAGCGTCACGCTCGACTGGCGCAGCCCCGCCGCCCAGGCCTTCAAGGCCGCCATGGACGACGACTTCAACACGTCCGGCGCCGTGGCCGCGCTGTTCGAGTTGGCGGGCGAGGTCAATCGCACCCGCAATGCCGAGACTGCCGGGCAGTTGCGCGCGCTGGCCGGCGTGCTGGGCCTGCTGGAGCAGGAACCCGCTGTTTACCTGCAGTCCGACACGCGTTATCGCCGCCGCGAGGAGGGCGAATCCGAGGGCGGCACGCTGGATGCGGACGCCATCGACGCCCAGATCGCCGCCCGCGCCGCGGCCAAGCAGGCCCGCAATTTCGCCGAGGCCGACCGCATCCGCGAGGCGCTGCGCGCGGCCGGCGTGGAGCTCGAAGACAAACCGGGCGGCACGACCCAGTGGCGCCGCGCCTGAGCGGCCCGGCCTTCCTTTTCTGAAGAACAAGAACATGCCCAGCGTTGATACGCCCGCCGCCAAGCCCGAATACTGGGATGCGGCCGTCGCCCACCTCATGAAGCGCGATCGCATCCTGAAGAAGCTGATCCCGCAGCATGCCGAGGTCTGGCTGACGGTGGCCGACACGCCTTTCGTCACGCTGGCGCGCGCCATCGTCGGCAAGCAGCTGTCGGTGCCCGCCGCCGAAGCCCTGTGGGATCGCTTCACGCACGCTTGCGGCAAGCGCCCCACGCCTGCCTCCATCGACAAGGCCGGCCTGCAGGGCCTGCGCGACGCGGGCCTGCCGCAGCGCAAGGCCGATTACATCCTCGACCTCGCCGCCCATTTCGGCGACAAGCGCGTGCGCCCCGAAAGCTGGGCCGACATGGAAGACGAGGCCGTGATCACCGAATTGACGGCCATCCGCGGCATCGGCCGCTGGACCGCCGAGCTCTTCCTGATTTTCAACATGCAGCGGCCGGACATCCTGCCGCTGGACGATCCGGGCTTGCTCAAGGCAATCTCGCTACACTATTTCAGCGGCGAGCCTGTGTCGCGCTTCGAGGCGCGCGAGGTATCGCAGGCCTGGCAGCCCTGGCGCACCGTCGCGACCTGGTACCTGTGGCGCAGCCTGGATCCGGCGCCCGCCCAAGACTGACCGCGGCGCGCGCGCCCCTACGATTGCTACCCCGACAACGGAAACCGACACGAGATGCGCAATACCTTTCTCGAATTTGAACAGCCCATGGCCGAGCTCGAAAACAAGATCGAGCAACTCCGGTTCGTGCAGGCGGATTCCGCCGTGGACATCTCCGAGGAAATCAGCCGGCTGCAGCAAAAGAGCCAGACGCTGGCCAAGGATATCTACGCCAAGCTGACGCCCTGGCAGACCGCCCTGGTTGCCCGCCACCCCCAGCGTCCCTACACGCTGGACTACGTGCGCGAGATCTTCACGGACTTCCATGAGCTGCACGGCGACCGCATGTTCGCCGACGACCAGTCCATCGTGGGCGGCCTGGCTCGCTTCAACGGCAAGCCCTGCATGGTCATCGGCCACCAGAAGGGCCGCGACACGAAGGAGCGTGCCATGCGCAACTTCGGCATGCCGCGTCCCGAGGGCTATCGCAAGGCCCTGCGCCTGATGCGCCTGGCGGAAAAATTCAACATCCCGGTCTTCACCTTCGTCGACACGCCGGGCGCCTATCCCGGCGTGGGCGCGGAAGAGCGCGGCCAGTCCGAGGCCATCGGCCACAATCTGTACGCCATGGCGGAACTGAAGGTGCCGCTCATCGCCACCATCATCGGTGAAGGCGGTTCGGGCGGCGCGCTGGCCATCGCGGTGGGCAACGCCGTGCTGATGCTGCAGTACTCCACCTATTCGGTGATCTCTCCCGAGGGCTGCGCCTCCATCCTTTGGCGCAGCGCCGACAAGGCGCCGGACGCCGCCGCCGCGCTGGGCATCACCGCGCCGCGCCTGAAGGAGCTGGGCCTCATCGATCGCATCGTGAACGAGCCCGTGGGCGGCGCGCATCGCGACCCCCGCGTCATGGCCCGCCTGCTGCGCCGTTCGCTGACCGACGCCCTGCGCCAGCTCAGCGACATGAGCGCCGACGAATTGATCGCGCATCGCCTCGCGCGCGTTCGCGCCTACGGCAAGGTGCAGGAAGTCCGGGCCTGAGCGCCCAGTGAACCCGCCGCTGCGCGCGCCGGGCCGCGTGTGTGCAAGCACACCGGCCAGGCCGCCAGCGGCAACAGAGTGACCGTGAACGATATCGATCCGACGCTTCAACTGCGCACCGCGCTGGAAGCCGCCTTCGCCCGCGACAGTGGCGACGCTCCCTGGGCCGTCGCCGTCAGTGGCGGCGTGGACTCCGCGATGCTGGCGGTGCTTGCCTCGCACGCCGCGGGCAATCGCCCTCTCTACCTTTTCCACGTGCACCACGGCCTCTTCGGCCAGGCCGATCTCTGGGCCGAGCAGGTCGAGCAGCTGGGTCAGGCGCTGAAGCTGCCGGTGCGCGTGGCGCATACCGTCGTGGATACCACTGCCGGTCAAGGCACCGAAGCCGCCGCACGGCAGGCGCGCTATGCCGCGCTGGAGAAGCTGGCGGGCGAGCTGGGCGTCACCACCATCCTGCTGGCACACCACCTGGGCGACCAGGCGGAAACCGTGCTGCTGCGCCTCTTGCGCGGCACCGGCCCCACGGGCCTGGCGGCCATGGCGGCGGAAACCCGCCGCAACGGCATCCGCTACGTCCGCCCCTGGCTGGAGGCCGATCGCGCGCTCATCATCGACGCCGCGCGCCGCTATGGCGATGCCACCGGCTGGCGCGCCGCGACCGACCCCAGCAATGCCGACCCGCGCTACACCCGCGCGGCCGTGCGCACCTTGCTGGCGCCTTCGCTGGACACCCGCTGGCCGGGCTGGCGCGCCATCCTGGCCCGCCATGCGCGCCTGACGGCGCAGGCGTCGGTGCTGCTCGACGAGGTGGCCCGCGCCGACTTCGCCAAGCTGGACCCCTCGGAAGATGCCAGCAGCTTCTCGCTGGCCGCCTGGCGTGAGCTGGATGCGGTGCACCAGGCGCATGTGTTGCGCCACTGGTTCGACCGCAACGGCCTGCGCATGCCCACCGAGGCGCGCCTGGACGCGCTGGTGCGCCAGCTGCGCCAACTGCACCAGCTGGGCCATGACCGCCAGATGCTGTTCGACCATGCCCAGGCGCGCGTGCGTTGCGTGCAGGGCAGGGTGCTGCTGGAGCCCCGTCCCGCGGGCCGGTCTGGCGGAGCTGGACGGCGTTCGCCCGCAACACGTTAAACTACCCGACTTTGCCTGCCGCTTGCCGCGGGGGGCGCAACCCGAGTCCAAGATGTCTTTGATCGTTCACAAGTACGGCGGTACCTCGATGGGTTCCATCGAGCGAATCAGGAATGTGGCGCGCCGCGTCGCCAAATGGCACGCGGCCGGCCACCAGGTCGTGGTGGTGCCCTCTGCCATGTCCGGCGAAACGAACCGGCTGCTGGGCCTGGCCCGCGAAATCGCGGCCGACCCCGATGGCCGCGAGCTCGACATGCTGGCCGCGACCGGCGAGCAGGCCAGCAGCGCGCTGCTGGCCATGGCCCTGCAAGCGGAAGGCGTGAAGGCCCGCAGCTATACGGGCTGGCAGGTGCCGGTGCGCACCGACTCGTCCTACACCAAGGCCCGCATCTCATCCATCGACGACGCGCGCATCCGCGGCGACCTGGACGCCGGCCGCGTGGTCGTGGTCACGGGCTTCCAGGGCATCGATGAAGAGGGCCACATCACCACGCTGGGCCGTGGCGGCTCCGACACCTCGGCCGTGGCCGTGGCGGCGGCGCTGAAGGCCGACGAATGCCTGATCTACACCGACGTGGACGGCGTCTACACCACCGACCCGCGCGTCGTGCCGGAAGCCCGCCGCCTGTCCGTCATTTCCTTCGAGGAAATGCTGGAAATGGCCTCGCTGGGTTCGAAGGTGCTGCAGATCCGCTCGGTCGAGTTCGCCGGCAAGTACCGTGTTCCCGTGCGCGTGCTGTCCTCGCTCACCGACCCCCTTATGTCGCTCGACGAAGAAATGCGCTCGGGCACGCTGATCACTTTTGAGGAAGACGAAAAAATGGAAGCCGCCGTTGTCTCGGGCATCGCGTTCAGCCGCGACGAAGCCAAGATCACCTTGCTGGGCGTGCCTGACAAGCCCGGCATCGCCTTTTCCATCCTGGGCCCCATCGCCGAGCGCAATATCGATGTGGACATGATCGTGCAGAACCAGTCCGTGGCCGGCACCACCGACTTCTCGTTCACGGTCAACCGCAACGAATTCAGCCGCGCCGTCGACGTGCTGCAGAATGTCGTGGCCCCCGCCGTGGGCGCCAGCGAGATCGCCAAGGACGACAAGGTCGCCAAGGTCTCCATCGTCGGCATCGGCATGCGCTCGCACGTGGGCGTGGCCAGCCTGATGTTCCGCACGCTGTCGGAAGAGGGCATCAACATCCGCATGATCAGCACCAGCGAGATCAAGACCTCGGTGCTGATCGACGACAAGTACATGGAACTGGCCGTCCGCGCCCTGCACAAGGCTTTCGGCCTTGACCAGGCGCCCGGCGCCGCGGCCTGATCCGCCGCGGGGCGCATATCCGCTGACGATGCGCGCCGAAATGCCTCATGAGCCGCCCCAAAAGCGGCTCATCTCGTGCTAGAATCCCGCTTCTTTCCCGGAGACGTGGCCGAGTGGTTGAAGGTACTCCCCTGCTAAGGGAGCATGTGGCTAAAAACTGCATCGAGGGTTCGAATCCCTCCGTCTCCGCCAAGAATTTGCACCTGGTTGTCCCAGGTTGCTCCAAAACCCGCAGCAGCTAACGCTCTGCGGGTTTTTTCTTGTCCCGCGTTGTCCCACGTTGTCCCCGGACAGCCCACGTTTTTTGCTGGTATTTTTGCTGGTACATTCGCGCCATTCGCGGCTACCAGCAAAAAATACCAGCAGGAGGGCAGGAACATGGGCGCATTCGCCAAGCTGACGGACGTTGCGCTGCGCAACGCCAAACCTCAAGACAAGCAGGTCAAGCTGTCCGATGGCGGTGGCCTCTATCTGGCAGTGATGCCGAGCGGTGCGAAGTATTGGCGCTATGACTATCGCTACAACGGCAAGCAAGCCACGCTCGCCCTGGGCGTCTATCCAGCCGTGTCGGCGCGCGAGGCGCGACAAGAACACCAGGCCGCCCGCGCGCAGCTCGTTTCCGGTCTTGACCCTGCCGCCGAGCGCAAGAAAGCCAAGCTGCTGAAGGCCAACGCCATGGCCGACGACTTCGAGACTATCGCCCGTGCGCTGTGGCAATCGAAGCGGCGCGCCGGGCGCAGCGAAGGCTACGTGAAGTCCATCATCGAGAAGCTGGAAAAGGACGTGTTCCCATGGATCGGCACACGGCCCATCGCGGACATCATCCCGCCCGAGATACTGGCGATCCTGAACCGCGTCGAAGCGCGCGCGCCCGAGACCGCGCGCCGGCTGCGGGGCATCATGGGCGAGGTGTTCCGCTGGGCCATGGCGCGCGGCAAGGTTGCCAGCGATCCGACCGTGGCCATGAAGGGCGCGGTGCTGACGCCGAAGGCTGGACACTTTGCCGCCATCACCAGCCCGCAGCGCTTCGGCGATTTGCTGGTGGCGCTGTCAGGCTATGAGAACGGCGAGATGGTCACGCGCTGCCTGCTGCAGCTCTCGCCGCTGGTGTTTCAGCGCCCCAGCGAGCTGCGAGAAGCCCGGTGGGAAGAGTTCGACCTCGACGGCAAGGGGTGGGGTGCACCGATGTGGGATATCTCGCCAGAGCGTGCAGGCGCGACCGGAGACACCAAGATCACGCGCACCGGCTGGGAAAGCCATTTGGTGCCGCTGCCCACGCAGGCCGTGGCCATCCTGCAGGCGCTGCGCCCGCTCACCGGGCACACACCCTATGTGTTCCATTCATCGCGCAACCGTGGGCACCCGCTATCCGATGGCGCCATACGCGCAGCACTGCTGCGCCTGGGCTTCCATGGGGAAATGACGGCTCACGGCTTTCGCGCATCCACTCGGACGCTGGCCGAAGAGCGCTTGAAGACGCCGCCCGAACTGCTGGACTTGCAGATCAGCCACAAGGTGGTTGACCCGCTGGGCCGCTCCTACAACCGCACGGCGTTTCTGGATGAGCGCATCGCCTTCATGCAGCGGTGGGCAGACTACCTGGACGGGCTGCGAGAAGAGGCGCGGAAGCGTGCGCGGCAACGCTCCCAGGGGGTGGGGTAGCAAAAACACCGTGGGACCGTGTGAAACCGTGGGACGCGTCGGCGTCCCTTTTCTTTTCAAGGACTTACGGAATCGGCCCAAGCGTGGAAGTCCCACGGTTTCGGTGTTTTTCGCTGTCGAAACCGTGGATACAAGTTATCCACAATATTACAGTCCGTGGGACCAGCCGATTCCTTTCTTTCACCGCTTTCTTTCTTCTTTCTTCTTGTTTTTAAAGAGAAAAGAAGAAAGAAGAGGGGCGAAAGGGGCGGGAATGGTCCCACGGTGGATAAGTCGAAACCGTGGGACTTTAGGGGGTAAACCGTGGGACTTTTGAAGGGGAGTGAACAGGGATTTCTGCTCCACGATCAATGGCTTAGGTAGGTTGTATCAATTGTATCCACGGTGTTTTTCTCTCCTATGCCCGCCGCCGGAAGGAAAACGGCCCTGCGCGACGGTCGCCTAGCTCTTGACGCCGCCGGCAGGTCGCGGTAGGCGCGGCGACCGTCGTAGAAGAATGTTGATATGGTGGTGGGGTTATTCCGGCGAAGAAAAACCCGCGCGCGGCGGGTTTGGCGGGATGCTGGCCAGCGGCCTATTGCTCGTTCGGGATCTCGCCGGGAAAGAAGGGGGTGGCGTATAGCCCGAGGGCTTCGAGCTGGGACAACCGGATGCCCGTCAGGCGCGCTGTGCGTTGGCCACGAATGATCTTGTCGGCGTTGTCGATCGGCTTACCGCCGGCGGTGGCCACGACGCCCGAGGCCATGAGCTGCTGCTTGAAGATGCGGCCGGTCTTGACCGGCAGCGCGTCGAACTTCGCGCGTAGCTGCGACGACGTGGACAGGTGGTCCATGACGTGGTTCGGCCGCAGATACAGGATGGTTTCGGTGCCGGCGTCAGTCTTCACTTTGTCCCAGGCGTGGGGGTACTCGTAGCGCTTGGCTTCCAGCTCGGACAGCAGGATTTCCATGATCCACACCCAGGGCAGGCGCGTGCCATTGGTGTCGGAGATATGCACGTTCATTTCCGTCAGCAAGTCCTCGATGAAACCGCCCTGGCCGACGTCGATGCCGGCGAACTTGGCCAGCAGCTCCCAGGCCGTCAGGATGGCCGCGTAGTTCTCCTTCATGCGGTTAGCGGTGGCGTCCCGTGGGTCCGCGCGGCCGCGCTTCTGGCACACGGCCAGGTACTTGGCGTGCAGCTCGCGGATGTCGGCCGGCGCCTGGCCAGCGATGAAGCGCAGCCAGTCCCACATGGGGAACTGCGGCAGGTCGTGCGGGAGCATCGGGCCTTGCTTGGCCACGGCCAGCGACGTGCGGCAAATCTTCGATTGCAAGCTCTCGACGTCGACCTCTTCGCCGGCGAGCAGCACAGGCGCGCACATGAGGTACGGCGTCAGCGAGGCCCCCACGCGCGTGAACTCGAATCGGTAGGTGGATTGCAGCAGGCCGTCGATGTCGGAGAGCACTTGTTTCGGCAGCTTGGAGAACTCGTCCCAGCCCACCGGATGCGTGGTGTACGAGACGCTAGCCCGCCGGCGGTGATCGGTCTTGAGCATCTGGCCAGAAAGCACCTGGAACGCAAGCGAGCCCTGCATTGATTCCAGCAGCTTGGACTTGCCCGAACCCTTCTCGGCCTGCATCTGCAGGTGCGGATAGAAGCCCAGCACGGCTTTCAGGTGTGCGCCCAGCGCCCACACGACACCGATGGCGGCCGCGTTGCCCTGGAACGTGGATTGATAGGCCTTGATGACGCTGGCGGCGTCGGTCTGGTGGCCACGGGGGAATGCCATGTTGTAGTACAGGCATTGCTTCTGCGGCTCGGTGAAATAGCAGTCCGCGCCCTCAAGTGCTGCCAGCTCGCCGCCGCGCCAGGCCAGGCCGACGAAGTTCACCACGTCGCGCGCGCCCAGGTGTGCGGTGCGTTCAAGGATATTGACCATGCGGGCGAACTCGGCAGGCTTCCAGATGTGGCCGAACTTCCCTTTCCACCATTCGAGGTTGTAGAGCCGGTCGTCGTTCACGACCTCGCGCTGCAGCACGTTGCCGTGGCGCGGCACCTGGGCGCTGACGCCGAAGACGGTTTCAGGCTGCGAGTCCGCGCCGCCGTTGATGGTGGCGAGGTGACTTTGAATGCGAAGGCGGGAGAAGCCAGCGACGCGGAACGAACACAGGTCGCCCATCGTTTCTGAGCGGCTTTTGTCGCCGTCGTCGTCGGCGTCGTCCTTCCATTTCTCGACGTACTGCGTGAAGTCATCCTTCACCCGATAGCGCCAGTACACGCCGAAGTCATGACCGGGCAGGAACACGCGGCGCGCGCCTTCCTGGCGCTCGCCTGCGCCCGGCATGCCCGGAATCAACCAAGGTTCAAGCACCTTGAGCAGCCGCAGCAGGGTGTCCGCGCCTTCGTCCTGCAGGACATCATTGATGTCCTGGCCTTCTTCCCAATCGAGCATGTCCACCATCATGGACCCGATGTCCATGGCGGTGAGGATTTCCGAAAGCGCCCACGCCGCTGCAAGGCCCGGCCGCAGGTTGCTGCGAGGATTCACCTTGTCGTTATGGTCCAGGGCGATGATGACGCGTTTCCCGCGCAGAAACGACCAGTCGATGTGGTGGACATTGCCGGTGCCTCGAATGGCCATAACGGCGAAGCCCGCGGGCATGCCGCATGTCTCGATTGACAGCGCGTTGATGGGGCTTTCCACCACGTAGACGGTGTGCGCCTTGCGCAGCTCGCGCATTGAGCTGCACCAGTAATGTCCTTGCTTCTCGCCCTGGCATTGGGTCTTCACGTCGCCATTGAGTGCCGCGTCTTGATAGCGGAGGTCGACGGCGACCACGCCGTTGGTGCGTTCATCACGCACGATGAATGCGGCCGCCGGCCCGCCGTGGCCAGGATTGCCAGGTTGAACATTGGGGCTTGTCCAGACGTTCCATCCAAGCATGCGGTTTCGGATTGCCTTCTCGATGACTGCTTCCGCGATCCCACGTCCCTTGAGGTATGCCAGTGCCGGCAGCGTGCTGTTCAGGCTCTTTTCGGCGATATGGTCAACCATGCTCTTGCGCTCGGGCTCAGCGCGATCTACAGGCGATTTTTCGGGCGGGGGCATGCCAAACCATTGCCCCAGCAGCTTAGCGGCCTCCATGGGGCTGTGCGCGGCTTCAGGCATGACGTACTGAACGAGATCGATGCAGCTGCCGCCTTTGCCTTCGTCGGACCAGTCTTTCCATCCACGGCCACCGTCGAAGACACTCAGCGAGGCGCTTTTGTCGTCATGGTGGGGGCTGTGATAGTTGCCCTTTGCGCCGTTGCGGCGCAGGCCCAGGCGGTCGGCCAGGTCGTGCAGGTCGATATCGTTCTTGAGTCGTGAGAACCATGCGCGCATGGCCGGATTGCTGGTGTTGTTCGATGCCTGCATATCAGTTCACTTCGGTTTCGGGTGGGCGGTAAGTCGAAGGGCCTTTGATCCAGGCCAACACGTCGCCACCTCTGTAGCGGGTGCAACGTGCGCCCAGCCGGACGGGCTGGGGGGCAGTCTTGGCCAGGACGTAACGCATCCAGGTGGAGCGGCCGACGCCGACGAAGGGGGCAATTTCGGACCACGCGTAGAGCCCTTCGGGTTGAAGCTTGATGTCCACGGTCATGCTGCTTTTCTCAAGAGCAATTCCTGCGGTGCGTTGGCCGCGATGAGCGCGACCGCCGGCGGCGGGCTGACGCTGTTGCCAACCATGTGCACCTGCTGCGACTTGGTGAACGCGCGCCCGTCGTGGCCGTGCGTAATGATGTAGTCGCGTGGAAATCCTTGCAGGTCGTACAGCTCTCGGGGGGTGAGCATGCGCAGGCGGATATCCACGACCACATAGGGCGTGCCGCGCACGTACACCGTGACCAGCGCCAGGCGGTCTTTCGTGGTCAGCGTGCTGGCAGGGTCGCGCATGTCGCCCCACTGGCCGCCCTCGCCGTAGTAGCGCATCAGGAACGCGGCCACGCGCAGCGCGCCGGTCTCGTCCTCGGGCGACAGGTCGTACTCGACGAGGCCGTTACGGGCGGCGCCGGCCATGATCGTTTGAGCGGGATCGCGCACGTCCGATCCGGTCACGTTCTGGCTCATCGCTGTCAGGTGGGCCGTGATGAGCTGCTGCTGACTGCCGGTGTTCGTGATGGTGGACGCTGCCCGGCGCAGGTCGTGACCGGGCGTGCTGTTGTAGCCGCCGTTGGCCTGGACCATGAACGCGCCAGCGAGCGCGTGCTTGATCCCGCCCGCCGTCACCGTCCCGATAGGCTGCTGGTGATCCAGGCACCGCGGCGCTTGCCCTTCCCGCTCGCCATATCCAGCCTGCACCAGCACGGGCGCGATGATCGCGCTGTCTGCTTTGCGCGTGAGGGTGTAATGCGGCTCCCTGGCGGGCCTGGGGTCGCTCTGTCCGGCGCGGCCTCCGACGCCGGCCAATACCGGCGCCACGACGGCATGCGATCCGCCGCGCGGATGCGCCGTGACCGTGCTTATTGGTCGACCAGCGGTGTGCGTTCCGTCTCGGCTCCAGTTCGCAATCGGAACGATGAACGGGTCCGCGCTGTTCAGCACGTATCGATGCATGCCGCGCGCGATGCGCCGCATGGTGGCCTCGGCCAGGGGCCGTGGGCGGTTGAATATGGTGTTGCCCTGGATGCTCCAGTCGATGCCATCTGCAGCCGCGCGCCACGCGCGTTGCCCCTTGGCCGGCTTCTTGAAATGGGTGGGCTCGGGCCACACGATGGGCAGGCCGTCGCGGCGCGCCATCATGAACAGGCGCGTGCGCGTCGTGCCAGCGCCAAAGTCAGCGGCATTCAGTTCCCGCCACTCGACCACGTAGCCCATGCCGCGCAGGATCGCCACCAGCCGCTTCCAATGACGGCCTTTGTCCTTCGGGTCGGGAACGAGGTATTGCTCTTGCACGGGCACGCGCTCGCCGGGCGCAGCCACCGTGCCGTCGATCTTGACAACGCGCCCCGTGGCCGCGTCGCGCTTCGCGATCAGCCTGCCCCATTTCAGGATCTGGACCACGTTTTCAAGGCTGATGATGTCGGGCTGCGCCACGCCCGCCCAGCGCACAGTCACCCATGCCAACGCGCGGGTCTTTTTCCGCCGCGGCTGGCCCGCCTTGGCCTGGCTGTGGTCCGTGCAGTCGGGAGACAGGTGCAGCCAGCCCACGGCTTGGCCGCCGGTCGCCTTGCGCGGGCACACTTCCCACACGTCAGCAATGAAATGCCTCGACTGCGGGTGGTTCACGCGGTGCATGCTCAGGGCATGCTCGTTGTGGTTGATGCTGATGTGGGTGTGCTGGCCGGTGGCCTGTTCGTAGGCCGTAGACCAGCCTCCGCCGCCCGCGAAGATGTCAACAACGAGCTTCGAGGCGAGGCACAGGATCATTTGGGGGGTTTGCATTTCAGTCGTCCAAGTCTTCTATGTCGCCTGCACTGGCACGCTTCACATCGCGGCGCTGCGAGGCGGGTTGCATGGGTGATCCGGGTTGATCCGGGTTGATACGGTTAATTGCACGCGAGCCGGTGGCAAGGGCAGGTGCATCGATGCGGGTGGGAACGTGAGAGGCCAGCGCTTCCGCCGTCAGCGCCAAGCAGCGCGCCAGCAGTGGGGAACGCATGGCGACATCGAGGGGTACCGACAGGCCTGCGGCGGTGTGCGCCTGGGCGAGCTGGGCCAGGGTGGGGGTGACGGCAGGCGCTTTCATCCTCAGTCCTTCACGGCTTCAAACAGCTGGGGATGGCGGGCTATTTCTTCAGGCGTCGGCGTGTCGTTAATCGCGCTGTGAAGCGCCGCCGCCGCATCTTTCTGTCCTGCCTGGTAGAGAAAGTGCTGAAGCACCGATTCCATCCCTCCCAGAAAAGCGGCTTGGCGCATGGCCAGGACCTTCAAGATATCGCCGCCGTTGTCAGGCAGCAGCTTCACTGAGGTGATCTTGGCTCGGCGGATGTTCTGTACCAGCTCATTTGCCGCTCTCTTGCTCAAGCCGCTCATGATCCCGCCCCCAGCATGTTGCGTTCACGCATCGCGCGGCGGGTGGCCACCTGGACTTGGCAGACCGATGCGCGCATGTCGTGGGCAAGGTCGCCTTCACCGTCGGCGGCGATGTTGAAAAGCTCGCTGCCTTGCTCGAAGTGCTGCACCAGCAGGTAATCCATCAACTTGCTCAGGGCGATCAGTTCCGTGTCGCCCATGTGGGCTTCAAGCCGGGCCATCACTGCTATCGCGGGGCTCATAAAGAATTCCTTAGGCAAAAGCGGTCCCCACCTCGCCGGAATGGCAAGGCATCGAAACCTTGAAAGGGGGAAGGGGAGAGGGGGGTTAGCTGCTGGCGAGCTGGGTGCGGTTCATGAGGAAGCGCTCCAGCTCTTCCGTCGTGATGACTACCGCGCGCGCATGACCGCGGACATGCAGGAACAAGGCGAACGCCGTGCTGCGGTCGGTGTCGATGGACACGGGGCCGTTCTCATGCAGGGCTTCAGCGACAGCCTGCGCAGCATGCGTTTCCGCCGTGACCTGCGAGCAGTTGCAGAGTGCTTGCAGGTGTGCGGTGCAACGCTCAACCAGCAGCTGCAGGCCGCGCGCGCCGGCGGGCTTGCGAGACACGTTGATGTCGTGGCGAACGAAAGACATCGCTTGGTCGGAAATGAAATCGCGCGAGAAGTCGGGCGCGGCAAAGCCAGGGACAGGGCAGTTCATAGGAGGCTCGCTTGTCGAGGGTCGGAGATTGCCGCCACCGCGATGCGCAGCGTTTCACTGAGCGGCGACAACGGCAGGTTGATACCCGGCCGGGGGATGGCCGAGGGGGAAATAGTGGCGACCACTTCGATGTGCGCCTTCCAGGTGTGGCCACATGCAATGTTCTTGCACTGGAAGTAGGCGATGCGCATGGTGGCCGATACGGCCTCGCTGGTGCGGACCGTGGCCCAGGTGTCGCAGTGCGGGCAGTTGATCCCGAGCTTGGTGCTCATTTCGATGCCTTCGATGTTGTGCCGTAAACGTCGGCGAGCGTGACGCGCTTGCCCATCCTCTTACCCAGAGCGACCAGAGCTTTGGCCACATCGGTCGGGACCTTTAGGCGGCCTGTCTCGTAGTGGGAAATGTTGGACTGCACCTTGCCGACCTCAATGGCTATCTCGGCTTGTGTGAGTCCCAGGCGTGCACGGATGCGTTTGAAGGGGTTCATACGGTGAAATATTAGACCGTGTATTACATTCGGTCAATATTCGGTGTATTTCCTAATTTATTAGACGTTGTAATACAGTCACGCCCATGCCTGCCAAGCCCCTCTCTCCCGAACAACTGCAAGACGCCGCACGCTTGAAGGCCATCTTCAACGAGCGCAAAGCCGAGCTGTCCCTCACACAAGAGCGCCTTGCGGAAGAGTTGGGCTATGCGAATCAGAGTGCCGTCGCCAACTACTTCAACGGAAAAGCGCCGTTGAACGTCGAGGCTGCGATAGCCTTTGCGACTCGGCTAGGGTGCCGCGTGGCGGACTTCAGCGACGCGTTGCAGAGCCGCATAGACAGCATCGCGGCGCATTGTTCTGGAAGGGAACCCTTGCCCTTGCCCGTCCGTGCGCCCGCGTCGGATTGGCCGTTTACAGTGTCTCGGCGTGCGTATGACGCGCTGCCGAGCAAGGAAAAGAAGCGTCTAGACATGATGGTCCGCAGCTTTATCGACAGCTATGGACTGGAAAAAAAACGAGCCGCAGCAGCCTGAAGAAGAACCCGAGCCCGAGCCGTGTTTTCGGACAGAGGGCAACGTGCTGCATATCCGCCGATGGGAAAAAAATTTGCCCTTTACGTAACCGAGAGTATCTAAAAAAGACGACATGCTACTCGGGCATTTCGTCATCGCTTCCGCCCTGCGCGCCATCATCTTCTTCATCCGCTTCATCGTCTTCAGGTTCGGCTAGGCCGGCGTCATCGCTGGGCTCGGCATCGTCGCCCGCGTCGGCCGTCTCGCCTTCGATGCTGGTCGTCAGACCGTTGTCGCCGAGCTTATGCACCAGGCGCTTGATGAGCCACACATACCCGTCAAGCGGCTTCTTCAGGTCGGGCACCTGCAGGCGTCCTTGCGGTGACAGCTCGGGCCTGCCGAACACCAGTTCCATGTCGAAGGTGGCCGCGCCGCGCTGGATGCGTTCCCACTCGGCACGCGCGGCGTCCATGGCGTCCTTCTCGCTGCCATACAGGCTTTTCAGGCGCTTCGCTTTGCCCTTGGCACCCAGCACCACAGTGCGGCGCTTCGTCTCGCCCTTGCCCTGCCATTGCGCCGACACGCCGGTGTAGGAGTTCCGGTCGGCCATCTGGAAGCGCGCGTTGTCGCCAGCGTTGGCGTGCAGCGCAATGACCGTCAGGGGCGTTTCCTGGCCGCTGGCCGTCTCGCCGCGCGCCACAGGCAGGAATAGCAGCCGGCCATCCTTCACGGTGGCCACGGCGTCGTAGCGCTTGCCGATGCGGTTCAGAAAGGCCACATCGCTTTCGTTGGTCTGGTCGATGTGCGCGATTTTTTCGTTGGCGAAGGCGCGGCCGACGACGGGCTGCAGGCCGTGGTCTTTCGCCACGGTGGCCACGATGTGGCCGATGGCCTTGCCGTGAAAGCTGCGCTCATTGCGCGTGCGCAGCGGGCTGGTCAGGTCGGCGCTGCGAGCGCGCAGCGTGATGCGCCCGGGCGAGTATTGGTACTGCACCTCGTCCACCGTGAACGTGCCTTTGTCGACAAGCGCCTGTCCCTTCCAGCCCAGGGCCACGCGCAGCACGACGCCGCGCGCGGGCAGCTCCATGGCGCCATCGTGGTCATCGATGTCTATGTCGAGCTGGTCGGCCTCTTCACCGCGTGCCTCGGTGATGGACAGCGATATGAGGCGCGGCTTGATGTTGCCGGTGATGTCGCGCCCGTCGAGCGTCACGCGGTAGGCGGGGATGCGGTGTGCCTCGCTCATGCCACCGCCCAATCGTCCGCGGCCTCGGGCTGCGTGCCGGGTACGTCCAGCTCGGCCATCTCGGTGCGGTCGGCTTGATCGTCCACGCACTGCAGCGTGAGCGTGAATTCGTAGCGCTGCGGCGTGCCGTTGGCCAGGAACTGCGATTGCCCTTCGTCCATCGATTCGATGATGTACGCGCCGTACACGTTGCCCGCGCCGTCCACCAGGGCATAGGCCTGGCCGGTGTTGCCCATGCGGCGCAGCATCTCCATGGCGTCCGCCTTGCCCGCGATCTGCGGCAGCAGCACGCCGGAGAGCGTAATGGTGTCCTCGCCGGGGCCGACGTACTGACGCGCCGGGCGCGCACCCATGCGGCTGTTGCTGGCGTGCCGCCAGTCGGTGCGGCGCTTCAGCTCGCTGTAGGAAGCCGTTGTCAGGCCGAACACGAAATTGCCCAGGCCCATCATCTTGTCAGCGGCCATATCGGTTTCTCCTAGTCGTAGTCACGCAGGGAAGAGCGCACGCGCGCCGACTTCTCTGCATCGCGCTGGCGTAGCGCATCGGCCACCGCTCGGGCGATGGCCTGCGGGTCGCCCTGCGTGATGTTGATGTGGATGGTGATGTTGTCGCCCTGCACCGTGATTGCGGGGTTCGATGCCGGCGCGGCCATGGGCGGGCGCATGTCGAAGCGGGATTCCGGCGGGGCGCTGTAAAGCGTCGTGTCCACGCCGGACATCGCCGGCAGCGCGCCTATGGGGCCGTCAGCGACCGCCAGTGGGGTAGCCCCCAGGGCCACCGACGTGGCGAGCGCCTGGGCCGCTTTGATGGCTGCTGGCTGCTGGTTCTTGATGCCCAGGGCCGTGCCTTCGGAGACATACCCGCCCATCTCCATCATGACGCGGCTGGGCGAGCGGATGCCGAGCTTTTCCTTGAACCAGCCCACCACGTTGCTGCCGAGCGTGGAAATGGTTTCCTGAATCGCCGTGCCCATGCTGGTGATGCCACCGATCAGGCCTTGCACCAGCATGCCGCCGAACTCGGAAAACTTCGCCGGCATCTCGATGCCGAGCGCGGCCAGGCCCGCCGTGATCGCCTTGTAGATCAGCGCGAGCGGATGCCACTCTTCCAGCAGCGCGCCGATGTTCGTGATGCCGCCCGAGAATGCCTCTTTCACCCGATCCCACAGGCCCGTGAAAAATTCCGTGATGGGCTCCCAATACGTGTAGATCGCAAACGCGGCGAGGGCGATAGCCGTCACGGCCAGGCCGATAGGGTTCATCAGGAAGAGGCGACCCACCCACTTGATGAGCGTGCCCAGGAAGCGTATGGGCGCTGTGAGCAAGCCGAAAGCCTTGGCCACCAGCGGCATGCGCGCGCCGAACAACGTCATGCCGTAGCGCACCACGGCAAACGGGCCGATGAGGGTGGCCAGCGCCAGTGTCAGGCCGCCCATGGCCGCCATCACAACGGCGACGGCCGCCGCGACGCGCACGATGGCGCTGGTGAGCGCGGGATTCTCGCGGGTCCACTTGGCGATGCTGTTGATGACGCCGGTAATGTCGCGCACCAGGCCGCGCAGCGCGCCGTCCTCGCCTTCCTGGATACCGATGCCCAGGTCTTCCCAAGCCGACTTCATCTCGTCCAAATCGCCCTTGAGGTTGTCGGCCATGACGCCGGCCGTCTTGCCGGCCTCGCCCTGGGCCTGGCGCAAGGTGCCGATGAGCTTCTGCAGCTCGCCGCTGCCGGCCTGGCCGACCAGCACCTGCAGCGCGGAGAACGCCTCTTCGCCCGCGATGGCCTTGAAGAAGCCCGCGCGCTTGGCGTTGCCCATCTTGGCGGTCTTCTTGTCCAGCTCTTCCAGGATCGCGGGAAGCTCCCGGAGTTGGCCCTTCGCGTCCTTGGTGCGGATGCCCAGCTTGCGCAGGGCGTCGGCGGCCATCTTGGGCGGTGCGGCCAGGCGGCTGATGACGGCGCGCAGCGCGGTGCCACCCATGCTGCCCTGAATGCCGGCGTCGCCCAGCTTGCCCGCCATCGCGGAAACGGTTTCCAGGTCCTGGCCGAGCCCGGCAGCCACGGGCGCGACGTATTTCATCGTGTCGCCCAGGCCGTCCATGGTGGTGTTGGAGCGCGTGAAGACGGCCACCATCACATCGGAAATGCGGCCCATCTGGTCCGCCTGCAGGCCGAAGCCGGTCAGGATGTTGGACGAGATGTCGGCGGTGCGGGCCAGCTCGGTGCCGCCGGCCTTGGCCAGCGACAGCAGGCCGGGCATGCTGGCCAGGATGGCGTCCGGGCTGAAGCCCGCCATGGCGAAGAAGCCCTGCGCGTCTGCGGCCTCGCCGGCGGTGTACTGCGTCGATGCGCCCAGCTCGCGCGCCTGGGTGCGCAGCGCCTGCTGCTGCGGGCTGTCCTTGTCGAGCCTGGCCAGCGCCTGCACGCGGCTCATGCTGGCGTCGAAGTCCAGGCCTGGCGCCATGAAGCGCGCGCCCAGGTAGAGGCCTGCGCCGCCCATGGCCAGCGCGCCAGCGCCGCCGCCGGCCATCGCGCCGGCTGCGCTACGCGTGCGCTCGTATTTGTCCTTGGCGGTGGCGAGGCGCTGCTGCGCTGCTGCGGCCGCGCGCAGGCGTTCCGTCTGTTTGGTCAGCGCGGCATTCGTCTGGGTGATGCGGTCGCGCAGCTGGCGTTCATGGCGTCCCAGGTTGCTGGTGGACACGCCGGCGGCCGTCAGCGAGTTGCGCACGCGCTGCAGCTCGACGGCCTGCTGCTGAGTGGAGGTTTTCAGGCGACCCGCCGCGCGCACCGCCGTGTCGTATTCCTGGCGCAGCTTGCGGGTGGGGTTCTCGGTGGCCTTCAGCTCGCGGGCGAGCTGGGCGACGCGGGCCTGCGTGGCGGTCAGGTTGCTGCGGCTCTCGGCCAGGTTGCGGGCGAGGGTGGGGAACCCCTGGGTCTGGCGCTGCGTGGCTTCCAGCGCCTTCAGGTTGGTGCGCAGCGCGTTGATGTCCTTGGCGGACGCGGTGCCGCTGCGGCCGATCTTGGTCAAAGGCCCGGACAGCTTGTCGCGCAGTGCTGCGAGGACGCGGAGCTGTAGGGCTTTGTCCATGTGCGGTTACTCCGGTTGGTGCCGAACGCGCGCCCTCTCGCGCCATTCGGCCAGTTCATCGATGTGCATGGCGTCCATCGTGGCGGGCGGCCAGTGAAAGACCATTGCGATGTCCGCCATCGCGTCTTCTACGCGCCCAGGAATCCCAGGTCGTTCAGTCCCTTCTTCTGGACGAAAAAACTGCCGAGCGTCGCTCCCACGGCCAGCAGGTCGGCGGGGTCCAGGTTGGCGACTTCCTGGGGCGTCAGGATGGGCTCGCACACGCGCGGGATGATGGCCTGCAGGGCGGCGACATCGAGGTTCACCAGCGCGATGAGGCTCACGCCGCGCAGCGCGCCGCTGGTGGGCTTGCGGATGGCCAGCTGCTCGAAGCGCTGTTCGCCGCGCACGATGGGGACATCCAGGTCCACCATGCGCGTGCTGGCGTTGAGAACGGACACGGTGCTGGTGGTGGCTGCGGTGTCGGCGGTATCGGTCTTGGGGGGCATGGTTGCTCCTGAAAGGGGAAAGGGGTTACAGCAGGCCCAGGGCCATGCGGATGCCTTCGTTGATGTCGTTGCCGTCCACCTTGTAGACGCCATTGAGGACATCGACCTCGAAGACCGTCGTGCCGTTGAGCGTCTCCTTGTAGTAGACGCAATCGGTGGTGATGCTCCATTCCGTGTCTTCGCCGGCCTTGGCTTCGCCGCGGTCGATTTCGGAATGGCGTCCGCGCACGACGATCTCAACGGCATCGACTTGGCCCGTACTGTCGTTCTGGTAGGCACCAGCGAAGCGGAGCTGCACCGCATCCATCGTTGTCGCCCCGAACTGGCGCAGGAGCTGGCGGACGTACCCGCCGACTTTCCACTGCACCTGCAGGCCATCGTCATCGATGCCGAAGTCGGCCTTGGCCGCGCCGATCATGCCGCCGCCGCGCCATGCTTCAGTCTTGCGCGCGAGCGACGGCGGCGTGAAAGCCGAAACGACGCCCAGGTAGCTGGCGCCGTCGTTGTAGAGGTTGAGGTTCTTGAGCTTGGAGGGCATGCCCATGGCGAAATGCTCCTGTGTTCAGTGATAGGGGTAGCGAGCGCGCCGCACACGCGGCGCGGCCCGGTCAGCCGTTGATGCGGGACGAGAAGTCCAGCAGGTAGCGGTCGGTGATGCGCTGGAGGAAGGTCAGATCTTCCAGCGGCGGCACCGGCGTGTAGTCGTAGTCAATGAAGGCCTTGCCGGACTTCAACGATTCCTTGGTGTTGGGCTCGTCGTCGTACCAGCATTCGCCGCCCAGGATGTAGCCCAGGGAGGTGAGCTGGCGGAACTTCGCGTTGATGCCTTCGATGATGTCGCGCACCAGGCCCGGCGAAAGCGGTTGATCGACGGCCCAGAAATGCGCTTCAGCCATCGTGTCCGCGATCACTTGCGCGGTGCGGGTGTAGTTCTCGAAGGGGAAGAGGCTGGCCGGACCCATGCAGGTACGCGAGCCCCAGAAGCGGAAGCCATCGCGGTTGATGAGCGTGGTGATGTCCTTCTCGTTCAGGTAGCCGGCATCCGTGGCGGGCTCCTGCAGGTCCCAAAACACGTCACGGGAAATGCCCGTTGCGCCGTTGACCACGACATTGGAGAGGGTCTTGTGCCAGCCCGTCTCCCGGTCGATTTTGGCGCGCAGGCCCAGGGCCACGGCGACCGCGCTCAGATCGGCTTCGGCGTTGGTGCGACGGTCCCAGCCCCGGAAGTCGGGCCACATCAGCATCAGCTCGCGCTGGCCGAAGTCGGTGCGGTATGCGGCGGCGTCTTCCTTCGTCTCGCCGTGGCAGGTGGCATAGGCGAAGCCGCGCAGCTTCTGCGCGATGCTGACCATGGCATTGGTCACAGGCTGGCTGTCCAGACCGGGCGCGCCGATGATGCGCGGTGTCACCAGCGGGCCGCTGGTCTTCGCCGCAAGCAGCGCTTGCAGGCCGGTATAGCGGCCATTGCTTTCGACGCCGCCGATGACGTTGCTGGTGGTCTCGGCCTCGGTGGCGCCCTCGGGCACGCGCACGATGACCGTGGCGGGGTTGGTCTGGCTGGCGATGGCTTCCAGCGTGCGCGCCAGCGTGCCGGTGTCGCCAGCCTTGCCAGCGGCGGCCATGATGTTCGTGGCCAGGACAGGGCGGTTCAGGGGGAATACCGTTTCGTCGGCGTCGTCAGCGATAGCGACGAAACCCACCACGGCGGTGGAGACAGTGCGGATGGGGCGCGTACCGTCGTTGACTTCGACGACGCGGACCCCGTGATGGTATTGATCGGTTGCCATGTGGAACCCTCGCGGTGGGTGTTGGAAGATGCAGATCAGTTTGAGGGTTCGCGCGCGCGCGGGCACGTCGTTGCGGTTGTCGTGGCGAGCACAACAAAAAGCCCGCACGAAGCGGGCTAAGGAATGCTTAGGGCGTAGGCGTCAAGCCGGCGGCGTGGGCCATTCGATTGCAACTGGGAAGCCAGATTGCTCCGGCAAGTCGCGCAGCGCACTGCGATATTCCAGCCACGGCGCTGGCACGACTTCGCCGGTCTCGATGGCGCGCAGCGTCACCCAATCCGATGCAGACAGCAATGCGTCCCGACGTGCCCGCGCTTCTTCGGGCGATGCCAAAGGCTGGGCAGGCGGCTGGAAGTCTCCGCCCGTGTACAGCATGCCTTCCACGGGCGCGGGCTGCACATCGGTGATGTCGATAACAACGACATCGGGATGAAACTCGGGACACTGTGCTGCCGCGAAGACCCAATGCACGCGGCCATCCTCGATCTGTGCGAACTTCTTCATTTCAATACTCCACCATCAGAAAACCGCCAACGCCGGGGCCGCCGCCAGCCGATGCGCCGCCACCACCGCCGGCACCATATCCGTGTGCGGCACGGCCAGCTCCATTACCTGAGCCCAAACCTCCGCCCTGACCGCCATCACCGAACATGGTCGATCCGCCCTGCCCGCCTTGGGCACTGGATAGACTCAATGGGTTGTACTGTTCACCGCGCTGGCCGTTCTGTGCGATGCCGCTCTGCGGGCCCGCGTAGTTGCCGCCCAGGCCGCCATCGGACACGGTGATTCCGCCGCCACCGCCGCCCAGCGATAGCAGCGACCCGAAGGAAGTGGTGCCGCCAGCAAATCCGCTTTGGTTGTGGTTCGTGCCGCGCGCGCCGCCGACACCGACGTGAACAGGAACGACAGATCCAGGCGTGACGGCGACGCGGACCCGCCAGCAGCATGCGCCACTTCCGCCGCCAGACGCGCCGCCATTGGAGCCGTTGTAAGCGCCGCCGCCGCCGCCAGCGCCTGTGCCCGTGATGAACACCTCGTTCACGTGATCCGGAACGGGGAATTCCCCGTCTGCCGTAAACACCACGACGCTGGAAGCCGTGCGTATCGCTTCCAGCGTCGTGGCCGGGCTCATGAGCCGCGTGGTGCTGGATAGCGCCCGTGCTTCGACTTCGGTGGCCATTCCCCCCAAATCGTTAAGCAGTTGAGGCATGGTGCGTCGAACGAGTTCGTTCCCGGGCGCACCCATGAGAACTTCGCCGGCAGCAATCTCCGCCAGTCCGGTGCCACCACGCGCAAACGGCAGGACGCCGGCGGTGGCTTTGCTCACGTCGATGTCCGTAACTTTCAGGTCAAGGTCCGCGCGTCCGTCGAACATCTTCGCGCTAGCCGTCACGCCGCCGCTGATTCCAATGCGACGGGCGGTTTCCATCTTGACGGCCGCCACGGCAGTGCCGTCCTTGTCCAGCTTCCTGGCCAGGCCCGCGTCCACATAGCTGCGCGGTGCCAGCACGACGCTGGGATCAATGCGCAGCTCGAAGTTAGCCGGGCTGCCCACCGCCATGACCATGCGAATCACCTGAGTGCGCGCGCTGCCCTCGCTGAGCTGCGGCTTGTAGGTGGGCGGGCAGTTGGCGACATAGAACAGGTCGCCGTCGCTGTCATAGAGGCCCAGGCCCCGGATGTATTGCCCGCCGACTGTCTCGGGGATGATCTGTTCGGCGACGAGATAGGCAGGGTTCTGCGGATCGATGGACAGCTGATTGAGCGGTGCGCGCCGCCATTCGCCAATCAGGCCATTGACGAGCTGGGGCGGCGTGAGATCCGCGCCATTGCCGTGGCACACGGCCATATGGGTCAGCAGGATAGGGATGCCCAGCGCCTTGGCATTGGCTTCCTTCGCGGCCCCGATAGGGGTAAGCAGTCCGTAATAGCTCATTGGGGATATACCGTGATGGTGTCGATGGTGTGGTGAGTCGCGGCCGCCTTCGCGGACACGGTGATTTCGATGGGGCCGGGCTGGTAGGGGTAGACGGTCATCTCGTCGCCGTCGTAGCTGGCCACCGCCACGCGGCGGTTGGCGCGCGCTTCCAAGTGGACTTCCAGGCCCGTGCGGTGGATGCTCAGGCGCCACGCGTCATCAATGAGGCGCACCAGCTCGGCATACATCGCATCGGTGATGCCGTGTTCCAGCACGCCAATGGCCACGCGTGCCGTGCCCCGTGGGCCGGGCGGGGTCGTTTCCCACCACTCGATCACGTCCAGCAGGTAGCCCAGCGGCTCCACGGCGCGGCGCACCGCACCCACGGTGCCCTTGAGCTGGTGGACGCGGTGCGAGTCGGCCAGCACCTTGCGCTTGGTGGCCTCGGGCCAACTGTCATCCCAGCGGTCTACGGACCGCTCCCAGGCCAGCCAGGGCATGAGGTGGGTGGGCACGGTCGCGGCGCGCCGCACGTCGCGCACCGGGATAGGCACGTCCTCGATGTCGGCCATGGCGACCGACAGATTGCGCTCCAGCGCGGTTGAGCCGGGCGGCAGGAGTGTGCGGCGGTCAGGCATCGGGCGTGGGCTCCACGTCGCGTACTTCCAGCGTGATGCCCGTGCAGGTGCCGGCCTGCGTCTTGCTCAGCACGAGGTTTTCGGCAGGCTCTTGCAGGTCCAGGTGATTGATGCCCTCGACGTGCAGCGCGGCATTGATGGCCGAGCGCCACACGGATACGCCCTGGCGGCGGTCGCGGTAGACGTACAGCTCGCAGGCCCGGCGCGCGGCGGCAAGGGCTTGCTCACGGCCCGGCCCCTGGCCCTTCATGTACAGGACCGCCCGCACCTCGTAGGGCTCAATCTGCGAGGCCTGCACCATTACCCGGTCGCCAAGCGGGCGTATGTCTTCCTCGCTCAGCGCAAGGCGCACGGCCTGCAGCAACTCGTCGGCGGCCGTGCCGTCGCCGTCGCGCGAGAGAACCGACACCAGGATGTCGCAGGGCTCGGGGCTTATCGCGCTGGCATCGGCAATGCGACCGTGGGCGGATCGCGCGTGGAACTCGTAGGCCTGGCGCGGCCCGGCGGTGGACAGGCCTTCCCACGCTTCCTGTGCGCGCAGCATCAGGCTGTGGTCGTCTTCCAGGACGGCCGGCGTCGGCGGCGTGGTGCTGGTGTCCTCGGGCGTGATGACCAGGCGCGCGACGTGGTACTCAGCCGCGATGTTCTCCAGATCCTTGCCGCGTGCGTGTGCGAGCAGCACCGCGCGCACGGCCTCATTGACGCGCTGGCGCAGGATCAGCTCGCGCTCGGCGTTCTCCTGCAGCAGGATCGTCATGGGCTCGGATTCCAGCGCCAGAGTGCGGCGCACGGCGTCTTGATCCTCCGACGCAAAGAGCGCGATAGCACGCGCCTGGCGCTGCTGCAGGATTTCTTCGTAGTCCAGCGGTTCCACCGCATCGGGCGGCGGCAACTGCGACAGGTCAATGGTGGTTGACGTGGCCATGTCAGTAGCTCAGGGGAACGGTGGTGGTGAACGGCTGCGAGGACAGGCCCGCGATGCGCTCACCGTAGACGTAGAGCGTGGCGCGCCCGGCGCGGGCGCTGTCGATGTCCAGCACGACGCGGCGGACCTTGACACGCGGCTCCCAGCGCATGAGCGCGGTGGCGGCGGCGGTGTACAGCTGCAGGATGGCCACGCCGTTCAGCGGTGCGTCGATGAGGTCAGCGGCACGCGCCCCGAACGCCCGGCGGCGCAGGCGCGTGCCTATCGCCGTACCCAGCACCTTGCCCACCGATTGCGACAGGTGGTCCACGTCGGAGAGGCGGCGGCCGGTGGCGGCGTCCATGCCGAGATAGGCGGGCATCAGTTCGGCCCCTGGGTGTTGTCGCCGCCGCCCTGCACGCCGCCATGGGCGTGCGTGTGCAGCACGACGCCGTTGCTGGATAGCTTGCCGGTGTGGTGCGTGATGTCGCCCGTGATGGCGGTGCTGTTGCCCTTTCCGTTGGTGCCGCTCATGCCGGCCTGATAGCTCAGCAGATCTGTCACCGTGGCGCGGCCATCCAGCAGGATGTCCGGGGCCTTGAGGGTGATGCGTTCGCTGGCCTCGACGTTGCAGGTCTTGATGCTGGTGGCCTGCAGGTGGCCGCTGGCGTGGTCATAGCTGATACGCGCGCCATCGGGGAACTGGCACACATGCTCATCCGCGCTGGTGGACGGCGGGCGGATCGTGCTGGAGTAGATCCCGCGCAGAAACATGCCTTGCTCGGGCTCGCCGCCGGGGCTGAAGATGATTCCTTGCTCGCCGATGGTGGGCGCGCTCCACGTCGTCGTGTCGCCCGCGCGGATCTCAAACCAGGGCATCCAGTCCGATTCCAGCGCGCCCGACGACACGCGCACGCACGGCGGCGTGGCGGTCAGGTCCACCGCCATGACGGTGCCGCGTCGGATCAGGTTGGCGATGAGCCGGTGGAGGTCTTCGGTATCCATACCGCCCATCTTGAAGGGCGGGCCTCGCGCGCGCACGTAGCCGCGCTTGTGTGGCGCGGTTCTACAGCCCTTCGCCGCTCAGGTGGCGGGCGTAGGCGTCGAGGATCAGCGCGCGGTCGTGCCTTGCGAAACCCAGCAGCTGGCGCACCGCATACCGCACCGCGCGGGTGTTGGGACGGGGCTTGTCCTGCAGGCCCAATTGGTGGACGCGGGCCACGCGGGCAGACGCCGCGGTGAATGCCACGATGGCGGAATCCGCATAGCCCTGGGCGCGCAGGTGGCGGGCCTGGCGCAGCTTCGTGAACATCTTGCGGCGGATGGTGCCCTTTTTGCCGCGCAGGTTCTTGGCGCGGCGCGGCTCGTAGGGCGAGCCGTCAGGGTTGCGCTGCGAGGCGATGCGGTTGACCTGGCTGGCGCGTAGCTCTTGGGCGACACGCTTGTTCAGGCGGCTGCGCTGGGCTGGCGCCAGACGCGCCATGAGCGCGGCCGTCCATTCCTGGATGTCCTCGAAGCCGTCGTCAGTCAGGGCCATTGGTCGGATTCGCCCAGCTCGGGATGCGGCGGCTCGCCGGGATAGTCGGCGTGCAGCGTGCCGTCGCCGGCCTTGGTCACAATTGCGCGTTCGGTCAGCTGCAGCTTGATTTCCACGTCCGCCGTGGTCTCGCTTAGCAGCTCCACCTCGATGGCAAACATGCGCTCGCGCAGGTCCTTGTTCTCGAACTGCTCGGGCTGGGAAAGTCGCAGCCAGGCCAGCAGAGGGACGACGATGTTGTGCAGGTCGCCGGAATAGTCCTGGGCGATGATGGTCAGGGTGTAGCGGTATTCATGGGACAGAGACACGCGGCCATCACAATGCACTGTGCCCTCATCCACGAACACCGACAGCTTGGTGGGGTCGGCGGCGAAGGCGGGGCAGGCCTGGCGTAGCACCTCGCGCACTGCGGCGGGCTTCTTCATGGCGTGGCCACCTTGCCAGCGGTCAGCGCGTCGTACGCCCGTTCGCAGGTCAATCCAGCGATTCGGGCTCGGTCAGCTTGCGCAGCGTAGAGGCCCGCCATGTCGTCAAGGTCTCCAAGCACGACGGCGAGCAAGCCGATGGGGTCGCCGGCTGGCGCGCCTGGCTGGGCAGGGGCGGGACTGCTGCGGGCTCGATGGCGGGCGGTGTAGTCGGCAAGGGCTTCGCGCAGGCGCACAGCGCCAGCATCACGCTCACGCTGCACAGCAGCCGCCAGGGCAAGGTCTGCTTCATGTCGTAGGGTCTCCATCGCGGCAAAGCGCCGCTTCTCTTCATCACGTTCGCGCCGCTGGGCGGTTTCGGCTGCGGCGGCATGCACGGTGCGCGTGACGGCGTGCCGTCGGCGCTCTTCGGCCAGCGCCTCGCCCATGCGCCAGCCCTGCACCGTCCAGGCCAGGTATGCCGCCAGCAGCACCGCAGCGGCCAGGGCGATGAGCTGCGCGCGGCGGGTCATCATTGGAGGCCTCGCAGGCACATAGCCCGGCGCGACAGGGCGCGGTGGTACAGACCGCGATAGAAGGTCGTGCCGACGTAGGACCATACCGGGCGACCGCTCGGGGCGTGCGCCAGCGCTTCGCAGCCGGCCCGCACGTGGCCCGCGTTGATGAGGCCCACGGCACGGCTGGCGCAGACCTGGGGATTGCCGAAGTGGTGGCCGAAGTCGGACAGCGCGTCAAAGATGGGCTGCGTGATGTACACGTGCAGGCACTCGGCCAGCTCCAATTGCCCGCGCTCCACGACCATCGTTTCCACCCAGGCGCAACGTTCGTCGGACCAGTAGTCACCGACGATGACAGGATCGGGGCTGGTCCAGTTCGTGATGCCCTTGCAGACGGTGGGCAGGCCACCGGCCAGCTTGTCGGCATAGGCCACGTTCTGGCCTTCACCTTCCCAGCGGCCGAGATGCGATTGCAGTTCGTCGCTGCTCAGCGTCAGAGCGCCGGCAGTGATGAGGCCCAGCACGCCGCCGATGATCTTCTGTCCCAGCTTCATGCTTCTTCCCCTTCGCGCTTACCGCGCAGGCGTCGCCACAGCTTGGGCAGTTCCTGGCTGTAGCGGATGCACAGGAGGCCGATTTGCAGCACGAAATACAGGGCCGTGAGCGCGGCAACGAGCTGGGTAAGGGTCAGCCCCCACACCATCGGCCCGTCGTGCGTCGGGAGGCCCGCCAGGTGCGTCTGTGCGGAGGCGGTGGGCAGGGATGCCGCGCCCGCACCTGCCACGGTGTTCAGCACCAGCGCCTTGCCAGCGCTGCGCATGCCGGGCGGCAGGGATTCCAGCAGGCCGGGGGTTTTGTCGAGGTCGGGCGGCATGTCTCAGTCCCACAGGTTGACGGTCGGGGCCGTCGTCGGTTCGGTAGTCGGCTCGGGCAGCTCCACCAGCGTGCCGCTGGGCAGGATGGGGCCGAGGTCAGCCAAGCCGGGATTCATTTCGAGGGCGCGCTCCACCACGCCGCGCGTGGTGCGCAGGACACGCCAGCACAGCGCGTCCAGCGTCTCGCCTTGGATGGAGCGCGCTTGCATCAGATCAGCTCCACAGTGGCGCGCGAGCGGCCTTTGATGCGCGAGATAGCCCACAGTGCATCGCGGCGAAGGTCGGCCGGCGCTTCTTCCAACTGCTCGGGCTTGCGCTGGCCGGCGGCCGTTACGTCGTAGTCGCGCATGCGCTCGATGATTGACGCCTTGGCGTAGCTGTAGACCGCCTGCAGGTAGGAATGCAGCACCATCGGCTTGCCGTCTATGGCCGTGCGGCTGGGAACCTGGGAAAGCGTCTCGTATCCCTGCGCACGCTGCGCATCCGTCCAATCCGCCACATCAGCGCCCACCTCGATCATCGCGGTGATGAGGGCATGGTGCAGGCGCCCGGGCGTGACGGTGCCGGTATCCAGCCGCATCGCAGCGCGTGCGTCGGTCGGGCTCACGTCGGGCCAGAAACCATCATTCTTGATGACGTCCTCGGCTGCTGGCTTGGGGTCGGTGGCAATGAAGCTCATGGCGGCGTGTCGGTGGCCGGCGGTGGGCGGGGCGTCCGGTAGGGCAATGCCCACCTTCAGCCCCGCGCCGCCGTGTGCGTTGGGGGCACTCGGTTATGCCTTGGGCGGCGGGGTATCGCCCTCGGCGGGGTTGGCCGGCGAATCGCCGTCCTTGCCACCTTGGGGCGGCGCGCCGCCTTCGGCCTTCTTGATCTTGCGTTCCAGCTGCTCGATGAGCTTCACCACACCTACCGCGGAATCCAGCTGCTTGGCGCGGTTCAGGTGCTGAAGCGCACCCGCCGCCATGCGCTGGGCGTCCTCGTCGGCCAGGTCGCCGGCCAGGGCCGTGAGGGTTTCGCCCATCACGCGGTGCAGCTTGGCGCGCGCCTGGTCGGGTGCGTCCCTGCCTTCCGTCAGCGCTTGCGCAAGCGTCAGCTCGCCCAGCAGCTTGGCGTCGAGCGGGACCAGCTTCTGCAGCGCGGCGTCCGATATCTCGTCCAGCAGCAGCGTGGGCACGTCGCGGTTGTACTTGGGAGGCAGCGCCAGGCCATGGCGAAGCGCGTATTCCGCCAGCACCAGCGCGTCGCTGAAGTTGAGCGTGTCCAGCAACCACACCATGATGGTGGTGACCACCTCGTCCTGACCGCCCTTGTCCGCCGTCAGAATCCCGTCGATATAGTCGCGGTACTTGTCCAGCATCTCGCGCTTCAAGGCGATCTTGCGTTCGATGGACTGCACGTCCTTGAGCGTGCGCAGGTCATTCACCAGCGCATGCATCATCAGCTGGTAGGGGCCGGAATTCGGGGCGGCGGCATCCACCGGTGCAGCGGCGGCGGCCATCGCCACCGCCACACGCATCTGATGCCGTTTGACCAGGCCGGCCATCACTCACCACCTTCGCCGTTGGGGTTGCCTTCCGCGTTCAGCAGCTGGATGTTTTCCAGCAGCGCGCCGCAGCCGTAGTCCTCGATCGCGTAGTCTTCATTGGAGGACTCAAAGAACTCCACACGGTCGCGCTCGGGCGCTTCCTTGATGTGGCGACGGCGGCTTCCTTCTTGAACGTAGATGGACAGGTTGTCCAGGCGAGTGAGGAACACCGTGCCCGCCGGGAAGGACGGAACGGCGATCGCGCGCACGCCGCCCAGGCGCTTCTGGCTCATGATGAGGTCGGAGGCCAGTTTCTCGGTCGGCGCGTCGTTGTCGTTGATGAGCGGGAAGTATTTGTCATGCAGCAGGCCGCGCCCGACGATGGCCACCAGATCGGTGTCATCCTGGAACCACGGCTCCAGCGCGGTGACCAAATCGAACACGGCGGCGTCGATGTTGGCGTAATCGCCGCCCTTGCCGATGCGGACTTTGCTGCCGGCTGCGGCGCCTTCGCGGATGACGCGCGATTCGGCACGCTCGCGCATCTTCTGCAGCCATCCTTTGTTGATGTCCTGCAGCAGCGGGTACTGCTCCAGGTTGGATTGCAAGGCGGCATGCGTGCCGTTCCAGCCCACCATGATGCGATCCAGCGCTTGGCGGCGCAGCACTGCGTCGCGGACCATGTTCTGGAAGTTCTTGTGACGGGCCCAGGCATCCAGCTTGGCGTACTTCAGGAACGTGTCGAAGTCAGTCTTGGTGCAGACGTAGCCATTCGGATCTTCCGTGCCGAGGTCGCGCGGCTTCCGGCTGTTGGTGGAGGTGTCGGTGCGGCTGGCCGAGGGGCCGGACACGCCAATGCCGATTTTCTGCCCCATCTGGTCTACGACCAGTGGCATGTTGATGGCGGTCAGGAACGCGGAGCTTTCCTGAATCTTTTGCTCCATCGTCTGTTGGATGGCGGGCTCGACGGAGAAGGATGCCGCCGTGTCGCTCACGTTGTTGAGCTGGGCGACGCGCGCGCGGTACTGGTCGAACGCCTTGCGGGTGTTGTTACGCATGAGTGTTGCTCCGGGATTTGGAATTAGGGTTTAGCAGTCGGTTTGAATTTCGCCGCTGCCACCAGTCGCCGGCGGGCGGTGGGTGAAACTGCGGTCGGTGGTGTCGAGCTGCTTGTGCAGCGCGTCGAATTCTTCGCGCGACACGGCGGATTTCTTGAACGCGTCGAACGCGTCACGCAGCGCCTTGAACTGGTCATCCTTCGCGGTGGCGAACGTTTCCAGGGCCGTGCGCAGCTCGGTGGCGAAGCCGGCCAGGCCTGCGGGCAACGCAGTGGGCGGGGTAGGGGGGGCCACAGGTGCGGTGGGTGCCGTCTGGCCGCCCAGAAAGCCGAAGGCCTGGCGCAGCATGCCCATGAACTTGGTCGTGATTTCGTCGGGCACATCGGCTGCGGGCTCGGCGGCGAAGTCGAAGGCCACCAGCGATGCGGAGCTGAAGACGTTGCCCGGCTTCTGCTTCCGGCCAGCCAGCGGGTGGGCCTCTTCGCCCTTGTTGGTCGCGTGGAACACCAGGTAGTCGGTGCCCAGGCTCGCAGGCGAATCGGTGACGGCCAGGCCCACCAATCCGCATTTGCCGGTGCCGGCAAAGTCGGGATCGATCTCGATGGAGGTGTAGACCTTCTGGCGCGCCTTGTTGAATGCAATCAGGTCCGCCGTGGGATCGAGCTGGGCGAAGAGTTCGGCCTTGCCCTCGGTGTTGTCTTCGACCTTCACTGCCAGAACGTCGCCGTAGGCCTTGAAAGGACTGTCCGGCAACAGGCCGCGAACGTGTTCGAGGTTGATGCGCGCGCCGTACTTCTTCGGGTCGTAGGTCTCGGCAATCTCTTGCAGCCACTTGCGTTCGATGACGCGGCCATCGGTGGTTTGGCCCTCCTGGGCGACGCGGAAAAATTTCTTGCTCATGGCGGGTTTCTCGCTGGTGTGTTGGTGTGCGGGGTGGCGGTCTATCAGTGTTGCCATGGTGGCCGTTGCGGCCCGCCTGCGCCACGACGTAAGGATGTGCATCCGCCTGCTACAAGCGCGGTCTTCACGCGCGCGCGAGGATTACCGGCAGCATGGCGTCCATGTTGCAGATCACCGAACCTCTGGACCCGCGCCGCCGCGCGCGTCACCTCTACTGGATGGGGTGGCGCGTGTCGTCCATCGCGCGCGAGCTGGGCGAGAAGCGCACGACGGTGCACAGCTGGAAGACCCGCGACAAATGGGACGAGGCGAGCGCAGCGGAGAAGATCGAAAGCAGCCTTGAGACGCGGCTTGCAACGCTCATTGCGAAGGAGAAAAAGGAGGGGATCGACTTCAAGGAAATCGATCTTCTAGGACGCCAGCTTGAGCGCACCACGCGCGTGCGGCGGTATGAGAATGGCGGGCGAGAATCGGACCTGAATCCAGCCATCGAGCGGCGCAACGCGGCACCGAAGAAGAAGCCCGAGCGCAACGCGATCAGCGAGGAACAGGCGGCGGCGCTGCTGCTGGCCTTCGAGCGAGAAATCTTCGGCTATCAAAAGGTCTGGAACCGCAACTCCAACCAGCGCACGCGCATGATTCTGAAGTCGCGCCAGATCGGCGCGACATGGTATTTCGCCCGTGAGGCCTTGCTCGATGCCATCGCCACCGGGCGTAATCAAATCTTCCTGTCCGCGTCGAAGGCGCAGGCGCACGTCTTCAAGCAGTACATCATCGCCTTCGCGCGCGAGCATGCCGACGTTGACCTGAAGGGCGACCCCATCGTGTTGCCCAACGGCGCGCAGCTCATTTTCCTGGGCACCAACGCGCGCACGGCCCAGGGCCACCATGGGAATTTCTATTTCGATGAATTCTTCTGGGTGCCGCGCTTCACCGAGCTGAACAAGGTCGCCAGCGCGATGGCGCTGCACAAGCAATACAAGAAGACCTACTTCAGCACGCCGTCCGCGATGTCGCATGAGGCCTTCCCGCACTGGAACGGCGATCAGTTCAACAAGCGCCGCCCGAAGGCCGAGCGCGCGAACATCGATGTCAGCCACGCCGCGCTGAAGGACGGCATGCTGGCGGCGGATCGACGGTGGCGGCAGATCGTCACCATCCTGGACGCGGAGGCCGGCGGCTGCAACCTCTTCGATATCGATGAGCTGCGCATCGAGTACAGCCCCGACGAGTTCGCCAACCTGCTCATGTGCGAATTCATCGACGACACGGCCAGCGTGTTCCCGCTGAAGGTCATGCAGTCCTGCATGGTCGATGCCATGGTGGATTGGACGGATGTGAACTGGTTCGGCCTGCGTCGCTACGGCCATCACCCGGTCTCAATCGGCTATGACCCATCGCTGAATGGCGACTCCGCGGGCTTGGTGGTCATGGCCCTGCCCAACAAGTCGGGCGGGGCCTTTCGCGTGCTGGAGCGCTACCAGCTGCGCGGCGAGGACTTCGAGGCCCAGGCCGAGAAAATCCAGAAGCTCATGCAGGATTACAACGTCGTGGACATCGCGATTGATGCCACAGGCCTGGGCCAGGGCGTCTACCAGCTGGTGAAGAAGTTCTTCCCGCGTGTGCGCAAGATCGTCTACAGCCCGGAGGTGAAGACGCGCATGGTCCTGAAGGCGCAGGAGCTGATACGCGCCGGACGCTTCCTCTTCGACGCTGGCATGAACGACATCGCGGCGGCGTTCATGGCCATCCGCAAAACCATCACCGCCAGCGGCAACGCCATCACCTACACCGCAGGACGCGCCAAGGAAACCAGCCATGCTGACCTTGCGTGGGCCTGCATGCATTCACTGGACTATGAATCCCTGGCAGGCGAGAGCGCCGGCCGGGCTTCGATGGAGATCATTTCATGAGCATGCTTGTCGATCATCGCGGCGCGCCGATGCTGGCGCCCGCATCCCCTTCCGGCCGCGTGACGGCCGAAGCCTTTTCGTTCGATGACGCCGAACCCGTGATGAACCGGCGCGACATCCTGGATTACCTGGAATGCCTGGACAATGGCCGGTGGTATGAGCCGCCTATCAGCTTTGAAGGCCTGGCCAAGTCGTTCCGCGCCAGTACGCACCACAGCAGCGCGATTTACTTCAAGGCTGGCGTGCTGGCCAGCACCTACATTCCGCATCCGCTGTTGCCGATGGCCACGGTGAAAGAGCTGGCTGTCAACTTCCTGACGTTCGGCAACGCCTACATCGAGAAGCGCACCAGTCGCACGGGCAGGGTCTTGTCGTTGCGCCATTCGCTGGCGAAGTTCACGCGGCCAGGCGTCAAGCCGGGCACCTACTTCTTCGTGCCGCAGTCGCGCGTGGAACATGAGTTCGAGCCGGATAGCGTCTGGCACTTGCGCGAGGCCGACATCAATCAGGAGGTGTACGGCCTGCCGGAATATCTCAGCACGCTGCAAAGCGCCTGGCTCAACGAGTCGGCCACGCTGTTCCGGCGGCGCTACTACAACAACGGCAGTCACGCCGGATTCATCCTGTACCTGTCCGACACGCAGACCAACGTCGAGGACGTGGACAAGATCCGCGATGCGATGCGCAGCGCGAAGGGACCGGGCAATTTCCGCAACCTGTTCCTGCACTCGCCTGGCGGCGGGAAGGATGGCGTGCAGGTGATCCCGCTCAGCGAGGTGGCCGCCAAGGACGAGTTTTTCAGCATCAAGAATGTGACGCGTGACGACGTGCTGGCCGCGCATCGCGTGCCGCCGCAGCTCATGGGCATTGTGCCGAGCAACACGGGCGGGTTCGGGGCGGTGATGCCTGCCGCCCAGGTGTTCGCGCGCAACGAGATTAAGCCGCTGCAGGACCGATTCACCGAGCTGAATGCGTGGTTGGGGATGGAGGTCATGCGCTTCGAGCCCTACACCGTCGAGGTGGCCGACGTGGAAAGCCAGGGGCCCGGCACGCGACGGCAGGCGTGACGGACGGTCCGCAGTTCTGGATAGGGTTGAAGACTGTTGACGGATGCGCCGATTCGGCGCATTATGCGTTTCATGGTGATCGACACCATACGCTGAACCTCGGGCTGTCAGAGGCAGGAAGACGACATGAAGCGCTACGCATACATTGATAATTGTTCGGGCTACATCTGGGGTCTTCAAGACGCCACCACGCCGCAACAGGGCGCCAAGCAAATGGACGCGGAGCTGGGAGAGCGCGGACGTCAGTACGACCTGACCGATGGGCCGGCGTTCAGCAACGAGACTGGCTATCACGTCCACGTCGTGCCGATGGACCTGGACATTGCAGATGGCCAGGACGAGGACGTAATCAAGGTCGTGTCGGCGCTTCCCTATGCCGGCTATCTGCGTGTGACCGCCAGTGCCTAACAGCCCGAACCGCAACATCCCGGGGGCATGGCCGAGCCCCACCGCCGAGCAATGGCGAGCGTTGCGGGACGCTCACGGCCTGACGCAGACGCAGGCCGGCGAGCTGGTGCTGACCCCGTTGAGTACGGTGCAGAAATGGGAGAAGGGCACCAATCGCATCCCCCCAATGGCGTGGGACCTGTTTCGTATCCGGCTCGGTGTGATGCCGCCCACCGCCTCGCTGTAACCCATTCTCAACCCCGCTCGCGGGGTTTTTTTTTCGCCCTTCAGCCGCCGGCCGCGTCGTGTTCCTTCTTGAGCTGCGCCTGATGCCTGCGCGCATAGTCACCGGGCTGGATGCCGTCTTGCCGGCGCTTCTTCATATCGACGTATCGGCTTTCCGGTATGCACGGCTCTTGATCCAGGCGCGCCACGGCGCGGTCGATGGCGTCCTGCAGGCTGCCCGGGCGGCTGGATGTCAGGATGGCTCGGATCGTGCGCGCCAGGTTGCGCAGCCGGTACGCCTCCCACAGTGCCAGCGATAGCGACTCCGGCGTGGCCGGGCCCAGGGCGGCCGCCCGCAGCTCGGCTGCGGTGCGGCGTGGCAGTGGGTGCAGGGGGTCGTCGCGGTCGGGGGGGTAGGAACTCATAACTGTATAAACATACAGCATTTCAGGCAGGCCCGCCGACGCGCGTAGAGCCCGCAGGAGGCGCTGACGCCTGAGCGCGCACGCAGACGCCCAGGAGCGCGCCAGGACGCGCCTGGAGGCCGTGGACGCGCCCCAGGGGCACCGATGGCCAGGCGGTCAGCCGGACGGGTGCGCCCGCGAATCCTCGGGCCGGCGCGCGCAGTTCTCCCCCCGCCGCGCCTGGGCGCTTCATCTACAAGAAAAGACTCGATTTTCGGGACATCGCGCATCCAGGCCTGGCGCGGCTCGGCGGCGAGAAAGGGGGGCGTGTCAGGTGACGCAGAACGACGCAGTAGCGACGCACTATTGACTATGGCGGTCTTGTCGCTTGTGTATGGCTTCCTGGTGTTCGTAGGCTTCCTTCTCCCAATCTGGAATAGGGTTCTTAGTCTCTTGCTTGTAGTGGTGGAAAAGCCGTGTCAGTTGGAACTGACGGTTGCGTATCAGCCGGGCGCACTTCGCCTCGCGCTTGATGTGGGTGTGCATCATGCGTTCGTATTCGGCGTACTGCTTCTCGGTGACCACGACGTCGTCGAGGTAGTAGGTTGTCGCATCGCTACTAGCGGTGATCTTCGCGGCTTTGCCCCGATTGTTGATGACCCAGACGTCCGCTGCGCGCATCATGATTGCTCTGTCCAGCGCCTCGGTCAGCACGTACCTCCGCACATACCAATCAAGCGCCTTATCCCTTAGGACAAACAGAATCGGCTGGAGGAAATAGATGCCGATCCACACCGCGAACGCTTTGAGGATGAAGCTCACTGTCAGAAATTCGTCCATGTTATTGCTTCAAATTGTTAGCAGAGACACGCACTCTAGAACGGAACAGTGAATCCCCGATACGTATTTTTGTCAGTCTGCTGGTATATATGCTGGTATTTATAATTTCAGAACTTTTATTTTTTATTATTTTCAATTGCTTATCGGTTAAGTGCTTATGACTCCGTCTCCGCCAGAATGCAAGCAGCCTGCTTGCCAGGCAGCTCTGAAAACCCATGATCGCGCAAGCGTCATGGGTTTTCTTTTTGTGCGGTCGCCCATGCCGGGTCTGCTATGGCGTTGGGAAATGCCGGTTTGCCGGCCTTGGCAACCCCAGGTGTTCACGCAGCGTCGTGCCCTCGTAGTCCTTGCGGAAGATGCCGCGCCGCTGCAGTTCCGGCACGACCTTGTGGACGAAGTCCTCCAGTCCGCCTGGTAGCCACGGGAACATCACATTGAAGCCGTCCGAGCCCTCGGTTTCCAGCCAGGCCTGCATCTGGTCCGCGATGGTGCGGACCGATCCCACGAATGCCAGGCCGGAATACCCGCCCAGGCGCTGGGCCAGTTGCCGAACCGTCAGGCCTTCGCGTCGGGCCAACTGGATCGCGCGCTCCCGCCCGCTCTTGCTGCCGTTGGTCTCCGGGACGTCGGGCAGGGGCTGGTCCAGGTCGAACGCGGAGGCGTCGGTGCCCAAGGCGATCGACAGCGAGGCGATCGCGCTGTCGAGGTGCACGAGGCTGTCCAGGTGCGCGCGGATGGCGTGCGCTTCGGCGTCCGTTTCGCCCACCACGACGAAGGCCCCGGGCAGGATTTTGAGGTGGTCGCGTGCGCGCCCCAGGCGGTCCATGCGGCCTTTCACGTCCGAATAGAAGGCTTGGCCGTCGGCTAACGAGGACTGCGCCGTGAAAACCACCTCGGCGGTTTCGGCGGCCAGTTGCCGGCCGGCTTCCGAGGCGCCTGCCTGCACGATGACAGGCCAGCCCTGCACGGGGCGGGCAATGTGCAGCGGCCCGCGCACGGTCAGGTATTTGCCGCGATGATCCAGGGTATGCAGGCGTGCGGGATCGAAGTAGATGCCGGATGACGCATCACGCACGAAAGCGTCGTCGGCCCAACTGTCCCACAAGCCCGTTACTACGTCGTAGAACTCGCGGGCACGGGCGTAGCGCTCGGCATGGTCCAGGTGTTCCTCGAGGCCGAAGTTCAGCGCCGCATCCGGGTTGGATGTCGTGACGATGTTCCAGCCTGCCCGCCCATTGCTCAGGTGGTCCAGCGATGCGAAGCGGCGGGCGATGTGGAAAGGCTCGTCGAAGGTCGTCGAGGCCGTGGCGACCAGACCGAGGCGTTCCGTGGCTTGGCTGAGTGCCGACAGCAGGGTGAAGGGCTCGAACGAGGTGGCGGTGTGGCTGCGCTTGAGCGCTTCGCGCGGCATGTTCAGAAGCGCCAGGTGGTCAGCCATGAAGAAGGCGTCGAACTTGGCGTGTTCCAGCAACTGGGCGAAGCGTTTCAGGTGCGCGAAGTTGAAGTTGGCGTCACGGTAGGCGCCAGGATAGCGCCAGGCGCCGGTGTGGATGCTGACGGGGCGCATGAATGCGCCCAACTTGAGTTGGCGTGGGGAGGTCATGAGGCGAGGCGGGCTGTGGCTGAACACTTCACCCTATCCCATCGGGCGGGCGGCAGGGAAAGACAGGACGGCTATAAGGCTATAACACCGCGCGTCTCGCCGCCGGCGCCGCCGGCAGACTAGCGCTGCTGCGACTTCCCGTAAGCATGCATCGCTGTCATCAACTGTTCGCGCACGAAATGCTCATGCATGCGCGCGCCCATGCCGCGCATGCCGGTCTGCTGCACGCTGGTGGTGGACAAGCCCAGGATGCTGCCGGGCAACGCGGCGAAGAAACCCAGGGCATCCCGCTCGGGGCCTTCACCGTCAGGCATCAGGCGCTCTTCGAAGAAGGCATTCAGCGCGGCCACGTCCTGGAAGCCCGGCGCGGTGTAAGGCATCTCGACCCGTTCGCGCTGGTACTTCAGCCCGGGCTTGAAGCTGCGCAGCAGCAGGTCGGAGGTGTCGACGACCGCCTGGTCCACGGCTTCGGGCGAGGTCTCCTGCATGACACTCGTGGGCACCGCGAACACGCCTACAGCGCGTTCGCCCTCGGGATAGGTGCTGTCCTCGAACATGGCGGCGGCAAAGCCGGCCTTGACCGGCTTGACGGGTTTCCACCCTGGCGGCATCAGGAAGGGCATGACCTTGCCTGACGGCAGCGTCATCTCGTGCCGTTCCATCGATGCTTCCAGGGCGTCGCCCAGCGTCTCGTTCACGAAGACCATGGATTTCTGCAGCATCTCCTCCAGCCTTGGGATCCAGACAGCGGCGTGCGCGTCGTCGATTTCGGCGCGTACGACGACGATCGCCAGCCCGCGCCGCCACACGTTGATCATCATGCGCTTGGTCTGGCCGTTGACCTCGCGGCTGGCCATGATGCCTGCGCCGCCTTCGTCGAACAGGCGATCGACGCTATCGACCCGATTGGCCCACACCGAGGCGAACAGCATGCCGTAGCCGATCTCCAGCGCGGCCCGCTCGGGCGGGATTTCGGCGGCATAGACGGCCAGCGTGGGCAGGCCGGGCTTGTCGCTCTCTGCCACGAAGAGCTGGCGCATGTCGCGGACAGTGCCCGATTCGTCGAAGCGGTTTTCCTCGGCTTGCGTGCGCACCCACGTCAAGTCGCTGGGGACCAGGATGCGGAAGTCCAGCGAGCGTTCATCCTGGACCTCGATGGTGAGTTCGGTGGCATCCACCACGTCCTTGCCGGCGGCGGCCGTGCCGGAAGCCGTCTGCGCCAGGGCGGGGGCGCCAGGGGCCGCGGCCAGCGGCAGTCCCGTCAGCAGGGCTGCCAGCGCCAGGCGCCGCATGTCGTATCGCTGTCTTGTTCGTGTCTTCATGAGTGCGTGCATCTTGTTCCGGCCCCGTTATCGCGTGCAAACGTAGCACGGCCGCGCGCCCCGGGGATGGGATCGACACCAATGGATACGCCTTCATTGCCGGTGCTTGCTGCCTCAGTCCATCCTGGCCTGCCGCAGGACCGAGCAAGGCACCCAGCCGCTGCGTTCGTCGGCGGCGCGCAGGCACCAGACCCAGCCGTTGAGCATGCGGTTGCCTTGCAGGATGTCGCCCGGCAGCACATCCAGTTCCTGGGCCGTGTAGTCTTCCAGCGCCGTCCCGAGGCCGTCGCCATCACGGACGATGATCTGTCCCGGTACCCAGCCGCCAGCGTGGGTGTCGGTCTGGCAGAAATGCCAGTTGTCCCATCCTTCGGGGCCCTCATGGGTTTCACCCACGCGCAGTTGCGTGCCCGCCGTGAACGCGATGGGATCGGGATAGTCACTGCGGTGGGGGCGGAGCACGAGAAAAAGCACGGGGGCGAAGCCTGGCGAATTGGGGACAATGTGGGAGAAAAGGAGGGTGGGGAAGCTTGGGTAACGGCTTTTAACTGTATAAATATACAGTTGTCTGGATCGGATTTGCCATCTTGTGGCGGCATTGAAACAAAAAGTAAAGCCGCGGATTACGTCCGTGCTTCGTGCGTTCCTATCATCATGGACGACCCTCCTCCTCGACACATCAAGGATCACCTTCCCCTCCTGCGCCGCTATGCCTTGACCCTGGCGCGCAACCCCCACGACGCCGAAGACCTGGTCCAGGAAGGCCTGGCGCGCGCCTATGCGCAGCGCGGCAAGATCGGCAAGGTGGAAAACGTGCGCGGGTGGCTCATGGCGATCCTGCACCACACCTTCATCAGCGACTGGCGCCGGCGCCAGCATCCGGCGCGCCAGGCCGTGAGCCTGGACGAGGTTGCCGATATCGCAACCCCGCCCGCGCAAGAGCACGCGGTGCGCCTGCGGCAGCTGCAGCAGGCGTTCCTGCGCCTGTCGGCGGACCAGCGCGAGGCGCTGCACCTGGTGGCCATCGAAGGCTTGTCCTATCAGGCGGCCGCCGACGTCCTCGATATTCCCATTGGCACGCTCATGTCCAGGCTGGGCCGCGCACGCGCGGCCTTGCGGGCCATGGAGGCACCCGTGCGTCCGCGCGGGCAGGCAGCCGAGCCCAAGCATCTCAAACTAGTTGGAGGCGATGATGGCTGAATCCGACCACGACACCGACGCGATCACCGAGTTCGATATCGACGCGTACCTGGACGAACAACTCGACCTGGAGCGCCGCATCGTGGTGCAGGGGTATCTGGCGCGCACGCCCGAGGCAGCCACGCGTGTCATGGCCGACCTGGAAATCCGCGATGCCCTGCGCCTGGCCGCCACCCGGGAAGCGGCCTGCGCCGGCCCGGGCGCGGCGCGCCATGGCGGCGCGTCGGCCGACATGCTGGCCGGGCGGCTGCAACGGGCCCACACGCGGGCGCGCTGGTCGCGCCGCCTGCGGCCCGCAGCCGTGGCCATGGTCATGCTGACGGCGGGCTGGACTGGCCACGCGGGTTACGCGGCGTGGCAGGGGCAGGGCGCCACGCCCGCCCTGCATGCGCATCCCAGTGTCGTGGACGATGCGGTACGCGCGCACCGCACGGCGGTGGCCCGCGCCGCCATGGTCTCGCAGCCAGACGTGCCGGTGCTGGATACCGACGAGATCCTGCGCAGCCTGGGCATCCAGATGCCCGCGCTGCCCGCCGATTGGTTGATCCGCGACGTGCAGGTCTTCCCGGCCAGCAATGGCCCCGGCGTCGAGGTGACGCTCGACGTGGTTCCCGACGCGGGGCCGGACTGGGCGCTCGAGGCCGTGCCCGCGCGCATGGTGTCGGTCTTCGCCGCGCGCGCGCCGCAGCCCGGCGCGGCGGCTGCCCTGGAGCAGGGACGCTCCCGCGCCGAGGACACCAGCGTCGTGTACTGGCGCAAGGGGCAATGGGTCTATGCGCTGGCAGGCAACCTGCCCGAGCCCGAATTGAGCGTGATGGCACAGCGGCTGGCGCCCGCCGTCCCCGCCGTGCACTGATGACCACAATAACCACGCAAGGAAAACCGCAACATGCTGTTTGACTGGATGTCCGACCCCACTGCGTGGCTCGGCCTGGCAACCCTGATCGTCCTGGAAATCGTCCTGGGGATCGACAACCTCGTCTTCATCGCCATCCTGGCGGAGAAAATCCCCGAACACCAACGCGACCGCGCGCGCCTGATCGGCCTGTCGCTGGCGCTGATCATGCGCCTGGGCTTGCTGGCCAGCATTGCCTGGATCGTCACGCTGACCGCGCCGCTCTTCTCGGTGTTCGGGCATTCGTTCTCGGGACGGGATCTCATCCTGTTCTTCGGGGGCGCCTTCCTGCTCTACAAGGCCACGACCGAACTGCACGAGCGGGTCGAGGGCGCGACGCATGGCAAGAGCGGCTCGGCGCAATACGCCTCCTTCTTCCAGGTGATCGCCCAGATCGTCGTGCTGGACGCGGTGTTTTCGCTGGACTCGGTGATCACCGCCGTGGGCATGGTCGACGAGCTCAGCATCATGATGACCGCCGTCATCGTGGCCATGATCGTCATGGTGGCCGCCAGCAAGCCGCTGGTGCGCTTCGTGGGCCGCCATCCCACCGTGATCGTGCTGTGCCTGGGCCTGCTGCTGATGATCGGCTTCAGCCTCGTGGCCGAAGGCCTGGGCTTCCATGTGCCCAAGGGCTATCTGTACGCCGCGATCGGCTTCGCGATCCTGATCGAATGCTTCAACCAGCTGGCGCAGCGCAACCGCCTGCGCCGCGTCAGCGCCATGGGCCGGCGCGAGCGCACGGCCCACGCCGTGCTGGCGCTGCTGGGCGGACGCCGCTCGCGCCGCGCCAAGCAGGATGAACTGGACGACAGCGTCGTGGCGCTGCCCGAGGACGATCTGCCGGTCTTCGCGCCCGAGGAAAGCACCATGGTCGAACGCGTGCTGGAGATGGGCGCGCGCAGCGTCGACGCCATCATGGTGCCGCGCCGCGACATGGTCTGGCTGGGCGTGCGCGATACGTCCGAGGACGTGTTGCGCAAGTTCGCCTCGGGCCATTCGCGGCTGCCGCTGTGCGATGGCGATGCCTCGAACGTGATCGGCGTGCTGCACTTCAAGGACGCGATGCAGGCCATCACGCAGCCCGGTGCGCTCGACCTGGTGGCACTGGCGCGTCCGCCACGCTTCGTGACGGATGCGATGCCGGTGATCAGGCTGGTGGAGGAAGTGCGCCAAAGCCGCGAGCACATGCTGATCGTGGTGGACGAGCACGGTGGCTGCGCGGGCCTGGTCACGCCCATGGACATCCTGGAGGCCGTGGCCGGAGACCTGCCCGAGCACGATGCCGACGGCGCCGACAGCACGGCGCAGCCCGATGGGTCGTGGCTGCTGTCAGGCAGGTTGTCGGTGGATGAAGCCGCGCGCCTGCTGGATGCCCCCGAGCTGCGTGACGACTTCCCGGACGACACGACGCTGGCGGGATGCCTGCTGCGCCTGGGGGGCCGCATTCCCGAGGAAGGGGAAGTGCTGGCCTGGCGAGAATGGGAATTCCAGGTCAGCCGCCGCAGCCACCTGCGCATCGAGCAGGTGACCGCCAGGCAGGCGGCGCGGCCTCGACACTGATCGGGCGGAACGTGGAAAGGGCGGCAACCTGTCGGTGCCGCCCTTTTTTTTGCCGATCCGCCCTGCTTGGGTCCCGCTTGCGCAGGGCAGCCGCAGGGCTGGCGCACTACAGCACGCTCAATACCCCGCCTCCCGTTCCCAGCGCCGCGGCGGTGCCGGCCAGCAGCCAGGCATCGCGCCTTTCCGCGCCGACCCGTGGGGCGGCCCAGGCGGCATAGGCGCAACTCAGCGCGATCAGCAGCATCCCGATTGCGTAGATATCCATGACTTCCTCATGCAGACATGGCCGTCCGAGGGGACGGCCTGTATGCATGACGCTTGGCGGGGAGGTTTCATCCCTCGCGGCTTGCCCGCGGCGCGTTATTTCCCACGCAGCGCCACCGCCATGCCCGCGGTGACCACGGCGACACCCGTCCACGCGGTGGTCGATGGCATTTCCCCCAGCACGGCCACGGCCAGCACGGTGGTCAGGCAAGGCACGGCGGCGGTGAAGAGGGCGGTTTCCTGGGCGCCCAGCGACGCCACCGCCTGTGTGTAGACGAAGATCGACACGACGCCCAGCAGCACGCCCTGGAAGCCGGCCTGGATCAGGATGTCCTGCCAGTCCGCGGTCCACAAGGCCTTGTCCGGCAGCATGGCATAGAAGGGCAGGTAGGCCAGGCACGAGAGCACCGCGACGATGGCGGCGGCATGCGCGGGCGCCAGTCCCAGGCGCCGCGCGGTCACGGCATAGAAAGACCAGCACAGCGATGCGCAGACCAGCGCCGCGTCACCCAGCAACTGTCGCGACGAGGCGCCGAGCAGGCTGTCCCAGGCCATGGCCGCGACGCCGATGCCGATCAGGGCGAGTCCCAGGCGCTTGGCGGCACCGGCCTTGGCGCCCGTGAGCAGCATGGCCGCCAGGAAGGTGGTGAGGGGCAGGGTGCCGTGCAGGAGCGCTGCGCCGTGGCTGGCGGGGGCCATCAGGAAACCGGCGTACGCGAAGAGCGCGAAACCCAGGCCGCCCAGGAAAGCCAGCAGGATCGCGCGACGAAGGGCGAGCCCGCGCAGCCCGTAATGCCAGAGCACGGGCAGCATCAGGAGGCCGGCCAAGCCGAAGCGCAGCGCGGCAATGTCGGGCAGGGTGAGCGGCGAACGGGTGAAGCCCAGGCGGGACACGAGCGTGAAGCCGGAGAAGAGTGCCACGACCAGCAGGGCGCAAGCGATGCCCATGCCCTTGCCGGGCTGGACCACGGCGCGTGGCTGCTGGGGGGGCGTGGCGCAGGAGGGAATTGTGGGCATTGTGGCAAGGGACGGCAGGCTGACGGGCCCCAGCATGCCCAGGATGATGTCCAGACTCAATTGAGTTTTTCGCAGGATTGGGATGTGCGGGGCACATGCAAGTCCGGCACCTCGGGCCTTGCCTGCCGGACCCAGGCCGCTTCCCGGACGGCGACGATCATGGCCTCGGCCAGGGCTGGCAGGCCCGCCTCCCGGCGCGTGGCGATGCCCAGCGTGCGTTCGGGCGCGCCGCGCAGCGGCGTGATGGCCAGCGTCTCGTCCAGGATGAGTTCGGCGCCCGACAGGGGCAGCAGCGAATGGCCGCAACCTGCCTTGACGAACTTGCCGATGGCGTTGAGGTTGCGCAACTCCATGACGGGGCGGAAAGCCACGCCTTTCTTCAGGAACGCGGTTTCCACCACGCGTCGCGTGCCCGTGCCTTGCGGCATGGCGATGAGCGGCAAGGCATCCAGCGCCGGCACCGACCACGCGTCCAGGCCGCCCGGCCGTGCATCCTCGCGGCGCGAGAGCAGCACGAAGCGCTCCTGCAGGATTTCCTCATAGGCGAGGTCCTTGTGGATGACGTCCAGGCCCGTCAGCGCCAGGTCGGCCTGCCGCGTGCGCAGCAGGTCCAGCGCCGTATCGGTGAAGACGTCGTGCACGCGGATGAAGGCGTTGGGCGTCTGCTCGCGCAGCTTGCGCACCAGGGGCGGCAGCAGCATGGCCGCCAGGGTGGGCAGGGCGGCGACCGACAGGCGTTGCGTGTGATTGCGCGCCACTTCCTCCAGTTCCGTGATGCCTTGCTCGAAGGCATTGCTCACGCGCGTGGCCACCTCCAGCAAGGCGTCGCCTTCCGGTGTGAGCTGCACGCTGCGTGTCGTCCGCTCGAAGAGCCGCGCGCCGACTTCCTCCTCGATCTCGCGGATCAGCTTGCTCATGGTGGGTTGCGTCACGCAGAAGGCGTCGGCCGTCTGGCTGAAATTCAGCGAGTGCGCGAGCGAGACGAAGATCTTCAATTGGCGCGGCGAAAGATTCATGCCTATCCCCCATCAATGCGGTCGCAAAATGAATTTCCGCCTGCTCGGACCGCCTCCTACTATAGGTGCACACATTCGATCGCGATGAGGGCGCCGATGCTGCGCCGCAAAATCAACAGGCTGAACAGGCAGGAGACAGGATGCTGAGGCTGGATGGGAAAGTGGCGCTGGTGACCGGTTGCGGCACGCGTGGGGAAGGGTGGGGCAATGGCCGCGCGATCGCGGTGCTGCTGGCGCGTCAGGGGGCGAAGGTGTTCGGCAGCGACATGGACCTGGCGGCGGCGGAAGCGACGCGGGATCTCATCCGGAAAGAGGGCGGACACGCCGAGGTGGTGCAGGCGGACGCCACACGCCACGAGGATGTGGAACGCATGGTGGCCGCGTGCATGGCCGCGCATGGCCGCATCGACATCCTGGTGAACAACGTGGGCCGTTCCGAGCCTGGCGGACCGGTGGAGATGGACGAGGCCACCTGGGACGAACAGTTCGACGTCAACGTGAAGTCCGCCTACCTGGCATGCAAGGCCGTGCTGCCCATCATGGAAAAGCAGGCGCAGGGTTCCGTCGTCAACATCTCGTCGGTGGCTGGCCTGCGGTATGTCGGCAAGCCCCAGGTGGCCTATGCGGCGGGCAAGGCGGCGTTGATGCAGATGACCCGGACCACCGCGGTCATGTATGCCCCGCGCGGCGTACGGCTGAACAGCGTGGTGCCGGGCCTGGTGTTCACGCCGCTGGTGCAGCGCCTGGCCGATAAATACGCGGGCGGCGATTTCGAGGGCTTCGTCGCCCACCGCCACAACCAGGTGCCGATGGGGCGCATGGGGGATGCCTGGGACGTCGCGCACGCCGTGCTGTTCCTGGCCGCGGAAGAAAGCCGCTACATCACCGGGCAGGAGATCGTGGTGGATGGCGGGCTGGTGCAGGCCACCCGTTGACGCAGGTCGGGACCAGGGAGACAGCCATGGCGCAGGCAGGCCGTTTGCAGGGCAAGGTGGCGATCGTGACGGGCGCGGGTTGCGTCGGGCCGGGGTGGGGCAACGGCCGCGCGATTGCGCACCGTTTCGCGCAGGAAGGCGCGCGCGTCTTCGCGGTGGATCGCGACCTGGCCGCCATGGAGGAAACGCTGGCGCGCATCCGCGAGGCGGGCGGCGACGCACGGCCCTATCGCTGCGATGTGACGGACAGCGAGGCGCTGGCCGGCATGGTGCGGGATTGCCTGGCGGCTTTCGGCGGTATCGACATCCTGGTGAACAACGTGGGCGCGCCTGTCCCAGGGGGCCCCGTCCAGCTGTCCGAGGCGGACTGGGACCGCCAGATCGACCTGAATCTCAAGACCGTGTTCATGAGCTGCAAGCACGTGATGCCGGTCATGGAGGCAAGGGGGGGCGGCGCCATCGTCAATATCGCGTCCACCTCCGGCATCCGCTGGACCGGCGCGGCGCAGGTCGGCTATGCGGCGGCCAAGGCGGGCGTCATCCAGTTCGCCCGTGTCGTGGCCGTGGAGTATGCGGCCAGGCGCATCCGCATCAATGCCGTGGTACCGGGCCAGATGCACACGCCGCTGGTCGAGGCCAATCTTGCGCGCCTGCAAAGCGGCGGCGACGTCGAGGCCTTGCTGGCCCGCCGCCAGAAACGCATTCCGCTGCCTTTCATGGGAGATGGGCGCGACACCGCCAACGCGGCGCTGTTCCTGGCGTCGGACGAAGCGCGTTTCATCACCGGCACCGAGTTGGTGGTGGACGGCGGCATGAGCGCGCGCTGCGACTGAGGACGCACGCGCGCATCGTTGTTTCGGGCCTTGGGGCCAGCCCGGCAGTCAGTACCACAGAGCCCCGCCGTGCGGCGCGCCGGATGGGTTGCGCTTGCGGCAACCCATTAGGAGACAAGCGATGAAGTGGAGCAGACAGGCCCGGGCGGCGTGCGCCGCAGTGATCCTGGGCGCGGCAGTTCCCGTGGCAAGCGTGGCGGCGCAGACCTTCCCGGCCAAGCCCATCCAGTTGGTGATTCCCTTCCAGCCCGGCGATACCGACAACATGCTGCGTCCCTTCGTGGACCGCATGCAGGAGTTCCTGGGCCAGCCCGTGGTGCTGAACTACAAGCCGGGCGCGGGCGGCGGCATCGGCGCGGGGTCGGTTGCGGCCAGCCCGCCCGATGGCTACACGCTGGTGGGCAGTTCGCCGGGGTCGCTGGTGGTCGTGCCGCTGGCCAACAAGGAGGTGAAGTACCGATTCGACGACTTCGCGCCCGTCGCCGCGCTGGCCGAGGGCGGCCTGATGCTGGTGGTGCCGGCCTCGTCGCCGTGGAAGACCGCCAGGGACCTGGTGGAGGCGTCGCGCAGGAAGCCCGGCGATGTCACGTTCACGAGTTCGGGGGCGCTGGGCATCACGCACCTGCTGGCCGAGGCCTTCGCCAGGGAAGCGGGCGTGAAGTGGACGCACATTCCCTTCCAGGGCAGCGGGCCCGCCATCACGGCCCTGCTGGGCGGACACGTGCAGATGGCGTCGACCGCCATTGCGCCGGCGCAGGCGCATCTGCAGGCGGGCACGCTGCGCGCGCTGGCCGTCTTCGGCGACCAGCGGCTCAAGGCCTATCCCGACGTGCCCACCTTGCGCGAGCTGGGCTACAGGATCGGCAGCCCCACCTTGTATGGCATCGCCGCGCCGAAGGGCACGCCGCCCGAGGTCGTGGACAGGCTCTATCAGGCTGCCCGGCAAGCCAGCGAGAAATACGCGGGCAAGATCGGCGAGACGCTGACGACCTTCGGCGCGCAGGCGCATGTGCTGGGGCCAAGGGAGTACGCCGAGTACCTGAAAGGGCAGCATGCGCTCTTCGCGGAGGCGGTGAAGGGCCTGGAGTGAGGCGGGCGCCGCGCGGCCGTTACGACACAGGATCGGACTCGCCGACGTAGCGGCCGCCGTCCACGATGAACTCCACGCCGGTACTGAAGCGGGATTCCTCGCTGGCCAGGAAGGCGACGAGATTGCTGATGTCGGCGGGGCGACCGGGTTCCTTGATGAGCTGATTCGGCCGGATGGGACTGTTCAGCCCGGCGGTCAGCTCGGTGACGATTCGTCCAGGGTGGATGGAGTTGACCCGGATGCCGTGCGGGGCGAGCTCCAGGGCGGCAGCCTTGGTGAAGCCCCGCACGGCCCATTTTGCCGCGACGTAGCCGGCTGTGTTGGGCAGGCCGATGAGGCCGGCGATGGACGATACGTTGATGATGCTGCCGCCGCCTGCCTGGATCAGCGAGGGGCCGATCACCTTGGTGCCCAGGAAGGTGCCATGCACGTTCACCTGGATGACGGCATCGAAATCCTCCAGGGACGTGTCGATGATCGGCCCCAGTTTCTGGATGCCTGCGTTGTTGACCAGGATGGAGACCGGGCCGAACGCGGCTTCGGCCGCCGCCCGGGCGGCCACCCAGGACGACTCCTCGGTCACGTCCAGGTGCACATAACGCGCGTTTTCCGCGCCGAGTTCGGCCGCCAGGGCCTCTCCTTCGCTATCCAGCAGGTCGCCGATCACCACGCGGGCTCCTTCCTGGACGAAGCGGCGTGCGTGCGAGGCGCCCAGTCCGCGCGCGCCTCCCGAGATGAAGGCTGTCTTGCCGAGCAGGCGTTGGGTCATGTCGTTTCCTTTGTGTGAAAGTGGGAAGGGAGGGCGCAGGCAGGCAGGCCGAGGCGTTCGCGCAGGGTGCCTGGTTGCGATTGCTGTGCCGGTATCAGGCGCGCGCGCCGCAGCAGCGGTGAAACCTCCTCCACGAAGAACGCGAGGTCATCGGGGAAGGCGTGGGGCATCAGCATGAAACCGTCGGCGGCGCCGGCGTCGAACCATTGCGTCATGTGCGCGGCCAGGGCCCGCGGCGTGCCTGTGAACGAGGCGTGGCCCCGGCTGCCTGCCAGCAGGTGGAGCAGGGCACGGATACTGGCTGGGCGGTGCTGCTTGATGAGTTCAGTGATGACGCCGTAGCGGCTCTTGATGCCTTCGAAGGCTGACAGGTCGCCGAGGAAGGCGGGCAGGGGCCCATCGAGGGAATGGCCGGACAGGTCGATGCCGAAACCCGCCAGCCACCCCAGGGACGCCTCCGGGGATATCAAGGCGTCCAGCCGTTGCTTGCGCGCCGCGGCCGCGCCGTCGGTGTGGGCGAGAGAGGGGCTGATGCCGGGAATGACCTTGATGCTGTCGGGCGACCTGCCATGCGCCTGGGCGCGCTGCCGCAGGTCCGCGCGAAAGGCCTGGCCGGCTGCCAGCGTGGGCTGCGCGGTGAAGACGACGTCGGCATGGCGGGCAGCAAAGTCGCGCCCTTGTTCGGAAGAGCCTGCCTGCACCAGCACGGGACGTGGCTGGACAGGAGGGGGCATGCCGTTGCCGGCGTGGGCATTGCGCCAATGCGCAAGCACGCTCCGCACCACGGCATCGCCCCGGGCATAGCGTTCGCCGTGCGGAATGGGTGCGTCCTGTCCGTAATTGGCCGCGGCTTGCGGCTCGCCGTTGGTCACGATGTTCCAGGCGGCACGGCCGCGGCTCAATTGGTCCAGGGTGGCGAAGCTGCGCGCCAGTTCGCCGGCCTCGCCGAAGGTCGCCGATGCCGTCGCGATGAGGCCGAGGTGCCGCGTGGCCTGCGCCACGCCGGCCAGCAAGGTCAACGGGTCCAGTTCCCAGCGCGGGCTGTGCGCCACCCCTGGGTAAAAGACGAAGAAATCCGCCACGAACATGGCATCGAAGCCCCCCTCTTCGGCGGTACGCGCCAGGGATTGGTAGTAGCGCAAATCACGCAGGCGTTCGGGCTCGGCGGAGGGCAGGCGCCATGCCGCCTCGTGATGGCCGGTCACGAGTGCATTGACGAAGAGGATCAGTTTGCGTGGACGTGTCGCGGTCATGGCGTTGCCTGCTGGAGAGACGTGCCGGTGGGCATGGCGGGGAGCGGGCGAGCCAAGCCCAGGCCGTCGCGCAGGCTGGTGGTGGCATGACGGGGCAGGGTGTGCACCGTCAGGATTTCCTGCCAATGCGGCGAGCCGATGGGCAGGCTGAAGACCCTTCCCCTTCCTTGTCTGGCCTGCGCATTGCCGGGCGTGTCCTGGCGCAGCAGCACCGGGCCTGGCGGAACTTGCGCGAAGCTGGGCGAATCCAGCAGCGTGACCTCCGCGTTCTCGTGCGGGCCACCGTAGCGCACGGGGTGGCCCTGCGGCGGGCGCGGGATGTCGAGCGGACCGGCGGATCGCCAATGCAGGCTGCTTGCATGAGCGGGGCGCACGCGCGCCAGGTTCACGTAGTGGCCGCTTGCCTTGTCGCACACCCGGGCATCGTCGTCCCAGGTGTCCCACAGCGCGGCCAGCATGTGGGCGTAGCCCGCGGCGAGCGGCGGCTCGAGTCCGGCAGGCAACTGCCAGCCCGCGCGGCCGCCACTGACGTGGTCGAGCGCGGCCAGCCGGCGGGCGGCATCATAGGGATGGGTTCGGGCGGGATCGATGCCTGCGACAAGCCCGATGTGACGGGTCTGCGCGGCAAGGGCCGCAAGCAGGGTCAGTGTGTCGAAGCTTGCATCGCCCGGCATCAAGGCCAGCGACGTCCACCCCGCCGCCTCGGCTTGCAGGGCCAGGGCCAGCACGTCGTCGAAGCGCGCGCCCGGGGAGGGAAGAAGTTCGGCGTGCAGCCAGTCGCGTGGCCCGGTTTGCTGGCGATCAGCAGGCAAGGAAACCTCCGTCGCAGGGAATCAGTGCGCCCGTCACATAGTCCGAGGCCGCGGAGGAGAGAAAGACCGCCAGGCCCTGCAGGTCATCGGGCCTGCCCCAGCGACCTGCCGGGACGCGCGACAAGGCGCTGGCGCTGGCGGTGGCGTCGCCAGACAGCGCCGCCGTCAGGGCCGTCTGCATGTAGCCGGGAGCGATGGCATTGACCTGCACGCCCGCCGGGGCCAGGGCCACCGCGAGGGAGCGGGTCAACTGGGCCAGGCCGGCCTTGCTGACGCCGTAGCCCAGCGCTGCCGGGGAGGCGGCGATGCTGCGTATGGATGCGATGTTGATGATCTTGCCTGCGCCCCGTTGGGCCATCGCGGCGCCCAGCTGCTGCGACAGCACGAAGGCGGCGCGCAGGTTCACGTCCAGCTGGATGTCCCAGTCGGCCTGCGTGTGCTGGTCCCAGTTCACGCGCCGTTGCAGCCCCGCGTTGTTGACGAGGATGTCAGCGTGGCCCTCGCTGGCTTCCAGGACTCGCCGTGCCGTCTCCGCCAGCCCGGCGGCGTCGGCCAGGTCAGCCTGCAGGCTGCGCACGCGCACGCCCAGCGAGGACAGTTCGCTTTCGGCCTCTTTCGAGGCTGTCCGGTCGAGCAGCACGAGGTCCGCGCCGGCCCGGGCCAGGCCACGCGCGATGCCCAGCCCCAGGCCGCGTGCCCCGCCCGTCACGACCGCAAGCTTGCCTTGCAGGCCGAACAGGGTGTCCAGGCTCATGGCTTGGGCGCGGCCGACAGATCGATGAAGGCGTCGACATCGAACGTGTTGCGCACGAGGCGGTTTTCCAGCAGGAAGCCCACTGAACGCTTCAGCTCGGCGCGCACATCGTCGTTGACGGGCGGCAGCCATTGCGACCGGCTGAATGCGATGAGCGTTTGCTCGGGCGTGAGGCCGAACGTGGGCGCCAGGGCCTTGGCGGAACCGTCGGGATCGTCCTTCAAGGCCTGTGCACCGCGTGCGATGGCGCGCAGGTACGCCTGCAGATAGGCGGGATGCTTTTCCACGAGCGTCTGGCTGGCCACGATGGGGTTGAGGTTGTTCTTCAACCCCTTGCCGTCGCGCAGGATCCGCGCCTGCCCCTCGCTTTCCAGGCGCGTGAACACCGGATCCCAGGCGAGGGCGGCCTCGATGTCTCCCTTGAGCAGCGCGGTGCCCATGTCTTGCAGCGACAGGTTGATGAACGCCACGTCGGAAAGCTTCAAGCCGGCCTCCTGGAGGATGAGCACCAGCAGCTCGTGCACGTTTCCACCGCGCAGTGTGGCGACTTTCTTGCCTTTGAGTTCCGCGACACGCTTGTACGGGGCATCCTTGCGCACGAGCAGCGCCTGTGCCTGCCCGCCTTGGTAGGCCAGGCCCACCAGGCGGGTGGGAATGCCCGAGGCATGGCCGACCAGCGCTGGCGTGTCGCCCAGCGCTGCGACGTCAAGATTGCCGGAGGCGAAGGCCTCGTTCACGGGCGGCCCCCCCGCGAACTGCGTCCAGGTGACCTTGACGTCGCCGTGGCCGGCCTTCTTGAGTTCTTCCTCGACCCAGCCGTTCTGCTTGGCCAGCAAGCTGGCCGAGTAGGGGACGAAGGTCATGAAACCGATACGCAAGGTGTCTGCCGCGCGAGCGGGCGTGGTGGTGGCCAGTGCCAGGGTGGCGGCGGCCAGCAGGGTGGAGATGCGGGCAAGCATGGGATCCTCGATCAGGAAAAGGCGACGCACGGGGCGTCAGGAGTGGAAGTAGTTGTCGTAGAGAGCGAGCCGCAACGCCGCAAGCCGTGGGTCGTTGCGGGCCCGGGGGTGGGGCAGGTCCACGTCGATCGTCTCGGCGACGCGGCCGGGACGGCTCGACAGCACGACGACGCGGTCGCCCAGGTACAGCGCTTCTTCGATGTCGTGTGTCACCAGCACCGTGGTGACGCGCTCGCGGGCCCGGATGGCAAGCAGCTCGTCCTGCAGTTGCATGCGCGTCAGCGCATCCAGCGCGCCGAAGGGTTCGTCCAGCAGCAGCATGCGTGGCCGATGGGCCAACGCGCGGGCAATCGCCACGCGTTGCGCCATGCCTCCGGACAATTGGGCCGGATAGGCGCTGGAAAAGGCGGAAAGCCCCACCAGCGAGAGCGTGGCGGCCACGCGTGCCTGGCGCTCGTCGGCGGTGAGCCGATGCAGGGCCAGGCCGATGTTCTCGTCGACGGACATCCACGGAATGAGACGGTGGTCCTGGAAGACGATGCCGCGGGCCAGGCCAGGGCCTTGCACGGGGGCGCCGGCCACCTCCACTTCACCCTGGTAGGCGGTCTCCAGGCCGGCCAGGATGCGCAGCAGGGTGCTTTTGCCGCAGCCGCTGGCGCCGATGATGGCTGTCACGCCTCCTTCGGGGAAGCGCAGGTCGATGCCGTCCAGCGCGTGGACGGCGCGGCCGTCCCTGTCCCTGTAGGTCATCGACAGCGAGCGCAACTGCGCGCCTGGGGAGGTCGTGGGTATCGTCATGATCACAGCCCCGCGAACCGGGTACGCCAGCGGATCAGCCGCTGTTCGGCCAGGCGAAGCAGGTCGTCGCTGAACTTTCCCAGCACGCCCATGCAGAGCATGCCTGCCAGCACGAGGTCCGCCTGCGACATGGCGCGTCCGTCCATGATGAGAAAGCCCACGCCGCTCGAGGCCGCGATGAGTTCGGCCGCGACCACGCACATCCACGCCATTGCCAGGCCCAGCCTCAGGCCGCTCATGATCTGGGGCAACGAGCCGGGCAGCATGATTCGCCTGATGAACAGGCCGCGCGGCAGTTCCAGCACCTTCGCCAACTCCACATAACGGCCATCGGTTTGCCGGACTGCGTCCACCGTGCTGGTCAGGATGGGAAAGAACGCACCCAGCACGATGATGAATATCTTGGCGCCTTCGTCGATGCCGAACCACAGGATGGAGAGAGGAATCCAGGCGATGGGGGGGACCGGCTTGAGTACCTGCAGCAGCAGATCGATGAGGTGATCCAGTCGCCGGAAGACCCCCATGCCGATCCCGAGCGCCAGTGCGAGCGCCGCGGCGATGCCGAAGCCTTGCAGGACGCGCAGGCTGCTGGCGCTCACATGCCGCCACAGGTCTCCGCTGGTGGCCAGCCACCACACGGTGTCTGCCACGTCGCTGGGAGCGGGCAGCAAGGTGCGCGACACCAGTCCGGCGTTTCTGGCGAGTTGCCACAGCAGGATCAGTGCGATCGGCAACCCGAGCCTGGACGCCCGGTGGGCCAGGGCGGCAGGCCACATCGCGGACACGCGTTGCATCAAGGTTGCACGCCGCTGCGCAGGCGGGGCCCCAGTTCCGTCTTCAGGCGGGACTGCATGGCGTTCAGAAATCGGCATAGATATCGGCGCGTATCGCGCGGGTCAATGATGTCCTCGACACCGAAAGCCTGCGCCGTCGCCCAGGGCGAGGCGAGCGAGCGCAGTTCGTCCTCGATCTCGGCGCGGCGCGCGGCAGGGTCCGGCGCAGCGTCGATCTCGCGTTTGAAGGCGACCTCCACGCCGCCTTCGATGGGCATGGAGCCCCACTCGGCCGAGGGCCAGGCCAGCTTCAGGCCAAGGCCGTTCTTTTCCGTGGTGGCCATTCCTCCCATGCCGTAGCACTTGCGGATGACCACGGTGATCTTCGGCACGCGGGCCTGCACGCCGGCATAGACCGCGCGCATGCCTTCCCTGAGCGTGCCTTCCCGCTCGGCCTGCACGCCCACCATGAAACCGGGCATGTCCACCAGGAAGATCAAGGGAATGTGGAAGGTGTCGCATAGCTCGATGAAGCGAACCTGCTTGCGTGCGGCGCGGACATCCATGGCGCCGCCGTTGCGTTGCGGATTGTTGGCCACCAGTCCCACGGCATGGCCGTCCATCCTCGCCAGGGCGCAGATGAGGGAAGGCGCATGGGTGGGCTGGATTTCGAACACGGAATCCTGGTCGACCAGCATGCCGATCAGGGCGCGCATGTCGTAGCCGCGGCGGCGGTCGCGTGGCACGATGCCCAGCAGGCCTTCCTCGCGGCGACCGGCAGGGTCGCCAGTCGGGCGCCTGGGCGGCAGTTCCCAGACATTGGCGGGGAGGTAGCCCAGAAAGCGCCGAACGAGCGCCAGGGCTTCGGCTTCCGTGTCCACGACGTTGTCGATGTTCCCGGAGTCTTCCACCGCCACGCGGCTTCCGCCCAAGGTCTCCTTGTCGACTGCCTGGCCCAGCGCCCGGCGCACCACCGCCGGTCCCGTGCAGAACACCTGGCTTTGTCCGCGCACCATCACGGACCAATGCGAGAGCACGGCGCGCCCCGCCGGTCCGCCCGCCGCGGCGCCGAGGACGGCGCTGACCACCGGGACCTGGCCCAGCAAGGCCACCGATGTCTCGAAACCGTGCACGCCGGGGAAGACGCTGTGGCCGCGCTTGCGCGTGCCGGCCACGGAACCGCCGGCGCCGTCGATGAGATTGACGAGTGGGATGCGGTAGCTGAGCGCCAGGTCTTCCACGAAGCCGCCCTGGCCGCCCTTCTTGCGGTCGCCAGACCAGCTCATGCCTCCGCGCACGGTGAAGTCTTCGCCGCCCACCGCGACCTCCTGCCCATCGATGCGCGCCAATCCCATGACGTAAGGGGCGGGCGTCACGCCGCGGCCATCGGGACCCCGCTGGTCGAGAGGCACGGATTGTCCCGTCAGCTTGCCCACCTCATGAAAACTGTCTGCGTCAACCAGGGTGTCGATGCGTTCGCGGATGGTCAGCCGCGCAGCGGCATGGTGACGCGCGACGTTGGCATCGCCGCCCAGCGACTCGGCCCAGCGCTGCCGGCGCTGGAGCTCCTCGACTTCCGGCTGCCAGTCCTTGGCTTGCGGGTTCATGCGCCTGCCCCCGTCTGTCCCAGCACGCCCTGTTGCGCCAGGGCATCGAGACGCGCGGCGTCGAGGTTCAGCCAGCGCGACAACACGTCGCGCGTGTCCCTGCCGGCAGCGCCGCCGGCCTGCGTGATGCAGCCGGGCGTGCCGCTCAGTTGCGGCACCACGCCGGCCACGGTGACGTCGCCGAGCACGTCGTGGGGAACGCGTTGCAACATGCGGCGGGCACGGTAGTGCGGGTCGTCGAAGATGTCGGCAAGCGTATAGGCACGCGCCGCCGGGACGCTGGCCGCGGCCAGCGCCCGTTCGATAACGGCCTGGTCACGCGCCGACGTCCACGCCGCGATTCGCGCGTCCAGCGCCTCCTCGTTGGCGCGCCGCAGGGCGGCCGTGGCATAGCGTGCATCCTCACCCAGCCCGGCATCCTCCATGGCGGCGGCCAGGCGGCGGAAGACGGCATCGGACATCGCGGCGATGTGCACGTGCCCGCCGTCCCGGGTTGGATAGAGGTTGTTGGGCGTGCTGCCAGGCAGCCGCGATCCGGTGCGAGCGGGTACCGTGCCCAGCTTGTCGTAGGCGGGAACGAAAGGTTCCATCATGCTGAAGGCGCCTTCGTAAAGCGCCGCATCCACGACCTGGCCTTTGCCCGTGGCCTGGCGGGCATGCACGGCCATCATGGCGCCGAAGGCGCCATACAGGCCGGTCAGGTAGTCCGTCATCGATACCGCCACCCGCGCGGGCGGGCGGTCCGGATCGCCCGTCATGTGGCGCACGCCGCTGACCGCCTCGCCGATCACGCCATAGCCAGGCCGGTCGCGATACGGGCCGTCCTGCCCATAGCCGCTGATGCGCACGAGGATCACGCCCGGGTTGCCTGAAGACAGCACGTCATAGCCCATGTTCCACTTCTCGAGCGTGCCAGGGCGGAAGTTCTCGATGACGATGTCGCTTCGCAGCGCCAGTTCGCGCGCGAGCGCCTGGCCCTCTGCCTGACGCAGGTCCAGCGTGACCAGGGATTTATTGCGCAGCAGGCTGGCTGCGTAAAGCGAGACGCCATCCTGGTGTTCACCCATGGTGCGCAAGGGGTCGCCCTCGGGCGCCTCGATCTTGATGACCTCGGCGCCGAAATCGGCCAGCAGGCGTCCACAGAAGGGGCCCGCAACGGTGGAGCCCATTTCCAGCACGCGCAGCCCTGCCAGCGCGCCGGAAGGCGGTAGTGTCTTCATGCCATGCCCTACAGAATGAAATTGCGATAGCGGGCGAACCATTCCCACCCGCTGCGCATGTTGGCCTTGCGCAGCGCCTCGGCGGCATCCGCATCTCCGCGGTGCAGCGCCTGCAGGACTGCCTTGTGTTCCTTCAACGCCTGCTCGCCACGGCCGGGCAGGATGATGATCCGGCGCGACAGCGCCATGATCTTTTCGCTGATGCTGTCGAGCATGGCGCTGAGCGTGCGGTGATCGGCCGCGACGATGATGCTGCGGCGGAAGGATTCGTAGCCTGACAGGAAGGCTTCGAAGTCCTCGTCCTTCAGATAGCGCACCATCGGGCCATTGAAGAGTTCCAGGAAGGGCTCCCAGTCCTGTGGGCGTGAGCGCTCTGCTGCCAGGCGCGCGCTCATGCCTTCCAGGACTTCGCGCACCGAGAAAATCTCCGCGACCTGTTCATAGTCGAGCCGGAAGACGACCGCGCCGCGATTCGGGACGCGTTCGATGAGGCCCCTCAGGGCCAGCCCGGCGAACGCCTCCCGCACTTGTGCGCGCGATACCTTGTATTCCTGCGCCAGGTCGGTTTCGCGCAGCTTGCTGCCGGGCGCGATGCTCTGGCGGGCGATGCGGTCGCGCAGCGTCAACTCGAGTGTCTGCGCGCCGGGAGCCGCGCGGGACGGGGAGGCGCTGGCGCGCCGCCTGCGCTGGGTGGTCTCAGGCATACCGCTGCACCACCGTCTTGGCGAGACTCATTTCCTCGAGCGCAAGCAAGCCCTTTTCACGTCCGTGGCCGCTGCGGCCCACCCCGCCGAACGGCAGCTCCACGCCGCCGCCGGCGCCATAGCAGTTCAGGAAGACCTGGCCGCAGCGCAATGCCCGGGACAGCCGGGCCTGGCGCGATGCATCCTGCGTCCATACGCCGGCCACCAGCCCATAGTCCGTGCCGTTGGCCAGGGCGATCGCATCGGCCTCGTCCTCGAAAGGCAGCACCGACAGGACGGGCCCGAACACTTCCTCCCGTGCCAGCGCGTGATCGCGAGGCACTGGGCCGAACAGCGCGGGCCTGACGAAGTACCCCTGTGCCGCCAGTGAGGCATCGAGCTGGCCCTCGGCCAGCAGGGGGATGCCATCCTCGACGGCGCGTTGCAGGAACTTGCGCACACGGGCGTGCTGCGTGGCATTGATGAGCGGCCCGCAGTCTGCATTTTCCGAAGGCAGGCCGGCGCGGGTGGCGCGGAACGCGTCGGCCAGCCTGGGCGCCCAGTCGTCATAGCGGCTGCTGGCGATCAATACGCGGCTGCCTGCCGAGCAGGTCTGGCCGGCATTCTGCAGGATTGCACGGACTATCACGGGCAGGGCCTGCTCGATGTCGGCGTCCTCGAAGAGGATCTGGGGGGACTTGCCACCCAGCTCGAGCACGCAGCGCACAGGTGTCGCGGCCGCGGCCTGCTGCACGAGGGTGCCGACGCGTGGCGAACCGGTGAATGTAATGAAGTCGATCCCGGGGTGTGCGCTCAGCGCAGCGCCGGCCTCTTCGCCGAGGCCGGTGACGATGTTCAGCGCGCCATCCGGCAGGCCCGCGTCGGCCAGGATATCGGCCAGGCGCAGGATCGTGAGACAGGCGTCTTCGGAGGGTTTGAGCACCGCGGCGTTGCCAACCGCCAGCGCGGGCGCGATCGTGCGTCCGAACATGACGGCGGGGTAGTTCCAGGGAATGATGTGCGCAGTGACGCCCAAGGGTTCCCGGGTAACGATGGCCTGATGCCCGGACAGGAAGGGAATGACCTGGCCCGCGTGCTTGTCGGCTGCGCCGCCATAGAACTCGAAGTAACGCGCGGCGACGTCGATTTCGGCGCGTGCCTGCGCGCGAGGTTTGCCTGTGTCGCGGGATTCGATGTCGGCAAGTTCTTCCGCATGCGCAAGGATGCCCAGGGCCGCGCGCGTCAGGATGCGGCCGCGGTCCGTCGCGCTGAGGGCGGCCCAGGGGCCTTGCAGGGCCCGGCGCGCCGCGGAGACGGCAAGGTCCACGTCGCCAGCGCCACCGCGGGCGATGGTGGCGTAGGTCGTTCCCGTGCAAGGGTCGATGACGGGCAGGAATTCGCCTGCGAGCGGGGCGACCCAGCGGCCGGCGATGAAAAGCGAAGACATGTGGATTCCAGGTGTTCTGCGCCGCATGCGAGACGCGGCAAGTCCTGAACACTTTATCGATGGCGGCCCGCTTTGTGAAAAACCGATGCGCTATATCCAAAGCCGCAATTCGAGGGGTGTGTCGACGAGTCTGTCTTGCATGATGCAGACAATAATGTCGACAGAAAAAAATGCGCGGAACGGCTTGGAAGGAATATGTTCATTCCTTGGAAAGGACGGCCTGTCGCGGCTTTGCGGTTATAGGGTTATGGCAATTGCGTCGTTCCATCGGCGTGGGTATCCGGCCTATGCTGACAGCCATCGAATCGCTTGCATGCCCGTTTGCACCCGGGCCGGAACACCGCCATGCCTCTCTCTCTTTCCCTGCCTTCGCTGTCCTTGCCGCAACCCTTTGCATCCGCCTGGTTGCGACGCCGGACGGTTCCCCGTCGTGTCATTGCCAGTGTCAGCATGGCGGCTTCGGCCGAGCGGATGCTGGACGTCTCGGCCCGCTATTTCGCCGAGCCGGCCGAGTCCCTGGTACAGGGCGGCGCCTTCGCCCGCCAGCGTGCCCGGGCGGGCAAGGCTGACTGAGCGGCGGCACGCGCTTGCTTTCGCGCGTTTACCCCCCGCGTTTACCCCCCGCGTTTACCCCCGCGTTTACCCCCGCGTTTACCCCCGCGTTTACCCCCGCATTTACCCCTTTCGTGCGTTTACTGTGGCGGCGCCTCGCCCAGCGACAAGGCCAGCTCCTCCAGCATCCACCGCTTGAACACCTCGATGGCATGACGCCGCCGCGTGGCGGTGGCATAGGTCAGGAAGTGGCCCACATAGCGGATCTCCTTTTCCTTGCCTGCCAGCGGCCTCACCAGCCGGCCGCTGCGGATCTCCCGCTCGGCCAGTAGCGTCGACTCCAGCGCGACGCCCAGTCCATCGGCCGCCGCCGCAATCACCATGAAGCTTCGATCCAGCCGCGCGCCGTGCAAGGGCGGCGTCGGCAGGCCGTTCAGGTCGAACCAGGCCGGCCAGCGAATCTTCTTCACGTCGCTCTGGATGAGCGGCATGTGCAGCAGGTCGGCAGGCGTGCAGATGCGTGCGGCCATGGCCGGCGAACACAGCGGCGTCAGCAGTTCCTGCCCCAGCGGCACCACCACCTGGCCTTCGCTGCGCGGCTGGCCGTAGATCACGTCCAGGTCGAACTCGTTGTATTCGAAACGCGCGTAATCGGTGTTGGCCGCCAGCCGCAGGTCGATCTGCGGGTGCGCGGACAAAAAGCTGGAGAGGCGCGGCAGCAGCCATTGCGCGGCGAAGCTGGGCGCTGAATGCAGGCGCAGCATGGCGGGGCCGTGGCTGCTGACCAGTTCCATGCCGATGCGCAGTTCATCCATGCCGCGCGCCACGTGGCCGAAGAGCGTTTCGCCATTGGGCGTGAGCGCGATGGCGCGGCCGGTGCGCAGGAACAGCTGGGTGCCGAGCGCCTCCTCCAGGCCGCGGATGGCGTGGCTGATGGCGCTGGGCGACAGGCAGAGTTCGTTGGCCGCTGCGCGAAAGGAGCCGGTGCGCGCCGCGGCCTCGAAGGTCCGCAGCATGGCCAGCGGCAGTGTCCGCAGGGCGTCGGGCGCCTTGTCCTTCGAGGCTGTCATGCGGGTAATCCCCCTGTTTTTCGGTGAGTTTAATTCACCTGAAGGTGCAATATTACCGTTTGTTTGCCTGTTTTCACGTGGTTAGGATTCACCTTCATGCCCACGATGCATGACGCATTTCCCCAAACACGAGAGGACAGGAGACAGCATGCTGTTGGACAGCAAAGTTGCCGTGATTTCCGGCGCCGCCGGTGTGCGCGGTATCGGTTACGCCACCGCCAAACTATTCGCCGAGCAAGGCGCCAAGGTCGTCATTCTTGACCTGGACGAGGCCGCCAGCCAGGCTGCCGCCGCCACCTTGCCGGGCGCGGGCCATCTGGGCCTGGCCTGCGACGTGACCGACGCCGCCGCCTGCCGGCGCGCCGCCGATGCCGTGCTGGCCCGGCATGGCCGCATCGATGTCCTGATCAACAACGCAGGCATCACCCAGCCGGTCAAGACCATGGAGATCGACGCGGACAGCTGGGACCGCATCCTGGACGTGAACCTGCGCGGCGTGCTGCAGCTCAGCCAGGCCTTCATTCCCCAGTTCCGCAAGCAGGGTGCCGGCTCCATCGCCTGCATGTCCTCGGTGTCCGCGCAACGCGGGGGCGGCATCTTCGGCGGCCCGCACTACTCGGCCGCGAAGGCCGGCGTGCTGGGCCTGGCCAAGGCCATGGCACGCGAGCTGGGGCCGGACAACGTGCGCGTGAACTGCGTCACGCCCGGCCTCATCGAGACCGACATCACCGGCGGCAAGCTCACCGACGCCATGCGCGCCGACATCCTGAAGGGCATTCCGCTGAACCGCCTGGGCCAGGCCCGCGACGTCGCCAGCGCCTATCTCTTCCTTGCGTCCGACCTGTCGTCCTATATCACGGGCGGCGTCATCGACGTCAACGGCGGCATGCTGATCCACGGCTAAGGAACGACGATGACTGACACGCTTGCATCCTCCGCGCCGGTGCGCACACTGCCCGCCGACGCGCCGCGCGCCGACAGGCTGGCCCATCTGCGCGACGTGGCCTATCGCATCCGCCGTTACGCCTTGCGCATGGGCGAGGTCCAGGGCCAGGGCTACATCGGCCAGGCGCTGGGCATGGCCGAAATCCTTGCGGTGGCCTATGGCCACGCGCTCACGCTGCGTCCGGAAGAGCCCGAATGGGAAGGCCGCGACCGCTACCTGCTGTCCCACGGCCACTACGCCATCGCCTTGTATGCCGCCCTGATCGAAGCCGGTGTCATCCCCGAGGGCGAGCTCGAAAGCTATGGCAGCGACGACAGCCGCCTGCCGATGTCCGGCATGGCCGCCTATACGCCCGGCATGGAAATCTCCGGCGGCTCGCTGGGCCAGGGCCTGACGATCGCCGTCGGCATGGCACTGGGCCTGCGGCTCAAGCGCAGCGATGCCTTCGTCTACAACTCGATGTCCGATGGCGAGCTGGATGAAGGCGCCGTCTGGGAGGCCGTGCTGTCGGCAGCCCATTACAAGCTGGACAAGCTGATCTGCCTGGTCGACATCAACAACCAGCAGGCTGACGGCCGCTCCAGCGACGTGCTGGGCTTCGAACCGCTGGCCGACAAGTGGGCCGCCTTCGGCTGGCACGTCCAGCGCGTGAAGGGCAATGACCTGGAAGCCGTGCTGGATGCCTTCGACCGTGCCCGCACCCACGAGGGCGCGCAGCCTCGCGTGATCCTGTTCGACACCCTGATGGGACGCGGCGTGCCTTTCCTGGAGGCACGCGAGAAGAACCATTTCATCCGCGTCGAGGAAGCGGAGTGGCAGCAGGCCATCGACATCCTGGACCGCCAGCACGCAGGAGAACGCGCATGAGCCAGCCCGCCCCCAACAAGCCCAAGCTCACCACCTCGGCCATGATCGCCTCGATCGCGGCCGAAGGACAGCCCACCCGCAGTGCGCCTTTCGGCGAGGCGCTGGTGAAAGTGGCGGCCGAGCGGCCCGACATCATCGGCATGACGGCCGACCTGGCCAAGTACACCGACCTGCACATCTTCGCGCGCGAATACCCCGAGCGCTTCTTCCAGATGGGCATGGCCGAGCAGCTCCTGATGGGCGCGGCCGGCGGCCTGGCCAAGGAAGGCTACGTGCCTTTCGTCACGACCTATGCGGTGTTCGCCGCGCGCCGGGCCTATGACTTCATCCACCAGATCATCGCCGAGGAAGACCTGAACGTGAAGATCGCCTGCGCGCTGCCAGGGCTGACCACGGGCTATGGCCCCAGCCACCAGGCCACCGAGGACATCTCGATCCTGCGCGGCATCCCGGGCCTGACCATCGTCGATCCTTGCGATGCGCTGGACATCGAACAGGCCGTGCCCGCCATCGCGGCGCATCGCGGTCCGGTCTACATGCGTCTGCTGCGCGGCAAGGTGCCGCTGGTGCTGGACGAATACGACTACCAGTTCGAGCTGGGCCGCGCCAAGCTGCTGCGCGACGGCAAGGACGCGCTCATCATCTCCAGCGGCCTGCTGACGATGCGCGCGCTGGAAGCCGCGCAGGAACTGGCCGGCGGCGCGGCGGACGTGGCGGTGCTGCATTCGCCGACCATCAAGCCGCTGGACGAAGAGACCATCCTGCGCGAAGTGCGGCGCGGCGACCGCCTGGTCATCGTGGCCGAGAACCACTCCGTGGTGGGTGGCTTGGGCGAAGCCATCGCGGGACTGTTGCTGCGCCAGGGCGTCGCGCCCACGCGCTTCAGGCAGATCGCCTTGCCCGATGCCTTCCTGGATGCGGGCGCCTTGCCCACGCTGCATGACCGCTACGGCATCTCGACCTCGGCCATCGTGGCGTCGATCAAGTCGTGGTTGTAAGACGGAGCGTTTTTCAAGACGGAATAGCCAAGACTGAATCGTCCACATGACCCCCCGCGTGCAGGGCACGCGGGTACATTCCCATAACTGAAACAAGAGACAGGAGACAACATGTCCAGGATTAGCAGAAGAGCCTTCGTGGCCAGCGGGGGCGTCCTTGCCACCGCGCCGTTCTTTCCGGCCATCATCCGGCCCGCGCATGCGGCCGTGACCCTCACGCTGGGCCATGGCGCCGCGCCGGGCAATCCGCGCGCCGTCGCCGCGGCGAAGTTCGCCGAGCTGGTCGCGGCCAAGAGCCAGGGCAAGGTCCGCGTGAACATCGCCGGCGCCGAGCAGCTGGGCAGCGATGCCGCCATGCTGACCAGCCTGCGCACCGGCGCGCTGGACTTCTCGATCAACAGCCAGGGCCCCGTGGGCAACGTCGTGCCCGAGATCAACGTCCTGGGCCTGCCTTTCCTGTTCCAGTCCGCCGACCAGGCCGTGAAGGTGTTGTCCGGCGATGTGGGCAAGGACCTGGCGCAGCGCCTGGAGCCTGCCGGCCTGTCCCTGCTCAGCTGGTGGGACAACGGCATCCGCCACGTCACCAACAGCAAGCGCGCGGTGCAGACGCCCGCTGACCTGAAGGGCCTGAAGCTGCGCGTGCCGTCCGACGTCATGTTGATGGATGTGTTCAAGTCGCTGGGTGCCAGCACCGAGCAGATCGCCTTCGGCGAGCTGTACATCGCCCTGCAGCAGGGCGTGGTCGATGGCCAGGAGAATCCATTGGCCAACATCGAAAGCTCCAAGCTCTACGAGGTCAATCGATTCATCAGCCTCACCGGCCACGTGTGGCAGAGCAATCCCTTCCTGATGTCGCGCATCGCGCGCGCCAAGGTGGGCGAGCCCGAGCTCAAGGCCATCCAGGAAGCGGCCGAAGAGGCCGGCGCGCTGCAGCGCCAGCTGATGCGCGACGCCGACACGCAGCTGCTGGCGAAGTACCGTGCCGACGGCAAGCTGCAGGTCAATGAAGTGGATCCCGCACCGTTCCGCGAGGCAACGGCGCCGGTCATCGAAGCCTGGCGCAAGAAAAGCAAGGTCGGCCCTTTCGTCGAGCGTCTGGTGGACGCGGCGAAGTCCTGATTTTCTGAACAGGTTTCCATGATGACAACACCCTTCAAGCAATCGCTTGTGGGGGCCACGCAGCGGATAGACCGGCTCATTGCCGGTTTTTCCGCATTCGTGGTCCTTGCTTCCACCCTGGTGCTGCTGGTCTGCCTGGCCATCAATGTGTTCGTCCGCTATTTCAATGACGCGGGTGGCCTGTCGTGGGTCGGCGAACTCTCCGCCTTTCTCTTCCCCTGGATGATCGCCGGCGGCATCGTGCTGGGCGTGCAGCGCGGCGCGCACATCGCGGTCGATGTGTTGACGGCGCTGCTGCCTGAACGCATCCGGCTGCTCTGGGCCATCGCGATCAATCTGCTGGTGGTGGCCACCTATAGCTGGCTCTTCCATGCGGTGGTGGGCATGATGGACATCGTCGCCATCGAGATCAGCCCCATGCTGAACCTGTCGGTCAGCTGGGCCTATGCCGCGCTGGCCTATGCGGCCCTGGGCACGGCGGCTTGCAGCCTCTTCATCGCCCTGCGTGTGATGGTGCAGGGCGCGGCCGCCTTGCCGCAGCCCGAGCCCGAGGAGAGCGGCCTATGATGCCCGTCCTGATCGTCACCTTCCTCGCGTTGCTCCTGCTGGCCGTGCCGGTGGGACACGTGCTGGTCATCGCTTCCGGCGCGGCCATCAGCACCAGCGAGTTCCTGCCCTACAACATCATCATCCAGCAGCTCTTCGGGCCGTCGCAGTCCTTCCCGATGCTGGCCCTGCCGTTCTTCATCCTGGCCGGCGGCCTGATGATGAGCGGCACGCTGGGCCAGCACCTGGTGGATTTCGCCACGGTGCTGGTGCAGCGCTACCGGGGAGGCCTGGCCTCGGTGTCCGTGCTGGGCTCGGCCACCATCGGCGGCGTGTCGGGGTCGGCGGTGGCGGACGCCACGTCCATGGGGTCCATCCTGATCCCCTGGCAGAAGCGCGAGGGTTATCCGGCGGGCTTCGTGGCGGCCAACAACGCGGCCACTTCGATGATCGCGGTGCTGATCCCGCCGTCCATCCCGATGATCCTGTACTCGCTGGTCTCGGGCGTGTCCATCGGCGGGCTGTTCCTGGCGGGCGTGTTGCCCGGGCTCATGATCACCGCCGTGTTCATCCTGGTCTGCAACCTGTCGGCGCGCCTGCGCAATTTCCCGTACAACCGCGTACCGTTCGACTGGGCCCGGTTCTGGCCGTTGCTGGCCAAGGCGTCGCCGGCCTTGCTGCTGCCTGTGCTGATCCTGGTGCTGCTGCGCTTCGGCATCGCCACGCCCACCGAAGTCTCGGTGCTGGCCACGCTCTACGCGTTGCTGATGGGCGTGCTGGTGTACCGCGACCTGACCTTGCCGGCCTTCGTGAAGGCGGTGCTGGCGGCGGGCGTCTCCACCGGCGTGGTCATGCTGGTCATCATGGGGTCCACCGTGGTGGCCTGGCTGGTCACCTTCGCCCAGGTGCCGCAGGCCTTCGCGGCCTGGTGCCTGGAAACGCTGCAGGATCCGTGGGCCATCATCCTGGTGCTGAACCTCATCATGCTGCTGGTGGGCATGTTCATCGACCTGCCTGCCGCCATCCTGCTGCTGGGCCCCATCTTCGTGCCGCTGGCGAAAGAGATCGGCCTTGACCCGATGCAACTGGGCATCATGATGGTGCTGAACCTCAGTATCGGCCTCTTCACGCCACCTGTCGGGACGACACTCTTCATTTCCAGCACCATCGCCAAGGTGCCGGTGCTGAAAGTGGTGAAGGAATTGTGGCCGTATTACCTGGGCGCGCTGATCGTGCTGGCGCTGTTCAGTTATGTGCCGGCGCTGACCTTGAGGTTCTAGGTCCGTGCGACAGGCCTTCGATCCGTCCTCGTGATGGACCGAAGGCCTGGACGGAATACCTCAATCCCCATCCAGCGCATCGAAGCGCCGGGCCAGATCGTCCAGCAACGCGCGTACGGCCGGCAGCAGCCCGCGGCGCGAGGCAAAGACGGCATGCACGATCTCGCGCCGCGGCGCCCAGCCCGGTATCACCTGTACCAACTCGCCGCGCGCGAGCTGTTCGCGCACCAGCATCGACGGCAACTGCACGACGCCCACGCCGGCCAGCGCCGCCGCGCGCAAGGCCAGCATGCCGCGCGTGACCAGCCGTGGACGATGATGGATGGAGGCGCGTGCGCCGTCCGGGCCGATCAGGTCCCACAGGTGCTCATGCTGCGGCAGGCCCACGGCCATGCTGGGCAGGCCGGACAGGTCCGCGGGCACGGCCGGCACGCTGCCTGCCAGCAAAGCGGGGCTGGCCACCAGGCATTGCCCGCGTTCGGCCAGCACGCGCAGCACCAGGTCGCTGTCCTCCAGCGGAGGCGGCCGCACGCGGATGGCGATGTCGATGCCTTCGCCGACGACGTCCACCACGCGGTTGGTCTCTTCCAGGTGGATCGTGACCAGCGGGTGTTCGACCATGAAGGCGCCCAGCATGTCGGCCACCTGGGCATCGAGCAGGGCGATGGGGCAGGTCATGCGGATGGTGCCGCGCGGCTCGGCATGCGTCATGGCGATGGCGTCGTCGGCGGCATCGGCTTCCACCAGCATGGCCTTGCAGTGGGCGTAGTACGACTGCCCGATTTCCGTGACGGCGAAACGCCGCGTGGAGCGCTGGATCAGCCGCGTGCCCAGGCGCTCTTCCAGCAAGGCGATGCGGCGGCTCAGCTTGGATTTCGGGATGCCCAGCGCGCGTCCGGCGGGCGCGAAACCGGCGTGGTCCACCACCTGGACGTAGTAATAGAGATCGTTGAGGTCGCGCATCGCATCCAGAGGAAAAATCCGTTGATCGTTCCTATTCTAGGACGCTGAAGGCGGATTTTCCCATCTACCGAGGAATTCGTTCTCTTTCTATAGTGGTTCCCTATCCACGCAGCCAGTGGCTGCACAGAACGGAGAACGCATCATGAAGAAGATCCTCGGCGTCTACAGCGCACCCCGGCCCCACTGGGTCGGGGACGGCTTTCCCGTGCGCTCGCTCTTCGGCTATGACGGCCTGGGCAAGCACCTGAGCCCCTTCCTGCTGCTGGACCATGCTGCGCCCACGCATTTCGAGCCTGCCGCGCAACCCCGTGGCGTGGGCCAGCATCCGCACCGCGGCTTCGAAACCGTGACCATCGTCTACCAGGGCGAACTGGCGCATCGCGACTCGACCGGCGCGGGCGGCCTGATCGGCCCGGGTGACGTGCAGTGGATGACGGCTGCCCGTGGCATCCTGCATGAGGAGTTTCATTCGAAGGCCTTCACGCAGCGGGGCGGCACCATCGAAATGGTCCAGTTGTGGGTGAACCTGCCCGCGAAGGACAAGCTGGCCGCGGCGGGATACCAGACCCTGCTGGCGGGTGACATTCCGACGGTGGCCTTGCCCGATGGCCCGGGTAGCGTGCGCGTCATTGCCGGCGAGTACGCGGGCAGCCAGGGGCCGGCACGCACGTTCACGGCCATGGATGTCCGCGACATCAAGCTGGGGCAGGGCGGTGTGGCGCGTTTCGATACCCGCGACGGACACACGCTGGCGCTGGTGGTGCTGCATGGCACGGTGCTGGTCAACGGCAATGCGGTGGCGCGCGAAGGCCAGCTGGTGCATCTGGATCGCGACGGCAGCGGCGTGGAAATCGAGGCCAACAACGATGCCGTGGTGTTGTGGTTGTCGGGCGAACCCATCGACGAGCCCGTGGTGGGCTACGGCCCGTTCGTGATGAACAGCGAGGCCGAAATCCGCCAGGCTGTCGATGACTTCAACCGCGGCCGCTTTGGCGCCATGGTTGCCTGAGCGCAGTGGTGGGCGGCCTCCCTCGGGAGGCCGCCTTGCTTTCAGCGTGCCACCAGCCGCTGGCTGCCGTCGGGCAGCACCTGCGCCGTGATGGGGGCCAGCGCGGCCAGCGCCGCAGGCAGGCCGCGCGGATCGTTCAGGTCCACGGTGCCGCTGACCGGGAATTGCCGCAGGCGCGGCGCATCCAGGCGCGTGGGCTCGGACAGATAGCGGTTGATTTCATCGACCGCCAGCCACAAGGGCGTGGCGCGGAAATCCAGCCGTCCCCGCTGCCAGGCAACGAAGGGGCCGACGTCCACCCGATCCAGGTGGCCGAGGCCCGACGCGGACACGGCGATCATGTCGCCGGTTTCCATCGGCGTGGTCTTGCGCTGCCACCACGCGCCGCTGCGCAGGCTGACGGGGCCGGTCTCCACGCTGATGCGTGTTTCGTCAGGCAGTTGCCGCACATTCACCCGGCCACGCGTCATGAGGACCTGTGCGGGGCCGGCTGCCACGGTCCATGCGGGCGCATTGTCGGCGCGCAGGCCCAGATACAGCTCGCCGGCGTGCAGCGTGATGCGCCGCGCATCGGCGTGGATTTCCACGCTGGCGCGGCTGTCGGTGTTCAGGAACAGTTCTCCACCATCGGGCAGCGATTCGCGATGCCGTTCACCGCGCGCCGTGGCCAGTTGCGCGGCATGCAGCGGCGGCTGCCAGAGATGGGGCCGGGCGGCGAGGCCCGCGCCCAACACGGCGAGGGACAGGCCGGCGCCGCCCAACAGCACGCGGCGCCGGTTCAGGCGTAGCGGGCTGGCGCCGGTTGCCGCGATCCGGGCGGCACTCGGCCGGGCAACGCCGCCTGGGTGTTCCGCGCCGTCCCACAGGCGGTCCAGGCGTCCATATTGCAAGGCGTGGCGGGGGTCGGCCATGCGCCAGAGCTCGAATGCGCGGATTTCCATCGGCGACGCATCGCCCGAACGCATGCGCGCATACCAGTACGCGGCCTGGTCGCGGGGATCGTCGGGAATGGCGGTGTCGCTGGGGCGCATGGAAGAGGGCGGCGAAGAACCGGGAATGAGCCAAATTATTGCAAATGGTTATCGTTTCTGCAATTGCGTCCCGGCATGAATGTAGCGTCACGTGTACGCTGGCAAACTTCCGTCCTTCATCCAGATTGCCGTCCATGACCCAGCCGCTATCCGACGACGCCATCCTGTGCCGGCCCATCGGCATCATCCGCAGTCCTTACGCACAGCCTGAAGGCACGCCGATCCAGAGCGCGGGAGCGCCTGGCGAGGCGGCCACGCTGGCAGTGCATGAGGCGTACGCCGCGGGCTTGAAGGACATCGAAGGCTTCGACTATCTCATCCTGTTGACGCACCTGCATCTGTGCCAGCAGGAGAAGCTCGAGGTCGTGCCTTTCCTGGACACGGTTCCGCATGGCGTCTTCGCCACCCGCGCGCCGGCGCGTCCGAATCGCATTGGCCTGAGCATCGTGAAACTCGACAAGGTAGAGGGAAGCGTGCTGCATTTCCTGGGCAATGACATGGTCGACGGCACGCCCGTGCTGGACATCAAGCCCTATGTGCCGCGTTTCGACGCGCGCGAGACCGAGCGCGTGGGCTGGTTTGGCCCGCAGCTTGCGCGTCTTGCGCAGACGCGCGCCGATGACCGCATGCGTTAACCTCCGCTGGCGGAAGATTCGCCAGACAGTTTTCTTGTTCCTCCAAGGAGTCCATCCATGAAGATCAGCGCCCGGAATGTCCTGCCCGGCAAGGTCGTCGCCATCGTGCGCGGCCCCGTCACCACGGAAGTCACGCTGGAGATCGCGCCTGGCGTGCAGATCGTCTCGACGATCACAAGCACCTCGGCCGAGTCCCTGAAGCTGGGCGAGGGCGCCAAGGTCTACGGCGTCATCAAGGCATCCAGCGTGATGATCGCGACGGATTGATCACACGGCCGCGTCACCCGCGCACAACATCTTTTTTTGCGTGGGTATGACAAGTGTCGTGGAGTCATGCTATAGTCGCGGACTTGGCACTACGAGGAGACGTGGAGCCGGAGTTTTTGAAGTGCGTGGGTCAGGAAGTTCGGCCCGTGAGAGGCGCACTTCCGGAGACGCACTCCCAGAGATGCACTTCCGGCTGCTTGATGGATTGCCCGAAGAAATTCAGCGCCAGCAAGACAGTGAAAAAAATTCCTGATATACTCTCGCCTCTTTGCGAAACATCGATGGTTCGCAAATAAGTTGAAGCAGTACCAAGTTGAATCAGTACCAATCGCAGTACAGCAGTAGTAGTAGTACAGCAGTACCAAGCGCCCGTAGCTCAGCTGGATAGAGTACCTGGCTACGAACCAGGGGGTCGTAGGTTCGAATCCTGCCGGGCGCGCCAATTCCGAAGGGTCTCCACGAAAGTGGAGGCCCTTTTCTTTTGCGCGATTCAAACCGCATTGCGCGACGACGGTTGGCGCCAGCCATCGCCGTGTGCGCTGGCGCGTCTTGCGGCATATCCGTGCAAGGCAGGCCTAGGGGCCGTGCCTGGCGCTGGCCAGGCACGGCTCAGGCTGCCACGCCAGAGAGATAGCCAAACCGGGCAGACAAGGGCGCCGAGATATTGCACACGATTCCCGCGGGAAGGTATTGCACCTCCGCGTGTCCATCGAAAGCGCTGCGAACGCTGCTGCTGACAGTGCGGCTGCCGAATCCTCTCCTGGAGGGGGGGCTCACGGCAGGCCCGCCCGATTCGCTCCAGCTCAGATTGAACACTTCGCTGCCGCCACCGCCATCGTCCGGGCTGAGGGCGATGGACCATAGCACCTCGATGTTCCCGCCGGTAACCGATAGGGCGCCATATTTCCGGGCGTTGGTGGCCAACTCGTGAATCGTCAACGCCAGCGCGGCTGCCGCCTCCTTGGCCAGGGTGATATCCGGGCCGACACAACGAATCTGGAAGTCCGAGGAGTACGGCGCCAGGGCCTCGGAAAGCAGCACGTCGAGGCTGGTTTCGACGGGAGAGACGGCGAGGGCGTGGGCGCGTGCCATGATCACGAGGCGGCTGCCCAGCACCCGTTGGAAGTCGAGAGGGTCCGGGTGACCGCGCAACGTCAGGTTGGCGACGGCACCGACTGAAGAAAACAGATTCCGGATGCGATGATCCAGTTCGCCCAGGAGCAGCTCGCGTGCCTCGCGGGAGCGGCTGTATCTTGCAAGTTGCGCGCAGAGGCTGGCTGCTTCGCCTATGGCGGACCTCTGCTCGTCGCCAAGATCGATGGCGCCACGGAAACTGGCGGAGATGGCGCCGTGCGGCAAACCGTCGGCGCCTATGGCGGGCGTGGACAGCACGGACTGGAGCCCGTGCGCCTGCATCAGCTTGCGCCACTCCGGCTTCATGCGCTGGTCGGTGGCGATGTCGGTGACCTCGTAGGCTGTCCCGTGAAGAACAGCCAGGCCGCAAGAGCCGCGTCTCGCTCCATCAAACGGTTTGTTTGCAATGAGATCAGAGAAGGATGCGGGCAGGCTGGGAAAGATGGCGTGCCGGAAGCTGAGGCCAGGCTTGTCCAGCACCGTGATCCCGACCACCGCATGGGGAAGGGCGGCCTGCAGCCGCTCTGCGAACTCGTGCAGCAGTCCGGCGACAGGTTCGTCGGCGCAAATCACATCGAGTGCCTTGCGCCGAAAATATTCAATCAAATCGCGCATTTGCACCGCCGACTGTGAGGACTGAGGATTGGCCCCCACGGTACCATATGTGCGATATCATCGCGCCCAGCCCCTTTAAACATCAAAGGCTTACAATGGCTGCCAGGAATCACGCATGGCGCGCCTGGGCCGCAGGATTGCGTTTTGGATCAGTGTGTCAGGCGCCAGACGCGCCGTTGGCGACGGCCCTGGCTACATTTCGCGCGAGTTTCGTGCGTCTGGAAGCTGTTTCCAGATGGCGCGCGTGGTTCAATCTTTTCGTTAGTCAACGCAGTCCCTCCGACGATTTGGGCATGAAGTCCGTCTCAGCGAGCGATGCAGTGATGGAATCGTCGTCAGGGGCGTAAGGCCCTGGCGGTTGAAATTTGGCCTGGGCGGATCATGGAAGAACAAACACAACAGCAGCGCCAGGGAGTTCGCGGCCTGAACGGGGTGCCCTCGCCAGCCGAGGAGAACCTCTTCTTTGCCGCGGTCAGATCGGCACCCATGCCGATGCTGATCACGGATCCCCGGTTGCCAGACCATCCCATCATTGCAGCCAACAATGCGTTCTGCGAATTGACCGGCTATGCGATGGAAGACATCGTGGGCAGGAACTGCCGTTTCCTGCAAGGCGCCGACACGGATGCCAACGCGATCGCCCAGGTGCGCGACGCGATTGCCGAGCAGCGGGAAATATCGATCGAACTGATCAATTACCGCAAGGACGGTTCTCCGTTCTGGAATGCCTTGTACATTTCCCCGGTATCCAACGACGCGGGCGAGGTCATCTATTTCTTTGCTTCCCAGTTGGATGTCAGCCGTCGTCGTACTGCGGAAGACGGCTTGCGCCAGGCGCAGAAAATGGAGGCGCTGGGTCAATTGACGGGCGGCATCGCCCATGACTTCAACAACCTGCTGCAGGTCATGACGGGCTACCTGGACCTGATCCGCATGAGCGCGTCCAAGGGCGAGCTCGATCCTGAGCAGATACTCAGCTATACCTCCCGGGCGCGTTCGGCGACCGAGCGCGCTTCGACCCTGACCCAGCAACTGCTGGCCTTTTCACGCAAGCAAAAGCTTGAAGGGCGGGTACTCAATCTCAACAGCCTGATTGCGTCCAGCAATGCGGTGTCGCAGCGTACCTTGCCGGATGTGGCGTTGATCGTGCGCCAGGACGACGCGCTCTGGAATTGCCGCGTCGACGCGACCCAGGTTGAGGTGGCGCTGCTCAATGTCCTGCTGAACGCTCGCGACGCCTTGGCCGGGCGTGACCAGCCCGCTGTCACCGTGGAGACCAAGAATATCTCGGTCTCCGCGTTGCAGGGTGTCTCGTTCGACGGCCTGGCGCCGGGGCGCTACGTCAGTGTCGCCATATCGGATAACGGCACCGGAATTCCCAGCGCGATCCGTGATCGCGTCATGGACCCCTTTTTCACGACCAAGGAAGAGGGGCGCGGCACCGGTCTTGGCCTGTCCATGGTGTATGGCTTCGTCAAGCAATCCGGCGGCGCGCTGCGGGTCTATTCGGAGGAGGGCATCGGCACGACGATCCGCATGTACTTCCCTGCCATCGACGCGCCAGCCGAGGAAAGCGAAGCCGCTTCCGTCGATCCGGCTCAGCGGGGCTGCGAGACGGTCCTGATCGTGGAAGACAGGCCGGAAGTCGCGGACCTTGCGCGCGTGGTGCTGGAAGGATACGGCTACCGTTGCGCGGTGAGCCACAACGCGGCGGACGCGCTGGATGCGTTGTCCTCGGCCTCCTACGACCTGCTCTTCACCGATCTCATCATGCCTGGCGGCATGAACGGCGTGATGCTTGCCCGCGAGGCGAAGCAGCGTCATCCGGGCATCCGGGTGTTGTTGACCACGGGTTATGCAGAAAGCGCCATCGAGCGGACCGACGCGGGCGGGTCGGCGCTGGATGTGATCTCCAAGCCTTATCTTCCCGCTGAATTGGCGAGAAAAGTACGCGGCGTGCTGGGGAGCGTGCCACGCGCGGCGAGCGGCCTGTAACCCACAACTGGCCAGACGGTACGCTGGCGGTCAATGCGGGCGGACTGACGGGGTCGTTCCAGGCTTGCTGAAAGTGAAGCGGGAAGCGCCCTGCGGCGCGGCATCCAGCAGCGTCCAGGCAATGGCAACACTGCCAGCCTCTACCAGATCGCCTCCACGACCGCCCACGCCGCGAACAGGCTCAAGCCCAGCGACAGCGTGGCCACCAGGCCGTCCCGTGTCGTCAAGGACAGGCCGAACAAAGCCAGCGCCGCGCCGCACGCTGAGTTGGCAAAGGGGATGACCTCCAGCGGCGGCATGGCGATGCAGATGGTGAGGCACAGGGCGGCGATGAGCCGCGTGCCGATGTCGCCGGTCATCCATCGCAGCCGCGACCGGCAGAAGGCATCGCTCAGGCGCCCGAGCGGGCGCAGGAAGCGCACCGAATGATGCAGCCACCGCGGCTGCACGCAACGCCGCAGGATCAGTTGCGGCAGCCAGATGGCGCAGCGCCCGCCGATGATCTGCAGCGCCGCCAGCCCCACCAGGAGGGCGACGGTCGTGGGAATGCCCGGCATGCCGCCCACCGGCGACAGCACGATCAACCCGGGAATGAGCAGCAGCGGCCCGAAGCTGCTGCGGCCCACGGCATCCAGCATGCGTCCGACCGAAACCGGATCCTGGCGGCGTGACAGCTTCTCCAGCCTGTCCAGCATGGTGGTCAGCGTAGGGGCGGCCCGCCAGGCCCTGCCTCTGAAGCGCGCGCCGCGCCGTTCACCGGCGTCGGCGTGGGCGGTGACGACGCGGGCGCGGGCGGGCCGGCGGGCGGCCGGACGGCCCCCGTTCAACGAGGTCCTGCTGGCGTGGCGCCGGCGACGGGACTTCTATCAGGGTAAGCGTCGACGGCGCGATGCGTATCCGGTGGCATGGGTGCTCCTCCTTTTTTGTGGATGCACCCAGACTAGGGCCAGTCGCAGCCCTGAGAGGATTCAAAAGTTTGTCAGTTGCAAGCGGTAGGCTTGCCCCGCGGGCGGCGGACCGGGGCGCTGCAAAGATCAGAGACGAAGTCGTCCCGCGCGCGCCAGGTCCGGCCTCCCGCGATCAGCGCTTGCGCTGGCCCACCAGCAACCGTATTCCCATTCCTATTGCCATGGGAAGGATGAAGTAGACGCTGATCGGCCGATCGCGCAGCTGGGTCAGCATGAGGATGATGAACCCCACGCCCGCCAGGATGGCGACGCCCAGCAAGCGCGCGACGGGCGAACCATAGAAATACGCGCGCTCGGGAACGGCTTGGCCCGGCGGCTGGCGCTGTTTCCACGCCCCGATCGCCGCCAGCAGGGCGTCGCGGAACTTCGGATATTCCGCTTGCAGCTTGCCCTGGCCCATGATGAGCAGGGTGGGGCCGCTGCTGCGGCGCAGCTTCAGGTAGTCGTCGGTGTTGTACGACACCAGCGAGGCATAGGGCACGTCGCCCAGGCCCGAGAAATGCACGCCGTCGGCGTGTATCGTCGCTGTCCGCTTGCTGGGAAAGCGGCGGTAGGTCAGCAGGCCGGGCAGCGCGCCCAGCGCGGCGGCCGCCAGGGCGCAGGGGATGGCGAGCGCCAGGTCGACCTCGGCGATCAGCAGGCCGATCAAGCTGCCGGCGAAGAGCGTGCAGACCAGCAGCAGCGAGGTGATGGCGGCCGCCTGGTGCCAGCGCGTGATCAGCATCACGGGATACGTGGCGGGCGGGGCGGGGAAGGCGGGGGTGTCGGGCGTCGTGGTCATGTGCGCCGCCTATTTCAGCGCCATCTTCGCCGCCACGTCCCGGCTCATCAAGCCCCGGATGTGGCGCGAGATCTGTTCCGCGTGGCCGATGGCCAGGCGGTCGGCGCGGTCGGTATCGCGCGCCGCGATGGCCAGGATCATTTCCTCGTGCTCGCGCACGTATTCGTCCGGCAGGCGGTCGTCGAAAGAGGAGTAGTACATGCGCAGGATGCGCTGGCCTTCGTCCAGCAGCTTGCTGAACAGGCCGACGTAATAGGGGTTGTCGGCGGCTTCGGCGATGGCAATGTGGAAGTCGCGGTTGGTGACGATCATCGCCAGCGCGTCCTGGTTGCGCACGGCCACCGCGAATTCGTCCTGGCGCGCCCGGATATGTTCGAGTTGATGGGGGCGGTGGTGCACGGCCGCCCCGCGGGTCGTCACGCGGTACATCAGCGTCAGGGCGTCCAGGTAGCCGCCGATCTGGCGGAAGTCGATGACGGAAACGATGGTGTTGCGATTTGGCAGGCTGGTCACCAGGCCCTCGGCAGCCAGGCGCACGAGGGCTTCGCGCACCGGCGTGCGCGACATCTGGAACTGGTTGGAGAGATTGATCTCGTCGAGCGGCACGCCGGGCGGCAGGACCAGTTCGATGATGTCCCGGCGCAAGCGGTCGTAGATGCTTTGCGCGCCCAAGCCGCGCTTTTTCTTTTCAGTGATATCGGTCTTCTTCATGGTCCCGATTTTATCCAGGCCCCGGCCTGATCCGGATGGCGGCGGCGCACCGTGCCCGAAGCCCCGGATTGGGGACGGATCGGCACCGTCACCGACTATAACGCAGGAATGTCCGGACAGGCGCATGACGCATGGCTGTCTCGGCAGGGGCCTAGAATCGGCGTTTCGCCGCCTTGCGGACGGCGCGTTCCGCCTTTCCTTGCCCCATGAAGACGTTCCTTCTTTTCCTGCTGTGGCTGGTCAGCGCGACGCTGGTCTACGCCCTGGCCTGGTCCTTCAGTGGTGAAGGCCCGCCTGCCGTGCCCGACTGGTTCCGCGCCCGTGCCGGCGGCGCATCCGTCGATGCCGAGGCCTTGGCGCTGCGTTATCTGCTGTGTGTCTCTTTCGGCCGTGCGCTGCTGCTGACGGTGGCGGCATTCCTGGCCTGGCGCTTCCTGCGCAAGCGCCAGGCGCAGGAACGCAAGCGCCATCCCGATCACAGCCTGTAACGCTGTCTGACGTCCGGGCCGCGTTGCGTGACGGGGCTTCCCCGTGGTTTCCCCTAGTCGCCTGGCGTCCCTCAGGGGTGCGCGTGTTGGACTACGACGAAGGTCGTGTATGACGCGCAGATCGTGCGTCCTATAGTGAATCGACCAGGCCAGAGACCCGCGCAAAGCGAGGCTCCAGGCCACGTTCGCGGGCCTCCCCGGCCTTCGGATGCCACTATTCCAACATGGGGAGACAACCCGTCATGACGACGCCCGACACCGTGGAGGCCGTCCTCCGCAATCCGAAATACCACGAACTGGTACGTCGCCGCACGCGCACGAGCCTTGGGTTCTTCGCCGTGACGCTGGTGGTCTATGCCGGTTTCCTGCTGACACTGGCTTTTGACCCGACGCTGTTCGCCCGGCCCATCGCCGAGGGCTACACCATCAGCGTGGGCGTGCTGAGCGCCTTCCTGGTGGCGGTCAGCGCCGTGGTGCTGATCGCGCTCTACGTCTATATCTCCAACAAGGTCTTCGACCCCTTGGTCGCGGCCATCCGGGGAGAAGGTGAATGACGCAGCGCCTTCCTCGCATCGCCGCCTTGCTGGCTGCCTGCTGTGCCAGCCCCGCCTTCGCCGCGGCGCCCGGCCAGGCCAACACCTCGGCCATCGTGATGTTCCTCGTGTTCATCGCGGGCACCATGGGCATCACCTGGTGGGCCGCGCGCCGCACGCGCACCACGGCCGATTTCTACACCGCGGGCGGCGGCATCTCCGGTTTCCAGAACGGCCTGGCCATCGCGGGTGACTACCTGTCGGCCGCGTCCTTCCTGGGCATCGCCGGCATGGTCTACGTGAGCGGCTTCGACGGCATGATCTATGCCATCGGCTTCATGTTCGGCTGGCCCGTGGTGATGTTCCTGGTGGCCGAGCGCCTGCGCAACCTGGGCCGTTACAACTTCGCGGACGTGACGTCCTTCCGTCTGGCCCAGACGCCCATGCGCGTGCTGGCGGCCAGCGCCTCGCTCTTCATCATCGCGCTGTACCTGATCGCGCAGATGGTGGGGGCGGGCAAGCTCATCGAGCTGCTCTTCGGCCTGAACTACCGCACGGCCGTGGTCATCGTGGGCGCGCTCATGATGATCTACGTGGCCTTCGGCGGCATGACGGCAACGACCTGGGTGCAGATCATCAAGGCCGTGCTGATGCTGTTCGGCGCGACGCTGCTGGCGGTGCTGGTGCTGGCGCTCTTCAACTACAACCCCGACACCCTGCTGGCCGAATCGGTGCGCGTGCATCCCAGCGGACTGGACATCGTGGCGCCAGGAGCGCAGGTCAGCAGCAACCCGCTGAACGCCTTGTCATTGGGGCTGGCGCTGGCTTTCGGCACGGCTGGGCTGCCCCACATCCTGATGCGCTTCTTCACCGTGGCCAATGCCCGCGAGGCGCGCAAGTCGGTGATCTACGCCAGCACCTTCATCGGCTACTTCTACCTGCTCACCTTCATCATCGGCTTCGGCGCCATCGCGCTGCTGGTGCGTCATCCCGAGCTCTTCCGCACGGGCGCCAATGGCGAGATCGACGTCATCAACGGCCTCATCGGCGGCACCAACATGGTGGCGGTGCACCTGTCGAACGCGGTCGGCGGCAGCCTGCTGCTGGGCTTCCTGGCGGCGGTGACCTTCGCGACGATCGTGGCGGTGGTGGCGGGCCTGGCCCTGGCCGGCGCGGCAGCCATCGCACATGACCTGTACGCCAATGTGCTGGCCCGTGGCCGCGCCACCGAGCGCACCGAAATGCGCATCTCGCGGATTTCCACCATCGTGCTGGGCGTGCTGGCCATCCTGCTGGGCATCGTGTTCGAGAACCAGAACGTCGCGTTCATGGTGGGCCTGGCCTTCGCGGTGGCCGCCAGCTCCAACTTCCCGGTGCTGGTGCTGTCGATCTCGTGGCGTGGCTGCACGACGCGCGGCGCCACGATCGGCGGCTTCATCGGCCTGGTGTCGGCCACGCTGTGGGTCGTTTTCAGCAAGACGGTGTGGGTGGATGCCTTCGGCTTCGCCACGCCCATCTCGCCGTTCCCGAATCCCGGCATCGTGACGATCCCGCTGGCCTTCGCCTCGATCTGGCTCTTCTCCGTGCTGGACCGCAGCCAGCGCGCAGCCACCGAGCGCGACGCGTTCACCGCGCTGACGGTGCGCAGCCAGACCGGCCTGGGGGCCGCGGCGGCCAGCCAGCACTGATCGCAGCGTGCCACCGGCGGCTTGCCGGTGGCGCAGGACAGACCAGGGCGCTATGCTCGTGGCGGTGTCTCGGCAACGAGGCGCCGCCATTCTCTTTTCGCAGAGGTTGACGCCCACGATGACCGAATTGCTGATTGCCGACGACCATCCCCTGTTTCGTGAAGCCCTGCGCGGTGTCGTGGCGCGAGCCTTTCCCGAGGCCGTGATCCACGAAGCGGACAGCGCGGAGCACCTGTACCCGCTGGTCGATGCGCATCCCGATGCGGACCTGCTGCTGCTGGACCTCAACATGCCCGGCGTCGAGGGTTTCAGCGCCCTGGTGCACCTGCGCGCGCAGCATCCGCAATTGCCGGTGGTGATCGTGTCGGCGCGTGAGGAACCCACGGTGATGCGGCGCGCGCTGGATCATGGGGCGATGGGCTTCATCCCGAAGTCGGCCCAGGCCGAGGCGCTGGGCTCGGCGCTGCGCCAGATCCTGGACGGCGGGCGCTGGGCGCCGCGCGCAGCCCTGGATGCGCCTGCGGTCGATCCGGACGAGCAGCGCGCCGCCGCTGGCGTGCGTGAGCTCACGCCGCAGCAGTTCAAGGTGCTGCAGATGCTGGGCGCGGGCCACCTGAACAAGCAGATCGCCTATGACCTGGGGGTGTCCGAGGCCACCATCAAGGCACACATGACCGCCATCCTGCGCAAGCTGGGCGCCACGAACCGCACGCAGGCCGTGCTGATCGCAGGCAGGCTGGGGCTGGGAGCAACCTGAGCGCTGCCGCTAGTCGGCTCCGGCTGGGGCGGGCAGCGGCAGGCCGAGGTGGCTGCGCAAGGTCGTGCCGGTGTAATGGCTGCGGGCGCGCTGCCGTGCCTGCAGGCGCGGTACGACTTCCTCCACGAAATCGTCCAGCCCACCCGGGAATGAGGCTGGCATGATGTTGAATCCGTCGGCCGCGCCCGCGTCCACCCAGTCGATCATGTGTCGGACCACTTGCTCCGGCGTCCCCACCACGACTTGGTGGCCACGCGCGGCCGCGACGAGCTGCGCCAGCTCCCGGACACTCAAGCCGCGCTTGCGGGCCGTATCGAGCAGTACGTCGCGCCGGCTCATCGCCTGGTGCTCCTTTGGGATGTCGGGCAAGGGACCGTCAGGCGGCAAGGCGCTCACATCGAACGCCAGTTGCTCCGACAGGACTGCGATCGCGTGCGCCGGGTCGGTGTGGGCCTCCAGTGCCGCCAGCTTGTCGCGCGCCTCCCGTTCCGTCCTGCCGATGATGGGCATCAGGCCCGGCATGACCCGGCATGCATCGATGGGCCGGCCCGCCTTGCGCAGCGCGCCGCGCAGGCTGTCATAGAAAGCCAGGCCGTCAGCCAGGGTCTGCTGCGCGGTGAAGACGACTTCGGCATATTTGGCTGCCAGGGCCTGGCCGGCGCCGGACGAGCCTGCCTGGATGAGTACGGGGTGGCCTTGTTCGCTGGGGGTGACGTTCAACGGACCCTGTACCTGAAAATGCGTGCCGCGGTGATCGATACGATGCATCCTGGCCGTGTCCACGTAGATGCCGTTCGTCTTGTCCAGCACGTAGGCATCGGGCTCCCAGGAGTGCCACAGTGCCTTGACCACGTGCACGAACTCGTCGGCGATGGCATAGCGTTCGGCGTGGTCGGGGTGACGGTCGCGGCTGAAGTTCACCGAGCCGTCGGCGAAGGTGGTGACGATATTCCAGGCGGCGCGTCCGCGCGAAAGCTTGTCCACGGTGGCGAACATGCGCGCCAGGTTGTACGGCTCGTGATACGTGGTGGAGGCCGTGGCCGCCAATCCGATGTGCCGCGTGACCAATGACAGGGCGGCGATCACGTTCACCGGATCGGGGCGGGTGATCATCGAGGGCGAGGCGTCCGGCGTGGTGAGCAGGCGATCGCCGAAAAACACGAGGTCGAAGCAGGCGGCCTCGGCACGCTGCGCCATGCGCACGATGAGGTCGATGTTCTCGGTGCCGGACTCTGCACCCGGCAGCCGCCAGCCAGCGGTGTGGTGGCCAGCGGCCAACAGGAAGAGCCCCAGATGGATGGGGCGGGCGGGCTGTGTCATGCGCGCGTCAGTCCTTCGTCTTGCCATCCAGGATCTGGGCGGCAAGGTCGTGCACGTTGCGGATGATGCGGCGGGTGTCGTCGGCAGGCAGGGGCCGGGCCGACACCTGCACGCTTTCCAGCGCGGCGATGGTCTCGGGCTCGCGCAGGATATCGGCCAGCAGCGCCGAGAGCCGCGCCTGCACGTCGGCCGGCGCCTTGCTGGACACGGACACGAAGAACGAGCCGCCCAGCGCGTCCTCCCAATTGGGCAGGCCTGCCTGCCGGATGTGCGGGACGCCGGGCAGGTTGGGGGCCCGATCGCCGCCGAAAAAGGCGAGGGCTCGCAGCTTGCCGCTTTGTACCTGTGGCGTGCTGAGCGGGTCGAAGGCCATGTCGACGTGCCCCGCCACCGCATCAGCCACGGCGGGCGCGCTGCCCTTGTAGGGAATATGGCGGATGTCGATGCCGGCTTCCCGCTTGAGGAACTCTCCCGCCAGGTGGCCCGGCGTGCCGGTGCCCGAGCTGCCATAGGTGAGCTTGCCCGGGTTGGCGCGAGCGTAGGCGATGAGTTCGGGCAAGGTTCTGAAAGGCAATGCGGGGTTGACGGCGACCGTCGCCAGCGCGTTGCCGACGTAGTGCACGGGGGCGATGTCCTCGAAGGGGTCGAAGGAGGCCTTGAGCAGTTGCGGTGCGATGGCGAGATTGCCGATGGAGGTATTCAGGAGGGTATGGCCATCGGGCTTGGCGTGCGCCACATGGGCGGCGCCGATGGTGCCGCCAGCGCCGGCCTTGTATTCGATGATGAAGGGCTGCCCCGTCTTTTCCGCCAGGCGCTTGCCCAGGATACGCGCGACATTGTCATTGGTGCCTCCGGGCGGGTAGGGCACCACGTAGGACACGGGCGCATCGGGATAGGCGGCCTGGGCGGGCGCCGCACCCACCCCCAGGATGGTCAGGGCGGCGAGCAGCAGGGCGGGGAGTCGGTTGTGCATGGTGGCTTCGACGTGGCGCGCCAGGCGCGCCCGCTTGATGTTTCAAGGAAGCCGAAGCGTATTTCTTATTTATTATTTGAAGAAGAAATAATTAATAATTTGCATATTTTTGCTCGCACGGCACGCCCTGGGTACAGCGGCTGGGCAGCAGTGTTGCGGCCTCGCCGATCCTTAGCTTGCGGGGTGGATCTCTCCGGCACCCTCGTCCGGCCAGCCCTCGCGGGATTGCGCGGCCAGGAAGGCGCGCAACGAGGCCGGTTTCACCGGCTTGGTCAGCACGCGATACCCCCGTGCACGGGCGCCTTGCTTCAGGGCGTCGCTGCCGTCGGCGGTGAGCAATGCGCCCGCCACCCAGGGCGCGCGCGTGCGCAGCGCATCCAGCGTGCCCAGGCCATCCAGCCGGTCGTGCAGGTGGTAGTCCACCAGCAGCACATGCGGGCGCGCGCCCAGGCTGGCCAGGGCATCGTCCACCGTGGCCGCGCAATGCACCTGCACCTGCCAGCGGCTCAGCAGCGCGCGCATGCCGGCCAGGATGTCGGGGTCGTTGTCCACGCACAGCACGCGCAGGCCGGCCAGCGTGCTGTCCAGGTCGACGATGGGGGCGGCGGGCTGTTCAGACAGGGCGGCGTCCGCTTGCGCGCGCGGCACGGACACCGAGAACATGCTGCCCCGCCCGACCTGCGAGCGTGCGTCCAGGTTCAGTTCCAGCAGCCGCGAGATGCGCTGGCAGATCGACAGGCCCAGCCCGAGGCCACGGCCATCCCAATCGAAGGGCTGCTCATAGCGGTGGAACTCGTCGTAGATCTGGCGCAGGTGATGCGCGGGAATGCCGGGGCCGGTGTCCCACACCTGCAGGTGCAGGTCTGCGCCGCGCGCGCGCAAGGCCAGCACGATGCGGCCCGAGCGGGTGTAGCGCAGCGCATTGGCCAGGAAATTCTGCACGACGCGGCGCAGCAGGCGCCTGTCGGTGCACACCAGGGCCGGGCGCACATGCAGGCGCAGGTCCAGCCCGCGCGCGGCCGCCATCGGGCCGTATTGCTCGGCCAGTTGGCGCAGCAGCTCCGCGGCATCGAAGACCTCGGGTTCGGGGCGCAGCACGCCGGCATCCAGCCGCGAGACATCGAGCAGGCCGTCCAGCAGTTCCTCGGCCGCGCGCAGGGAGGTGTCGACGCGTTCGGCCAGGCGGGTCTGTTCGGCGGGCGAGTCGCTGACCCGCAGCGCCGAGGCGAAGAGGCGGGCGGCGTTGACGGGCTGCAGCACGTCATGGCTGACGGCGGTCAGGAAGCGGGTGCGGGACTCCTGTGCCTGTTCGGCCTCGTGCGTGCGTTCGGTCACGCGTTGTTCCAGCGTCTCGTTCATGTCGCGCAGTTCGCGTTCGGCGCGCTTGTGCGCGGTCACGTCGGTGTAGCTGGTGACGTAGCCGCCGCCGGGCAAGGGGCGCCCGCGCAGCTCGATGACCTGGCCGCTGCGCAATAGCCGCTCCGAGATGTGCGGCGTGCCGGCCCGCATGTGGCCGATGCGCTTGCCGATCTCGTGTTCGATGTCCAGGCGCCGGCCCTCGCCCAGCTCGCCGCGCTCGGCGTTGTAGCGGATGAGGTCGGCGACGGGACGGCCCACATAGAGCATGTCGTCGGGATAGCGGAAGATCTGCTGGTAGCGGTGGTTCCACGCCACCAGCCGCATGCCGCCATCGACCACGGCCACGCCCTGGTCGATGTTGTCCAGGGTGGTCAGCAGCACATCGCGGTTGAAGCGCAGCTCCTGCCCGGCTTCGTCCAGCACGGCCACGACGGCGGCCAGCTCCATGCCCGAGCCGCGCAGCGCGTGGGTGATGACCAGGCGCGCGGATGCCGCGCCCACCGCGGCGGCCAGCACGCGTTCGGTGAACTGCACCCACAGGCGGTCGGCGCGTGCTTGCGGGTCCAGGGGCTGCTGGAGCTCGGCGGCGTGCTCCTCGAAGGCGCGGCGGGCCGTGCGTTCGCCCACGATGCGGGCAGCCAGCGTCAGGAGGTCCCGCAACTGCAGCTTGCCATGCCAGGGACCGGGCACCGGGTTGGCCGGCCGGGCATAGGGATTCAGGAAAGGCTCGGCGCGCAGGCGCTCATCCAGGCCCGGCCGCCAGCGCGCCGACACGATGAGCAAGGTGCCCACGTTCAGCAGCAAGGACCAGAACGTGCCGTGCGTGAGCGGGTCCCAGCCATCCAGGCCGAAAAGCGCCTGCGGGCGCAGCCAGCCCACGCCCAGCGGCCCCTGGGCAAGCCAGCCGCCGTCCAGCCAGCCGGCGCTGGTGAAGCTGGGCAGCAGCAGCGTGTAGCACCAGGTGGCGAAGCCGGCCAGCAGGCCTGCCTCGACGCCGCGCCGGCTGGCGCCGCGCCAATACAGGCCGCCGATGAGCGCTGGCGCGAATTGCGCCACCGCCGCGAAAGACATGAGGCCGAACGAAGCCAGCGCGGTCTCGCTGCCGCTGACGCGGTAGTAGCCATAGGCGAGCGCGGCCAAGACGACGATGGCCGCGCGGCGGATCCACAGCACCAGCCAGGCCACGCTGCCGTCGCGCTTGACGGCCCAGCCGCGCCGCAGCAGCAGGGGCATGACGAGATCGTTGCTGACCATGGTGGCCAGCGCCACGCTGGACACCACGACCATGCCGGTGGCGGCCGAGAAGCCGCCCAGGTAGGCGATGAGGGCGATCGTTTCGTTGTTCAGCGACAGCGGCAGCGCCAGCACGAAGCTGTCGGGGGCGATGTGACCGTTGCTGCCGAAGAGGGCGACGCCCGCGCTGGCGATGGGGAGCACCATGACGCTGATGATGACGAGATAGCCGCCGAACAGCCAGCGCGCGCGGCGGATGTCGGCCACGTTCACGCACTCCACCACCGCGACGTGGAACTGGCGCGGCAGGCAGAGCAGGGCGGTGAAGGCCAGCAGCGTCTGGGCCACCATGCCCACGGGCGGATTGCTGTCGAGCAGCGCGTGGGTGGCGGCGACGACATTCAGTTCGTTGCCGCTGAACCAGTCGATGGCGAAGATGCCGACCACGACGAGCGCCACCAGCTTGACCAGGGACTCCAGCGCCACGGCCAGCATGAGGCCGGGCCGGTGTTCGGTGGCGTCGATCTGGCGGGTGCCGAAGAGGACCGCGAAGAGCGCCATCAGCGCGGCTACGTAGAACGCGGGGTCGCCGTAGCGCTGCGCGTCGATGTCGGGGCCGCCCAGGACGGCCACGCTGATGGCCACGGCCTTGTATTGCAGGGCCAGGTAGGGAATGACGGCGAGCAGCGCGATGACGGCCACCAGCGCGGCCAGGTACTGCGAGCGGCCGTAGCGCGAGGCGATGAAGTCCGAGATGGAGACCGTGCTCTGCGATTGCGAGATGAGAGCCAGGCGTTCCAGGATGCGCCAGCCGAAGAGCAGCAGCAGGAAGGGACCGAGATAGATGGGGAGGTAGCCGATGCCGTGCCGCACGGCGGAGCCGACCGCGCCGTAGAAGGTCCACGAGGAGCAATAGACGGCCAGCGCGAGGCTGTAGATGGCGGGACGCAGCCAGGGGCGCTGCGCATAGAGACGGTGCCGGTCGCCCAGCCAGGCGACCGCGAAGAGGCACGCCGCGTAGCTCAGCGAGACCAGCAGCACCCAGCCTGGCGACATCCGTCCTCCTCCTGCAAGTCTCGTCCGCGGTGTGAGGGCGGGCGGGCAAGCGTCACGGCTTGATGGCTGCCGTCTCGCGCGTTGGTGTGATCGGGGAGGCCCGGCAGGCGCGCAAGCCGCGCCACGACTGGGCCGCAGGCACTATACCTCAAAGCCTGCGAGGGCCCGCGCGGTGACATCGCTGGTAAGACCACCTGTGGCGCGTGCGTGCCGCAGGTGCGAAAAAAATCCCGCGCAAAGCGGGATTTTCTTCTTCATGCACGGGCTCTGGTCAGCGCGTCATCACACGCCGTACTTCGACAGGTCGGGACGGTTCTTCAAGCCGGTCTCGACGATGGCGCGCACGGCCTTCTCTTCCTCGCCGGCCAGGGCCAGGCGCGGGGCGCGGACCACGGGCGAGGTGCCGCGCACGATGTGTTCGGCCAGCTTGATCTTCTGGACGAACTTGGCGCCGATGTCCAGCGACAGCAGGGGCAGGAACCAGCGGTAGATTTCCAGGGCCTCGTTGATGCGGCCGGCGCGCACCAGCTTGTAGATGGCGATGGTTTCCTTGGGGAAAGCCACGACCAGGCCGGCGATCCAGCCTTCGCAGCCCAGCACCAGGCTTTCCAGCGCCAGATCGTCCACGCCGGTCAGGATCTGGTAGCGCTCGCCCACGGTGCGCAGGATGTCGTTGATGCGGCGCGTGTTGGCCGAGGATTCCTTGATGGCGACGAACTTGGGCTCGTCGGCCAGCGCGGCGAAGTCGGCCGACTGCAGGTCGATCGTGTAGGCGACGGGGTTGTTGTAGACGATGATCGGCAGGTCCGAGGCGGCGGCCACGGCGCGGAAGTGCGTGTGCGTTTCGCGGGTGTCGGACAGGTAGCGCATGGCCGGCAGGACCATCAGGCCGCCGATGCCGTCTTCCTGCGAGGCAGCGGCCAACTGGGCGCCCACGCGGGTGGCGTCTTCGGCGATGGTGGCGATGATGGGCTTGCGGCCGGCGGCGGCCTCGATGGCGGCGCGGCCAATGGCGCGCTTCTCGTCGAAGCTGAGGCTGCTGGCTTCACCCAGCGAACCGCAGACGATGATGCCGTCGGCGCCCGCGTCGATCTGGAAATTGACGTCGTCCTTCACGCCCTGCAGGTCGACTTCCTGGTTGGCGGTCATCTTGGTGGTGATGGCGGGGAAGACGCCCTGGAAATCGGCTTTCTTCATCATGATTCGAGGCTCCTGGTGGCACGCGGGCGCGCCGGCTTGGGTGGGGTGGCTGAGAGGAAATGACAGGGGTTGGAACTATCTTACTGTTTTGTATTCATTGTGTCGACAATTGATGGAGGGCCAAATGAACCGGCGTGGCGAAAAGGTCGCGACGCCGGTTCGGGGCCTTGGCGGCACGGGCCTAGAGCGTTGCGCCAACCTTGCGCAACTCGGCCAGCGACGGGGCCTTGGGCGACCAGATCTTGTCGTAGTCGGCGATCAGTTTCTGGATTTCGTTGCCGCCCACGTCATGGAAGGGACGTTCGGCGCGGAACTTCTCGATCAGGCCCGGCTCGGTGCTGGCCAGGCTGTTGATCTGCTGGTCCAGCGCTTCCTTGACCAGGCCGCTGATGAGTTCGCGGTCTTCCTTCGTCACGGTCTGCCAGTAGCGGCCGGACACCAGTGCGCCGAAGGGCATGAACACGGCGTTCATGGCCAGGATGACCTTCGAGACGCGGTCGAACCGCTGGTTCCACGAGAACTCGATGTCCGCTTCCAGGCCGTCGACCTGGCCGTTGGACATGGCGTCGAACACCTGCGGGGTGGGGATCGGCGTGGGCGACACGCCCAGCAGCTGGTAGAAGTCGCGGAAGGCCGGCGTGGGGTTGATGCGCAGCTTCAGGCCCTTCAGGCCGTCCAGGCTGTTGATGTCGCGGTTGCAGAACACGGCGCGCATGCCGGTAATGCCCCAGCCCAGGCCGATGGTGCCCGTTTCACGCGGCAGCGCGTCGAAGAGCTTCAGCGCTTCGGGGGTGCGGACCAGCTTGGCGACCTTCTCGGTGGAGCGCACCAGGTAGGGGGCGTTGATGGCGGCGATGTTCGAGACGCGCGAGCCCAGCTCGGCGGCCTGGATCCAGCCCATGTCCAGCGCGCCGGACTGCATCTGCTGCATCATCACCGACTCGTTGCCCAACTGGCCGGAGTGGAAGACGGTCAGCTTCAGGCGGCCGTCGGTGGCCTTTTCCAGGCGCTCGCCGAACAGCACGGCGTGGTTGTTCCAGGAATGGCCGGGTGGCGTGATGATGCCAAGGCGCAGTTCGCGCGGCTTGGCCTGCGCGAAGACGGGCGCGCTGATCGGCAGGGAGGCGACGCCGGCTCCGGCGGCCGCGGTGGCGAGGAACTTCCGGCGGGTAATCGTGGACATGGAAACGCTCCAGGAAGAAAGACTCAGAACAAGCCGAGGGAAAGGGAGGGGAAGATGGAAAGCAGGACCAGCAGGATGCAGGTGACGAAGAAATAGGGCAGCGTGCGCATGAATATCTTGCCCACGTTGGCCCCCGTGACCGCCGACGCGATGAACAGGCACAGGCCGACGGGCGGCGAGAGCAGGCCCAGCACCAGGTTGACCGTGACCACCACGCCGAAGTGGCGGGGATCGATGCCGTAGATGTCGGTGGCGATGGGCAGCAGGATAGGCACGGTCATGATCAGGCCGGGAATGCCGTCGATCACGGTGCCGATGAGCAGCAGCAACAGGTTGGTCAGCAGCATGAAGCTGATGGGGCCCGTGGCGACTTGCTGCAGCCAGGTGGCCACCAGGTGAGGCACCTTGCCGAAGATCAGCACCCACGAGAACACGCCGGCCGCGGCCACCAGGAACAGGATGATCCCGGAGAAGATGCCCGCGCGCGTCAGCATCTGCGGCAGCATCGAGAACTTGAGCTCGCGGGTCCAGAAGCGTCCGATCAGGATGGCGATGACGGCGCCCACGGCCGCGGCCTCGGTGGGGTTGGCCACGCCGGTGATGATGGAGCCGACGATGACGATGGGGATGATCAGCGTGGGGATGCTGCCCAGGATGATGCGCACGCGTTCACGCCAGGGCAGCTTGTCGCCCATGGGGTACTGGTGCACGAAACCCAGCAGCGCGGTCAGGATGCAGAACAGCACCACCAGCGCGAGGCCGGGCAGCAGGCCGGCCAGCATCATGTCGCTGACGGCGACCTGGGCCAGCACGCTGTAGACGATCAGCATGATGGAAGGCGGCGTGATGGAGCCCAGCATGCCCGCATAGGCCGTGAGACCGGCCGCGAAGGGAAGGTCGTAGCCCTTGCGGTGCATCTGCGGCGTCATGATCTGCGACATCACCGCGACCTGCGCGGTGGCCGAGCCCAGGATCGAGGCCACGAACATGTTGGCGAGGATGTTCACGTAGGCCAGGCCGCCGCGCATGGCGCCCACGAAGGCCATGGCCATGGCCACGATGCGGTGCGTGATGCCGCCGCCGTTCATGACTTCGCCGATCAGGATGAAGAGCGGGATGGCGATCAGGCCGTAGCTGTCGACCGCGGTGAACATCTGCACCGGGAAGGTCTGGAACAGGACGGGGCTGTCGATGGCGAGGATGTAGATGACGCCGGCCAGGCACAGGCACAGGCCGATGGGCACGCCCACGAACATCAGGAGGAGGAAACCTGCTGCGGTAATCATGATCAGGCGATTCCTTCTGCCGAGTCGCTGCTGCTGAAGTCCTTGCGCGTGACGGGGGCGATGAGGCCGGCGTTCTCGAGCAGGTTGGCGATGCCGTGGATGGTGAGGAACACGGAGAAGATCGGCAGGATCAGGTAGAAGATCCAGGTCGGCCAGTTCAGCGTCTGCGTGCGCTCGGTATAGAGGAAGTTGAAGGTGGTGGCGCCGAGTTCGGCGGCGTCGAAGCCGACCCGGGCCAGGCCGATCGGATCCATCCACGAGAAGCACATGGCCGCCAGCGCCACGCCGAAGCCGACCACGATGGTGGCCGACAGGGTCTTCATGCGCTGGGCCCAGGCGGCCGACAGCTTGTCGGTCAGCAGGGTCACCGCGAAGTCCAGGCGCAGGCGGGTCATGGCCGATGCGCCGATGAAGGTCAGCCACACGATGCTGTAGACCGACGCTTCGTCCACCCAGTAGATGGGCGTGCCGGCGTAGCGCGTGGTGATGTTCAGGAGGATGAGCGCCAGCAGCAGCGTCATCAGCGCCAGGATCAGCCGGCGCTCCAGCACCAGCAGTTTTTCCGACAGCGCCACGAGGCCACGCACCAGCGGATTCGCCGAGGTGGGGGAGGAGGGAGCATGCATCGTGAGATAAACCCTTGATTGATTGTTTCGCCCAGTCTTTTCCGCCGGGTTTGCATGACGTCGAGCGCAGTTTGATCCCCTGCTTTTGAAAAATCAATACTGTCGACATAGTGCATTCACCACGGTCCATATTGGTGCAAACCCTTGCGCACACTGAAAAAATGCCGCCGTATCAAAGCATTACAGAGTGCTCTCGAAGTGGTGTCCGTTTGCGCGCCGCAGGCGTGATCCAGATAAACCCTGAGGAAAAAAATGTCGCGGTTGCACCGATTTGGCGCCTGCCAGCGGGGGACGTGGGAATCGGGCACGTCACGCGCGTGTGACGGGAAGTAGGGATTGGCAAACGCCGTGGGCGTGGCGGCGTCGCGCTGATAGAGTGAAACGTCACCCTGGACAGGAGACCGCCATGAGCAAACAGGACGAGCAGGTCAGGCCCGCGCCGGGCAAGTCGGCGAATGCAGAAGGCGTACCGCAGGACGAGGCAGACACGCAGGACGGCGTGGCCGTGCCGCTGAGCGAACGTCGCGCGGTGGACGCCGTTGGCCGCGGCGCGAAGGTGCCCGCCGCCACGCCGCGCGCGCGGTCCCTCAACGAGCGTCCCGAGGACCCGAATGCGGCGCCCGCGAAGATCAAACTGCCGCCAGGCGTCGAACCCGAGGAAGTGCGGGACCCGGGCCGGCAGACGCCGGAAGCGCCGCCCGTGGACAATCGCACGGGCGGGCGCGACAGGAAGCAATGAGGGGAGGACAAGGGCGCCTGCTTCAGACGCCCTTGTCCTCCTTGCCATGGCGGCGAGGGGCCTCGTGTCCGGGGGATCGGATAATGCTGATCTTGCCGTCCGACTCGACGTAGGCCTCCTTGACCTGCTCCACACGCTCCAGGCCGGCCAGACGCAACTCTGCCATCAGTTCCGCTTCGGTGATGAACTCCCGGCGCATGCCGCGGCGTTGCAGCGCGCCCCAATGGATCAGCCGGACCCGGCCAGGTTCAAGATAACGACGGGCGGCGGGGAAAAAGAATCCGATGCGATCGATGGCGACGCTCCAGAAGATGAGTGCCGCCACGACGAACATGCCGTCCGTGATGGACGTGGATTGGCCGGCCATGGCGCTGCCGGCGGCATCCGCCACCAGCAGCAGGACCAGCAGGTCGGCCACGCCCAGCGAGCCGATGTCTCGTCGGCCCGCCAGGCGCAGCAGCACGAAGATGAACCAGTAGATCGCCGTGCCCCGGATGAACATCTCGGCGGGGCCGGCCTGCAGTCCGAACAACGCACTCCAGTCGATATTCATGGTTCAACCCACCGTCATGCCACTTTGCTCGCCTGCGCGTTGAGATCCTGTTCCGCGAAGCCGGTGAGCTTTTCATCCGTGGCCTTTTCCTCGCCCAGGGTTTCCTTCAGCAGTTTCAAGGCGGTCTGGTTGCCCAGTTGCTTGGCCAGCGCGCACAGCGTGCCATAGCTGGCGATCTCGTAGTGCTCGACCTTCTGGGCGGCGGCGATCAGCGCGGCGTCGCGCACCGGGCCCTTGTCGAACTCGTCGATCACTTCCTTGCCTTCCTCCACGAGGCCTTCCATGGCGGCGCATTTGATGCGGCGCAGGCGCAGGTTGGACTGCTCGACCAACTGCTCGATACGCTCGATCTGGCCTTCGGTTTCCTCCTTGTGAGCATCGAAGGCGGAGGCCAGCTTGGGGTCGTTGGCGGCGCGCGCCATTTTGGGCAGCGCCTTGGTCAGCTGGCGCTCCGCGTTCGCGATATCCGATAGCGCATGGATGAACAGGTCTTCCAAAGTCTTTCGTTGCATCGTCGATCTCCTTGGGGGCACGGTGGCGCGTTGCATCGGGACTATCCCGGCGCTGCTAGCCACCATGAACCCAGCATGACAGGGCGTAGGTGCGCCTGCTTGCCGCAGGTGTGTCGAATTCTTCTGGGGACGGTGCCGCAAGGTCCCGGGACGAGCCCGGGCGCAAACCGTGCGTGAGTGGAAACGCCTCGTTGCCGTATCGAGTAATTCCTTGCGGGGCAGGGCTGCCTGCTGCGTTACCTTGAGATGGGGCGGTCGGCGTCCGCGCGTGCCGACTGATTTCTCCGTTCAAGCGCGTGATGATGGGAGACCACCATGCCAGCAAAATCCAAGGCACAGCAGATGGCCGCCGGCGCCGCTTTGTCGGCCAAACGCGGCGAGAAGAAGGTATCTTCGTTGCAAGGCGCATCGAAGAGCATGTACGAGTCGATGAGCGAACGCGAACTCGAGGACTTCGCGGGAACCTCCCGCAAGGGCAAGCCCGAGCACAAGTCCTAGGGCCGGGCAGGGCGCGCGTGTTGCGCGCGCCCCAGGCTTCAAGGCTGCGTTGCCGGTGCCAGGTAGAGTTCGACGGTGTTGCTGTCTGGCGGAATCCGCAAGCCCTCCACAGGAAACTCGCGCGTCTCCAGATAGCCGCGTGCGTCGAAGCGCACCAGGGCGGGAGGCGTGGCCAGTGCGCGCACGGCACCGACATCCGCCCCAAGCAATATCAATAGTGGCAGGGCTTCCTGTTGAGTGCGCTCGCCGCTCACGTCGCTGGCTGGGCGCCATTGCACCTGCGCGCAGCGGATGGGGACGGCTGCGTCGGGGCGGTCCAGATCGGCTTCGGCCAGGAAGTCCACGTGCGTCACATCCCAGGTTTCCATCATCGGCCTCCCGGTTTCCGCTGGGGGAGCCTGTCGGGATTGGATTCTCCCAGCAGAAGGCTCAGCAGGTCGTCTTCGCGGCGGGGCTCGTCGTCCGCACGCACAAAGGCGGGGCCTTGCGAGGACGGCGCGCGCGCGGTGCCGGGGCCTTGCCGTTCCCTGGATTGGGTCTTGCGTTGGGTCTGTGCCATGGGTCCTCCTCGGGAGGGATGCGCCTGATGGCGCACCCTTGTCAGCAGGCTATCGCAAGGTCGCGCAGCAAGCCGTTGGCGCACGCTCCCAAACGTTACCAGCGGTTGCGGGTGAGGCGTGCGCCGGCGCGACCGCAGGGCCTACATCGTGTAGTTGCCGCTGGCCTCGGGCTGGAAGCGCAGCGAACGGATGCGCAGGCTGGCCTGGGTGCCATCCGGATTGGTCCAGGCCGCGGTTTCGCCCACGCGGCGGCCGAGCAGGCCCGCGCCGATGGGGGACATGACCGAATAGCGGCCCTGGGTGGGATCCGCGTCGGGCGGATAGCACAAGGCCACTTCCACCTTGTTGCCCTGGGCGTCGTCGGCCACGACCTGCGTATACATCGTCACGACGTCTGCCGGCATGTCGCGCGGCGCGAGCAGTTCGCCTTCGTCGAAGATGTCGAGGATGACGGGCGGGGTGCCGTCGGGCGCCACGTGCTGGCGTGCCAGGCGCGAAATGCGGGCGTGGTCGAGTTCGGAAAAGATGCGGTCTTGCAAGCTTGCGGGGGCGTTCATGATCGGCTCCTGGATAGGCCTTCGGCGGATGTGCCGGGGTGGGGCGGCGCGTGGGAGAGGCCCGACGGCGTGGTGGCGCCAAGGGTGACGGATAGGGGCCGTCGGGCTCAGGACTCTGCGTCTCGGTCAGGCCTGAGCACGTAGTGCTCGCGCACGCGAGGCCCGGCCGCCCGGTCAGGGGCGGCGCGCAGGCTGGAGCAGGCGAACGGCGCGGTCACGATCATGATGGGGTGATCGTATCACCGCCAGGCCCGCATGCCATAATCGGCTGGACCGGCAATGCGGCGTCAGACCAAAGGACCGGCCCACCCACAAGGAGACAGGCAGGCACGCCCCTGCGGCGCGTCGGCCGCCATTGCCCGATGCGAGCCGCACTCTTGACCGTCCTGGTCGCGCCGCCCCTGTTCTGGGGCGGCAATGCCGTCGTGGGCCGCATGGCCGTCGGCGTCGTTCCCCCGCTCACCCTGAACCTGCTGCGCTGGATCGTGGCGCTGCTGATCCTGCTGCCCTTCGCCTGGCGGGCATGCCTTGCGCACAAGGCCCTGCTGCGCCAGCACCTGGGCTTTCTCTGTCTGACCGCGCTGCTGAGCGTCGCGTCCTACAACGCCTTGCAGTACCTGGCCCTGACCACGTCCAGTCCGCTCAACACCTCGCTGATCGGCGCCTCCACGCCGGTGTGGATCCTGCTGACCGGGTTCGTGCTGTTCCGCGTGCCGGTGGGCGGCCTGTCCGTGCTGGGGGCGGCCTTGTCGCTGCTGGGGGTGGGAGCGATCCTGGTCCGCGGCGACCCTGGCAATCTCGCCTTGCTGCAGTTCGTGCCGGGAGATCTCTACATGCTGGCCGGCACCTTCATGTGGAGCCTGTACACCTGGCTGCTGCTACGCCGCCAGACCGGCCTGCCCGGCCACGTCGCGCTGGCCGCGCAGATGTTCCTGGGCATCCTCTTCGCCCTGCCCATGGCCGCGCTGGAGTTGCGCTATGGCGGCTATGCGCCGGTCGTCTGGGAATGGCGCACGGCGGGCATCATCGCCTATGTCGGGCTCTTTCCTTCGCTGCTGGCCTATGTGTGCTGGCAGCGCGCCGTGGCCCAGGCGGGGGCGCAGTTGCCGGTGTTCTTCATGAATCTCGCGCCCATCTTCACGCTGCTGCTGTCCATGCTGCTGCTGGGCGAGTCGCCGCAGGGGTATCACGGGGTGGCGCTGGCACTCATCCTGCTGGGGATCTGGCTGGCGCAACGCCAGTCCGCGCGGGGCGTGGCGAACGCCGTCAGTGCAAGGGACTCTGGATGATCAGGTCCATCAACGCACGGCCTGGCTGCGAGAGCCCGGGGGCGCTCAAGGCGATGAACTCCACGGCAGGCAGACCCGGCAGCCCGCCTTGGGTGAGCGGGGCGAGGCCTGCGCCGGCAATGGCACCTGGCTGCACCGTGATGCCCAGTCCCGCGCGCGCCGCGGCATAGCAGCCGGCATAGCTGCTGCTGGTGCAGACGATCTGCCAACTGCGCCCGGCGCGGGCCAGCGTGGCCAGCACCATGTCCCGCGTGACACTGGGCGCGCGCAGCAGGATGAGCGGCAGCGGGGCGTCCGCCGCTACCGTCATGCCCTCCCGCGCGCACCAGACCAGCGGTTCCCTGTACAGGCGCTGGCCGCGCCGGTCGCCGCGCCGGCGCTTGCCGATCATCAGGTCCAGTTCCCCGTTGTCCATGAAGCGATACAGCTCCGCGGTGGGGCCGATGGCGAGATCCAGCTCCACTTCGGGATGCAGGCGGCGAAACGAGGCCAGCACATCGGGCAGGCGTCCCAGCGCGAGATCGTCGGCCGTGCCCAGGCGCACGCGCCCGCGCAGGCGCGGCGCGGTGAAGAGCGTCTCGGCGTTGGCGTGGGCGTCCAGGATGATCTGCGCGTGCACCAGCAGGCTGCGGCCATCGGTGGTCAGGGCCAGGCTGTGCGTGTCGCGCACGAAGAGACGCCGGTCGACGGCCTTTTCCAGCTGGCGGATGTGTTCGCTGACGGTGGGTTGGGCAAGTTCCAGCCGGCGCGCCGCCTCGGTGAAGCTGGGCGCGGCGGCGGCGGTGGCGAAGGTGCGCAGCCAGAGCGGATTGAGCATGGCATTGTCATCGGAATTTGTGATGACAGTCACAGTAGCAAGCGCTCTTCCCGATGACAAGGCGCAGGCCTATAGTTCCTCCGTGCGCCGGCCTGTCCGGCAGCCCCGATGCCCAGGCGATCACCCCTGTCTGCGCCTGTCCGGGACACCCCGCCCGTGTTGCTGCCACGGGCGGGGGTTTTTTTATCGCATTCCCATTCCTTTCCCTGTCGTTGATTCCCCCCATGTCCCGCTTCCTTCCCGACCGCTACACCCTGCTGCTGATCGCCGTGGTCGCCGCGTCCAGTCTCTTCCCCGCCACCGGCCAGGCCGGCGACGTGCTGAAGATCGCCACCATCGCCGCCATTTCCCTGCTGTTCTTCCTGCACGGCGCGCGGCTGTCCACCGCCGCCATCGTGGCGGGCGCCAAGCACGTGAAGCTGCATGCAGCCATCCTGGCCTGCACCTTCCTGCTCTTTCCCCTGCTGGGGCTGGGCATGCAGGCAGCCTTTCCGGGCCTGTTGTCGCCCGCACTGTGGATGGGCGTGATCTTCCTGTGCCTGCTGCCTTCCACGGTGCAGTCGTCCATCGCCTTCACGTCCATGGCGCGGGGCAACGTGCCGGGCGCGATCTGCGCGGCCACCGCGTCGAACCTGCTGGGCACGCTGGTGACGCCCGTGCTGGTAGCCTTCGTGCTGCACAAGCAGGGCGGGGGCAGCGGCCTGGCCGACGCGGGCCGCGTCATGTTGCAGCTGCTGCTGCCCTTCGCGCTGGGCAGCCTGATGCGTCCGTGGATCGGCGAATGGGCGCGGCGCAACAACAAGCTGCTGGGCAAGGTCGACCGCGGATCCATCCTGCTGGCGGTCTATGCCGCCTTCAGTGCCGCGGCCGCGCAAGGCGTCTGGCACTCCTTCCCGCCGCAGGACATGGCGGTGCTGGTGGGCATCAATGCCGTGCTGCTGGGCGTGGTGCTGTTCGTCACCGCAAGGGGTGCGCGCCTGCTGGGATTCTCGAAGGAAGACGAGATCACGCTGGTGTTCTGCGGGTCCAAGAAATCACTGATGTCCGGCATTCCGCTGGCCACGGTGCTGTTCGGCCCGGCCGACATGGGCGTGATCGTGCTGCCGGTGATGCTCTTCCACCAGATGCAGTTGATGGTCTGCGCGGTGATGGCGCGCCGCTATGCCCAGCGCGAGGATGCCGCCGGCGATGCGCCTGCGGCGGCGAGCCCGCGCGGCGCGTGAGGGATGACGTTGCGCGGGCGGGCCGCCCGCGCAATATCATGGGTGACTCGCGACGTCTATAATTCACCATATGGTTAATAATATCCCGCCTGACAGCCGTTCCCGTGACGCCGACCGCTCCCAGCAGGTCATCCTGGCCGCCGCCCTCCAGGAGTTCTCCGAGCATGGCCTGGGCGGTGCCCGCATGGAACGCATCGCCCAGCGGGCAGCGCTGAACAAACGCCTGATCTACTACTACTTCCAGAGCAAGGACGACCTGTTCCTGGCCGTGCTGGAGGAGGCGTATCGCAGCATCCGCCAGGCCGAGCAGGCGCTGCGCCTGGGTGATATGCCCGCGGCCTCCGCCATCCGGCGCCTGACGGAATTCACGTGGGAGTACTACATTGCCCATCCGGAGTTCCTGACGCTGCTCAACAGCGAAAACCTGCATCAGGGCAAGCACTTGGCCCGTTCCGTGCATATCCGGAAGATGAACTCCCCGCTGATCGAGTCGCTGGGGGAAATCCTCGAGCGCGGCCGCCGGGAAGGCGTGTTCCGGGGCGGCGTCGACCCCCTGCAGCTCTATGTCTCCATTGCCGGCATGGCGTATTTCTACCTGTCCAACCACTACACGCTCTCGTCCGTGTTCGGGCTGGACCTCATGACCCCCAAGGCGCACCAGGAGCGCCTGTCGCACATCTGCGACGTCGTCCTCGGGTATGTCCTGAAGAACTGAACGCGCGCGGGCATTGACAAGCCTGCGCCTGACTCCCTACCATTGCCCTTAATTCACCAAATGGTGAATTAAAAAGGAGGCGGCGGCACACTCGACCGCTGCCCCGGAAAAAAATGGCAGGAGACTCCTCATGTTTTTGCGACATCTCGCTGTTGCAGGACCCGCAATGCTGGCCGCGGCCATCGCCGTGCCTGCGTCAGCCGCTGACGACAAGGGCTATCCGAACCGTCCCATCCGTGTCGTCGTGCCCTTCGCGGCAGGCAGCACCGCCGACATCATTGCCCGCTCGGTGGGCGACAAGGTGGGCGAACAACTGGGCCAGCCCCTCGTCATCGAGAACCGGGGCGGCGCCAGCGGCACCATCGGCCAGCAGGCCGTGGCCACGGCGGCGCCGGACGGCTACACGATCATGATCCATTCGTCGTCCCACACCGTCAGCCCCTCCACCTTCAGGAAACTGCCCTTCGACACGCTCGCGGATTTCGCCGGCATCTCGCCGATCGCCTCGCTGCCCAATGTGCTCGTGGTCTCGCCGCAGAAGAACTGGCGCTCGGTGCAAGACCTGCTGGCAGCCGCGCGGGCGAATCCCGACGGCCTGAATTTCGCCTCGGCGGGGCAGGGCAGCGCCACGCACCTGAATGCCGAGAAGTTCAAGCAGGCCGCGGGGATCACGGCCACGAACATCCCATTCAAGGGATCCGGCGAGGCGGTCACCGAGGTCATGGCGGGGCGGGTGGATTACTACTTTTCGCCCATCGCGCCCGTGATCGGCCAGATCAAGGATGGGCGACTGCTGCCGCTGGCCGTGGGATCGGCCCAGCGCGCACCGGCGCTTCCCCAGGTGCCGACCGTGGCGCAGGCCGGGGTGCCGGGCGCGGAGTTCAACTTCTGGATCGGCATGATGGCGCCCGCCAAGACGCCGCGCCCCGTGGTGCAAAAACTGCACGACGCGCTGGCCAAGGCGCTCGAGACCCCGCAGGTCAAGGCCAGGCTGCTGGAGCTGGGCGCCCAGCCCTGGACCCTGCAACCCGAGGCGTTCGACGCGCACATCAAGCAAGAGATCAGCAGCAACGCCGAGCTCGTGAAGGCGGCGGGCATTTCCTCGCAGTGACGGCGGCCGCAGGCCCCGGGACCAGGCGTCGACCGCCGGGCTGCCAGCGCCGTTTTTCCCCAGCATCTTCCAGGAAGCACACACGACATGGCAACACATCGACTTGGCATCATCATGCACGGCGTGACGGGCCGCATGGGCAAGAACCAGCACCTCATCCGTTCCATCGTGGCGATCCGCGCGCAAGGCGGCGTCACGCTCTCCAACGGCGACCGGGTCATGCCCGACCCGATCCTGATCGGCCGCAACGCCGAGAAGATCGAGGCGCTGGCGCGTGAGCACGGCATTGCGCGCTGGGGCACCGACCTGACGCAGGCGCTGGCCAATCCCGACGATAAGGTGTTCTTCGACGCGGGCACGACGCAGATGCGTCCGGTGCTGCTCGCGCAGGCGATCCAGGCCGGCAAGCATGTCTATTGCGAGAAGCCCATCGCCACCAACCTGAACCAGGCGGTGGAGATTGCCCGCCTGGCGGAGCAGGCCGGCCGCGAGCGCGGCATCAAGCACGGCGCGGTGCAGGACAAGCTGTTCCTGCCGGGCCTGCGCAAGCTGGACATGCTGCGGCGCGCGGGCTTCTTCGGCCGCATGCTGTCGGTGCGGCTGGAGTTCGGCTACTGGGTGTTCGAAGGTGATCTGCAGCCCATCCAGCGTCCCAGCTGGAACTACCGCGCGGAAGATGGCGGCGGCATGATCCTGGACATGATGTGCCACTGGCGCTATGTGCTGGACAACCTCTTTGGCGAAGTGCAGTCCATCTCGTGCCTGGGCGCCACGCACATCCCCACGCGCTGGGACGAGGCGGGCAAGCCCTACGCCTGCACGGCCGACGATTCGGCCTATGCCACGGCAGAGCTCAAGGGCCACGGGGGCGAGCGCGTGATAGCGCAACTGAACATGAGCTGGGTCACGCGTGTGCGGCGCGACGACCTGGTGACGTTCCACGTGGACGGCACGCACGGCTCCGCCGTGGCTGGCCTGTCGGAATGCCGCGCGCAATCGCGCGTCGCCACGCCGCGTCCGGTGTGGAATCCCGACCAGAAACAGACGATGAATTTCTTCGACCAGTGGCAGGAAGTGCCCGATTCGGAGACTTTCGACAACGGCTTCAAGATCCAGTGGGAGCATTTCATCCGCCACGTGGCCGAGGACGCGCCGTATCGCTGGACGCTGCCCGAGGGCGCGAAGGGCGTGCAGCTCGTCGAGGCAGCCCTGCAAAGCTGGCAGGAGCGCCGCTGGATCGATGTGCCCGCGCTTTCGCTCCAGGCCTAGCGCGCCAGGCCGCCTTGCGCGGCCTGGGCCCCTTGCCTGATTCCTTTCGACGCTCATCCAGGAGCCACCATGTCGCTTTCCTTGAGCCTGCCCGCAAGGGACGGCAGGACGCTTGCGTCCTACACCTTGACCGGCACGCCGCCGCCAGACCCCGCGCCCGCGGCCTTCACGCGCATCGCCTATTCGGCGGCCCACGTGGTGGCCGATCCGCTTGCCCCTGTGGATCCGTGGCAGACCGCAGCCGTGGACTGGGACACCACGCTCGCCTACCGCCGTTACCTGTGGTCCTTGGGCCTGGGGGTGGCCGAGGCCATGGACACGGCCCAGCGTGGCATGGGCCTCGATTGGCCGACCTCGCTGGCGCTGATCACCCGCACCCTGGAGATGGCGCGCGACGTGCCGGGGGCGCAGGTGGCCAGCGGTTGCGGCACGGACCACCTGGACCCCGCCGATGCGCGCAGCGTGGATGATGTGATCCGCGCCTACGAAACGCAGATGGAGGCAATCGAGCGCCTGGGCGGCAAGCTGATCCTGATGGCGAGCCGCGCGCTGGCTCGTGTCGCGAAAGGCCCCGAGGATTATGTGCGGGTGTACACGCGGCTGCTGCGGCAGGCGCGCCAGCCCGTCATCCTGCATTGGCTGGGCGACATGTTCGATCCGGCCCTGGCCGGTTACTGGGGCACCGCTGACCTGGATCGCGCCACGGCGACGGCACTGGAGATCATCGCGGCCGAGGCCGGCAAGGTGGACGGCATCAAGATCTCATTGCTGGACAAGGACCGCGAGATCGCGATGCGCCGCCAACTGCCCGTCACCGGCGGCAACGACGGCCAGGGCGTGCGGATGTACACGGGGGACGATTTCAACTACGCCGAACTGATCGCGGGCGACGGGCAGGGGGCACAGGCGCGCCATGGCCAGAGCGATGCGCTGCTGGGCATCTTCGACGCCATCGCGCCCGTGGCGAGCGCGGCGCTGGGCGAGCTGGCGCAAGGCCGCATCGACCGATTCCATGCCTTGCTGGGGCCGACCGTGCCCCTGTCGCGCCACATCTTCCAGGCGCCCACGCGCTATTACAAGACCGGCGTGGTGTTCATGGCCTGGCTCAATGGCCATCAGAAGCACTTCTCGATGGTGGGCGGCCAGCAAAGCAGCCGTTCGCTGGCCCACCTGGCCGAGCTGTTCCGGCTGGCCGACCAGGCCAACCTGCTGGCCTGGCCCGACCTTGCCACGCATCGCATGCGCACGCTGTTGGCGTTGCACGGCGTGGAGTAGGCCATGCGCGATTTCTCGAACGATCACGACTGGCTGTCCATCAACACCGCCACCGTGCGCCGGCAGGGCGGCGCCGAGGTGCCGCTTGCCCGCATCATCGACCAGTGCGCGCGACATGGCATCCAGGCCATCAGCCCGTGGCGCGACCAGGTTGCCGCGGCCGGCCTGGCGCAGGTGCGCAGCCAACTGCGCGCGCATGGCATCGGCCTGTCCGGCTATTGCCGGGGCGGCTTCTTCACGGCGGCCGACGAGGCGGGGCGCCGCGCCGCGCTGGATGACAACCGTCGCGCCATCGACGAGGCCCTCGCGCTGGATGCGCCTTGCGTGGTGCTGGTGGTGGGGTCCTTGCCAGGCGCACTGGAAGGCAAGGCGTTGCACAAGGACATCGGCGGCGCGCGCGCGCAGGTGCGCGACGGCATCGCTGAAACGCTGGCCTATGCCCGCGAGGCCGGGATGCCGCTCGCCATCGAACCCTTGCACCCGATGCAAGCCGCCGAGCGTGCCTGCATCAATACGCTGGCCCAGGCGCTGGACCTGTGCGAGACGCTGGACCCGCTGGCGCAAGGCGGCCGCGCCATGCTGGGCGTGGCGCTGGACGTCTATCACGTCTGGTGGGATCCCGAGCTGGAACGCCAGATCGCCCGCGCCGGCCGGGATCGCCTGTTCGCCTATCACGTGTGCGATTGGCGCCTGCCCACCCGTGACCTGCTGTCGGACCGCGCCATGATGGGCGACGGCGTCATCGACCTGCCCAGGATCCGGGGCTGGGTGGAGGCCGCGGGTTACGCGGGCTACAGCGAAGTCGAGATCTTCTCGGAAGCCGACTGGTGGCAGCGCAGTGGCGAAGACATTCTGCAGACCTGCATCACGCGGCACCGGACAGTGGTGTAGCCGTGCCTCTCCCGCCGCTGGCCGGTCCGGCGGACACGCGGCGGAAAAAACATAAATCACAACAACGCCCAATCACGGGGTGGGAGACAAATCATGCAAAAACTTTGCGTATCCATGGCGCTGTGCACGGCATCCGGCCTGGCGTTTGCGCAAGCGGGCACGTCGGTGACGCTGTACGGCACGGTCGATGGCGGCGTGCAATACCAGTCGATCAAGATTCCGAACATCGGCAGCCAGTCGCGCACGGGCGCGCACTCAGGAGGGCAGACGGGGGACCGCTGGGGCCTGCGCGGTTCGGAAGACCTGGGCGATGGCTGGCGTGCGCTCTTCACGCTGGAGGCGGGCTACACGCTGCAGACCGGCCAGCATGCGGATACGCAGCGCACGGCCTTCAACCGGCAGGCCTTCCTGGGCCTGGGCAGCAAGGACTGGGGCACCTTGACGCTGGGGCGCCAGTACGGCCAGGGCTTCCTGTACTTCAGCGGCATCGGTCCTTTCGGCAACGGCTTCGGCCTGGGCTCGCAATCGGTGGCTTTCGGTTCGTCGCTGGTGCGCTACGACGGCATGGCCAAGTACGAGACACCGAACATCGGCGGCTTCACCGGCGCGATCGGCTACTCGAACGAAGCGGGCTTCGGCGCGGGCACCGCGTGGGACGACACGTCGGCGACCGCGCTGGCCATCGGCTTGCGCTATGCCGGCGGTCCCCTGAGCGCCATCGCCACGTTCGACCGCCTGGCCCGCGTGCAGACGCCGGCCAACGATGGAACGGGCACCCTGAAGGCGTGGATCGTGGGCGCGGCCTATGACTTCGAGATCCTCAAGCTGTCGCTGGCCTATGGCCAGGACATCGATGGGCGGATCGCGGCGGGCAACACCCTGCTGGGCAGCCTGGGCGCCGCCTTGCCGGCGCCCAACGGCCGCTACCTGGAGGGCTTCAAGGCGCACAACTATCTGGTGGGCGCGACGGTGCCGGTGGGCAGGGCGGGCAAGCTGCTGGGGGCGTGGTCGGCATCGGACTCCAACCTGGACGTGCCGGCGCCGGGCGGCAACGGCATTGCCACGCAGCATGGCTTCAGCCTGGGCTATACCTACGAGCTGTCCAAGCGCACCAACCTGTATGCCATCGGCACGTATCTGCGCAATGCCGCCTATATCGACGATGCGCGCAGCCAGGAATACCGCGTCGGCCTCCTGCACCGGTTCTAGGCGGCGGCAGCGGCGCGGCGTCTGCACGCCGCGCCGCATGGGCGAGACAGGTCAAGCCTGGCGGTCGTCCGTGGCGATGCGCAAGGCCAGCAGCGCCAGGACGCCGCCCATCAGGTAACGCTGCGCGCGCTGCCAGCCTTCGTGGCGCGACAGCAGTTGGGCAATGCGTGCGGCGCCCAGCACCAGCAGCAGGTTGACCACGCCGCTGACCGTGATCTGCACGGCGCCCAGGCTGACGCTCTGCCACAGGATCGAGCCGCGTTCGGGATGCAGGAACTGCGGGAAGAAGGACAGGTAGAACAACGCGACCTTGGGATTCAGCACGTTGGTCAGGAAGCCCATGCGGAACAGCTTCGCGGGCGGGTCCAGGGGCAAGGCGCGCGCGGCGAAGAGCGGCTGGCCGCCGGGCTTGACCGACTGCCAGGCGAGCCACAGCAGATAGGCCGCGCCCAGCAGCCGGATGGCCTCGAAGGCATAGGGGACGGCGGCCAGCAGCGCCGTGAGGCCGACCGAGGCCGCCACCAGATGCACCAGGAAACCCAGCAACACGCCGGCCAGCGAAATCACGCCCGCCTGCCGGCCCTGGCACAAGGCGCGCGAGATGCAATAGATCATGTTGGGACCGGGCGTCAGCACCAGGACCAGGGCGGCCAGGGCGAACCAGGCCAATTCGGTGAGGGTCAGCATGGGGGCTCGCGAAGAAGGGGGGACTGCCTGCGGCTGATTCTATGCCTGGCGCCGTGGCCAGGCGAGGGATGGACGCAGGAATAAAAAATCGCTTGCGTTTAAATAGCGCGCTATATAAACTGCGACGCATGGACACCCGCCAACCCGCCGACTCCCTGCTCCAGCTCGATGGCCAGCTTTGCTTTGCGCTGTACGCCGCAACGCTGGCCATGAACAAGGTGTATCGCAAGCTGTTGCGCGAGCTGGGCCTGACTTATCCGCAATACCTGGTAATGCTGGTGCTGTGGGAGGGCGACGCCCTGACCGTGACGGATATCGGCGAACGCCTGTACCTGGACTCGGCCACGCTGACGCCCTTGCTCAAGCGCCTGGAAGCGGCAGGACTGGTCAGCCGGGCGCGCAGCGCCAGCGATGAGCGCCAGGTGATCATCAGCCTGACCAGCCAGGGCAAGGCCTTGCGCCGCAAGGCGCAGGCCGTGCCCGAGCAGGTGGGGTGCGCGGTGCAGTGCTCGCCCGGGCAGTTGCAGGCCTTGCACCAGGAGCTCAGCACCTTGCGTGAGCGGCTGGCGGCCTACGCGGACTGACGAGGCGGCGCGGTGTCATCGGTTTGTGATGTGCGATTTTTATAGTGTGCGATTTAATCGTGTATTAATCTGATGCCAGTCCGGCATCGTTCTCCTCTTCCTCTCAGGAGTCTTGCCATGTCGATCGAAAAAGTTCTCTACCGCGCCGAAGCCACCGCCACGGGCGGCCGTGAAGGCCGTGCCGTCTCGTCGGACGGCGCCCTGGACGTCACCCTGAGCACCCCGCGCGAATTGGGCGGCGCCGGGGGCGCCGGCACCAACCCGGAACAGCTCTTCGCCGCCGGCTACTCGGCCTGCTTCCTGGGCGCGCTGAAGTTCGTCGCCGGCCGCGAAAAAGTGGCGCTGCCCGCCGACGTCAGCATCACGGGCAAGGTCGGCATCGGCCAGATCCCGACGGGTTTCGGCATCGAGGCCGAGCTGATCATCTCGCTGCCCGGCCTGGATCGTGACCAGGCCCAGGCGCTGATCGAGAAGGCGCACGTGGTCTGCCCGTATTCGAACGCCACGCGCGGCAACATCGACGTCACGTTGACGCTGGCCTGAGGCAGGTGCGCGGCGAGGGAAATATCCCGGCGCCGCGCACTGCGCATAGCATCCGGCTCGCCAGGCATAGGAAAGCGGGCTGTGTTGCTATAAAGTAGCGAGGATTAGGCTGACCCGTCCCGGGTCGGCCGCTTGGCGCTGCGCAAGGCGGCGCCCGGCGCCATCCCCCGGAGCGAAGCATGAACACCGAAACCCTGGAGCTACGCAGCAGCGGCCTGAAGGTGACGTTCCCGCGCATGAAGATCCTGGACGTGTTTCGCAACAGCGACCAGCGCCATCTGAGTGCCGAAGACGTCTATCGCCTGCTGGTCACCGACGGCATCGAAATGGGCCTGGCCACCGTGTACCGAGTGCTGACGCAGTTCGAGCAGGCCGGCCTGCTGCAGCGCAGCCAGCTGGGCGGCAACAAGGCGGTCTATGAACTGAACGACGGCGAGCGCCATCACGGCCACCTGGTGTGCGCCCAGACGGGTGAAGTGAAGGAGTTCTTCGATCCGCAGATCGAGAAGCGCCTGAACAAGATCGCCGACGAAATGGGCTACACCCTGTCCGAATACACCATCACGATCTTCGCCGCCCCGAAGTAAAAAAGCCGCCCCACGGGGCGGCTTTTTGCTTTGGGCCTTGCATGCTCAGAATCGCGACGAGACCTGCACGCCGAAGATGTTGCCGTTGCTGGTGTATTCGCCCGACACGCGGCCTTTCTGGGCAAGGCTTTCACCCGTGTTGTTGATGCGGGTCTTGTCCAAGTACAGATAGGTGTAGCCCACGTCCACGGTGGTGTTCTTGCCGGCCTGGAATTGCACGCCGGTCGAGAACCACCAGCGGTCGTTGTCGGGCAGCGAGGTGGGACGGTCGGCCGCCTCGTGGACCGGCGACTGGTCCCAGGCCACGCCGAACTTCAGCTTCCAGGCCTCGTTCACCTTGTAATTCGCGCCCAGCGCCACCCGCCACGTGTCCCGGAAATCCAGGTGCAGCGTGTCGCCGGGGATGCCGGTGTTGTTGATCTTCAGTTCCGGAATGCTGCTCCAGCCGGTCCAGGAGACGTCGCCCAGCAGTTCCCAGCGGCTGTTCAACTGGTGATAGGCGCTCAGGATGGCGGAATCGGGCAGGTCCACGCTGGCCTGGGCATCGAAGCTGCCGATGCCTGCCAGGTCCGTGTGGCCGTCGACGTCGTGCTTGACCTTGGAGCGATAGGACAGGCCGATGCGGGTGGCAGGCGTCGGTTGGAACATGACGCCGGCATTCCAGCCCCAGGCATCTCCATCCATCTTGACCGTCGCTTCGCGTGACAGGCCCGGCGCCACGACCGCGGTGCGCGTGTACTCGGCGTCGATGCGCTGGTAGTTCACGCCCACGCCCAGCGCCCACTGTTCGTTGACCTTGTACGAGACAGAGGGGTTGACGTTGATGGTCTGGATCTCGAACTTGCGGGAGTGGTATTGGCCCACCCAGTCGCCCTGATAGTGCGTCATCAGGCCGAAGGGGGCGCCCAGGCCCACGCCGACATTCCAGCGGTTGTCGATCTGCCAGGCCAGGTAGGCGTTGGGCACCACGCCCCATTTGCCGGCGTCGCCGCCGTTGCCGCCCAATGCGCCGGGCGCCGCCAGCGGGCGCGTGCTGTTGCCGTCATCCTTGAACTTGAAGCTCGGCTTGATGGCAGTGACGCCGCCCGAGACCGAGAGCCCCGGCAGGTAGGCCATGCCGGCGGGGTTGAAGTAGATCGTGCTGGCGTTCTCGGCGACGGCCGCGGAGCCGGCATAGGCGTTGCCCAGGCCACTGGCATTCTGCTCCAGCAACTGGAAGCCCGCGCCCTGCGCGGCCCCCGTGGCCAGACCCAGCGTTGCGGCCGACAACGCGACCACAATGGGGGAGTGCTTCATCATGTTTTGGTCTCCTTGGTGGAAGGGTCGTGCATTGTGCCGGGTTCGGCCGGCTTGTGGGTATGTTCGTTGCGGGGTGTGGCGGGAGCCGTTGTGCCGGAGCTTGCAGGCGCGGTTGCCGGTGCCGCGGCGCCGGCCTGGCCGGCGTGCTGCTCCCAATGCAGCGGCCCCCCCGTGAAGGGCGCGAAGCCGGTGCCGAAGATGATGCCGGCGTCGGCCAGTTCCGCGCTGGCCACCACGCCGTCGTCGACCTGTTTGTGCGTGCGTGCCAGCAGGGGCGCCAGCAGGCGCGAGGCCAGACCCGGGGGCGCGCCGGGCGCGGCGTCTTTCTGCGGCTTGCCGTCTTCCCAGATGTAGAAGCCCTTGCCGCTCTTGCGGCCGAGCTTGCCGCCGTCGACCAGGCGCACGAGGCAGGCGGGCGGTTGCTCGCCGTCGGACAACTGCTTGCCGGCTGCCATCGCGATATCGAGCCCCACGGTGTCGGCAAGCTCCAGCGGCCCCATCGGCATGCCGAAGGCTTCCATCGCGGCGTCCACGCTGGACGGCGCCAGGCCTTCGTCCACGCAGCGCATGGCTTCCAGCATGTAGGGCGCAAGCACCGCATTCACGAGGAAGCCCGGCGCGCTGCGCACCGGCAGGGCCAGCTTGTCGAGCTGTCCGACGAATGCCGCTGCGCGCGCGCGCAGTGCCGGCGGGGTCGCGTCGGTGTGCACCACTTCCACCAGCGGCATGCTCGCGACGGGGTTGAAGAAGTGGATGCCGACCAGCTGCCTGCCGCCGGGCAGGCCCTGGGACAGGTCTTCCAGCCGCAGGCTGGAGGTGTTGGTGGCAAGGATCGCGTCCGCCTTCATGCGGGGGGCGATCTCGCGGTACAGGCCCAGCTTGGCCTCCAGGTTCTCGCTGATGGCCTCGATGACGATGTCCGCGTGCGCGACGCCCGCGCCTTGCGGGTCGGGAATGAGGCGGTCCGCCGCGGCCCGCGCGCCGCGCAGGTCGCGGCGGAACTTGCGCGCATAGAGTTGCTGGGCCCGGCCGATGGCCGTGGCGAGGCGCCCGCCGTCCTGGTCCTGCAGGCTGACGGTGAGGCCCTTGTAGGCGCACCAGGCCGCGATGTCGCCGCCCATGACGCCCGCGCCGATCACATGCACGCGCTTGGCCGGCGTGCCGGTCTGCTTGCCTTGCGCCTTCAACTGCTCGCGCAGGCGGAAGACGCGCAGCAGGTTGCGCGCGGTGGGTGAGCCGATGACCGAGGCCAGTTGGCCGGGCGCATTCAGTGCATTGCCGCCGTGGTTGGCCCAGATGTCGATGATGGCGCGCGGCGCGGGATAGTGGCCGCGCGGGTCGCGGGCCTCGACGGTCTTCAGCGCGCGCCGGGCCACCAGGCGCTTCACGGGCCAGAGGTCCAGCAGGCGCTGCATGCGGCGGGCCAGCGGCGTGCGGCGCTTGGGGCCGCCTTGCAGCACGACGAGGCGGGCGGTGGCCTCCATGACGCGCGGCGGCACGGCGAGATCGGCCAGGCCCAGCGACAGCGCGCGGCGGGCATCGACGGTCTTGCCGGTCAGCATGAGATCAAGCGCGGCAGGCGGGCCGATGAGCGCGGGGAGGCGGCGCATGCCGCCCCAGCCGGGGAAGATGCCCAGCATGACCTCGGGCAGGCCGAGGGAGGTGGCGGGCTCGTCCACCACGATGCGCCAGCGGCAGGCCAGCGCCAGTTCGGTGCCGCCGCCCAGGCAGTGGCCGCGCACGAGCGCCAGCGTCGGATAGCGCACGGCGGCAAGTGTGTTGAAGAGGTGCCAGCCGCGCGCGACCAGTTCGCGCGCTTTCTCGGGCGTGTCCAGGCCGCCGAATTCGTTGATGTCGGCACCGACGATGAAGTTGCCCGGCTTGCCCGAGCGGATGATCAGGGCGCGCGGCGGCATGGTTTCGAAACGGGCCAGCACGGCGCCCAGTTCGGCCATGACCTCGCGGGTCAGCACGTTGACGGCGGTGCCGGGGCTGTCCAGCGTCAGCCAGGCGATATCGTGTTCGTCTTGCGCAACGTGCCAGTGCGACGCGGGCAGGGTGTTGTCGGCTTGCGGGGCGTGAGTGGCCGGGTTCATCGCGTGCCCTCCGTGTCCAGGGTTTCAACGAGCATGGCGCCGCCTTGGCCGCCGCCGATGCAGATGGCCGCCATGCCGCGCTTCAAGCCGCGCGCCTGCAGGGCCTTGAGCAGGTGCAGCACGATGCGCGCACCGGAGGCGCCCACCGGGTGCCCCAGCGCGATGGCACCGCCGTCGACGTTCAGGCGCGCCTGGTCCAGCGTGCCCCAGGCCGGCGTGCCCAGTTGCTCGCGGCAATAGTCTTCCTCTTCCCAGGCAGCGAGGCAACCCAGCACCTGCGCGGCGAAGGCCTCGTTGATCTCCCACAGGTCCAGGTCGTTCAGCCCGAGCCCATGGCGTTGCAGGATGGGCGTGGCGGCATGCACCGGGCCCAGGCCCATCTGGGCAGGATCCAGCCCCGCCCATTGCGCATCCACGATACGGCCGATGGGCGTGAGTCCCCAGCGGCGCACGGCCTCCTCGGATGCCAGCAGCAGCATGGCCGCGCCGTCGGTGACCTGGGAACTGTTGCCCGCGGTGATGCTGCCGGCAGGCTTGTCGAAGACGGGCTTCAAGGTGGCGAGCTTGGCAGGATCGGAGTCGTCGCGGATGCCGTCGTCCTGCGGCTGGCGCGTGCCCTGTGCATCGACCAGCGGCACGATCTCGGCGTCGTACCGGCCGGCATCGCGCGCATCCCGGGCGCGCAGGTGGCTGCGGCTGGCGTAGAAGTCCATCGCCTGGCGGCTGATGCCGAAGCGCCATGCGAGATTCTCGGCGGTCTGTCCCATCGAGAGACCCACGACGGGATCGGTGAGTCCTTTCAGCAGCCCGATGACCGGCGCCAGCATGCCTGGGCGCAGGCGCTTGAGCGCATCGAATTTCTGGCCCGCGCCGCGCGCCTTGCTCCAGCGCGCCAGCCACTTGACCATGCTGTCGGAGAACAGCACCGGCGCGCGCGACAGCGCATCGGTGCCGCCTGCAAGCGCCAGGTGGGTTTGCCCGCGCTGGATATTGCCCAGCGCGCTGTCCAGCGCCTGCATGCCGGAGGCGCAGTTGCGCATGACGGTCCATCCCGGCACCCGATGCCCGCAGCCGGCGCGCAAGGCAAGCACGCGGCCGATATTGGTTTCATCAGGGGAGGGCGCGGCACAACCGAGTACGACCTCGTCGAGATCGGAAGGCAGGAAGGGCTGGCGCAGCAGCAGGTCGCGGCTGGCCTGCAAGGCAAGATCGGCGGCCGAATACCGGCCGGGTTCACCGCGCGCCTTCAGAAAGGGGGTGCGGGTGCCGTCGATCACATAGACGGGTTGGAATGCCATGACGTCTGACCTCATGCTGCACGGCTTGTGGCCGTCGGGTTGGGGCGGGAGTCGGGCAGGCAGCCGGATTCCGTCCGATTCTAGGCACGGCGTGGGGATACACAGAAGTGGTGTTGTCCCTAGTGGTGGGGCAGCCTGCGTTGGGGATTGTAGTGGCGGGAGGTGCGCTGGATTGAGAAAGAGCCGGGGGGGCTTGATGCGTGTCTTGTGAGGCTGCTGGATTGATATGTGATGAGTCTTCTGGGATAGGGGCTCTGCTGAGTTGGTTGGTTGGTTGGTTGGTTGGTTGGTTGGGAGATGCACCGCTGGGTTGACGGCTTGTGCACTGCTGGGTTGACGGCCGTCGAGGGTGGTCGTGCCGTCGGTCGCCTGCCGCGGGGTGGGGCGCCCACAGCGCCCCGCCCCCCGCAGAAGGCGCCCGCCGTCCCGCCCACCCTCGACGTCCTGCGGTGGAGTGGTGTGTACCGGAGTCAGCCGCCGGAGTCCTGCTCGCATTCTTGCCCTGCGCTCGCTGCCTGCCCGAAGATCTCGGCTTGCCGCTCAGCAATGGGCGCCCACAGCGCCCATTGCTGAGCATTCGGAAAAGCAAAAGGGGCAGCTTTTGAGAGAGGGGGGAAGGGGAGTGGAGGTGGGTGGCAGCGCGCTTCGGGCGGCTGTCCCCGTCAGGCTGCGTTGTCTGCTTGGAGGCGTTGCTCCATTGTCGTGACTGAATGGCGGGTGTCTTGCGCGGGCAGAGGCGTCGAGACTTATTGATGAGCCTGGCGGCTTCGGCAAATTGGTGGCGGTGGTGGAGCAGTCTCCCCAAGCAGGTAACACGGCCAAGCGGCGCCCGTAGCCCGAAGCGCGCTGCCTCCCCCCTCCAACTCCCGCCCCCACTCTCCCAAAAGCTGCTCTATTGCTATTCCGAATGCTGACCGGAGGGCGCTGTGGGCGCCCTCCGGTCAGCGGCAAGCCAAGATCTTCGGGCGGGCAGCGAGCGCAGGGCAAGAATGCGAGCAGGACCAAGGTGGCTGCCCAAGGTCCAGAACACTCAACCGCAGGACGTCGAGGGTGGGCGGGACGGCGGGCGCCTTCTGCGGGGGGCGGGGCGCTGTGGGCGCCCCACCACGCGGCAGGCGGCCGACGGCACGACCACCCTCGGCGGCCGTCAACGAAGC